>Ga0182742_1000061_pt1 | contig 229656 bp, 189 predicted proteins | sample eDN5th37CBELigMG_FD_128880 | JGI IMG/M metagenome (GOLD analysis project Ga0182742, IMG submission 128880) | Enriched Miracle-Growth compost microbial communities from Emeryville, California, USA - eDNA 5th pass 37_C BE-Lig MG (version 2)... ... | reverse complement strand
TCGCTCCGCTCCCGCTACGACGTCGTTGGCCGTGACGAAGACGATCGTCAGCGGCGCATCCGGACGCAGGAAGCCCGCGTTGCCGTCCATCCACTCGGTGTCGTGCCGCGGGTCCTTCTCGGCGTCCGCGAGCGGCCCAGAGAGCGCGCGCCATGCCGCCTCCAGCGGGTGCGAGCTGTTGTGGCAAGCACCGACCGCGACCGCCTCGCGCCACACCTCCCGGCCGTCGGGCGTCTTGTTGTCGAGGATCCGAGGCCGGCTCCCGTCGACCGGAACGAACCGTCCATCCTCTCCACCGCGGACAGGCCCGTCGCAGCCCGGGCTCTCCTCGAGCCCCGTGGTCGTCACGGCCAAGTGATAATCAATCCCCCGCTCTTGGAGCATCGTGAGGGCCCCGGCCAGATGGTCCGGCAGGCGCTCCACGAACGGCGCCATCGCCTTCGAGTTGTCGATCACCCAGAGGATGTCGACCTGGGGACGAGGCGGGATCCGGAACTCGTCGGTGCGCTCCTCCGGGATGCAGTCGGGGTCTTCCGATCCTCCGGTGCCCGCGGCACCGCCACCGGTCCCGCCCTGCCCCGCCACGCCCCCAACGCCACCGACCCCACCGCTGCCGGCCGCTCCGGTTCCGCCCTGGCCAGCTTCGTCCCCGCCGCCACCGGCTCCACCAAGTGGACGCAGTGGCTCGACTTCACACCCGGCCAACATCGCAACGCTCGCGATCACGAGCGCCGCGCAGACGCGCGTCTTCATGCGTTTCTCCTGCCGGGGAGCGCCAGTGTAGCAGAGGGGGGCCAGGCTGCCGAGCGGCGTTCGAGGCGGTGCGTGGGCCTGGCCTCCGGAACCGGCGGCCGACCCCCCTCGAGCATCGTCGAGACGTCCTGGGTGCCGTGGGGGGCTCAACGCGAAGGCCCCCGTTTGCGACGATTGGGAAGGTGGCGCGGGCGCCAGCTCCGATAGACTCCCGAGGCTCGAAAGGGAGGTTTCCCGTGAAGACGCGTACGGACGAGATCGCCGACCGGATCTACAGGATCTCCACCTGCTTCCCCGACGTGGCGCCCGGCGGCTTCACCTTCAACCAGTTCCTCGTCGACGCGGACGAGCCGCTCCTCTTCCACACGGGGCTGCGGCACATGTTTCCGATGGTGTCAGAGGCCATCTCGCGGATCCTGCCACTCGAGCGGCTGCGGTGGATCACCTTCGGGCACGTCGAGGCGGACGAATGCGGCGCGATGAACCTCCTGCTCGCGGCCGCACCGCGGGCGCAGGTCGCGCACGGCGCCGTGGGGTGCATGGTCTCCCTGAATGACCTCTGCGATCGACCACCCCGTCAGCTCGCGGATGGGGAGGTCCTGGAACTCGGGGGAAAGAAGGTGCGCCACCTCGACACGCCGCACGTTCCGCACGGCTGGGACGCGCGCCTCCTCTTGGAGGAATCGACGGGGACGCTCTTCTGCGGCGACCTCTTCACGCACGCCGGTGACGGCCCCGCGCTCACCACGAGTGACATCGTCGAGCCAGCGATCGAGGCCGAAGATCTGTTCCTGGCCACCGCGCTGACGCCGGCGACCGGAAAGACCATCCGAAGCCTCGCGGCGCTGGCTCCAAAGACCCTCGCGCTGATGCACGGCTCGTCGACCCAGACCCGCTGCGCCGAGTCCCTGCTGCACCTCGCCGACGCCTACGACGAACGATTGCGCCAAGCAAGCCGCTGAAGACGCCATCGGCAGCCGCCCTGGGACGGCGGGAAACTGGCATCCTGCCCCGATGGGCATCCCGACGACTCCAGCTCGTGTCATTCCTGCCGCCGACTACAGACGCGAGCGGTGGCGCAACGGCTTGGGCTGGACCCGCGAGATCCTGCGCGTGCCGGAAGAGGGCGAGTGGCAGCTGCGCCTGTCGATCGCCGAGATCGAGCAGGACGCGGCGTTCTCCGCCTTCCCCGGCATAGAGCGTGAGCTCGTACTGCTGCACGGCACGGGTCTGCGCCTGCGCTTTGCAGACGGCCGGTGCGTGACCCTGCTGCCGCCGTATCAGCGGCTTCGCTTCGCCGGCGAGGACGAGCTGGTTGGCGAGCTGGTCGACGGCCCGACCCGGGACTTCAACCTGATGTGGCGGCGCGCGGACCTTCACGCGGAGCTTCAGCACCGGCCGCTGGTCGGCAGCATGTCGTTCATCAGCGAACCGCAGGTGGCCTGGGCGATTCACCTGCTGACCGGCCAGGCCGCGTTCGAGGATGCGGCGCTGCCAGCGATGCAGGCCGGCGACACCGCATGGCTCGGCGCCAGCGAGCCCCGCCGTCACGTCCTCCAAGGGAACGGAGAGCTTCTGGCGATCCGGATCACGTCGGCCGGCACCGGCGGCTGATCCGCCACGACGCTGTAGCGTTTCGACGAAGCGATCAGCGTCGACCGATATCGGTCGCGAGGATTGACCGGTGTCCGCTCTCCTCGATCAGCCTGAAGTCCTGCGTTGCTTGCCACGCGGCGGCATACGAACAGTGTGCCCGTCTCGCCACCGCGGTGGTGCTCAGCTCGGGTTCCCTCTCGAGCACAGTCCAAACGTCGGCGCGGTACGTCGATCCGATTCGAACGCGGTTTCGATAGCCGGCGTGGCGCCTGACCATCACTTCGGGCGAGAGTACGTCGCTCGCGCGATCGCGAAGGGAACCAGCGGGGACCCGCAGCGGTGAGCCGACGAAGCGCTCGTCTTCGCCTCGGCGCTGAATCTGAAACTCGGTGCCGACAGGCAGCAGGTCGAGAGGTGGACCGCGGTAGCCCTGAGACAACCGGGCGAACCTCCGATCCTTCGAGCGCCAACGCGCCACTGCCGCCCAGTAAGCACGAACTCGCCTCGACTCGGTCCCGAGCACCAGTCGGACGAGTCGGTCGGCGTTGACCCGAGCGTGGTGCACGCCGAACCATGTCGTGAGGAGCGAGAGCAACCGGAGGTCGCCTTCATCCATCCCGGCGACCGAGGCATCGAACAGAGTGCTCTCGATCTCTGCGCTCCAGTCGGGCTCGGCGGCGATGCTCATGCCGATCCCGGCCATCCGCCGCTCGAGAGTTTCGACCGCCCTATCGGCCTTCGGGCTCTTCAGATTAGCCCCCATGGCCGAGCCTCCTGGCGAGGTCCGCCAGCGTCGCCGCCACGTGATCGGGCCAGTAGGGGTTGGCGTCTTGGAGGACCAACCATTCCCCAGCTTCGCGGAGCTCATTTGGAATGGGCACGAGGGCGAGGCAATCCGGAAGGTCGGTGCCGCGATCGCAGAGCGCAAAGAGCTTCGTCTTTAGGAGATCGCTCCGCCCGAGCGCATGCAGCAAGAGCGCCCGGCCGTGAAAGACTCGTTGCACTCGGTTGATCCAGCCGGCAGGGAGAATACTGCCGAGTTGTACGGGGCCATTGTTGAACCAGTCGTCCGCGAGCTCGAGGCCCAACCGACGCTGCTCTGCCGCGAACGTGCGCGCGGCAGCGACGATCCCGGCTGGGAGGATCGGCGCAAGGATGTCGAAATCTCTCGTCTGTCGGGTTGTCACGCCGAGCAACGCGAGCGCAGACCCTCCGATCACCACCGCGTCGAAGGCGAGTCCGCAGGCCTCGAGGTGGGCATCGAAGGCTTCGATCGTTGCGCGGGGTACCATCTGCCGGTGGCTCCTATCGGATTAACCGATAAGGCCTCCCTTGATGCTCGTCAAGAGAAGGGGCTCCGACCTTCGGCATCTGAGAGTGCGGGCGTCCGTCCACCACGGAAGCTGAGAACATCTGGCGATATGGAGCACTCCAGCCCGCGCCGGGCGCGGGGCCCCCTCGCTTCTACGCTGGCGCCCAGGCCGCCGCTTGGGTGCAAGCGAAGCGGTCGAGTGCCTCGAAGGTCCGAGCCGCGTGCCTTCGTTCGTTGCTCAGCGAGGTGCGCAGGTGAAGTACGAGACCCGGACGATGGATTGCGCCAACGGGACGAAACCCGTCACGAAGAGGATTGAGTTCTCGCTGGGGCTGTAGAACCACACCCGATCCCCGTTGGCCTTGCGCGCCGAGACCGCGACTCCGTCCACGCTCACGGCGAGGTCGGACTCGTCGACGACGCCATCTCCATTCTTGTCTTTCGGCCGCATCTTCAAGAAGTGACCGTTAGGCCCGCGATCTGGGTCCTGAGGAAGCCACTCGCGCCCGTCGTCGCTGAGCGAGCAGATGTCCATGGCGAACCCGAAAGATTTCTCCGTCAGGGCGATCAAGCGATCTCCCGCCTCCGCCTGGCAGTCGTCAGTGCGCTTCGATTCCTCGGGCCCGGTGATCGCGGACACCAAAAGCGGTCCGCGCTTGATGCCCTTGAGGAGGGCGAGATACTCGTCCGCTGATCGTCCACCGCCCGCGGCGATATCGCCAACCGGCGTGACGAAAACGAGCGCCAACAACGCGTCCGGGCGCAGGAAGCCAGCGTTGCCGTCCATCCATTCGGTGTCGTGCCGGGGATCCTTCTCGTGATTCGCGAGGGGCTCGGACAGCGCGCGCCAAGCGGCCTCGAGCGGATGCGAGTTGTCGTGGCATGCGCCGACTGCGACGTTGTCGCTCCACAGCGCGTCGAAGTCGGGCGCCGAGGGGTCCAAGATCCGCGGGCGACTCCCGTCCACCGGAACCAACCGCCCATCCTCCCCGCCGCCCACAGGCCCATCGCAGTCCGGACTTTCCTCGAGGCCCGTGGTGGTGACGGCGAAGCGGTAGTCGATCCACGATCCTTCCAACGCGGTGCGCACGCCCTTCAGATTGCTGGCCACCCGATCGGCGAATGGCGCCATGGCCTTCGAGTTGTCGATCACCCAGAGGAGGTCAATCTGGCCTTTGGGCGCGGGCCCGAACTCGTCCGTTCGCTCGCAGCCGGGGTGATCCGATCCTCCCGAGCCGGCGGTTCCACCGCCCGCTCCGCCACCGCCCGCTCCGCCACCGCCCGCTCCGCCACCGCCCGCTCCGCCACCGCCCGCTCCGCCACCGCCCGTTCCGCCCTGGCCCGCTTCTCCCCCGCTGCCCCCCGTTGCATCGAGCGGCTGCCGATCCTCGACCCCACACCCGACCATCGCGGCACTCGCGATGATCACCAGCGCTGCGCAATTACGGATCCGCATGCGTTCCTCCACCCCTTGAAACGCCAGCATAGCAGGGCCAGGTCCAGGGCTACGAGCTGCGACACCGCCTGGCTCGGCGCGGGGATTACCGCCGTCATCTCCTCCACGGCAGCGGAGAACTTCTGGCGCTCCAAATCACGCCGACCGACCCCGGCGGCTGATCCGCCTCAAGCAGCGAAGCGGTCGAGCGCCTCGAGGATCCGCGCCGACATCGAGTCGCCGCCCGAGTGGCCCTCGCCGACGACCTGGAGCTCGGCGTCGGGCCACGCCTGCGCGACCAGGTAGGGCATGTCGACCGGGCACTGAATGTCGAAGCGCCCGTGGATGAGCACGCCGGGGATGCCGGCCAGGCGCCCCATGTTCCGCAAGAGCTCGTCGTCGCCCAGCCACGCCGCGTGCGAGAAGTAGTGCGCGCACAGCCGCGCGAAGGTCATGCGGAACGCAGGGTCGGCGAAGCGCGGGGAAGGCTTCCATCCCTCCTCGAGCGAGAGGACGGCGTCCTCCCACGCGCACCAGCTCGCCGCCGCCTGCGCTCGGATCGCGGGGTCGGGCTGCACGTTGAGGAGGCGGTGGTAGGCGGCGACGAGATCGCCTCGCTCCTCCTCCGGCACGCCTGCGCGAAAGCGCGCCCATGCTTCCGGGAAGAACCGACCCGCCTCGTGATAGAGCCAGTGCACGTCGGAGCGCCGCGAGAGCATCGTCGACACGGGCACGAGCTCGCTCACGCGCTCCGGAAAGTGCTGCGCGTACGCCAGCGCGAGGGTCGCGCCCCAGGACGCGCCCCACACCAGCCACCTCTCGATGCCGAGGTGCTCGCGAAGCCGCTCGATGTCGGCGATGAGGTGGTGGGTCGTGTTGTGCTCGAGGCTGATGCTCGGATCCGCGACCGACGGCGTGCTGCGCCCGCAGCCACGCTGGTCGAACTGCACCAGCCGATACCGCTCGGGCGCGAAGGACCGCCGCCGCCCCGGCGAGCTTCCCACGCCCGGCCCGGCGTGCAGCGCGATCGCCGGCTTGCCGTTCGGGTTGCCGGAGGTCTCCCAGTAGACGAGCTGCCCGTCGCCCACGTCGAGCATGCCCGTTTCGTTCGGCTCCATCGGTCGATTCATCCTCTTCCTCCGGGTCTCCCGAGGCGCAGATCACCATCGCCTGGACTCGCTCTTCAGCGAGAGTCGCCCGACATGACCGGCCCGGCCTCTTTTCCCGCCAAGCGATCCTCGTAACGATCTTGGCACCGCCATCTCTCGGGCGATCGGCGATCGGACACGTGCCAACGCGCCGCTTGCGAGCGCCAGTCTCCCATGCCATCCATCGGAGATGCGAACGGTCGACGAGTGGAAGGTCGTCTTGCGCGCGGCACTTCGTGATGCGATGCGCGCGAGAGATACCTCACGGACGAGCGCACTCCGAGAAATGATCGCGGCGATCGAGAACGCCGAAGCGCAGGACGCCAGCATGGCGCCCCGGACGCAGTCCGACACGATCGCCGGGGCGGTCCGCGGACTTGGTAGCAGCGAGGTCGCTCGCCGTGAGCTCAGCTCCAGCGACGTGGAGGCAGTCGTCGAGCGGGAGCTGCGTGAACGGCGCGAGGCGGCAGCGACCTACGAGTCGCTCGGGCGCAGCGACGAGGCGGATGCCCTCCGTCGGCAAGTGGCCTTCCTTGAAACCTTTGCTGTCGGCTCATCGAGCCCCTGAACCAACTGAGCGTCGGCGAGGGGGCGGGCGTGTCTCTTTGCCGGCCCCCTCTGGATGGCACCTCGTGGAGGTGTACGCCCCGACTTCCTCCGAACTACCCTCCGGGTGCGGTCTATCGACTGGTAGACTCGCGCGATGCCGATCGGGGAGAGAGGGCTCTACGAGGTCCTGATCACGGACGCTCTCGAGACGGAGCTCGGGCTCATCGATGCGCGCTTGCAGGCACGTCGCGCGGAGCTTCACGTCGCCGAGGCGCCGGATCGGCTCGCGCTGCACCTCGGCCGTCTCATCGCGCGGGCCGTGGAGTCGGTCCCCGAGAGCCGGCGGCTCGAGGTGGGGATCGGGCTCGCCCGCGACGTCATCGGCCGGCTCTCCTCTGTGGCGAAGGACGCGGTCGATGGTGAAGGTCCTGTCGCCCCCGGCGAGCTGCTCCGCGCGATCGAGGGCCGGCTCCCGGATGGATCTGCCGCGCGCATCGCGGAGCCGCTGATCCCGCTGCTCGACACCGCGCTCCTCACCAACGCTCCCGGCGAGCCTCGAGTGGGCAGCCAGATCCTCGCGGAGATCGACTCGGCGGATCGGATCGACGTGGTGATGGCGTTCATTCGCCGCAGCGGCATCGCGCCGATGCTTCCCGCGTTGCGGCGGCACTGCGAGGACGGCCGCGCCTTGCGCGTGCTCACGACGACGTACACCGGCACGACGGAGGCCCGCGCGCTCGACGAGCTACAGGGCATGGGCGCGCAGGTGAAGGTCTCGTACGAGCTCGGCGCGACGCGGCTGCACGCGAAGTCCTGGCTCTTCCATCGCCGCTCCGGCTTCTCGACGGCGTACATCGGCTCGTCGAACCTCACCCACGCCGCGCAGGTGAGCGGCCTCGAGTGGAACGTGCGCGTCTCCGGCGCGCGGAACCCGTCGGTGGTCGACAAGGTCGCGATGGTGTTCGAGAGCTACTGGGCGAGCGGCGACTTCGTCCCGTACGACCGCAAGGTGTTCGAGCGGCAGCACGAGCGCGCGTCGCCCGCTGGGCCCACGTTCATCCTGAGCCCCATCGAGCTGCGACCGGAGCCGTTCCAGGAGCGCCTGCTCGAACAGATCGCGCTCTCCCGCCAGCTCGGCCACCACCGCAACCTGCTCGTCGCCGCCACGGGCACGGGCAAGACCGTGATGGCGGCGATCGACTACGCCCGCTTGCGCAAAGCCCTGCCCCGCGCGCGGCTGCTCTTCGTGGCGCACCGGGAGGAGATCCTCGCGCAGAGCCTCGCGACCTTCCGTCACTGCCTGCGTGACGCCTCGTTCGGCGAGCTGTGGGTCGGCGGAAAGCGGCCTTCGAAGTTCGAGCACGTCTTCGCGTCGATCCAGAGCCTCGGCGCCTCGGGCCTGGCCCACCTCGAGCCCGATCGGTTCGACGTCGTGATCGTCGACGAGTTCCACCACGCCGCCGCGCCCTCCTACCGCGCGCTCCTGGATCACATCCGACCGAAGGAGCTACTCGGCCTCACCGCGACGCCGGAGCGCAGCGACGGGCTGCCGCTCCTGCACTTGTTCGGCGATCGCATCGCCGCGGAGCTGCGGCTGTGGGACGCGATCGATCAGCAGCGCCTCGTCCCCTTCGCCTATTACGGCGTGCACGACGGCCTGGACCTCCGCGAGATCCCCTGGAAGCGCGGCCGCGGCTACGACGTGCAGGGCCTGTCGAACCTCCTCACCGCCAGCGACGTGTGGGCTCGGATGGTGCTCGACCAGACCGCGAAGCGCGTGGACGACGTGCGCACGATGCGAGCTCTCGGCTTCTGCGTCAGCGTCGAGCACGCCCGCTTCATGGCCCGCGTGTTCCGCGAGCTGGGCGTCGCGGCGACGGCGATCTGGGGCGACTCCCCCACGGTCGAGCGCGAGGCCGCGCTCCGGGATCTCGCGGACGGCAAGGTGAACGTCGTCTTCTCGGTGGACCTCTTCAACGAGGGCGTCGACGTCCCCAGCGTGGACACGCTCCTCCTCCTCCGCCCTACCGACAGCCCGACGCTCTTCCTGCAGCAGCTCGGCCGCGGTCTGCGCCGCAGCGACGGCAAGTCGGCGTGCACCGTGATCGACTTCGTCGGCCAGCACCGAAAGGAGTTCCGCTTCGATCGCCGCCTGGGCGCATTGCTGGGCGGCAGCCGCAAGCAGCTTCAGCAGCAGGTGGAGGGTGGCTTCCCCTACCTCCCCGCCGGCTGCCACATGGAGCTCGACGCGGTCGCCCGGGACATCGTCCTGCGCAGCATCCGCGAGTCGGTGCCGTCCGGCTGGACGGCGAAGGTGGATGAGCTGCGCAAGCTTGCCCTCATTGATCGCGACGTAACCCTCGGCACCTTCCTCGACGAGACCGGCCTCGATCTCGAGGACGTCTATTCGGGCAGCAGGTGCTGGTCGGATCTCTGCGAGAGCGCCGGCCTCCCCATCGCCGCGGCAGGACCACACGAGGCGGTGGTGCGGCGCGCGGTGGGCCGCCTGCTGCACGTGGACGACTTCGCCCGCATCGATGCCTGGCGCGACTTCCTTCGTGAAGCCGCGCCGCCGGATCCCGCCATTCTCGAAGAGCCGATGCGCCGGCTCTTGCGCATGCTGGTCGCGCAGCTCCTCGACCAGGCGGTCACCAAGGACACGAGCCTCGCAGACGGTGCCGCGCTCCTCTGGTCTCACCGGCAGATCCGGACGGAGGTAGCCGAGCTCCTCGAGCTCCTCGCCGCGCGCGTCAGCCACGTGCACCACCAACTCACGCGGCCGCCTCACGTTCCGCTGCAGGTGCACGCGCGCTACACCCGCCTCGAGATCCTCGCCGCCTTCGGCATCGGCGACGGCGCCAAGGTCGCCGCCTGGCAGACGGGGGTCTACCGGGCCAACGCCGCCAACGCCGATCTCCTCGCCTTCACCCTCGACAAGACGAGCGGACACTTCTCTCCCACGACGCGCTACCGCGACTACGCGATCAGCCCCGACCTCGTGCACTGGGAGAGCCAGAACGCGGTCCGCGCGGGCTCCGAGACCGGCCGCCGCTACCAGGAGCACGCCTCACGAGGCTCGGTCGTGATGCTCTTCGCGCGCCTGCGCAACGACGACCGGGCGTTCTGGTTCCTCGGCCCGGCGACCTACGTCTCCCACGAGTCGGAGAAGCCGATGAAGATCACCTGGCGGCTGCACCACGCGCTCCCCGGCGACCTCTTCACCAGCTTCGCCGCGGCCGTGGCATAGCGCTGCCCCTGGCTACCGTTGCAACCCCTCGTCTCCCGACACGAGCGGAACGAACCTTTGCAACGCAGAGGATTCACCGTAAGTATGCCCTTTATTCAAAGGAGGCGAGATGCCGAAGTCCATGCTGGTCGCGCTGGTCGGGTTCGCGCTCGTGGGATGCACGGGTTCACAGGGGGATGCAGGCCCAAGCGGCCCAAGCGGTTCCGGCGGCGTGTCGACGCTCGTCCGGATCGACGAAGGCTCGGTAGACGCCCACTGCACGCATGGTGGGATCCGGGTGTTGGTCGGTCACGACGCGGACGGCAGCGGCGAGCTCGAAGACGGGGAGGTCGAGTCGACTCGCTTCATCTGCAATGGGGACGACGGTGACTCGCTGCTGGTGACCAGCGCGCCTGCGACGGGCTGCGACGGCGTCCTGCTCTCATGGGGCGTCGACGCCAACGGCGACGGGGTCCTCGACCCTGCGGAGCGATCCGGCTCGGCGTCGATCTGCGACGGAGAGCCCGGCGCGGTGCAGGTCCTCACGCCGGTCGCGGCGGGTGACGACTGCGCCGCCGGCGGATTCCGGCTCGCGTTGGGACGAGATACGAACGGCGACGGCCTCCTCGGCGACGACGAGATCGAAGGGACGGCGCTGCTGTGCAACGGCGTCGACGGCGTCGACGGCAGGGACTCGCTCATCCGACAGACGAAGCTGAAGGCCGGGAGCGCCGAGTGCCCGAACGGCGGCATCCGCTTCGACTCCGGCATCGACCTCGACCGCGACGGCGTCCTCGGCGACGAGGAGGTCTCCACGACGAACGCGATCTGCAACGACTGCAAGCACCCAGGCAGCCGTAACTGCACGTCGGCCACGGTCGTGCCGGTAAACGAGATCACGGTCTCGTTCCGGCCGGGCGAGGTGGACGCCGGCGATCTGGATGGGGACGGCATCCTCGACCTCGTCTTTCGCGATCAAGATGGAACCCATCACTACGCGGCGATCGGGAAGGGAGATGGAACCTTCGCCATCCCCGTCGAGGTCGATGGCGGAGAGTCGGGGCAGTTCCGATTGGGCGACTTCGACGGTGACGGGCACCTGGACATCGCCGGATGCTCGGGATGGTTCCTCCCAGGCAACGGCGATGGCTCGTTCGGTGAGGCGGTCGCCTGGTCGGGCCTTTCGTTCTGCGCAGCACTCGAGGTTCTGGATTTCGACGGAGACGGCGTGCTCGACCTGGTGGGGACCGGCACGGGAACGAGGTTTTGGAAGGGGAACGGCGACGGCACGTTCACGACCTTCGAGGCCCGTATTGAGAGCGGGCGGGCGATCGTGGCTGGGGACCTGGATGGGGACGGCTTCCCGGACATCACCTGGACCGACGATAAAACACCCATTCAGACACCGTTGATGATCGCCTGGAGCGACGGCCTTGGAGGCATTCGAAAAGTTGAGGCCCTCGGCCAGGACAATTTCCTTTTCCGTGGCCTCGCGGTGGGCGATCTGGACGGGGATGGCGTGATGGACCTCGCGCATGTCACGAGTGGTGGAATCAAGACCCGTCTCGGCGTAGCCGGGGGAGCTCCGCAGAGCTCCCGAGTCGCGGCGACTCTCTCACCGTCGTTCATTCCCATGGCGATCATGCTGGCTGACGTCAACGGTGACGGGTCGCTCGATCTCGTCTCGGTCGACAACTACGGGACGCTGTCGATCTTCCTGGGCAACGGGGACGGGACCTTCGCCGCTCGCCAAACCGCGGCGACTCCAGGTGAACAAGCCTTTCTCCACGCCGCCGACTTCAACGACGACGGAAAGCTCGACTTCGTGGTCTCCGTATTGAACGAACGCAAGCTCGTGATCCTGCTGGGCGACTGAACGTCGGTCCGCCCCAGCCAAGAGTCAGGGCACTGCAGCGGCGTGATCCCGAGCAGCGGCGGCGGCGAGCCTGCGCAGATGATCGCGCACGTCTCGCGCCCAGGGCTCGACGAGCTGATCGAAACGCGCGTAGTCGTGGGCGAAGAGCGCGCGTGATGCCTCCTCGAAACCCGGGTAGTTCCCGGCCATCGCGGACATGAACCGGTAGGCCGCTTCCTGGGATCGCCGGGCCGCGTCCGCCGCAGCGCCGCTCCGCCGCGCGGTCTCGACGAGCTTGCGCAAAGTGGCCGACGCGCCGCCGGGTTGATGGGCGAGCCACTCCCAATGCCTGGGCAGCAGCGTCACTTCCTTCGAGACCACGCCGAGCTTCGGTCGGCCCGGTCCCTGCCGCTTCGACTCGGCTGGCGCGTCGTCGATCGGTCCCGCCGCCTCGTCCGCAGCGGTGACCCGCGCCAGGACCTCCTCGAGGCGTCCGCGCAGATCCAGATCGACCGGCCGGCCGGTCTCGTCCGCATACACCGCGACGGGTTCCGCCCCGCCGGCGTCCAGCCAGGCCTTCGCGGCGGACGCGACTGCGCGGAGGTCGCCGCGGGCGAGGAGCTTCTCGCCAGCGAAGCATGCGAATTTCGGGATGGATTCACTCATCTATCGGCGCTGCCCGTTTGGAGACGACGTTTTCACCATGACAATATACGCCCCTTTCCACCCAGATGAAAGCCCCTTTCCCGAGGCGCGACTGTCAGCGTCGTCTCGCCTATCGCGTCCGATTCCATGTAGGCAGATGTAGGACGCCATGGAGGAAGAATGAGCGACTGGAAAGTCTCCGAGGAGCGTTTGGGCCGAAAGGTCATCAGTGGCCCATTCGCAACCTCACCTGACGGCAAGACGGTTTTGTCGCATGACGGAGAAGCGGCGGAGCCGAAGGGCAGGATCTTCAGGGCCGACGAGATCGAGGAGTCCGTGCGACGAGACGATCCCGAGGTCGATCGGAGGTGGACGGCGATCGAGAGCGAGCTCGAGGGACGCCGGCCCGGCGCGATACTCCGCGGGAAGGATGCGGTCTATTACGACTTCACGGACGAGGACGAGTTGCTCCGTCTCTGGATGAAGACGCTGGACGACGCCCGAGCGCGCTTCCTCGCGAAGCTCCCGCCCCTGCCCGTCAGCGAAGGAGACTTCGTCGAGGTCGCTGGCGTCGTCCTTCGGGTCGGGAGAGCGGACCTGCTGACCCGCACGGTCACCCTCGAGCAACTGGACGAGCGGGGAGCCGTGCAGACGAGCATCTCGCGATGCCGGGCGGATCGCCTGACACCGCTCGCCGGCAGTCCGGATCCCGCCGCACTCCTTGCCCCTTCGGCCCCGGTGCACATGACGGACACCTTCGATCGGATCCGCTTCCGCATGCGAAGCCTCAAGGAGCTGCTGCGCGAGGAAGGGATCTGGAGCGACGTGCCGTATCTCACGAAGAAGGGACAACTCCTGCCCCGACCGGGAGACGAGGTCCTGGGCGAATGACCCAGGGTCGCCGGTTCTACGAGCCGCCGATGAGCGGCTCTGTCGCTGGACCCCAAGGCCACCGGGTGCCGAATGGGTGATCGACCCTGTGACCGACTTTCGCGGCCACCCGCCGGCAAGTAGCTCGCCCCCCGGCACTGCCTTCGTAAGCCGGAGGCGAAAGCGAAACTGTCCATCGCCTGTCACCAATCCTTGAAGCGGCGGACAGATCCTTGACCGTCTGTCTCACTGTCCGTAGCCTCTCCGTAAAGGGAGGCAAATCATGGAAACCGGCCAGATGCTGGAACTCGTCAAGAAGTTCCAGGAGAACAAGGAGTTCATTCAGAACGAGGAGACGGTGAAGGTGGCACTCGTTCTCCCGTTCATTCGAATGCTCGGATACGACCCGACTTCTCCGAAGGAGGTCCGACCCGAATTTTCTGCGGATTTCACTCAGGGAGACGGGAAGCGTCTTCCGGACCGCATGGACTTCGCCATCTTCGACAAAGCGGGCGTGAAGCCGCTCATGGTCATCGAGACCAAGCCGCCCAACACCGACCTCCGTTCGAAGTCTCAGCAGCTGGCGCGATACATCGCCCAGCTACCGGACCTTCATTTTGGAGTCATCACCGATGGGTGCTCCTATCTGTTTTACGGAGATCTGGAAAATCCCAACCAAATGGACCGGGAGCCATTCTTCAGCTTTTCGCTGGATGATCCCCAGGCCGACTGGACGAAGATCGCCAAGTTTCTTTCCAAGTTCAGCCGTGACACGTTCAACGCCGAAACTCTGGTAACGGACGCGGAGAACTCCCGGTATCGGCAGGAAATGATCGATCGGCTGGCAAGCGCGCTTCGGAACCCAGGCGACGACGAAGGATTCCTGAGCTGGATCACGCAGGGCGTTTATCGGGGGAAGCGAACCGCTGGAGTCATGTCCAGGCTCGCCGATGTCGCTAGGGAGGCCGTCGAGCCGGCGCTCGTTCGGCTCATGAGCGACGACTTCCTCAACAAGTTGAAGGAGAGGATCCAGAACGCCGGCCGCGACCGAGAGTCTGAGCCGAACGCACCGAACGTAATGAGCGGTGACGTGCCCGCGAGCCTCGAAAACCTTGGTGCAGATTCGAGGAAGGGCGTCGAGACGACAAAGGAGGAGTTGGAATTCTTCGAAAGCGTACGAAGCATCTGCGCAAAGAATGGATTCCAGGAATCCGACTTTCTCTACAGAGACACGATCAACTACTTCAACGTCTCGTACCAGCGTCCCACCAAGTGGTTTCTTCGCTTTTTCGGGAGTGCTCGACGAAAGTGCCTCGTCAGCCTGGTCCCTGTCGAAGAAGCCAGGCAGCTCGCCGGCGGCTTCGAAACCGAGGCGGCGCCCGATACTTTCGGCATCTCGAGGGTCTACTTTGACGACATCGCCCAGCTCTGGGCGATGACCGGTCTTATCCTCCGAAGCCTCGAAATCGCCCGCACCGGCCCGCCCGCGCGGCCATCCGAGGACACCTCCTCAGCAATGCCGCCGCAGGCTTGAGCATCGAGCAGGTTTTCGGTGCAAGCCGGAATCGTTCGCCCCAACGGCTGTCTAGCAGGCTGCTCGCCTGCTCTCGCCACACCGGGTTTCCGGCATAGTGCGCCGGTGGATCTCTCCCTCGCGGACCATTCCCTCCTCGTTGCTGCCGCGGCCCTCGCCGGGATGGTCGACGCGGTCGCCGGCGGCGGTGGTCTCGTCACGCTCCCCGCGCTCCTCGCGGTAGGCATGCCGCCCCACCTCGCGCTCGGGACGAACAAGGGCCAGGCCGTGTTCGGATCCGGCGCCGCGCTCGCCGGCTTCGCGCGCGCCCGCATGATCGATCCCGGCCTCGCCCGCCTGGCTTTTCCCTTGGGCCTCGCCGGCTCGGCGGGCGGGGCGGCGCTGGTGCTCCTCCTGGATCCAGCGGTGCTGAAGCCGGTGGTGCTCGCGCTCCTCGTCGCGATCGCGATCGTCCTCGCGTTCCGGCCGACCCTGGTCGAGCGCCGTGCAGCGGTCGCTCACCCGGCGCTCGTACTCGCCGCGCTCGCCCTCGGCCTCGGCGCCTACGACGGGTTCTTCGGCCCCGGGGTGGGGACGCTCCTCGTGTTGGGCATGGTGTGGCTCCTGGGCCTCTCGCCCACCCGCGCGACGGCGAACGCGAAGGTGATCAACTTCGCGTCCAACCTCGCAGCCCTCCTGCTGTTCGCGTCGCGCGGCGCGGTGCTCTGGCAGGTCGCCGCGCCTATGGCCGCCGCCCAGCTCGCCGGCGGTTGGCTCGGATCGAAGGCCGCGATGCGGGGCGGCGACGTGCTCGTGCGCCGGGTGGTTTTCGCTGTGGTGCTCGGCCTGGTCACGAAGCTCGGCCTCGACCTCCTCGGCTGATTCCCCCGAAGAGGCGTGCGAGGATGGCGCTCAAACGCCAGCCAACGGGATGCCCGATGAAGACCACCAACTACAAGGGCACGTTCATCACCGTGGCGCCCGACTGCCCGGCGGCCCGGGGAACGCCGCCGAAAGAAGCGGACAAGCCGTCGATCGCGCTCCTCACCTATCGGATGATCCGCGACAACCCCTACGCCTTCACCTCGGACGACGTGATCTTCACCGTGTTCGCCGACCGCAAGGGCATCGCACCCGCCGAGCGCGACGCCGCGAGGGAGACGTTCTTCTCGAAGGGTCAGGCCTGCCTGCGCGCCTCCGATCTGGGCAAGCGATACGGCTGGGGGATCCACTCCGACTCGGAGGGGCGCGTCGCCCTCTATGGAATGGAGACCCCCGAGTACGAGTCCTTCGCCAGCGGCGGAAGAGGCGACGCCGTGGTCCGCGCGATGCGCTCGAAGAAGGCGCAGTAGGCGCGTGGCGACGAACCGCGGCGCGCCCGGTTGACGATTCCGCCTGCGAGTCCTATCGAGGACGGCTCAACTTCCCAGGAGGAAAGACGTGAACGTGAGAGATGCCCACGGAAACACCCTCGCCGACGGCGACTCCGTGACGGTGATCAAGGATCTCAAGGTCAAGGGCACCTCGGTGACCTTGAAGCGCGGGACGCTCATCAAGAACATCCGCCTCACCGACAACGAGGCCGAGATCGAGTGCAACGCCGAGAAGGTGAAGGGCCTCGTGCTGCGGACGGAGTTCCTCAAGAAGGCCTGATCGCCTCCCCCTCCCAGAGGCTGGCGGTTCGATCCGTGTCGGGCGCGCCGCCGCCGTGGAGGGACTCTTCCTCGCTGGCCCCCCGTTCCTCGCCACGTTACTGGAGGCTGCGTGGTGCGGACGGACGGAATGGATCGGGAGGGCCTCTTCGGCTCGGGGCGCGGCGCGCTCTGCGTGGGCGTCGTCATCAGCGTCTCGCTGATCGCGTTCGAGGCGATGTCGGTCGCCACCATCATGCCGGTGGTGTCCGACGCGATCGGAGGCCTCAGCGGGTACGGCTGGGCGTTCAGCGCCTTCATGCTCGCGAACGTCGTCGGCACCATCGCCACCGGCCAGGCGGCCGACGCCCGAGGGCCCAGCCTGCCGTTCGTCGTGGGGCTCGTGGTCGCGGCGGCCGGCCTCCTCGTAGCCGGGCTGGCCACGACCTGGACGACCTTCATCGTTGGCCGCTCGCTGCAGGGCCTTGGCGGCGGCGCGATCATGACGACCGCCTACCTCACGGTTCGGCTCGGCTTCCCCGATCACCTGCGGGCGAAGGTGATGGCGCTCATCTCGAGCGCGTGGGTGATCCCCGCACTGGTCGGACCCGCGATCGCCGGGATCCTCGCCGCGCACGCGAGCTGGCGGTTCGTGTTCCTGGGCCTGCTGCCGCTGCTCGCGCTCGTCCCTCCGCTGATGCTGCCGTCGCTGCGGCGGCTGAGTGGCGGCCCCCGCGCGCAGCTGGATCCGCGCGTGCTCCTTCGGGCCATGCAGATCGCGGCGGGGATCGGGATCCTCCTCTACGGACTTTCGCTGCACGGCTGGCACGGCGCCGCCCTCGCCGCGGTCGGCGTCGCCGTCGCGGTCGACGCGAGCCGCCACCTCCTCCCCGCCGGGACCCTTCGCGCGAAGCACGGTCTCCCGGCGGGCCTGCTCACCCGTGGCCTGCTCGGCTTCTGCTGGTTCGGCGCGGAGGCCTTCCTCCCCCTGGGCCTCACCTCGCTGCGCGGGCTCTCGCCTTCGGGCGCGGGGCTCGCGCTCTCCGCGGCGGGGTGCACGTGGACCGTCGGCACCTGGCTCGCGGCGCGCGCCGACGGCGCGTGGGGGAGCGACCGCCGCGGCGCCCGTGCGATCGTCGGGTTCGCGGTGGTGGTCCTCGGGACCGCGGCGACGGCAGCGAGCGTCCTGGCCGGGTCCGTCCCCGTCTCGATCGCGATCGCCTGCTGGGCGCTGGGCGGGCTGGGGATGGGCCTCGTCTACCCCACCCTCTCCGTGATCGTTCTCGGTCTCGCGCCTGCCGGCGAAGAGGGCCGCACATCGTCCTCGCTGAACCTCGCCGAGAACCTCGGCATCGCGCTCGGGGCCGGCTTCGCGGGCGCCGCCGTAGATTGGACCCTCGCGTCCGGCTGGACGCAGGGTGGCAGCATCGGCGCCGCCTACGTGGTGGCTATCCTCCCCGGGCTGCTCGGCATCGCCACCGCCTCCCGCCTGGCTCCGAAGGCCTTCAGGCGGTTGGTCCCTTGAGCCTGCCCGCGATGCGGCTCAAGGCTCGATCGAGAAGGACCCCTGCGCCATGTACTCGCGAGAACCCGCCCAGTAGCGAGGCCGCACCGTCACGTCGGGATCCGCGAGCTCGTCCGGCGTGTGGCCAGCGTCCATCGTCGCGACCACCGTCCAGAAGTACGACCGGCCGGACCGCAGCCGAAAGACGCCTTCTCCGTGATCCGGCAACTCCAGAAAGTTCACGGTGGGCGGCAGGATCCACTTCGAAAAGGTGTCGCCGCCCTCGACCTCCACGACGTACGAGGTAGCTCCCTGGACCGGCGTCCACTCGAGCCTGGGCGTGAACGTCGCGAGCTCTGCGTCTGGTTCGGGTGAGAGAGTGTCGAGCACGATCTCGCTCGGCAATTCGAGGACGGTCTCGCCGCCGGGCACGGCGTCGACGATGGACACCGCGGCTGCGCGGAAGCCAGGAAGGAAACCAATCAACGAGATCCTGGCCCCCTCGGCGGGGATCGTCGTCAGCTCCGGAAGCGGTGGCATGACCTCGTGCGGCCTGCCGGGGAAGTCCTCGCCGAAGATCCTGAACGACGCGAACTCCGTCGCCCACCAGGAACCGTAGGCGCCCGCGTCCGCAGAGATGGTGGTGGTCTCGGTCTCGACCGGCCGGTCCAGGACGAGATCGACCGCTCGCTCCTCTCCCTCTTCGATCTCGAACGGCGTGATCGCGCCCGCCTTGAGGAAGTCCAGGGTGCCGTCCGGGTGCCGCTGCGTGAACACCCCCACGAGCGATCCCGAGTAGGACGAGGGGCCCTCCCAGGCGAAGGTGCTGAAGCTCGTCACCTCGTCGATCGTGACGAGGAAGATGTCCGATTCCGCCTGGGTGAGACCGACCTCGATCGAGGCGCCGTCCGGCAGCGGGAAGCCCACGCCGCCGATGGCACCCAGCAAGGTCGCGAGGCGGAAGTACTCGACCGCGCCGGACATCGACAGCGCAGGGTTCGCCCTGGTGAGTCCCTTGAACTCGATGAGCCTCTCCCACCAGCTGTTCGGATCGACGACGGTGAGGTCATACGGAGGGACGACTCCCCTGAAGCGAAACCGCCCCTCCGAATCGGTGATCACACTATGCGCGCGATCGCCGTTCAGGATGACCATCGCGTCCTCGAGCCCCAGGCCGCCGCCGTCGAGGTAAAGCCGGCCATCGACGGTGATCGCGTTCGGATCGCCGCCGCCGCTACCACCCGCGCCGGCATCTCCGCCAACGCCGCCAACGCCGCCAGCGCCACCCTCGCCGCCAACGCCGCCAGCGCCGCCGTCTCCGCCGACGCCGCCCGTGCCTCCGGACCCTCCTGCGCCGCCGGTCCCGCCGCTCCCTCCCGCACCTGCGGTTCCGCCGCTCCCCGCGTCGCCGCCAGTCCCCGCAGCGCCGCCTGCTCCATCTCCGTTCTCGCGTGGTGGATCGTCCGTGCACCCCACGAGAAACACCATCCCGACGACGACAGACGCGAGTGCAAGCCGAATCATGGAAACCCTCCCCAAAAACAGACTCGCTGACGATAACAGAATCCCGAGCGGTCTTAAACCACCGCCCTATACGCAGGGTGTCAGTCGTTCGGTCGCAGTAACTTGATAGTGTATGGCGCTCAAAGTTGCGGAGAGGTGCACCGTGGCCCGTCTTGGTTTCGCGCTCGCCCTAGTCCTGGGTTTGTCCGCAGCCTGCTCGTCCGAGAAGGATCCACGCAAGGTGGGCGACGGAGGGGCGGGTGGCACCGGCGGATCCGGTGGCGGGGAGGGTACGGCGCCCAGCATCGAGTCGTTCGTCGCCTCTGCCGAGCGGGCGCGCGTGGGCGCCACGATCAAACTCTCGTGGGTCGTCGAAGGGACCGCGCCGATCCACCTCACGCTGGACGGCGTCGACGTTGCCGATGGGGCCTCTTCCATCGACGTCAGCCCCGCCGAGACCCACACGTTTCGCCTCGTCGCCGAGAACGAGTTCGGCACCGACAGCGCCGAGGTGAAGGTCGTCACGCTGCCCGACGTCGACGGGATCTTCCCCGCCGATGCTGCGGTCGATCCCGGCGAGGCGCAGCGCTTCTACGCCACCCGCGCCGGCGTCGGCACCTGGAGCGCGACGTGCGGCACCATCGAACGCGAGGAGCACGGCACGGCGGTCTGGCGCGCACCCGATCGTACCGCCGACTGCGAGATCGAGCTCGCCTACGAGGACGGCTTGGCGACGGTCACCACTTCGGTCCGTGCCTCGACTCCCACGGTGACGAGGATCGAGGGGCTGAGCGGACCGTCGGACCTCCCGAGCGTCTTCGCGCAGGCGCCGGACGGGACGTTCGTCGCCCGCGGATACCAGCTGATCACGGAGTTCGATCTGGATACCGGCACCTGGACGAGCCCCTTGGAGCTCGCGAATTTCGATGCACACAGGATCCTCTCGGGGCCCGACGGCTCGATCCATGCCCTGGGTGGTTTCGATCGGGACGGTGGCGCGTGGCTCCGCAAGCGCCCGGGTGAGCGATGGGAGGTCCTCCCCGCTCCCTCGGGTGTCGCCCGGGCGAACGCCTGGACGAGCGCCGCCATCTCGCCTGACGGAGTTCTGTGCGGCTCCTTCCTTTCGAACGATCGGAACGAGATCCATTGCGCGAAGGACGGCGCCTGGTCGGCCGCCCTCGACTCGGGCGCCGAGATGGGCGTCACGGCGCTCGCCTTCTCCGACGTCGGCGCGCTCCACTTCACGTCGCACGACGGCGACGTCTACTCGGTCGTCGAAGGGGATCCGATCCGCCTGGGAGACAAGGCGGCCACCCGCCCAGAGGGCATCGCCTTCCTCGACGGCGCGCTCCACGTGGTGGGCGAGGGCGTCGTCCGCTGGGATGCGGACGAGGGGAGGTGGGAGGACCTCTCGGAGGGCCTTCCCAGCGAAGCATGTCGCCGCGGCTCGCTCACGGGATTCTGCATGGTGCAGAGCCTGGTGGAGATCGACGGTGATCTCTTCGCCATCTCGGAGGACAGGCTCTACGGGAAGGCGCCCGGGGAGCCCTTCGTCGACGTGGTCGGGCTGCCGCCGACGGAGGTCACGACCTCCGGGACGCTGCTGGCGGCCGACTCGAAGATCTGGCTGGGTTCGACGAACGGCCTGTGGAGCGCCGCGCCGTGGAGCGACGTGTGGGAGCTCCACACGTTCTCCGGGACCGAATTCGGCCGGCACCCCACGGCGCTCGCGTTCCGGGAGGACGGCACCCTCGCCTACGCCGCCGAGTCGTTCGCGAACGACAACGACCCGGTGTACGTGCTGGAGCCCGGCGCCGAGAGCTGGAAGGAGATCGCCCCCGGCCGCCTGCTGACCTACCACCACGTCCGCAGCCTGGCGTTCCGTGGGGACGGCGCCCTCGCGATCGGGACGGTGCGCGTGCCGGGCGGCGAAGGGACGACCGGCCGCCTCTACTTCTCCGCTCCGGGGAACGAGTCGTACGAGCCGCTGACCCAGGAAGGGCTCCCGCCCTGGACGACGCCCAAGAACGAGAGCGGCACCGCGCTGAAGGCGCTTCGCTGGGCGCCCGACGGGAGCCTCCTCGCCGCGATCGACGACGAGGGGGTGTTCCGCCTGGAGCCGGAGGGATCGTCTTGGGCGCCGCTGGGCCCGCCGCTTCGCGCGAACGATCTCCTCCTGGTGGGCGACCGGATCCTCGTCGCCACGGACGGCGACGTGGTCGAGCTCTCGGAGGGCGCGTGGACTCCCGTCGCGGCGGCGCGTTTTCCGGACGCGTGGCGAGCGGCGAGCCACCTTCGCCTGGCAGCAGGGGCCGATGGCGCCCTCTGGTCCGCCTCGACCGGGGGCGCGTTCGTGCTCCTGCAGGGCGGCGCGTGGACGCCTATCGGCGTCGGCGAGTGCTCCGTGCAAGCGCCCGGCGTGTTCGCCGGCGGAGACAAGATCTGGTGCTCGACCGGCGATCGGATCGCCGAGCTGCACGAGGGCCGCTGGACGCGCATCCCGTCGCTCGGCTCGGACGGGCTCCGCGCGAAGGCGGTGGAGGCCGGGCCGGACGGCTCGCTCTACATCGACCTCAACCCGACCTTGCGAGGATCGTTGGTCCGGACGCTCCCCTGAGCTCAGGGCTCTCTCTTGCGTTCGCTCGCCTTCGGCTCGCAGAGTTCGTGAATAAATTCACGAACTCTCACCCTACGGCGCCGGATGCTCGGACTCGGGCAGGCCCATCGCATCGAGGGCGATCGCGGAGTGGGCGAAGGCGCCGCCTGCGCGCATCTCCGCGGCGACCCAGATGGCCTCCATGATCTCCTCGGGCGTGGCGCCCTCCCGCCGCGCCCCCTTGGTGTGGCCCTGGATGCAGTAGGGGCACTGGGTCACGTGGGCGACCGCCACGGCGATGAGCTGCTTTGTCCTGGTGGGCAGCGCGCCGGCGGCGAAGACGCTCTTGCTGAACGCGCGGAAGGTCTCGGCGGGGCCGGGCGCCAGGCGGGTGCGCTCCTTCGAGATCTCAGCGGACGCCGCAGGCAGGTGAAGGTGACGATCGGACATGAGGGCCTCCAGTTCAGGAAGTCCCGACGATACGCCCGCCGATCGGGCCCCGCTCCTCTTCGCCGGACCCGACGTCCGCTACACGTCAAACCACGTTCGGCTACTCGGCGCGCTTCCAGTATTGGGTGCGGCCGAGGAGCGAGATGCCGATGAAGCCGCGGACCTTGAGCTTCTTGCCGCCGTCCTCGAGCGCGACCTTGCAGCGATAGGTCTTGCCGTTCTTGGGATCGAGGATCGTTCCGCCCGTCCACTCGTCTCCGTCCTTCTCGAGACCGCGGAGGATGGTCATCCCGATGATCTTCTTGCCCTTGAGCTCGCCCTCGCACTCGGTGCAGGCGGGATCCTGCTCCTCGTCCGGGCCGCGGAAGAGCCGCTCGATCGTCCCGAAGAGCTTGCCGTCCTTCTCCTCGATCACGATCACGGACTTGGGCTTTCCCGTCTCGTCGTCGATCGTGGTCCATCGGCCGGTGACGCCGCCCTCGGATGCATACGCCGTCGAAGCGAGGAGAACCAACGCGAGCCCGACCAAACGCGGCGCAAACTTCATTTCGATCCTCCTGGAGAAGAATGACACCAGCAGCGTAGCACGACGCCGCGGGGATTCCAGGAGGCCCCGGCGCCGCCTACGGTGCGTGGGCGCCGGTGTCCGCGGCGTGCTGGCGGGGCTCGTAGATGCCGGCCGGCGTGCGGCTGGAGATCGCGATCCGGTTCCAGGCGTTGATGGCGACAGCCGCCATCACGAGCGCTCCCAGCTCCTTCTCGTCGAAGTGGACGGCCGCTGCGGCGTAGACCTCGTCAGGGACGTGTCCCTGCGTCACCAGAGTGATCGCCTCCGTGAGTGCGAGGGCGGCGCGCTCCCGCTCGGTGAAGAACGGCGTCTCCCGCCAGGCGTCGAGGGCGTAGATCCGCTGCTCCGTCTCGCCGCCGGCGCGCGCGTCCTTCGTGTGCATGTCGATGCAGAAGGCACAGCCGTTGATCTGCGACGCGCGGATCTTGATCAGCTCGTAGAGAGGGCGCTCGAGGCCGAGGCCCTCGACGGCGTGCTCCAGGTGAAGCATCGCCTGGTAGGCCTTCGGCGCGACGTCGGGGATGGAGACTCGATTGGGCTTGGACATGGGGCTGAGCGTAAGGAGCGGGGCTCCTCGTCGCAACCGGGAGCGCTCCCGAGCCCCTACGCCCAAGGATCGTAGGTGCCGAAGTACCAGAGCTGCCCCTCGGGATCCCGCGCGCCGTAGCCCCAGCCGCCATAGCCCTCCTCGTGGAGCTCCATGACGATCTCGGCGCCGGCGGCCTTCGCGCGAGCGTAGTGCGCCTTCGCGTCGTCGACGACGACGTACGCCGACTGGGTGGTCGTTCCCGCGGACCGGGCCGAGGTGAGCCACGCCGAGAGGGCGTCGTCCCGCGTCGATCCCAGCATGATCATCGAGCCGCGGTAGACGAGCTGTGCGTGCGGGATCTTCCCGTCCTCCGACGGGACGACCATGTGCTTCTCGAAACCGAACGCGCGGCAGAGCCACTCGATCATCTGCGCGGCGTCTTCATAACGAATCGTTGGAATGATGGCGGGCTTCGCGGTCATGGTGGTCTCCTTCCCCCTCCGAGCCGGCCAAGTCTACCGATCCTCCAACGGGGCGTGCGAGATCGCGTTCGATTTTTCCTCCGCCCCGGAGTCCTTCGAATCGCACGCTCCTCAACTCGGCCATGTGCAGTGCACACCGCGTCTACCCGTTGCTTCGGTACGATGCCGTTCAACTGCGGCCACCGCGCTTCTGGCCCACGGAAGGAGCTCCATGCACACCCTCGCTCTCGTCGCGATCGCCGCGCTGACGCTCGCCGGCTGCGCCACCGCAGGCTCCCACGGCGCCGCCACTCCCGGGCTGGATCCCGAGCTGACGAACTACCCCTATCCCTTCGAGACCCACGCCTTCGAGATCGAGTCGCAGCGGGAGCGCCTGCGGATGGTCTACATGGACGAGAAGCCGGAGGAGTGGAACGGGCGGACCGTCCTCCTCCTGCACGGGAAGAACTTCTCGGGTGCGTACTGGGCGCCGACGATGCGGGCGCTCATGGCGCAGGGCTTCCGCGTGGTGGCGCCCGACCAGATCGGCTTCGGCAAGTCGAGCAAGCCGGAGCGCTACCAGTTCTCGTTCTCGCAGCTCGCGCTGAACACCATGGCGCTCCTCGATTCGATCGGCGTGGAGCTCGCGGCGGTGGTGGGGCACTCGATGGGCGGGATGCTCGCCAGCCGCATCGCTCTCGATTACCCGGAGCGGACCGAGCGGCTGGTCCTGGTGAACCCGATCGGCCTCGAGGACTACCGGAAGCTCGCCGGCTACCGCTCGATCGACACGATCTACGAGCAGGAGCTGGAGGCGACACCGGAGAGCATCCGCGCCTACCAGCAGCAGGCCTACTTCGCGGGGCAGTGGAAGCCCGAGTACGACCAGTACGTCGAGATCCTCTCGGGCTGGACCGAGAGCCCCGACTACCCTCGCGTCGCCTGGGACGCCGCGCTCACCACCGACATGATCCTCACCCAGCCGGTGCTCTACGAGTTTCCGCAGATCGCGCGGCCGACCCTGCTGATCATCGGCACGAGGGATCGGACCGCCCTCGGCCGCGGGTGGGCGCCTTCCGAGATTGCGCCGACGATGGGCGACTATACCGAGCTCGGGAAGCGGACCGCCCGCGCGATCCCTGGCTCGAAGCTGGTGGAGCTGGAGGGGCTCGGACACATGCCGCAGGCCGAGGACTTCGACGCCTACTTCGAGCCGCTCTCCGACTTCCTCCGATCCCCTGCCGCGCCTCCCGCCGGCGGCTGACCCGGTCAGGGGTAGCGGACGTTCGCCGGCCCCGCGCCGGGGAGCGGGATCCACTCGGTCTCGCCGGGGACCGAGCCGATGCGCCCCGCCTGCCAGTCGGCCTTCGCCTGCTCGATGCGCTCCCGCGAGCTGGACACGAAGTTCCACCACACATGCCGGGGACCATCCATCGGCGGTCCGCCGAGCAGCATGAGACGCGCCGGCCCCCAAGACGCCCGCACCGGGAGCGTCTCGCCGGGCTTGAGCACGAGGAGCCTCCCTCGCTCGTGGCGCACGCCGTCGACGGGGATCTCCACGGCCCCTTCCGCCACGTAGACCGCGCGCTCCTCGAACGGCGCCGGCACCGCGATCTCCGCGCCGGCATCCAGGAGCGCCTCCGCGTAGAACATCTCGGAGAGGGTCTGCGCCGGCGAGCGCGCGCCGAAGAGCTCGCCCGCGATGATGCGCGCCCGCACGCCGTCGCCCTCGACCACCGGTAGGCGGGCGGCGTCGTGGTGGACGAACGACGCCTCGATCTCTTCGTGCTCGCGGGGCAGCGCCACCCATGACTGGATGCCGAAGAGCCGGGTCTCGACCGGGCGCAGCTCCGGGGGCGTGCGCTCGGAGTGGACGATCCCGCGGCCCGCCGTCATCCAGTTGAGCTCGCCGGGGCGGATCGGCTGCACGCAGCCGAGGCTGTCGCGGTGCAGGATCTCGCCGTCGAAGAGGTAGGTGACCGTGGCGAGTCCGATGTGCGGGTGCGGCCGCACGTCGAGCCCGTCGCCTGCGCCGAGGATGGTCGGTCCCATCTCGTCGAAGAACACGAAGGGCCCCACCATGCGCCGCTCGATCGAGGGGAGCGCCCGGCGCACCTGGAAGCCGCCGCCGAGGTCCTTCGTGGGAGGGACGATCACGAGGTCTACGGTGCTCACGGTCGCTCCTGTTCGCGGATCGGATCCCCCTCAGCGTAGCAGAGCGACTCGTGGCTCCCGCTCCGCTTCGGTCGGGCAATGTGGTCGCGGCAACCAAGCGAGGCGACGATGTCGGCGACGGGCCCGGCTCCGGGCGGGCCTCAGCGGTTGGACGTCCCGCTCGCCCACCTTGATTCGGCGCGTCAAGTGATGGAAGAGTGCGCCCCCTTTCCGGCGCGCTCGCGTCCCCCGCAAAGCCCACTCTCGGAGTCGCCTCCCATGTCTTCCACCGCAGGTCGCGCCGGCAAGGCGGCGATCGCGTTCGTCCTCGTCTCCGCGATGCTCGACGTCGTGGCGATGGGCATCGTCGTCCCCGTCCTCCCCACGCTCATCGAGCAGTTCTCCGGCTCGAACGCGCGGGCGGGGATCATCAATGGCGTGTTCATCGCCTTGTGGGCGGCGATGCAGTTCGTTTGCTCGCCGATCGCCGGCTCGCTCTCCGATCGGTACGGCCGGCGCCCGGTGATCCTCCTCTCCACCGCGGGCCTCGCCGCCGACTACGTGCTGATGGCGCTGGCGCCCAACCTCGCGTGGCTCGCCATCGGACGCATCGTCGCCGGGATCACCTCGTCGAGCTTCACCTCCGTGTTCGCGTACATGGCGGACATCACCGCCCCCGAGGATCGGGCGCGCGGCTACGGGCTGATCGGCGCCGCCTTCAGCGCCGGCTTCGTCGCGGGACCGCTGCTCGGCGGCGTGCTCGGCGAGTGGTCGCCACGCGCGCCGTTCTGGGCCGCCGCCGCGCTGAGCGCCGTCGCGTTCGCATACGGCGCCGTGGTGCTGCCCGAGTCCCTCCCGCGGGATCGGCGCATGCCGTTCTCGTGGAAGCGCGCCAACCCCCTTGGCGCCATCCGGCTCCTGCGCTCCCACCGGGAGCTCACCGGCCTCGCCGTGGTGAACTTCCTGCTCTACTTCGCGCACCACGTGTTCTCGTCGGTCTTCGTGCTCTACGCCGGCTATCGCTTCGGCTGGAGCCCGTGGCAGGTCGGCATGCTCCTCGCGATGGTGGGGGTGCTCGACATGATCGTGCAGGCGTTCCTGGTCGGCCCGGTGACGAAGCGGCTGGGCGATCGCAGGACCATGGTGTTCGGCCTCTTCATGGGCGCGTTCGGCGTCGCATGGATGGGCCTCGCTGCCTCCACGCCCTCGTTCGCGCTCTCGATGCTCCCGAACGCGCTCTGGGGTCTGGCGATGCCGACGCTGCAATCCCTGATGACGCGGCACGTGTCCGAGTCGGAGCAGGGGCAGCTGCAGGGCGCCAACAACAGCGTCGGGAGCATCGCGGGCGTCGCCTCGCCCGTGTTCTTCGGCGCCGTGTACTCGGCGTCCGTCGGACCCGAGGCCCTCCTCCCGCATCCGGGCTCCGCATTCCTGATCGCCGCGCTCGTCCTCCTCGCGGGCGCGATCCTCGGCGTGTTCGTCACCAGGCGCGCGGCCCTCGCGGCGGAGGCGCCCCCGATGACCCCGGCGCCCTGATCCCTGCGGTGGTGGCTCTCCCCCACCGGTGCCGCTGCCGTGGGCTGAGAACCAGAGTGGCCGCACAAAAAGTTGGGGAAAAGAGAATGTAAAATGGTGTACACGCCGCCTCCTCTGGCCGGTGGGGAACCTCGGGCCGGAGCGAGCGCATACGCCGCCGGGTTCGCACCGTGGGGCGGTGCTGTTTTCTTTCACAACGATCCATTGGGGCGCCAGGCGAAAGCGGCGGCCCCGGAGAACAGGCAATGTCGAAGAAGCTCTCGATGATCCTTCTTTGCGTCTTCACCCTCTCCCTCTCGCTCTCGATGGTGGCATGTGGCGACGGAGACGGCGAAGGGGGCGGCGGGGCAGGTGGCGGAACCGGCACCCTCCCGATCGGACTCTGCAACGCGAACACTCCGTGCCCCGACGGCCAGTTCTGCTTCAACGGCCTCTGCGCGCTCGGGTGCCAGAACGACGATCAGTGCGCGAGCAACCAGCACTGCGACATCGAGATCGGTGGCGTGGGCTGGTGCAAGGGAAACACCGTCCCCACCTGCTCGAGCGACTCGGACTGCGCGCTCTCCCAGGAGTGCCGCAGCGGCATCTGCTCCCAGAAGCCGGTGACGCCGCCCCCCGCTTGCGAATGGAAGGCTGACGGAACCGACGGCTGCGCCGCCGACGAGGTGTGCATGCCCGAGGACTTCGAGGACGAGAACAGCCCCAGCAAGTGCTTCAAGATGCCGCCGTGCTCGCGCGAGAACACCTGCCCGGTCGGCCTCGGCGGCGCGGCCTGCAACGCCGACTCCAGCGGCGACAAGCTGCTCCCGTCCAAGGACGCCATCTGCATGCCCGGCCTGTGCCGGGAGCAGTCGAACTGCCCCGCCGGGAGCAATCCTTCGTTCGAGTGCACCCAGCTCGGGCCGATCGGCTTCTGCCAGCCGAAGATCGACATCCCCGGCTCCTGCACGACGGACGGCGACTGCGCGGATCCCACGCCCAAGTGCTGCGAGATCCCGATGATGGGATCGATGTGCATGCCGGAGTGCCTCTGATTCGGCGGTAACGATGGACGCATGACGGAGGCCCGCCCTCGCTTCGGCAGGGGCGGGCCTTCTTTCTCGCGCGATCGGGCGCGTGCTCTCGCTATCGCCTCGTGGTCACGAACTCGACCGCCCGCCTGACGACCTCCGGATCGCGCAGCAGGCGGTTGTGGCCGAGGTCACGGGTGGTGACGAGCGTCGAGTCCGGCCACGCGCGGACGATGGCGTCGCCCTCCTCGTAAGGGACGTCGCGATCGCCCTCGTCGTGGACGACGAGGAGCTGCGAACGCATCCAGGGTGCGTCCCGCACCACGTCGAGCTCCTCCCACCGGACGTCGAACATTCGCTCGGTCCGCCGGCGCATCCCTTCGAGCGCGCGGGGGTCGAGGTGGATCATCTCGGCGAAGCGCTCGGCGGCGCCGCTCATCGTCGCCGCGGGCGCCAGGAAGACGGCGCGCCGAGCCTCGAGGCCCCGGCGCATGGCGAACGCCATCGCCGACGCGCCCATGGAGTGCCCGATCACCGCGTCGATCCCGCCTACCGCTGCAGCTACCGCCTTCGCGGCCTCCCCGAACGCGGGCAGCGACGGCACGCCGCCGGTCGTCGCGCCGTGTCGTGGGGCGTCGAATGCGACGACCCGGTGCCCGGCGCGGACGAGTCCCGGGACGAACGCGGCGAGCTGCCCCGCATGCCCTCCCCATCCATGCGCCAGCAGCACCGATGGTCCGGCTCCCCACGCGTACGCCGCCACCCGCGTCGCGGCTGCGTCGACGTCGAACCGCTCCGCTTCGGTCAGGCGCGCCCGCTGCTCCGGCCGCATGGGCGCCCGGGGCGGCGTGGCCCACAACTTCGTCGCCAGCACCGACGCAACCGACGGCACCGGCCCCAGCGCGCGGAACGCCATCCGGATCGCCCCCTGGGACAACCGAACGTTCGTGCTTTTTACATTCCGTGGCTTCGCCTGCATCTCTTTCTCCGATTCGATCAGCGTGAGGAGGCGCGCTCGACGAGCGCTTCGAACGAGCGGCTCGCCCGATCGCGGGCCATGGGATCCCGCATCAGGCGGCTCGAGTGGTGGAAGCCGAGCATCGCCGCGTAGAGCTCGTGGGCGAACTGGTCGGGATCGACGTCCGGCCCGAAGTGCCCCTCGGCGACCGCGATCTCGGCAGCCTTCGAGAGCGCGTCGAGCCAGTCGGACTGGGTCCGCACCAGGGCGTCGCGCGCAGGGCCCGGCTGGTCGTCCAGCTCCGCCGCGGCCGCCGCGAAGAGGCATCCACCAGGCAGCCCGACCGCCTTCGTCCAATCCAGCCACCGGGTGAAGATCTCCCGGATCCTGGGCAGCCCCCGGGGCGTGGCGAGCGCCGGCAGCATCACCGCCTCGAGGAAGAGCGTCGCCGCGTGGTCGATCACGTCCGCCTTCAGCGTGTCCTTGGACTGGAAGTGCGCGAACAGCCCGCTCTTCGAGAGGCCGAGGTCGGTCGCGAGCGCGCCGATCGAGAGGCCGTCCAAGCCCATGATCGATGCCTGCTTCACCGCGTGGTCGAGGATCGCCCTGCGGGTGGAGTCGCCCTTGCGCATGGGGAGAGGAATAGCACGATCGTTCGGGCCGTGCATCCCCCACCTCGATCGGTGGCCCAGCGGCCAGCCCGGCGTCTACGGGGAAATCGAGCGGACTCGTATACGTTGATCCTCTCCCCCTCGTGCAAAGGCGTGCGCTCTCGATGGACAACCTCACCCACGGCCTCGTCGGACTCGCGATCGGCGCACTGCGCAGGCCCGACGGCGGGCCAGGGGCGGGACGGCCGTTCTCGGCGACGGACAAGGCGGTGCTCCTCGCGTCCGCGCTCGCCGCCGAGCTGCCCGATCTCGACACCCTCCTGCCAGCGGCGAACGAGGTGATGCACGCGCTCCACGCCCACCGGGGGATCTCGCACGCGCTCCTGGTGGCGCCCGCGTGGGCCGCCGTCGCGGCCGGGATCGCCTGCGCGATCTTCCGCGGGGCCCGGGCGGGCCAGGCCTTCCTCTTCGCCCTCGGCGCCGTCGTCTTCGCCCACCTGGCCCCCGATCTCTGGACAGGGTGGGGCACCCGTGCCCTCCTCCCCTTCTCCGACGCGAGGCTGCACTGGGACCTCACGTCGGTGGTCGATCCGCTCTTCACCCTCCCCCTGGTGGCAGCGGCGATCTTCGCCCTCGTGAGGCGGACGCGCTGGCGTCGCGCGCTGACCGTGGGGCTCGCGATCTCCTGCGCGTACCTGGGCTTTCGCACGGTCTCCCGCGCGATCCTCGTCGAGCGCGTGGAGTCGTCCTACCCGACCGCTTCACAGGTGGAGGTGTTTCCCTCCCTCCTCTCGGCGACCAGGTGGCGCTGGGTCGCCGCGCTGCCGGAGGGATACGCCGCCGGCGCCGTCGGGCTCCTCGGCGCGGTCGAGGAGCAGCGCGTCGTGCCGCTTTCCCCGCCGCTCCCCGCCGCGCTCGCCGAGAACGAGACCGTCCGCGAGGCGCTCGCCTGGGCGCGGCTCCCCTCGGTGTCGGTGGAACCTCTCGGCGATGGCGGCAGCCAGGTGCGGATCGCGGATCTGCGCTACCACATGGGCGGCGAGCCGACGCTCTCCATCGTCGTGGATCTGGACGACCGCGGCGAAGCCCGCGACGCCCGCCTCGACCGTGGCGGGAGCGCGTCCGACATCGCTGCGCGGTGGAGGTCGAGCCGGTAGGTTCGGAGGGGCCTGTGGATCACTTGTCGGTCCGCTTGCTCCGGCCCGCCGCGCCGCTCATGCGGGCGGATGTCCCCTTCGGTGCGGAGGCCGTCGCCTTCTTCGGCGACGCTGGCTTCGCGGGAACCGCCACCGGCTTCGCTGCCTTCTTCGGCGCCGCTCTCTTCGCCGGAACCGCCACCGGCTTCGCCGCGGAGACCGCCGCCTTCTTCGGCGACGCCCGCCTCGCGGTTGCAGGCGCCGCCTTCACAGCAGGCCCGCCGCCGATCCTGGCGACCAGGGTCTTGGGCGCGATGGCGCGGTAGCTCTCGTCGATCCAGGCGGCGAGGATCGGGACGGGGAGCGCCTCGCCTGCTGGGAAGCGCGCCGACACCCAGCCGCTCTTGCCGAGGCCGTAGCCGGTCGGCTCGGTGAACGGGAGCGAGAGCGCCGCCTCGGCGGACTGCGGCAGCTTCACGCTGATCCCGATCGAGCCCTCCTCGCCGCCGAAGAACACGAAGCTCTTCTCGCGCACCTTGATCACCCTATGCCCCCACGGGAACGACTCCGTCGACTCGGGGTAGGAGAGCGCGAGGTCGCGCAGCGCGCGCACGTGAGGATTCTTCAGATCGTCGTCGGCCATGAGCGCTCCGCAGGTGAGGATCGCATCCTACCGCGGGCGGCTGGATCCCGGCAGCGGGCGTGGACTACGCTCCTCCCCGGGAGGAACACCATGCGCATGACCATCGCCACCGCCGTCGCCGTCACGCTCTCTTGCTTCGTGACGGCCTGCGACTCGCCGCGGAAATGCACGCTGATGGCCTGCTCCGATACGTTGTCCATCGACTTCGAGCCGGCCTTCTCGGAGCCGGGCGGGTACGAGGTCGAGGTCTCGTGGGAGGGAGGGACGATCACCTGCTTCGCGGCGATCCCGTTCGAGCCCGGCAGCGAGAGTTGCGAGTCGTCCGACGCCGAAAAGAGGGTGGACGGCGGGCTGGTGATCGGCCGCGCGACCGGCGGGCCGATCAGGGGCGTCTGGGTGTCGAGGGCGCCGGCCTCGTTGGAGGTCTCCGTTCGCCGCGAGGGCGTCGTCGTCGCTTCGTCCCGGCTCGAGCCGAGCTACGACCGGCACCATCCCAACGGCGAGGCGTGCGACGGAGACTACTTCTGCCAGGTCGCCCAGACGAAGCTCGCGCTGGACTGATCCCCCGGCATCCTAGGAGCCCTGCTCAGCCTCGGTGAGAGCGGGCGCTCCCTGCCTGTTCGAGACCAGCGATCCACGCCGCCACCCGCTCGACGATCACGCGCGGATGCCTCGGCCAGCGGACGTGATCGACCGGCGGCTCACCGTGAGCGCGGTAGTCGTAGTGGAACCGCTCCACCGGGGCCGCGGTCATCTTGGCGATCATGTAATCGACCACGGGAGCCGGCGTGAAGCGGTCGCGCTCGAGGCTCACGCCCAGGATCGGCACCTTCACCGATCGCAGCGCGGCCTCGGGCTCCGGTCCCGTCCAGCCCCTGGGCGCGAACCGGCCCGTGCGGGCGATGTGTCCCCAGTCGGTGATCACGCCGCGCGCCTCGCTGCCGCCGAAGGCGAGCCGGCTCCCCGGGTAGTAACCGAGGACCCGCGCGACGAGCGGGAAGAGCCAGCTGATCGCGTGCACGACGAGGCCCATGGGGAAGGGCCAGAGCCTGTAGATCGGAACGCCGCTCGCGACGAGCGCGAGGCCGCGGATCTCGGTGTCCGGCGTCGCCGAGAGATGGAGCGTCGCCACCTGTCCACCCAGGGAGTGGCCGAGGATGTACAGCGGCGACGAGGGAAAGCGCGCCCGCACCGATCGGATCGCCGCCGGGAGATCCTGCTGGGCGAGCGTCGCGTAGCCGAAGTCCACCCGGTGCGACGGGCGCACGCTGCTCGCCCCCAGCCCACGCAGCTCGAGCACCGCCGCGTTCAGCCCCGCCTCGACCAGCGCATCCAGCAGCGGGACGTAGAACCGCGCCTCGATCCCCATCGCCGGCAGACAGAGGACGACCGGCGCTGCCGGATCGGCGGCGGCGCCGACCGTCAGCGTCGAGGTCGCGCCGTCGGGCGACTCGACGCGCACCGACTCTTTCGCAGGGGTCGTCATCATCTCTCCGATGTCTCCAGGATCTCCACGAGCCGCCGCAGCGTCTGTCCCAAGGACTCCATCTGCCGTGCTCCGAGCCTGGTGGCAACCTCCGCCTCCTTCTCCTCCAGCACGGCGAGGCCGGCGAGGAGGCCCTTGCGCCCCTTCGCCGTGAACCGGACGAGCTTCGCCCGCCGGTCGCGGGGGTCGGGGAGCCGCTCCAGCAGGCCCTGCGCCTCCAGATCGTCGACGAGCTCGCCCACCGCCTGCTTCGAGATCCCGATCCGCGCGGCCAGCTCGGTGAGCTTGGTCCCTTCCAGGTCGATGTGGGGCAGGAGGAGCGTATGCGCCAGGCGCACCGACGGGTTCGTCTCCCGCAGCCGCCGCACCGCCTGCTCGTTCCAGAGGCGGGCGGCGCGGATGAGGAGCTGCCCGACACTCCGTGCCTTGGCGCTCTCCAGGGATGCTTCGAAACCAGCCTTCGTCTTCGCCATGGCGCGAACCTACCACCGGCGCCGCCATTTAGTCAGGTTGGTTGACTATCCATCCCGACCTCCCTATCGTCGGTGAAAAGGAGGAGCACGAGCATGATCACCCGACACCACGAAGATCTCTGGACGCTGCGACTGCCGCTATCGATGGCGGGGATCGCGATGGGCGCGCGATCGACCATCGCGCGGCTCCCCGACGGCGGGCTGGTGGTGATCTCCCCCGGCCCCTTCCAGGACGAGCACGTCGACGCCATCCGGGGGCTCGGGGTGGTGCGGGCTCTCGTCGCGCCGAACAAGTTCCACCACCTCTTCCTCGGCCCGGCGGCGAGGGCCTTCCCCGACGCGCAGGTCCTCCTCGCCCCTGGTCTGCGGAAGCGCATCCCTTCCCTCCCTCCCGGCGAGGACCTCGGCGACGACGCGCCCGCGCTCTGGAGCGGCACGCTCGACCATGCGATCGTCGCGGGCTCCGCCGCCGGAGAGGTCGTGTTCCATCACCGGCCGAGCAGGACGCTGATCCTGACCGACCTCGCGTTCAACCTCACCGGCGGCGGCCCGTGGACCCGCCTCGCCATGACGCTGAACGGCGGCTTCGGCAGGCTGACCACCACGCGCCTGATGCGCTCCACCATCCGCGACCCCGACGCCTTCGCCCGCTCCCTCCACGCGATGAAGCGCTGGGACTTCGATCGAATCGTCGTCGCCCACGGCGACGTGGTGGAGTCGAACGCCCGCCCGGCGTTCGAGCGGGCCTTCGCGCCTTGGCTCGACAGGCTCCCGAGCGCGAGCGTCTCGAGCGCCGGGGCCTGACGAAAAGGGGGCCCCCGAGATCGTCCGATAGTGGCGCGTGCGCTCGCGCGGCCCCTTGCCCGAAGGAGCCGCCGCGCGGACCCTTCCACCTCCTCCGTGCACGAGGTGGATCTTGGAACTGCCCCGATTCGAGCGGCTGCCGTCCCACGTGGCGATCATCCCCGATGGCAACCGACGGTGGGCCGTCGCCAAGGGGCTGCGCAAGGAGGAGGGCTACACCTTCGGCCTGCGCGCCGGCGTCGCGCTCTTCGATCTGGCGCAGGAACTGGGGATCCCCGAGCTGACGTTCTACGGGTTTACGAACGACAACACCCGGAGGCCGGCGGAGCAGACGGTCGCCTTCCGGAAGGCGTGCGTGGACGCGGTCGAGCTGATCGCGGGGCGGGACGCCGCCGTGCTGGTGGTGGGCAACGACGAGTCGCCGGTCTTCCCCGAGGAGCTCAAGCCCCTGCGCACGCGGGTCGAGCTCGGCGCCGCCGGCAAGCCGAAGATGAAGGTGAACTTCCTCGTGAACTACGACTGGGCGTGGGACGTGGGCTGCGCCCTCGCCGCGCCGGTGACCGGCAAGGGGCGCAAGCCGCTCATGGCGGCCATCGGCTCGGCGGACGTGTCGCGGATCGATCTCGTGGTGCGGTGGGGTGGTCGCCGCCGCTTGAGCGGCCTCCTCCCGCTGCAGGCGGTCTACGCCGACTTCCACACCATCGACCCGATGTGGCCCGACTTCGAGCCTCGCCAGTTCCTCGACGCCCTCGCCTGGTACGAGCACCAGGATCCCACCCTCGGCGGTTAGTCAGCGCATCCGGGCGACGAGCTTGCGCAGCTCCCCCACCCACAGGACGGCGCTGGCGAGCCCCACGCACACGACCCACTGCCCCGCGTCCAACGGGCTGGTGCCGAAGGCGACGTTCAGGAAGTCCAGGTGGACCACCGCCACCTGCAGCGCGACGGAGAGGGCGATGGCGCCCCAGAGCCACGGGTTCACGAAGGCGTGGCGGAAGGCGCTCGCCACCTCCGAGCGCGCGACGAGGCAGTTGAAGAGCTGGGCGAAGACCAGGACGGTGAAGCCCGCCGTCCGTGCGTTGGCGAGGTCGCGGGTGCCGTCCAGCAGACCGCCCGGCAGGTAGAGATCGAGCGCGACCAGCGTGGCGACCGCCATCACGATCCCCGTGATCCCCGCCCCGATCCACATGCGGCCGTCGATCACCCGACGGGATCGCGGCCGCGGAGCCCGCGCCATCACGTCTTCGATCGAAGGGTCCACCCCCATGGCGAGCGCCGGCGACGAATCGGTGATCAGGTTGATCCAGAGGATCTGCGTGGCGAGGAGGGGGAGGACCACGCCGCCTCCCGGGCTGGCGAGGCCGATGACGTCCGCGAGCACCACCGCGAGGAAGACGGTGAGCACCTCCCCGATGTTGGAAGAGATGAGGTAGCGCAGCACCTTGCCGACGTTGTCGAAGATCCGGCGCCCTTCCTTCACGGCCGCCACGATGGTCGTGAAGTCGTCGTCCGCGAGGATGAGGTCGGCCGCCGCTCGAGTGACCTCGGTCCCGGTGATCCCCATCGCGACGCCGATGTCCGCCGCCTCGAGGGCAGGTGCGTCGTTGACGCCGTCTCCCGTCATCGCGACGCGCTCGCCGTCCGCCTGCAGCGCCTGCACGATCCGCAGCTTGTGGGCGGGCGCCACCCTGGCGAAGACGCCGCTCCGGCGCGCCGCCCCGGCGAAGCCCTCGTCGTCCAGGCGATCGAGTTCCAGGCCGGTGGTCGCGCGCGCGGCCCCGTCTCCGATGCCCAGATCGCCCGCGATGCGCGCCGCCGTCCGCGGGTGATCGCCCGTGATCATCAGGATCCGGATCCCGGCGCGCCTTGCCTCCGCCACCGCGGCTCGGACGCCCTCCCGCGGGGGATCGATGATCCCCACCGTCCCCACGTAGACGAGGCCCTGCTCGGCTCCCTCCGCGATCGGCTCGCCGGGGGCGAGCTCGCGGTAGGCCACCGAGAGCGTGCGCAGCGCGGCGTCGGCGAGGGACGCGACCGCCTCCCGGATCCGAGCCTCCTCGGCGGGATCCATGGGGACGACGCGTGCGCCCTCTTGGATCCTGGTGCAGCGCGGGACGATCACGTCGGGCGCGCCCTTGGAGAACAGCACGTCCGCGCCGCGAGCCCGATCGGCCACTGCGACGGACATGAGCTTGCGCTCGGAGGTGAAGGGGATCTCGTCGCGCCGCTCGTAGCGCCGCGCCCTCTCCTCCGCCGCGCCGAGCTTCCGCTCCGCGACGAGGAACGCTGCGTCGCTCGGATCCCCGTGGATGGACCACCGCCCGTCCACGAGCCGCAGATCGGCGTCGCCTGCGATGCTCCCGCCCGAGAGGAGCAGGGCAAGCTCATCTCGCGCGCCGGGCTCGTCGCCCTCGTCGAACGAGACCGATCCCTCCGGGACGTAGCCCGAGCCGGAGAGCGAAGCGCTCCCGGACGGGGTGACCGCCCGCACGATCGTCATCTCCCCCCTCGTGAGGGTGCCGGTCTTGTCGGAGCCGATCACGGTGGCGGAGCCCAGCGTCTCCACCGACGAGAGGCGCTTCACGATGGCGTCCTTCTGCGCCATCCGCTGCACGCCGAGGGCGAGGATGACGGAGAGGATCGCGGGCAGCCCCTCGGGGACGGCGGCGACCGCGAGGGAGACGCCCAGCAGGAGCACCGAGACGACGTCGCGCTCCGAGCTCACCTCGGACACCAGGAAGATCGCCGCAACCACGACGGCGGCGATCGCGATCACGGCGAGGCCAAGGGCGCGGCCGAGGAGAGAGACCTCGCGCTGCAGCGGCGTGGGCTGCTCCGGGATGCTCTCCAGCATCGTCGCGATCGCGCCCATCTCGGTGTCCATCCCGGTGGCGACGACGACGCCTCGACCCGTCCCCCTGGTGACGGCGGTCCCCTTGAAGGCCATGTTCCGCTTGTCGCCCAGAGGCGCCGGAGCCGCGAGCGGGCGCTCGTCCTTCCCGACCGGCTCGCTCTCGCCGGTGAGAGAGGCCTCGTTCACGAAGAGCGACGAGCACGAGACGAGCCGGGCGTCCGCCCCGATGAAGTCGCCCTCCGAGAGGACGAGAAGATCGCCGCGCACCAGCTCCGCGGTGGGCACGCGCTGGATCCGCCCGTCCCGCACCACCGACGAGGTCGGGGCGGCCATGCGCTGCAGGGCCGCGACCGCGTTGGCCGCCCTCGCCTCCTCGACGAACCCCAGGATCGCGTTGAGCACGACGATGGCGGCGATCACCACCGCGTCGATCGGCCAGCCTTCGGCGCCCTGGGCGATCCACGCGACGACCGACACCACCACCGCGCCGAGCAGCAGGTAGATCAGCGGATCCTGGAACCCGGCGAGGAATCTCCTCCACGCGGGGATCGGCGGCGCCGCCCGCAGCGCGTTCGGTCCGTCGCGCGCCAGACGCCGCTGCACCTCGGCCGACGTGAGTCCCGCCTTGGGATCCCCGCCCAGCCGCGAGTAGATCGCCTCCGCGTCCTCGATGGACGGATCCCACCCGGCCATCGTCTGCTCCTCAGCGGGCGATCTCGAGGACGACCTTGCCGCGGCCATGCCCCGTGTCGAGGCGGCGGTGGGCGTCGGCGACCTTGGCGAGGGGCAGGACCTCGTCCACCAACGGCTTGAACTTCCCCTGCTCGATCGCCGCCGACATCTCCTCGAGCCGCCGCCGCTCCCTGGTGAGGAAGACGCCGTGCAGCTCGAGGTTGCGGCGGTAGGCCTCGGTGAGATCGCCGTTCGGCCCGAGGATGAAGGCCATGCGCCCGAACGGCCGCACCGCGGGGAGGCTCTTCGGCGTGACGTCGCCGCCCACCAGATCGAAGACCGCGTCGACCCCCGTGCCGCCCGTCTCGCGGAGCGCCACCTCGGCGGGATCCTCCTTCGCGTAGTCGACGGCCACGTGAGCGCCCAGATCACGCAGCGTGTCCTGGTTCTTCGCGGAGGCGGTGGCGATCACCCTGGCGCCACACGCCGCGGCCATCTGGACCGCGAAGGATCCCACGCCGCCCGAGCCTCCATGGATGAGGACCGTCTGCCCCAACTGCACCCGCAGCCGCCGCACGATCGCCTCCCACGCGGTGCCGCCGGCGAGCGGGACCGCGGCGGCCTCCACGAACGAAAGGGAAGGGGGCTTGGGCGCGACGATGTCCGCCTTCACCAGGGCGAACTCGGCGTAGGTGCCGTGCGGATTCGCCGTGAGCTCGCCGGTGAAGAAGACCTCGTCTCCCTCCCGAAACCCCTTGGCGCCGGGCCCCGCCATCTCCACCACGCCGGCGGCGTCGGAGCCGAGGATCACGGGGAGGGGGAGCTGTGCCCAGTAGCCGGAGGCGCGGATCTTCGCATCCACCGGGTTCACCGCCGCCGCCATCACCCGCACCAGGAGCTCGCCGGGTCCCGGCTTCGGCCGCTCCACCTCCCGGAGGTGGAACTCCTCCGGAGGACCGAACCGGTCGATCACCATCGCGCGCATCGATCGCCTCCCCTTGGGACGGAAGGCCAAGGATCGATGGGGGCGCAGGCGACGCCAACCGCATTCTCCGGCGGAACGTCCGCTCGGCGACGTGCGCTACCTCGGGCGGATCGGGATCACGGCGCCCACCAGTGGTTCACCGGGCCGGCGCCCCCTCCCAGACCCGGCGCCGTCTCGATCGCCTTGCCGATCCACGACTTGGCGCGGCCGACCGCCTCGGGCAGCGCCAGCCCCGCCGCGAGGCCTGCCGCGATCGCGGCGGAGTAGGAGCATCCGGTGCCGTGGGTGTTGCGGGTCTCGTGCCTCGGGCCGGAGAACCGCCGGATCTCGACGCCGTCGAAGAGGACGTCGATCGACTCCTGCCCGCCGAGGCTGCCCCCCTTGATCAGCACGGCCTTCGGTCCCCGCGCCGCGATCGCCTGCGCCGCCTCCGCCATGTCTGCCTCGCTCTCGAGCGCGCCGCCCGCCAGCGCGCCCGCCTCGTGGAGGTTCGGCGTCACCAGCGCCGCGAGCGGCAGCAGCCGCCTCGAGAGCGCCTCGGCGACGTCGGGGCCCGCGAGCGCGTCGCCGTGCTTCGAGATGAGCACCGGATCGACCACGATCGGCCCCAGCGCATGCCGCTCGATCGCGTCCGCCACCGCCTCCACGATCGCCGCGGTGCCGAGGGCGCCCGTCTTCACGGCGTGGGGGCGCAGGTCCGCGGCGACCGAGCCGATCTGCGCGGCGATCACGTCGACGGGGAGGGGGTGGACGCCCTGCACACCCACCGTGTTCTGCGCCGTCACGAGCGTCAGCGCGCTCGTGCCGAACACGCCGAAGCGGTGGAAGGTCTTGAGGTCGGCCTGGATCCCGGCGCCTCCGCCGGAGTCCGAGCCCGCGATGGTGAGGGCGATGCGCATGGGCCCAGGCAGATAGCGCCGGCAGCCCTGCCGGGCAAGCTGGCCAACCGCCGTCGATCACCCGGGCCGGCCAGCGCCGGCGCCGACCTCCTGCGCGGAACCGCAGGTCCACCCCCCAGCCATGAGCCGGCCCGCACGTTCTTGAATCCGAACTTCACTTTATTCAGCTAGGAATTGACTTTGTTTCGAAACGCCCGCAACATTCCCCTCATGTCACGCCTGCCGGTCACCTGCCCCGCCTGCGAAGGACTCCTCGAGGCCACACGACTCGCCTGCTCGAACTGCGACATGCAGCTCGAAGGGCGGTTCGAGTTCCCGGAGCTCCTTCGCCTGGGCCGGGACGATCTCGACTTCGTCCTCGCCTTCGTCCGTTCGTCCGGGAGCCTGAAGGAGATGGGGAAGCTCCTGGGGCAGAGCTACCCCACGGTGCGCAACAGGCTGAACGAGATCATCGAGAAGCTCTCCGCGCCCGCCCACGACGCCGACGCGGAGCGACGGAAGATCCTCGACGCGATCGCCGCCGGAGAACTCAGCGTCAAGGAGGGCGCGAAGCGCCTGAAGGAGATCGGATCGTGAACGTGGCCCGCAACCGGATCCTCGAGATGCTCTCGGACGGCAAGATCAGCCCCGACGAGGCGGAGCAGCTCCTCGCCGCCGTCCGCGGACCGAGCGAGTCGTTCTGGTCCTGGATCTTCCGGCCGATGGATCGCCTCCAGACGCCGGTGGCGACGTCGATCGCTGCCCTCGCCGCCGTGGCGCAGCTCGTGATCGCGCTCGTCTTCCACATGCGGTTCTACGGCGCGCTCGACTCTCAGCCGGCCCGCGACACCGTCGGCTGGGCCTCTGCCTGGGTCGATCTCGCGGTGGCCTGGCCGATCACCGCGCTGATCTTCTTCGCCTCCGCCCGCCTCTTCGCCAGACAGGGCCGGTTCGTGGATCTGTTGGCGATGGTGGGCGTCGCCCGCGTACCGCTGGTGGCGGCGGGCGCGATGGTCGGCGCGAACCGCGAGCTGCTCTTCAGGTCCGCGGAGGCCGCTGCGCGGGGCGAGGTCTCTGCCGGATTGATCGTCATTGCGCTCGCAGCCACCGTGCTCTCGGCCTGGTTCATCACCCTCCTCGTCACCGGCCTGCGCACCGCATCGGGTCTGCGTGGCGGGAGGCTCGCCCTCGCCTTCCTGGCCGCCCTCGTGGCCGCCGAAGCGATCTCCAAGGCGCTCGTCTCTCTCTTCTGATCCGCGCCTTCCACCCGATGCCCCCCAACGAAACAGGAGACCTGCATGCGAACGACAACCGCGTCGATCCTCGCGATCGCTCTCGCCGCCTGTGGAGCGGACCCCGCCGAGGAGACCGCCGCTCCGGGCGACTGCTCCCGCTACCAGGAGCGGAGAGGCGACGCCTGCCACGAGGTGCGGACGATCGGCCTGGAGGAACGGGAGATCGCGTTCGAACGTGACGGCTACACCCTGAACGGCACGCTGGTCGTCCCCACGACCGAGGGCGAGTACCTGGCCCCGTTGTTCGTGCTGGTGCACGGATCGGGGCCGAACGATCGGGACGAGACCAGCGACGGCAACCTCGGCATCGGTTACGGAGTGGACGTCCCCACCTTCCGCCTGCTCGCCGAGGGGCTGGCGCAGGCCGGCGCTGCCGTCTTCCGATACGACAAGCGCAGCTGCTTCACCGAGAACAGCGCCGGACGATGCCCCAACTCGGTCGCCGATTATCCGGGCGATCCCGGCGCGATCCTCGTCGACGACTACGTCTTCGATCTGCGCGCGGCGGTGCGCGCCGCTGGGGCGCAGGCGGGGATCGACGCCCGCGACGTGACGGTGATCGGCCATAGCCAGGGAGCGAACTTCGTGCCCCAGGTGGCGGACGAACCAGGCGTGGTGGGCGGGGTGCAGCTCGCCGGTCCCTCCCTCCCCATAGACGTGGTGGTGGTCGAGCAGATGCGCCTCTACGCCGACGATCTGGAGGCCAAGGGGAGCCGATTCGCGAAGGACGCCGAAGCCTACCGGGCGGAAGCGGACCGGTTCGAGGTGGCGCTCGGGCAGATCCGCGACGGGACGTACGCGGGAGCGCAATTCGAGGGCGCCCCTGTGGGCCACTGGAGGAGCTGGTTCGATCGCACCGATCACCTCCGGGAGGAGTTCCTGGCGATGAAGCAGCCGATCCTCCTCCTCAACGGCGACCTGGACTTCAACGTCCGCTCCTCGCACCTGGATCGCTTCCGCGGCTGGGCGGAGGAGGCGGGAAAGGAGAACGCCTCCTTCCTCCTGGTCCCGGGCGCCACGCATTCCTTCGTCCAGCTGACCGACGGCGGCCGGGGCCTGCGCGAGTTCTTCTCGAGCACGGCGCTCGACGCGATCGTCGAGTGGCACAAGAGCCTCTCGCCCGCCGAATGATCGCCGCTACAGGAGCACGCTCCGCACCGCCTCGCGGATGGTCGCCGCGTCGAACGGCTTCTCGACCCTGGCGTTCGGCACCGCCTCGAGGAACGACCTGGCGGCTGCCGAGAAGACGCCGCCTGACATGAAGACCACCCGCGCGGCGAGGTCCGGCGACAGGCGCTCGAACTCCGCGTGGAGGTCCATGCCGGTGAGCTCGGGCATCATCACGTCGCAGACGACCGCGTCGAAGTGCTCGCCGTCGAACACGCGCTCGATCGCCTCCCGCGCGGTGGTGACGGCCACCACCTCGTGCTCCGCGAGCATGCGCTGCACGGCGGCGAGGATCATGGGCTCGTCGTCCACCACCAGGACGCGGCCCTTCCCGCCGCGTTCGGCGCGGCGTCTCGGGGCCTGGGGCGCTGCGGCCTTGTGCGCAGCGATCGGCAGCTCCAGCCGAAAGACGGTCCCCTCCCCCTGCTCGCTCTCGACCCCGAGCGAGCCACCGAGGCCCGAGACGATGCGCCGGCAGATCGCCAGTCCCAGCCCCGTGCCCTCACCCTGGGGCTTCGTGGTGAAGAAGGGATCGAAGATCCGCGGGAGCGTCTCCGCCGCGATCCCGACGCCGGTGTCGCGGACCTCCACCGACACGCGCCCTTCGTCGACCCCCGCGACGATCCGGATCTCGTTGGAGCTCGCCCGCCCTTCGGGGATCGCCTGAGCGGCGTTCAGGATCAGGTTGAGGAACACCTGACCGAGCCGACCTTCGTTCCCCCGCACCGGCGGCAGCTCGTCGGCGAGCTCGAGGACGAGCCGCGCACGGTGGCGGATCTCGGTTCGGGCCATCCGCGCCGACGACTCGATCACCCGCCGGACGTCCACGGCGGTCAATACCCGCTCGTCTGATCGCGAGAAGATCTTGAGGTCCCGCGCGATCTCGCGGACGCGTTCGCTCGACTCGCGGGCGTCGCGCAGCGGCTCCTCGACCCGACGCACGAGGGCGGCGATCCGGTCCGAGGCGCCCCCCGCTTCACGACGGAGCGCCTCGAGATCCTCCGCCACGAACTCGAGGTTCGCGAGGAGCGCGGCGAGCGGGTTGTTGATCTCGTGGGCAACGCTGGCCGCCAGGGTCCCGACGGAGGCCAGCCGGTCGGAGATGAAGAGCTGCTCCTCCATCTTCGCCTTCTCCGCCCGCATCTCCGCGTCCCGCAGGCAGCGCTCCACCGCCGCGTTCAAGCGGGCGAGGTTGTTCTTCGACATGAAGTCGTGGGCACCCGCGTGGAGCGATTCCACGGCGATGTCCTCGCTCACCGTGCCGGAGACGATGATGAACGGGAGGTCCAGCTTGCGCTCTGCCACGAGGGCGAGCGCCCTCGGCCCGCTGAACCGCGGCATCGTGTAGTCGGAGATCACGATGTCCCACGCCTGGGTGTCCAAGGCGGACGCCATCGCCTCGGCCGTGTCCACCCGCATGTACGACACGCCGAACCCGCCACGGCCCAGCTCCCGCGTCACGAGCTCCGCGTCCATCTCCACGTCCTCGACCAACAGGACCCGAAGCGGCCTCATCGGAAGCCTCCGGCCGGCACGGGCGCCCCTTCGTTCAGCACCAGCCAGTACAGCCCGAGCTGCCGCACGGCCTCCATGAACTGGGTGAAATCCACCGGCTTGCGGACGTAGCTGTTGGCCCCGAGCCCATAGCCGGCGATCCGATCCTCCTCCTCCACCGAAGAGGTCAGGATCACGACGGGGAGGAGGCGGGTGCGATCGTCCGCCCGGATCCGCTGGAGGACCTCCAGGCCGTCGAGCTTGGGGAGCTTGAGATCGAGCAGGATCAGGTGCGGCATGACCGACGCATCCCGGTCGGCGTGGGCGCCCTTGGCGAAGAGCCAGTCGAGCGCCTCCGCCCCGTCCCTCGCGACGACGACGGGGTTCAGGATCTTGCTCTTCCGGAAGGCGCGCAGGGTCAGCTCCTCGTCCTGCGGGTTGTCTTCCACCAAGAGGATCACGGCTTCGTGGTTCATGCGTCAGGCTCCTGGCTGCCGAGGGTGAAGAAGAAGGTCGAACCTCGATCGATCTCGCCCTGCGCCCACGCGCGGCCACCGTGGCGGCGGACGATGCGCTGGACGGTCGCGAGCCCGACCCCGGTGCCGTCGAAGTCCGACGCGGCGTGGAGGCGCTGGAACACGCCGAAGAGCTTGTCTGCGTATGCCATGTCGAAGCCGGCGCCGTTGTCGCGCACGTAGAAGGCTGGACCCTCTTCTGTGGCGGCGGCGCCCACCTCGATCCGGGCGTCCGCGCGCTTGCCGGTGAACTTCCAGGCGTTGTTCAACAAGTTGTCGAAGACCACCGCGAGGAGCCTGGGATCTCCGACACACGCCAAGCCGTCCTCGACGACGATCTCGACCCGACGCCCGGAGTCGGATGCCTCGACGCGCGCCGCCGCGGAGCGAACGAGCGCGGTCAGATCCACTGGCTCCCTCGCGAGCTCGGCGCGGGTGACCCGGGACAGCGAGAGGAGATCGTCGATGAGCTGGGCCATCCGCTGCGCAGAGCCGCGGATGAAGCCGAGGTAGCGCCTGCCTTCGTCGTCGAGAAGGTCGTGGTAGTCCTCGACGAGCGCCTGGCTGAATCCGTCGAGGCTCCGCAAGGGCGCCCGCAGGTCGTGCGCCACCGAGTAGCTGAACGACTCCAGCTCTCGGGTCGCCTCGTCGGCCTCCTGCAGAGCGCGGGCCCGCGCCTCCTCCGCCTCCCGCCGTTCGGTGATGTCCTCGACGATCCCGACCAGCCACTTCGGCAGCCCGTCGGCCCCGAGCACCGGGACCTTTCGGGTGGTGATCCACCGCGTTCCCCGCGAAGTCTCGATCGGCTCCTCGGGGACCTCGACCGCGCGGCCGGACTGGACCGCTTCGTCGTCGCTCGCGTGGATGGTCGCCGCCTGATCCGCCGGGAAGAGCTCCTCCGCCAGCTTGCCGACGAACTGGTCCCGCGAGACGCCGAGGAGCGCCTCTCCTGCCACGTTGAGGCCGAGGAATCGCCGATCGTTCGCGTCCTTGACGAAGACCATCACCGGGAGGTTCTCCAGGATCTCCCGCAGGGAGCGGTTCTCCTCCTCGAGCCTCTCGATCCTCGAGACCTCCTGCTCCGGACCAACGTCCCTCAAGCCCCGCTCCCTCCGACACTCCGATTGTTGAAACAGTGACGAAGCGTAACGTCACTTCGATGGACCATGCAACTCCCTGTGCTATCCCATGGGACCGCTGGGCTATCCCTTGCGCGCAGGCGCCCGATTCGACACGGTGGGCGGATGAGAACGCTCCTCCTCACGACCCTCATGCTCGCCTGCGCGTCCGGCTGCACCCGCAGCCAGGCCGACGGCGCCTCTACGCCCCCCACGCCGGCCGCACCGGCAGGAAAGGAAGCTCCCGTGGTGATCGATCATGTGCTGGAAGGCCTGGACGGAAAGCCCGTGGACCTGGCGAGCTACCGCGGGAAGGCGATGCTCCTCGTGAACGTCGCCTCCGAATGCGGCTACACGCCGCAGTACGAGGGCCTCGAGAAGCTCTACCGCGAGTACAAGGAGCGAGGGCTGGTGGTGATCGGGGTCCCGTCGAACGACTTCGGCGGCCAGGAGCCCGGCACCTCCGAGGAGATCCGCGCGTTCTGCGACACGAAGTTCGGCGTCACCTTCCCGATGATGGCGAAGGTCCACGCCAAGGGGCCGGACATCGCGCCGCTCTACGCGACGCTCACGCAGAAGACCTCCGAGAACCTCCGCGGCGAGGTGCGCTGGAACTTCACCAAGTTCCTCGTGGATCCCAACGGCGTCCCGGTGGCGCGGTTCGACTCGAAGGTGGAGCCCCTGTCCGAGGAGATCGTGAAGGCCGTCGAGGCGGTGCTACCCGCTCCGTGAGACGCCCCCTCGTTCTCGACGAGTTCCTCCCGTATCGCCTCTCGGTGGCGGCGAACGCGGTCAGCCAGGTGATCGCGCGCTCCTACGACGACGCGGGGCTGAAGACCAACGAGTGGCGGGTGATGGCGGTGCTGGCCCAGGACGGACCGTCCAGCCAGCAGCGCCTCGTGGGCCGCACCCAGATGGACAAGGTGGCGGTCAGCCGCGCGGCGACGTCGCTCGCCGACCAAGGGCTCGTGCGGCGCACGCCGGATCCCGACGACGCCCGCTCCCTGATCCTCTCCCTCACCGCCAGAGGTCGCGCGCTGCACCGCCGGCTGGCGCCGAGGGCGCTCGCCCTCGAGGACGCGCTGGTGAAGGGCCTGGACCGCAAGGAGATCGCCGCGGTCGAGTCGCTCCTCCGGCGCCTCGAGGAGGCGGCCGGGCGCATGCTCGGCGAAGGATGATCCGGCCTAGGCTCGCCGGTATGCCCGCAGGAAGGTGCGCACCGCCCGATCCACCTCGCGGGCCACGAGGTCGTCGGAGAGCCCGTCGATGACGCCGAGGTGCAGCATCGACCGGGCGTTGTCGATGCACAGGGACGCGAAGTCGATCGCCGCCTCCTCGAGATCGTCGATCTCGAGCGACCCCATCTGCACCGCCCTGTCGAAGAAGAGGGCCAGGTTCTTCCGTCCCGCGAGGATCCCGCACTCGTACAGCGCGCGGCACGCCTCGGGGAAGCGCCCGGCCTCCGCCGTGACGATCCGGTAGCGCAGCACGCTCGCAGGCGATCCGGCCAGGCGGAGGAGCTGCTCGCCGATCATGCGCAGATCCGCCTCGATGTCGCCGGTCGGCGTCTCCAGCAGCGAGACGAATTTCTCCCGCGCCGAGAGGTTCTCGCGATCGACGGTGGCGAGGAAGAGCGCCTCCTTGTCGCGGAAGTGGTTGTAGATGGTGGCCTTGGAGACGCCGGCTCTGGCGGCGATCGCGTCCACGCTGGCGCGCTGGTAGCCCAGCTCGCGGAAGAGCGCGATGGCGCCTGCCAGGATCTGCTCGCGTTTTGCCGGAGAGAGGTCCGGTGCCGCCATCCGCTCCCGCCTTTGTGAAGATTGGTAAACTAGACGGTTCAGTCTTGACCGTCAAACGTCCTTTCGTTAGCTAGAACCGCCCCGCAGATCTCGAAGGAGATTCGGTGAAAGCTCCGCGTGTATCGCCAGTTGCAGCGGCTTCGTTGCTGATCCCAGTGCTCCTCGCCGCCGCAGGATGCGAACGGTCCGCCCCAGCCGCCCAGCCGCCGGCAAAGGTGGAGGTGGGGGTGATCACCCTCGCGCCGGAGCCGGTGACCTTGCTCCGCGAGCTCCCCGGCCGCACTTCGCCCTACCGCGTGGCGGAGGTCCGGGCCCGGGTGAACGGCATCGTGCTGAAGCGCCTCTTCGAGGAGGGCACCGACGTCCGCCAGGGCCAGCCCCTCTTCGAGATCGATCCCCTCCCGTACCAGGCGGCGCTGGCCAGCGCCGAGGCCACCCTGGCCAGGGCCGTGGCCGCCGAGCAGTCGCGAAGGCTCCTCGCCGGACGCTACACCGAACTCCTCGAGTCGAAGGCCGTCAGCCAGCAGGAGTTCGACGACGCGGACGCCGCGTTCAAGGCCGCGACCGCCGACGTGGCGGCCGGCAAGGCGGCGGTGCAGGCGGCGCGGATCGACCTCGGCTACACGCGGGTGGCGTCGCCCATCGCCGGCCGCATCGGCCGCTCGGAGGTGACGGAGGGCGCGTACGTGCAGCAGGGGCAGGCCACCCTCATGGCCACCGTGCAGCAGCTCGATCCGATCTACGTCGACCTCACCCAGTCGAGCGCCGAGGCGCTGAAGCTGCAGCGCCAGCTCGAGAGCGGCGAGCTCGTGGGCGCCGGCGACGGCGCGAAGGTGCGGCTCGTGCTGGAGGACGGCACCGTCTATCCCGAGGTCGGCACGCTGCAGTTCTCCGGCGTCACGGTGAACCCCGGCACCGGATCGATCACGCTGCGGGCGCTCTTCCCGAACCCGAAGAAGGAGCTGCTCCCCGGCATGTTCGTGCGGGCGCGCCTCGAGGAAGGGACGACGCCGGAGGCGCTCCTGGTGCCGCAGGTGGCGCTGCGTCGCGACTCGCAGGGCAACGCCAGCGTGATGGTGGTGGGGAAAGACGGCGAAGTCGAGGTCAAGGCGGTGGAGGCTCCCCGAGCGGTCGGGAACCGCTGGCAGGTGACCCGCGGGCTCGCCGCCGGCGATCGAGTGATCGTCGAGGGGCTGCAGAAGATCCGGCCCGGCATCCAGGTGGAGGCGATCGACGCCGCGCCCGCCGTCACCGAGCACGCGTCGGTCCCCTAGCGAGGTCTAGAGAGTGCCCAGATTCTTCATCGATCGGCCCATCTTCGCGTGGGTGATCGCCATCCTGGTGATGCTCGCCGGGGGCCTGGCCATCCTGCAGCTCCCGGTGGCCCAGTACCCCTCGATCGCGCCGCCGGAGATAGGCATCCGCGCCAGCTACCCGGGCGCCGACGCGCAGACCCTCGAGAACACCGTCACCCAGGTGATCGAGCAGAAGCTCAACGGCATCGACGGCCTGCGCTACTTCAAGGCCGAGAGCCTGAGCTCGGGCATGGTGAGCATCAACGTCACCTTCGAGCCGTGGGTCGATCCCGACATCGCCCAGGTGCAGGTGCAGAACAAGGTCGCGAGCGCGGAGCCCCTCCTCCCGGAAGAGGTGAAGCGTCAGGGCGTCACCGTCAACAAGACCTCCCGCAACTTCCTCCAGATCTACACCTTCATCTCCAGCGACGGCAGCCTGCACCGCAACGACATCGCGGACTTCGTCGCGTCGAACCTCGTCGACCAGATCGCCCGGGTGCCCGGCGTGGGTGAGACGCAGCTCTTCGGCGCGCCCTACGCGATGCGGATCTGGCTGAACCCCGACAAGCTCACCGCCTTCGGCCTCACGCCGGAAGACGTGGCCGCGGCCATCCGCGCCCAGAACACGCAGCTCTCCGCGGGCCAGCTCGGCGGCATGCCCTCGCTCCCCGGGACGTCGTTCAACGCCACCATCACAGCCCAGAGCCGGCTCTCGACGCCGGAGGAGTTCCGCGACATCCTCCTGCGGGTGCAGCGCGACGGCGCCCAGGTGCGCCTGGGCGACGTGGCACGGGTGGAGCTCTCCGGCGAGAACGCGGAGACCGACTCCTTCTACAACAAGATGCCGGCGGCATCGCTCGGCGTGAAGCTCGCCACCGGAGCCAACGCCCTCGACACCGCAGCGGCGGTGGAGGCCAAGCTCGAGGAGCTCTCGGCCTTCTATCCGCCGGGCCTGACCCACGAGGTCTCGACGGACGCCACGCCGTTCGTGCGCCTGTCGATCGAGAGCGTCGTCCGCACGCTCCTGGAAGCGATCGTCCTCGTCTTCCTGGTGATGCTCCTCTTCCTGCAGAACCTCAGGGCGACGCTCATCCCCACCATCGCCGCGCCGGTGGTGCTGCTCGGCGTGTTCGGGGTGCTCTCCGCCTTCGGCTTCACCATCAACACGCTCACCATGTTCGGCATGGTGCTGGCGATCGGCCTCCTCGTGGACGACGCCATCGTGGTGGTGGAAAACGTCGAGCGGGTGATGTCGGAGGAGAAGCTCTCCGCCAAGGAGGCGACCAGGAAGTCGATGGGCCAGATCACGTCGGCCCTCTTCGGCGTCACCACCGTCCTCTCCGCGGTCTTCGTGCCGATGGCCTTCTTCGGCGGCTCGGTCGGCGCCATCTACCGCCAGTTCTCGATCACGATCGTGTCCTCGATGGTCCTCTCGCTCCTGGTGGCGATGACCCTCACGCCGGCCCTCTGCGCCACCATGCTGAAGCCCGGGAAGCACGGGCCGCGCAAGGGCTTCTTCGGCTGGTTCAACCGGGGCTACGACCGCACCGAGGGCGTGTACGAGGGGGCGGTCGGAAAGCTGCTGGGCATGCGGGGCAGGGCCATGATGGCCTACGCCGTGATCGTCCTCGTGGTGGGAGCCCTCCTCGTGAAGCTCCCCACCGCCTTCCTCCCGGAAGAGGACCAGGGCCAGCTCACCGCCATGGTGACGCTGCCGCCCGGCTCCACCCTCGAGCAGACCAAGGTCACCCTGAAGAAGGTCGCAGACTACCTCCTCGAGGACGAGAAGGACGCCATCGACTCGGTGCTCACCATCGCCGGCTTCAACTTCGGCGGCCGCGGACAGAACAACGGCATCGCCTTCGTTCGGCTGCGGGACTGGTCGGAGCGCAAGGATCCCAGCCTCAAGGCCCAGGCTGTGGCGGAGCGCGCGGGCGCGAAGTTCTCCGAGTTCAGGGAGGCCCTCGCCTTCGCGTTCACGCCGCCGGCCGTGCCCGACCTCGGCACCGGCACCGGCTTCGAGCTCCAGCTCCAGGACCGCGCGGGGCAGGGGCGGGCCGCGCTCCTCGCCGCCCGGGATCGGCTCGTGGCGGCGGCGCGGCAGGATCCGGCCGTGACCCGGGTGCGGCCGTCGGGCCAGGAGGACGCCACCCAGTACAAGATCGACATCGATCGCGAGAAGGCCGCCGCCCTGGGCCTGTCGCTCACCGCCGTGAACCAGACCCTCGCCACGGCCTGGGGCGGGGCGTACGTGAACGACTTCGTCGACAGGGGTCGCGTGAAGAAGGTCTTCATGCAGGCGGACGCCCCGTACCGGATGCAGCCGGAGGATCTGAACCGCTGGTACGTCCGCAACGACTCAGGGCAGATGGTGCCGTTCTCCGCCTTCGCCTCCGGCAGGTGGACCTGGGGCTCGCCCCGCCTCGAGCGCTTCAACGGCCTGCCGTCCGTCCAGATCCAGGGCGAGACGCCGCAGGGGCGCAGCACCGGCGAGTCGATGGCGGCCATGGCCGCGCTCGCCGAGAAGCTCCCGCCCGGCTTCGCCCTCGAGTGGTCGGGGCTCTCCTACGAGGAGCAGCTCTCGGGTTCCCAGGCCCCGGCGCTCTACGCCATCTCCCTCCTCGTGATCTTCCTCTGCCTCGCGGCGCTGTACGAGAGCTGGTCGGTCCCGTTCTCGGTGATGCTGGTGGTGCCGCTGGGCGTCCTCGGCGCGCTGGTGGCGGCGTTCCTCTTCGGCCTGCGCAACGACGTCTACTTCCAGGTGGGCCTGCTCACCACCATCGGCCTCTCCGCGAAGAACGCGATCCTCATCGTGGAGTTCGCGCGGGATCTCGTTGCCCAGGGGCGCGGCGTGATCGAGGCGACGATCGAGGCGTCGAAGCTGCGGCTGCGGCCGATCCTCATGACGTCGCTCGCCTTCATCCTCGGCGTGACGCCGCTCGCCACCTCGAGCAGCGCGGGCGCCGGGGCGCAGAACGCCATCGGCATCGGCGTGATCGGCGGCATGGTCTCCGGGACCGTGCTCGCGGTGCTCTTCGTGCCGGTGCTCTTCGTCGTGATCCTCCGCGTCTTCACCCGGAAGAAGGAGGCCGACGCCCAGCAGGCGCCGGCGCTCCAGGAGAGCCTCCATGGTTGAGCCCCGCGCCTTGCGGAAGATCGCGCCGGTGCTCGCGCTCTCGATCGCCGGCTGCACCATGGCGCCAGAGTACGTGCGCCCCGACGCGCCGGTGTCCGCGGAATACCCGGCGGCGAGCGGCGGCGAAGCCGACGCCGCCGGACTCGGCTGGCGCGACGTCTTCGGCGACGAGCGACTCCAGGCGCTGATCGCCCTGGCCCTCGAGAACAACCGCGATCTGCGGATCGCCTCGCTGAACGTGGAGCGCTTCCGCGCCCTCTACCGGATCGAGAAGGCGCCGCTGCTCCCGTCGGTGAACGCCACCGGCTCCGCCACCATCCAGGAGCTCCCGATCGGCGCGCCGGGACGCGAGGAGCAGTTCGCGGCGACCGTGAACGTCACCGCGTGGGAGCTCGACTTCTTCGGCAGGATCCGCTCCCTGGCCGACGCGGCGCTCGAGCGCTACTTCGCCACCGCGGAGGCCCAGCGCAGCGCCCACCTCTCCCTGGTGTCACAGGTGGCGATCGCCGACTTCTCGGAGCGCGCCCTCGCGGAGCAGCTCGACCTGGCGAGGAAGACGCTGGACCTCCTCGACGAATCGTTCGCGATCACCCGCCGCTCCTTCGAGTTGGGTACCGCCTCCGAGCTGGACCTGCGCACCTCCGAGAGCCAGGTGGAGACCGCCCGCTTCAACCTCGCCCTCTACGAGCAGCGCCACGCCCAGGCCGTGAACGCCCTGGTCTTCCTGGTGGGCGCGCCGCTCCCCGAGGACCTGCCCGAGGCGATTGGCCTCGCCGACGCGAAGGTGCTGGCCGACCTGCCGGCGGGCCTGCCCTCCGATCTCCTGCAGCGCCGCCCCGACATCCTCGCGGCGGAGCACGAGCTGATGGCGGCCAACGCCTCCATCGGCGCGGCGCGCGCGGCGTTCTTCCCGTCCATCACCCTCACCGGCGCGGCGGGCTTCGGCAGCGTGGAGCTGGGCCAGCTCTTCAGCGGCGACGGCTTCACCTGGCTGTTCTCGCCGCGGATCAACCTGCCGATCTTCCAGGGGGGCGCGCTGCGGGCCAGCCGCGACGCCGCCGAGATCTCCAAGTCGATCGAGGTGGCCCGCTACCAGCGGTCGATCCAGGCCGCGTTCCGCGAGGTGTCGGACGCCCTGGTGGGGCAGAAGGCGCTCGTCGATCAGCTCGACGCCCAGCAGGCGCGGGTGGCCGCGAACGAGCGGCGCTACGACCTGGCGGATCGCCGTTACCGCGCGGGCATCGACAGCTACGTCACCCTCCTCACGGCCCAGCAGGACCTCTACCAGTCCCAGCAGACCCTGATCGACGCGAGGTTCAACCGGCTCGCCAACGTCGCCAACCTCTACCGCTCCCTCGGCGGCGGCTGGAAGGAGACCACGGAGGAGCCCGCCCCGGAGCGCGGGTAGCGGCGGCCGGGATCTCGTCCCGGCATTGGCTCGCGCTGGGGGGAGGCGCCCGCAATGCCGGCCATGGCGCGGGACCTCCGAACGGAGCGGGCCTCGTCTTTGCTTCCGTTGGTTACATTTGTTACCATCTCTCCCGAACGCAACAGGAGGCGACGAGATGGCGAACGAGTACCTGTCCGGTTTCGGCAACGAGCACGCGACGGAGGCGGTGGCCGGCGCCCTGCCCGCCGGGCGCAACTCCCCCCAGCGGCCGCCCTTCGGCCTGTACGCCGAGCAGCTCTCCGGCACCGCGTTCACCGCGCCCCGCCGCGAGAACCGCCGCTCCTGGCTCTACCGGATGCGCCCGTCGGCGGCGCACGACGCCTACCGCCTCGCGAAGCAGGGGCTCCTCCACAGCGGCCCCTTCGCCGAGGGCGCGGTGTCGCCCAACCGGCTCCGCTGGGATCCGCAGTCGGCGCCCTCCGACCCCACGGACTTCGTGGAGGGCCTCGTCACCTTCGCGGGCAACGGCAGCCCCGCGATCGGCGCCGGGCTCTCGATCCACCTCTACGCCGCCAACCGCTCCATGGTCGACACGGTCTTCGCCAGCGCCGACGGCGAGCTCCTCATCGTCCCGCAGGCGGGCCGCCTCCACCTCCTCACCGAGCTCGGCAAGCTGGACGTCTCCCCCGGCGAGATCGCCGTGGTGCCGCGGGGCGTGCGCTTCCGCGCGGAGCTCCCCGACGGCGCGGCCTCGGGCTACGTCTGCGAGAACCACGGCGCCCTCTTCCGGCTGCCGGAGCTCGGGCCCATCGGCTCGAACGGCCTCGCCAACTCCCGCGACTTCCTCGCGCCGGTCGCCGCCTTCGAGGACGTGGATCGCCCCACCCGCGTGGTCCACAAGTTCCTCGGCCGCCTGTGGGAGACCACCCTCGACCACTCGCCCCTCGACGTCGTCGCGTGGCACGGAAACCTGGCGCCGTACAAGTACGACCTGGCCCGCTTCAACACGATCGGCACGGTGAGCCATGACCATCCGGATCCGTCGATCTTCACCGTGCTCACCTCGCCCTCCGACACGCCGGGCACGGCGAACTGCGACTTCGTGATCTTCCCGCCCCGGTGGATGGTGGCGGAGGACACCTTCCGCCCGCCCTGGTTCCACCGCAACGTGATGAGCGAGTTCATGGGCCTGGTGCACGGCGTGTACGACGCCAAGGAGGGCGGCGGGTTCGCGCCCGGCGGCGCGTCGCTGCACAACTGCATGAGCGCCCACGGCCCCGACCGCCACAGCCACGACGCCGCGGCGGCCGCGAAGCTCGCCCCCCACAAGATCGAGGACACCCTCGCCTTCATGTTCGAGTCCCGCTGGGTGATCGCGCCCACCGCGTTCGCGATGGAGAGCCCCACGCTGCAGCGCGACTACGACGCGTGCTGGGGCTCGTTCGAGAAGGCGAAGCTGCCGCGCTGAACCGTGAGGCCTTCGATGATCCCTCCCGGGGCGATCCACACCCCGGTCCCTCGACGACTTCCCCGGGAGGGGAGCATCATGCGCTCCGGTCGGCGGCATCGACGCCGCCATCAGGAGCCAAACAGATGAAGCGCGTCGCCATAGTCGGACTCGGGAACGTTGGGCAGCACTGTGTGGAGGCGGTCCGCGCCGCCCCCGATCTGGAGCTCGTGGGCGTGATCCGCCGCGACCCCGCGGACCGGCCCCCGGCGCTGCGCGACGTGCCCTTCGCCAGGTCGATCGACGAGCTCGGCCACGTGGACGGCGCCCTCCTCGCCTGCCCCACCCGATCCGTGCCGGAGATCGCGGCCGGCCTCCTGCGCCGCGGGATCTCCACCGCCGACAGCTTCGATATCCACGGCGACGCCCTGGTGGATCTGCGCCGCGACCTCGACGCCGCGGCGAAGGAGGGCGGCGCCTCGGCGCTGATCGCGTCCGGCTGGGATCCGGGCACCGACTCGATCGTGCGCGCGCTGCTCGAGGCGAGCGCGCCGCGCGGCGTCACCTTCACCGACTTCGGTCCCGGGATGTCGATGGGCCACACCGTGGCGGTGAAGGCGATCCCCGGGGTCCGCGACGCGCTCTCGATGACGATCCCCGCCGGACAGGGGGTGCACCGGCGCGCGGTGTACGTGGAGCTCGCTCCGGGCGCCGACGCAGCGAGGGTCGAGAGCGCGATCCGCGCCGATCCCTACTTCGTCCACGACGAGACCCGGGTGACCTTCGTGGAGGACGTGTCCGCCCTGGTCGACGTGGGGCACGGCGTCGTGATCGAGCGCAAGGGATCTTCCGGAACGACGCACAACCAGCGCTTCCGCTGGGAGATGCGGATCCAGAACCCGGCGCTCACCGGCCAGGTGATGACCTCGGCGCTGCGTGCGGCGATGCGGCAGGAGCCCGGCTGCTACACGCTCCTCGAGGTCCCCCTCGCCGACCTGCTGCCCGGCGAGCGCGAGGGATGGATCCGCAAGCTCGTCTGACGAGCGGGTCGCCCCGTGGCAGCGCGGCCGCCCGGGCGTTTCGCCCGGGCGAATCCAGGCGAGAGAGGCCTCGCTCTCTTGCGCCGGGCCGGACGTCAGGGATGCGCGGCCTGCTGGTCCCACACCCGCTGGGTGATGCACTGCTGCAGGAACGAGAGGTGCCGCTTCTCGTCGTCGAAGTTGTGCTGCACGAGGTTGAGGAGATCCGGCGGCCAGCTCTCCTTGGCCGCCTTCGCGTAGGCGCCGTTGACGAGCTTCTCGTTCGCCTCCATCGCGCGGATGGCGCCCTCGTTGCCCATCTTCGCGGAGATCGCGGTCATCGACTTCTGGAAGAAGCCCTTGATCGACGTCTTCTCGTGGGGCTGGCCGCCCATCTGCCGGATCGCCTCGCTGAGCTTGATGACGTGGGTGCGGTGGTCGCTCTGGAACTCCCGCAGCTTGCCGCGCACGTGCTCGATGTCGATCCCGTTGATCGCCTCTTCGTACGAGTTGATGGCGTCGTGATCCACCTTCAACAGGTCGTTGAGGTGATCGATCATCTTGTTCTTGTCCATGTCCCGTCATCCTCGCGTGTGTGGTTACCGGCGGGGCAAACGGTACGGACCGCCCCCTTCGCCGGCAAACCCGCCGCCTGGAAGAAATGGGGCGGATCCGTCCGCGGTCCGACTAAGACTTGCGGCCCTTCTCCCGGTCCCGCTCGGCCTTGCGGATGGTCTCCTCCGAGGCGGCGCCCTTCTTCGGAGGCGGCAGGTCGACGCCCGCGCGCCGGGCCTCCGACAGGCCGATGGCGATCGCCTGGCGGGGCGATCGCGCGGCGCCCTTTCCCTCCTTCAGCTCGCGCATCTCCTCCCGCACGAACTCGCCAGCCTGGGTGGACGCCGACTTCCCCGCCTTCGCGTCGGCGCGGGCCCTCCGCTCCGCCTTCTTCTTCGGCATGCGCACCTCCGCGGTCGACTTCGGCACAGGCCGGACCGCGGGCAAGCCTACGAAGGGGGCAGCAGGACCCGGAACTCCGCCCCTTCCCCCAGCCGGCTCTCCACCCGGATGTCGCCGCCGTGGGCCTCCACGATCCGCCGGACGATGTAGAGGCCGAGGCCCATGCCCTGGACCGACGTGGCCTCTCCGGTGCGCTCGAAGCGCTCGAAGATCCGCTCCTGATCGTCGGGGGCGATCCCGATCCCTCGGTCCCGCACCACCAGGCAGGCCCCGCCGTCCCGCCACCCGACCTCGACGTCGATCGGCTCTCCCTTCCCGAACTTGAGGGCGTTGGTGAGGAGGTTGGTGAGGACCTGATCCAGGCGGAGTCGATCCCACTTCCCCTCCACCGCCTGGGGCGCTTGCAGGCGCAGCGCCGATCCGGCGTGCTCCGCGTCTTCCGCGAATCGGCCCACGATCTCCTCGGCGAGCGCCCGCAGGTCGAGCGCCTCCCGCTCGAGCTCCATCTCGCGCCCCGAACGCAGGCGGGACACGTCGAGCAGCTGGACGATGAGCCTGGCGAGCTTGTCCACCTGGCGGCCCGCCCCCTCCACCTTCGCCTCGAGCGTGCGATCGTAGTCGGGATCCTTGTGCAGCCTCCGCAGGATGAGCTGGAGCTGCAGCCGAAGGGAAGACACCGGCGTCCTCAGCTCATGAGACGCCACAGAGAGGAAGTCGTCACGGGCTTGCACCGCCTCGACCGCCCGCTGGTAGAGCTCCTCGCGCTCGCGCTCCGCTCGCTTGGAGTCCTCGATGTCGGTGAAGGTCCCCATCCAGGAGATCACCTTCCCGGCGGGTCCGATCTCGGGCGTGGCGCGGCAGAGCTGCCATCGATACGAGCCGTCCGCGGCCCTCAGGCGGAACTCGCCCTCCAGCATCCGGACCTGGGAGATCCCAGCCTCCCACGCGGCCCGAGCCCGCTCGCGATCGTCGGGGTGCAGCTCGGAGAACCACGGCCTCGGCCTCTCCGCCGCGCGCAGACCGGTGAACTCGAACCAGCGCCGGTTGTAGTACTCCACCCGGCCCGCCGGATCCCCGGTCCACACGATGGTCGGCACCGCGTCGGCGAGGTTGCGGTAGTGGCGCTCGCTCGCCAACCGCAGCTCCCGCAGGCTGAGCTCCGCCTCCCGCTGCTCGGTTCGGACGGCGCGCCGGGCCTGCTCCTCCATCGCCAGGCGATGCCGGTACAGCTCCGCGAGGACCTCCACCTTCGCGCGGAGCACCGTCGGGCGGATCGGCTTCACCAGGTAGTCGATGGCGCCGACGCCGTACGCGCGCTCGATCAGCGCCTCCTCGTGGGCCCTCCCGGTGAGGAAGAGGATCGGGACCATGGACGCCCGGGGGCGCTCGCGGATGAGCCGGGCGAGCTCGATCCCATCCATGCCGGGCATCACCACGTCCAGCAGGAGGACCGCGAAGTCCTGCGCCAGGAGGGCCCTCAGCGCCTCGTCCGCGTTGGATGCCTCGACCACCTCGTACGTGAAGTCGCCGAGCGCCGCCCGGATCGCCACCCGCTCCGAGGGGTGATCGTCCGCGACGAGGATCGGGACGGGCGCAGGTCGGTTGCTAGGCTTCGGCTGAGGCTCTGTCATCATCCTTCCTGCCGAGGATTCGCAGGATCGCGGCAGCGAGCTGATCGATCTCGAGGGGTTTGAGGAGGAGATCGTCGGCGCCGGACTCGAGGGCCTTGCCGCGATCCGCCTGGCTGGACTTGGCGGTGAGGACGATGATGGGGACGTCGCCCACGTCGGGCATCTTCCGGATCGTGGTCATCGCCTCGTAGCCGTCGATGTCCGGCATCATCAGATCCATGAGGACGACGTCGATGAGCGGGTTGCTCCGCAGCTCCTCGTAGGCGCTGGTGGCGTTCGGCGCCGGCACCACGGTCATCTGCAGCCTCTCGAGGATCGCCGTGATCGCGTAGAGGTTGCGCATGTCGTCTTCGACCACGAGCGCCGACCTGCCGGCGAGACGCTGGACGCCATCGGGGAGGCGCACCGCCGCTGGCTTCTCCTTGGCCGGCCCGTCCGCGGGCTCCGCGGCCTCCGGCACAGCCGCCTCCACTGGCACGCCCTGGGCGTCGCCCTCCAGCGCCGGCCTGACGACGGGCAAGAACAAGGTGAAGACGCTCCCGGCTCCCGGCGCGCTCTCCACCTCGAGCTGGCCGCCGAGGACCCTGGCGAACTCCCGGCTGATCGCCAGCCCGAGCCCCGTGCCCTCGTACCGTCGGGTCAGCGAGCCGTCCGCCTGCCGGAAGGCTTCGAAGATCTCCTTCTGCTGTTCCTTGGGGATCCCGATCCCGGTGTCGCGCACCCGGAACGCGAGGACCTTCTCCGACCGGCGCAGGGCGTCGGTGTCGTAGGAGCGCCCTTCGGGAGCGAACTCGATGTGCAGCTCGACCCCGCCGTGCTCGGTGAACTTGAACGCGTTGGACATCAGGTTCAGCAGGATCTGGTCGAGGAGCTGCCGGTCGGAGAGGATCTCGTCCGGGATCCCGTCGTCGCGGACCACCTTGAGGTCGAGCTTCTTCTGCAGCGCCAGCGGCTGGAACGTGCGCTTCACCAGCGCCTGGACGCCGTCGAGGGAGCACCGCCCCAGCTGGGACTCCACCCGACCCGACTCCACCCTCGACAGGTCCAGGACCTGGTTGATGAGCACCAGGAGGTCGCGACCCGCCGAGTGGATCGTGGCCGCCCACTCGCGCTGCTGCTCGGAGAGCCTCGAGTCCTCGTCCGCCGCCAGCATCTGGGCGAGGATGAGCATGCTGTTCAGCGGCGTGCGGATCTCGTGCGACATGTTGGCGAGGAACTGGGACTTGTACTCCGACACGCGGGTGAGCTCGTCCGCCTTGGCCTCCAGCGAGCTGCTCGCCTCCGCGATCTCGCGGTTTCGCACCTCGAGGAGCTGCGCCTTCTCCTCGAGCTCGCGCCGCCGATCCTCGAGCTCGGCGTTCGATCCCTGGAGCTGCTCGAGGAGCTGCTCGGTGGTCATGCTCGTCTTGATCATGTTGATCGACAGGCCGATGTTGAGCGTGAGCTGCTCGAGCAGGGAGAGCTGGACCGGCGTGAAGGGCTGGAACGACGCGAGCTCGATGACCCCCTTCACCTTGTCCCCGTAGATGACCGGGAACACCGCGACCTCCCGCGCGGGCGCCTCGCCCAGGCCCGACTCGATGCGGATGTAGTCCCCGGGGATCCGCTGGACCACGATCGGCTTGCGCTCCAGGGCGCACTGCCCGACGAGCCCCTCCCCGAAGGCGAAGCGGTTCGCCAGCTCGTGCCGCCGCACGTGCGCGTAGGTCGCCACCAGGCGGAAGTCGCCGGTGGAGTCGCCGAAGAGGTAGAACGCGCCCTGCCGCGCGCCCACCACCGGCGTGAGGGTCGACATGATCTCGTTCGTGAGCGTCTCGAGGCTCCGCTGCCCCTGCATGATCGAGAAGAAACGCGCGAGGTTCGACTTCAGCCAGTCCTGCTCCTCGTTCGCCGCCGTGGTGTCGCGCAGGTTCGCGATCATCTGGTTGATCGTGTCCTTGAGCGCGAGCACCTCGCCGCTCGCCTCGACGGCGATGGTCCGGGAAAGATCGCCCTCGGTCACGGCCGTGGCCACGTCGGAGATGGCCCGCACCTGCGTGGTGAGGCGCGCGGCGAGCTGGTTCACGTTGTCCGTCAGCGCCCGCCACGTCCCCGACGCTCCCGGCACCCGGGCCTGTCCGCCGAGCTTCCCGTCGACGCCCACCTCGCGCGCCACCGTGGTCACCTGATCCGCGAAGGTGCGCAAGGTGTCCGTCATCCCGTTGATGGTGTCCGCGAGCGTCGCGATCTCCCCGCGGGCGATGAGGAAGAGCCGCTGGGTGAGGTCGCCGTTCGCCACCGCGGTCACGACCCGGCCGATGCCGCGCACCTGATCGGTGAGGTTCGACGCCATCACGTTCACGTGGTCGGTCAGATCCTTCCACGTGCCCGACACGCCGTGGACCACCGCCTGGCCGCCGAGCTGCCCCTCGGTGCCGACCTCGCGGGCCACGCGGGTCACCTCCGAGGCGAAGGTGCGCAGCCTCTCCACCATCGCGTTGACGGTCTCCTTCAGCTCCTCGACCTCGCCCCTCGCCTCCACCGTGATCTTCTTGGAGAGATCGCCGTTCGCCACCGCGGTGGTGACCAGGGCGATGTTGCGCACCTGGGCGGTGAGGTTGCCGGCGAGCATGTTCACGCTGTCGGTTAGGCCCTTCCACGTGCCGGCGGCGCCAGGTACCCGGGCCTGCCCGCCGAGCTGCCCGTCGATGCCCACCTCCCGCGCCACGGTCGTCACCTGATCGGCGAAGACCCGCAAGGTGTCGGTCATGCCGTTGATGGTGTCGGCGAGCGCCGCGATCTCGCCGCGCGCCTCGAGCACCAGCCGCCGGGACAGGTCGCCTTCCGCCACGGCGTTCACCACGGTGGCGATCCCGCGGACCTGGCTGGTGAGGTTGGACGCCATCGTGTTCACGCTCGCGGTGAGCTCCTGCCACGTGCCCGCGACGCCCGGCACCACCGCCTGCCCGCCGAGCTTCCCTTCGGTGCCCACCTCGCGGGCCACGCGCGTCACTTCGCCCGCAAACGTGCGGAGGCGATCGACCATCTCGTTGATCGTGACCTTGAGGTTCAAGATCTCCCCGCGCGCCTCGACGGTGATCTTCTGCGACAGGTCGCCGTTCGCGATCGCGGTCGCGATCTGGGAGATGTTCCGCACCTGCGAGGTCAGGTTCGACGCGAGGAAGTTCACGCTGTCGACGAGCTCGCGCCAGGTCCCCGACACGTTCGGCACCGGCGCCTGGGCGCCCAGCTTCCCCTCGGTGCCCACCTCGCGGGCCACGCGGATCACCTCGGCGGAGATCCCGCGCAGCTGCTCGACCGCGTCGTTGATGGAGTCCTTGAGGATCAGGACCTCGCCGGTGGCCTCGACCTCCACCTTCTGGGAGAAGTCACCGAGGACCAGGGCCTTCGCCACCGTGGAGATGCTGCGGATCTGCGACGTGAGACGCTCGGAGGTGCGGTTCACGTCGTCGATCATCTCGCGCCACGCGCCGCGGAGATCGCCTGCCTCCGCCCGCAGCCCCAGGCGGCCCTCCAGGCCGAACGGCCGGAGCACGCCGGAGACCCCGTTCGACAAGGTCCAGAGCTGGGCGACGACGGCGTCGATCGCCGCCTCGAGCCTGCGCACCTCGCTCTCGGCGGGGCGCTCGTCGGCCTGGACCGCCTGCGCCCGCGACAGATCGCCGGCCGCGAGCCGCTCGAGGGTCCGGGAGGCGCGCGCCATCGGCGTGGAGAGCTCCTCGAGGATCCCATTCACCGAGTCGGAGGCGATCGTCCAGCCGCCTCCGGCAGCGCCCAGGCTCATCCGCCGATCCGTCCGCCGCTCGGTGCACACCGCCTTCCGCATCCGGTCGAGCTCCTCGACCAGCATCTCGTTGCGGGCCACCAGCACGTTGAACGCCAGTCCCACCTCCGCCATCGGCCCGTCGGCCGCGCCGTCTACCGGGAGCCGCACGGCGAAGTCGCCCTGGGCCGCGGCGCGCAGCGCGTCGCGCACCGCCTGCAGGCCGATCCCCTCCCGCTCCCGCCAGGCGCCGTTTCCGCCACGGAACACCCGCTTCCACCGCCCCGCCGATCCTCCCGCCGCCGCGCCCGAACGATCCATGAGACCTCACCCGAAGACGATCTGGTCCGACCCAACCTGGAGCGTAACGATCCTCGGACAACAGACCAAACTGGAGTGTGAACGCATCTCACACAGGCGCACAGAGTGTCCCCGGGGCGACGTTCATGCTCCGGCGTGACGATCCAGATCGACGCCCTGCCTGGGCGCCGGCGGCTCGGGCCCCACGCCGAGGAGCGGCAGCGCCACGAAAAAGGTCGAACCGACGCCGGGCTCGCTCTCGACCCAGACGCGCCCCCCATGGTGGTCGACGATGTCGCGCACGATATAGAGGCCGAGGCCGAGACCTCCGTACGACGCTGCCGAGATGTTGCGCGCTCGAAAGAAGCGATCGAAGAGGCGGCCGAGCTGATCGGGAGGGATCCCCACCCCAGGGTCCGACACCGACACGACGGCTTCGCCGATCTCCACCGCCAGCGCGACCTCGATCGTGCCGCCCTTGGGGCTGTACTTGATCGCGTTCTCCAGGAGGTTGTTCAACACCTGCTCCAGGCGTGCCTCCTCGCCCATCACCCAGACCGTCTGGTCCGTGCCGGAGGTGACGAGGCGATGCCGCTCGGAGAGGGTCTCCGCCGCCACCACCTGGCGGGACACCACCTCGCTCAAGGAGACGGGTTCGAGCCGGATGGTGAGCCGCCGGGCCTGGACGCGGGACGCATCGAGGAGGTCGTTGATGAGCGACGCGAGCCTGTCGAGGCTCGCGCGCGCCTTCGTCACCCAGGACGGATCGATCGGCTGCCCTGCCTTCAGACGGCGCTGGATGAGCTGCAGCCACGTGGACAACGGCGTCAGCGGCGTCTTCAGCTCGTGAGAGGCGATCGACAGGAAGTCGTCCCGCAGCCGGATCGCCTCCTGGGCCGCGCGAAGCGAGCGATCTCGCTCCGCCTCGGCGATCTTCCGCTCCTGGATGTCGACGTTCATCCCCACCCATTCCCGGACGACGCCCTCTTCGTTGAACACCGGCCCTACGCTCACGTCCTGGTAGATCCAGACGCCGTCGTGGCGGTGCAGCCGAATCTCGGCATGGAACGGCTCCACCGTGGTTCGGGCGCCCAACCAGACTCCGCGCACGTACGCGCGATCCTCCGGGTGGATCGCCTCCATCCACCCATAGCCCTGGTACTCCTCTCGCGTCTGCCCGGTGAACGAGGCCCAGGACGGTTGCCAGACCGTGAAGCGGCCGAATCGATCCGTCACCCAGAGCACCTCCGCCGTGGCCTCGGCCAGGGCGCGAAAGCGCCGCTCGTTCGACTCCACCTCTTTCGCGTGGCGCTCCGTCTCTTCGCGCAGGATCTCCGTCTCCAGGGCGGACTCGATCTGCCTGGCCAGGGTCGACGCCACGTCCCAGTCGCTCTCGTCGAAGCGCGATCCCACCGACGACAGGAGCGCGAGCGTTCCCACCCGCTTCTTGCCTGCGGTGAGCGGCAGGATCGCGACTCCATCAACCTCGCGATCACCCGTGATCTCCGGCGCCTCCTGCTCGATCGTCCGCGCGAGCACCTTCTTCCCCGCTTCGGTCGTCGCCCGGACTGCCATCGGCGCGCACGCTCCGTCCTTGCGCAGGCCCACACCGGCCCCCGCCGCGAAGTCCGCCGTGAGCAGCTCCACGATGCGGGCGAGCCGATCCGCGAGGGGCTTTGGCTGCGCGAGCACGGTGCCGACCCTCAGGAGGAGCGCCTGGCCACGCATCGCCCTGGTCCGCTCCTCCACCACCGCGGCGAGCACCAAAGCCGAGAGCGTGGCGAGGGCGAAGAACCCCTGCACCGCCAGGAGCCGGACGCGGGGCGCGCCGATCTCGGCAAAGAAGCCCCTCCCTCCAAGGGTGACGAAGACCGCCACGATGCCGATCCCGCACGAGGCGAGCGATGCGCCCCTTGATCCGTACCGCAGCGCGGTGACGGTGAGCAGCGGGAAGGTGATGAACGCGATGAGGATCACCGCCGCCGGGACGTTCTCCGCCTGGAAGACCAAAAGGAAGAAGACGGTGACCATGGCGCAGAACACCGCGGTCTCGGCCAGGCGTGCCCAGCCGATCCGCCGCCACCGTGGCCCCGACCAGGCGAGCGCGACCGCGCCGACCGCGAAGGTGCCGAGGCCTCCCGTCGGCCACCAGGACTGCTGCACCTGGGTATAGGTCGCGCCAGGGATCACGAGGACGGAGAGCAAGGCGAACGGAACCGTCGCGGCCGGCGAGACGAGAAAGGTCACGAGCGAGAACCAGGCCACCTCGCCGACCCGCTTGAGGGCCGCCGACTTCCCGATGAGCAGGCCCAGGAGCCACGCAGCGACAAACGTCTCGGCCACGTCCCCCGCCGCCCAGAGGGCGGCGACGCCGAACGCGAAGCCGGCCAGCAGCGTCATGATGACGTCGGCCACCCAGGTCGCGCCGAGCAGGAGCGGCCAGTCCCGCTTTTGGGAGCGGAGGACGAAGGCCAGCGCCCAGCCATTCGGGAAGTAGAACGCCGGTACGCCGAGCGGAGGGAGCGCGCCCTCGTAGCTGACCATGCCGAGGACGAGGTAGCCTCCGAAGAGGGCGCCGGTCGCCGCCAGCGTCCGCGACCATCGCCTCGTCGGTGCCGGCCCGCCCGTTCGCAAGCGGTCCTCCTCGTCGCCCGGGGGGCGGAAGCGGCGGACGGACCGCCGGCCTCCAAGGTGCGCACGATCGCCACGCCCCGTCGTCTCGCTCCTCGGGCGGGTGGTGGTCGGCGCGAGGCCCCTGCCGTAGTTGAAGGTGGCGAACCTCCGACCGAAGGGACCCCCGTGCAGCCGAGCTCATCCCCGCGGAGACGAACCCGCCCCTGCTGCGGGATCCGGCTCCTGCGCGCCGTCGGCCTCGCGGGGGCGCTCGCCTCGGCCGGCGCCTGCACCCGGGATCCCGCCGCTGGGGATCGCCGCGGTGGTTCAGCGGGGGAGGTGCGCGTGGCCGCGGACGAGCGGCCGATGGCGGAGCCGCTCCCGGAGAGGACCGCGCCGCTCACAGCGGAGGGCCGGGCGATCCTGGATCAGATCCAGGGTTACGACCGGTGGCCGACCTTTCCGGAGATGAGCCGGCCCAAGTTCTCCCGGGCCCACGGCGGCCGGTGGGTGATCGCGTACTACAACGGGGTCGTGGGCGCGTCGATCACCCGCCGGATCCTGCCGCTCCCCGACGGCGCGCAGATCGTCCTGGAGAACCGGCACGCCGAGAACACGAACGAGCCGCCGGTCCTCACCACGATGTCGAAGGTCTCGGGGCGCTGGTACTGGATGGAGCTGTCCAACGCCTCGCTGCTGATCGACGACGACGGGCGGCCGATCGCCGGCTTCGGCGACGGCGGAACCGCCGCCTGTGCCTCCTGTCATGCGCGGGCGAGCGACAATGACTTCGTCTTCACCCACGACTTTCGTCGCCGTCCGGCGTCCAGGAAGGCGCGGTGAGGCGGCGCCTGCCGTCCCGGGTCCTGGGCACGGATCCTTCACCCTCGGTGAACACCCGATCCCAGCGCTGGCACGTCACCTCCTTGTGGGACTGGTCGAGGGCCTCGCAGTAGTTGGTGAAGAAGCAGCGACGGATCTCGTCGCCGCGCCCCAGCCGGATCTTTCGGAACCAGTCGGGATCGGCGAGCGTCTGCCGCGCCGACGCCACCGCATCCGCGTCGCCGCGGCGCAGGATCCCCTCTGCCGCCTCGAAGGTGGAGATGCCGCCCGCCGCGATCACCGGCGTCTCGAACCCCGCGGCCCGGACCGCACCGCGCACGGCGGCGGCGAGGCCCACGTTGCGCTCGAAGGGGCCCCGCTCGTCGATCCGCACCGGCGGCATGCACTCGTGGCCGCTGGGCCCCGTGTACGGATACGCGGCGGCGCCCTCCTTCGGCTGCTTCGCGTCCTCGAACTTCCCGCCCTTCGAGACGCTCAGGAAGTCGAAGCCGGCCCGCGCGAAGGCCTCGCCGAAGAAGGCGGCGTCGTCGACGCGGCTCCCGCCGTCGATCACCTCGTCTCCGAGGAAGCGGCAACCCACCGCGTAGTCGGCGCCCACCCGCTCGCGCACCGCCGCGAACACCTCGAGGGGGAGCCGCAGCCGCGCTTCCCTCGTCCCGCCGTAGCCGTCGTCCCGCGTGTTCCGCGCCGAGAGGAACGACGCCATGGTGTAGGCGTGCGCGTAGTGGAGCTCGACACCGTCGAAGCCCGCCACCTTCGCCCTCGCCGCGGCGGCGGCGAAGAGCGGCGGGAGGGTGCGCGGCAGCTCTCGGATGTGCGGCAGGTGCAGATCGGTGATCCGCTCCCGATAGCCGAACCGAAGGCTCTCGAGCTCGCGCGCTGGGAGAACGGCGTCGAGCAGTTCGTCGGGCGCCGCGGCGAGGCGGGCGCGCAGCTCCTCCTCCGTGGCGGTGCGCCAGCCGGGATCACCCGTGCGCTCGGCCGCCACTGAAGCGACGGCGGGGTCTGGCCGGAAGAAGCGCGCGAAGAAGGTCTCCTTCGCCGGCCGGCGACGGATCGCGAGGAAGTCGATGAGCTGGATGAGCAGCCGCGTCTGGCCGTCGCTCGCGTCCCGAACCGCCTGGACGAGCCGCTTCAGGCCGGGGACGTAGCGATCGTGCCCGATCCGCAGCAGCGGCCCGCTGGGGACGTCGCGGATCCCGGTGGCCTCGACCACCAGCACGCCCGGCCGGCCCTTCGCGAACCGCGCGTACCAATCCACGACCGCGTCCGAGACGAAGCCGTCCTCGGTGGCCCGCCACGGGACCATCGCGGGGATCCAGGTGCGGGACGGAGCCGTCAGCGTCGCGCCGAGTCGGATGGGGGAGAACCAGAGGGAGCGCGAGGCCTCCGCCTCGCTCGGCCATCGCTCCACCTTCGGCAACGCCAGAAGCCGCCTGTCTTCCATGATGGGCGGATGCTACCACCCGGTGGTCCGACGTTGTGCGCCGTGCGGGAACCTGCGAATTTGAGCGGATGGGGACCTGGGGCCGGACCATCGCCCACGCGGACATGGACGCGTTCTACGCGGCGGTCGAGGTCCTCGATCGGCCGGAGCTCCGCGGGAAGCCGGTGATCGTCGGCAACCCCGGAAAGCGCAGCGTCGTCACCACCGCGTCCTACGAGGCCCGCCGCTTCGGCGTCGGCAGCGCCATGTCCATGGAGCTGGCGCTGCGCCGCTGCCCCGAGGCCATCGTGATTCCGCCCAGGTTCGGTCGGTATCAGGAGATCTCGCGAGTGGTGATGGACACCTTCGCCTCCTTCACGCCGATCGTGGAGCCCCTGAGCCTCGACGAGGCGTTCCTGGACATGAGCGGGAGCGCCCAGCTCTTCGGAGACCCCGAGCGCATGGGCCGGCTGATCAAGTCGGGGGTCTACGAGGCCACCGGCGGGCTGTGCGTCTCGGTCGGGATCGCGGCGACCAAGTTCGTCGCCAAGGTCGCGAGCGATCACCGCAAACCCGACGGCCTCACGGTGGTTCCGCCCGACCGGACCCGTGCCTTCCTCGACCCGCTTCCGGTGCGGCGGCTGTGGGGCGTCGGCCCCAAGGCGGAGGAGAAGCTGCGCCGCCTCGGTCTGCGCACGATCGGCGACGTGGCGAACGCGTCGGCGCAGCTCCTCACCTCGGCCCTCGGCACCCACGGCCCCCACCTCCTGCGGCTGGCCCGCGGGGAGGATCCGCGGCCCGTCGAGCCCTCCCGCGAGGCGCAGAGCGTCGGCTGCGAGAACACCCTCGAGCGCGACGTCGTCGGCGCGGAGGCCATCCGTCCCCACCTGCTGCGCGCCGCCGACAAGGTGGCGGAGCGGCTGCGCAGCCAGGGCGTCAGCGCGCGGGGCGTGCGGGTGAAGCTGAAGACCGCGGAGTTCCACATCCTCACCCGCCAGGCGACGCTCCTGAAACCCACCGCCTCGGCGGGCCCCCTCTTCGAGGCGGCGATGTCGCTCCTGCCGTCGTTCCCGCTGGACGAGCCCATCCGCCTCATCGGGATCACGGGCTTCGATCTCAAGGGTGCAGGCGGCGGCATCCAGGGCGATCTCTTCGCCGCGCAGACGGACGATGCGCGCACCCGCGATCTCGACAAGGCCGTCGACGAAGTCCACGAGCGGTTCGGTCGAGGCGCGCTCCGGCGAGCGAGCGATCTCGAGTGATCCGAAGGTCCCTCTCCGTCCTCGCCGTCGCCGCGCTCGTCGGCGCCGCCGCCCCCGCGGGCGCTGCTTCACCAAGCGTAGTCGAGCTCTGCACGTCGGATCCGCTGGGCGGCACCGGCGCGGCGGCACAGCTGGCGCGCCTCATGTCCACGGCGCGTTTCGAGAGCCGGGGCCCGCCGTGCGACGCCCCCTCGGGTCGGCGCTACCTCGTGACGTTCGTGGCGCGGGAGAGCGCCGTCTTCCTGCGCCTCGTCGATTCCGCCGGCATGCGCCTCGAACGGAGGGTCCCTTGGCTGACGGGCGTCGAGAGGCCGCTTGCGAGGCTGGAGCTCGAGGGCCGCCTGGTGGAGTTCTCGCTCCTCCTCGAGTCGTTGCTGGCGGAGGCACGCAACCCCCTTCCTGCCTTCGAGCCCACGCCGCCCGTGGAGGCGGTCGTGGAGCCGAGACCGGCGCCGAAGTCCATCGGCCGGAAGACCGATGGCGCGAGACGATCGGTGTCTCGGCCCGCCACCAAGGCGGCTGCCAGGCGCGCCGCGGGCTCCGGAGTGGAAGAGGCCGCCGGCGCCCGCACCCGAGCAGCCGTCCCGGGAGGCGCCTCCGGGGTTCCGGGCACTTCCGGCCCCGGTCCCTCGCCGGCGACTGAGGGCGAGAGCGTCCCTGCCGATGCCTCCGGCTCCGCGCCGAGTGAAGGTGCGGGCGAGGGCGACGGCCCTGCGTCCGGGATCGGCGCAGGCGAAGGCGCAGACGAATCCGGCCCCGCATCGAGTGGAGGTGCGGCCGACGGCGACCTCCCTGCGCCCGAATCCGATCCGGGCGAGAGCGACCCCGGCCCCGCACCGGCGGAAGGTGCGCGGGACGGCGCCGGCGCTGGGTCCGAGATCGGCGCAGCGGGCGACGCGAGCTTCGACGAACACGCCGAGGGGTCCTTCTGGTCGGGGTGGAGGCTGCAGGCGAGCGGCGTGGGCGGCCTCCGGTGGCGAGAGCCCGGCCTGTCGTCGCCGGAGGCAGGCCTGCGGGTGGCCTTCGGCCCCTACTGGATCCGCGGCGCCGTCGAGGGCGAAGCCGAGTGGGACCTCGGCGCGCCCATCCGGATCTCCGCCATGTCGGCGTCTGCGGGAGCCGAGGTGCCCCTCTTCGGCAAGGGCGCCTGGGGCGCCGTCGGCCTCGCCGGCGTCGGCGTGGACCGGCTCGAGCTTCGACGCGCCGACTTCGAGGGCGCCCGCAGCTGGCGGATCCACGACGTAGGGCCCCTGGCGGGCTTCCTCCTCGGGTGGGAGTCGGGTCCGGTTGCCTCGAGCCTTCTGGTGGAAGCACAGTGGTCGCCCACCGCCCGCCGGATCTGGCTCCCGGAGGGCACCTCGGGCCGCCTCGGGCCATGGTCGGTGCGCGCCGGCGTGACCCTGGGATGGAAGAGGTGATCCGAATGGGCGCCCGCCCACATTGGACGGAGAAGGATGGCGAGTCGGCATCGACCGGCGGCGAGCGGCTGATGCTCCTCGACGCCTGCAAGGCAGGAGATCCGGCCGCTTGGGAGCGGCTGTTCCGGGAAAGGAGCGCCCAGCTCTATCGCTGGTCGATCCTCCTCGGCCTGCAGCCCGCCGAGGCGGAGGACGCCGCCCAGGAGGTCCTGGTGATCGCGAGCCGCAGGATCGAGACGTGCCGAGCGGAAGAGGCGCTGACCTCCTGGCTCTTCCAGATCACGAGGCGGGTGGTGAGCAACCAGCGCCGCAGCGCCTGGTGGAAGCGCGCCATCCTCGGCGACGGCCCACCGGAGCCGGCCTTCGAGCACGAAGAGTCGGGCGACGTCGCCCGGGAGCTGGCGGTACGCGACTGCCTGGCGAAGCTGCCCCGGGCGCAGGCAGAGGCCCTGATCCTCATGGAGGTCGAGGGCTTCACCAGGGAAGAGGCCGCCGAGACCCTGGGCATCCCGCCGGGGACGGTGGCGAGCCGGGTGCGCCTGGCCAAGGAAGCCTTCCGAAACAACTGGACCGAGGAGCGCCCCGTGCCGGACGAGGCGAGCCTCTCGTGGGGCAAGAGATGAACCGGGACATGGAGAACCAGGAGGCCAGCCTGCTGGCGCTGCGCTCCCTATCGGGGGCGAGACCGCCGCGCTCCGCCGAAGCGCGCATCGTCGCCGGCGCCCTCGAGCGGAGACGTCCGGGCGGTTCGGGCCTCCGCCTGATCCTCGCTGGCGCCGGCGCCCTGGCCGCTGCCGGCGTCGTCTGGGCCGGCGCGTCGCAGCGCCCCGTCCAGAGTGGTCCGCTCCTCGCTGCAGGCGACTCGATCCGCGGCGGGGAGGGACCGACCGCCTTCGTCGTCGGACCGCACCGGGTGCTCGTCGAGCCGGGCGGCAGCTTGCACGTCGAGCACGCCGAGCCCAACGTCTCCGAGCTCCGGGTCGAGGGAGGCCGGGCCTGGTTCGAGGTCGAGCCCCTCGCGCCGGGCCAGAGCTTCAAGGTCCGCACCGACCAGGTCCTGGTGGAGGTGGTGGGCACCCGCTTCGCGGTGGAGTCCGCCGGAGGGTGCAGCGGCGTCGCCGTCGAAGAGGGACGGGTGCGGATCACCGACGGCAGGGGCGCGCAGGTCTTCCTCGGTGCCGGCGAGTCCCGCCGGTTCTGTGGAGACCCCGCCGCGGAGGCCGGGCTGCTGCGCGAGGCGCTCGTGCTCCTCTCCGGCGGCCAGGAGCTCGAGAGGGCCGCGGGCCTGCTGACCCGCTTCCGGGCCGGGCAGCCCGACGCCGTCCTCGACGAGGAGGCGCTCTACCACCTGTTCCTCCTCAGGGCGCGCCTCGGCCAGGCCGATGAGGCGCGGGCGCTCGCCGGCGAGTTCCTGGATCGATATCCGGGCAGCGACCGGGCCGAGCGGCTCGGCGCGTGGCTGGGCTCGAGCCCTCGCCCCTGACCTCGGCGACGAGGGATCGCGCGATCGACCTTCGCAGGAGCGGACGCTGGCGAATGACGCCAGCGAAAGGCCCTGCCCGGTACCTCCGACCCTCGATGAGCTCCGACCGTGGCGCGGGCCAGGCGCCCATGCCCATACTGCATCTTCGTCCGGGCTGACGTCGGAGGTCCTTCGGATGAAGCAGGTCGCGATCGCGCACCATGGCGGGCCCGAGTGCCTCGAACCGTTCGAGAGCGACGATCCGGTCGCGGGACCTGGTGAGCTTCGCATCCGCGTCCGCGCCGCCGGCGTGAACTTCGCCGACGTGCTCGCCAGGATGGGCCTGTATCCCGACGCGCCGCCCCCTCCCTTCGTGCCCGGCTACGAGGTCTCCGGCGTCGTCGACTCCACGGGCCCGGACGTGGAGGGGATCGTTCCAGGCGCCCGCGTCCTCGCGTTCACGAGGTTCTCGGGGTACTCGGACACCGTCGTGATCCCGGCCGAGCAGGCGATCGTCATCCCCGACGGAAAGGACTTCGTCGAAGCCGCCGCGCTCCCGGTGAACTTCCTGACCGCGTTCCTGATGCTGGAGCGCCTCGTCTCGATCCGCCCCGGCGATCGCGTGCTCATCCACGGCGCCGGAGGTGGCGTGGGGATCGCGGCGCTCCAGATCGCGAAGGCACGCGGCGCCGTCACCTTCGGCACCGCCAGCATCGGAAAGCACGAGCGGCTCCTCTCGATGGGCCTCGACCACGCCATCGACTACCGCACCTGCGACTTCGAGGCGGTCGTCCGCGAGCTCACCTCCGGCGCCGGCGTCGACGTGGTGCTCGATCCCAACGGGGGCGAGAGCGCCCGCAAGAGCTACCGGAGCCTCGCGCCGATGGGACGCATGATCCTCTTCGGACTCGCCTCCAGCAGCGGCCACGGCAAGCGCCGCAACATCGGCTCCGCCGCCAAGGCGCTCGCGCGCACGCCGATCTACCACCCCATCAAGTTGATGAACGACAACAAGGGCGTGATCGGGGTGAACCTCGGTCATCTCTGGACCGAACGGGAGAAGATCCGCGTGATGCTCCAGGAGATCGTCGCCCGCTGGGGGGAGGGCGAGCTCGCGCCGATCGTCGACTCCACCTTCCCGCTCGAAGAGGCCGCCGCCGCCCACGACCGCCTGCAGGAGCGCCGCAACTTCGGCAAGACGGTGCTCACCGTCTGATCGAGCGCCTTCCACCGCGCCCTGCGACCAGCAGGCCTGTCGCCGGGCCACTCACCCTTGGTGCACGCAAGCACTACATCAAGCCGCGGGCGTGACCCGACCGCGCGCGGGCGGCGACCGGGTCACCCGAAGCCTCAGCCGCGCCCCCACAGCGACGACATCGCCGCGTCGAAGGACCGACCGGCCTCCTCCTGCATGGTGTGGCGCCCGTCCCGCACGATGTGGCGACCCGCGCTCCATACGTCGCGGATCGCGGTGCGCTCCAGCGAGAACACGAGGTTCGGCAGGATCGTCCGAGGATCCGCGCCGCGGATCGACGGGTCGTCGAGATCGATCGCCACGAGATCCGCGCGCAGGCCCGGCTCGATGGCGCCGGTCGCCTCGCCCAGGGCGCGGGCCCCCATGCTGGTCGCGCAGCGGAGGAGCTTCGCCGCGAGCCGGTCGGGGCGGTCGTCGCCTTCCGCCCCTCCGAGGATCGCCCGCTCGAGCCTCTCCAGCCGGAGGTGGTACTCGAGGGCGCGCGCGTCCTGGAGCGGCGCGATCTCGATCTGCGAGTCGGTACCGAAGCAGACGCGCACGCCGTCGTCGAGGAGCGCACGCGCCCGCACGATGCCGTCGCCGAGGTTGCGCTCCGTCGTGGGGCAGGCGCAGATCGTGGCCTCCGCCGAGCCGAGCTGGCGAATCTCCGTGTCGAGCAGGTGTACTCCGTGTACACCCGTGAACCGGGGCCCGAGGAGGCCCTCGCGGGCCATCAGCTCGGCGGGGCGGACGCCATGCTCCTCCCGGCACTCCTCGACCTCCCGCGGCTGCTCGGAGAGGTGCATGTGCAGCGGCAGGTCGTGCTCCCGTGCGTGGGCGCCGAGCGCCCGGAGCCATTCGATGGGGAGCGCGCGGACGCTATGCGGTGCGACGCCGACCCGCATCCCCCTGCCGCGCAGCCTCTCGACCGCGGCGATGGTCTCGTCCGCGGACGAGTCGATGAAGCGGATCTGCCGCGGGTCCGGATCCCTTCGGAAGCCGGCCCTCGCGTACGCCACGCGCAGGATCACGAGCTGGATCCCGGCGTCTCCGGCCGCCTTCGCCACGCGCAGCGCGAGCTCGTCTGGATCCGCGTAGCGCCCGCCCTCTGCCGGGTGCTGCAGGTAGTGGAACTCGCCGACCGTAGTGATGCCCGCCAGCGCCATCTCGAGGAACGCCATTCGAGACACCGCCTCCACCTCGTCGGGATCCAGGCGCATCGCCGCGGCGTACATCTGCTCGCGCCACGTCCAGAAGTCGTCGCTGGCGCGGCCCCGCTGGCGGTACTCGGAGCGCCCACGGATCGCCCGCTGAAAGGCGTGGCTGTGCCCGTTCACGAAGCCGGGGATCAGCATGCGCCGGGGGAGCCGTTCCGCGGCCGCCCCCTCGGGGAGCGGCCCCACCGATCCGATCCGGCCGTCGGCGCCGAGGCCGATCGCCACGTCCGAGCGGACCTCGTCTCCGACCAGGACGTGGTCCGGAAGCAGATACCTCATCGTCATCTTCTCCGTGCGCGAGCGGAAAAAGCCCCGTGTGCGCGCAAGGGTCCGCGAGGCGCGGGAGGCTATAGTAGCCGATCACCGCCGCGGCGGAGCCGAGGTCGACCGCCGATCGCGCAGGTGCCGGGAGCCGGCCGCGGATCAGTTCCCGGCCGTGGGGATCGGCGCCCGCCGGTGGGCGCGCTCCCCGGACGGCAGCGCTGCCTGCGCCACCCGGCTCGCCTCGATCCGCCGGCGCTTCTCCACCTGCCACGCCTGGTTCCGCTCCATGCCGGCCACGTGCTCCGCGACGTTCTCGCACGCGATCGCCGAGACCCGCTCGTGCCGCGACCTCAGCTCCCCCCACTCGCGGCTCCGAGCCTGTGCGTCGAGCAGGCGCGCCTCGATCCGGTGGAGCATCTCCATGCGGCCCTGTTGCTCGAGCGCCAGCCGCTTGCGTTGGTGATCCATGTCGCGATCGACGCCGCACCCGGCGCCGAGGCCGACGAGCAGCAGGAGCAGCATGGTGGACCGCCCGATGCGTGGGACCACTCCCCCTCCTTGGCCGGCCACGCGAGAAGGCCAGCGGAGGGATCTTCGGCATCGGTCCAGTCGGCCGCAACGTGCGCACTCGTGCAGGACATGCGCAGCGCCACTACTTCGGGATGGCCTTCACCATCGCCTTCCCACCCTTGATCACCACCTTGAGCTCCACCGAGGTGGCGTTGTGACGGGCGAGGAGGTCCGGGAGCTGGGTGCGCAATCTCTTCGCGAGCCCCTCGAAGGTCAGCCCCTTCGTGTCCTCCCCACAGCGCTTCTTCGCCCCGACGTAGGCGTCGTAAACCGCCCGCAGCCTCTCGTCGGAGACCTCCGACCGGGGCGCGACATTGCCCTTCGGAGGCGCCCCGGATGCAGCGCGAGTCGCGTCGGACCGCGACGCACCGCCCGCCTCGGCGACCGCCGGCGATCCTGTGGCACCATCGGAAACGCCCGGTGTGGTTCCCGCCGTGCTCCCGGCTTGCACGGCATCTGCCTTGCGGCGGAAACGCGCCTTCTCGAGATCCCGGCGATACGTGCCCTCCTCGCGCTCCCGCATCACGCGCGACCACATCCGCTCATAGGCGAGGAAGCGGTTGTGGAGGGTCTGGAGGCGGAAGCGCACCGGGGCGCTCCGAGGCGCGGAGCCACGCAGGCGGATCAGGCTCCCGCGGATGCGCTGGTGATCCTCCGCCGGAGGGACCCGCGACATGCCGAGGAAGTACTGCTCGTACCTGGTGCGCAGCGCCTCGACGTCGCCCTCCAGGTCCACCACCGTTCGCAGCGACTCCTCCGCGTTCGCGGCGTTGGCCTGCGCTGCCGCGCGCAACGAGCGCGGCTCCATCTTCTTGCCGGGAGGCGACGACATGGCCGGCAATCCTACCACCGCGCCAGCGTCACGCGAGATCGCCGCCGATCGCCCCCCGCGCCGCCCGAAAAGAAAAAGGGCGCCCTTCCAGGCGCCCTTCTCTTTCCGAAAGACCGTCAGCCGGGCGTCAGCGCCCGCTGGCCAGCCGGATCCGGGCAGCGGCGCGCTTGACGCGGGCCCGCTCGACGGCTGCGGCTTCCTCTTCCTGCCGCAGCGTCTCGAGCCGCTTCTGCGCCTGGGCGAGCGCGGCCTGGGCGCGGTCGAGGTCGATGTCGGTCACGAGCTCGGCGCTCTCCGCCAGCACGATGACCTTGCCGGTCGCCACCTCGACGAAGCCGCCGCCCACGAAGTAGCGGTGCTCCGCTCCCTGCGCGGTGTAGATGAGCTCACCGGGCTCCATGCACGCCACGAAGGGCGTGTGGCCCGGCAGCACGCCGAAGCTTCCGTCGGCGCCCGGCGCGCGCACCGTCTCCACTTCCGCGGAGAGGAGCTTGCGCTCGGGCGTCACGATGTCGAGCTGGATCGCCATCGATAGCCTCTCTTACGCCGCCATCTTGGCGGCCTTCTCGAGGACGTCCTCGATCGTGCCGCACATCAGGAAGGCCTGCTCGGGGATGTCGTCGTGCTTGCCGTCGAGGATCTCCTTGAAGCCACGCACGGTGTCCTCGATCTTCACGTACTTGCCGGCCACGCCCGTGAACTGCTCGGCGACGTGGAACGGCTGCGAGAGGAAGCGCTGGATCTTGCGGGCGCGGGACACCACCTGCTTGTCCTCGTCCGAGAGCTCGTCCATGCCAAGGATGGCGATGATGTCCTGCAGATCCTTGTACCGCTGCAGCGTGTTCTGCACGCCGCGGGCGACCTCGTAGTGCTCCTTGCCCACGACGTCGGGGTCGAGGATGCGGGAGCTCGAGTCGAGGGGATCCACCGCGGGGTAGATGCCCATCTCCGAGATGGCACGGGAGAGCACCGTCGTCGCGTCGAGATGCGCGAAGGTGGTCGCCGGAGCGGGGTCGGTGAGGTCGTCGGCGGGGACGTAGATGGCCTGCACCGAGGTGATCGACCCGTCCTTGGTCGAGGTGATGCGCTCCTGCAGACCGCCCATCTCGGTGGACAGCGTCGGCTGGTAACCCACGGCGGAGGGGATGCGGCCGAGGAGCGCCGACACCTCGGAGCCCGCCTGGGTGAAGCGGAAGATGTTGTCCACGAAGAGGAGCACGTCGCGCTTCTCCTCGTCGCGGAAGTACTCCGCCATGGTGAGGCCGGAGAGGGCGACGCGGGCGCGGGCGCCGGGCGGCTCGTTCATCTGACCGAACACCAGCACGGCCTGGCTCTTCTCGAGGTCGTCGGGCTTGATGACGCCGCCCTCGATCATCTCGTGATAGAGGTCGTTTCCTTCGCGGGTACGCTCGCCGACGCCGGCGAACACCGAGAAGCCGCCACGCTCGATGGCCACGTTGCGGATGAGCTCGAGCAGGGTCACCGTCTTGCCCACGCCGGCGCCGCCGAACAGACCGATCTTGCCGCCACGGGTGTAGGGGCAGAGGAGGTCGACGACCTTGATGCCCGTCTCGAGCATCTGCGCCCGCACGTCCATCTCCGTGAACGGAGGCGGCTCCCTGTGGATGGGGAGGTGCTTGGCGGCCTTGGTCGGGCCCTTCTCGTCGATCGGCGCGCCGACCACGTTGAAGATGCGGCCCAGCGTGGCCGGACCCACGGGCACCGAGATCGGGGCGCCGGTGCTCTTCACTTCCTGGCCGCGGACGAGGCCGTCGGTCGAGTCCATCGCGATGCAGCGGGCGGTGTTCTCGCCCAGGTGCTGCGCCACCTCGACCACCAGGTTGTCCGGACGGTCGTCGATGGACGGGTTCGTGACGGTGAGCGCGGTGTACACGGCGGGAAGCGCGCCGGCGGGGAACTCCACGTCGATGACGGGACCGATCACCTGGGTGATCTGGCCGTGAGGACGGCCCTGGGTGTTGTTGGTCATGTCCATTCCTGCGACGGGCTTGCCGTTGGGGCCGCCCTTGAAGTCGTTCGATGCACTCACGTTCGCCGTGCCCTTACTTGAGCGCCTCTGCGCCAGAGACGATCTCCATCAGTTCCTTGGTGATGTAGGCCTGCCGCGCGCGGTTGTACTGCAGCGTCAGCTTGCCGATGAGCTCGCCCGAGTTCTTGGTCGCGCTCTCCATCGCCGCCATCCGGGCGCCGTGCTCCGACGCCACCGACTCCAACAACGCCCGCCACACCTGCATCGCGAGATGGCGCGGGAGCAGGTCGTCGAGCACCGCCTCACGGCTCGGCTCGTAGATGAAATCCATGAGCCGGCTGGATTCGTCCTCGGCCCCGGCGTTCGCCTCGATGGGGAGGAGCTGCGTCAGCGTCGGCTTCTGCGAGATGGCGGAGGCGAAGTGGTTGTAGAGGAGGAAGACCGCGTCGAGCTTGTCGTCCAGGTACGCCGCCTGGAGCTCCTCGGCGATCGCCTTCGCCTTGTCGAAGGTCAGCTCCTCGAAGACGCCCACGTAGTCCTTGCGCGTGGCGATCCCGCGGGACCGCACGAAGTCGCGGCCCTTGCGCCCGATCGTCGAGACCTGGATCGACTCGTATCGATCCGCGTTTTCGTGGAGGAAGCGCTGGGCGCGCCGCAGGACGTTCGAGTTGAACGCCCCCGCGAGGCCGCGGTCGGAGGTCATCACCAGCAGCTCGACCCGGCGCGGCGGGCGCCGCACGAGCAGCGGGTGGGCCTCTTCGTCCGCCCTCGTCGCCACCGCCGTGAGCACCTCTTCGATCTTGTCCGCGTACGGGCGCGCGCGGGTCATCGCCTCCTGCGCGCGGCGCAGCTTCGCCGCGGCGACCATCTTCATCGCCTTGGTGATCTGCTGGGTGTTGCGCACCGAGCCGATGCGCCTCTTGATGTCTCTCAGCGAAGGCACGCCTTGCTCCTCTTCACGAAACACCCGGCTTCCATCGGAGGCCGGGCGTCCGTTCCTTACGCCTGGGCCTGGAACACGTCGCCGAACGCGGTCAGCGCCTTGTCGAGCGCCGCCTTCACTTCGGTGGAGAGCTCCTTCTTCTCCAGGATCATCTTGCCGACCTCGGGGTAGCTCGAGTCCATGAAGGCGGTGAGCTCCACCATGTAGCGGCGGACGTCGTCGACGGCGATGTTGCGGATCCAGCCGACGCCGTTCGCGTCCCGCGTCGTGGCGGCGTAGAGCTGGATCACCTGCTTCTCGACGGGCAGCGGCTGGTGCTGGCCCTGCTTGAGGACCTCCACCAGGCGCTCGCCGCGGGCGAGGGCTTCCTGGGTCGACCTGTCGAGGTCGGATCCGAACTGGGCGAAGGCGGCGAGCTCACGGAACTGCGCCAGCTCGAGGCGCATCGTGCCGGCGACCTGCTTCATCGCCTTGATCTGCGCGGAGCCGCCGACGCGGGACACCGACAGACCCACGTTGATGGCGGGCCGGACGCCCGAGTAGAAGAGGTCCGACTCCAGGTAGATCTGACCGTCGGTGATGGAGATCACGTTGGTCGGGATGTACGCGGAGACGTCGCCCGCCTGCGTCTCGATGATCGGGAGCGCGGTGAGCGAGCCGCCGCCGAGCTCCTTGGACAGCTTCGCGGCGCGCTCGAGCAGGCGGGAGTGGAGGTAGAACACGTCGCCGGGGTATGCCTCGCGCCCGGGGGGACGGCGGAGGAGCAGCGAGAGCTGGCGGTAGGCGACGGCCTGCTTCGAGAGATCGTCGTAGACGATCAGCCCGTGCATGCCGTTGTCGCGGAAGTACTCGCCCATGGCCACGCCGGCGTACGGCGCCAGGAACTGCAGCGGCGCCGGGTCGGACGCGTTGGCGGCGACCACCGTGGTGTACTCGAGGGCGCCGGCGGTGCGGAGCCTCTCCACCACCTGCGCCACCGTGGACTGCTTCTGCCCGATGGCGACGTAGATGCAGTACACGCCGAGGCCGCGCTGGTTGATGATCGCGTCGACGGCCACCGTGGTCTTGCCGGTCTGGCGGTCGCCGATGATCAGCTCGCGCTGGCCACGCCCGATCGGAACCATGGCGTCGATGGCCTTGATGCCGGTCTGGAGCGGCTGCTTCACCGACTCACGCGCGATGATGCCGGGGGCCTTCACCTCGATCTTGGCGAACTGGGTGGCCTCGATGGGACCCTTGCCGTCGATCGGCTCGCCCAGCGCGTTCACCACGCGGCCGGCGAGGCCCTTGCCCACCGGCACCTCGGCGATGCGGCCGGTCCGCTTCACCACGTCGCCTTCGCGGATGTGAGCGTACTCGCCCATGATGGCGATACCGACGTTGTTCTCTTCGAGGTTGAGCACCAGGCCGCGGGTGTCGCCCGGCAGGTCGACGAGCTCGCCGGCCATCACGCCGGAGAGGCCGTAGACGCGGGCGATGCCGTCACCAACGGAGAGGACCGTCCCGGTCTCGGCGACCTCGACCTTCTTTCCGTATTCCTGGATCTGCTGCTTGATGATCCGGCTGATCTCGTCGGCGCGGATTTCCATGGGGTGTCTCTCCATCTCGCGTCGCCCGGTGGCCGGGCCACGCCACGAATCACGAAAGAAGCGAAAAGTCCGTCAAGCCTGCCCGGTCAGCTCTCGGTGCAGCTTGGCGAGCTGCGCCCGGAGGCTGCCGTCGTAGACCACGTTGCCCACCTTGGCGATCATGCCGCCGAGGAGGGACCGATCCTGCGTCGTGTCGATCTCCACCTCGCGTCGCGTCGCTTCGCTCAAGGCGACGCGGAGACGCTCGGCCATCTCGGCCGGGAGCGGCGCCGCGGAGACCACGTGGGCGCGGAGGCGTCCGACCTTCTCGTCCACCATCTGGCCATACACCGCCGCGATGGAGGGGAGGTCGAGGATTCGCTTCCGATCGTCCAATAGTCGAAGGAGATTCGCCACCAGGGGGTTCAACTTCACGCCGGCGATCACGGACTCGACGAGCTTGCGGCGGGTCTCACGCGAGGTATTGGGGTCGAGATACATCGCGCGGACGCCGGGGTCCTCCGCCATCGACCGGGACAGCTCCGCAAGCTCACGACCGGCACTCTCGAAATCACTACCGGTCGCTTCGAACAACGCCCGGGCATACCTCCGAGCGATCGACGACTGAATCAAGGACGCCTCCAGGCAAGCCGAACGCCGCCGGAACGTGGTTTTCCCTTCGTGCGGCGGCGGCCCAGAAAGGGAGGCGGCACATAGCACGCACCCGCTTCGGGGGTCAAGGACTATCCCCAGCCGGCCGCCGCCAAAAAGCCCCGTGGGAATGCCCCTTTGCACGCCATCGGAACGCCGCCGGTCGGGTCAACCTTCCCGGGTCGGACGACCGCGCGCCCGGGCCCCGATTGGCCGCTTGGCGACATGCCGTTTCCGCGGCCCGTTGGTCCACCTGGCGACATGCCGTTTCCGGTCCCCGGTGGACCAACGGCGATATGCCGTTTCCGTTCGCCTGAGTGCGGCCTGGCGATTCGCAGGAACCACGCCCGGGAGAGGCCGCACATGCGGCAGCGAGAGGCGAACGGGCGTGGTGTAGCGTGGCCACGCTTCGGCAGGGCCGGCGTGAACCCGCTACTTCTTGTGGAGCGCTACCGGCGCGGCGACGGGCGCCTTGGGCTCGTCGAGGTTCTCCATCTTGCAGGAGCCGGCAAAGATGACTCCGCGCTCGATCTTCAGCGCCGGCGTCTCGAGGGACGCCTTCACCCTGGCGTTGCGCTCGAGCTCGATGACCGTCTTCGCACGGATGTTCCCCGCCACGGCACCCCCGGAGACGATCACCGTTCCAGCGAAGATCTCCGCGGTGACGTCGGCGCCTTCGCCGATCACGAGGGTGTCGGGGGTGTGGATCTCGCCCGAGAACTTGCCCTCGATGCGGACCGTGCCCTCGAAGTGCAGCTTGCCCTCGAACGCGCTCCCCCTGCCCAGCACTGCGTTGATGTCCCCGGGGTGGGAAGCTTCGTCACGCCTCGATGCCGCCATCCGTTTCCTTCCTCGCGCGGTCCGTTTGCGACCGCCTCTTGCTTGCCCGGCCGTCCGGCATCCGAGCGGAAAATCGTTCGTCCCGCGCTCTTTCGACCGGGGCTCGACCACCGGCCGGGGTGCACCGTTCCGGTCTGCCACCCGACCCCATGGTTCGCGAGTCGCATCCAGACCGTGAAGTCGTGTCCTACGGATTTACAATTCAGCTCGGGATCATCACCGCGAGGAGCCGGTCGAGCTCCTCGTACGAGAAGAAGTCGACCTCCAGTCGGCCCTTCCCCTTGCCGGCGTCGATCAGCCGCACCTTGGTGCCGAGGGCGCGCTGGAGCCGCTCCTCGATCGATCGGACCTCGGCCGACTCCCGGCGGCTCTTGCCTGCGGCGGCGCCCTTTGCAGCCTTACCCCCGTCCTTCTGCTTGCGAACGAGCTGCTCCGTCTGCCGCACCGAGAGACGGCGCGAGACCACCTCGCCGGCGGCGCGCTTCATCTGCGACTCGTCCCCCAGGCCGAGCAGCGCGCGGGCGTGGCCCATGTTCAGGGTCCCGTCCTCCAGGGCGTCCTTGATCTCCTCGGGGAGCTTCAGGAGCCGAAGGGAGTTCGCGATCGAGGAGCGGTCCTTTCCCACCCGATCCGCGCAAGCCTCCTGGGTGAGGCCGTACTCGTCGATCAGGCGCCGGTAGGCCTGGGCCTCCTCGACCGCGTTCAGGTCTTCGCGCTGGATGTTCTCGATCAGCGCGATCTCGAAGGCCTGCCTCTCGGTGACCTCCTTCACCAGCGCCGGCACGAACTTGAGGCCGGCTCGCTGCGACGCGCGCCACCTCCTCTCGCCGGCGATGATGCGGTACTCGTTGCCGTCGCGCCTGACGAGGATCGGCTGGATCACGCCCTTCGCCCGGATGGAGGCGGCGAGCTCCTCGATCTTCTCGTCGTCGAACTTGCGGCGGGGCTGGGTCTTGTCCGGTGCGATCTCCTCGATGGCGATCGTGAGGACCCCGCTCCCCTGTCGGGCGTTGTCCGCGGCAGGCGCAGGGGCTGCTGCGTTCGGCAGCAGCGCCGAGAAGCCTCGGCCCAGTCGGTTGCCTTTGTCGCGTGCCACTTCCATGGTCGGTCAGCGCTCCTGATTGGTTTCGATTGCTTGGCGTGCGGCGGAGTCCCCTCAGGCGACCGCGCTGCGGAGGCCCGGGGGTGCGTCGTCCTTCGCGAGCAGCTCGCGAGCGAGCGCGAGGTAGCTCTGCGCGCCGGCGGACTCGATGTCGTAGAGGATGATCGGCTTGCCGAAGCTGGGGCACTCCGAGAGCCTCACGTTCCGCGGGATCACGCTCTCGAAGACCTGGCCGGCGAAGTAGCTCCGAACCTCGTTTGCCACCTGTGAAGCAAGCGTCGTCCGTCTGTCAAACATGGTGAGCACGATGCCCTCGAGGGCGAGGTCCGGGTTCAGGCCCTGGCGCACGAGGTCGATCGTCGACATGAGGGCAGAGAGGCCCTCCATCGCGTAGTACTCGCACTGGAGCGGGATCAAGACCGAGGTGCAGGCCGCCAGCGAGTTCAGGGTGAGGAGCCCCAGGCTCGGCGGGCAGTCGATGATCACGTACTCGTAGTCGGCGGCGCCAGCGAGAGCGTCGCGCAGGCGAAACTCGCGGCGATCGGCCGTCACCAGCTCGAGCTCGGCGCCGACCAGGTCGCGGCTGGCCGGTGCGAGGTCGAGGTACGAGAACTCGGTGGGGCGTACGACCTCGTCCAGCGTCCGGGAGCCGACCAGCGCGTCGTAGATCGAGAGCTCGACCTGATCCCGGACCACGCCCAGGCCGGAGCCGGCGTTCCCCTGGGGATCGAGATCGATGAGGAGCGTGCGCCGCTCGGCTGCCGCGAGGGAGGCGGCCAGATTCACGGCCGTCGTCGTCTTTCCGACGCCGCCCTTCTGGTTCGAGATCGAGAGGATTCGGGCCAAGGCAGTTCCACTCCTCCGGCGGGGTTCCCACCGGCCATGGATCCACGAGCACCAGCGCGCGAGAGATCCTGTTTGCTACCACGCGTTCGAGCTGCCCCGCAACGGCCTTCCCGTGGCGCCGGAGCGCTCTCGAGGCCGTGACGGTGCAGCAATGGTCACGTAGGGCGACCCTAGCAGATCGACCCGACATTCGCTCGACGTTTCACGTGGAACGGCCGTGGGAACGGGGGCGTCTTCCGCGCGAAGAGTCCTGTTCAGGCTCCCGATGGGGCGGGCTTTCATCAGCCGCCGGAAGCGGCGTCCCTCCTCGTGGAGCCTTGGACCCATGGGATGAGCGGTTTTCAAAGCCGCACGAAGGGAGTTCTGGGGCCCTTCAGGGGCCCGAGGAAGACGCTTTCGTCGGCCAAGCGGAAGCGTCTCGCACCGGAAACGTCGGCTCGCGGAGGATCGGCCTCATCAGCCGGACGAACGCGCCTTCCTGGCTACGGGCCTACGGGGTGTCAGACCGTTTCCCTGGAGCCGTCGGGCTGCTCGAATCCGGACGGGTCAGGCTCATTCGAGACGTCCCCTGCCCTTCCGACCTTCCAGTTCCACATGTCCCGAGACGAATCGTGCCGCAGGATCGTTGGAGCCCGCTGGTTGGACCGGCCTTCGAAAAACCAATCCATGGGCAGGGGCCGGGACCGGGAGGGGCGGGAATCGATGAGGAACGATTCCATCGAGGCGGTTCGCGGCCCCTTCGAACCGGGATTTCCATTGTCGGGGGGTCGGATTCAGGTGCCGTTTCGTTCACCACGGCGGGAGAGGCCATACTCCCTGTGGGCATCCGAAGAGCCTCAGCTGCCTCCGGGAAGTGACCAACCCTCGAGAAGACCGTCACCGCTCGGAGGCTGAGGGACCGCCGCATTCAGCCCTACCGGGACGGCGAGTTCGCCATGATCGCGTGGCGCGGGAAGCGCCAGGCCATTTCGTGGTTCAAATCGACTCCTCGTTGCCTTTCGGCGATGCAACCGGAGCACGGTCTGGAGAGGCGACCGCCGTACTCTCAACCCTTCCAAATACGGGGGTTTCACGTGGAACGTCATGCGGGCTCAGGAGATCCCGGCTCACGCGAGACGCCCCCCCCTGTCGACCCCGAACGCCTCGGTCGCTCGAACGACCAGCGATGTCCCGACGGACCAGCGACACGGGACCAGTTCACCCAAACGGAGGCCCTCCGCCGCCCACATTCCAGCCGCCCCCTAGACGACGACGCGGGAACGCCCGACTGCGAGGAGAGAAATGGCCCCACTGGATCGATCCCTCGTCTGAATCGAAGGACTTCGGCTCTTCCTGAGAAGACGCCACCGACCTGGATGTGAGGGCCGGCCTCCGCGGAGTCGCCCGACCTTCGACAGAAATCGCCCTGCGCGCATAGAGCGCTAATCGCGACGAGGCGACACCCCGGGATAAAGGCCCCCTAGGACCCTTCGTCGCAAATCCCCACCGGACAGCACTCGCCTTCTGACAAGCCATCTCCGATGCCGACGTCCGGGCAAACGCACCTCCACGAAAACCCCACTTCCACGGAAACCCCACTTCCACGGAAACCCCACTTCCACGGAAACCCCACTTCCACGGAAACCCCACCTCCACGGAAACCCCACCTCCACGGAAACCCCACCTCCACGGAAACCCCACTTCCACGGCAACCCCACCTCCACGGCAACCCCACCTCCACGGAAACCCCACCTCCACGGAAACCCCACTTCCACGGAACCCCCACCTCCACGGAAACCCCACCCCCTTGGAAACCCCACCTCCGCGGAAACCCCACCTCCGTGGAAACGCCACCCCCGCGGGAAACGCCGACCAACGCCCCGGCGGAAACGCTCCAACGCCCTGCGTAAACGCTCCAACGCCCTGCGGAAACGCTCCAACGGCTCGCGGAAACGCCAACCTCCGCGGCAACCCCCTCGACGCCCACACGCTCCCCGAAAATGTCGGGCCGCCGGAGACGAGCCGCGATCCGCTGAACCGGATCCTACGTGGAATCGCCAACCTTCTTGGAGATGTCGGTCTCGCTGGAAGCGCAAAAGTCCCCAGAAGCGTCACAATCGTGTGGAGGCCCCCCGAAACGCCACTCGATCCCGGCCGAGCCATCCCACAGTGAAACCGTCAGTCTCCGCGGGAAGGCCAGCCCTCGTCTGAAACTGAGACCCAGCCTTCGGTGGGACCGTCGCTCTCCGCGCGAAGCCTCACGCCGGGGAGAACGCAGGACCTCTCGAACCGAAGCGGGTCACCGACGCAGCGGGAACTTGATCTGCAGTCGACCAGGTCTGCTGGCAGGGCCGTCGCCCGCGAGCGCACGGTCCCGGGTTCCGATTTCCCTGGGAAACGCCCGCCGCCCTGGTGCGACTTCACCCAGATCGGCGTCCTAGGCGACCGTGGTGCAGACTGATTCCCACCACCGAAAAGGCCGGATCTCTCCCCGAATCGAGTTTGATCCCGGGTTCTCGATCGGGCGAGGTCGAGCGACGGGAGAACGAATCCCTGTCCATCGCACGGGATCGGATCGCCCTCTTGCACCATGCCCCTCTGCGTTCACCTCGCTTCGGCGCTGCCAGCCGGGAACTCCTGCCGAAGGGGAGCGGCCCCACATTCCTGGCCGGTTCCGGGATCCAAGGCGGCGAGCGATCCAAGCGAATCGACCCCGACCACGTCTGCGAAGGAAGCTGGCCGTTTGCCCTGGCGGCGCGCCGTCTCGATTCGTCGATGCGCCATGACGTGGGGACTCCAGGGACGAAAGACCGGGCTGGATCAAGTCCCTTCGGAGCCGCGATCGAGCACGACGATGGCGCGCTTGGCCCCGGAGGGGAGCTCGTAGCGGTGGAGGGCGATCACTCCGTCACCCGGGCCGCGCATGGCCTCGAGCTCGGAGGGGCCAGGCTGCTCGGAGCCGAGCATCGCGAGGATCCGACCGCCCGGGCGGACGTATTGCCGCGCGAGCGCGAGCCAAGGCTCCGGCGCAGCGAACGCCCGCGAGACCGCCACATCGACCTGCGCGAGGCCCTCCGATTCGGCCTTTCCCTCGACCCGAACCTGCATGGCGCGGGCATTGCGAATCCGGAGTCGGGCGAGGGTGGTCTTCAGGAACAGGACCTTCTTCTCGGTCCGATCGACGAGGCGGAGGTCGAGGTCAGGCCGGACGATCGCCAGTGGCAAACCTGGAAAGCCACCTCCCGTCCCGATGTCCAGGACAGTGCTCCCGGTGGGCACGAAGGGCGCGACCGCCAGCGAGTCGAGTATGTGGAGCTCGGCCACCTCCTTCGGATCCGAGATGGAGGTGAGGTTGAACTTCAGGTTCCATCGCAAGAGCTCGGCGCCGAACCGGGCCAGGGTCTCGACCGCCTCAACGGTCAGCTCGAGCCCGAATCGGCTCGTCGCGACGGGCGCGATCGCCCGAATCGCACTCTCCACAGAAGGCTCCACGGCACGTTCCTCCAACATCGTGTAATCACGGCGCTTTTCCGATCTTCAGGAGATCGCCACAGAAGATCCACAGGGGTTATCCCCAACCGGCGGTCCGATTTCGGATCGGTAGGGGGCTCCTGCCCAGGAATCATGTTCGTTTTCGCTTGACTTTACGAAAGTCGAGAAAATTCCTGCCAAACCAATTGAAACATGCGACAGGAACGCCTGCTCGGGCGGTTGTCAAGGGGAATATGAGCACCATAGGTTACAATATGTGACTTTTTTTCGACGCTCCAGAATGCCCTGAGATCGACGTTCGCTACCTCTCGAATACCGGACATGCGGGGTAGGGGTTCGGCCCTCCAGCGGCCCGAGAGAGGGCTTGCCAGCCGGATCGTGCGGTCCAGACAATCCACAGGGCTGCCGCTCGTCGGTACCGAGGCCCAAAGACGTTTCTGCTTGACAGTTCGCGCAGAAGAAGTTCTCGAGAAGAGAGGCGGCGGGGGAGCCTTGAACGTCGACACTCGGGGGCCGCTTCCAGCCATCGCCTTCGCGGCGGTCGAAGATCCGGGCGAAAAGTGGCTGGCCGCACCAACGGGGATCCGGCCAGTCGAACGACCACGGGCGGTGGCCCCCCAACCCCGAGCGCAAAGCCGCCCAAGCGGAGCCGAATCCCTACCGCTTGCCGCGGACCGCGTCCTCGATCTCGGACCGGTGATCGGCCAGGTACCTCTCGACGTCCTCGTCGGTGACGCCGAGATCCCGGAGAACGCCCTCGTAGACGAACTGGAAACCCGGTCCAGCCTCCTCGCCGCGGAGCTGGAAGGAGCGCTTCAGAACGGCAGCGCCGAAGAGGGGGTTCTTCTTCTTGGTCGCCATCGTGCACCTCGAACACTGCGATGCCGCGCGGATGACCGCGCCGCGCCTCGCTTCTAATAGTCCCCTGCGGGCTCCTCGGGGGCAGGGGGAACCGCCTCGATCACGAGCCTGCGGAGGTTGCCGTCGCCCTCACTACGGGTGCGAACGTCGCTCGCCCCCTCGAGGGCGACGTGGATCGCCTTTCGATCCCGGGAGTTCATCGGGACCACGGTGAGGCTCTTTCCGATCCGCCGCACGGACTCGGCGAGGCGCCGGGCCATCTCGGCCATCGCGGGATCCTCGTCGCGGCTCGGCGCGCCCTCGAGCTGCAGGGAGAGCCGCTTGCGCGTGTCGGCGTCGCGAAAGACGATGCGGCCGGCGAGATACTGCACCGCCTCGAGGACCTGTCCCCTCGGCGCGGCCTCCAGCACCTGTGCCCCGGAGTGAAATCGAAGCGTACAGAGGATAGCCTCCGCCGAGTCGCGGACCTCCACGTCGACCTTCGCGCCGAGCCGCGCGAAGATCTCCCCGACCACTTCACGGGCCCTCAAGAGGCTCTCGCTGGGGGCGCCGGCGTCGACCATCCCGGGCTCCGTCGCCGCCTTCTCGTCGGCGCGTCCTTCCGGCTCTCGCTCACCGTTCATCGCCATCTCACTTGCCCTTCTTCTTGGAGCCGCGGCCAGGCTTCGCCTCGATGGTCGCCTGCGACGCCGGCGGCGTCGGCGCGCCGATGGCCGGCATGCCCATCGTCTTGCGCATCCAGAGCTGCTGGCCGATCGAGAGGATGTTGTTCGTGAAGATGTAGAGGGTGAGGCCCGCCGGCAGCTGGAACATGATGAAGGTGAAGAAGATCGGCATGAAGTACAGCATGACCTTCTGCTGCGTGGCGTCCATCTGCATGGGCTGCATCTTCTGCGTCAGGTACATCGTCGCGCCCATGGCGAGCGGCAGCGCGTAGAAGGGATCCTTCGACGTCAGGTCCGGGATCCAGCCGGCGATGAACGGCTCGTTGTAGAGCTCCACCGAGGTCTGCAGCGTCGTGTAGAGCGCGAGCCAGATCGGCATCTGGATCAGCATCGGGAGGCAGCCGCCCAGCGGGTTGACCTTGTGCTGCTGGTACAGCTTCATGGTCTCGACGTTGAGCTTCTCGCGGTCGCTGCCGTACTTCTCCTTGAGCTTGGCGATCTCGGGGGCGAGCTTGCGCATCTCCTCCATGGACTTCATCGACTTCCATGCGAGGGGGAGCGTCGCGACCTTCACCGCGACGGTGAGGAGGATGATCGCCACGCCCCAGTTGTGGATCACGCTGTGGAACGCGTTGAGCAGCCACAGCAGCACCCGCGCGATCACCGCCCAGAACCCGAGGTCAACGGTCTGGTCGAGCTCGGGGTTGGCCACGCCGGAGCGGCTCGCGATCTCGGCGCTCGCCTCCCGGAGGAAGTTCATCTCCTTCTGGCCGACGACGAGATCGTAGGTCAGCGAGGCGGTGGCGCCGGCGGCGAGGGACTTGATCGGCGTCTTCAGGTGGGTGACCAGCACCTCCGGCGTCTCGCCGACGAGCTCGCAGGTCGACGCCTCCGCGGGGACCGCCACGGCGAGGAAGTAGCGCTCCTCCATGCCCGCGAAGCTCGCGTTGCCCTGGGGCCGGACGACCTTCTCGTCCGCGTCGTAGAGGTGGCGGGTGATCTTGTCGTCGCTGGTGCGGCAGATGTTCTGCGTCGGCTGCGGGGGCGGCCCGCCGAACCCTGCGCAGCCCCGCGCCGACTCCTGCCGGGCGGGATCCACCCGGGCAGGAATGAGCAGGTCGACCACGCCGGACATCGCCTGGCTGCCCGTGTTCTGGAGGTTCACCACAAGCGAAAGCGCCCGATCGCCGACGAGCTCGAACCGCTTCACCATCCGGGCATCACCGGACTGGCAAGCGAACGTCACCGACTTGGAGTCGCTCGACTGCAGGGAGCACGGCGCCCGGGGCCCGAGCTCCGGCAGCCCGCCCTCGAGCACCACGTCGAAGAGGGCGGGGTCGCCCGGCTCGAGGTAGGAGCCGAGGTCCACCTGCGGCGCTTCGTCGCCGCCCTGGCGCTGGCCCTTGCGGCCGAGCAGCTCCGCCGAGACGAGGCCCGCGCCCCTCGAGGAGAAGACCAGGTCCAGCCGATCGGTGCGCAGCGTCGCCTTGCGCTCCTCGTGCGCGACCGCTCCGCCTGGCGGCGCCACCACGCGCTCGACCGCAGCCGCATCGCCGTTCACGTCGATCGCCGAATCGCTGGGCGCCTGGACAACGGCGTCCCCCGAGGTGCCCACCGCAGCGCCGTCGCCGGCGGGGGCAGCCTCTCCGGCGATCGCCGCCGTCGGCTCCGGCACCAGGCCGAGCTGGGGCGCGAGCCACTGGAAGCCGAGAAGAATCGCGATCGAGATGCCGACCGCGAGGATCAGCCGCTGGTTGCCGTCCACTTCTTGAAGCCCTCGCGAAGAATGATCCCGGCGAGCGGCGCAGGTGCGCTACGCCGGCCCGTGGCCGGACTGGTTCTCGAGCCTGCGCCCGCGGGACGGCGGGACCGGATCGATCCCGCCTGCGTGAAAGGGGTGACATCGGCCGAGCCGGCGCAGCGTGAGCCAGAGGCCGCGGCCTGCGCCGTGCGCCTCGAGCGCCTGCAGCGCGTAGGCGGAGCAGCTCGGGTGAAACCGGCACGAGGCCGGCAGGAGAGGGGAGAGGAGCGCCCGGTAGATCCGGATCGGAAGCGCCAAGGCCCCGGCGGCGAAGCGGCCGATCATCGGGCGCTCCGGCGGGAGCCTGCGCCGCCCTGCTGGGAGAGCCGCCGCCCGATCTCGAGAAACTCGGAGAGGAGCGCGGCCTGATCGATCACGGGGGCCCCGGACTTGGCGATCAACACGAGGTCGATCGCCTCGGGGAGGGCGTCGCTCCGGCGCCGGAAGATCTCCCGCAGCCGGCGCTTCACCAGGTTGCGCTCCACCGAGTTGCCGACCTTGCCGGAGACGGTGATCCCCAGCCGCCGCTCCCCCGTCGCGGACGGCAGGGCGAGCGCGATCAGATGCTCGGTGTGGACCTTCCGGCCCCGTGCCTTGGCCCGCAGGAACTCGTGGCGGGCCCGCAGCCGCCGAGACTTCGGGAACGCCTCTCCACCCGTCCCGGAGGCGCCCTCGGTCGGCTTCGGCATGATCGCCAGAGACGATCGGCTACTTCTTGGGGGCAGAGGTCGTGAGCCGCTTGCGGCCCTTGGCGCGGCGGCGCTTGAGAACGTCACGTCCGGCCTTGGTGGCGTTGCGCTTGCGGAATCCATGGGTTCGGTTCCGGCGGATCTTCTTCGGCTGATAGGTACGCTTCACGACCGACACCTCGAGCCGCCGAACCCGATCGCGACGGCGACCCTGGGAGGCGACGAAAGCGTGCGATCAAGCGCATCGAGTGCCTCCCTGTCAAGATCAATCCACTCGTTCGATCGACGCACCAGCCAACGTCCGGACGATCGCGATCCTTCCGCCTCGACGCCCGCTCGATCGACGCCGCGATCCTTCGTCGTTCCGCAAGGTTCCCGCAAGGTCGTTGACGCGCCGGATCCGTTTTGGCTATGCAACCTGCGTAACGTTTCGACCGAGCGAACGGCAGCACTCCTTCCCACCCACCCATCGAGCAAGCGTTCGCGATCGACCGATCGAAGGATCGTATGGATCGCGTGCGGGATCGTCGGGTGGAGAGGAAAGGTTGCCTCAACGATCCGTCTTTTCCCGTCGGGGGACCACGATGGAGCGACTCGAGGGGCCAGGGGATCGCGTCCGGCCGAGAGGCCGACACGCTGGCGAGGATCGTGAATTGAACGCCGAGGGAACATCCGTGTGGGAACGAGCGCTCGCCAAGCTGCGCCACTCGACGACCGATTACGCCTACGACAACTGGATCACCCAGATCGTCCAGCTCGGCCACGACGGCTCCACGCTCACGCTCGGCGTGCCCAACTACTTCGTGCGCGACTGGATCGTGCTGTATTACGCCGATCTCGTCAGGCGCGCGGTCCACTCGGTGGCGGGCGAGCCGGTCGCGATCGAGTTCGTGATCGACGAGAGCCGCAAGTCCGGCGCCCAGCCGCCGGTGAGCGGATCGCCGCCGCAGGACGACCAGGTCGTGATCGCCGAGGTGGAGGCCGCCAACGGCCGCACCAAGCTGTCGGACCGCTTCACCTTCGAGAACTTCGTCGTCGGGCCGTCCAACCAGCTCGCCGCCGCCGCCGCTGCCGCGGTCGCCGACAACCCGGGCAAGCAGTACAACCCGCTCTTCATCTACGGCGGCACCGGACTCGGCAAGACGCACCTCCTCCACGCGATCGGCAACCGCATCCGCGCCCGCGATCCGAAGTTGCGGGTGGTCTACCTCTCGGCGGAGCAGTTCCTGAACGAGTTCGTGGTGCTGCTGAAGCGGGGACAGATGGAGGAGTTCCGCCGCCGCTACCGCGAGGGCGTGGACGTCCTCATGATGGACGACATCCAGGTCCTCAAGAAGGCGCAGGAGACGCAGAACGAGTTCTTCCACACGTTCAACGATCTCCATGACTCCGGCAGGGCGATCATCCTCACCTCCGACATCCACCCCAACGAGCTGCCGAACATCGAGTCGCGGCTGCGCACCCGCTTCACCTCGGGGCTCACCGCCGACGTGTACGAGCCGCCCTTCGAGGTGCGGATCGCGATCATCAAGAGGAAGGCGGAGCAGGAGGGTGTGAACCTGCCCGACGACGTCGCCCAGTTCGTGGCGTCGAAGGTCACCCGCAGCGTTCGCGACCTCGAGGGCGCGCTGACCCGGCTCGCGGCCCACGCCACCCTCACCGGCCGCGCGCTCTCCACCGCGTACGCGGAGGAGGTGCTGCGGGACATGCTGCCCCAGCGGCAGGCCCTCTCCATCGAACACGTGCAGAAGGTCGTCGCCAAGTACTTCGGCATGACGGTGGACGATCTGCGCGGCGAGAAGCGGATCCGGCCCATCGCGAACGCCCGGTCGGTCGCCATGTACTTCTGCCGCAAGCTGATCTCGGACGCCTCGTTCCCGATCATCGGCACCGCCTTCGGGGACAAGCACCACACCACCGTCATGGCGGCGGTGGAGCGGGTGTCCCAGAAGCGCGACAAGGACACCGCCCTGGCGCGGGAGCTCGAGGAGCTCGAGCGCCAGATCAACGGGTGATTTCCCGACCTTCCGGCGCCGCTCAAATGATCCACAGGGGTGTGGAGAAGCCCTCCCGGGACCCGGATCCCTCCCACGATCGTGTGAGCCCAGAACCACTTCAAGTTCTTGTTTTCATAGGGAAATCCCGATTTGCCCCGAACGGGTGCCGGGGGTGGGCCGTTTTGGGATTTTCTTCTACCGCCTGTGAAGTGTTCGGCTCGCCAACCGACTCGGGCGGCCCGGGTCGAGAGCTCCGCGATCTCGCCGTCGGGCGGCCGGACGACCGGGCCATCCGTCGCGGATCCCGCCGCGCCCGATCGGGACACCGTCCGTTCGATCGACCATCACGAAACCCCGCGTTTCCACGTTGGAAAACGTGTGATCCGATCGATGGATCGATCTGTGGATCGGCGCGGGCAAACTGCGGAGTCCGTTCGTTGACAGGCCCGGAAGCCCGATGCTACACAACCGGCGACCCGGCGATCCGCAGCGGCACCTCGGAGCTCCGGCCTGAATCCCGGAAGGATTCCAGCCGCATGGCGGAATGTTCACAAGTTCACAGTCCCTACGATCTGCTACGATCTAGATCCTCAAATCTGATCATTTCCCCGATTTGATCGGCGGTCGGCCTTTCGGAGAGAACCATGGAGCTGCAGATTGCGGTCGAGGAGCTGAGCCGCGCGCTCTACCGCGCCCAGGGCATCGTCGAGAAGAAGGCGACCCTCCCCATCCTCTCCAACGTGCTCCTCGAGGCGAAGGCCGGGACCCTCACCGTCACCGCGTTCGACCTCGAGATCGGCATGATCAGCGAGCACCGCGCCGAGGTCCTCACCGAGGGCCGGCTCGCGGTCTCCGCGCGGCACCTCTACGACATCGTCAAGATGCTCCCCGAGCCGATGGTGGTGCTCAAGCAGAGCCAGAACCACTACGTGGAGATCACCTGCGGCGCGTCCCACTTCCGCATCGTCGGCAGCCCGGCGGACGACTTCCCCTCGCTGCCCGTCCTCGCGAAGGTCCCCTTCGTCCAGGTGCGGCCCAAGCAGCTCCTCGAGATGATCGAGCTGACCAGCTTCGCCATCTCCACCGACGAGACCCGCTTCAACCTGAACGGCGTCTTCTTCGAGCCGGTGGAGGGCGGCGGCGCGCGCATGGTCTCCACGGACGGCCACAGGCTCTCGCTGGTGGAGCGGCCGGTCGAGGGCGACTTCTCCCTTGGCCGAGGCGTGATCCTCCCGCGCAAGGGCATCCAGGAGCTCAAGAGGCTCCTCGGAGAGGGGGGCAACGACGAGGTCATGCTCGGCTTCGCCGAGAACTCCGGGGTCCTCACCCGCCCGGGACTCACCCTCGTCATGCAGCTCGTCAACGGGCAGTTCCCCGAGTACGGACAGGTGATCCCGAAGGAGTCGGCGCGGTCGGTCCGGGTCGGCCGCCTGCGCCTGCTCGAAACGCTCAAGCGCGTCTCGCTGCTCTCGAACGAGCAGTCCCGCACCGTGAAGCTCGAGGTCGGTGACGCCGCCCTGCGGATCTCCAGCCAGAATCCGGATCTCGGAGAGGCACACGAGGAGCTCCCGATCGACGGCGAAGGCGCCAAGCTGCAGATCGGCTTCAACGCCCGCTACCTCATCGACGTGCTGCAGGTGCTTCCCGCCGAAGACGTCGCCCTCGAGCTCACCGACGATCTCTCCCCCGGCGTGATCCACCCCGCCGGCGACGCCAGCTACACCGCCGTGGTGATGCCGGTCCGCATCTAGGCGAAGCCTTGCGGCTCCTCGAGCTCCGCCTCCACGACTTCCGCAACGTCGAAGCGGCGCGGCTCGAGATCGGCCCCAGGGCCACGGTGATCGTCGGCCCCAACGGGCAGGGCAAGACCAACCTCCTCGAGGCCGCGTACCTCCTCGCCACCTTGCGGCCCCTGCGGGCGTCCAGGCTCGCCGAGCTGGTGCGCTTCGGCGCTGCCGGCTGCAGGGTCGAAGGGCGCTTCGCGTTCGGCGGCAGCCAGCGGGAGTTCGCCGTCACCGTCGAGGACGGCGCCCGGCAGGCGTACGTCGACGGCAAGAAGGTCCGCGAGCTGGAGGAGTACTTTGGCGGCGTGTCGGTGGTCGCCTTCACCCCGGACGACCTCGCGCTGGTGAAGGGCGGGCCGGAGGGGCGGCGCCGTGCGCTGGATCGCGCCGTGTTCAACCGCTTTCCCGGCTATCTCTCGGAGAGCCGCGAGTACGCGAGGGCGCTGCGCTCCCGCAACCGCCTGCTGCGCGAGAACGCCGCGCCCGAGATGATAGAGGCCTTCGATGCGCCGCTGGCCCGGCTGGGCGCCAGGCTGACGTGGCGGCGTCTGGCGCTCGTGGCCGAGCTCGCGCGGCGGTTCGCCGACGTGCTGGGCCGGCTGGGGCAGGGGGAGCTCCGCGGAGAGATCCGCTACGCGCCCAAGACGATCGAAGGCGTGGAAGGCGAGGAAGCGATCGCCCGGAGCCTGGAGGAGGAGCTGTCTCGGCGGCTCCCGCGCGATCGGGAGCGGGGATTCACGAGCGTCGGCCCCCACGCCGACACCCTCGGCATCCAGCTCGCCGGCAGGCCCGCGCGCCTGTACGCGTCGCAGGGGCAGCAGCGGGCGATCGTCCTGGCGCTCAAGATCGCGGAGATCGAGAACCTGCGGCAGAGCCATGGCTACCAGCCGCTGCTCCTCCTGGACGACGTGTCGTCCGAGCTCGATCGCACCCGCAACGAGCAGCTCATGCACCACCTGGCCGGAATGGAGGGGCAGGTGATCCTGACCACGACGGATCCGGGCGTCCTCGGTCGGGAGGCGGCCGCCGGGGCGCGGTACTTCTCGGTGCGGGGAGGGCGTTTCGAACCAGGCCTCGGAGAGGTCCCCCCGGCCGGACCGGCAGAGCCCCCCGAAAAGCCCTGAAACCGGAAGAAAATCAGGGTTTTCCGGGTTGAGATCCAGCTTGTGGACCACGCCTCTTCGTGGTATCGGCAGAGGGTTGCACCCAGGGCGACCATCTACCGGGTTTTCCAACAAAAATCCCAGAGATCGAGGGCTCAGTTGGCCGACGTCACCAAGGAAATCACCGCGACCAGTTCCGAAGAGGTCGCGGCCCTCCCGCCAGCGGACGATTACTCCGCCGCTTCCATCACCGTGCTCGAGGGGCTCGAGGCGGTGCGCAAGCGCCCGGGCATGTACATCGGGCCGCCCGACGAGACGGGCATGCACCACCTGGTGTGGGAGGTCGTCGACAACTCGGTGGACGAGGCGCTGGCGGGCCACTGCTCGCACATCGACATCACCGTCCACCTGGACAACTCGATCAGCGTGGCCGACGACGGCCGCGGGATCCCCACCGACATCCATCCCACGGAGGGGCGACCGACGCCCGAGGTGGTGCTGACCGTCCTCCACGCCGGCGGAAAGTTCGACAACAACTCGTACAAGGTCTCGGGCGGCCTCCACGGCGTGGGCGTGTCCTGCGTGAATGCGCTCGCCGAGTACCTCGACCTCGAGATCGCCAGGGCCGGCAAGCTCTACCACCAGACCTACGCCCGGGGCGTCCCCACCTCGGGGCTCGACGTGGTGGGAGAGGCCAAGCGGACCGGCACCAAGATCCGCTTCAAGCCCGATCCAGAGATCTTCGGGGCCCGCGAATACAACTTCGAGACCCTCGCCCAGCGGCTGCGCGAGATCGCCTTCCTGAACGCCGGCCTGCGCATCACGCTGACCGACGAGCGCAGCGGCAAAGCCCACGACTTCAAGTACGACGGCGGCATCTCGTCGTTCGTCGAGCACCTCAACCGTAACAAGACGGTGCTCTTCGACAAGCCGGTCCACATCGTGAACGAGGTCGAGAGCGAGGGTCGGAGGGTGATCGTGGAGATCGCCCTGCAGTACAACGACACCTACGACGAGCTGATCTTCTGCTTCGCCAACAACATCAACAACCGCGACGGCGGCTCCCACCTCGTGGGCCTGCGCGGGGCTCTCACCCGCAGCATCAACTCCTATGCACAGAAGAACAACCTGTGGAAGGACCTGAAGGAGAGCCCCAGCGGAGAGGACGCGCGCGAGGGCCTCACCGCGGTGATCAGCGTCAAGCTGCCCAACCCGCAGTTCGACTCCCAGACCAAGGGCAAGCTGATCAACCCCGAGATGAAGGGCATCGTCGAGACGGTCGTCAACGACAAGCTCGGCCAGTTCCTCGAGGAGAACCCCGGCGTCGCCAAGCGCATCGCAGCGAAGGTCGGCGACGCGGCGCGGGCGCGGCTCGCGGCGCGCAAGGCGAGGGAGACGGTGCGGCGAAAGGGCGCCCTCGACACCGCGTCGCTGCCCGGCAAGCTCGCCGACTGCCAGGAGCGGGATCCCGCGAAGAGCGAGCTCTACATCGTCGAGGGCGACTCGGCAGGCGGCTCCGCCAAGCAGGGGCGCGATCGCCGCACCCAGGCGATCCTCCCGTTGCGCGGCAAGATCCTCAACGTGGAGAAGGCGCGCTTCGACAAGATGCTCTCGTCCGCCGAGATCGGGACGCTGATCACGGCGCTGGGCACGGGCATCGGCCGGGAGGACTACAACCCGGACAAGGCCCGGTACCACAACGTGATCCTGATGACCGACGCCGACGTGGATGGCTCGCACATCCGGACCCTGCTCCTCACCTTCTTCTACCGGCAACTCCCGGAGCTGGTGGAGCGCGGCTACATCTACATCGCGCAGCCGCCCCTCTACCGCGTGGCGAAGGGGAAGAGGGAGACGTACCTGAAGGATCAGCGCGCCCTCGACGAGTACCTGCTCGACATCGGCGTGGCCTTCACCAAGGTGGAGACGCCGGACGGAGAGCTGAGCGGCGCGCCGCTGAAGGCGCTGGCCGAGCGGATCTTCGAATACGACACCCTGCTGGAGAAGGTCGACCGCCGCCGTGATGGCCGCGTGGTCGACGCCCTGGTGCAGGCAGCCTCCCTCGACCTCGCGGCGCTGGCCGATCGCGAGCGGATCGACGCCGAGCTCGCGAAGGCCGAGGCGTGGCTGGATCGCTGCCACCCCGACGCCCTCCCGCTGAAGGTGCTCGTCTCCGATGACGAGGAGCACGGCTGCAAGCGGCTGGTCGTGCGCAGCAGCTCGCTCGGCACCCATCGTGAGACCGTAATTGACCACGACTACTTGAAGTCCGTGGAGTACTCCGAGCTGAAGCGGCAGGCCGCGGCGTTCGTCGCCCTCGGCCCTGCGCCGTACCGGGTCGCGCTCGACGGCACCCGCACCGAGGTGGACACGGTGCAGCAGCTCGTGGCGCGGATCAGCAAGGAGGCCTCGAAGGGCCAGACGATCCAGCGCTACAAGGGCTTGGGCGAGATGAACCCGGAGCAGCTCTGGGAGACGACCATGAACCCGGCCACGCGCACGCTGCTGCAGGTGCGGGTCGAGGACGCGGTGGAAGCGGATCAGATCTTCACCGTGCTCATGGGCGACGCGGTCGAGCCGCGGCGCGAGTTCATCGAGCGCAACGCCCTCGAGGTCCAGAACCTGGACGTCTGATCCGAAGAGCGCGGGCCGGGCTCCTGCACCGGCAGCAGATCTCGCGCCCGCGCCCCGAGGGATCCGGGGCTTCGCGGCCCACTCCATCCGCGTGTCGTCGCCGCACAACGGGCAGGAGACGGTTTCGACGCGATAGGAGGTTGCGCGGACCAGACGGAACGGGGAAGCTACCGGCTTCCCCGCCGTGCGAGTGGCAGGCGGGAGAAGAGGCTTGCTGCGGTGTCGTCCAAGGGTAGGACAAGAGACTTTGAATCTCTTAATGATGGTTCGAATCCATCCACCGCAGTCAATTTGAGACGGCGCGCGGGGCATCGCTCCGCGTCGCCATCTCCCCGCTTGATCCACGGTGGTGCGGAATGAACGTCACCCTTCGCATCGTGCCCATGGGCGCGGTCGAGCGGGGCCTGCTCGAAGCGGCGGCCCTCGGCGCGACCACCGCGTACGAGCTCGAGACCGCGATCGAACCCGGCCTGGCCGAGCCCAAGTACGCCTTCAACCCGGGGCGCAACCAACACAACGCGTCGTCGATCGTCCGCAAGCTCGGCCAGAATCATCGGCCGTCGGCTTCGGATCTGGTGCTCGCGATCGGCGAGGTGGATCTCTTCGATCCCGAGGTCGAGTTCGTCTTCGGGGACGGCGACGGCATGCTCCGCGCGGCGGTGATGGGACTCAACCGGATCCGGGTGGCGGACGAGGAGCGGCTCACCAAGCGGGTGATGGCGCTGTCGATGTGGGCGGTCGGCCTCGCGCTGGGACTGCGCGACTGCGAGGACGCCCGCTGCGCGATGGCGGCGCCGCGGCTGCCCGAGGAGCTCGAGCGCCGCAACGGCTTGCTCTGCGTCCCGTGCCGCGCGCTGTTGGCCAAGGGCGGGCAGCTCTAGGCTGGTCCGGGGGTTCAGGGGATCGTAGGGCGGGCGCTCGGGAGGGCGCCGGGCCCATCGTGAGGAGCCGCACTTGGCCCTGCCGTTTCATCTCTGCCAGCCGGGGGGCGGCGCTTCGTGCGGCGCCTGCTGCGGCCTCTACAACTTTCGCGATCACTCCCGCGAGGCGCTCGTCAAGGCGCTGCGCCGCCGCACCGAGACGATCCGGCCGCTCCCCAGGGAGCCCGAGGCGTACGCCGCGGCGGCGCGCTCGCTGCGGCGCTGGGACAAGAACCCGCTCTTCCCTCCGGTGCGGCTTTGCCCGCTCCTCGGCTTCCTCGACGAGGGCGAGAAGCGGGTGGGGTGCCTGGCGCATCCGCTCGTGACTGGCGGCGTCGATCTGCGGGACTGCGGCGCGTACACGTCCAAGACCTGCGCTAGCTTCGAGTGCCCGTCGTTCCTGTGGTTGAACGCCCCGCAGGCGCGGCTCGTGCGCGCGGCGTGCGCCGACTGGTACCTCTACGGCCTGGTGATCACCGACGTGGAGTTCGTGCGAGGTACGGTGAAGCTGCTCGAGCTCCACCTCGGCGGCCCAGCCGATCTCGACGCCATCGTGGCGAACCCCACGGCCCTCGAGGCCGCGCGCCGGCACTTCCGTCTCAAGGAGCACGCGCCCGATCGCCCCGCCGACGCGGCGATCTTCGGGCGCTTCGCCCGCGACGATCTGGGAGAGCCGGTGCCCCGCACGATCGAATACGAGGCGCTCGGCGCCGACGCGGCGCCGGAGGACGACGTGGTCCTCTGCCTTGGCTATGCGCCTGCCTCGATCGCCGACCTCGAGCGAGCGCGTGCGTTGGTGCGTGCGTCGATCCGCGCGATCGCCCTCGCGATGGATTGAGCTTCGCCGGTCGTTCAGGAGCCTCACTGGACGATTTCAGATCATTTCAGCGATCGACCGCGCTGCCTCTTCGTAGGGTGAACTCCCCGTACCCAAGTGGAGGTCGCCGCCATGTTCGAATCCGTGCTGCTGGTCATCAGGCCACGCCTGCTTCTCACGACATCGTTCTTGGCAACCCTCATGCTCGTGTCGACCGCGGGTTGCAGCGACGAGGGGGAGCAGTCCCCGTCGGATCCCGTGATCGAGGCCTTCACCTCGTCTGCTTCGCCGGTGCTCGCTGGCGCCGAAGTCGAGTTGACGTGGAAGACTCGCCACGCCGAAGCCGTCCGGATCGAAGTGGACGGCGAGGCCATCGACCTCGACGCCGCCGCCTCGGCAGCCCATGGGACTGTCGTGGTTCGGCCCACGAACCAGACTTCCTACAGGCTCGTCGCAACCGGGATCACGGGGAAGGAGGTGGACGAAGCGCTGTCGATCGCAGTGACCCCAGCCATCGTCTCCTTCACCGCCAGCCCCTCCGAGATCGAGGCTGGACAGAAGGCTACGCTCGCCTGGGAGGTGCTCGGCGCGACGACGGTCGAGGTGATGACCGAGGAGGGGGAAGAGTCCTCATTCCGCGACGCGAGCGGAACTCTGGAGGTGACGCCGGAATTGACGACGACCTTCGTCTTGAAGGCCGAAGGGCCGAGCGGGACGGCCGACGCCCGGGTCACGGTCCATGTCGATCCTGTGATCGAAGCTTTCACGGCCCGAGTCGAGCGTCCGATGCGGGCGGGGATGGATGCTGAGCTCTCGTGGAAGACCCGGGGTGCCCGCACCCTCGTCGTCGAGTCGGGGGGCACGGAACACCCGATCGAGCGCGACCTGACCGACGAAGGTTCGGGCAAGTTTCCCATCGATCCGTCGGGACGGTTCGTGCTGCGAGCGAGCAGTGGTGACCGGGTGGTCTCCGTCGACGCGACGGTGCCGGTGACCGAAGAGCCGCGGATCCTGCGGTTCGAGACGTCGGAACCCGTCACCGCCGGGCGCGGCTACGAGGCGCGGGTCGATCTGATCTGGGAAGCGGTCGGGGCCACCAGCGTCGAGATCATCTCGGAGCCGGGTGGTGTCGTGGAAGTGCCGCCGGGCCTGGAAGAATCGGGGAGGGTGGGGGTCCAGGTTGGCGGACCCATGTCCTTCAGGATCGTGGCGAGAAACGACGCGGGCGAGGATACGGCCGAGGTCGAGGCAGACGTCCGTGCCGTCCCGGCGATCGACTTCTTCGGCGGGCTCCCGACGACCGTAGCGGTCGGAGATTGGGTCGAAATCGAATGGCAGGTGGAGGACGCGAGCTCGATCCGCCTGGACAGGGACGGTGTGGACCTGATGGTCCCACACGAGTTGGTGGGGCGGCTCGACGAGATGATCATCATCCCGGGAGACCACGTCTTCCGCCTACAGGCATTCAACGATCTGGGGTTCACGGTCGAGCGCACGATCACGATCGCGACCGGCGCGCCGAGAGACTTGACGCTCATGGCGTCACCGATGCGCGTAGACAATCTCGGAGAGGTGGAGCTGGCCTGGACGAGCGACGGCGGGACGAACCTGCGCGTCCTGCAGGATGAGACGGGGGACCTCGTGTGCGAGACGAGCGACGTGCGCTCGATCGCGTCGGGCTCGTGCGCGGCCCAAGCCCCCGCAGGGAGCGGCTGGATCGTTTACCGGGCCGTCGCCTCGAACGGAGAAGGAGAACTGGAGTCGGAGGCTCGCGTCCTGGTCGCAGGCGGACCGTTCATCTCCTCGTTTGGCGCGGACTCGGACTTCGTTCAGTTGGGAAGAAGCGTCCTCCTCTCCTGGGAGGTGCTGCCAGATCTCGACGGAAGTGTTCCCGACCTGCACCTGGAGGACGATCTCGGCACGGTCTACGACCTGGATGGCCAGGGAGGGGTCGGTGAACTCGAGGTCTCGATGACGGAGGCTGGTCGACGCACCTTCCAGCTGAGAGCCTCGACCCCAGGCAGGGGCTCCGCGACCGCCACCGTGTCGGTCGACGTGGTGAGGACGCCCGAGTTGGATGTCCACAGTCAACCTCTCTGGGTGAACGAGGCAGGCGACTCCGTCGAAATCCATTGGACGTCGGAGAACGCCACCGAAGTGACCGTTTCGCTCCTCGACACCGACCAGAACGTCGACGAGCTCCTGTGTCACAAGGCGGATCCACTCGAAGTCGCTGCTGGATCCTGTCTCGTCTCCGTAGGGTTCCCGAGCTCGGCCTTCCGCGTCACCGTGAGCAACCAAGTCGGGACGATTGTCTCCGAGGATGTCTCCGTCTGGGTTCGGCCGGCTACGATCGCATCGTTCGCGCCTGACACCGTCGACCTCCTGCGAGGAGAGAAGCTGACGCTCGAATGGTCGAGCGTCAACGGTACCTCCTACAGGCTCCTCCGCCGCCTGGATCCCGCAGGCCATTTCGTCGATCTGAGCACCAGGCCATCTGCGACGAACCCCTCGTGGAGATCGTCGACCAACGACAGCTTGAACTCGTCGATCGTCCAATTTCCGAACGGCTTCACGTTCCCCTACAGCGGAACCCCTCGAACCTCCGTGCGGGTCGGCAACCAGGGTTTCCTGGGATTCGACCTATCGCAGACATCCGAGACAACTGCCGATTCGAGCTGGACCTTTCCTGAGATCGGCGCGGCCGCGGTCGATCTCGCTCCCCTCTGGCGCGGGCTCTCCAAGAAAAACGGGAACGTGTGGTTGGATCTCATCGAGGGAGAACAGGCGTTCGTCGTTCAGTGGAAGGACTACGAGTTCAGCGCCTCCTCGAGCTCGGGCAACCCGGCGAACTTGAACTTTGAAGCGGTCCTGTGGAACGACGGCGATTTCGAGTTCCGCTACGGGACGATGAGCGCCGCCTTCCCCACCTGGGCTGACGGCTACGAGAGCTTGATCGGCTGGCAGGACGAGAGTCGGACGCAAGGCCGCACACTCAATGCCTGGCGCTCCACCTACCCGGGTGGCCTGCAGGGTCGAGTCCTCCCCGAGGACTGGACGGTGCCGCCGACCGGCTCGATGGAGTTTTATCCCAAGTACGACACGACCTATACGCTCGAGATCCGGAACGGCCACAGCGTCGCCACCCAGGAAGTCGACGTCGTGGTCCATCCAAACGCGACCATCTATCCGGAAGTCGAGCCGGCCGACCCGATCCCGGGCGACGTGTTCCGGTTCTCCTGGCGAGCCTATGGGGTGCAGAGCTTCGTGATCGAGGAGGAGGACGGCACGGTGATCTGTACCGTGTCTGGGGCCGACATCGACGGAGGGGGTTGCGATCATTACGAAGCGAACGAGGGCACCTATACCTACACGCTTCGGGCCCACGGCGCGCATCCGAGGGACGAGATCGTCCGCTCGATCGTGGTGCGTGTCCTCCCTCAACTGGACATCTCCTCCTTCAGCTCCGATTCCCAGGTCGTCATGCCGGGCGAGCCCGTCGAGCTCTCCTGGGTGACGACCAGCGCCCAGCTCGTGGAGATCGTCGCGAATCCTGGCGGTCCCATCGCGATCCCGGTGTCCGAGAGCCCCTTGGCCGGGTCGGTCATCGTTCAACCGATGGTTTCTACGACCTACACCTTCACAGCCGAGAGGCAGGGCGTCGTGCGTTCCGAGACCGCACGGGTGGGAGTGCGGTCAGCTACCGTCGACCAGCTCGGAACGACGACGCCGACGATCTCACAAGGCGGATCGGCGCAGCTCACCTGGGAGACAGGTGGACAAGGTTATCGGTACTTCGAGGATCCGACGATGGTCGAAGTCACTGGCCGGCCCTTCGTGGACATCTCCGCGACCGGCACGCCCCTGACCGGCCCGGGCGCGACCGTCGTCTTTCCACAGGGCTTCAAGTTCCCCTATTTCGGCATGGAGCTCGAAGAGATCCGGATGACCAAGCCAGGGTACTTGACCACCAATCTGACGGACAACGGCCTTTTGTCGCCGGACAGGATGCCCCATACCACCGCTCCAAACCGCTTGCTCTTCCCGTTCTGGAACAGCTTTTGCTCAGCCCCTGGCGAGATGTTCTGGAAGTTCGAGGCAGGGGTCGGTGAGCCCGACCACGTGATCCTCCAGTGGAAGGGCATGCAGTGGAGCCCGCTGTTCGGCCCATGCAGCGCGGCGGACGATGCAAACTTCCAGGCCGTGCTCTTCGCAGATGGCTCGTTCGAGTTCCGTTACGGGAGCATCCGGTACAACAACGCCACGACCGGCAACGTCCCCAGCGGTTCCATGGCGAGCATCGGATTCCAGGATCCGACCGCGCGCACATTCAGCCAGGTGCTCTTCAATACCCCTTACCCAGGTGGCCTCTCGGGCCGCACCTTCCGCTACGAGCTTCCGGGCGCTACGGGTTCGCGGACCGTCGTTCCTACTGAGAGCACGGAGTACACGCTCTGCACGCTCGGCGAGGGGTGGAAGGAATGCCGAACGGAGCGGATCGTCGTTCGGCGCCCGGGAGATCTGGCGATCACCGAGCTGCAGATCGCACCTGAGATCGGGTCGCCTCCCTATTTCGAGGTGCGCGGGCTCTCAGTCGACGCTGTCGACCTGGAGGGTGCGGTCATCACGTCGGGTGCTGCGACCCACACGATCCAGACCGGCGGCCCCTTCCCGCTGGGTTTCGGTCAGTACCGCGTGTTCGCCGCGGCGCCGCTCCTGGGTGTGGATGACGTCTATGTATTCGGGAATTCCCTGACGTTGGCCTCTGCGGGCGAGATATCGATCGTCAAGGATGGCGTCGTCCTCGCGGCGCTCGAATGGGACGATACGTGGCCTTTCGACGTGGGCATTGCGGCCGAGCTGAACCCCGTCTTCCATCGGCGTAGCGTCGGTCCTGGCACGGCCAGCCAATGGTGTCCGGGGTCCGATTATTACGATGGCTATAATCTCGGCACTCCCGGGAGGACAGGGCTGACTTGCAGCTCGACCTTCTACGACGTCGATTGGCTCTCGTCGAAGCCCTTCATCGACATCGACGCAACAGGAACCGAGATTCCGGTGCTGCGCCAGGCGACGAAGGCGGCATCGGTGGGGCCGATCGGCTTCGACTTCCCGTACTTCGGCGCCATGGTCACCGACGTCTGGGCATCCTCTGGCGGCTGGGTCACCTTTGGCGCGCAGACTCTCGGTTACAACACGCCGCGGCTCTTGCCGGCTACGCAGAACCCGACCACCGGAAAGGTGGCGCCATTCTGGAGCCCCCTCAATGCGCAGCCCGCCAACTACGAGCCCAATACCTTCAAGTACGAGACGCGGACCGTGGACGGGAAGCAGGTCGCCATCTACCAGTGGACGAACTACCGGACGTTCGGGATGGGAACCTTCACGATGCAGGCGCAGCTATGGGAGGAGGGCGACATCGTCTTCGCCTACGGGGAGATCAAGGGAACGGATCCGACGTTCCAGGGGTCCAACGCCTCCATCGGGATCGACAACCCGGGCGGAACGATCGGAATCTCCTACCTCTTCAAGGAGACGCTCCTGTCACCCTGGCAATCGATCCACTTCGGGTACAAGGGGCCGATACCGGGCCCCTGATCCCTCGCGACGCGGCGGCCCGACGCCCGTCTTTGCCTGGGCCCTGCCGCCTTCCGGCTGGGCTCTCCGCGCCCCTGGCCTTGTTGCCGGGCCCGGTGGCGTGCGGCTATGCTCCCTCGCATGGCCTCGAGCGCGGTTTGTGGTACCTCGATCGGAGGCCGTCCCCTGGGGCGGCTTCCCTTCTTCGGCCGAGAGAAGGAGCTTCGCCTGCTTGGCGACGTCCTTCGAGACGGAGCTCGCCTCCTCAGCATCACCGGCCCATCCGGGATGGGGAAGACGTCCCTGGCGCGCCGCGTCGCGGCGGAGTTCGCCGTGGCGTTCCAGCCTGGAGGGACCTGGTTTTGCGATCTCTCCTCGGTGAACAGGGCACAGGATCTCCGGGCGGCGGTCGCCTCTATTCTTGGGATCGCGGCCCGCCCGGACGACGAGGCGGGCGATTCGCTCGCCAGGGCAATCGCGAGTCGGGGGCGAACGCTCCTGCTCCTCGACAACCTCGAGAACGTGCTCCCCGAGGCCGCAGCCGTCCTGGACGGATGGCTAGATGCCTGTCCCGACGTGCAGTTCGTAGTGACCAGCCTCGTTCGCGTGGGGATCCCAGGGGAGACTTGCTTCGAGCTCGAACCCCTGGGAGTGGAGCACGCGATCGCCCTGTATCGGGATCGCGCGTTCCGGGCCTGTGCGGGACGCAGCTTGTCTGCGGCGGACGAACGAGCCATCGCCGGGCTCGTCGAGCGGCTCGATCGGATCCCGCTCGCGATCGAGCTCGCCGCCGCCCGCGCGAGGGCGTTGCCCCCTCGACGCTTTCTCCACAAGATCGACCGACGGTTCGAGCTCCTCCGCTCGGTGGAGCGGACGGGGCGACAAGGCTCCCTGCATCGAGCCATCTCCTGCTCGTGGGATCTCCTGAGCCCTCAGGAGCGCCTCGCCCTCTCGCAGCTCTCGGTCTTCGCCGGCGGCTTCACGCTCGAGTCGGCGGAGGAGATCCTCGGCGAATCGACCCTCGAGATCGTCGAAGCGCTTCGTGACAAGAGCCTCCTGCAGATCGACGAATCGGATACGCCCCGCTTCTCTCTCTATGAGAGCGTCCGCGCCTATGCTGCGATCGAGCTCGACGCGATTGGCGGGCGGGAACGGGCTGCCAGACTGCACGCCGAACTCTTCGTGCGGCAAGGGGAGGAGTGGGAGGCAGCGTGCGAGGGGCCATCGGGCGGCACCGCCATGGAGCATCTCCAGCTCGAGCGCGAGAACCTCGTCGCCGCCCACCGTCGCATGGCGGACACGGATCCCGTGCTGTCCGCGCGGCTCGCGCTCGCCCTCGCGCCTCTCGTCATGAGGCAAGGGACTCCGGAGTTCGCCACCACGCTGCTCGACGGGGCGGTCGAGGGATCGAAGCGAGCGGGCGATCGAAGGCTCCTGCTTCGCGCTTATCTCGCTCGGGCGAAAGCGTTCATCCGGCTGGGCCGCAACGATGGAGCCCGTGCGGACATCGACCAGGTGCTCGCCGAGAGCACCGCCACCGCCGAGCCGCAGGTCGAAGGGCGCGCGTTCGTCGAGTTGGGCCGCCTGCTCTCGTACCAGAACCAGTTCGACGATGCCGAGGTCGCGTTCCGCACCGCGCTGCGAGTCGGGACCGAATCGTCGGACGGTCACCTCGAGGCGCTCGCCCGAAACGGCCTGGCCGCAGTGGCCTGGTATCGAGGCTCGATGACGGAGGCCTCCAAGGAGTTCGACGGGGCGCTCTCGCTGGTGGCAGGGACCGAGCACGTCCACGCCGAGGCGTTGATCCGTCTCAACCGCGGCGCGTCCTTGGCGTCCCTGGGACTCTATGGAGAGGCGAAACGCCATCTCGAGGAGGCCTTCCGGCTCTTTGGCCTGCTGGGAGACGTCCACACGCAAGGCAACGTGCTCGGAAACCTGGGGAATGTCGCTCTTTGCATGGGAGACGAGGACGAAGCGGAGGAATACCTGACGCGGGCCGTTCCCATCGAGCAGCGGGCAGGCAACCGCCGTTGCGAAGGCATGGCGATAGGCAACGTCGGCCTGGTCGCGTTCTTTCGTGGAGATTTGCGTTTGGCCGATCGCAGGATTGGCGAGGGGATCGAGCTCCTCCTCTCCAGCGGCGATACCTCTTTGGCAAACCGCCTGCGTCCTTTCCTGGCGGGGGTCCAGGCGATGCTCGGCAACCTTGAAGCCGGCCGTGCGCTGCTCGAAGAGTCGCTGGCCTCGTTGGCGAAGGTCGGAGACGTCTCCCTGGCGCGAGTCGCCCCGATCTTCGAGGGTTTCCTCGAGCTGGGAGAGGCAAAGGCCTCGGCGAGCGAGGGACGAACCGAAGAGGCCGATCGTCTCATCGCCGAGGTCCGTCGGCGGCTGGAGATAGCCGCGGTTCCCACCGTGCACTCGAACGATTCGCAGGCGGTCGCGCAGCACATCCTCAGCCGGGCCATCGAAGGATGGAACCAGGCCTCCCCACCTCTTCGCGAGGAGGACGAGACCGGCGCGACCTGGCTGACGGTGGGGAGGGACGGCGCTTGGTTCGAGCTGCCGGGAAGTGACCGGGTGGACCTCGGGAGCCGAGGCCCGCTGCGCCGGATGCTGGTGGCATTGGCCGAGCAGCGAAGGTTGTGCCCCGGCGTTGGCCTCGGGATCGACGCCCTCGTCGCCGTCGCGTGGCCCGGGGAGAGGATCCTCCCGAAGGCGGCTGCAAACCGCGTCTACAGCGCTGTCCGCGAGCTGCGCCGGATGGGCCTCGGCGAAAATCTCCGCAGGCACGACGACGGGTATCTGTTGGACCCGTCCCTGTCCGTGCGATTCGGATAGGACGAGCGCGCGACAGGCTCCAGGCCGCGCCGAGCCGTCAGCCGGCCTGCTCGTCGTCCCGCTTGATCGGCGCGCCGGAGACCACCGGGAGCTTGAGCGAGGCGGCTACGATCTCGGCGATGTCCTTCACCTCGACGCCCTCGGCGCCGATCTCGTTCACGCCGTCGCCGAGCATCGTGATGCAGAAGGGGCAGTTGGCGGCGATCACCTTCGCGCCGGTGCCCACCGCTTCGGTGGCGCGGTTCTGGTTGATCCGCGTGCCGATGTGCTCCTCCATCCACATCCGGCCGCCGCCGGCGCCGCAGCAGAAGCTCTGCCGCTCGCTGCGCTCCATCTCGACGATCTTGAGGCCGGGGACGCTCTTGAGCGCCTTGCGCGGCGCCTTGTACTCGCCGTTGTGACGGCCGAGGTAACAGGCGTCGTGGTAGGTGACGAGCTGGTCGAAGTTCTCGGTGGGCTTGATGCGCTCGTCCTGCAGGAGCTGCTCGATGAGCTGGCTGTGGTGCATCACCTCGTAGTCGCCGCCGAGCTGCGGGTACTCGTTCTTGATCACGTTGAAGCAGTGGGGGCACTGCGAGAACACCTTCTTGACGTTGTGCTCCTTGAACGTCTCGATGTTCGTCTCGGCGAGCATCTGGAAGAGGTACTCGTTGCCCATGCGGCGGGCGCTGTCGCCGTTGCAGCCCTCCTTCTTGCCGAGGATGGCGTAGTTCACGCCGGCGGCGTTCAGCACTTTGGCCAGCGCCTGCGTGACCTTCTTCTGCCGGTCGTCGAAGGAGCCGGCGCAGCCGACGAACCACAGGTACTCGAACTCCGGGTTCTCCTCGACGGTGGGGACGTTCAGCCCCTCCGCCCAGTCCGCGCGCTCGGTGGCGCCGATGCCCCAGGGGTTGCTCTGCGTCTCCATGTTCTTGAAGACGCGGGTCACCTCCGGCGGGAACTCGCTCTTCACCAGCACCTCGTGCCGGCGCATCTCCACGATCCGGGGGATGTTCTCGATGAAGACGGGGCAGGCCGTCTCACACCAGCCGCAGGTGGTGCACGCCCAAACCGTGTCGGGGTTGATCACCATGCCCACCAGATCCGGCAGCTCCTCCCGCTTCGAAGGACCTGCGGCGATGGTGTCCGCCTCCTCCATGAGGTGGTGACGGATGGTGACGTTCAGCTCCTTCACGGAGAGGGGCTTGTTCGTCACGTAGGTGGGGCAGTGGGTCTGGCAGCGGCCGCACTCGGTGCAGGAGTACACGTCCAGCGCCATCTTCCACTCGAGCTCGTCCGCCTTCTGGATGCCGAAGGTCTCGGAGTTCTCGAGGTCCATCTTCGAAGGGCGGTACTGGGCCTCGAGGCGCTGGACGAACACGTTGGGCAGGCCCGTGATCACGTGGAAGTGCTTGCCCAGCGGCAGGAAGTTCAGGAACACCAGGACCTGCGCGAGGTGCGCCCACCACGACACCTGGCCCACCGCCCACGCGGTCTCGGGGGACGCGCCGACCGCGCCGAAGAAGGCGAGGCCCAGCTTGCCCGCCGGGTTGAACCAGCTGCTCTGACCGTCTTCGAACGCGAGCAGGTGGCCGGCGTCGAAGAGGATCTCGGTGATCATCAGTCCGGCGATCATGCCGAGGATGAAGACCGCCTCGCCGGAGCGGGTCATGCGCTTCGGCTTCACGAAGAGGCGCAGGTAGAAGAAGTACGCCGTGCCCGCCAGCGCGAGCATGACCACCAGGTCCTTGAGGAAGAGGTAGCCGCGGCCGGTGATCGTGTTCGCGCCGAGGAAGGGGAAGTGGAAGTCCCAGCCGCCGAACGCCATCCCGAAGAGCGTCAGGGTGCGCAGGGCCAGCACCATGAACGCGCCGAAGATCATCACGTGGGCGAGGCCCGGCTTGAACTCCTCGGGATCCACCAGGCGGCGCTGCCCGAAGCCGAAGCGCAGGAGCCGCCCCAGGCGGACCATCGGCTCGCGCAGGCGCGAGGGCTCGTGGCGCAGCCGCAGCAGGATCACCATCCGCGGCGTCATCGACATCGCGAAGATCCCAAGCGCGAGGATGATCATGCAGGTGACGATGATCGGCGTCATGGGGAACGGGGCGTTCATGGCGTGCTCCTGCGGCTGAAAGTCCGTTGATCTCGGATACTTGGCCGCGCAGCGCGCAACCTATCGGCACCAAGGCGGGCGCGCAACCGCCAAGCCTGCCCTCGGCAGGTCGCCAGGCAAGCCTTCTCGGGGACTTGGCGTGCAGCAGAAAAAGAAAGGGCCGGATCCCGAAGGACCCGGCCCAAGTACCGACTAGCAGCGACTTGCCTTACGGCGTGGCGGTGCCCCTGAAGAAGAGCTGGAAGACCACGTTCGCGGTCGAACCGGCCTGCTGATCCTCCGGCACGAAGGTGAAGCCGTCCTTCTCTGGGAAGGCCGTGCCGATACCGGTCTTCTTGGAGACGAAGGCCCCCGACGCACCCGTCTCGGAGGCGCCACCGATGGGCATGAGGGTTCCGTCGAGGAAAGTGACCGGATCGAGGCCGTCGCCGATCGAGACGCCCTCGAGCGGCTGCGAGTCCTCCGACACGAAGCCGAGGATGAAGCCATCCTCGAGCAGGTCCTGGTCGTCGAGGTTGGTCTCGAGCGTGTCGACGAGGGTCATCGGCACCGCGAAGGTGATGAAGTTCGACTGGGCCTCGCAGGGAAGCGCCGGGGTCTTGTTGCAGAGCCCCATCGTCGACGTGGCGATGTCGTCGTTGCCTTCCACGGTGACGACTGCGCCCAGGCTGACGCCGCTGAGGTCCACGTCATCGATCGTGTACTTGCCCTCGGAGTCCGTCGTACCGGTGCCGAGGACGCCAGCGGTGGGATCACCCGGATTGGCGAGCCGGACGGCCGGATCGACGACGCGGACGGTCAGGCCCTCGAAGGACGGAGCCGCGCTGGTCGCCAGCGGGTTCTGCATGACGGTGCCGGAGATCGTCACCGGCTCTACCTGTCCGCCCGTCCCGCCGGTGCCACCCGTGCCGCCGGTGCCACCCGTACCGCCGGTGCCACCCGTGCCGCCGGTGCCGCCCGTACCGCCGGTGCCGCCCGTGCCGCCGGTGCCCGCGATGCCGCCCGTACCGCCGGTGCCCTCTTCGCCTTCGTCGTCGCTATCGCAACCCATCGCGATACCCGAGATGGCGAGGCACGCGATCGACAGAATCCACCACTTCGTAAGCTTCCTCATCTATCACTCTCCTGGATGGTCGCGACGCACCGCCCGCGAAAACACGCGGAGCGGTGAGCAACCGGTCAAGACCACGGAGAGATAGCCGGATATGGCACGGTGGGTCAAGGATCCGGGTGCGGATACGCTCCTGCCCTCCGTCCTGTTGGTGAAAGATCAATGAACCACGCGCTCGGGGATCGGCAGCGCATGCTGTTCGCCGAAGCGCTGGATCGTCTCCCGATACTCCTCGAGCGTCCGCGCGCCGCATACGATCCACTCGCCGCCGATCACGAGGGACGGCACCGATCTCACCCCCCGGAACGCCGCCTGCTCGTGTCGACTATTGACCAGTCGGCGGGTCCCCTGGGACGCGAACGCGGTCGCGAAGCGCCCCATCTCCAGGCCGCACTTCTCCGCCAGCTCCAGGATCACGTCGTCGCGGGTGACGTTCACCCCGTGCCGAAACGCCGCCCGGCGCATGGCGACGAGAAGCCGGGTCTGCGCCGCCTCGCCGCCGAGGATCTTCGCCGCTTCGAGCGCCACCAGCGGCGGCATCGAGGAGCGCGGCAGATCGCCCGACCGCCACAGGTCCGGCTTGATCCCGCGCCCCTCCGGCTCCTTGGCGACCTTGCGGATCGCGCGCATCGCGGCGTGGGCCTCCCTCGCTGTGGGCAGGCGCTCGTCGGTGCGGATGGCGAATGGGCTCAGCTCGAGCCGGAGGGCTCCATCGCACTCCTCCACCAGCATGCGCAGGCGCGACTCGGCGAGGGCGCTCCAGGGGCAGAGCACGTCGTGGTGCAGGACGAGGTCGATGGGGTCTTCGTGGCGCTTCATGATCTCGGCGAATGAGGTGGGGGGGTGGATGTGGCGAGACGGATGGCGTGGGCGACGATCGCCTCGGCGACGTCGACGCCCGACGCGCGCTCGAGGCCCTCGATCCCCGGGCTGGAGTTCACCTCGGCGATGCGGGGGCCGCTGGACGACTCGAGGAGGTCGACGCCCGCGACCTCGAGGCCCACCACCCGCGCGGCGCGGACCGCCTCGCGAGCGAACGACTCCGGGAGCTCGATGAGCTCGCCCAGGCCGCCACGGTGGATGTTGGAGCGGAACTCTCCCTGGACGCGGGCGGTGCGGCGCATGGCCCCCACCACCCGATCGCCGACCACGAGCGCGCGCACGTCCCGCCCTCGCGACTCCGCCACGAACTCCTGGAGGAGGATCTCCTGCTCCAGGTTCCACATGGTGTCGAGCATCGATTCGAGTTCGTCGAAGGAGTGGGCGAGCATCACGCCCACGCCCTGGGTTCCCTGCAGCAGCTTCACGATCACGGGGAGGCCGCCGATCCGATCGACCGCGCCCTCCAGGTGCGCCCGCTCGCGCATCATCACCGTGCGCGGCACGTCGATGCCGGCCTGGGCCAAAAGCTGGATGCAGCGCAGCTTGTCGCGGGAGCGGGAGATGCCATCCGACCCGTTCAGCGCCGGCACGCCCATGCTCTCGAGCTGGCGCACCACCGCGAGGCCGTAGCGGGTGATCGACGCGCCGATCCGGGGGAGCACCACGGAGATCCCGGAGAGCTCCTCGCCCTCGTAGTAGATCTTGGGCCTGCCCTTCTCGGCGAGGAGGTCGCAGCGCAGCGTGTCCAGGACCAGGGCCTCGTGCCCATGGGCGCGCACCGCCTCCACCAGGCGGCTGGTGCTGTAGAGGCTCGCCTTGCGGGAGAGGATCGCGACCTTCAGGCGTTCCCCCGGCGGCGGCGCCTTGCGCTTGCGCGTCTTCACCGGCCGGGCGCCCTTGCGGCGCGCCGGGGACGGGCTCTTCTTCGCCTTCGCGCGGGGGCGCGTGGTCATGGGCCTGCCTTGCCTGCGGGGGAATGAAACGAACGGGCGCAATGTACACGCGGCCCGGAGAAATGGGCCAGCGGCGCGGGCCCGCGCCCTCGGCCCGGGAGGCGCCGTGCACCCGAGCGCTCCCGCCCCACGGGAGGAGCCTCGCAACCTTGACCCGCCCCCCCGCGCCCAGGTAACCAAGCCTCCCTTCGCGAGAGATCTTCGCGCTTCTTTCGCTCGCATCAAGAGCGGGCCGGTACGCCATGGCAGACGCCCCTGACTACAAGCAGACGGTCAACCTCCCCAAGACCGACTTCCCCATGAAGGCGAACCTGCCGCAGCGGGAGCCGGGGTTCCTCGAGCGCTGGAACCGGGACGAGGTGTACCGGGCGATGATCGAGAAGAACGAGGCCGCCGGTGGCGATCGCTTCGTCTTCCACGACGGCCCGCCCTACGCGAACAACCACATCCACCAGGGTCACATGCTCAACAAGATCCTGAAGGACATCGTGGTGAAGTCGCGCTCCATGGAGGGCAAGGTCACCCGCTTCGTCCCCGGCTGGGACTGCCACGGCCTCCCCATCGAGCTGCAGGTCGACAAGAAGCTCGGCTCCAAGAAGCGGGAGATGTCGAAGACCCAGATCCGCGACGCCTGCCGCGCCTACGCGCAGGAGTGGGTCGAGGTGCAGCGGGAGGAGTTCCGCCGCCTGGGCGTCTTCGCCGACTGGGAGAACCCCTACCTCACCATGAGCTTCGACTACGAGGCGAAGACGGTGCGGCAGCTCGCGCGCTTCGCGGCGAGGGGCGGGCTCTACCGCGGCAAGAAGCCGGTGTACTGGTGCATCCAGGATCGCACCGCCCTCGCCGAGGCCGAGGTGGAGTACGCCGAGCACACGTCGCCCTCGGTGTACGTGGGCTTCGACGTGGTGTCGGGGTTCGAGGGCCTCGGCGACGCGAAGGCGCGGCTCGCCATCTGGACCACGACGCCGTGGACCCTGCCCGCCAACCTCGCCGTCGCCGTGCACCCGGACTTCGAGTACGTGGGCTACCGGCTCGGCGACCGGGTGGTGGTGGTAGCGCGCGAGCTCCTCCTGCGCTTCCTGTCGGAGGTCGCGCCGGGCGAGCTGAAGACCCGCTGGGAGGCCGATCCGGTCACCGAGCTCGGCGTTGGTGCGCTCGTCGATCCGTCGCGGATCGTGGCGTTCTGGTCGGGGAGGGATCTCGAGGGCGCCGTCTACCGGCATCCCTTCCTCCCCCGCGAGTCGAAGGTGATCCTGGCCGATCACGTCACCCTCGAGCAGGGAACGGGCCTCGTCCACACCGCGCCCGGCCACGGCCAGGAGGACTACCAGGTCGGCCTGAAGTACGGCCTCGAGGTCCTGAACCCGGTGGACGACGGCGGCCGCCTCACCGACGCCGCCGGAGCGGAGCTCGCGGGTCTGCGGATCTGGGACGCGAACCCGAAGATCGTCGAGACCCTGCGGGAGTCGGGGCACCTCTTCGCGTCGAAGGACATCCAGCACTCGTATCCGCACTGCTGGCGCTGCATGAACCCGGTGATCTTCCGCGCCACCGACCAGTGGTTCGTCTCCATGGAGACGAACGGGCTGCGCGAGAAGGCGCTGGCCGAGATCGATCGCGTGCGCTGGATCCCCAAGTGGGGCCGCGAGCGGATCCACGGGATGATCGAGGTGCGGCCGGACTGGTGCATCTCGAGGCAGCGGGCGTGGGGCACGCCGATCCCGGTGCTCTACTGCGAGGCGTGCGACGAGGCGCTGGTCGACCAGGGCGTGATGGAGCGGGCCGCGTCGTTCATCGAGAAGGAGGGCGGCAACGCCTGGTACGAGAGGCCGGCGTCCGACTTCCTGGCGCCGGGTCACGCCTGCTCCTGCGGCGGCAAGGACTTCCGCAAGGAGACCGACATCCTCGACGTGTGGTTCGACTCCGGAGCGTCGTTCGCTGCGGTGATCGAGGACGGCGAGCGGCTCGGGCTCCCCGCCGACCTGTACCTCGAGGGATCCGATCAGCACCGCGGCTGGTTCCACTCGTCGCTGCTCTGCTCGGTGGGCACCCGCGACGAGGCGCCGTACAAGGCCGTGCTCACCCACGGCTTCCTGGTCGACGAGAACGGCCGCAAGATCAGCAAGAAGCTCGGCAACTACGTGGATCCCGCCAAGCTCATCGCCAGGTATGGCGCCGAGCTGATGCGGCTGTGGGTGGCGTCCGAGGACTTCCGCGGCGACCTGCACACGTCGGAGCAGCTCTTCCAGCAGCTCGGCGAGGGCTACTTCAAGATCCGCAACACCCTGCGTTACTGCCTCGGGAACATCGACGGCTTCGACCCCGCCAAGGACGCGGTGCCGGAAGGCGAGCTGCCCGAGCTGGACGCGTGGGCGCTGGGGCGCCTCGAGGCGTTCTCTCGCAAGGTGCGCAAGGCCTACGACGACTACGAGTTCCACCTCGTCTACAAGGCGGCCCTCGACTTCTGCGCCGCGGAGCTGTCGCCGCTCTACCTCGACGTGCGCAAGGACCTGCTCTACTGCAACGGCGCCACGTCCCTCGAGCGCCGCGCCACCCAGACCGTGCTGTACCGCGTCGCGAAGGACCTGTGCCGCCTGCTGGCGCCGGTGCTCTCCTTCACCGCGGAGGAGGCCTGGGGCCACCTGCCCGGCGAGCGGGAGTCTTCGGTGTTCCTCGCCGGCTTGCCCGCCACGGGCGCCGCGATGGATCGCGCGCTGGCCGAGCGCTTCGATCGGCTGCTGGCGATCCGCGCGGCGGTCTCCAAGGAGCTCGAGGCGGCGCGGCGCGACAAGCGCATCGGCAAGAGCCTCGAGGCGCGGGTCGTCCTCGGCGCTGGCGGCGAGCTCCTCGAGCTGCTCCGTGCCGAAGCCGGGTTGCTTCCCGCGTTCCTGATCGTCTCCCAGGTCGAGATCGTGGAGGGCGCTGCCGGTACGGCGTCCGACGAGGTGCCGGGCCTCGGCGTCGCCGTCGAGCCCGCCCGCGGCGAGAAGTGCGTGCGCTGCTGGAACTTCACCGAGGAGCGCGGGGCCGATCCGAGGCATCCCGAGCTGTGCCCGCGCTGCGCGGCGGCGGTGGGCGGTTGACGGGTCGCGACGAGCTCACGAGCGGCGTAGACGTGGACGGGAGCCCTCCGGAAGCCGAGCAGAAACCGGGGGCCCAGCGTCGCTCCGGCGCGTCCCGGTCGAGCGCCCGCCGCTGGATCCTGCTCCTCGCGATCTCGGCGTCGGTGATCGTCGCCGATCAGGGCACCAAGTACTGGGCCGTCGCGAACCTGACCCACGTGTTCGAGCGCGCTGGCGCCGAGACCGCCGGCGAGAAGGTGGACGCCTTCCTCGGCAAGCGAAAGCTGGAGCGGATGCGGACCAGGCCGGTGGTGGTCCACCCCGAGTTCTTCCAGCTCCGCTACGTCGAGAACCCCGGCGCCGCCTGGGGCATGCTGAGCAGCCTCCACGACGAGGTGAGGATCCCGTTCTTCTACGTGGTCTCCATCCTGGCGATCGGGATCATCACGGTGATCTTCTCGCGCATCCGCCGGGAGCAGCGGCTGCTGCAGGTGATCTTCGCGCTGATCCTCGGCGGGGCGATCGGCAACTTCATCGACCGCGTCGCCCGCGGCTACGTGATCGACTTCATCGATTGGCACTGGAAGCACCAGGGCCACTTCCCGACCTTCAACGTGGCGGACGTGGCGATCAGCCTGGGCCTCGGCGGCCTGATCCTCGAGGGGCTCCTCGGCAGGCGTCGCCTGGCGCCGGGCGGCGACGCCGCGGACGCTGCGCCTGCCGGGGTCCCGGCGCTTGGCGTGGCGACGGCGGCGCAGCACGCGGGGGAGGGCGAGCTCCCGGAGCTTGGGGAGACGTCCAAGACGGGGGCCGGCGGCGGCGCCCCACATTCCGCGCTTTCGCCCGGGACCGAGGCGAGCGAACATGGCGAGGCGGCGGGCCCGAAAGAGCCTGCCTCCGATCCTTCCGCCGCTTCGGCGACAGAAGCAGCAGGAGCCGCGCCATGCACCCCTACCTCTTCCCCTGGGTCCTCTCGCCTGCCGTCCTGACGATCCTCGCGTACCTCGGCGTTGCGATCGTCGCGGCAGGCCTCGCGTGGTTCGCTACCGGCCGCGGGATCCAGGCGCAGCCGGGCCGCGCCCTCACCGTCTTCGTCGGGACGTGCATCGTCGGCGCGTGGCTCGTGGCCACCAAGCTCGGCGCGATCCAGGCGCAGCCGCTGCCCATCCACACCTACGGCCTGATGATCGCCGTCGGCTTCCTCTCGGCGATCCACCTTTCGGCGCGCTCCGCCCAGTCGTACGCCGCCGCCGACGGCCGCTCCTTCTACCTCCCCGGCGCACCCGCCTTCGCAGCCGCCGCGAAGGAGGCGTCCAAGGGAGGCGACGCCGCCGCGATCATGGGCCGCAAGGCGAAAGAGAACGTCCTCGACCTGGCCTTCTGGGTCTTCCTCGGCGCCATGGTCGGCTCCCGCGTGCTCTTCATCGTCGTCAACTGGGGCGGCCCAGACGGCTACGGCGCCAACCCGGGCCGGATCTTCCAGTTCTGGGTGGGCGGCTTCGTCTTCTACGGCGGCTTCATCGGCGCGGCGCTGGCGTCGGTGATCTACGCGCGCAAGCACCGCATCGACTTCCGCGGCCTCGCCGACATCGCGGCGCCCACGGTGGCCCTCGGGCACTTCTTCGGCCGCCTCGGCTGCATGTCGGCCGGCTGCTGCTGGGGCAAGGCGGCGTCCGATCCGAACTACCTGTTCGGCGCGAAGTTTCCTCCAGGCGCCATGGCCTACAACGAGATGCTGGGCGATCCCCAGTACTACGACTACATCACGGCCCACGGCCACACGCCGCCCCTGCACCCCACCCAGATGTACGAGGGCGTGGGCGAGCTCGCGCTCTTCTTCCTGCTCATCTACATGCGGCGCAACAAGCGCTTCCAGGGGCAGATCATGGCGAGCTGGCTGATGCTCTACGCGATCCTGCGCCTGTCCATCGAGACGTTCCGCGGCGACTTCGGCCGAGGCATGCTCCTGCGCTGGCCCGAGGCCGACCCCTTGCTCCTCTCCACGTCGCAGATCGTCGGCATCGGCATGTTCGCGATCGGAGCCACGTTGTTCTGGCTGTGGAAGCCTCGCACCCTGGCCACCGGAACGGACGCCGGCGCGCCGACCCCGTCGGCGGCGTGATGGGGGGCGAAGAGCCTTCAAGAGGATCGCCTCCTCGGCGCGGGACCTCGCGCTCCTCGCGTCTGGTTCCGGAGACGCGACGGTGGCCGCCGATCGTGGCCCCCCTCCAGGCGATTTCGCCGTTCACTGACCGGGACTCCGAGGGCACGCGTTGATCGCGGCGCTGCTCTTCGCCACCGGCGTCGGAGCGGGTACGCTCGGCGCGCTGCTCGGCGTGGGGGGCGGGATCGTGCTGGTCCCCGTGCTCAGCCTGGCCTTCGGCGTGCCCCTCCAGCACGCGGTGGCCGTCTCCCTCGCGTGCGTCATCGCTTCATCCAGCGGAGCAGCGGCCGCCTACGTGCGCGACCACCGCATCGACGTGCGCCTCGGCATGAAGCTCGAGATCTTCACCGTGGCGGGGGCCCTCGCCGGTGCGTTCGTCGCGCCCCACCTCCCCAAGGCGGCGATCGAGATCCTCTTCGGCCTCATGGTGATCCCCGTGGCCCGCTCGCTCCTGCGGCCGACGCCCACCGAAGACGTCGCCCGGGTCGAAGGGGGCAGCGTCGAGGTGCGCAACCTGCCCCTCGGCTACGCGGCGTCCTTCGGCGCCGGCACCATGTCCGCGGTGCTCGGCATCGGGGGCGGCCCGATCAAGGTGCCGGTGATGACCTTGCTCCTGGGCGTGCCCTTCAAGGTCGCCACCGCCACCAGCAACTTCATGATCGGCGTCACCGCGGCGGCGAGCGTCTTCGTCTACCTCTCGCGGGGCCTGCTCGATCTGGGCATCGCCGTGCCCACCGTCCTCGGCGTGATCGCCGGCGCCACCGTCGGCGCACGGCTCATGCCCCACGTGCCCACGCGGCTGCTGAAGAAGATCTTCGCGGTAGTGCTGGGTGTGGTCGGCGCCCAGATGCTCGCCAAGGGCCTCGGCGTCGATCTCTGGAGTCTCTTGTGAACGAATCGGACACGACGCGGGCAGACGACGCCGGCGATCAGGCCCTCGCGCTCGTCTTGCGCGGCGGGCTGTTCCTCGCGGCGGGGCTCCTGGGTGCGGCGCTGGCCGCGTCGCTCCTCTTCCGGATCCCGCTGGTCGGCGGCGAGGGCTTCCTCGCGCTCCCGCCCGGTGGCGGCATGGCCGCTGCGATCGGCGTGTCCGCCCGCCTCGGCATCGTGCTCCTGGGCCTGACGCCGGTGGCGCGGGTGGCGCTGTCGGTGCCGATCTTCGCGCGGGCGGGAGAGAAGTCGCAGGCCCTCCTGGCCCTCGGCGTGCTCATCCTCCTCCTGCTGTCGATGCTCCTCGGCGCCGTGGAGTGATTCCTGCCGGGGCTACGGCGCGACCAGCGTGCTGGAGACCCTGCGCGCCGTGTACTCCACCACCGGGATCACGTGGGCGTAGTTCATCCGCGTGGGGCCGATCACCGCGATGGCGCCGAGGATGCCGTCGCCCTGCTCGTAGGGCGCGGCCACGAGCGACACGCCGTGGAGGCCTGAGAACTCGCTCTCGGCGCCGATGAAGATCTGGATGTCGCGGCCCTCGATCGCCTTGCGCAGCACGAGCAGGAGCCGGTCCTTTTCGGCGAGCGAGGCGAAGAGCTTGCGCATCTTCTCGACGTCCGCGGCGAAGGAGCGCTCGTCCAGGAAGCTCGCCTCCCCCTCGATCACCACCTCCTGCTCGATGCGCTGGCCCTCGAAGGCGAGGCGGGCGAGGGTGATCGTCTTGCGGTGCAGCTCGTCGTAGAGCGCCTGCTCGGCGCTTCGCTCCTCCTCGAGTCTCGAGTAGATGCGCTCGAGGGTGAGCTCGCCGAGCATCTCGTTGACGAGGTTGGTGGCGTGCTCGAGCTCCGACGGGGCGAGTGGGAAGTCCGGGGTGATGAGCCGGTTCTGCACCAGCCCCGCCCGGGTGACCAGGATCGCCAGCACGCGATCCTCCCGGAGCCGCACGAACTCGATCCGCTTGTAGAGGGTGCGCTCGGGGGAGGGCGCCATCACCACCGCCGCGTGGTGGGTCAGCTCGTGCAGGAGCCGGCTCGCCCCCGACATCAGCTCCGACAGGGGCGCGGGCTGCACCGAGCGCTCGATCCGCTCACGGTCGCGGGGAACCGGGCTGCGCACCCGCAGCATCCGGTCCACGTAGAGGCGGAAGCCCTTGTCCGTGGGGATGCGCCCCGCCGAGGTGTGGGGCTTCTCCAGGTAGCCGAGCGCCTCGAGGTCCGCCATGGCGCTGCGCACCGTCGCCGACGACAGGTCGTAGCGGGGCGCGATCGCCTGTGATCCCACGGGCTCGCCCGTCGAGATGAAGTCCTGGACGATCGCCTTCAGGATCTCGCGATCGCGCGCGGGCAGCTCGTCTTCGGGGGCAGGGGCGTTGGGCAACATGGTCGGTCGCGGCTCGTCCTTCCTTCCTAACTCCGAACCCGCTGCCACGCAAAGGGCGCCGCGTCCGACGCCCCTACGGAGTCCCCCCGGGACGAAGCGAGGAGGGAGTGTCGGCAGGCCGGGAGCCCGGTGTCGGCAGGTACACGACCGCCCCGTCACCGGCGCGCGATCCTCCAGCAGCGATGGATCTTGCGGTTGCGGATGTCGGGCGGGATCGAGTCGGGGGTGAGCTCCTCGAACGTCCAGCCCGGCAAGGGATCGCGCGCCAGCTCGAAGCCCTGGAAGTTTGTGGAGAAGTAGATCACGCCGCCGGCGGCGAGGAGCGAGGCGGTGTCCTCGAGGAGCGCGACGTGGTCGCGCTGCACGTCGAAGGTCGAGGCCATCTTCTTCGACGCAGAGAAGGAGGGCGGATCGAGGACGACGAGATCGAAGCGCTCGCCGTGCACCTGCCGCAGCCACCTCGTCACGTCCGAGCGCAAGAGGTGGTGCTGCGGGCCGTCGAGGCCGTTGAGCGCGAGGTTGTCCCGGGCCCAGTCGAGGTAGGTGTTGGAGAGATCGACGGAGACCGTCTCTCGCGCGCCGCCCGCCGCCGCGTAGACCGTGAACGATCCCGTGTAGCAGAAGAGGTTGAGGAACCTCTTTCCCTTGGCCTCGTCGCGGACGCGGGCGCGGGTGAGGCGGTGGTCGAGGAAGAGCCCGGTGTCGAGGTAGTCGTCGAGGTTGACGAGGAAGCGCAGGCCCTGCTCCTCGACGACGATCCGCTCGCCCTTCTCGCCGAGCTTCTCGTACTGCTCCTCGCCCCAGCGCTTGGGCGCCCGCACCTTCCAGTGCACCCGTTCTTTGGCGATCCCGAGCACCTCCGTCACCGCGCGCTCCACATCAATGCGTCGCGCGTCGCGGACCCCGGTCGGCACGAAGCCGCGGCGGGCGAGCTCCGTCACCACCGCGTGCCCCGCGTACCAGTCGACGGTGAAGGCGTATTCGGGGATGTCGGCGTCGTAGAGGCGCAAGGCGGACAGGCCGTCGCGCGCCGCCTGCCGGAGGCGCTGCGGCGCCACCTTGCGGAGGCGGTTGGCGAAAGGGGAGTCGAGCGGCTCTTCCATGATCTGTCTCATGTACGACGAATCGAACGTTCGTCCGGTCGAAAACCACACCGAGTCGTCCGTCCGAAGTCTTGACGCGAGAGGGGTTAAGTGCCACTTGGCCCATACCTCGGGACGTAACGCCCCGGACGAGGAGTCACCGCCATGAACGTCAGCATCCGCCTTGCCGTCGTCTCTTCCATCGCTTCCGCCATGCTGCTCGCCGGCGCCGCCTGCAAGGGTGGCGAGACCACCCAGCCCGCGAACCCGAAGCCGCCCGCGCAGCCGTCGCCGAGCCCCACCGCTCCCGCGCCGCAGCAGAAGGCCGAGAACACCCCGCCCCCCGCCGCCCCCGCTGGCGAGGCCGAGAAGCCGGCCGCCAAGGCCGAGGTGACGCCGGAGGCCAAGAAGGAGGCGGACGACCTCTTCGCGTCGCTCTGCTCCACCTGCCATGGCGCCGACGGCTCCGGCAACGGCCCTGCCTCCGCCGCCTTCCCCGTCAAGCCGGCGAGCTTCGCCGACGCCGATTTCCAGAAGAAGGTGTCGGACGAGGAGATCGCCAAGGCGATCGTCGGCGGCGGCGCCGCCGTGGGCAAGAGCCCGCTGATGCCGGCGAACCCGAACCTCGAGGGCAAGCCCGCCGTCGTGGCCGCGCTCGTCCAGAAGATCCGCGAGTTCGGCAAGCAGTAAGAGCGGATCTCACTGTGCCTTGGACGGGCGGCCCGATCCTCCGAAGAGGAGTTCGCGCCGCCCGTTCTGCGTCCAGGATCGGCCCGTTGGGGCTCCGCTGCCTGGTGCGGCAGACGAGTCGCTCCGCGGATCGCTCCAACGACGTGACCTCTTCGGTGCGTCGCTCGAGGTGGCGGGCGTTCGCTGCCCGGGAGGGAGATCGCGCGCAGCGACGCCGCTTCAGCGTCCGCGGGGCGGCGGCGGGGTCGCGGTGCGCCCGTCGTCGGGCCACGAGTGCCTCGGGTAGCGGCGGCTGAGCTCCTTGCGGATCGAAGGGTAGTGGCGCTCCCAGAATCCAGCGAGGTCGCTCGTCACCTGCACCGCCCGCTGGTTGGGCGCGAGGAGGTGGAGGGTGAGGGGGAGGCGGCTTCGGCAGATGGCAGGCCCCTGCGTCATCCCGAAGAAGTCCTGCATGCGCGACTCGATCCAGGGCGGGCGGCTGCGGTCGTAGTGCACCCGCACCTGGCGCCCACCCGGCAGCGCCACGCGCTCGGGGAGCTCGCGGGCGAGGATCCGCTGCTGCTCCTGTCGAAGGCCGCCGAGGATCAGGTCCGGAAGCTGGCTCTCCCGCAGCTCGGCGAACGAGCGCAGGCCCTCGCAGGCCGACGCGAGGATCGACTCCAGCTCGGCGCCGGAAGGATCCGGGAACTCGCCCTCCGGCAGATGCTCGCGCGCGAGGGCGAGCCGCGCGAGGACCGACTCGATGGCGCCCTCAGGCGCGAAAGCCTCGATGCCCCTCGCGATCGCCTCCCTCGCCAGCACGCGGGCCGCCTCCGATGAAGGCGGCGCCGGGGCGCGGCTCTCCTGCAGCGCGACTGCGCCGTAGCGGAGCTGCTCCAGCCTCACGACCCGCTCGGCGGCGGAGTCCCACAGGTACTCGTCGCGCTCGATCACCTCGTCTGGCGCCAGATCGAGGAGCCACTCCGGCTCGATGGAGGAGGCGAGGCGCACCACGCCGCCTCGCGCTGCGCCGGGCCGCGCCAGCCGCTCCTCGGCGGCGACCGCGACCACGAAGGTGGCGTCGTGCACCACGCTGCTCTCCGCCAGCTCCGCGGATCCGCCGCCGGCGAGGACGAGCTCCCGGCCATTGGGCGTGCGCCGCTTCGCCACCCGATCCGGAAAGCCCGCGAGCACGCAGCGCAGCAGCGCGTCCTCGGTCTCGCGATCGACGCCTGGCGTCCGGGCGGTGGCGCGACCTCCTTCGGCACCGCCCCCTCGGCCGCCGCGCGCTTCGCCGGGCGTACCGCGCCCATCGGCCCCGCCCCCGCGTCCGCCGCGCGTCCCTCCCGCTCCGCCGCGACCGATGGACCGCTCGAGCTGGCGGCTCGCGCGGGAGACGGCGTCGATCGTGCGGGGATCGAGGCCCATCCCCCGAAGCCGCGACTGCGAGAAGCCGGCGCGCTCCGCCTCGCGGTAGCGCTCGAGGAGCTCCACCAGATCGGACGATCCCGACACCTTCCCTGCGGCCTTGCCTCCGCCGAAGGCGCGGGACTCCGATCGGGGATCACGCTCCGCCGCCAGCGACGCGATCACGCAGGCGTCCGTGCCGACGCCGAGCCGCTCCCCTTCGATCGCGATCCTGCCGAGGCGCGGATGGATCGGCAGCGCCGCGAGCCGCGCTCCGATCTTCGTGAGGGCGCCGCTCTCCTCCACCGCGCCCAGCCGGCGGAGCAGATCCTCCGCCGCGTCCAGCGCCGCGGCCGGCGGCGGTTCGAACCACTCGAACGATCGCGGATCCACGACCCCGGCGGCGCGCACGGCGAGGAGCAGCTCCGCCAGATCGAGCCGGCGGATCTCCGCCACGTCCGCCTTGGGCCTGCCGTCGAAGTCGTGGCGGGTGTAGAGGCGGATCGCCTTTCCCGCCCTGGTGCGGCCCGCGCGGCCGGCGCGCTGGATCGCCGACGCCTGGCTGATCTTCGCCACCTGCAGCGTGGGCAGCCCGCTCCACGGCGAGTGCGACGCGACCCGCGCGAGGCCGGTGTCGACCACCGCCGCGACGCCGTCGATCGTCACCGACGTCTCGGCCACGTTGGTGGAGAGGATCACCTTGAGGCGATCGCTCGGCGCCACGGCGAGATCCTGCGCAGCTGGAGGCAGGTCACCGTGGAGGGGCAGCAAGGCGAGGTCCTTCGCCTCGGCCACCGGCGCGAGCTCCTCCGCCGCGCGGCGGATCTCGGCGGCGCCGGGGAGGAACACGAGCACGTGTCCGTCGAGGCCCGCCTGCAGCAGGCGCTTCACCGCGCCCGCCACCTGCTGGTGCAGGGGCCTCGCGTCCTCACGCTCGAGGTGCTCGATCTCGATCGGGAAGGTGCGCCCCTCGCTGCGGATCCGCGGGGCGTCGCCGAGGAACGACGCGAGCGGCTCACCGTCGAGCGTCGCCGACATCGCCACGATCTTCAGCTCGGGCCGCGCTGTCCGCTGCAGCTTGCGCAGGAGGGCGAGTCCCAGGTCGCCGGCGACGTGCCGCTCGTGGAACTCGTCGAGCACCACGGCGCCGACGCCGCGCAAACCGGGATCGGCCAGGATGCGCCTGGTGAGGATCCCTTCGGTGACGAAGCGCAGCCGGGTGCGCGGTCCGCCCACGTCCTCGAAGCGCACGGAGTAGCCCACCCGCTGGCCGATGGGCTCGTCCAGCTCCTGCGCGACCCGCTTCGCCGCGAGCCTCGTCGGCAGCCGCCGCGGCTGGAGGACGAGGATCTCGCCGTCGCCGCACGTGCCCGCCTCGAGGAGCGCCAGCGGCACCCGGGTGGTCTTGCCGGCGCCGGGCGCCGCCTCGATCACGGCGGCGTTCCCCGACGAGAGAGCGTCCACGATCCGGGGCAACAGCGGATCGATCGGCAGTGGCGCGCGGCGGCTCAGGGGCGCCGCCCGTCGAGCGCCCCACGGTTCGCGCGCGATCGAATCGAAGCGCGAATCAGGATCACTTGGCGCCCACCGAGAGCTTGTTCGTCTTGTTGCGCCAGCGAACCCAGCCGTCCGGCGCCGCGTCGCCCTCCGGGCACAGATCCCGCGGCGGACCGCCGTCGCAGCCCGCGATGCCCTCGGGGTTCGTCGACTCCCAGATCTGCTCGTCCTGATCGATGCAGAAGAGCTTCCGCCCCGCCTCGAGGCGGCTCGGCCAGCCGTAGGCCACGAAGCGGCGCTCCCTGGCGTGCGGCCCATCCGGCAGGTCGTAGCGGAAACAGTACCCGCCAGACTGGAGCACGTCGTCGACCACCCGCGTTCCGGCTTCGGGAAGGAGCGAGTTCGAAAGCGTCTCCCCATTCGGCAGGGGATCGCGGCCGCCGAGCTGCCCGAGCTCGCCGAACTCCGCCACGCCGTTGGCGTCGACGTCCACGTAGTTCCCCTGGCGGAACAGCCCTTGGGCCCAGTGCAGCGTGCGCAGCGTGGAGACCGCGGTCTTCTCCGCGAACGCCTGACCGGATCCGACCACGTTCGGGACGCCGACCCGCGCGAGGAAGATCGCCCCGCAGGCGATCACAAGCACGCTCGCTCCTCCACCGATCAGCCAACGTCTCATGCTCAAAAAACGATTTCCCTTCTCCACGACAGTGGGCTAAGAAACGCGCGCCGGCGTGCCGGCATTTGCGACGACTTCTACGAAGGTTCGAGCGATCTCGCCAGCAGAGAGGATCGCTCGCTCGCCGAATCTTTCGGCGAGGGCTTTTGTTCTCCGAGCGTTTCGGAGAGTCGAAAGAGGCTGTGGCGAAGTGGATGAGTGCGGCGTGATGCCGCGGCAACTTGCCGCAGCGAGCCAGCCGGCCGAGCAACGAGGACGCGTCGCGTCGTCGCTGAACGGGCGGCATGAAGCTTGCCAGGGTCCGCCCGGACGCAGCCCAGGCGAACCAAGGATTCCTCGGCAGCCGAGATGGCTCGCCGGGCCAACGGCTTTTTCTGCAAGGTAGGACGACACCAGTGGATGCTCCCGGACAGCGACCTGACGATCGCGACGAATCGCCGGTTCCGTACGTCTTCCCGGCATGGGTGAACCAGATCCCGCGGATCATTCCGGTGGCGACCGCACTGGTCGGCGCCGGCGTGATCTTCTCGCTCTGGTTCTGGGCTTCGCCCAAGAACACCGAGGTCGGCTATGCGCCGATCCAGCCGGTCCCGTACAGCCACAAGCTGCACGCGGGCGACTACGGGATCGACTGCCGCTACTGCCACGTCGCGGTGGAGAAGGGCCCCCAGGCCTCCGTCCCCTCGGCCGACATCTGCATGAACTGCCACACGGTGGTGAAGCACGACTCGCCGCTTCTGCAGCCGGTGCGGGACTCCTACGCGAAGGGCACGCCGATCGAGTGGATCAAGGTCCACAAGGTCGCCGACTTCGCCTACTTCAGCCACGCGCAGCACGTGAACAAGGGCGTGGGCTGCGTGGAGTGCCACGGCCGGGTCGATCAGATGGAGACGGTGCGCGTGGAGCAGCCGCTCAGCATGAGCTGGTGCCTCGACTGCCACCGCAACCCGGGGCCGCACCTTCGCCCCAAGGATCAGGTCACCAACATGTCCTGGCAGCCCGAGGGAGACCGGGAGAAGCTCGGCGCCGAGCTCGTGGAGAAGTACCACGTGAACGCGCCGGAGGACTGCTCGGGGTGCCACCGATGAGCCACCACCACGACGAGAACCAGCGCGATCCCATGCACCACGACGAAAACCACGAGCATGATCACGAGACCGGTCATGACGCCGGACCGCTGACGCCGATCCAGGAGAACGGCAAGACCTACTGGCGCAGCCTCGATCACGTGGCGCAGACGCCGGAGATGCAGTCGTTCATCACCAGGGAGTTCCCGGAGGGAGCGTCGGAGCTCGACGACCCCGTCTCCCGCCGCAGCTTCATGTCGCTGATGGGCGCCTCCGTGGCCCTCGCCGGCCTGGGCACCGGCTGCGTGCGGCGCCCGGTCGAGAAGATCGTGCCGCACTCCAAGCGCCCCGAGGACACCCTCCCCGGCCTGCCGCAGTACTACGCCACGACCTTCCAGCTCTCGGGCCGCGTCACCGGCCTGGTGGTGGAGTCGAACGACGGCCGCCCCACCAAGATCGAGGGCAACAAGCTCCACCCGGCCTCGGTCGGCGCGGCGGGCTCCCTCGAGCAGGGCGCGATCCTCTCCCTCTACGATCCGGACCGCACCGTCCGCGTGACCCAAGGCGGCGCCGAGTCGACCTGGGCCGCGTACGACGCCGCCTGGAACGAGGGCTTCGGCGCGCTGCGCTCCAGCGGCGGCAAGGGCCTCCTTGTGATCCACGAGGCGACCCGCTCGCCCGCCTTCGGCGCCACCGTGGCCAAGGTGCGCGAGACCTTCCCCCAGGCCCGGGTGGTCGAGTGGGATCCGGTCAGCGGAGACGAGACGATCGCCGCGACGAAGCTCGCCTACGGCCAGGCCCTCGAGCCGGTGTTCAGCCTGGAGAGGGCCGACACGATCGTGGCCGTGGACGCCGACCTCCTCGGCGCCGCCCCGTTCCACCTGCGCCACGGCCGGGACTGGGCCGCACGGCGGGCACCCGACGCCCCCGGCGGCATGAACCGCCTCTGGGCGGTGGAGCCCAACTTCACCATCACGGGCGGCACCGCCGATCACCGCCTCCGGATCCGGGCCGGCGACGCAGGCGCCTTCCTGCGGGCGCTCGCCGCCGAGCTGCAGAAGCGCGGCGTCGAGATCCCCGCCGGCATCGCGGCGCCTTCCGACGCCTTCGCCCCCAAGTTCGTCCAGACCCTCGCCAAGGAGCTGGCCGGCAAGAAGGGCCGCAGCGTCGTCGCGGTAGGCCGGCACCAGCCCGCCGCCGTGCAGGCCATCGGCTTCGCCATCAACGCGGCCCTCGGCAACGTGGGCGAGACCCTGCGGTTCGCGCCGGCCCACGCCGACGTCGCCTCGCCGGTGGACGGCGTCAAGGCGGCGGCCAAGGCCCTCGCCTCCGGCCAGGTGGACACCCTGGTGATCCTGGGCGGCAACCCCGCCTTCGACGCCCCCGCCGACCTCGCCTTCGCCGACGCGATGGCCAAGGCGAAGACGAAGATCCACCTCACCGCCGCGCCCAACGAGACCTCGCGCCTCGCCGACTGGGTGCTGCCCGAGACCCACTTCCTCGAGGAGTGGGGCGACGCTGTGGCGGTGGACGGAACCTACTCGGTTGTGCAGCCGCTCGTGCAGCCCATCTGGGACGGCCGCAGCAAGATCGAGGTGCTGACCCAGGTGGCCGGCGCCCCGAAGAAGGGCTACGACGTCGTCCACGAGCACTTCCTCGCCGGCGGCGCCGACGAGGGCGGCCGCACCGAGGCCGATTGGCGCAAGGCGCTCCACGACGGCGTGCACGGCGGACCGAAGTTCGTCGACGCGACCCTCGACGCCGGCGCCGTCGCTTCGGCGGCGGGCAGGGTGACGAAGCTGGCGGCAGCGTCCGCCGGCGCCCTCGACCTGGTCTTCCTCGTGGACAACAAGGTCTTCGACGGGAGGTTCTCGAACAACGGCTGGCTCCAGGAGCTGCCGGACTCGATGACCAAGCTCACCTGGACCAACGCGGCCCTCGTGAGCCCGGCCACCGCCAAGGAGCTCGGCGTCGAGACCAACCAGATGATCCGGATCGAGCAGGGTGGCCGCACCCTGGACGCCGGCGTCTGGGTGCAGCCGGGCGTCGCCGACCACACGATCGCCCTCGCCCTCGGCTACGGCCGCAAGGTGGCGGGCCGCGTGGGCGAGAACCGTGGCTTCGACGCCTACGCCCTGCGGACCTCGGACGCGCTGTGGATGGCCACGGGCGCCAAGGTCACCAAGGTCCCCGGCACGGCGATGCTGCCCACCACGCAGAACCACCAGTCGATGGAGGGCCGCCCGCTCGTGCGCGAGCAGACCGCGCAGGAGTACGCGGCCAACCCCACCTACGCCCAGGAGCTGGTGAAGAGCCCGCCGCTGCTCGCGCTCTGGAAGGAGCACGAGTACACGGGCCAGCAGTGGGGCATGACCATCGACCTGAACTCGTGCGTCGGCTGCAACGGCTGCATGATCGCGTGCCAGGCGGAGAACAACATCCCCGTCGTCGGCCCCGAGCAGGTGCGGATGGGCCGGCAGATGCACTGGATCCGCATCGACCGGTACTTCGCCAGCACCTCCACCGACGACTCGGATCTCTCCGAGCCAGAGGTCGTGCACCAGCCGGTGAGCTGTGTACAGTGCGAGAACGCCCCCTGTGAGAACGTCTGCCCGGTCGCGGCGACGGTCCACTCGAAGGAGGGCGGCCTCAACGACATGATCTACAACCGGTGCATCGGCACCCGGTACTGCGCGAACAACTGCCCCTACAAGGTGCGCCGGTTCAACTTCTTCGATTGGCACAACCGCGGTGAGGGCACCCTCACCGACGTCCAGAAGCTCTCGTTCAACCCCGACGTCACCGTCCGCACCCGCGGCGTGATGGAGAAGTGCACCTACTGCGTGCAGCGGATCAACTCCGCCAGGCGCGACGCCAAGCTGCGGGGCTCCGAGGTGGTGGCCGACGGCGCGATCACCCCGGCGTGCGCCCAGGCGTGCCCCACCGAGGCGATCGTCTTCGGCGACATCAACGACCCGAACAGCCGGGTCAGCAAGATCAAGGCGCAGCCGCGGAACTACGAGATGCTCGGTGAGCTCAACACCAAGCCGCGCACCTCGTACCTGGCCCGCATTCGGAACCCGAACCCCGAGATGGTGTCGTGAGCCAGATCAACGTCATGCCCGATTCAGCCCTCGTCGTGCCGCCCGAAGCGCCGCACGAGAAGCTCGTCCACGGAAACCACACCTTCCACGACGTCACCGAGCTCGTCTCGGAGGTGACGGAGCGCAAGCCCGAGCTGGCGTGGAAGATCTGCCTCGCCCTCTCGGTGAGCGTGCTCGGGGCCTTCGGCGCCGCGGTGCTCTACCTCATCTGGTCGGGTACCGGCATCTGGGGTCTCCAGCAGCCGGTCGGCTGGGCGTGGGACATCACCAACTTCGTGTTCTGGGTCGGCATCGGCCACGCCGGCACGCTGATCTCCGCCATCCTCTTCCTCTTCCGGCAGAAGTGGCGGACGTCCATCAACCGGTTCGCCGAGGCGATGACCCTCTTCGCCGTGGCCTGCGCGCTCCTCTTCCCCGGCATCCACGTCGGCCGCATCTGGATGACGTACTTCCTGGCGCCGCTTCCGAACCAGATGGGCATGTGGCCGAACTTCCGCAGCCCGCTCCTCTGGGACGTGTTCGCGGTCGGCACCTACGGCACCGTGTCGCTCCTGTTCTGGTACGTCGGCCTCATCCCCGACATCGCCACCCTGCGCGACCGGGCGAAGACGAAGCTGCGCGCCATGGCCTACGGCGTCCTCAGCCTCGGCTGGCGCGGCTCCATGCGCCACTGGATCAACTACGAGCGCTCCTACATGATCCTCGCCGGCATCTCGACGCCGCTGGTGCTGTCGGTGCACACGATCGTGTCCTTCGACTTCGCCACCTCGGTGATCCCCGGCTGGCACACCACGATCTTCCCGCCGTACTTCGTCGCAGGCGCCATCTTCTCGGGCTTCGCGATGGTGGTGACGCTGATGGTCCTCGCCCGGCAGCTCTTCGGGATGAAGGATCTCGTCACGCTCGACCACCTCGAGAAGATGAACAAGATCATCCTCCTGACCGGAACGCTCGTCGGCTACGCCTACGCGATGGAGTTCTTCATCGCCTGGTACAGCGGCAACGAGTACGAGCAGTACGCCTTCATCAACCGCGCGCTCGGTCCGTACGCCTGGGCCTACTGGACGATGATCACCTGCAACGTGATCTCGCCGCAGTTCTTCTGGTTCAAGCGGTTCCGCCGCAGCATCCCGGTGATGTTCGCGCTGTCCATCCTCGTGAACATCGGCATGTGGTTCGAGCGGTTCGTCATCATCGTGACCTCGCTGCACCGCGACTACCTGCCGTCCTCGTGGGGCTACTTCATGCCCACCATCTGGGACATCGCGATGTTCGTGGGATCCTTCGGCCTCTTCTTCACCCTGTTCCTCCTCTTCATCCGCTTCCTCCCGATGATCGCCATCTCCGAGGTGAAGGGCGTCATGCCCGAGGCCAGCCCGCACCACGGGCACCATGAAGGCCACGGACACGGCGCCTCCATCGCCGCCGCGGAGGCACGCTGACCATGGCCAAGCACAAGCTCCTCGTCGCCGAGTTCGACACCCCGGCCGAGATCGTCTCCGCTGCCGGCAAGCTGCAGAGCGCCGGCTACCGGGACTACGACGCCCACACGCCGTTCCCGATCCACGGCCTCGACAAGGCCATGAAGATCAAGGACTCGCGGCTGGGCTGGATCGTCCTCGGTCACGGCATCACCGGTTGCCTCATCGGCCTCGGCATGCAGTGGTGGATGAACGGCGTCGACTACCAGATGCTGATCGGCGGAAAGCCGTACTTCGCCTACCAGGCGTTCGTCCCCGTCACCTTCGCGCTCACCATCCTGCTGTCGGCGTTCGGCGCAGTGTTCGGCATGTTCTTCCTCAACGGACTGCCGCGCTGGAGCCACCCGCTGTTGGCCCACCCGGGCTTCCGGCGCCACACCGACGACAAGTTCTATCTATCGGTCGAATCGGACGATCCGAAGTTCGACGCCACCAAGACCCGCGCCCTGCTCGAAGAGATCGGCGGCAAGCGCGTGGCGCTGCTGGAGGCACCGTGATCCGCCGGATGCTCCTTCTGTCCCTCTTCGCGGCGATGGCCCTCGCCGGCTGCCGTGGCGGCACCAGCACGGAGCCGCCGGTGCTGCCGCCCCCGAAGATCCTCGACTACTACATCCTCCCCGTCACCAACATGAACAACCAGCCCAAGGTGAAGTCGCAGAGCGAGTCCACCTTCTGGGCCGACGGGCGCTCCGTTCGTCTGCCCCCCGAGCACACGGTGGCGCGCAACTCCCTCAAGGCGGATCCGGCGTTCTACCGGGGCGTCGACGAGGAGGGGAAGCCCGTGACCCAGTACCCGGTGGAGCTCACCGAGGCGCTGGTGCACCGCGGCCAGGAGCGCTACGGCATCTACTGCGCTCCGTGCCACGACGCCGTCGGCACCGGCAAGGGCCTCGTGCCCACCCGCGGCTGGGTGCCGCCGCCGAGCATCCACGATCCCCGGATCCAGGAGTTCGTGCCCGGACAGTTCTTCCAGGTGATCTCGGAGGGCGTGCGCACCATGCCGTCCTACGCCAGGCAGATCCCCGAGGCGGATCGCTGGGCGATCGTCTCCTACCTCCAGGCGCTGCAGCGCTCCCACCACGCCACGCTCGCGGACGTCCCGCCCGAGTCGAGGAACAACCTGCGATGAGCACGTCCAACCCCGCAGCCACCATGGCGCCCGGCGCCCACGTGGAGCATGACCCGACGCTGAAGGTCCGCCAGGTCCGCTGGGAGGCCGCCCGCGCCAAGACCGTCGCGACGATCTCCTTCGCCGCGGGCGTGATCGGAATCGCCGCCACGCTGATCGGCACGCGGTCCGAGCCCACCCAGGCTTTCGGCTCGTACCTCTTCGCGTACATGCTCTTTCTGACCCTGGCCCTCGGGGCGCTCTTCTTCGTGCTGCTGCACCACATCACGGCGGCCCGCTGGGGCGTCACGGTGCGGCGCATCGCCGAAGCGGTGATGTCCACCCTGCCGATGTTCGCGCTCCTCTTCGTGCCCCTCGTCTTCGGGCTCCGCCACCTGTTCGAGTGGATGGATCCCGAGCTGGCGGCGGCCGACGAGCTGATCCAGGGGAAGGCCGGTTACCTGAACACCACCTTCTTCGGCATCCGCGCGGTGCTCTACTTCGCCGTGTGGTCCGGCCTCGCCTTCCTGATGGGCCGCATGTCGATCCGGCAGGACAAGGGCGACGGCGCCGCCATCCTGGCCAAGATGAAGACCGCCAGCGCGCCCGGCATGGCCCTCTTCGGCCTCACCATCACCTTCGCCGCCTTCGACTGGGTGATGTCGCTGTCGCCCCACTGGTTCTCGACCATCTTCGGCGTCTACGTCTTCGCCGGCGGGATCCAGGGCGCCCTCGCGCTGCTCATCGTGGTGACGATGCTGCTGCAGCGGGGCGGCATGCTCCAGGGCGTCGTGACCATCGAGCACTACCACGACCTGGGCAAGCTGCTCTTCGGCTTCACGATCTTCTTCGCCTACATCGGCTTCTCCCAGTACTTCCTCATCTGGTACGCGAACATCCCGGAGGAGACCTTCTGGTACCTCGCGCGCTGGGAGAACGGCTGGGCGCCGGTGAGCCTCGGCATGGTCTTCTTCGCTTTCGTGATCCCCTTCGTCTGGCTCCTCACCCGCCACGCGAAGCGGAACCTCGGCCCCTTGCTCGTGGGCGCCCTCATCGTGCTGGTCGGCCGGATCTTCGACGTCTACTGGCTGGTGATGCCGAGCCTGGATCACCACCAGCACGGCCCGCAGCTCTCCTGGTTCACCTTCACGGCGGTCCTCGGGATCGGCGGCATGTTCGTCGGCCTCCTGGCGCTCCGCCTGTCGAAGCATCCCCTGATCCCGGTGGGCGACCCCCACCTCCGCTCTTCCCTGGATTTCGAGAATGCTTGAGTCCACACACGAAGCCGCTCACGCGGACAACCACCACTCGCCCACCGAGATGGAGGCCGATCGCACCAGCGTCGGCGGCGTAGCGGTGTCGCTAGGCATGCTGGCGATCGTCATCGCCGTCACCGCCTACATGCTCCACGGCTACTTCGTCCGGGAGGCGGAGGCGATCCACCATGCCCAGGTGCTCGCCAAGCCCTCCGACGCGCTGCAGGCGCTGCACCTCACGGAGAAGGAGCAGCTCGGCACCGCCGGTGTCGTCGACAAGGAGAAGGGCATCTACCGGGTCCCCGTGAACACCGGGATCGGCCTCTTCGTCCGCGAGGCGCGGGAGCGTCAGGCCGCCGGCATCCCCCAGCAGATCGTGGCCCCTGCTCCGGCCGCTACGGAGGCTTCCGACCAGTGATCTTTCGGCCGGCCAGCTTGGCCTGCGCGGCCCTGCTCGTCGCTTCGATGGCGGCAGGGCCGGCCCTCGCCCAGGCGCCCAGCGGCCCCAAGCCGCTCTCCGCTCCCGCCAACGTGCTGCCCCAGCAGCTCGAGACGGTGGACGTGGACGAGCACCTGGGCGAGATGCTCCCGCTCGACGTCAAGCTCAAGGATCACGAGGGCAAGGACGTCGTGCTGGGCGAGTACTTCACCCGCGGCCGTCCGGTGATCGTGAACCTGGTCTACTACGGCTGTCCGATGCTCTGCGGCCTCGTGCTCAACGGCCTCGCCAAGAGCGTGGGGCAGCTCGGCTACATGCCCGGCAAGGAGTTCGAGGTCGTCACCGTCTCCATCGATCCCAACGAGACGACCGAGCTCGCCGCCCAGAAGCGGGAGAGCATCCTCGAGCTGGCCGGGCGCGAGGACGCCGGCGCCGGCTGGGCCTTCCACACCGCCGAGGAGGGAGAGGTGAAGCGCCTCGCCGACGCCCTCGGCTTCCAGTACCACTGGGTGGAGAAGGAGCAGCAGTGGGCGCACCCCGCGGTGATCTTCGTGGCGTCCCCGGAGGGGAAGATCAGCCGCTACCTGTACGGGATCGAGTTTCCGTCCACGAACCTCAAGCTGGCCCTCCTGGACGCGTCCGAAGGGAAGGTGGGGAGCACGATCGATCGACTGCTCCTCTTCTGCTACCACTTCGACGATGACTCCAAGGAGTATGTCCTCTTCGCCCAAAGGCTCATGAGGGCCGGGGGAGCAGTCACCCTGGCTGGCCTCGGCGCCTTCATCCTCATCAACTGGCGCCGCTCCGCTTCGCGCACGCGCAAGAGCTGATTCTCATGCCGACCAACCACGATTCGATTCTGTTCCCCCCGCAGGCCTCCACCTTCGCCAAGGACGTGGACGCGCTGTACTACTTCATCCACTACCTGAGCATCTTCTTCTGGCTGCTCATCGTCGTGGGGATCGTCTACTTCACCTGGCGCTGGCGGCGCGGGCACAAGGAGGGCGCGGCTCCCTCCCACAACCTGCCGCTGGAGCTCACCTGGTCGATCATCCCGCTGGTGCTGGTGATCTCGATCTTCCTGTGGGGCTTCAAGAGCTTCATGAACATGTCCCGGGCGCCCGGCGACGCCACGGACATCCACGTGACCGCGCAGAAGTGGTCCTGGAGCTTCGAGTACCCCAACGGCATGAAGGCGATGAACGAGCTCCACGTGGTCGTGGACAAGCCCGTGCGCCTCATCATGACCTCGACCGACGTGATCCACTCGTTCTCGGTGCCGTCGTTCCGCAACAAGATGGACGTGGTCCCCGGCCGCTACACCACCTTCTGGTTCCAGCCGACGATGCTCGGCGAGCAGCAGGTCTTCTGCACCGAGTTCTGCGGCGACGGGCACTCCGAGATGCTGGCGACGATCTTCGTCCACACCCAGGAGGAGTACGACGCCTGGGTGGAGGCCAACTCCACCGAGGACACCACGACGCCGCTGCCCGAGCTCGGCGAGAAGCTCTTCACCTCGAAGGCGTGCTTCACCTGCCACTCGGTGGACGGCTCCACCAAGGTCGGTCCCAGCTTCCAGGGGATCTTCGGCCACGAGGCCAGCTTGGCCGACGGCAGCAAGGCCATGGTGGACGAGAACTACATCCGCGAGTCCGTTCTCCAGCCCAACGCGAAGGTCGTGGCGGGCTTCGCGCCGGTGATGCCGAGCTATCAGGGCCAGCTCACCGACCGCGAGATCAACGGACTCATCGAGTACATCAAGACCCTGAAGTAGGCGGGGGCTCGTCCCTCGGTTTTTTCTAGGAAGGCGAAATGAGCACCGCATCCGTTCCCTCTTCGGTGGCGCCGCAGAGCCTGCCGAAGACCCATTACTGGAATGCCACCAAGGGCTGGAAGTCCTGGGCATTTACCGTCGATCACAAGCGGATCGGTATGATGTATCTCATATCGATCCTGACCGCCTTCCTCCTGGGCGGCACGTTCGCGATCCTGGTGCGCCTGCAGCTGGTGACCCCCGGCGGCGCCCTCGGCGTCAGCCACAAGGTCTACAACCAGCTCTTCACGCTCCACGGCGTGGTGATGGTCTTCCTGTTCCTGGTGCCGTCGATCCCGGCGTCCCTCGGGAACTTCTTCCTCCCGATGCAGCTCGGGGCGAAGGACGTGGCCTTCCCCAAGCTGAACCTCTTCAGCTTCTACATCTACCTGGCGGGCGCGGCGCTGGCGATCTACTCCATGGTCGCGGGCGCGGTGGACACGGGCTGGACCTTCTACACACCGTACTCCATCACGGCGAGCGGCTCGGTGATCGCCATGACGATGTCGGCCTTCATCCTGGGCTTCTCGTCGATCCTCACCGGCCTGAACTTCATCGTCACCATGCACAAGATGCGTGCGCCGGGGATGACGTGGTTCCGGATGCCGCTGCTGCCGTGGGCCCTCTACGCCACCAGCGTGATCCAGCTCCTCGCGACCCCCGTGCTCGCCATCACGCTGCTCCTCCTGGCGATGGAGAAGCTCCTGGGCGTGGGCATCTTCGATCCCGCCCTCGGCGGCGACCCGGTGCTCTACCAGCACTTCTTCTGGTTCTACTCGCACCCCGCCGTCTACATCATGGCCGTCCCCGGCTTCGGCGTGGTCTCGGAGATCATCGCCACCTTCACGCGGCGCGCGGTCTTCGGCTACCGCTTCGTGGCGATCTCCTCGCTGGCCATCGCGATCATCGGCTTCTTCGTCTGGGGCCACCACATGTTCGTCTCGGGCCAGTCCGAGTTCGCGGGCATGGTGTTCAGCTTCCTGAGCTTCTTCGTGGCCATCCCCACCGCCGTGAAGATCTTCAACTGGACGGCGACGCTGTACAAGGGCTCGACGCGCCTCGACTCGCCGATGCTCTACGTGCTCGCGTTCCTCATCCAGTTCACCATCGGCGGCCTCACCGGCCTGCCGCTGGCGGCGCTGGCCACCGACGTCCACATGCACGACACCTATTACGTCGTGGCGCACTTCCACTACGTGATGATGGGCGGCACCGTGTTCGCGTTCATCGGCGGCCTCCACTACTGGTGGCCGAAGATGACGGGGCGGCTCTACAACGAGAAGCTCGCCAGGCTCGCCGCGGTGATCCTCTTCGTCGGCTTCAACGTCACGTTCTTCACCCAGTTCTTCCTCGGGCTGCGCGGCATGCCCCGCCGGTACGCGAGCTACCTCGACCAGTACCAGGGCCTCCACGCCTTCTCGTCGATCGGCTCGTGGATCCTCGCCGTGGGCTTCGTGCTCATCGCGGTCTACCTGGTGCAGTCGCTGCGCAAGGGCGCAATCTCGCCGGCCAACCCCTGGGGCGCCTCGACCCTCGAGTGGCAGACGCAGTCTCCGCCGCTCACCGAGAACTTCCCCGATACCCCCCACGTCACCACCGGTCCCTACGTCTACCCCGACGAGGAGACCGTTCCCGCTCGGAGAGTTGCGTGAGCCAGAGCGCAGGCATCCCCGCCGGCATCAAGCGGCACACCGTCGGCCATCACTTCGACAACGCGGAGACCGAGTTCTCCGCGGCGAAGCTCGGCTTCTGGATCTTCCTCTGCACCGAGGTGCTGATGTTCGGTGGGCTCTTCGTGGCCTACACGTACTTCCGCACCCTGATGCCCGAGACCTTCGAGGAGGCCCACAAGACCCTCTCGATCCCCTTCGGCACGCTGAACACCGTGGTGCTCATCGGCAGCTCCTTCACCATGGCGATGGCCATCCGCTCCGCCATGGTGAACAAGCAGAAGCAGATGATGGTGTTCCTCACGATCACCCTGGTGGCCGCCGCGGCCTTCATGGTGATCAAGCTCGGCTTCGAGTGGCCTCACAAGTTCCACGACGGCACGCTGCCGGCATACTGGTACACCTACGAGGGCTTGCGGGACGTCACCGCCCCGCACCTCTTCTACGGCCTGTACTTCGTGATGACCGGTCTGCACGGCGTGCACGTGCTCATCGGCATGGGCCTCATCACCTGGCTCATCGTGCTCGGCAAGAAGGGTCGCTTCTACAGCGGCTACTACACCCCGCTCGAGATCACGGGCCTCTACTGGCACTTCGTCGATCTCGTCTGGATCTTCCTCTTCCCCCTCTTCTACCTCGTAGGCTAAGCGACCATGGCGCACGAGTCTTCGTCCAATCCGAACGAAGTGAACCACCAGCCGCTGCCGCTGAAGGTGTACATCGGCACCTTCCTGGCGCTGCTCTTCCTCACCTTCGTCACCGTGTTCATCGCCCAGTTCCACTTCGGCGAGTGGAACCTCCTGGTGGCGATGATGGTGGCGATAGCGAAGGCGTCCCTGGTGGTCCTCTACTTCATGGGCCTCAAGCACGACCACGATCGCTTCCCCGCGGTGGTCTTCCTCACCGGGCTCTTCTTCCTGGGCATCTTCATGGGCCCGACCATGTACGACTACTTCACCCGGGATTCGGTCGACGCCACCCGCGGCACGTACGTCGAGGTGACCCGCGACGGCTACCCGCCGGGCGTCTCCGTCCCGCTCCCCAAGGGCGAAAACGCGGCGACGCAGAAGGCCGATTGACGAGCCCCGCTCGTTCTTTCGGGCAGCACCGAAGGCCCCGCCGGCTCCCTGCCGACGGGGCCTTCTCGTGCCGGCGCCACCACCTGGACCTTGCGCACCGCTCACCGGCAGACCGCGTCAGGCCGGCGCCTGCTCCAGGGGCAGGTACACGCGGAAGGTCGAGCCGACGCCAACCTCGCTCTGGACCTCGATGCGGCCCCCTTGCGCTTCCACCAGCAGCTTCGAGACCGACAGGCCCAGGCCCACCCCAGGCGCCTGGTCGGGCCGCAGCCGCTGGAAGGGCTCGAAGATCGTGCCCTGGTTCTCGGGCGCGATCCCCATGCCGTGATCGCGCACCGCGATGCACGCGTAGGCCCCCGCCCGGTGGACGCGCACCTCCACCTCGCCGCCCTGGGGCGAGTACTTGATCGCGTTGCTGACCAGGTTGTCGAGCACCTGACCGAGGCGCTGTCGGTCGCACTTCACCATCACCGCCTCGTCGGTGAGGACGAGGCGGATCGGGTGGAACGCGGAAGAGCCCTCGAAGAGATCCTTTGCCTCCACCGCGAGTGAACGCACGTCGCAGGCCGCGATCGAAAGGTCGAAGCGGCCCGCCTCGACCCTAGTCATGTCCAGGAGATCGCCCACCATCCGGTTCAGCCGATCGACCTGGAGGGCGAGCCGCCTCTGCTGCTGCTCGATCTGCTCCCGGGTGAGCTCGCCCTTGCGCATGCGCGCGTCGGTGAGCGCCACGGTCGCCTTCAGCGCCGTGAGGGGGTTGCGCAGATCGTGGGCCACCGCGAGGAGGAACTCGAAGCGGGTCTGCCGCTGCCGCTCGAGCGAATCGGCCAGCTGATTGAACGTCCTGCCCATGTCCGCGAGCTCCGGCGGGCCGACTTCGGATGCGCGCACGCCCTTCTCTCCGGCGCTGTACGCGTTCAGCGCTTCGTGCAGCCTGAGGAAGGGGAGGTAGACGCGCCGCCGCACCCACCGCAGCATCCCGAGCAGCGCCAGGGGCAGCGCGACGACGACGGCGAGCGCCGCGCTGGTCGCCGCCGTGCCCAACCGGCGCACCCGCTCCTCGGTCAGGGTCGCCGCGCGCTCGGAGTCCTCGATGTAGCGATCCGCCGCGACCATCGCCTCGTCGAGGTAGGGCGCGGCGAGCGTCAGCTGCTTCCCGGGCGGGAGCCCGGGCCCGAGGAGCCGATCCCGCTCGGCGATGTACCGGCCGATCAGGGCGTCGATCTCGCCGACCCGCGCCTGATCGCCGTGGCCGTTGGTGTTGGCCTTCGCCGACTCGATCGCCGCGGCCACCTCCGCCCTCGCGGCGTCCCGGGATCTGGCGTGGGAGGGGTCGCCGGTCTCGGCGAGGAGGAGGCTCTCGCGGCTGTAGATCAGCACCTCGCGCTGCGCCGAGGCGACCGCCCGGACGGTCTCGAGCTCGCGGCCCACTTGGCGCGACGCGCGGCCCGTCTCGCTCGCCAGGATCGCCACGGCGATGGCGGCGGCCAACCCGATCCCCGCGAGGCCGAAGGTGGCCGCCAGGAAGATCGAGCGTACGCTGGCGTGTCGGCGGATTCGAGTCGCCTCGGGGCCCTGCGCCGTTGGCGAATCCATGCGCCCCAGCTTATCCGGACCGCACCCATCGAATCGGGGAGATTTGGCTTCGGCGCCGATCGGGCGGGGGGGAGAGTCGGCCCTTGAACGGGCGCCGGATCAGCCGATCGCCTGGACGGCCTCGGCGCACGAAAGCCGTAGCGGGTGGGCGGCCGATCAGCGGACCGCCTGGACGGTCCCCGTGGCGTCGAGGGGCGAGGTCGAGAGGAACCTCACCTTGGGGTTCTCCCGCTCGGCGACGCCCAGCTCCCAGTCGTTGCGCAGGAGCACCACGGGATGCCCGTCGGTGTCGTCGACGTGGGTGCCCACGATCGCCTTCGCCGCCTTGGCGGGATCGTCGATCCCGTCGAGCCAGCGGGCGTGGGCGAAGCCGAGGCGCTCCACCTTCACCCGCACCGAGTACTCCGCCTCGAGGCGCGCCTGCAGCACCTCGAGCTGGAGCACGCCCACCACGGCGACGATGGGATCGAGGGCGCCCTGGCCCCTGCGGAAGAAGATCTGCACCGCGCCCTCCTCGGCGAGCTGGTTGAGGCCCTCCACGAGCTGCTTGCGCCGCAAGGGATCCGCGAGGTGAAGGGTGGCGAAGATCTCGGGGGAGAAGCGGGGCACGCCCAGGAAGGCGGCGCCGCGATCGGTGGAGATGGTGTCGCCGATGCGCAGGACGTGCTGGGTGTCCACCAGCCCCACGATGTCGCCGGCGTATGCCTCCTCCACCGAGATGCGATCGCGGCCGAGGAGGGTGTGGGCGGCGGCGAGCTTCAGCTCCTTGTCGAGCCTGGCGTGCCGCACCTTCATCCCTTTCTCGTACCTGCCGGAGCAGATCCGCACGAAGCAGAGTCGATCGCGGTGGGAGGGATCCATGTTCGCCTGGATCTTGAAGACGAAGGCCGAGAAGGCCGGATCCGTCGCCGCGCGGGCGCCGCCACCCTGGGTCTCCCGGGGGCCGGGGGCCGGGGCGAGGGTGACGAAGCGATCCAGGAACGGACCGATGCCGAAGTTCGTCGCCGCCGACCCGAAGAAGACCGGCGTCTGCTCTCCGGCGAGGAAGCGCTCCATGGAGAACGGCTCGGCCGCCGCGTCCAGGAGCTCCAGATCCTCCTGGAACCTGGCGAAGAGCGAGCTCCCCAGCGCCTCCTCGAGGCCGGGATCGTCCAGGTCGAGGAGCGTCTCCGAGACGATCGACTCGCCGTGCTTGCCCGGCGCGAACAGGTGCACCTTGCGGTCGAGGCGATCGAACACGCCCACGAAGCCCTTGCCCGAGCCGATCGGCCAGTCGAGAGGGACCGTGGCGATCCCCAGCACCTGCTCCACCTCGGAGAGGAGATCGAGGGGATCCTTGCCCTCGCGATCGCATTTGTTGATCAGCGTCGCCACCGGCGTGTTCCGCAGCCGCGCCACGTGGAAGAGCTTCTTGGTCTGGGGCTCGACGCCCTTGGCGTTGTCGAGGAGCATGATCGCCGCGTCGGCGGCGACGAGCGTGCGGTAGGTGTCCTCGCCGAAGTCCTGGTGGCCCGGGGTGTCGAGGAGGTTGCACTGCAGGCCCTTGTGCTCGAACTGGAGCACCGACGAGGTCACGGAGATGCCGCGCTCCTTCTCGATCGACATCCAGTCGGACGTGGCGTGGCGGCTCGCGCGCCGGGCCTTCACGCTCCCGGCCAGATGGATCGCGCCGGAGTAGAGGAGCAGCTTCTCCGTCAGCGTGGTCTTGCCCGCGTCTGGATGCGAGATGATCGCGAAGGTGCGGCGGCGGGCCGCCTCGATGGTCGTCTGGGCGTCGGACATGGTTGGCTTCTAACCGAAGTCCAACGCCGCCCGCGAGAGGATCGTTTCCGGGTCCCGCGCCCGAAGGACGGCTCCATTCGTGACTTCGTCTCGAACGCGAATCTCTAGGGATGGCGCGGGTGCTTGCCTGGGGGCTCCGTCATCTCCTTGCCGATGTCGCCGCGGTGGTAGACCTCGCGGGTGCCCATGCCGGCGCGGGCGTCCGCCTCGGCGAACCAGCGCAGCGCCTCGTCGGCGTCGGCGAACTCGCGGTCGGGCAGCGACTTGAGGAAGTTGATGGTATCGACCGGGGCCCCGGCGTCCTCCGCGGCGAGGACCAGATCGTCTCGGCGGGCGGGGTAGTCCACCTGCTGCAGGATCGCGGCGGGGCTCCGCTCCGGGCGCTCGCCCGTTCCAAAGGCCATGTTTCCCTCCTGGGTTCTCCCCCGAAAGGTGCCCACTGGCGAGGTGCTTGGAAACGGGCCCAGTCAAAACGTGAAACGGCCCGGCGGTCGGCCGGGCCGTTTCATGAGCGGGGGGGCGAGGCCCAGGGTCAGATCTGGACGACCTCGACGACCTCGGGGATCTCCTCCCGGAGGCGGCTCTCGATCCCCATCTTCAGGGTGGCGGTCGAGCTGGGGCACGACGAGCAAGCGCCCATCATGTAGACGTAGACCACGCCGTCCTGGAACCGCTCGAAGGTGATGTCGCCGCCGTCCATGGCGACGGCCGGCCGCACCTCGTCGTCGATGATCTCGCGGATGCGCGAGGTCACCGCGTCCTCGCCGGCCACCGCCTTGCTCGCCTCCACGGCCGCCGGATCGATCGGGTGCTCGCCCGAGTCCAGGTGCGCGTGCAGCGCCACGTGCACGTCGTCGTTCAGCGCCGCGGCGTCGGCGTCCTGCGCCATCGTCACGGTGACGAAGTTCGGCCCCACCATCACCGCCTCGACGCCGGCGACGTCGAAGAGCCGGTGGGGGAGGGGGGAGGACTCGGCAGACGAGCGATCGAGGAAGTTCGCCGTGCCCCTGGGGAGGAGCTGACGCCCGATCACGTACTTCAGCGTCTGGGGGTTGGGGGTGAACTCCAACCGGATGGGATCCTGGGTGTGCGCCTGCATCGTCATCGACCTCGCTCGCTCGGGGTTTTCGATCTCTCTATAACGGCTCCGGACCGGATTTGCCTTCCGATTCCCGCCCGGATGGTCCGGGGGCGAGCAGGCCCTCCCCATCGCCCCTCAGCGTGTGCCCCTTCAAATCCAGGTCCACCCAGGAGGCGCCCGCTTGATCGGTTGGCGAGCAGGCCACATCTCGCGCCTGGGAGGGAACTGCAAGATGAGACGAATTCTGTCCGCGGTCTGCGCGGTCGGGTGCCTGTATGCCTGCGGCAGCGAGCGCGAGAAGCTCGTGGATGCGCCGCTACCCAACATGCTCTCGCCTTTCGGGCTCACGGCGAGCCAGGGGCTCGCCGAACACGTGCGGCTCGACTGGTCCATGCCGGACGAGAGCGAGCCGAGGTCGTTCCGGATCGAGAGGGATGGCGTCGAGATCGCCGTCGTCGCCTCGAACCGCACGTCGTACCTCGACACGACCGCCGCCGCGGGCATGCTGGAGACGCCCCGGCCGCCGGTGATCCGCTCCGAGCGGGATCGGGTGACGATCGAGTGGATGGCGCCCGGTACCCGGAAGGGAGCGAGCCACAGCTACAGCGTGATCGCCGACTACGTCGGGGTGGAGCGCCGCTCGGAGTCGGCCGAAGGCAGCCGCGGCGCGCCGGAGATCACCGGCTACGTCGTCCGCCGCGACGGCGCCCTCCTCGCCACGCTCCCGCCCACCTCGTCCTCGTACGACGACCTGGCGCTCGCCCCCGGCGCTGCGGAGCCGCCCATAGGGCTCATCGTCAAGCGCGGCGAGGGCTCCGTCGGCCTGAGCTGGAGCCAGCCTGGCGTACATGCCGGCGTGTCGTACCTCTACTCGGTCGAGGCCCTCTCGGACGTGGGGACCACCGAGGCGTCCGATGGGCGCAGGGGCGCCCGCCTGGCAGGTGAGATCCTCGGATACCTGATCGAGCGCGACGGCCGGACGATCGCCAGTGTCCCGGCGTCGGTCCGCTCCTACGACGACGCCGGCGCCATCGCGGGGACCCTCGCGCCGTCGGCGGCGTTCTCGGCGAAGGCCGAGGACGAGGGGATCCGCCTGGAGTGGAGCAGCGCGTCCTCCATGCCCGGGTTCGAGCACACCTACGGCGTGCTGGCCGTGACCGCCGATTCGGTGGGGCTCCCCGCCACCGCGACGGGCTACCGCAGCGCCCCCGCCGTGACCGGCTACCGCGTGATGCGCGACGGGGTCCTCGTCGCGACCCTGCCACCCACCGCGTCGTCGTTCATCGACACCGGCGCGGCATCGGGGATCCTGGGCGCGCCCACGGCGCTCACCCTCGCCCCCACGTCGACCGGCACCACCTTGACCTGGGCGCCGCCTGCCGGCAGCCAGGGGGGCACCTACCGCTACGAGCTCGTCGCCGCGTCCGACCTCGGCCAGGCCACCGCGTCCAGCGTGGCCTCCGCGTTCCGCGACGCGCCGGCGGTGGCGGAGTACAGCGTGCTCCGCGACGGCCTCGAGATCGCGCGCCTGCCTCCCTCGGTGACGACGTACGAAGACCGGGGCGCCGCGTCCCAGCTCGATCCGCCCGTGCTCGGCCTCACGCCGAGCGCCGACGCCGTCGATCTGACCTGGCAGCCTCCCTCGGCCGTCGGGTCCAGCTTCCACACCTGGCAGGTCGTGGCCGTGCGCGCCGACGGGCAGCGCTCGGGCCCCGCTTCCGCCTCCGGATCGAGCGCCTCCTCCGTGTCGCAGTACGTCGTCACCCGCGACGGCGTGGAGATCGCCTTCCTGCCGCCGGTCGCTTCGTCGTTCCGCGACACCGGCGCGCTCCCCGGTACGGTGGATCGGCCGCTCCTGGAGCTCCGCTCCTCCGCCGAGAGCGTCACCCTCCGATGGGACGCGCCCGCCGTACATCCGGGGCCGACCCACGCCTACCGGGTGAAGGCGATCACCGGCGTCGGCACCGAGGTCTCCTCGCTCGAGCTCCCCGCCGCCCGCACCGCACCCGCGATCACCGGGTACCGGATCGATCGGGACTGGATGCCGCTGGTCTCCCTCGCCGCAGCGCAGCGCTCGTACGACGACACGTCGGCCTCCGCCGGTGACGTGACCGCCGCCGAGCTGCAGGTGGCGACGAGCGTCGACTCGGTCGCGCTGAGCTGGCAGGCAGCATCCACGACCGCGGGCCAGTCGCGGTCCTACGAGCTGTACGCCCTCGCGGGCTCCGCGGCGATCGCCTCTCCGGAGGTCGTGGGCGGCCGCTCCAACCCCGCGGTCACCGGCTACCGCCTGTACAGGGACGGCGCGTCGATCGCGACGCTCGCCCCGACCGCCATCTCCTTCGACGACGATGGCGCAGCGGCAGGGACCGTGGACCCCATGGGCCCGGTCTCGCTCAACGCAGACGTGGATTCGATCGAGCTCCGGTGGCAGGCGCCCGCGACCAACCCGGGCACCATGCACGTCTACTCGCTCGACACCCAGAGCGACTCCGGCGCGGCGAAGACCTCTTCCCCCAAGACCGGGCAGCGGACCGCGCCGGCGCTCACGGCCTTCCAGATCACGCGGGACGGCGCCGCGCTCGCCACGCTCCCCGCCACCGCGACCTCGTACGACGACGTCCAGGCCAACGCGGGATCCTTCGTCGGCACGCTCGCGCTCACGCTGCAGCCACGGGTCGACGGCATCCGCCTCGATTGGACGCCGCCCCTGCCGCAGGCCGGGAGCACGCACGCCTACGGCGTGCAGGCCATCGCCGGCGCCGTGTCGGGCGCCGCTTCCGCGCCCACTTCGGCTGCCCGGACCGCCCCTGCGATCTCGGCGTACACCATCACGAGGGACGGCGCCTCCATCGCGACCCTCCCCGCCGGCGTGACCACCTACGAGGACGCTGCGAGCGCCGCGGGCTCCGTCGATGCCCCCGCGGGACTCGCGGCGAACGGCGGCGTCGACTCGGTCCAGCTCGACTGGTCGGCGGCCGTGGCCCACGACGGCGCCACCCACGCGTACGCGGTGATCGCGGCCAACGATCTGGGGCCGGATCTCACCTCCGAGGTCACGCCCGCCGCCAGGGTCTCGCCCGCCGTCCTCGGATACCGGGTGCTGCGCGACGGGATCGAGATCGCCACCACCGCGGCGCCGACCTACACCGACGCCGGCGCCGCCGCCGGGGTCCTGCACGAGCCCACCGGCGTCGCGGCGTCCCAGGGCACGCGGCCCGACGCCGTGGAGGTGACCTGGTCCGCGGCGGCGACGGAGCCCGGCGCGCTCCACCAGTACGCCGTGATCGCGGACACCGACCTCGGACCGACCGCGCCGTCTTCCGCGGCGCAGGCCGGCCGCCTCGATCCCGTGATCGTCCGGTACGAGGTGAGCCGCGACAACGGCTCGTGGATGACCGCCGGCCTCGGGACGAGCTACGACGATACGAGCGCGCCCCATGGTGCCGTCTCGGCGACCGCCACGGCGGAGCCGAACGACGTCCTCGGCTTCGTCGAGCTCGGCCTCGTCGCCCCGCCCGCGTACGCGGCGGCGCCGCCGTCCACCTACGAGGTGCGCGCCGTGACCGCCGCCGGCCCCGGCCCCGTCTCCGGGGTGGCCATGGGCTTCCTGGGCGCAGGACCCGTCCCCGGCCTCACCTTCCAGTGGCAGCGATCGGCGGCCGACAGCGACGGGGCCTACGCCGATCTGCCCGGCGCCACGGATCCCGCCACCATGGACAAGACCAACCCCCTGGACGAGGGCCGCTACTACCGTCTCGCCTTCACCAACGGTGACGTCTCCGGATTCTCTGTTCCGGCTCGGGCGCTGGCGCTCAGCTACGCGAACGTGAGCGCCGGGGCCAGGCACACCTGCGGCGTGCGTAGCGACGGCAGCGCCGTCTGCTGGGGCGCCACCGCCGACGGCAGGGCCACGGTCCCCGCCGGGCTCCAGGCCGTGACCATCGCCGCAGGAGGCAGGCACACCTGCGCGATGAGGGTCGATCGAAAGATCCAGTGCTGGGGCTACAACGGCGATCGGCAGGCCAACGCGCCGAACCTCGACTCCTTCCAGTCCATCAGCACCGGCGAGGCCCACACCTGCGGCGTGCGGCGATCGGGGCGGGACATGGAGTGCTGGGGGAACAGCGGCAGCAACCGCACCAGCCCGCCCTGGTTCACCGATTGGAAGGGCGTCGTCAGCGCCGGCGGCAGGCATACCTGCGCGATCGACGACAACGACCGCGCCGAGTGCTGGGGAAGCTCGTCCGACAACCAGACGCGGGTGCCCAACAGCCTCGGCCGGATCGTCGACATCTCCGCTGGCGACGAACACACCTGCGCCGTGCAGCAGAGCGGCGGCTCGCTCGTCTGCTGGGGGAACAACTCCTCCGGCCAGACGAACCGGCCCACCGGGGCGTTCCTGCGGGTGAGCGCCGGCACCCGGCACACCTGCGCGCTGCGGACCAACAACACCGTGGCGTGCTGGGGGAGCAGCGCCGACGGCAAGCTCGTCGTCCCGGCGGGCACGTACAAGGCAGTGGCCGCCGGCGCCGATCACACCTGCGGCATCCACACCGACGGCCGGATCGACTGCTGGGGCCGGAACGTCGAGGGGCAGGCGCCGCAGCAGCCCTGAGCGAAAGGTAACGCGCGAAACGAAAGACGCCTCGCCCGGGACCGACCGGGCGAGGCGTCGCCATTTCGATGGGCACGGACGCGAGCCCGGAGCCTGTGAACCAATCGCTACGCGCGAGGCGGAGGCGATTGATTCACGCGCGCTGCGCGCTCGGGGCTACTCGGACTCCGTCGCGGTGTAGATGACCGTCGCCGACTTGATGTAGTCGAGCTCGGGGAAGTCCTTGCCCAGGTACGCGTTGCCCTCCGCCTGGATGCGCCCCTGGCTGGGGCCGCGGCCGCCGGGCGCCCCCTCGCCATAGCCCTTGTAGAGCGAGTCGACGACGTCCATCCCTTCGACGACCCTCGCGAAGGGCGCGAACCCCATCTTGTCGAGGCGGAAGTTGTCCACGTAGTTGATGAACATCTGCGTGGTGCGGGAGTCGGGGCCCGAGGTCGCGAAGGAGATGTTGCCCCGCCGGTTCATCTGCTTCACCGGATCGTCGGGGAACACGGCGTCCTTCCACGCCTTCGCGATCGTGGGCGACCCGCTGATCCCGAACTGCACCATGAACCCGTCGATCGCCCGGAAGAAGGCCACGTCGGTGAAGAAGCCGTGGTGCACGAGGTTGTAGAAGCGCTCGGCGCCCTTGGGCGCCCAGTCGCTGCGCGCCTCCACCACGAAGGGGCCCTTCGTGGTCTCGAAGCGGACGCGGAAGAGGTCCGGCACGTTCGGCGCCTTCGCGGCTGCGGGATCGAGGAGCACCGGCCGCAGCTCTTCCAGGGCCGGCCCGGCCTTGGCGTCGGCCGTCTTCGCCGCCGCGGGCGCGGCCGCTGCCGCCTTGGCGCCGGGGGCGGGCGCCGCTTCCTTCGCGGCAGGGGTGTTCTGCTTGCAGCCGGCCAAGGCCGTGATCGCAAGGAGGGAGAGGAGGAGGTTGTTCTGGTTCACGTCGCGCACTCCGGTGAGGTTTCGAGTCGGACAACGGGCGCACGACCATAGATCATCCGGGCAATCGCCCGGGAGGAGGAAAGCGGCCAGGCGCCCGTCGCCCACTGCCGGCGGCCCGGATCGGATAGGCTCGCGCCACCATGAGCGAAAAGAGCCTGCAGGAGCGCTATGCGCCCAACAGCATCTGCTTCGGCTGCGGCCCCGCCAACGAGAAGGGCCTGCGGATCCGCAGCATGCCGGAGGACGGCGCGGTGGTCGCCGACTGGCACCCCGAGAAGCACCACGAGGCGTTCCCCGGGATGCTGAGCGGCGGCATCACCGGCACCCTCCTCGACTGCCACAGCAACTGGACCGCCGCGTGGCACCTGATGCGTACCGCCGGCGCCGCCGAGCCGCCCTGCACCGTCACCGCCGAATACGCGGTGAAGCTGCGCCGCCCCATCCCGTCCGGCGAGACCGTGCACCTGCGCTCGCACGTCGTGGAGTCGACGGAGGATCGGGTGGTGGTCGAGGCCACCCTCGAGGCCGGGGGCAAGGTCTGCGCCTCGTCGCGTGGCACCTTCGTCGCCGTGAAGCCGGGGCATCCCGCCTACCACCGCTGGGGCTAGTTTGATCGCGTGGTTCCGCCGCTGGGCGCTCATCGGCATCGCCGCCGGTGCCCTCCTCTACCTGGGCCTCTCGCTGTGGGCGGGCCTGCCCGCCGTGGCGGGGGAGCTGTCGCGCTTCCGGCTGCCGCTGCTCTTGCCGATCTTCGCCCTGTCGCTCGTGAACTACGTGCTCCGGTTCGCCAAGTGGGAGTACCTGCTCAGGAGACTCGGAGTGAAGGTCGGCAGGAAGGAGAACGCGAGCATCTTCGCCGCCGGCCTCGCCATGACCATCACGCCCGGCAAGGCGGGTGAGCTCCTCAAGCCCTACCTCGTCCGCCAGGCAACGGGCGCGCCCCTCACCCGCACCGTCCCCGCGCTGGTGGCGGAGCGTGGCACCGACGCGCTGGCCGTCCTGGGCCTCGCCGCCCTAGGTGTCACCACCTATTACACAGAAGGGACGGCGGCCCTCGTCACCGTGGCCGCGATCTGCGGCGGCGGGCTGCTCCTGCTCTCGTCCCGGCGGGCGTCGCTCGGGCTCATCCGCTTCGTGGGGAAGCTGCCGGTGTTGTCCCGCCTCGAGGATCGCCTCGAGCAGATGTACCTGGCCACCCGCACCTGCCTCGCGCCGGTCCCGCTGGCCTTCACGCTGATCCTCTCGGCGGTGGCGTGGGGCGCGGAGGCGGTGGGCTACTGGCTCATCCTCGAGGGCTTCGCCGTGACCAACGGCGATCTCTCCGTGGCGACCTTCATCTACTCGTTCTCCTCCATTGCAGGGGCGCCGTCGCCGGGAGGCCTCGGGGTCGCCGACGTGGCGATGCAGGAGGGCGCCGCCCACCTCATCCCGGGCATCACCCAGGCGCAGGCGCTGGGGAGCGCGCTCCTGTGCAGGCTCGCCACCTTGTGGCTGGGCGTGGCCATCGGCGCGGTGGCCCTGTTGCGGCAGGGCGCGCGGCTCGACGCCCCGCAGACGAACGCGCCGGTGGAGCCGCCCGCCGCTTGAAGCGCGAGGGCGCCGCCTCTGCAGATCGCTTGCGCACTTCAGCGCGAGGTGATCGCCGCCGCGGCGAAGAGCCCCCACCCCACGAGCAGCGCCACGCCGCCGATCGGCGTCACCGCGCCGAAGCCGCGGATCCCTGAGAGCGCCAGCACGTAGAGGCTCCCGGAGAAGACGACGATCCCCCCGAACATCGCCCACCCGGCCGCGGTGGCGAGCCCCGGCGCTCCCCCGCGCACGAAGAGCCCCAGGGCCAGCAGCCCGAGCGCGTGGTACATCTGGTAGCGGGCTCCCGTCTCGAAGACCACCAGCAGATCCTCCGACACCCGGGCGCGCAGGCCGTGCGCCCCGAAGGCCCCCGCCGCCACGGCGACGAGCGCGTTGCACGCCCCCAGCGCGAGCCAGAACCGATCCATTTGTTCCTCCTCCTCCTACAAATCCGCGCAGGAAGGTTGACAGCCGCGGCCAAATTGCGAATGACGCACGATCGGGCGGACGGCCGGATGGGCGACCGCCGATAGGATATGCGAGATATGGCGAACGAACGCGACGCGAAGAGCGGCGGGCAGGGTCCCGGCGGTGGGCGGGGACCGGGTGGGTTTGGCGGCCGTGGGCCCGGCGGTCCGGGCGGCTTCGGCGGCCGTGGCCCTGGAGGCCCCGGCGGCTTCGGTGGTCGTGGTCCGGGAGGCCCTGGCGGCTTCGGCGGCCGCGGCCCTGGTGGCGGCAGGGGCGATCGGCGTGGTCGCGGTGGCCGCGAGGAGCGCGGACCAGTCGGCTTCGAGGCGGCAGGCCTCGAGGCGGCGCGTGCGGTGGACAAGCCGATCCTCGCCGGCGACTTCGAGGCGCAGCTCGCGCCGCTGGAGAAGCTCGCCACCGCCGCCCGCAAGGGTGGCAAGACCCACGGACTCGACGATCTGTCCCAGGACGCCCGCGGCAAGCTCTTCACCGCGCTGCTCCGGGTGATGCGCCAGCGCGCCCCTGAGGGCGAGGGCGAAGAGGTCGAGCAGAAGGCGGCCCAGCGCCGGCAGGTCTTCGCGACGTTGGCCGAGGTGTGGCGCGCGATGGGCGACGACCGCCGGGCCGACGACGCCCGCGAGATCGCCGGCGACGCGCAGGTGGCGCCGCATCTCCTCGCCTGGACAGGCGAGTGGGACAAGGTCGCCGCGCTCCACGAGAAGGAGGGCAAGTTCCGCGAGGCGGCGAAGCTCTTCGAGGAGCACGACCAGCCCAAGGAGGCCGCGCGCCTCTACCGCCTCGCCGGCGACGCGCCGAAGGTGGTGGAGCTCCTCGGCAAGCTCGGCGATCGCGAGGCCCTCGTCGAGGCCGCGAAGCAGCTCCCGCCCAAGCAGCAGGAGGAGGCCCTCCTCGCAGCCGGCATGGGCGACGTGCTCATGGAGATCCTCGTCCAGTCCGAGCGCTGGGAGGACGTGGGCGGGCTCTACGAGCGCGCCGAGCAGTGGGGTGACGCCGCCCGCGCCTACGAGCGCGCCGGCAAGACCCACAAGGCCGCCCGCGCCTTCGATCGCGCCGGCGAGAAGGCCGAGGCCGATCGCCTGGTCGAGGCGGAGGCGAAGCCCCTCGAGGAGAGCGATCCCCTCGCCGCCGCCAAGGTGTGGGCGCGGTTCGGCAGGCCGCTCGAGGCGGCGCGCCTCGCCCCCGGCGCCCTCGACAAGTTCCGCTGGCTGCGGGAGGGCGGCGCGAACGACGAGGCGATCGAGGTGGCGAAGGCCGAGCTCGCGTCGCTGCAGGAGGCCGGCAAGCCGCTCCTCGAGATCGCGCCGTGGCTCGCCCGCAGCGGCGACACGGCAGGTGCGCTGAAGATCTACGACGAGCACCGCAGGCCGGAGGAGGCGGGGCAGCTCTTCGACGATCTGGGCGAGGCCGAGCTGGCCGCCCGCTGCTTTGAGGTCGCCGGCAAGACCCGGAAGGCGGCGGACCTCTACGAGAAGGCCGGCAACACCGAGGCCGCCCAGCGGCTCCGCGCCGCCGAGCCGCCGCCCCCGACGAGGCCTGCGCCGAAGTCCGGCGGGCCCAAGGGTGGTCCTCGCGGCGCTCGGGGCCCCGGCGGCGGCGGTCGCGATCGCGGCGGCCCGAGAGGTCCCCGGCCGGCTCCGAAGAAGTAGCCCGGCGAACCGTGTGCAATAAGACGACCCGCTCCCGCAGGATTCGGAAGCGGGTCGTCTCGCGTCAGGCGGTCTACGCGATCACCACCACAGGTACGTCACACCGAAAGTCATGGGTGCGAAGTACTTGCTCTTGCCCGACCTCTCCGTCGTCTTGCCGGTGCGCCAGTCCCAGTCGGACTCGTCCTGCTGCTTCAGGTCGAAGAAGGGCAGGTCCACCCGGAAGTCGACCTGGAGGCGGCTCTTGTAAAACCGCAGGAACTCGAAGCCGAGCTCGACGTTCCCGCCCATCCCGCTGTCCGACGTGTCGAAGTCGTCGTTCACGAGGGTCAGCGCCGACCAGCCCAGCCCGCCGCCGATGTAGGGAGACCATCCGCCGTCCAGGAAGAAGTACCTGCCGTTGATGCTCGCCGAGAAGATCGTCGCCTGGTCGATCACGGCCTTCTTGTCGCCGCCGGTGATCCGCAGATCGCCGACGACGCCGAAGTCCTCGGTCTCGAAGGTGCCGCGGAACACCAGGCCCATCCCCGGGAACACGTCGGCACCGGGCACCGCGATGCCGGAGAAGCCCAGGCCCCACAGCGTCTCGCCTGCCTTCTTCTGGTATTGGCGCGTCTCGTCGCCCACCAGCGAGCTCACCTTCGCCGTCTGATCGGCGGACTTCCGGTCGAGGATCATCTCGGCGAGGCGCGGCGCCGCCACCAGCACCTCCTCGATCGTCGCCACGTCGAGGGTGGCGCGGCCGAGGTTGCCGCCCTCCGTCCCCACGTGGGTCACGGTGAGGAAGAGCTTGCTCCCCAGCGGCCGGGCGTCGATCCGATAGGCCTCCCCTCCGCGCGCGTCGAAGGAGGGCTGCCCGACGTCCACGCCGCGCACGCGGATCGCGTCGCAGACGATGTCCGCCACCGTCTCGGCGTCGGCCTCCGGGATCCCCTTCATCGAGCCGATGAGGCACTCGGCGGCGCCGGCGAGGGAGGGGCTGGCCACGAGGGCGGAGAGGAGCAGGAGCTGTATGGTCGTCTGGCGCACGCGGTCGTCCCCTTGTGGAGCTGTTTGTCACCCAAACGGTAGCATGTACGGTGCCCACTCAGATTTCCGGCCAACAGTGGGGGTTTCGACCGATCCGCCGCGATGAACCGGGACATCCGTGTCGCGGTTTCCCTGGTAGGATGAGCGTCCAAGTGGACAACGAAGCGAACAGGCCGTCCCTGCTGGTGGTGGGCTGCGGCGGGATCGGCGGCGTCCTCGCCGCGACCCTCGCCGAGCAGGGCCATCGGCTCACGGTCGTGACCCGGCGCCCGGCCATCACCGAGGCGATCCGCCTGCGGGGCTTCGAGCTGCGCGACGAGCTGGGGCCCAGACAGATCCGTGGGGAGGTCGAGCTCGTCGAGTCCCTCCCCGAGCGCGGCAGCTTCGACTTCGTGCTGCTCGCGGTACCGCCCACCGCCCTCGCCGAAGTCGGCGCCGCCGCCAGCGGCCTCCTCGCGGAGGGCGGCGCCCTCGTCTGCTTCCAGAACGGCCTCTCGGAGGAGCGTCTCGCCCCCATCGTGGGGGCCGAGCGGGTCATTGGCGCGGTGGTGGCGTGGGGCGCGTCGTCCCCCGAGCCCGGCGTCTACGAGCGCACGAGCGCCGGCGGCTTCACCCTGGGCCGCGTCGACGGCGTGGCGTGCGAGAGCCTGCGCAGGCTCGCGCGTCTCCTCGAGGCGGTGGGTCCCACCGAGATCTCCCAGAACCTCACCGGCGCCAGGTGGAGCAAGCTCGCGCTCAACTGCGCCGTCTCTTCGCTGGGCACCATCGGGGGAGACACCCTGGGTGCGCTGCTTCGGCACAGGTTCGTGCGTCGCCTCGCCCTCGAGGTGATGACCGAGGCGGTGGAGGTGGCGAACGCCGAGGGCGTGAAGCTCGAGAAGGTGGGCGGCACCCTCGATCTGCAGTGGATCGCCCTCACCGACGCCGAGCGACATGGCACGAACTCGCCGACCACCCTCGCGAAGCACGCGCTGCTGCTGGCGGTCGGGGCGCGGTACCGGCGGCTGCGCTCGTCGATGCTCGCCGCCATCGAGCGGGGGCGCGAGCCCGGCGTGGACTTCCTCAACGGCGAGGTGGTGGCGCGGGCCCGCCGCCGGGGGATGCGGGCGCCGGTGAACGAGAAGGTGCTCGCGACGGTGCACGCCATCGCCAAGCGGCAGGAGCGCAGCGACCTGGCGACGCTCAGGCGGCTCTACGACGAGACCCGCGGCTAACCCGGGGCGAGGGCGGCCCAGACGAACCCGCCCGTGTCGCCGCCGTGGGGCGGCCGCATCTCCCCCGAGTGGAAGGCGTGCAGGTCGGCCATCACGGCCTCGTAGTCTGCGAGGCTGCCGAAGCCGGTGGGATCGTCCACGTCGTACACCAGCGTCCCCGGCGCGCGCAGGCGCCACGCCTCCTCGAGGAGCAGCGCCTCCCTGGGGCCCGGCGAGTCTCGGTGGTGATCGAGCCGATGCGACGCGCGGACGGCGTACAGCCTGCCGCGGTTCACGTGCTCGAGCAGATCGTCGATCTCCGCCTTGTCGAGCTGCATGCCGAGGGCGGGGCCCCCGAGATCCCAGCTGATCCCGACGCCGTACTCGATCTTGCGCAAGGACCGCGCGTCCAGGCGGTCCACGTCGACCACCAGCCTCGCGCCGGCCTCCTCCGCGCTCGCCCTCAGCTCCGACAGCTCGAGCATCGCGCCGCCCCTGGGGCGGGGCCACGAGCGCAAGGTGGCCGTCACCACCTCGACGCGCATCGTCTCCACCGCGACCGAGAAGCGGTGGAGCTCGTCGGGATCCATGAGCCTGTCGAGGAGCTCGCGGCCCGCGTGGAGCCAGGTCGCCCGCACGCCCTCGGAGTGGACGAGATCCCGCACCCGCTCGGGTTCACCCGGTGCGAGCACGTCCAGGTGACGCGGGGAGGCGTAGAGCTCGAGCGAAGGAAAGCCGTGGCGTCTCGCGAAGCGGACGTGCCACTCGTCGAGCTGGGCCGCGGCGAAGAGGCGGGTGGAGAGCAGCGCGCGCACCTGAGGAACTTGGGGCGGCTGCCCCGGATCCGGGACAGCCCCTATGCGTGCTCGCTCGCCTCCTGCCGCCCCTCCTCGCAGCCGAACACGATCGCGTGCTCGAACTCGTCGAGATCGAACGGCTTGGAGATCACCCGATCCACGCCCATCTGCCTCCCCAGCCGGGAGAGATCCTGCGCGGCGATGGCGCTCATCAGCATGATCGAGGCGTTCCCGCTACGGGCGCGCAGCGTGTGGACCACCTGCTCGCGATCGATGTCGGGGAGGGTGAGGTCGGAGAGGATCGTGCACACCGGGCCGCGATCGAGGATCGCCAACGCTTCACCCATGGTGGAGGCCTGCTCCACGTCGTACGACAGATCGGCCAGGATCTCCGTCAGCAGATCCGCGAGTTCCGCTTCGTCCTCGATCACCAGGATGCGATGCCGGTGCATGGCAGCCCCCCGTTCGTGTGGTTAGAGACTGGCGTTCTTCTTCAGCGCCCCGATCGCGTCGGCGTAGCTCGGCGCGTTGAACACCGCGCTCCCGGCCACGAAGACGTTGGCGCCGGCGCGAGCGACCTCGGCCACGTTCTGCGGGCCGATGCCGCCGTCCACCTCGATCCAGAGATCGTGCCGCCCCATCTCGTCCGCCATGTCGCGGATCTCGCGGATCTTGCGCAGCGCCGAAGGGATGAACGACTGCCCGCCGAAGCCGGGGTTCACGCTCATCACCAGGACCATGTCGAGGTCCTCGAGCACGTACTCGATCGCCGAAGCGGGCGTGGAGGGGTTCAGCGCGACGGCGGGCTTGGCGCCGGCGGCGCGGATCTGCTGCACGGTGCGGTGCAGGTGCGGGCAGGCCTCGGCGTGCACGCTCACGATGGCGGCGCCGGCCTTCACGAAGGCGTCGATGTACTTCTCGGGCTCGACGATCATCAGGTGGACGTCCAACGGCTTGGTGGCTCGCTTCGCGACCGCCTGCACGACCGGCGGCCCGATGGTGAGGTTGGGCACGAAGCGGCCGTCCATCACGTCCACGTGCACGAGGTCGCAGCCTGCCTGTTCGATGGCGGCCACCTCTTCGGCGAGGCGTCCGAAGTCGGCGGAGAGGATCGAGGGGGCGATCAAGGGGGCGAGGGTCACGTCGAGGCGCTCCGGGGGCGGGTCGAGTCGAAAGCACCGGGTACCACTTCGGCGCCTGCACGGCAAAGGTGCGGGCCATCGAAGCCGCTCCGCGAGGGACATGGCCCGTGTTCGGGAGACGTCACGGGGAGCGGCGCTCAGGCCTCTCGGATCAGGCGAGCGGCGAAGAAGCCGTCCATCCCCTGGCGGTGGGGCCAGGTCTCGAGGAGCCAACCGTCCGTGGCGAACGGGGCGGACGCCAGGGGCGCCGGCGCGAAGGTACCCCCGCTGCGCTCGAGGAACGCGTCCACCTGGAGGCGGCCCTCCTCCGGGAGAGGCGAGCACACTGCGTACACCAGGACGCCACCAGGCTTCACGGCCTTCGCCACGTTGTCCAGGATCCGCGCCTGCCCCACCACCATCCGGGCCACGTCCTCGGGGGTGCGCCGGTAGCGCAGCTCGGGGTGCCGTTGGAGGGTGCCGAGGCCCGAGCAGGGGGCGTCCACCAGCACGCAGTCGAAGGGGCCGGAGGCGTCCGGCGGCAGGGGTGCTCCGGCGTCCGCCGCCATCGGCCGGACGACCGATAGACCGAGGCGCGCCGCCTCCTCCGCGATCCGCCGCACCTTGCGCTCGTGGACGTCCAGGGAGATCACCTCGCCTGCCCCGAGCTCCGCCAGGTGGCAGCTCTTGCCGCCCGGCGCGGCGCAGGCGTCCAGCACCCGATCGCCCCTCGCCGGGGCGGCCAGCAGGGACACGAGCTGCGCCGCCTCGTCCTGCTGCGAGAACATCCCTTCCCGGAACGAAGCCAGGCGGGTGAGGGCGCCGCCGCCTTCCAGGCGCAGGGCGTCCGGGGAGAGGCGCCCCTCGTGGATCGCGGCGAGATCCGGCGCCTCCTCCCGGAGCCGGGCGGCGAGGGCGTCGCGATCCGTGCGGGTGCGGTTCACCCGCACCGTCTTCGGGGCGGGCCCGTCGATCGCCTCGGCGAAGGCCACCGACTCCTCTGCGCCGAGGAGGTCGACGAGCTTCTGGGCGAGCCAGCGCGGGAGCGACGCGCCGATCTCCAGGGCGGCGAGGGGCCCCGGGGGAATCGGCGGCGCGCCCTCTCTGGCGAGGCGCCGCAGGATCGCGTTCGCCAGGCCCGCCGCGCGATCGAGGCCCACCCGGCGGGCGGTCGACACCGTCTCGCCCACGGCGGCGTGCGGCGGGATCCGCGTGTAGAGGAGCTGGTACGCGCCCACCCGGAGCAGGTCGAGCACCGAACGCTCGAGCTTCGCCAGGGGCTGCTTCGACAGCGGCGCCAGCGCGTGGTCGAGGGCGGCGCGGCGGCGCAGGATCCCATAGACGAGCTCGGTGGCGAGGCCTGCGTCCCGGGGATCCATCCGGCCGGCGGCGGAGAGCTCCGCGTCCAGCGCGAGGTTCGCGAAGGCGGCGTCCTGCTCCACCCGGCGGAGGACGGCGAGGGCGATGGCGCGTGGGTCAGCCATCGCTCAGTCGTGGCCCGGGCGGGCCGACGACTCCCGCCGCCGGTTGGCGATCACGCTCGTCAGGATCGTGAGCAGCAGGATCCCCACGATCACCGCGAGGGAGATCAGCGTGGGGATCGGCGCGATGTCGCTCAGCAGCATCTTCACGCCGACGTACGCGAGGATCACCGAGAGGCCGATCTCCAGGTGGACGAAGCGCTCGATCACGTCCGCGAGGAGGAAGTACAGCGAGCGCAGGCCCAGGATCGCGAAGATGTTCGACGTGAAGACGATGAAGGGATCGGTGGTCACCGCGAAGATCGCGGGGATCGAGTCCACCGCGAAGACGATGTCCATCGCCTCCACCACCACCAGCGCCACCAGAAGCGGCGTCGCGACCTTCTTGCCGTTGCCGTTCCGGGTGAGGAAGTGCTTGCCGTCCAGCTCGTCCGTGGTGGGCACGAACCTCTTGAAGAGGCGGAGCACCATGTTCTTGCGGGGATCGGGTTTGTCACCGCGCTTCACCAGCATGCGGATGCCGGTGAAGACGAGGAACGCGCCAAAGACGTAGAGCACCGCGTGGAAGCGCTCGATGAGCTGGACGCCCAGGAGGATCATCACGCCGCGGGAGACGAGGGCGCCAAGGATGCCCCAGAAGAGCACGCGGTGCTGGTACTGGCGCGGGACGCCGAAGCTCGTGAACACGAGCACCATCACGAAGAGGTTGTCGACCGAGAGGCTCTTCTCGATGACGTAGCCCGTGATGAAGTCGATGCCCTTCTCCGGGCCCAGGTCCCACCACACGAAGACGGCGAACGCGGCGGCGAGGCCGATCCAGACGCAGGTCCAGACGACCGCCTCCTTGATCTCGACGACGTGGGGGTTGCGGTTGAACACCCCGAGGTCGAGCGCGAGGACGATCAGGATCAGCACGAGGAAGCCGATCCAGAGGACCGGCGACTGCGCGGCGATCAGGACGGCGGGGAGGAAGGTCGAGACCAAGAACGCTCCTTGCCCGGGCGGACGCCTCGGTGTGCGGTTTCCTACTGGAAAACCGCGGCGCGGGCCAGCAAACCCGGCGCTCCGCTCAAGGCTTCCGCGTGCCGGCGATGCGCTCGAGGGCCTCCAGGTACGAGCCCACGCCCTTTCCCATGATCTTTGCCACGCAGACCTCCTCGATGACGCTCACCTGCCTCCAGGGCTCCCGGGCGGACAGGTCGGAGAGGTGCACCTCGTACGCCGGCATCCCCACGGCGGCGATCGCGTCGCGGATCGCGTACGAGGTGTGGGTGTAGGCGCCGGCGTTGATCACCAGGGCCTGCATCCACTTTCGGTTCGCGTGCAGCTCGTCGATCAGCGCGCCCTCGTGGTTGCTCTGGAACGAGCGGACCTCGAGCCCGAGCGCTTCGCCGTGGCGTCGCACCATCTCGTCCAGCTGCTCGAGGTTGATCGTCCCGTAGATCGACGGCTCGCGCTCGCCGAGGAGGTTCAGGTTGGGGCCGTGGAGCACGAGGACGCGCATCGATCAGGTCTCCAGTGCAACGTCCACCGCCGCCTCCAGCAGCGGCGTGGGCAGGTGGGGCAGCACCTCCGCCCGCCCGAGGGCAGAGAGGATCACGTAGCGCAGCTCGTGGCCTTCGGCCTTCTTGTCGCGGCGGGCGGCGGCGATCACGGTGTCGCGGGGCGGCGGCACGAACGGCGGCGGCGCCGGGAAGCGGGCCAGGAGCGCCAGCGCGCGCTCGGCGTCGGCCTGCCCCAGCTTGCCGAGCTGCCACGAGATCACCAGCGCCGCCCTCATCCCCTTCACCACCGCCTCGCCGTGGGTGAGGGAGACGTAGCCGGTCGCCGTCTCGAGCGCGTGGCCGATCGTGTGGCCGAAGTTCAGCACCCGGCGCAGCGAGGCCTCGCGCTCGTCGGCCTCCACGATCCGCGCCTTGATCTTCACCGCGCGGGCGATCGCCTCGGAGAGGAGCGCGTCGGGCGCGTCGTCGCCCGCCAGCACCTCGAGGTGCCGCTCTAGAAACTCGAGGAACGGCACGTCCGCGATCAGCGCGGCCTTCGCCACCTCGGCGAGCCCGGACCAGCGCTGCCGCGCCGGCAGCGTGGAGAGCGTGCGGGTGTCGGCGAGCACCAGCCTGGGGTGGTGGAACGCGCCCACCAGGTTCTTGCCGAGCGGGTGATCGACCGCGACCTTGCCGCCCACCGACGAGTCCACCTGGGCGAGCAGCGTGGTGGGCACCTGCACGAAGGCGAGGCCGCGGTGGTAGGTGGCGGCGACGAAGCCGGCCAGATCGCCGACCACGCCGCCGCCCAGGGCGACGACGGTGTCGCCGCGGCCGACGCCGTGCTCGATCAGCTTGCCGTAGAGCTCGCCGGCGTGGGCGAGGGTCTTGCCCCGCTCCCCGGGCGGCACCTCCACGTTGATCCAGGGAAGGTCCGCCTCGCCCAGCGATCGCAGGGCGGGGCCGCCCCAGCGCGAGAAGGCGTCGGCGTCGGAGATCATCGCGACTTTCCCGCGGAGCCCCAGCTCGCGCAGCGACGATCCGAGGGTCTCCAACAGGCCAGGCCCGGCGCGAAACGGGTAAGGCGCGGGTCCGGCGCGGATCGTCAGCTCGATCATCGGACCTCCGCCCCTCCTTGCCGCGACAGCACCGATGCGTCGGCTCGCCGGGTCGTCGAGGCAGCGCAGCGGATCACCCCATCGGCGTGCGCACACCCACTGCGGCGGTTGGTCCAACCCGCGCTCACCGCGCCCTCCTCGCCAGCGGGCCCTCGATCGTCCGCAAGAAGCCAAGGGCGGCTCCCGCCACCTCCTCCGGCGACGCGCCCGTGGTCTCCAGGCGCATGTCCGCCTTCGCGTACCAGCGCTCGCGGGTGGCCGACAGGGCGCGCAGCCGCTCCAGCGGATCGCCGTCGCCGAGCAGGGGCCGCGCGAGGAGGCTGCGATCGTCGGCGGTGAGGCGCCGAGCCAGCTCCTCGGGTTCGGCGTGCAGGTGGATCGCCACGCCGGCGCCGCGGATCCTTCGCCACGCGCTCTCGCGGGTGACCGCGCCGCCGCCGAGCGCGATCACCGATTCGGGCTGACCGATCACGTTCGCCAGCGCCACTTCCTCGAGCTCGCGGAAACCCTCCTCCCCCGAGTGTCGGAAGATCTCCGCGATCGACATCCCCGACCGGCGCTCGATCGTCGCGTCCAGATCGATGAAGGGGCGCTCCAGCCGCCGGGCCAGGATGAGGCCGGAGCGCGTCTTCCCGGATCCCATCGGGCCCAGCAGGAACACGTGCCCCGGCTCCGCCCGGGCGGCGAGCCGCATGCGCGCGAACGGCAGCCGCATCGAGTCCAGCGTGTCGCCGCCCAGCACCTCGAGGAGCGCGTCCGCGAGGGCCAGCGCCACCATCGCCTCCGCCACCACGCCGGCGGCGGGCACCGCGCAGGTGTCGCTGCGCTCCACGTGGGCCTTGCGATCCTCCATGCGGCGCAGATCCACCGAGCCGAGCGCCGCGGGGATCGTGGCTATCGGCTTCATGTACGCGCGCACGACGAGGGCCTCGCCATTCGTGATCCCGCCCTCGAGGCCGCCGGCGCGGTTGCGCGTGCGGGCGAGGCGCCCCGCCACGAGGTGGATCGGATCGTGGACCTCGCTGCCGCGGAGCTCCGCCGCGCGAACGCCGTCGCCCACCTCCACCGACTTGATCGCGGGGATCGACATGAGCGCGCGGCCGAGCCGGCCGTCGAGCTTGCGATCCCAGTGCACGTGGGAGCCGAGGCCCACCGGCAGCCCCGTCACAACCACCTCCACCACGCCGCCCAGGGTGTCGCGGGCGCGCCGGGCCTCGTCGATCGCGTCGACGAACCTGGCGTTCGACGCCTCGTCCGCCGCGCGGGTGTCGAACCCGTCGGCGTGGAGCCCGAGCCCCTCGGCGTCGTCGTGGAAGAGCGACGGCACCACCTCCTCCGCCGAGGTCCCCGTCACGCCTCCGATCGAGCGCACGTAGGAGCCGACGCCGATCCCGAACTCGCGCAGGAGCGTGCGTGCCGCGGCGCCGAGGGCCACGCGGGTCGCCGTCTCCCGGGCGGAGGCGCGCTCCAGCACGTTGCGCAGATCGTCCACGTGGCCGTACTTCAGCCCGCCGGCGAGATCGGCGTGCCCCGGCCGCGGCACGACCACCGGCTTCTCGTCCGGGCCGCCGGGGCTCACCTGCATCCGCTCCGTCCAGTTGGCGTGATCGCGGTTGCGGATCAGCAACGCCAGCGGCGAGCCGAGCGTGTGGCCGAAGCGGACGCCGCCGAGGATCTCCACGGCGTCCTTCTCGATCTTCATGCGGCCGCCGCGGCCATGCCCCTTCTGCCGGCGGGCGAGATCCCGATTGAGATCGGCGGCCTCGAGGTGCAGGCCCGAGGGGAGCCCCTCGAGGATCCCGCAGAGGGCTGGGCCGTGGCTCTCGCCGGCGGTGAGGAAGCGCAGTCGGTTCATCGCGGGTCTCGACGATCGGCGGAGGGGCGGGGCATGACAAGGCGCGCGGGCACGATCATGCGCACGCCCCCGCGAGCTCATCGTGCAGATGCGCGAGGAGCGCGTCCGGTGCACGGTGTCCCGTCCACACCTGGAGCTGTTCGTTCGCCTGGTGCAGCAGCATCCACAGTCCGTCGACGATCGTGGCACCCGCCGCCTCCGCCCGGCGCAGGAGCGCGGTGGAGAGGGGGCGGTAGACCATGTCCAGCACGGCGAGGTGATCGTCCAGCTCGCAGCCGGGCGGGAGTGGATCCGCGCCGGCGTCGCCGAGGCCCGCCGACGTGGCGTTCACCAGCGCGTCCGCGTGGGCGAGGGGATGGGCCAGCTCCCGGGCGTCGAGCGGGAGCGCGGCGACGAAGCACTTCCCCGAAGGGCCGCCGAGCGCCGCGCCCGCGGGCCGCGACGTCTCCCAGCGGCGCAGGAGCTCGCCCTCGGGCCACGCCCGCCCCTGCGCGACCAGCTCGAGGCCGAGCCTGCACGCCTTCTCGGGATCGCGGTTCGCGATCACGAGGCCCTTCGCCCCGGCGTCCACCGCGGCGAAGGCGGCGGCCCGGGCGGCGCCGCCGGCGCCGAGGAGCACCACGCGGGCGGCGGGGAGCCGGATCCCGGATCGCTCGAGCGCGAGCCGAAAACCCAGCGCGTCCGTGTTGAAACCGCGGGCGGAGCCGTCCCTGGTGTGCCCGACGCAGTTCACCGCGCCGATCCGCGCGGCGATGGGGTGCAGCCCGTCCACCAGCCTCGCGGCCTCGATCTTGTGCGGGATCGTCACCGACAGGCCCGCGATCGATCCGCGCCGTACCCGGTCGATCGTGGCCGGGAGCTCATCGGGCGTCACCCGAAGCGCGGTGTAGTGGGCGTCGATCCCCAGGTCGGCGAAGAAGCGCGCGAAGATCCGGGGCGAGAGCGAGTGCGCCACCGGATCGCCGATCACCGCGTACGTCTGGCGAGGCCGAGCCACGGCGCGGAACTTACCACGCGCGGCCCGGCCCTCGGTTCGGATCCTGCCTCCATGCGGGGCATGGCCGAGCGCGGCCGACGACAGCGACGGGACGCCTCCCGCGCGGCCTCAGGGCGTGCCCAGGGCCTCAGCCGCGATCCGGATCGAGGCGCTGGCCCACCTGCACCCGGCGACCGGCGACGAACGCGTCGGCGGGCATGCGCCGCTTGCCCTCCGGCTGCACCTCGCGGAGATCCAGCGCCTGGCCGTCACCCGTGGCGACGAGGAAGGGCTGCAGCGAGAGCACCGTGCCGGGGGGCGCGTCCAGGCTCGATACCGGACGCGCGGCGGGTGCGGCGGCGTGCACCTTGAGGAGCTCCTTGGCGCCCGGCGAGAGGTACGTGAACGTCCCCGGCCAGGGGTGGAAGCCCCGGATCCGCGCGGCGAGGAGGCGGGCAGGCTGCGAGAAGTCGAGGCGCCCCTGATCCTTCTCCAGGATCGGCGCCAGCGTGGCCTGATCGTGATCCTGCGGGACGGCCTTCAGCTCGCCCTCGAGGTAGCGCGGCAGCTCCTCTCGGACGATCCCGCCGCCCAGGCGCGCCAGCGTGTCGTGCATCGAGCCGCCGGTGTCGCCGGGGCCGATCGGGATCTTGCGAATCGCCAGCATGTCGCCGGTGTCGAGGCCCTCGTCCATCCGCATCAGGGTCACGCCGGTCTCGGACTCGTCGTTCGCCACCGCCCACTGGATTGGCGCGGCGCCGCGGTACTTGGGCAGGATCGAGCCGTGGACGTTCACGCAGCCGAGCCGGGGCAGATCGAGGAGCTCCTTCGGCAGGATGCGCCCATACGCCGCCACCACCGCCACGTCGGGCGCGAGCTCGCGGAGCTGCGCCGCCAGCACGCCGTCGCGCAGCTTCGCCGGCTGGAACACGGGGACCCCCCTCGCCTTCGCCCACGCCTTCACCGGCGGCTCGGCGAGCTCCTGCCCCCGGCCCTTCGGCCGATCGGGCTGCGTCACCACGGCCACCAGCTCCGTCACCGCGGCCGTCGCCTCCACGATCGGGACCGCGAAGTCCGGCGTGCCGAAAAAGACGCTGCGCGCGCTCATTTCAAGACCTCCATCGAGCGGCGCATTCAACCAGCGCGGGCGCCCGGTGTCAGCCGGCATCGCGAGGGTGCAGGGGTGTCGGCGTCGACTCGGCCTCGATCGGCCTCGTCGAGAATCATCCGATCGCGAGCAGGTGGAGGTCGGCGAGGTTGGTGCCGCTGGCGAACGCGGGGATCGCCGCGCCCACCGCGTCGCAGGCGGCGGCGCTCGCCGCGAGGCGGATCGCCTCCTCCACGTCGAAGCCCTGGGCCCGGCCCCGATCGGCGGTGGCGCCGTCGACCACCGCGCCGGCGTTGTCGCTCAGGCCGTCGCGGCCGTCGCTCCCCGCCGCGAGGAACGCGGCGTCCATGCCGCGGCGGCGATCGAGCTGGGCGGCCATGAGCAGCGCGAGCTGCTGGGAGCGTCCACCCCTGCCGGCGTGCGGTGGCAGCCGCACGGTGGGCTCCCCCGCGCCCACCAGGAGCATGCGCTTGCCGGGGTTCTCGTCGAGCCAGCTCGCGTAGCCGCGCGACACGTCCTCCACCAGGCCCTTCGAGAAGCCCGTCGACGCGATCACCCGGAAACCCCGCGCCTCCCCTTCGCGGCGGGCCGCTGCGGCGAGCTGCGAGGGACCGGCCAGGACCGCGGTCGACCATCGGTCGAAGAGAGGATTGCCGGGCTTTGGGCTCTCGTCCCTGCCGCTGCGCAGGTGCGACATGACCTGCGACGGGAGCGCGCCCTCGAGCCCACGAGCGGTCACGATCGATCGGGCCTCGCCGTACGTCGACGGATCCGGCGAGAACGGGCCGCTCGCGATCGTGCCCGGATCGTCCCCCTCCACGTCGGAGATCGCGAGGAGCTCGCCGCGCGCCGCCGAGCACGCCGCCGCGAGCCTGCCGCCCTTCACCCGTGAGAGATGCTTTCGCAGGACGTTGATCTCGTCGATCGGCGCGCCGGCGGCGAGGAGGAGCTTCGTCGTCTGCGCGAGATCCGGCAACGCCAGCGAGGGCGGGAGCGCCTCCGCCAGCGCCGAGCCGCCGCCCGACAGCAGGACCAGCGCCGTCTGATCGCGTCGGATCGATCGAACGAAGGCGAGCAGCCGGATCCCCGCGCGGATCGATCGGGGCCCGGGGACGGGATGATCGCCGAGGACGACCTCGAAGCCCGTCGGCGCCGACATGCCTGCAGGGCCCACCGCGAGCCCGCCGATCGGGCCCAGCGCCTGCGCCGCGCCGTGGGCCATCGGGCCTGCGGCCTTGCCCAGGGCGATCGCCACGATCTCCGTCGGCTTCGACGGCAGCTCGTCGCGGCGCGCCTCCAGGTGCTCGCGCACGAGGCGGTCCCCGGCGAGCGACGCCACGGCGGCCTCGTAGATCTCGACGAGCTCGTCTCGAAGGGAGACCGGCAAGGGCTACCTACTCGCCCCTGAAATTGGGCGCCCGCTTTTCCAGGAACGCCGCGATCCCCTCCAGCGCATCCGCGCTGCCCACCCCCACCGCAGCCAACTCGATGACCTTCGAGAGCTCATCGTCGTACGAGTCGTTCGCCTTCAGCCGCTGCTTCGCGGCAGCCAGCGCCAGCGGCGCGTTCGCGGCCAGCCGAGTCGCCAGCTCCACCGCCAGCGCCCGTGTCGACGCGCCCTCCGTCACCCGGTTCGCGAGGCCCATGGCGTACGCCCGCTCGCCGTCGAACGGCTCGCCGAGGAGCACCAGCTCCAGCGCGCGGCCCAGGCCCACCATCCGAGGCAGGTAGTGGCCGGTGCCGCCGTCGGGGACGAGGCCGCGGCGCGTGAAGGTGTACGAGAGCTTCGCGTCCTTCGCGATCACCCGCAGATCGCAGGCGCAGGCGAGGTCGAGGCCGAAGCCCGCCGCCGCACCCTCCACCGCGGCCACGGTCGGCTTCGGCAGATCCCACAGCGAGCGGATCGCCGCGTGGAGTTGCCCGGAGAGCACCTTGCGCGACAGCCCGCGGCGGTTGTGCGGCGAGGGATCGCCCGACAGCAGCCCCATCAGGCCCGAGAGATCGATCCCGGAGCAGAAGCTGCCGCCGGTGCCGGTGAGGACCACCGCGCGGACTGCGTCGTCGTAGCGGGCGTCGTCCAGCGCCTGGCCGAGCGCCTCCGCCAGCTCCGGCGTCAGGGCGTTGCGGGTCTCGGGTCGGTTGAAGGAGAGGACGAGGACGTTGCCCTCACGCTCTCTCTGCAGGATCTCGTTCGGCATGTGCTCTCCGCATGAACGTTCGCTTGGACGGTCGAACTTCGAAGTTCATGCAAAGGTCGGTTCCACCCACCTCCACGCCACGCTCCGAATAGAGGGTAGCCGGATTCGCCGTGTGGTGAAAAGTGCACATTGTAAGAAAAGTTGCAGGAGCGCTGCCGCCCGGCAGCTGCGGTGCCCTCATCCGATTCCCGAGGGAAAACCCCTGCTTCGAGGCGCGGAGGGATCAGTGGATCCGCGGCTCGATCGGCAGGGTGCGCACCACTTCGGCCTCGATGGTCGCCAGCTCCTCCAGCCGGGCGTCCACCTCGGCTGCGGGGGCGTAGGCCTTGGCGAGGTCCACGAAGAGCAGGTAGTGGCCGCCCTCCGCCCGGGCGAGGCCGGCGTAGAACGACCTCAGGTCGGGATCGGGCAGCGCGCCGGCCAGGAGCTCCAGCCGCTCGCACGATCGCGCCTCGATGAGCGCGCTCACCAGCAGGCGATCGGTGCGCCGGTGCTCGTGGCGCTCCTTGCGGACCTGGGCCAGCAGCGCCTGCGCGTAGGGGTCGCCGCCGTCGCGGCCGAGCCGGAGGCCGCGGGCGAGGATCCGATCGTGCACCTGGCGAAAGTGCCGCAGCTCCTCCTGCGCCAGCCGCGCCATGCTCTTCACCAGGCGATCGTGGTCGGGGTACGCCGTCACCAGCGCCATCGCCGACGCGGCGGCCTTCTTCTCGCAGTGGGCGTGATCGAGCAGCACCTCGTCGAATCTCTCGACGGCGAGCTCGGTCCAGCGGGGATCGGTGGGCGTGCGAAGGGGAAGCATCGGGGCGGGAGGATACCCACGGGGGGCGCACGGGCAAGGGGGGGTGTGCACCGCCCGCATCAATCCTCGAGGCGCACGGGATCCTTCAGGAGCTTCGCCGGATCCCAGCGGGACACGAGCTCGCGCGGCGTCACCCGCTCCCCGGGCGAGGCCAGTCCCGACAGCGACGCGAGCAGGCCGCAGATCGCCCTCGGATCCTCGCCCTTCGCGCGCAGCTCCGGCAGCGAGCGGGCGCCGTTTCGCTTCGCGAGCCTGCCGCCGTCGGGCCCGAGCACCAGGGGCACGTGACCGAACACCGGCGCCCGCAGATCCAGCGCCTGGTAGACGAGGAGCTGCCTCGGCGTCGACGAGAGTAGATCGTCGCCTCGGATCACCTCGGTGATCTCCATCGCCGCGTCGTCCACCGCGACCGCGAGCTGGTACGCCGCCACCCCGTCCACGCGGCGGATCACGAAGTCCCCCACCTGCTCGTCGACGTCGATCGCCAGCGGCCCGAGGAAGAGATCGTGGAAGCGGATCGCGCCCGACGGCACCTTCAGCCGCACCGACGGAAACCGCCCCGCCGCGCGCTTGGCTGCAGCGCGTTCCAGCGTGCACGTGCGGCAGGTGCCGGGGTAGCGGGGTCCGTCCTCGCCCGCGTGGGGCGCGTTGCTCGCCGCCGCCACCTCCGCCCGGGAGCAGAAGCACTCGAACGCGAGACCACGGGCGACGAGCGCCTCCACCGCGGCATCGTAGCGCACGCCGCGAGAGTCTTGATCATAGGGGGCGTAGCGTCCGCCGACGTCCGGGCCCTCGTCCCAGTCGAGGCCCAGCCAGCGCAGGTCGTCGAGGATCCGCTGCGCCGCGCCCGGCGCCTCGCGGGGCTTGTCCAGGTCCTCCATCCGGAGCACGAACTGGCCGTCGCGAGCCCGCACGGAGAGCCACGCGAGCAGCGCCGTTCGGGCGTTGCCGAGGTGGAGATCCCCGGAGGGGGTCGGTGCGTACCGGCCGCGAACCATGCCGCTCACGCTACTGCAAACGCGGGCCGCGTTGCCGCCCTTCGCGCGCGATGCGACGACGCGGCGTGCCGTTGAAAAACCATCCGAGCGGCCGGTTTACGTAAGGGCACGCCGTCCCCAAGTTCCTCCGGCAGACAGGCAGGAGCCGGAAGGACGGTCTCGCGTTGCGTATCCTCCACATCTCCGACGTTCACATTCAGGTCGACTACGACGAGAGGTCCTGGGCCAGGATCGGGTGGAGGCGGGTGGCCGCCCAGCTCGAGCTCAAGCTGGCGCGCCGCGGGCGGCGCTACCAGGATGCGCCACACACCCTCCAGCGGCTCCTCGCCGACGCCCAGGAGCGGGGCGGCTTCGATCACGTCGTCCTCTCCGGGGATCTCACCGCGCTCGCCGTCGACGAGGAGTTCGAGGGCGTGCGCAAGGCGCTGGGCGATCTGGCCGACCAGCCCGACAAGCTCACCGTGATCCCCGGCAACCACGACGTCTTCACGCCGGGCAGCGCGCGCAAGAAGCGCTTCGAGGCGTGGTTCGGGAACCTGCTCGAGTCCGATCTGCCCGAGCTGCGCGCCGAAGGGCCGTGGCCCCACGTGCGCCTGCTGGGCGACGACGTCGCCATCGTGGGCCTGTGCTCGGCTCGCGTACCACCCGTGCCGGGCATCGCCGCGGGGTACGTGGGCGAGGCTCAGCTCGCGGCGCTGGTGCGGATCTGCGAGCACCCGCGCGTGGTCGGGCGGACGATCCACGTGGTCGTCCACCACGCGCCGCTGCGCGCGAACGGCAGGCTCGACTCGCGGCACCACGGCATGGCCGACGGCCTCTCGCTCGTGGAGGCCGCGATCCTGGGGAAGGTCGACTCGATCCTCTGCGGCCACATCCACAACCGCTTCCGCTTCGACGTGGCAGGCGGCCCTCGGATCGTGTGCGGCGGCAGCTCCACGTGCCTGGGGCACGAGGGCTACTGGCTCCTCGACAGCACGCGCGGCAACGTCACGCAGGTGGAGGAGGTGGCGCTGCCTTCGGAGACGGGAGTCGTCGTGCCTGCACCCGGGGCGCCGCCGGCCGCACCGGCCGCCGCCGCCGCACCCGCCGCCAAGCCCGCGCTGTTGCCGGGAGCTCCGCTGGCGGCGGCGAGCTGACGCGCGCTACAGCCTACTTCTTCGCCTTCTCGTGGCGGGCGGTGACCACCGTGCGGATGCCGCCGCGCACGAAGAAGTCGCCCACCACCTCCACGAAGAGCGGATCGATCGCGGCGATCACGTCGTCGCAGATCTTGTTCGTCACCGCCTCGTGGAACGCGCCCTCGTCGCGGTAGCTCCACAGGTAGAGCTTCAGGCTCTTCAGCTCCACGCAGAGCTCGTCCGGGATGTAGCGGATCTTGATGTGCGCGAAGTCCGGCTGGCCGGTGAGCGGGCACAAACAGGTGAACTCCGGCGCGTCGAAGAAGATCTCGTACGGGCGGCCGGGCTTCGGGTTAGGAAAGGTGTCGAGGTTCTTCTGGGGCTTCGTGGCCATGTCGTTGGTCTCGCTGGCTGCGCAGGCGATCGCCTTCCGCTGCACGGGGGCGGCGCGTCGTCCGCGGTCGATTTGGTTTTGGGCGCGAACGCCCGTCAGGCCTGCGAACCGTCGTCCGCCGGCGCGTCTTCCGCTGCCGGCGCGGCCTCTTCGGCTTCGGCCGCTTCGATCGCGCCCGGAGGCGGCGCCTCCGCCTTGAAGCCGAACGTCTGGCCGAAGCCGCGGTTGTAGAACCGCACCGCCTTCGGATCCAGCGCCAGCGCGCGCTCCGCCCCCTCGCGGGTCACCAGCGCGAACGAGAGCTCGGCGGGCAGCGGCTTGTCGATGATCGCCAGGTCCCCGGCCTCCAGCTGCCGGAGCTGATCTGCGGTGAGGTAGATCCGCTGCACCTTCTTGCGGCGGGTGGTGAAGTGGAACGCTTCGTCGCCGCGCTCCGTCACCTCGTGCTTCTCCGCCGCGGCGAGCAGGCCCTCGAGCCTCTTGCGATCCTCGGCAGCGCGCTTGCGGTTCTCGTCGCGCTCGCGGTTCAGCATGCGCTCGCGCTCGCGGAAGGCGGCCTCCTCCTCGCGCTTCTTCTGCTCCTCGGGGGAGAGCGACTTCGCGGGGGCGGGGCGGCCGGGCGCTGCCTGCTGCGCGCGGTTCCGGGATCGATCCGGGCCGCGATCGGGCGCCTTCGGCCCACGCGGCGGGGGCTTGGCCTCTTCGGCCTTCTTCGCCTGATCCTGGGTGACCAGGCCGGCCTGGAGGAGCTTGTCGCGGAGGCTCTGCAGTCCCATGTCGTCTCGAAAGTGGTTCGCGCCCACGGCTTCGGGCGAATTTCGGGGGAAAATGGCCCAGGTCGCGCCGGGGCGCAACCAAAGCGGCCGATCGGGCGTCTCGTTTTCGAGGTTGCCGGATCAGCCCTGCTCGCGGGCGGCGCGCTCGAACGCCTCCTCGAACGCCTTTGCGGGCTGCGCCCCCGCCACCCCGAACTTCCCATCCACCACGAAGAAGGGCACCGCCGTGACCCCTACGCGGCGGGGTTCTTCCAGCTCCGCGCGCACCTCGGCGAGGCCGATCTCCGATTCGAGGAGGCCGCGGATGCGCTCCTCGTCCATGCCGACCCCCACCGCGAGCCGAACCAGCTCGTCGCGGCTGCCGATGTCCGTGCCCTCGAGGAAGTAGGCGCGGAAGATCGCCTCCACCATCTCGTTCTGCAGGCCGAGCTCTCCCGCCATCCAGATCAGCCGGTGCGCCTCGAAGGTGTTCGCGGCGCGGGCGATCTTCTCGAAGGCGAAGGGGATGCCGGCCTCGTCGCCGACCTCGCGCAGGTGCTCGTGCATCTGGGCGAGGCGCTCCAGCGAGCCGAAGCGCTCGGTGGCGTACGCGTTCCAGTCCCGGCCCTCCGGGGGGAGGTCGGGGGCGAGCTGGAAGGGATGCCACTTCACCGTGAACTCGTAGCGGTCCGCGGTGGCGGCCATCGCCGCCTCCAGCCGCCGCTTGCCCACGTAGCACCAGGGACAGACGCAGTCCGAGATCACGTCGATGCGGAGCGGCTTCTTCTCTACTGCCATCGTGCGGTGCCCTCCAGATGCGCCGCTTGCAGGCGCAACACGCGCGGACGTTGTCGCATGGGTCGGTCTGCAGCGAAAGGGTGCGGGGTGAGGAAAGAAGGACGTGTGCGGAGGTGGGGGTGGAGGTGGGGCGCGCGTTTGTTGGCGGCGGGCGAGCGGGGCGGGCCCGGCCGCGCGGACGGACACGAGGGGACGCGAATCCGGCGCTTGACAGGTCCCGGGGGCCTAAGTAAGAACGCCGCTCGTTTTCCGCTGCGGGCCGAGGGTCCGCGCGCGGGACCAAAAGAATATTCCGCGGTAGCTCAGTCGGTAGAGCAGGTGACTGTTAATCACCGGGTCCGAGGTTCGAGTCCTCGCCGCGGAGCCAGTCCACTACGGAAGTAAGAACCGGGTCTCCGGCGCTTACTTCCGTATTTTTTTGCCCGCGCGAGCACGTCCTCCATCATGCGCCTGAAGACCTTGCGGCGCCTTGCGAGAGGCCGCGAGTGGCGGACGTTGGCCCCGACACGCTATCGTTCCGCGCACTCTGGAGGATCCCATTTCGACCCTGACCTCATTTCTCGGTCTGTCGTCTGCGGCGGTGTTGCTGCTCGCTTGCGGTGCGAGTTCGCCCCCGCTCGACGTGGGAAGCGGTCACCCCAACGTGAACACCGGTGGCAGTGCCGGCGGAGATGGTGGCGCCGGCGGCGGTGGTGGGGCGGGCGGCGATGGTGGGGCGGGCGGCGATGGTGGGGCGGGCGGGGGCGCCGGGACGCTGACAGGCCCCTCGAAGCTTTCGGAGACCGGGCTGTATTCGGAGATATCCACCCGGACGCTGGCCCCAGGCGTCATCCCCTTCTCGTTGCGCTTCGAATCGTGGACTGACGGAGCCGAGAAGGAGCGCTGGCTCCTCCTCCCGGAGGGGGCGCAGATCGACACATCCGACATGGACGACTGGGAGTTCCCGGTCGGCACGAAGGCATGGAAGCAGTTCAAGCGCGACGGCGTGCTCGTCGAGACGCGCCTGCTATGGAAGCAGCTCGAGGGTAAAGAGGGCTGGTTCGAGATGCCCTACGTCTGGAATGCCGAGGGCTCCGAGGCCTTCGCCACTCCAGGCGGGCTGCCCAATGCCAACGGGACGGAGCATGATGTCCCGTCCCAGCAGGCATGTTCCTATTGTCACTCCATGGTTGGAGACGTCCTCATCGGCCCGGGCGCGATCCAGCTCAGCCGGGAGGGGGGAGACGGTCCTCTCACCGAATGGGCGCTGGCGGGACGCCTCTCGCGGCCGCCCTCGGAAGAGTTCGAACCGCCTGGAACGCCGGTCGTCAAGGCGGCGCTGGGTTACCTCCACGGAAACTGTGGCCTCTGTCATCGCGACGGAAACTCTCTCGCTGCCATCCGCTCCATGCGTCTGTGGCTGAAGACGACCGACCAGTCCATCGAGGAGACAGGTGCCTACACGACCACGTTCAATGAGAAAACCGGGCATCGGTTCATGGACACCACGATGATCGTGGTTCCCGGCAAGCCGGAGGCGAGCCAGCTCGTCGCTCGCATCCAGGTCCGCGACTCGAATTGCGACTTCCCGACCGGCTTCCAGATGCCGCCGCTCTGTACCGAGAAGGTGGACGATGTGGGCGTCTCCAATATCCGGACGTGGGTCGAGCAGCTCCCGACTCCGTAGCTATCGCACTTCGTCCTTCCGGGTACAGAGCCTTCGGACAGGCTCGGGGTCGTGCTTCAGAGGCGCAGAATCGCTGGGCACCTCCGCCGCCGCCGTGAGTCGCCGCTCCTGGGTTGCGTAGGCGTCGACGGAAAGGGTGGGGCGGTGCAGGACCGGGCAAAAGTTCGCGCGACAGGCTTCGAAAGGGGAGCCAAAAAAAGCCACTGAAACCGGCAACTTGGAAGGGCGCTCGAGAGGGCGCCCTTCCTTTTTGGGGCGCGTGCACACTCCATCGCCACTCGTTGCCCAGCCGCCCCCTGTCTATCGCCACTCTCACAAGTTGAGAGCCGCCTGAGCGCCGCGCGAGCGCTTCGTTCAGGCCACGCGTTCCCGCGCTCTCCGGCGAGAGAGGAACGCCGCCAGCAGCGGCGCCGCGAGCAGCAGCGATCCGTCCGACACAGAGCCGCAGCCGCAGCCGCTCGGCGTCGCGGTCGCCGCGTCCGGCGAGTCCGGCGAGTCCGGCGGGTCCGGCGGGGGCGGGGCCTCGCACACGCCGCTCTTGCAGGCGCCGAGCGAGCACGGCGTGCCGTCGGCCCGCGGCAGGAAGCTGCACGCACCATCGGTGCACACCACCGCCTCCTCGCACTCGTTCTCGGATGAGCAGACCTTCGGGTTCGCTCCGGTGCAGACCCCGTTCTGGCAAGTGTCGCTCTCGGTGCAAGCGTTGCCGTCGTCGCAAGGGGCGCCGTCCGGCCTGCGCAGGTTCGAGCAACGCCCCGTCGACGGGTCGCACACCCCGGCGTCGTGGCATTGGTCGATGGCCACGCACCGCACCGGCTCGGTGCCGCGGCAGACGCCGCTTTCGCACCGGTCGCTGCGCGTGCACAGGTCTCCATCGTCGCAGCTCGCCCCGTTCACCTTCGGGGGTTCGGAGCAGACACCTGTCGAGGGGGAGCAGACGCCCACATCGTGGCACTGAGACTTCGCGCTGCAGGTCACCGGGTTCGCGCCCTCGCAGAGCCCCGCCTGGCAACTGTCGGTCTGGGTGCACGCGTTCTGATCATCACAGGCGCTTCCGTCGGGCTTCGGCGGGTTGCTGCAGACACCGGTCGCCGCATCGCACTCACCGGCGTCGTGGCACTGGTCCGAGGCGGTGCAGGTGATCTCATCCGCGCCGATGCAGACCCCCGACAGACACGTGTCGGTCCTGGTGCAGCGGTCGCCGTCGTTGCACGCCGATCCGTCGGGCTTCGGCGGGTCGCTACAGAGCCCACTGGCCGGATCGCATACGCCTGCCAGGTGGCATTGGCTGAGCGCGATGCAGGTGACGGGATTGGTGCCCCGGCAGACGCCAGCCTGGCAGGAATCCGTCTGGGTACAGGCATCGCCGTCGTCGCAGGGCGCGCCGTTCGATTTTAGCGGCTGGCTGCAGACGCCTGTTGCGGGGTTGCAGACGCCGACCTCGTGACAGGCGGACTGCGCCTCGCAGGTCACCGGGTCGCCACCGACACACGCCCCGGCCAGACAGGAATCGGTCCGGGTGCAGGCGTTGCCGTCGTCGCAATGGGTGCCGTCCGCCGCCGCGGCGTCGTCCGGACAGAGCATGGCGGCACCGTCGCAGACCTCTGCGGCATCACAAACCCCCGCCGAAGTGCGGCAGACGGTGCCCTGCACGAGAGGAGCGCACTGGCCATCTACGGCCGCGCCCGTCGCGACGCTGCATGCCTGGCAATCGTTCGCGGCGCCGCCGCCGCACGCCGACTCGCAGCAGACGCCGTCGACGCAGAAGCCGCTGGCGCACTGCCGATCACCGGTGCAGACCGAGCCCTGCTCCAGCGGGGAAAGGGTGCGAACAGCCACGCGCGTATTCCCGAGCGGCTTGGCCTGGTAGGTCCGGTTGTAGGCGAGCAGCCACTCTCGCGCGCTGCGGGAGGCCAGCGCGGGCGCGCTTTCGTGGTACTGCGGCGTGAGATCGAGAACCTGGAAGGGCCCGTCGACCGGCGCGCCGTTCGTGTCGAGGTGGCGGGCCCAGAGGTTCAGCTCCTGGCCGCTGGTGGACCTGAGGCTCCAGAGGGCGAGCACTTCCGCGCCGTCGCTGGCGAGCACCAGGTTGGCAAACAGCTGCGTCGACCCGACCGTCGAGAGGATCGCTGGCGCGCCGGCAGGCGGGATTTGCGCCACCTTGAGCGTGCGAGTTCGCGAGATCCATCCGAGCAAGAATTGCTCGTCCACTGCGGCGGCGCTCAGCTTGTAGGCAGAGTCGTTGCCGATCACGGAGAGCGGTGTCGCGTCGACGAACGCGCCCGCCGTCGTCATCCGGCGCGCGTAGACCGAGTCGCTCCCAAAGTTCGGCCAGAACCCCCAGGCGACCAGATACTCGGTCCCGTTGAACGCGACCGCCGGCGCGTGCGCTGAACCTGACTGGGTGTGAATGGGGACGCCGCCGATGTCGAGCACCGCGCCCGAGGGCGAGAGGCGCGAGCCATACAAGTCTGGTCCCGTGCTCGTCCGCGTGTCGAGCCAGACAGCGAGGCACTCGGTGGCACTGCACGCGAGCCTCGGCTCGGTCTGGTCGCCGGACGTGGTCGATACCGGGATGCCCGATGGATCACGGACCGTGCCGTCTGGCGCAATGCGCGCGGCGTAGAGATCCCACCCGGAGCCACCGCGGTCATCGGACCAGATCACGACGAAGTCGCCTCCGATGGCCGCGACCGACGGGCTGGTCTGGTTCCCCGATCCAGTGCTGATTGCGATGCCGGCCGGATCGAGGATGTTGCCGCTCTGGTCGAAGCGCGCTGCGAAGATGTCCTGGGTGTCGTGGCGATCGTCGACCCAGGCCACCAGGTAATCGTTGCCGTTGAAGGCGACCGACGGAGTCGTCTGGTAGTTGGCGGCGCTCGAGACACGCAGCGGCGCCGCGTCGACCCAGCTCCCGTCGGTTGCCAACCTCCGCTGGTAGACGTCGAGCCCGCGACCACCGGAAGTCTGGTACCGATTCTGTTCGTGCCAGGTCGTCACGAACGCGCTGCCTGTCCAGGCCACACCGAAGCGCCGCTGGTTGCCGCTGAGGATCGCGCTCGGCGCGGTGCCGAAGGAGTGCGGGTTCGTCGGATGGAAGATCGTGCCGTCCGCGCGCACCCTGACGCCGCGGACACCGGTGCTGTACTGATCGTCGTGGTTCCAGACCACGAGGCAGTATCCGCCGCCACAGGCGAGGTTTGGCACCCTGTCCCAGCTCGAGTTGCCGGAGACATCGAGGACGGCAGGGTCGAGCACCTGCAGGTCGGTGGTGACCCGGAAGGCACGGATGGAACCGCTGTAGCTGGTGGAGGAAGAGACGCGAGCGTAGGCGACCCAGTAGTTGGTGCCGTCGAAGGCGACCGCCGGGTCCCACACGTTGTTACCGGCCTGCGAGAGTGCCACTCCGTTCGGCTCGCGTACCACTCCGTCCGATGTGACGCGCGCGCCGTAGATCCGAGGATCGCTCGAGGTGCGGCCGTCGGCCCAGACCACCAGGAAGTCATCGTCTCCCCCGGCGACGTCGGGCCAAGCGCGGGAGTTGGGCGCCTGGCAGATGAGTAGACCGTTGGGATCGAGCACCGTGCCGTCGGTCGCGATCCGTGCGCCGAAGACGAACTCGTACGTGCTTCCACCAGACCGGGCGTCCTGCCAGACCACCAGGAAGACGCCGTCGGAAAAGGCCACGGCCGGTGCGATCTGCGCGTTGGGTGCGTTGGAGACGACGATCGGCGTCGGGTCGAGCAGCGTGCCCGCCAGGCTCACCCGCGCAGCAAAGATGTCCCACGAGTTTCCGGAGACCGTGTGTTGCCAGACCACCAGGAAATTGGTCCCGTCGAACGCGACGTCCGGCCGCTCGCCCTCGCCGAGCCGGATGCCGCCCTCGTCCAGGAGTTGGTGGTTGCCGTCCACGCGCGCGACGTATACGCCGCCTCGTCCGTCTCTCCACGCGGTGAGGCCGATTCCCGCCCCCCACGCGATAGCTGAATCATCCTGCCTCGACGGCGCACCAACGTAGATGGGCTCGTCCGAGCCCCGCTCGGCCGAGACGAGCAGACTGGCTGCCGCGAGCGAAGAGAATAGCGAGCCGACGACCAGGACCAGGCGTTTCATGGGGCCTCGGAGGAGGGGACCTGCCAACGGCGAAGTCGATTGCAGGTGCGAGTATAGAGGAACGGCCAGGACAGCTCGATAGATGATTGCTTCAATTCGATAAGCGATTTTTCCACCATGCCTGCTGTCTGATCTTCCTCCTGGCCCTGGCCCTGGCCTCGGACGAGTCGACCTCACGCCAGATGGCGTCGGGCAGCTCCCAGAGCGGCTTCGCCGAGGGATCGCGCGCGCTCCGGATCTGCCATGAACGCCGCCCAGTCGGCGAGATCGTGCTGGTCAGGCGGATGGAGGATGAGCGGTGCTGCCTGCCGCCCCCCGTCTCCAATGCTGCTCGCCTTTTCGGCTGAGCGCCCTATAACCCCCGCACCACTTCCTTGTTGAGGTCGCCTTGATGCCCCGCTTTTCTCTTGTGATTCCGCTCCTCGGTCTCTTGGTACTGGCGAGCTGCGGCACGCAAGAGCCGGACGAACCCGAGCTACTCGTACCCGGTCCCACCATCGCGGCGCCAGCCTTCGTCACCGCAGGGCGGGACGGGATCGTGGCCTCGGTGCCCCCGCAGATGGGCGGGTCCTACGAGTGGTCGATCCAGGGAGGCGAGCTCCTGGAGGGCCAGGGGACCCATTCGATCGTCTTCGCCGCTGCCGGACCGGGGAGCCTCCGGCTCTCGGTTCGGATCGTCGACCAGGCCGGCGCACTTTCTCACGGTGAGATGACGATCTCGGTGGTGGCGCCTCCGGATGCCACGCTGGACGCGCCCACCGTCGTGACCAGGGGGAAGGCCGGGCTCGAGGCCTCGGTGTCGCCGCAGGCCGGGCGCATCGAGTGGACGATCGCCGGGGGAGTGATCACCAGCGGGAACGATTCTGCGACCGTCACCTTCACGGCGGGGGAGGGGGCGGCCCTCACGCTGGGCGTCGTCGTCACGAACGATGCGGGCGATCGCGGATCATTTCAAAGAGACATCAGGATCGTCCCGGCTCCGGTGGCGACCATCGTCGCCGACGAGGGCCCCTTCACCACGGGAGCGGAGGGCCTCCATGCCTCCGCGCCGTGGCAGCCCCACTCGACCTTCACCTGGTCGGTGGAAAACGGGACGATCACGGAAGGGCAGGGCACCGAGTCGATCGTCTTCGCCGTTGGCGAACCAGGGCGGGTCCGGCTCACGGTGGAGGTGACCAACGAGGCGGGAGACGCGGTCGAGGGCACCGATTCGCTCGATGCCGTGCCACTGCCGATCGCCACGATCTCCACCCCTCGTGCGGCCGTGACGACGGGGGCGTCGGAGCTCACCGCCTCCCTCCCCGAACAGGACGACTCGACCTTCGCCTGGTCCGTGGAGAACGGGACGATCACCGGGGGGCAAGGGACGGCCTCCATCACCTTCGAAGCAGGCGAGGTAGGGGAGCTGGTGATTTCGGCGACGGTCACCAACGCCGCCGGCGACTCGGACGCCCGAACCTTGGAGATCCGGGTCGTCCCGCCGCCCGACGCGACGATCGCCGCGCCTGTCACGGTGACCGCAGAGAAGCCCGGGCTGCACGCCTCCGTTCCCGAGCAGGCAGATTCGACCTTTGCCTGGTCCGTCGACGGCGGGACGATCCTCGAGGGGCAGGGCAGCAGCGCGATCACCTTCATGGCCCATGAGCCTGGCACCGCCGTGCTCTCGGTGACGGTAGCGAACGCCGCGGGCGACCTGGCGCACGGGAACGCGACGCTGTTCGTCGTTCCCACCCCAACCGTGACGGTTTCCTTTGCGAGTGGACCATTTACCGAGGGGAGAGGCGGCCTGCGTGCCACCGTGCCTGCCCAGGACGGATCGACCTACGCATGGCAAGTGAACGGCGGAGCAATCGACCAAGGTCAGGGCACGCCCGAGCTCGTCCTGGCTGCAGGTGCCCCCGGTGTGTTGGAGGTCTCGGTCACCGTGACGAATGCCGCAGGTGACGCGGCTTCGTCCTTCGAGAGCCGAACCGTGGTGCCGGCGCCGAACGCGACGATCACGGCGGTCCAATTTGCCACCGAGCATGCGGAGGGCCTCGAGGCCAGCGTCCCCGCCCAGGAGAACTCGACCTTCACCTGGAGCATCAGCGGCGGCACGATCACGTCGGGGGAGGGCACGGATCGCATCACCTTCACCGCCGGCGGCGTAGGCGTGCTGACCCTATCCGTATCCGTCGAGAACGCCGCGTCGGACACGGCGAGCGGAGACGAGCTCATCGAGATCGTCGCCCCGCCGGATGCAACCCTGACCGTACCCGATGGCCCGCTCACCTCGTTCAAGACCTACCGAGCACAGGTCCCCGAGCAGCCCGGCACCACGTACGACTGGCAAGTCTCGCAAGGCCTCCTGCAAGGCGGCCAGGGCACCTCGTCCATCCAGTTCTTCGGAGCGCTCGAGAGCGTGACGGTGCAATGCACGGTCACCAACGCCGGTGGCGACAGCGAGACGAAGGCGGCGACCTTCTCCGTGGTTGCTGCTCCCGGCGCCAACTTTTCCGCGCCCACCCGCGTCATCAAGGGGCAAGCGGGCCTCGTCGCCACCGTCCCGATCCAGGAGGGCGCGACCTACGCGTGGGCCATCCGAGGTGGGACGATCGACTCCCGGACGGACGGCCCCGAGATCACCTTCACGGCTGGCCTCGAGGACGTGCTCACGCTGGAGTTGGTGGTGACGAACACCGCCGGCGATTCCGCTACCCGAGTGATGGATGTGGACGTCGTTTGGGGCTATTCCACCTTCACGGGGCAGATGACGACACCCCGTAAGGAGGCGGCGGCCGTGACGCTCCACGACGGCCGTGTGCTCGTCGCCGGTGGCCGATCGATGCACTACTCCCTGCGCTCGGCAGAGACCTTCTCGATGCAGACGGAAAGCTTCACGGCGACAAGGGACATGGCGGTCGATCGCTCGGAGCACACCATGACCCTTCTGCCGGATGGCAGGGTCCTCGTAGTCGGGGGCGTGCGGCACCACTTAGGACCGACGGAGATCCACGCGAGGGCGGAGATCTTCGATCCGACGACGAACACCTGGTCGAACACGACTTCGATGCTCCACGCCCGGTACAACCACAGCGCGACCCTCTTGGCAGACGGACGGGTTCTCGTGGCGGGGGGAAACGGAGTGCTCCATTACGCCATGGCGGCAGAGATCTTCGATCCCGCCACCGAGACCTGGACACCTGCCGGAACGCTGCTCCACCCACGGGGAGGCCATGACGCCGTCTTGATGGCGGACGGTCGGGTGCTCATCTCGGGAAGTGGCACCTCGAGCACCGCCGGGCGGGACGCAGAGATCTTCAATCCCGCTACCGGAAGTTGGAGCCAGGCAGCCGGCGGCATCTCCTTGCCGTGGGGCGCGACCCTCTCCCCCCTCCCGGGTGGGGAGGTCCTCTTGGCCGGAGGGACGGTGTCGTCCGGTCCGTTTACATTCCAAACCGTGCAAGAAGCGAAGATATATGACCCGGCCGCCAATGCCTTCTATCCTGCGGCCTCCATGCATGGCGCCCGGTCGCGTCAGGTGAGCTTTCTTCTGCCTAACGGTAGGGTGCTCCAGGCAGGCGGGCACCTGGCCAGGAATACGCAACCCTTTCAGGAAGGCACGCGCACCGCCGAGCTATATGACCCGCCCACCGACACATTCCTACGCGCCAAAGACCTTCTGGAGGCGAGGGTGCGACCGGTGGCGGCCGTACTCCCGGACGGGAGTGTGCTCATTGCCGGCGGCCATGGCGATGACGTCTTGGACGTGAGCCGGACCGCGGAGATCTTCACTCAGTGACCGGAGTCAGCGCGCGCGCCGGTAGTGCATGGCGACCGCGCCGCTGCGGAGCGGCTTCGCCGAGAGCAACTCGAGCCGTCGCGTGCTGGGCAGCCCGCTCTGGTACAGGGTCGGGCCGTGGCCAACGATCCTGGGGTGGACGAGGAACTTGTACTCGTCGATGAGGTCCAGCCGGTCCAGCTCGGTCGCGAGCTTGCCGCTACCGAGGAGCACGCCGGCCGGGGTCGCGTCCTTGAGCCTCTGCACGCCCGTGCGCAGGTCGCCGTCGATGTGGTGGCTGTTGGTCCATGGGAAGTCCGTTCGCGTCGACGACACCACGTACTTCGGCTTGGCCCCCAGCTTGACCGCCCACTCGCGAATCGCCGGCGGCGCCTCTTCGTCGCCGCGGGCGACCGCCGGCCAGAAGCTCTCCATCATCTCGTAGGTGACGCGGCCCCACAGCATCGCCCCGCCCTCGTCCATGAGGCGGGTGAAGAAGGCGTGTGTCTCGTCGTCGGCGATCCCCTCCTGGTGGTCGACGCAGCCGTCAAGGGTGACGTTGATGCTGAAGGTCAAGAGTCCCATGCGGCGAGTCTAGCAGTAAGCTGGCACTCACCGCAGGAGCGTCATCTCACTTGGCCAGTTCCCGGAGCAGCTCAGCTACCGCGCCCACAGCCCGGCGAGCGCGGCTTGGGCGGCGCGGATCCCGAGGGGTGGGCATTTCCGTCGACGGTCAACGCTCGGTCGACTTGGTGCCAAGCTTCGGAATCATCGGTCTTCCTCCGACTAGGTGTGAGAACCATCTTCTCAACGACCCTGGCGGCGGGACGACGTGGAGCGTCGCGCCCTGGCGAGGTTTGCCTGCAATTCGGGCGCTGTCTGGTGCTGGTGCGCGAACCATGCGGGCTGACCGGGACCGCTCCGCCAGGACTCGCTGAGTGGGCTGTTGTCGACGGTGTCGAAGCCGAACTGGTCGTACAGCCTCGTCACGAGCGCCACGGCTTCGGGGTAGTTGCTCGAGACCGACAGCGCATGGCGGTTGGGCGTCCCAGGGGGACTCGCCGAGAGGAAGAGGCGCGGAGCCTGGATGTGCGTGAAGGCCTTGGCCACCTTGGAGGTGGGTAGCTGCTCCTGGCGGAGCTCGTGCTCTGTCTTCTCGCCCGAGTCGACGACGGGGTAGTGGCCATCTCGCCAGGGCATGTAGTTGTTCGTGTCGAGCACGATCTTGCCGGCGAGCTCCTCCACCGGCATGTCGTTCTTCAGCTTGAGGGGGACGGCCACGACGACGAAGTCACCTGCCACGGCGGCGCCTGCCGCGGTCGCAGCGCGGGCGCGCGGCCCGAGCTCGGCGATCAAATCTCTCAGAGTCTCGGGTTCCCGGGAGTTGGCGATGACGACCTCGTAGCCGGCCGCGAGGGCCGCACGAGCGATCTGGCTTCCGACCTCGCCGGCGCCGATGATTCCGATGGTCGTCATCGCCCCCGGTGACCCCCTGGTCGACAGACGATCCTGGCCCATTCCGTTCGACATGCGACTCCTCCTGTCAGACGATCGGGATGCGTCCCCAGGGACTGGCGGGGCCAGCGACCTGCCCTCCCGGCGTCGACGGACGGGCTGGAAGTGCTCCCTCATTCAGCTAGGGTCGCGTTCGCAGATACAGCTGTTTCTCGTAGGGTTGAAACAGTCACCGCCACCCGCTGACCAGCATCGCGGATAGCCATTGCGCTTGCATGTCCGGTTGCAGTCGCCGAGGTCCTCGTCGGCGATGCGATAGTAGTCGTCGCTGCGACAGACCGCGCGGTTCTCCGAGGTCGCGCAGTGGGTTGCATTCGTACACTTCTTCCCACAGGCGCCGCAGTTGCCGTCATCCTCGAAGGGGTCGGTGCACGCTCCGCCGCAGAAAATCCGGTCGTGGTCGCACATGCATTGGCCCTGCGTCGAGCAGGTGGCCGAGCTCCCGCACGAACCGCACGAGCCGCCGCAGCCGTCGTCACCGCAGGAGCGCCCGTCGCAGTTTGGGAGGCATGCGCAGCGACCCTCCTCGCAGCGGCGCGAAGTGCAATCGGAGTCAGCCTCGCACGGGTCGTCTTGTTCGCCGTTGGTCGGCATGCACCGCAGCGAACCAGCCAGAGGCGCGCAGACCATGACGTCTCCGGTATGCGCCTTGGCGCACCCGAGTTCGGTGGTGCATGCGGCGGTCGGCGTGGCCTTGCAGGCTGCGCGCTCGATATTGCACTCGCCGCTCGTGCAGTGGCGGTTCTCTCCGCAACTCTCACCATCGCGTCGCGACCGCTCGGGATAGCAGGTCGCCTGGCTGCGTCCATCGAAAGCCGCGCAAAAGAGGTTTGCCCCGCAGGCGTCGATCCCCTGCTCCTCGCAGCACGGAGCCGAGATGGGCTGGGAGAGGGGCAGGTCACACTTCCTGCCACCGGCGTCGCCATCGCTCCCACTGCAGGACACGAGAACGAGCAACACGCTCAAACGAATCATCCGGTTCAACGAAGCCTTCCTTGCCATTCCGGTCGAGTTCGCCAGTGGCGATGGCGTTGGCGAGAGGCCATCGACCGGTCTTTGCGCCCGAGTGGGAAGCTACCACGGCGACTGCAGGGCCCCGTCGAGTTTGGGTCGGAGGACGCGATGGGCGGCACCAGCGAAAAGCCCTGCCCAGCCGAGGAGCGACCTCCATGCTCCTCGCGTAGAGGTCGTGTATCGTTCTCGCACCCAGCGTTGACCCCGAGCGAGCCTCGTTGTTTCCGAAGAGATCTCCGAAAAACGTCATCGAGGCGTAGTTCGAGGACGAGCCCTCCCTTCAGCGTCGCGGCATCTCCGAGGACCGCGACGATGCGGGCGAGGAAGCGATCGAAGACGAGGAGCTGACGCTTGCGCGCGAATTCGGCGCCCGTATTCACGGACGAGCGCAGGCGCTGCTCGAGTGCCTGCTTGAAGGCATCGGGCTAGGCGTAGGTGCGCGGAGTCATTCTGCGAGGCCTCCGAATGGCTCGAGGGCTGTCTCGACGTCGGCGAGGTCGCTGCGCGCGACTAGGTTCCGTTTTGTGCAGGCTTGGGATGGATGACTGCACGCTCAGGAACCGTGGGTTCCCTTTTGTGCAGTCCTCCCGGCGCCCTTTGGGGCAAACCGGGTCAGATGCCGTCGCCGAGAAACGCGGCGCGGGGCGAGCAGACCACGTAGTGGAAGGTGTCCCGCTTGCCCTTCTCGCTGTAGCCCCAGTGGTCGTGCAGCTCGTGCGACCGGAGCTCGAAGCCGGCGGCGTCGAGCTCCTTCGCCAGGGCCTGCTTCGTCGGGAACCAGCGTGACTGTCCGTCGGGGTTGATCCAGACGTCGGGGCGGTAGAGCGGCAGCCCCTGGCCGTCCCAGATCGAGCCCGTCCCCTTGAGGCCGAAGACGAAGTAGCCGTTGCGGCCGCTGGCGAGGAGCAGCGAGCGCACCAGCGAGAAGATCCGCTTCAGCTCGGTGGACGCGAAGTAGTGCAGGCTCGAGTAGGCGTACACGCAGTTGTAGCCGGCCTCGCGCACCGAGGGATCCTCGAGGTGGGCGGCGAAGTCGCCGCAGACGAGATCCGGCTGCACCGTGCCTTTCGCGCCTTCGATCCGGCGACGAAAACCCTCGATCGCCTGGGGCACCACGTCGATGCCGAGGTAGCGATCGACGTGCGGCGACTCGAGGAACGCCATGGCGTCGTTGCCGATGCCGCAGCCCAGCTCGATCAAGCGGAGCGGGCGGTAGGGCGCGAGGTCGTCGAGGAGCTGCCAGACGAGCGGGTTCGGATCCCGGGGGCGAAGGAACTCGTGGGGCACGGTCCCCGAGTCGTAGACCTTCTGCCAGTCGAAGCGGCCGTCGAGGAGAAAGCGCGCGAGTGCCAGCCCTTCGGTCTCCCGGCCCGTGTCGAGGAAGGCGTCGAGGGTCGCCAGGGCGAAGCCGGTGAGGTCGAGGGTCTCACCGTGCTGGGCGCGGGCCAGCCAGAGCGCGGTGGCGAGATCGCCGCTCCGATCGGCGAGCAGCTCGGGGACGAGCCGGGCGAGGCGCGCCTGATCTCCGGGGAGGCGCGCGACCCGGTCGGCGATCGCCGCTCGGATCGTCTCCACCTCGTCGGCGGCGCCGCCCGGGAGGGGGAGCGTCGCCACGTCCTCCCGGAGGCTGGAGAGCGAGACTTCCGGGTGGGGGAAGCCGGCATCGCGGAGCAGCTCGAGGCGGCGTGCGTCGTTCGCAGACATGGTTCTTGTTTCCGTGGAGTCAGGACGGGATGTTTTCGAAGAGGATGCTCGAGAGGTAGCGCTCGCCGGCGTCGGGGAGGATCGTCACGATGCGCTTGCCCTCGTTCTCGGGCCGGTGGGCGATCCGCAGCGCCGCCGCCACCGCTGCGCCGGACGAGATGCCACAGGTGATCCCCTCGTCGCGGTGGAGCCGGCGCGCCATCTCCACGCTCTCCTCGTTGCTCACCGTCTCCACCTCGTCGACGAGGTCGAGGTCCAGCACCTCGGGCTTGAAGCCGGCGCCCAGGCCCTGGATCTTGTGCGGCCCCGGCTGGGGCTGCTCGCCCTTCTTCAAAGCGGAGAGGACCGGCGACGCCTCGGGTTCCACCGCCACGAGGCGAACCGGGTGTTTCTTTTCGTGGCGAAGGTAGCGACCGACGCCGGTGATCGTGCCGCCGGTGCCGACGCCGGCGACGAAGATGTCGATCTCACCGTCGGTGTCCGCCCAGATCTCCGGCCCCGTGGTGCGGAAGTGGACCTCGGCGTTCGCCGGGTTCTCGAACTGCTGGGGCATGAAGTAGCGGACCGGATCGCTCGCGACGAGCTCCGTCGCCTTCGCGATCGCGCCCACCATGCCCTTGGCGCCTTCGGTGAGCATGAGCTCCGCGCCGAACGCGCGCAGCATCCGCCGCCGCTCGATCGACATCGTCTCCGGCATGGTGAGGATGAGCGGGTAGCCGCGGGCCGCGCAGACGTACGCGAGCGCGATGCCGGTGTTGCCGCTCGTGGGCTCGATGACCACCCGATCCTTCGAGCCGCGCACCAGCCGTCCGTCGGCCTCCGCGGCGTCGATCATCGCCGTGCCGATTCGATCCTTCACCGAGTAGGCCGGGTTCCGACCCTCGACCTTCACGACGACCGAGGCGCGGGCGCCTCTGGCGATGCGGCCGAGCTCGACGAGCGGGGTGTTGCCGATGCTGAGGCTGTTGTCGCGGTAGATTCGTGCCATCGTTCAGCCTGCCTTCCTCAGTAGGGGATTGAGTCCTGCAAATCGGGGCGGATGCCGCTCGTGGGGCTTCAGATCGCGTAGTCGAGGGCGGGCACCTGGCGGCTGCGGTCCACCAGGTCCTGGAACGTGACGCCGTCGTAGACGTCGGTGAGCGCCTGCTCGGCCGCGGCGAAGACCGGCGAGAAGACGGGGTCGCGGCCGCTGCCCTTCACCGGGTGCAGGGGCCCTTCGACGAACCGGATGATCTCCCCCAGCGACAGGCTGCGCGCCGATCGGGCGAGCAGGTAACCGCCCTCCGCGCCCCGGCGCGACTCGACGAAGCCGCCGCCCTTCATCTGGTTGAGGATCGCCTCCAGGAACTTGGCCGGGATGCCCTGGCGCTCGGCGATCTCGCCGATTTTCACGGTCGTGCCGGCGGGCGCCCGCGCCAGCTCGAAGACCGCTCGAATCGCGTAGTAGCACTTCTGCGAGATCCCCATATGCTTCCATCTCGATAGGATTCATAGGGATTAGGCGCCCGGACCGGCCGCATGTCAAGCGAATCGGCAGGATCAATCGTCGACGAGGACCGCCCGGCAGTCGAACGTGGGAGCCAGCGACCGTCGCCACGGCCCGTCGGACTCGCGAGGGAGACGTGGTCAAGTTGAGGGCAGATGTCGAGGCTAGGTGATTTGCTCGCCCGCTGCACGGATGAGCTCGTGGAGCGATGGTACCAGCGGTGGCTGGTCGAGGGACCAGAGGTGGCTGGTCTTACCGAGGCGGCGATCAAGGACCATCTGGGCGCTCAGCTCGGCGTAATCGCGAATGCGTTGCGCGAGGGCGCCTCGTCGGCGTCCGCAAGGCAACTCTGGCAGGAGCCGAGCCGAAGCGACCCGGAGCAGCGTGTCCGAGACGATGTTCCGATCGAAGAAGTAGTCCGCGAGTATGGCTTCGTTCTAGACGAGTTGCGCAACTGGCTCGCGGAGCAGCCGGGCGAGTTCTCCTTCGACGAGATTTCGTTCCTCTTCCTGGCAATCTTCGAACTGGCTGCCGAGTCGGCCCGACGTTACGCGAAGTACGCTGCATCCGAGGAAACGCGTAGACGTTCGGAATACGTCGCTGGGGTCGCCCATCAACTTCGTACACCGGTGAGCACACTGCGGCTGGCCGTCCAGAAGATCGACCGGAGTCATGGTGCAGTGGCCCCGGCGGAGGTCGAGCGCCTGCGGCGGACAATCAACCGTCTCGGACGCCTGGTCGAAGGCGTCGCTCGGGTGGAACGATTCGGTCCCGGAGAGATACCTGTGACTCCGATCGAGGTCCGACCGGCCGAGGTGATTGACGCGCTTATCGCCGACTACGAGCACGAGGCGATTCGCAAGGGTCTGCGGCTGGAAGTTGTGGTCGACCGCTCCGCTCGCATGGTGACCGACCCGGACCTCCTCATCGATGCTCTAGGCAACATCCTCCACAACGCCATCAAATTCACGCGGCAGGGATTCGTCCGCATCACCGTAGAAGATTCTGATGTGGAGGTGGTCTTCCGCGTCGAGGACTCGGGGCCCGGAATCGCCCCGGACCGACAGCGGGAGCTCTTTCGACCGATTCGGCCCGGAATACCCGGGGGAATGGGTCTCGGGCTCACCATCGCTAACCGCGCCGCCAAAGCGCAGAGTGGCTCGATTGAGCTGCAGAGCAAACCGGGTGAGGGAAGCACCTTCGTCCTTCGTGTTCCCAAAGACGGTCGGACACGTGTCGATTCCCAGCCGTGAGGCTTCGGCGAGGGCGAGCAAAAGCCTGAAGGCCCCGCTGCCCCACGACGTCGTCCCCGGCACACGCCACCAGCATGTGCATGTTTTGGTCTGCGCTCTGGAGCCGCTTGCGCCACATCTCGAGCGACGGAAGCGGCAGCTGCAGGGTGCCGGCCTGGGCAAGCGGAGCTGCGTAGATCTCGCGTACCACGGCAAAGTCCTCCGGTTCGGCCCTTCGGATCGAGGGCCTCGATCTCGTTCTATACGCGGTCGCCCCATGACGACGAGTGGTATGCGGATCGGATCGAGGTCCGGCTCTGCACCGAGCTGCCCTGCTTCCTGCCGGACGACATGGGCCTCGGCGTCGGCAGCTACACCACGCTCCTCGGCTCGGTGAATCCGAACCTCGTGCCGGACGGATACCCCGACACCTAAACGAGGTTCGAGTTCACCAACGCCGACGGGATCCCCATTTCGGGCCAGGGTCGCGTGGCCATCCGCTACTACGTGACCGACGCGGGCCTCACCGGCGAGAACAGCAACAACATCGGCATCGACTGATCAGCACCCGTGGCTTCGAACGGGAGCTTCCGCTTTCCGCGCAGCTGGACGGCGGCGCGCCGTACTCCGTTCGCGTCTACGTGCAGCCGGAGGGGCATCTCTGCACCGTCGCCGCAGCAGCGGGGACGATCGGCGCGGCGGATGTCGACAACGTACGGGTGACCTGCGAGCGGAACTAGCCAGACAGCGGCCAGGCCGCAGGGGTCCCGCGGTAGTATGGGGCATGGCCTACGAAGTGGACTTCAAGGACGTATCGACCATCGGGCTCGAGTCGTCGCCGGTGGCGGCGGCGCTCGCGGGCCTGCGGGCCAACGAGGCACGCTACTTCCGGAACAAATACGACCAGGCCTTCGTGGTCGAGCCGGCGAAGAAGGCGAAGAAGCTCGTCGACTACGTGCACCGGATCCTGGAGGAGGAGCGCGACATCATCATCGAGTCGCGCCCGCTCGAGGCGGCGGAGCTTCACGTCGACGGCATCCGCTGGACCTTCGTGTTCTACGAGAGCGGCCTCGCGATCAACGTGCTGTACACGCTCGACGACGAGAAGAAGCGCGCGGTCGGTTTCAAGCTCTCCGACGGGATGGAGGTCCCCGAGGAGCTGGCGTCGCGCTTCAAGTTCGCGAAGCAGAAGTCGAAGCTCGCGGGCACGATCCGCGGGTCGTTCTTCGTGATCAAGGGCGAGTACGGGAACTCGGAGGCAGGAATGGCGGTCCGCAAGGCGACGGCGGAGGAGACCACCTCGAGGAAGACGTCAGCAAAGCAGAGCGCCGCACGGAAGGCGCCGGCGAAAGCCGCGGCCGCGAAGAAGGCACCGGCGAACGACGGCGGGGCGAAGAAGACCTCTGCCCGCGCCAACCTCCAGCGCGCAGATCTCGGCGCTCCGGTGGACGACTTCTTCGCCCGGCAACCGCCGGAGCAGCGCGTTCTCCTCGAGGCCCTCCATGCCATGATCGAAAAGGCCGCACCCGATGCCCGCGCGTCCATCAAGTGGGGAATGCCGTACTACGAGCTGAAGAGGGGCTTCTGCGCGCTCTACACCGCGCCGTCCTACGTAGGCCTGAACCTCATGGCGCCCCCGGAGAAGTTCGACGACCCGGAGGGAAAGCTCGAGGGTACAGGGAAGACCATGCGCCACCTCAAGGTTCGCAGCGCCGCGGACCTCGACGAGGGGAGCATCCTGCGCTGGCTGAAAACCGCGGCAGCCCATCACTCCTGAAGGAGGCTCCGTGACGAGGTGGTCGCGCCAAGCGTCACTGGCGCCGGAGGGGTCGAGTCTCGTCGCCACGCCACCTTGGCGCGGCGGTCGACGAGCCCCTCCCGTTCACCTGGGCTTCCTACGGAGCGGCGCCATCTGCTCTCCGTTCGAGGGCTCGCAAAGGCTTCGGTACGGGGTCTGGCAAACCGCTCGATTCCTTAGAACTCATCGTATTCGCTGGATTCCTTGACAGGGACGAGGTCCCGGGCGGAGCGTTCGATCGCTACCACGCGCTCGAGGTCCCCGTGCACGCTGCGCAGTTCCGCTGGCCGATTCCGCTGTTCTTCGCCCTCCTTTCCGCCTGGGCTCTGTTCGGGTGCACCGTCGTCGTGGAAGATTCCGGGGGCTGCAGGGAGGGAGCGGCACGGTGCGACGGGCGCGTCCCACAGAGCTGCAGCGCGGATGGGTCGTGGGTCGGGGACGAGGCGTGTGAGTTCGCCTGTGTCGACGGGGCCTGCGCGGGCATCTGCGCGCCCGGAAGCGCCCAGTGCGATGGTCTCGTCCCACAGCTCTGCAGCGAGGACGGCGTCTGGATCGACGGCGCGACCTGCAACCTCGCCTGCAACAATGGCCGGTGCACCGGCGTCTGTGACCCGGGGAGCACGCGATGCGACGGTCTCGTCCCACAGACCTGCGACGAGGACGGCGCGTGGCGTGACGGCGAGGCCTGCGTGTTGGCCTGCGACGCCGGGGCCTGCACCGACCTCTGCGAGCTCGGCACGGTCCGATGCGACGGGCGCGTCCCCCAGGTCTGCGGCGAGGGCGGCTGGCACGGCGGCGCGCCATGCCAGTTCGCCTGCAGCGGGGGCCAGTGCACGGGAGTCTGCGAGCCGGGGAGCGCGCGGTGCGATGGGCCGGTCCCGCAGAGCTGCAACGCGGCGGGGGAGTGGCTCAGCGGGCAGGCGTGCGAGTTCGCCTGCACCGCGGGGGCGTGCACCGGCAGCTGCGTGCCCGGTGAGCACCGCTGCGCCGACGGGACTACCGTGGAGACCTGCGACGCCTCCGGGACGTGGCAGCACTCCGCTTGCGCGCAGGCCTGCTCGGCCCAGACCGGCGCCTGCTCTTGCGACCCCGGCTACGAAGACGACGGCGTCGACTGCACGCCCATCGATTTCTGCAGCGCTCCGAACGGCGGCTGCTCGCCCCGCGCCGTCTGCTTACAGGACGGGATCACGCCGACCTGCATCTGCAGCGGCGGCTCCAGCGGCGACGGCTATTCCTGCCACTTCCCGCCCACCCGGGTCTTCGACGAGGGCTTCGACGACATCTCGCGGCTCGCCTCGTCCGGCTGGATCCTCGCGAACCGAAGCTCTCCGCTCGGCACCACCTCCTGGTACCAGGGGCGAAGCGACCCGACATCGCGCCCCTTCGATGCGTTCGATGGCGCCCCCACCTCCTACATCGTTGCGGACTTCAACAACACCCAGGGCACCGACGCCACCATCAGCAGCTGGCTCGCCAGCCCCCCCGTGCCCTTCGGTTCGAGGGCCTCGGTCTCGTTCTATACGCGGTCGTCCCATGACGAGGAGTGGTATGCGGATCGGATCGAGGTCCGGCTCTGCTCCGAGCTGCCCTGCTTCCTTCCGGACGACATGGGCCTCGGCGTCGGCAGCTACACCACGCTCCTCGGCTCGGTGAACCCGAACCTCGTGCCGGACGGATACCCCGACACCTGGACGAGGTTCGAGTTCACCAACGCCGACGGGATCCCCACCTCGGGACAGGGTCGCGTAGCCATCCGCTACTACGTGACCGACGCGGGCCTCATCGGCGACAACAGCAACAACATCGGCATCGACCGCTTCGTGGGCGCCTTCGCAGCGCCCTCGTTCAAGGTCGGTGGCTCGGTCGCCGGGCTGACATCGGGCAGCGTCGTCCTGTGGCTCAACGGGAAGGATCAGCTCCCCGTGGCAGCGAACGGGAGCTTCCGCTTCCCGCGCAGCCTGGACGGCGGCACGACGTACTCCGTCCGCGTCTACGCGCAGCCGGTGGGGCATCGCTGCACCGTCGCCGCCGCATCGGGGACGATGGGCGCGGCGGACGTCGACGACGTACGGGTGACCTGCGTGCGGAACTAACGGACGTCGCTGCATGCAAGGCTGCTCTCCGGCCAGCGCGGGCCGGGCCGGGTCACCCGAGCTCTTGCGCGAGCCCGATGAGCAGCCCTTCGGGCCCCCGGATGTAGCAGAGCCGGTACGCGTCCTTGTACTGGACCACTTCGTCGACGAGCTGCGCTCCGCGCTCGAGGAGCCGGGCGAGCGTGTCGTCGATGTCCTCCACGGTGAACATGATCCGTTGGTAACCGAGGGCGTTCGCCGGGGCGTCCCGGTGATCGGCGACGACGGGCGGCGCGAGAAATCGACACAGCTCGAGGCGGCTGTGGCCGTCCGGCGTGCGCATCATGGCGATCTCGACGCGCTGGTCGCGCACTCCCGTGACGCGCCCCGCCCATTCTTCTTCGATCGTGGCTCGCCCGCCGAGCTCGAGGCCCAGCTCGGTGAAGAAGGAGATGGCGTCGTCGAGGGATTCCACGACGATGCCGACGTTGTCCATTCGCTTGACCGTCATTGCAGCCGTTCCTCTCCGACCGGCAGGAATCCCCGCCGGACAGCTTTGGAAGCAAAAGCTTTTCTCGTCGGACTGCTGCCCTCCACCAAGACCGCGCCCGTTGGTCGTCCGCTGACCTCAGGCGCGACGCCTGCCCGCGCCTGCCGTATTGTGCACGAATGGACAACTGTCCGCCCGTTCGAATCTCCCTGCTCCTCGCCGTCTCCGTCTTGCTCGTCGGGGGCGGATGCACGCCGAGCGAAACCGAGGGGTCGCCGGGAGGTACGACAGGCTCTGGCGGGGTAGGCGGCGGCACCGGCGGCGCATCCGAGAGCAACCGGCGCTGGCTGCTCTACGAGAACACTCGATGATGTCCGGGCCTTGCGGCGCGGCTACGCGGATCGCGGTGCCGTACGAGCCGCGAAGGCCCACTGGACCAGGCGATCTGAACTGCGCGAGCATTGGCTCGCGGGCTTCTCGCCCGCGTGTCACGGAAACGGGCGCAGCCGTGCCATCGCCAGCGCATCGACGTACGCGCCGTCTCGGAACGCGTAGTCGCGGTGCCTGCCTTCCTCGACGAACCCGTGCCGCGTGTACAGGCGGACCCCGGCGGCGTTGTCGGCGTAGACGGTGAGCTCGAGCCTGCGCAATTGCAGCCAGCGGTCGGCCATGTCGATGGCGGCCTGGAGCAGGGCGGTGCCGGCGCCGCGGCCCTGCCAGTCGTCCCGCACGCCCATGCCGATCTGGCCGACGTGGCTGCGGCGCGGGTAGGAAAAAGCCTGCAGCCCCAGCTGCCCCACGACGTCGTCCCCGGTGCATGCCACCAGCAGGTGCATGTTGGGGTCTGCGCTCTGGATCCTCTTGCGCCACATCTCGAGCGACGGAAACGGCAGCTGCAGGGTGCCGGCCTGCGCAAGCGGCGCCGCGTAGATGTCGCGCACCGCGGCGAAGTCCTCCGGTTCGGCCCTTCGGATTCGGATGTTCTCGGTCATGCCTGCCACAGCTCCGGCCCGGACGCGGGCCTCGAGGAGGCATTGTCCGATCGGGCAGCGGGCGCATCAAGGCGCATTCTGCCGTCGTCCACGCGAAGGCCGGTCCGTCCGCGGTTTCGGCTATCGTCGACGCGCTCCCCAACGAGGCGTGAGGGATTCATCCATGTCCGGCATCCATTCCACAATCCGACTCGCCATTCGTATCGCGCCAATCCTACTCGCGCTCGGCGCCTGGGCCTGTGGAGGCGGAGGTGGCGGGGGATCTACGACATGCGAGAGCTCGTGCAGCCCGGACCGATGCGCCGAATTGCCGCTGCGCCACGAGGTGCTGGAGCGCATTAGCGCCAGCCTGACCGAGGCGACGCAGGGCAAGGTCCCAGTGGGGGAGCTGCGCTACATCGCTCCCGGGATGTCGGGGGCGTCGGCCCCGTTCGAGAGCTATCTCCGCGGCGAGGAAGGCGTGCTGCTCGTGCAGGATCAGGCCGAGCTCGACGCCGCCGAACATTGGGAAACGATCGCCGACAACGTGGAGGTCGACTGGGACACCCAGTCCCTCGCGGTAGTGCTTGCGTTTCCACCGGAGCACCCGCTCCAGCTCTTCCAGGACGGCGACCGCCTCGAGCTGCACGTGAGCCGACCGGTAGCCTGCGTGGACGGCGACGACGTGCCGCTCCGAAACGTCATTGGCGTCCAGGTCCACGCCTACCTGGTTCCCAAGGCCTCGACGGCGGAGGTGGTCTTCCACGACGGGCGTTACCGCATCCCCAGCTTCACTGAAGACGGCACCTGCCGGCGCGATCCGCAATCGTCCATCCTCCCCGGGGGCGGACGGACCTCGGTCCTGCAGGAGGCGAGCGGCTACCGCATGTGGTTCGAGGGCTACAGCGCCATGACCGGGAATGTCTTCGAGACCCGCTCTACCGACGGCTTCACCTGGACGCCGGGCGGATGGGACGAGGACCACAAAAACCAGTTCGAGGAGAGGGGCCCGTACGCGGAGGTCTACGGTCCATCGGTGCTGCGCAGGGCCGAGGGCTACTGGATGTTCTTCGCGACCTTCGGCGCCTGGGGGAATGAGGTTCCTGGGATCCGGAGGGTGTCGTCGACGAACGGCATCGATTGGAGCGAAGAGGTGGCCGTCCTCGAACCCTCCGGCAGCGACGAAACCTTGGCGATGCCCTTCGTCCTCGAACACGAGAGCCGCCTCTGGCTCTGGTACACGATCACTCCGAAAGGCGAGCCCGCGGCGATCGCCCTCGCCACCTCCGACGACGGCGAGTCATGGAGCCAGGTCGGCGTCGACCCCGTCCTGCTGCCGGGGCCCCCCGGCGCCTTCGACGAGGCGGGGGTCCGTTCACCCTCCGTGCACTTCCACGATGGCCAGTTCACGATGTGGTTCCAGGGTTCGTTCGGCGGCCATCCGTCGGCGCCCTTCTACTCGGCGATCGGCATGGCCACCTCGCCCGACGGCGTCCACTGGACCAAGGACGACCAACCGATCCTCGTCGCCCGGGGCGGGTACGAAGGCGGCAACCTGACCGGCCCTCGGGCGCTGCCCGACGGGGACGGTTACCGCCTCTGGTACACGGGGATCAACGAGCGGGCCGAGCCGTCCATCGGTCACGCCCGCTGCCGCCCACGTCGGCCATAGGCGGCCGGTCACGATCGCCATCCGGCGAGGCCCGCCTGAGCCGTCTCGCCTTGACGCGTGCCGATATGGGCATATGATTGCCGGCATGGCACGAGCCGCCACGACATCGGACGTCTTCAACGCGATCGCCGAGCCGCAGCGCCGCCAGATCCTGGTGCTGCTGCGTGGGGGAGAGCTGCCGGTCACCGAGCTGGCGCGGGAGATGGGGATGACCCAGCCGCGTGCGTCCAAGCACCTGCGGGTGCTTCGGGAGGTCGGGTTGGTGCGGGACCGAAAGGCGGGCAAGCAGCGCCTGTACGGCCTCGACGCCCGAGGGCTGCGGCCGATCCACGAGTGGACCGGCGGGTTCGAGCGGTTCTGGAACGAGAGCTTCGACCGGCTGGACGCCTACGTACAGGACCTGAAACGGACACGGAAGAAGGAGTAGCTGATGAGCGCAATCGGAAGAGGAGCGCCGGAGCGGTCCGCGACGGCCGACCGCGAGATCGTCGTCTCCCGGATCATCGACGCCCCACGGGAGCTGGTGTTCGAGGCGTTCACCGAGGTCCGGCACTTGTCGCGGTGGTGGGGACCGGAGGGGTTCACCACGACCACGCAGTCGTTCGAGTTCCGCGTCGGCGGGGAGTGGATCTTCGTGATGCACGGACCGGACGGAACGGATTACCGCAACTGGATCCTCTGGACCGAGATCGTCCCACCGGAGCGGATCGCGCGGCTCCACGGCGCGTCCCGCGACGACCCGAACGCCTTCCAGTCGGTCATGACGTTCGAGGCCGAAGGCGCGGCGACCCGGATCGAGATGCGCACCTTGTTCCCCACCAAGGAGATGCGCGACCAGGCGGTCGAGAAGTACCACGCGATCGAGGGCGCCCGGCAGACCCTGGACCACCTGGCGGCCTACATCGCCGAGCTCGTTGGGAAGGGAGGAGGGGACTGATGGCCGGCAAGGTCTTCTTCAGCGTCTCGATGTCGCTCGACGGGTTCATCGCGCCCGGGCACGAACCCTATTCGCGGCGATGGATGGCGCAGTGGATGGAGCTGCAGCAGTGGCTCCTCGAGCAGCGGTACCTCCGGGAGAGGCTCAAGCTCGGCGAAGGCGGCGAGGAAGGGCGCGACAACGACATCGTGCGGGAGACGTTCGAGCGCACCGGCGCGAGCGTGATGGGCAAGCGCATGTTCCAACTCGGCGAGCATTCGTGGCCGGAGGAGGCGCCGTTCCACCACCCGGTCTTCGTCGTGACGCACGAGAAGCGCGACCCCTGGGTGCGGCCGGGCGGGACGACGTTCCACTTCGTCAACGACGGCATCGAGTCCGCGCTCGACCAGGCGCGCGAGGCCGCCGGCAACCGGGACGTCCGCATCGCGGGCGGCGGAGAGACGATCCTGCAGTACGTGAACGCTGGGCTCGTCGACGAGTTCACGATCGCGCTCTCGCCCGTGCTGTTCGGCTCCGGCGTCCGCCTGTTCGAGGGTGTGGACGCGGGCCGCGTGGCCCTGGAGTCCGTCCGCGCGGAACCCTCGGCGAGGGTGACGCACCTGAGCTACGCCGTCTGGAACCGGTAGGCCCAGCTGACTAGCCTAAGTCGACGCAACGGAAAAGGCATGAAGCTGGCCGCCCAAGAGCGATTCTCGGCAGGTGAACCGGCCAGGAGCGGGAAGCCGTTGGCTCGGCGCGGCGTTCACGGTATGACCGATCGCTTCGGCCCCGTCGGGGACTTGGAAGGACAGGGGGTCGGGCGCCCGAGCGATGGCCATCGCCATCACCGATCGGGTGAGCGCCCGGGGTCGACCAAACCGTTCGCATTCGTCGCACCTTCGCCGCGGCGCTCCTTCGCTCGATGGCGTCCTACCGAGCAGGGCCGCCGACGGCCCGACCGCCTTGTCGGCTCGTGGCCGAATCCGGCAGCGCGCGCCGGCCGACCGGCCGGATCTGCTCGTCCGCACTTTCCCTGCAAGTGACCTGGACTTGGCGAACATAGGTATTCGAGTCCCATGTTGGGGCCCCCGGGGAGCGCTGCCAACGCGCAGCCAATGAACCCCACCGGAGGAAAGCCATGAAGAAGCCAACTGAGGTTCCGGACAGCGTGCGTACCGAGCTTCAGCGCCAGGACCACTACATCCGCGAGCTCCCAGAGAACTTTGAGTTTCCGCTATTCTCGGGCCGCCAGGCGGTCGAGTCGCAGCGAAAGAGCGGCTACAAAACGACGGCGCACGCCGCCCGGGAGATCGTAGACAACGCCATCGAGGCCGGCGCAAAGAACGTCTGGATCGCGCTCGAGCGGGTGAACCCCGCCAAGCGCGAGAAGTTCGAACGAAAGGACGCTGTAACCGCCGTCGCTTTCATCGACGACGGTCCCGGAATGCGCCCGAAGATGGCGCGCTTCGCTCTCAGTTGGGGCGGCGGCACTCACACCCGGGAGCCCAACTTCATCGCGAAATTCGGCTTCGGGCTCCCCAACAGTAGCATCAACCAGACACGCCGGGTCGAGGTCTACACGCGCACCGTCGAGGACAAGGGCTGGATCCGCGCGGTGCTTGACATCAACGAGGTCCCGCCCTATGGCCTGATGCAGATCGGCGAACCCGTTGCGGCGGACTTGCCGGGTTTCGTTGGCGAGTTCCTCGCTCGCAAGGGCATCAAGCTGAAATCGGGGACCATCGTCGTCTGGCAGAAGCCAGACAGGCTTACCTACGCCCAGGGCACGGTCCTCAAGCAGCACCTCAAGCACGACTTCGGTGTCGTCTACCGCTACCTCCTCGATCGCGCACACGTCCATGTCGAGGATGACGCGGTGAGAAAGGTGGACCCCCTCTTCCTCAGCGCCGACGGCCTCTTCTACCTGAAGCCGGACGAGGGCGGCGCTGTGCTTCAGTTTGAACGAAGCCTCGCGGTCAAGTACTGGCGCGACGAGACCACCGGCGCGCCGCACCTCGAGCGCATGGACTCGGCAGCCGACGTCGCAGCCGCGCGGAAGGACCCGCACGTCACTGTCGGGACGATCCAGGTGCGAATCGCCCGCTTCCCATACGGCTTCGCGCTCGGCGAGGCGAAGCACAAGGGCGCTGACGAATACAAGCGGTTCGAGATCCGTAAGAGCCGCCGTGGTATGTCGTTCGTCCGCGCCGGTCGTGAGATCGAGACCGTGGACGTGTTTCCAACGTCGGCCTCCGATGAGGCGAGCGGCCTTGGAAGTTGGCCGATCCTTCAAAGCTATGCCTACCACTGGGGACTCGAAGTGAAGTTCGGGCCTGAACTCGACGAGGCGTTCGGCATCGGAAACGACAAGCAGACGGTCAGGCCGATCGAGGACTTCTGGCGCGTGATGAAGGACGCCGAGGTCGACCGCGCCGTCCGAGAGGAGGAGGCGCACCAGCGCAGCATCCGCGAGAGGGACCGGGCCGAGAAGGCGGCGCGCGAGGCGGCGTCACCCGACAAGCCAAACCCGGCGACCGAGGCGGCGGCGCAGGCGGAAGAGGTCGTCGGGCGCGCGACGCTGCCCGAGGAGCGAAAGCAGGAGGCGCAGAAGGATTTCGAACGCGCGATCAACACGCGCGCCCAGAAAACCGGCGAGTCCGCGGACGAGGCGGCGAACGCGATCGAGGACGAGGCGAAGCGCAAGCGCTATGCGATCGAGTTCTTCGAGTCTGAGGGCGGCGTCTTCTTCAAGCCCAGCTTCGGCACTGGCCTACAGCGGGTCGCGCAGATCAACAAGCGGCACCCGTTCTTCGAGTCCTTCTACGCTCGCCTTGCGGCACTTCAGGATCCGCGGCCGCGCCAGGTCGTCGACCTGCTGCTGCTCGCGCTCGCGCAGGCGGAGCTGAAGGCCGAGGGAGTGAAGCGGACCCTTTACGAAAACGAGCGCGAGCGCGAGTGGAGCCCGTTCCTCGGCAACGCGTTGAAAATCCTCGAACAGATGGAGTACACGTTCACGGACGACGACGAGTAGTCCGCCTTGGCAACGCGGGCGAACCGTCGCCTGCATGGTGCCCGACCGTTAGTTGGTGTAGCCTTGGAGTTCATCGGCATCGCAGGCTGCGGTCCACCATCCGGGGGCCGTCAACGTCACCTGGCGACTGCGAGGCCAAAAATGAAGTCGGTCTCGCAGTGCGCTGGAGGGCGTGATGTCATCGAATATCGTCTCTATCGTAGTACCACCATCTTTCGACTGCGCCCTCACCGCCGCGCAGGCTCTAGTGCCCGGCGCCGCCCCCGCGTTTGTCGCGGCGTACGACGATTGGATAGCCCGGACGGTGGCGGCGCTCTGCCGACACCACGGCGTCCTGCCGCAGGAGCATGCGGACGTCAAGCAGGAGACCTACCGTCGACTGCTGGACCCGGACCACGGGCGGTTCGCGCCGGCACGCGGTGGAGGCAGGAGCTATGTACGAGGCGTGATACTGAACGCTATCAACGTCGCAGGGCGGCGCCGATTGCGCACCCGGGTCTCTACGTCTCTCGACGTGGACGCCGAAGGGGGCGTGGAGGTTGATCTCGAGTGGCGCAAGCCGTTCAACGGCGTCGACGCACAGCACGATCTCCCACGCCTCCTGCGGCACGGCGACGCAATCGTCAGGCGAGCCGTCTCTCTTATCTGTGGAGGGCGCACGCAGCGCGAGGCGGCGACAGAGATCGGCGTCAGCGAGTTCAAGCTGTGCCGGGCGTTAGCGAAGTTTTCGGCGGAAGCGCGCTCCGCGGGTTGAGCAGACGCTGGCCGCAGAGGCTCCGAGTCTCCACCTGGGCTGGCGCCGTTTTCGGCGAATCCGTCGGCAAGCCGACCGTTCTGCGTCTTCATGGTGAATTCGAATACGTTGAGGTCAAGATCCGAATTGACGGTAGAAATCACCGTGCGCCTCTCCGCCCGTGTGGGATTGGCATCTAAACCGCCGGCACGCCGGACAATTTGGCTCGCCGGCACAGGGCGTGTGGGAACTCGCCTCAAACTATGAGCGGCAAGGTCGGTAACGCCTAGCTTGGGTCGGATTGGCTTCCGGTGCCACATGTTCGGTGCTGCCGACGCGTGTTTCTCACCCATCTCTCGTTCGATTTCGTCCCAATCCCTTGGCTTGCTCTCTAGGTGCCAGGCGAAGGTCTCGAGGACGGTTGACAGAGCGACCCTTGGCGGGCCAATGATGGCCGTGGACGGCCAGAGGCATATGAAGCTGCTCACAATCCTAGAAGCTGCGAAAGCGATAGAGGCGCCAGAGAAGACGGTCCGGCGCCGCATCAAAGGCGGGGACCTGCCGGCCTTTAGGGTTGGGGACCTCGGGCAGATCCGCGTGGAGGAGCAGGAGTTGGTGCGCTACGTCGAGTCCCGACGGGTGCGCGCCGCCGATGGCCCCGCGCTGCAGCACCAAGTGGAGCCAACCGAATGAAGCTCGCAGAAAACCACGACTTCTCGATCGTCGCTGTCGACAAATTCATCCAGGCAACGCGTGACTCTGGGTACAAGGGGACGTCGAGCGCGGTCGCTGAGCTGATCGACAACTCGCTGCAGGCGGGCGCAACTGAGATCAAGGTGACGCTCACGGCCGGCGGCGACGACGACCACCCCATTACCCTGACGGTCATCGACAACGGCTCGGGGATGGACATGCGCACCCTCCGCACCGCGCTCCGGTTCGGGGGCAGCACGCGGTTCAACGATCGCGGAGGGCTCGGACGCTACGGAATGGGCCTCCCGAACAGCTCGCTGAGCCAGGCGCAGCGCGTAACGGTCCACACCTGGAGTTCGAAGCAAGGGCAGGTGCTCGAGTCGTACCTAGACCTCGACGAGATCGCTGCGGGCGACCTGACGGAGGTCCCGAAGCCGGAGCGCGTGACGCGCCCAGCGTTCATCAACGGGTACGAGTCGGGCACCGCCGTGACGTGGTCTCGGTGCGATCGCCTCGACGCACGCCGCGTCTCCACGCTCGAGAGGAAGCTGGCGCTCTCGCTCGGTCGCCGGTTCCGCCACTTCCTCTGGGGCGGCGTGCGGATGTCCGTGAACGGCGAGCAGGTCCAGCCGATCGACCCACTCTTCCTCCACGAGCACGCTCTCTTCAACGGCGCGACTGAGTACGTCTCGCTAGAGCGGGAGATCGCTGCGATCCCGGGCGACCCGACCTCGACGGGGCTCGTCTGCGTCCGCTTCTCCGAGCTCCCGGTGGCCGAGTGGTCAAAGCTGAGCAACCAGGAGAAGCGTGAGCGAGGCATCGCGAAGGGCGCCGGCGTCTCGATCGTCCGCGGAGGACGCGAGGTCGACTACGGCTGGTTCTTCCTCGGGGGCAAGCGCCGCGAGAACTACGACGACTGGTGGCGGTGTGAGATCCTGTTCGAGCCCGCGCTCGACGAAGCATTCGGCATCACCCACACGAAGCAGCAGATCCGTCCACGTGCCGACCTCGTCGAGGCGCTGTCCGGTGACATCGAGAACACCGCGCGTGCGCTCAACAGCCGGGCACGAAAGGCGCACCTGAGTGTGAAGATCGCGGAGCGCTTCTCCTCCTCGGAGGAACGCGCCAACGAGAAGGACGACCTGCTCACGCCGCTCCCCCCGAAGCCACGCCCCCGCGACAAGGCCGTCCTCGACTCGCTGAAGAAGGAGCTGAAGCAATCCGCCGACGTCGACCGCGAACACGTGGAAGGCGTCGAGTACCGCATCGTCCCAAAGGCGCTGAACGACACGTGCTTCTTCAACTACGCGCGTGCCGAGGGGAAGCTGGTCTTGGTGCTCAACCCGGACCACCCCTTCTATAAGCTCGTCTACAAGCAACTCCTCGAGTCGGACGATCAGCGTGACGTCGCGCTGAGGACGAGCGTCGACCTGCTCCTCCTCGCAGCCGCGCGCGCGGAGGCGCTGCTCGAGGGGAGGGATGCCCTAAAGGTGGCCGAGCAACTCCGCGTCGACTGGAGCGATACGCTCGCGACCTTCTTGAACGGGTGATCGATGAGTCGGCAAGCGCACAACAGCTGGGTCGTGCTCTCTCCGCCGTTTAGCGAACGGAGCGAGGCGCGTCGTGCCTTTCGTGAACACGCGGTGAGGCTGGCGGCGCTTATTACGTCCCACGCTGATGACGACGCGATGGACGATGCGCTCGAAGAGGCGCTCGCCAGCGTCAGCAAGCAGGACCGCTCCACGAAGGTCGCCGCCGCCCTCTCGATCCTCACCGACCTCGCGCGCCAGCGGTGGCTCGTGCGCGTCAGCGGCTTGGGCGATGTCGAGGTGCAGCGGCCCGCCGGCGAGCGCCTCGAGCCACGGCGAGAGAAAGCCAGGATTCGCAACCAGGAGTTGGTCAAAAGAAACGAGCAGCTCCGCGAGCCGGCGACGCGCAAGTTCATCGAGAGCGTCATCAGCAGCCGGGCCCCTCAGCTCTCGGTCTACAGCCTTCTTCGCGAAGGGCGCGAACTCGCCGCGTCGCTACGTAAGGTTCGGTCGCTGCCGCGTGAGCAGCGGGGCATGGCGCTCCGCGCCGTGGTGGATCCGTACCTTCAGTTTGTTGACAGTGACGGGAGGTGCGAGCACACCGCCCTCCGCCTGCAGGACATCTGGCGCTACTTCCGCCACACGTGGACCAACCAGTACGTCAGCACGCCTGGACGGACGATGGCTTTCCTCGTGCGGGACAGGTCGCAGCGCTTCCACCCCGTGATTGGGATCGGCGCTCTCGGGAGCCCGATCGTCCAGATCCGAGAACGTGACGCTTGGATCGGGTGGCACCCCGATGCGTTCATGGAGTTCGTCACGGAGGCGCCGTCCGCCGAGCTCGGCGTGTGGCTCACCAAGACGATTGACACAGCGATCAACGAGATCTACGTCGCGGATCTCTACGCAGAAGACCTGCTGACCGCGAAGGACCTCCACGCCCCGACGGCGAACGTCGTGAAGCGCCTCATCGCCTACGGTGACAAGCAACGCGAGAAGCACCACCGATTCGTCAACTCACCGGAGATGAAGCGCGAGCTGAAGCGCGAGCGCGATGACCGCGCCGATCATTGGCGCACGCGCGCGGAGTCCCACCTTTACAAGAGCAAGCGCGCGCTGACCCTCGCCGACATGCTCCGCTCCCGGATCGTCTTGCGGAAGTATCTCTCGCGCGAGCCTACTCTCGAGGAGGTCAAGCAACTCCTGCTGAGCGCCGACGGCGGCAGCATGGTGAAAAAGGTGCTGCGCAAGGCGAAGGCCGACCGAGTGGGCATCGCGATGGCCGACATTACCGTCTGCGGCGCGGTCGCGCCGTACAGCCCCATCCTAGGGGGGAAGCTCGTGTCGATGCTCGCGGCGAGCCCCGAAGTCGTCGACGCATACCAGCGTCGGTACTTGGAGCAGGAGAGCGAGATCGCCTCGTCGATGGCGGGCCGCCCAATTGTGCGCCCCTCCGAACTCGTCTTCCTTGGCACCACCTCGCTCTACGGGGTGGGGTCTAGCCAGTACAACCGGCTGCACATGCCCGCCGAGCTAATTGGTGGACGCCCCGGTGAGCGCCTCGAGTATCTCGAGATCGGTCGCTCCGAGGCCTACGGCACTTCGCACTTCACGACGGGCACCGTCGACGCGCTCGTGAAGATGGTCCAGCAGTCGGCCAACGGCCAGCGCGTGAATAGCATCTTCGGCGAGGGAGTGAGCCCGAAGCTCCGCAAACTCCGCGACGGGCTCGACCAACTCAATTTCCCAACGGACGCGCTGCTTCAGCACGGGCGGGAGCGCATCGTCTACGGCGTCCCGCTCGCGCGGAACCTCCGCGAGTACCTGCTCGGGATGGACGCGTCGCCGGACTACATCTTCGCGCCCGGCGATCCGAAGGCTGGCACGGCGGCGATTTCGACGTGGTGGGTGGACCGGTGGCTCTCACCGCGCATCGAGTCCGACGAGGTCCTCGCGCAAGTCGAACGCCACGCGACCGTGCGTGATGGCCGGTACCTCATGCACGGCGCCTGCGTCCGACTTCCCTCCATTGAGGAGATGCAGCCCGCGCTTTTCGATGACATCAACCTCTGACTCGGCGGCCGTGTGGGTGACGTAGTCCTTCAGCCAACTCGCCGTCAGGCTGCCGCCGCTCGCAGCGTCACCGCGTGGTACATGCGCTCGTACTACCGCACAGCGGACGACGTGGGCGTCGCCCAGATGTTCTGCCGCCAAGACCGCGTCGGGCACTTCGCAGTCGATCGCGCGGCGTTGGCCGCTGGTAGTTCCGAGGCGTTGTTCGGGCTTCTGGTCACGATGACCATGTTCCAGCGTCGCTCCGACGCTCAGATCATGCGCGTACTCCGTGGTATTGCGCAGGACGACGCCGCCGAGATGACCGACGCAGGGCGCCTGCTCGCGCTCGCCGACAACGGATGCGAGCACGCAAGGTCCCTCAAGGCGCTCCTTGACCGCTGCGATCTGGGCAAGTGTCCGGACACGAAGCGAGGGATCTGTGGCCAGTACCCAAAGACCCCCTGCCACTTGAAGCGACACACTGAGTTGCTCAAGCGGTATGGGCACTTCGGGAAGGTGCCGACCTCAGCGGCTCTGACGATTCGAGCCCACGACGCACCCGATCTGTCCAGCCTGCGCGCGCGCATCTGGGAGATCTCTTCTCATCCCCACGAGCGCGCGCTGGCGCTTGAGGAGGCGCTCTCAAAATCGTGGCGCATCAGTGAGAAGATCGCCGCGATGTACCTATCGGCGGTCACCAACCACGATCTCTCGGGCGAACTCGCGCCGTGGGCAGATGGCGTCGACACAGACCACTTCGTCGTCATCGACAGCAACGTCGATTTGTTTCTGAAGGCGATTGAGTACGAAGGCCCCACGACTTACCGCGCCCGCAGAGCCTTCGTGCAAGCGCTCGCGGCCCGCGTCCACCTCGACGAGTTGCACCCAGGCGTACGCCGGTACAACCCCCGCATCGTCCAGCAGGCGCTCTACATGTTCATGAGCGAGAGCAACCGCCGCGAGAGCGCGGCGGACTGCAGCCACCAGGCCCCCTCCTCATGCCGGACGTGTCCGCGCGCGCTCTCCGCGCAGTGCAGCCTCAACGCCGACGTCCGCGCGGCCGCCCGCGCAGGTGGTGCCCATTGAACGAGTTCCAGCGTCCCCTCGAGGACCGGTTCAGCGCGCTGCGTGATTCACGGCAGGGCGCCGTGTTCTTCATCGAGCATGGGCTCGAGGCTGACGAACTCGACGAGCTGCGCGCGGCGGTCCGAAGGAGCCTCCAGACGCACCCGATCGAGAGCGGGTGGTGGGAAACGAACGACCTCCCGCTGCTCGTCGCGTCGACGGAGGTTGGCTACAGGTACCGCGGCTCGGGGACGGACTTCTGGCCGCTCCTCGACGAGGAGCTTGGCCTTGAGGTCCCTCCGCTTGGGCGCCAACGGATCAAGAATCTGTTCGTGCGCGCGTCGGCGCGCCTTCGAGGCGCGCGGCCGCCGGCGACAGCGTGGGCGGAAGCGTTTCACCTGATCGCGTGGCCGATCACGCACGCGCTCTTGCCGCTTGAGTTCCACCGACCGCTGGCAAGGACGCTGGCAAACCTCCGAGCGAGCTTGGCTGAATCCGACGACATCGCGCTCTATCGCGAGATCCGCGTCGCAGCGTCACTCCCGACGGCGCGGTTCGCGACCCTCCTAGAGGACTCAGGAGTCGTCGTCAGGCTCGCCCGCAGCCTCCTTCGACACGAGGGTGTTGAGCTCAGCGCGGAGATTGTAGGCCGACTCTCGCGAGACCTCGATTCCGACGACTTTGTGCGCCGTGGCTTCGCGGTCGCGAGGAGCATCCAGCGAGCGGCGCGCGCGAAGACGAGCGGCGCGCTCCACCTCCCCGCCGTCACGCGGACCAGGGGCGAGCTTCAGCTTCGGCTCGCGAACGACTCGCTCCTTCTAGAGGCGCGCTTCCCTCTGCTGGACACGGAGATCGCAGATCGGCTCCGGCGCTCGCTCCGTCGCCGACGGTTCGCGCCGCAGCTCTGGGGGGCAACCGCGCGTGTCCCGAGCGACCAGCTGCTATCGGGGCTCCCTTTCTCTCTGAAGCTGACGGCCGTGCCCGAGAAGGACACGCCGCTCTTCCCCGATCTCGAGGCCGCAGAGTTCGACGCCCAAGACCTCGCAGTCCTCCACGGCTTCGAGTTGGAGCTTGCGCCGCCGCACTTGTTCGCGGTCGGCACGGACGGCGAGATCGCGCGGCAGGTGTTGGGGAGCACCATAACCGGTCACAGGAAGTACTGGGCGCTGCTCGGTGAGGACGACGACGAGCCGCGCGGTGCGCGAGCCGTCGGGGCGGTTGGGCCGCTCCAGTGCTTCGAGTTGGATCCCGCCTCCGTCGAGGACGCCCGCGCCCTCGTGCAGCTCGGCTACGACGTCCGGCTTGGCGTCTCTATCCGGTTCGCCGGGAGTCCTTCGCTCGAGCGCGGGGAGGACGTCCCAACGTTCGTCGTCGGGGACAACCGCGTGCTCGTTCCCCAGCGGCTCACCGGCGACGCAGCGCTCGTAGTGGACCTCAATGGTCAGCGAGCCGAGGCGCGCGCGACCCAGATCGTGCGCGTGACTGTGGAGGCGGGCGAGCACCGGGTCAGAGTGTCGAGCGACACGGACACGCGCGAGTACGCCTTCAGGGGCGTCGGCGCCTCGCCTCCTCCGAACGCACCTGTCCGCGTCGAGTTGCGATCCGAGGAGCGGACCGTTCAGGCCCTCCTCGGAGGACGCCTCACGTTCGCGGTCGACGGCGCCGCGCCGATCGACGGGCTCGCGCTCACTGTCGACCTCGAGTCAGCGGGCCGCGTGTTCAGCGTGACGGGGCAGCTCGGCCCTGTCCCGCAGCCGGTCTCCTCTGAGCACGCGGTGATGAAAGCTCTCCTCAGCGAGGACGTACGCGACCACGTCTCCGGCGTAGGGTCTGCGCTGTTGCGCGCGCGCGTGGGCCCGATCGCGAGCGCCGCGTGGGAGCTCGAGCGTGTCGTCCGCCCTTGCTGGTGGGAGGCGGGAAATTCGCCAATTCTCTTGAGTGAGGGCGGGCCGCTCCGCTTCGGCGTCGTCAACGCCGACGACCCCGTGAGCGCTCCGACGGAGGGCTCTGTCGGGAGCGGGACCTACCTACTCGCACCCATAGGCCTCGACCAGCTGGACTTCACGGCCGCCGCCCCATTCACGACCCTCTGCGTCGCACCGAAGCGCGCTCAGCTACGTGACCTCTCCATAGCGAGCGCGACAAAGCCGAGGCTCGAACGTCGACGCCGCGGGACTCGGCCGGGCGTTGGGCTCGAAGACCTCGCGGAGGCGTACCTGCGCTGGACCCTCGCGGAGACGCGGAGCGCGATCGGAGAGATCCACCGTGGGCAGGTGACCGCGCGCATCGAGGAGTGGATGACCGAGGTGTGCTGCGGGCCCGAGTGGGCGCGAGCGGAGAGCACGCTCCCGCGCCGCGACGCCTGGGGGATCCTCGAGCAGGTATGTCAGGAGTTCGCCCTCGGACGCGACGGCTATGTCGAGTTGACCGAGGAGCAAGACGCCCAGGTCAGGAGACTCGCGGTGGACGAGATCCGGCGGTCGCTCCCTGCGCTGTGGGTCCGCGTTGGGCCGCCATCGGAGCTCGATGACAGCGACTACGAGGCGCTCGACCGCGCGTGGGCCAAGGCCTACGAGGATCTCTCGAGGCAGTATCGCGTGCGCGGCCAGGAGGACGTCGCCGAAGACCTGGAAGGCGCGGACCCAGGCGAGAGCCCGGACCGGTGGGACGAAGCGTTCTCTCGCGTCCGCGAGTGTGTCGAACTGCGCTCGCTCGCGGAGAGACTCCTCCCGTCGAGCAGCGCACCGCGCCTCATGTCCCTCGATCTTGGCGTGATGTCGGCGGACGATGTCGCCGACGAGTTGGCCAGGTGGGCGAAGGCCGCGCGCAAGTCGTTCGCGGGGGACGCGCCGACGCGCGAGATCCTGAAGGCGTGCTACGCGCTCTGGGTCGCGCCGGAGGTCGCGCTGTCGCTCGACTGGCGCGCTGCGCTCGATACCCTCGTGGCTGAGCGCGCGGTCGCGCGCGCGACGCGCTACCTCGCGCTGAGGGCGCGTGAGGCGCGGTGGGGGAGCGCATGAGCCGGAACCTGTACGTCGATCTCTGCTTGCACCTTCAGGCCCTCCGGCGGCAGGCGGAGGAGCTGCGGACGCCCCTCGCGCCCGCGGTGGGCGTGGCCGGATCCATTTACACGCACCAAGTCGCGAATGTCCTCCGCGTGCTGACGGACGTCCGGGTGCGTCACCTGCTCGCCGACGAGGTCGGGCTCGGCAAGACGGTCCAGGCGCTCATGATCTTGAACGCACTGCGCCGCCAGCGCCGAGACCTCAGCGCGCTGGTGATTGTCCCTGACAGGCTAGTCCCGCAGTGGCGCGACGAGTTGATGACCCGCGCGCACACGGCGCCTCACGAGAAGGCTACGCCTGGAGAGGGGCAGTACGTTCGGCTCGCGTGGGAAGACCTGCTCCGGCAGAAGGACGCCGCCGGAGAACCCAAGTTGGCGCTCTCGGACCTCGATCCGGCACGCTACCAGGTGCTCATCGTCGACGAGCTTCACCGGCTTCGCGCGGACCTCCAGGACCGCATCGTCAGGGTCGCTGGCGAGTTCGAGCACCTGCTCGTGCTGACCGCGACCCCGTCGTTCCAGCGCCCCGAGCGGCACGCGCAGCTCTTCGCGCTCTTGGAGCCGGAGCGCGCCGCCCGCGTACGTTGGGACATCGCCAACGAGGCTGATCATCTCGTCGCGAATGACGACCTCTCGAAGTGGCCCGAGGAAGCCGCGCAGCGTGTCGTCGACGCGCTCCTTGCGCGAGACCACGCGGCGGCGGCAGGTGCGAACCAGGACTCTCTTACGGCCACCGCGATGGCCCTCTGCGCTTACCGCCGAGTGATCCGCACCCGGCGCGTCGACTACAGCGGCGTGATCCCACGTCGCCAGCACTGCCCCGTTGTTGTTGAGCCGCTCGGCGAAGAGGTTGATCGGCAGGCGCTGATGTGGAGGTACTTCACGCACCTCGACGACCTCAGCACCCGTTTTGATCCTTTGCTGCTGGCGAAGCGCGTCGTGCTCAGCCCGCCGTCGCTCGAGCAGCGCGTCGACTACTTCAGGCGCAACAGGCACGACCGAGACGGGCTGCTCGAGCAGGTAAAGCCGCTAGTCCACAAGAGCAAGGGGGACTCGCGCGCCGACGCGCTCGTCGACTTGCTTGCGGGGATCTGGAGCCGCTCCCCCGAAGAGCGCGTTCTGGTCGCGGCGCAGGACAACCTGACCGTCGACTATCTCTTCGCGCTCGTTCAGGCGCGTCTCCCTGAGATCGGGCCGCTCGGCACTAGGGTGCCGCTTATCGCGGCGCGGGTGCGCCAGGGCATGGAGACGGATGCCGTCGAAGACCTCGGCGGCTACGGCAACGAGACGAGCGAGAACCTAGAGGCCTTCCAGCGCGGCGACGCGCACGTGCTTTTTGCGCCTGACGCGGCGCAGGTGGGCCTGAACCTCCAGTGCGCCCGGGTGTTGGTGCTCTACAGCGTCCCGTGGCGACCGGAGGAGGTCGAGCAGTGGATCGGTCGCCTCGACCGCATCGGCAACGTCGCGGCGTTCTCGAACGAGGGGGCCGCGCAGACCATCGACGTCTACACGATCGCACAGCGAGGCCTCGTCGATGAGAAGGTCGTTACCGTGCTCCAGCGCTTCCACGCGTTCGAGCGGAGCGTGAACCTCGACGGCGCGCACCTTGGGGAGGTCGCGCAGGCCATCGAGGACGCGGCGCTGCGACCGAACGCCGTGAGTTGGACGAAGCTTGAGGAGCGAACCGCGTCGATGGCCGCAGAGGACGCCGTTCAGGAACTCAGCTCAGCCCTTCGGCCCCACCTCCCGTGGAACGTCCGGTGGGCGACCGCGCAGCGAGAGCGGCTGGACGCGCTGCCTCCTGTGGCGCCGGTCATCGGAGAGATCCCTGAGCATTCCGCGCTTGGCCCGAAGGCATGGGACCGCGCGATCGAGCCGCTGTTCCGCTTGCTCGAGAGGGCCGGCGAGTACCACGTGCGATGGAATATCGATCCCGAGACGGGTAAGAAGTTTCGCACGCTCTGGTATCGCTTCGGCGAGCGCGGGATGTACGGACAGCAACCGGTGACGTCGAAGGTGGTGTTCACGTTCGGAGCCGATCCCACGCATGAGCGCAGCCCCATGTACGCGCACGCGTTCATCACCCGCCGCGGCGATATTGGGAGCCCCCCTCGCCGTGAGGTGACGCTGGCGCTCGAGCACAACAACGTCCGGCGGCCACTCCACTTCGTGAACTTCGGCGATGCCCTCCACGACGAGCTCGTCGACACCTGGTGCCAACCGCCCGCGACACAGCAAGTGGTGGGCGTCACCTACTTCAATGATCACGAGCTGTGGGGTCACGCCGAGCCTGGCTGGTTCCTGCTCAGGCTTACTACCCTGGACCCGGCTGACGCGCTCGCGTCACAGCAGACGCTCGAGGAGTTGGAACGCTACGTCGCGGGTGCGGTCACGAGGTCTCCGGCCGAGCAGCTGAGGAAGCTGGTGGCTCCTTTCTCTCGCGCTGCTAGGTGCGCGCTTGAAGCCGACGCCCGGTGGCTCCGCGCCGCACTGATGGCGACGACTTCGCTCACGGCGCGGTCGAAGACGGCGCGCGGCTGGCAGGACGTCTCGGAGGGCGGCGTCGCGGCGTTGGTGAACCCGATGGCGCACAAACGCAAGGGGCTCCCTCGGGCCGAGTCCATCACGCAGGTCGACTCGACGATCGGCCAGGAGCTCGCGGAGCTGCGGTCCGTCGACCAACGGGGAGGAGAGATATGGAGTGCAGACCGTCCGTCGTTCGTCGCCGCGTTGAATGCACGTCTCCTCGTCGTCTCCGAGGAGAAGCGGGACGCGCTGGAGTTGGCAAGACGGGAGGTCGAACGCGCCGACACGGCGCTCGCCGATGCGAACGAGCGAGGTAACCGCGCACAGATCACGCGTGAGGAGCACAACCGAGACGCCGCGCATGACATCGCCGCGATGACCGAGATCTACTGGTATCGACGCGAGGCGTGGCTCCGAGCATGCGAGGAGGCGGTGGTCGGGCTCCGCCCGCGTGAACGGCTTGTTGCGGCTATCCGCGCGAAGCGCGCCGCTACTTGATGTTCGCCCAGAGGTCGGGCACGTCCGCGGCGACGAGCCAACGCCAGCGGCCGCTGGGGACACCGACGAGGTCCATCGCCGCGTTGAGCTGCGCGGGGAGCGGCCACGTCACGGTCACCTCGTCGCCTGAGCGGCGGATCACCTCGTTGGGACCAACGGCTTGCGACCGCGCGAGTAGCGCCCATCGCCACTCGTCATCGTCGAAGAGGTCGAGGGCCCGCCGATCTTCGCCATCCACGGCGAGCAGCGTCGGGAGCCAGTGACCTACCCCGTGCCCGCGGCGGTACGCGCACCAGACGCCGTCGGGGAGGTCGTCCCGCCAGCGCCCCTCAATTGTCGCAGCGGTGTGTCGCCCGAAGTAGCCTCCCGGCTCACCGACCACCGCGCGGACCTCGGCATCGGCATCGACCGGGAGCCCCTCCGCGCTGACGGCGTCAGTGAGGCGATCCCAGAAGCGCGCGAGCGTCAGCTGATCGGCGCGGACCGCCTCACCCGAACGCCGCGCCGCGTGGCGCAAAAAGCCGAGCGGGTGGAGCCACTCCGCCAATGACACCTGCCGGGCACCGATTGCCTCGAGCGCCGCAGCCTGCTGCTCTCCCTCGATGTGTACTCGGACCGCGACGTCAGCCGGGTCAGAGTTCGCGAGGCGCGGCGTCTCGCGCGGCGGCACCACCGGCCCTAGCAACACCGCGAGGCCTCCGCCAGAGGCCACCCAGCGAGGCTCAGCGGGCGCGACGTATGCCTCGTGGCCCACCGCGACCTCCGCGCACTCGCCAAGCGCAACAAGCCGCTCGAACACTCGAGGGACGGTGTCCGTCTCGACGTCTCCAGCGCGGAGCTGTTCCCTGGCGTGCTTGAGCAGGGCGCGCTTAGGGCACATGCCCCAGCGACTCAAGGCGTCCCTCATGAACTGCGCGATCGCGCGCTCGCTCGGCTTGCCCTCGACGTCCATGTAGCCGAGGTCGCTCGCGAATTGCGCCCTGGTAAGGGTCTCGATCGTCATCGTGAGGCCTCAGACGCTGCCTGCGCCACCGAGATGACCTCGCGGCACTGGTCTCCATGCACGATCGCGATAAGCAGCGCCTTCGCGCGAGTGCATGACACGTACAGATCCTGGCGTTTGAAGAGATGGCCAAAGCCGCCGAGGTCATACAGGACGACCACCTCGGCCTCCAGCCCCTTGAATGACCGCGCCGTCGTTACGAGCACGCCTTCGCCTGCGCGCCACGCGAGCGCGGAGGTCACCAGCGGCACACCGTCAACGTCGCTCAGGTCGGCGAGGCTCCCCTTGTCCTTCGCGGCCGGCCCGATAACGGCGATCTGCTGAGGCGCAACGCCTCCACGCTGCAGCAGCGAGCGGAGCTCTTGGAGCACCAGCCCCTTCTGTTGTCGATCTGTGCCAGCGCGGAGAACCCGCAGCGCGCCGCCGACAGGCGCGCGGTTGAAAATGTGCGGGGTCAGCGAGAGGACCGAGGCGCTCGCCGTCGCGATCCGCTGCGTGTTCCGGCAGTTGATAGTGAGCTTGAAGCGCGCGCCGAACTCGATCTCTGGCCACTGGACCTCGCCCCAGAGCGACTGGTTCGGATCCAAGAAGGCGTAGAGCGGCCCGTCCGGTTTCGTCAGGATGGAGTTCGTTAGCGCGTACCACCAGCCGAGGCAGAAGTCCTGCGCCTCGTCGACGACGATCGCATCGTACTGCACCGCCTCACCAAGGCTGAGGACGGCCTGCTCCATGAGGTCGGGGACCTCGTCGTTCCAGAAGGCGTCGGTCAGTGGGCCGCCCGCCTGTGGCCGAAACTCGATCTCGGCCTCTTTCGCGAGATCGGAGGCGAGCGAGTGGAAATGCTTCACGGTCAGGAGGTCGCGGAAGCCTGCCGTCGTCGCGTCCTCCTCGACGTGGGCCCGAAGCCACGCCGCGAGATCCTTGTTGTAGCAGACGAAGATCGTCCGCTTGCCCTCGCGCGCGAACGAGAGCGCGCGGTGTAGCGCGAGGAACGTCTTGCCAGAGCCCGCGACTCCCTGGACGAGCACGCGGTCTTGGACGTACAGGCCTTCGAACACCTGCGCCTGCGTCTCCGTCAACTCGAGGAGGCGCTCGGCGGCCTTCGAGATGTCTGGGCCGACGGGGCGGAAGAGGCGGAACTTCGGCATTAGGCAGTCGTGTAGGAGTAGGCGGTACTGCTCGTGCACGAGGGGCGGCGCGGCATTGGGTGCGTCGGTCCACGCCTGGAACGCGGCCTCGATCGCCTGCGCCATCATGGGGAGGTGCTTCCGGGAGATGACGATCGCTTTGTCTGCGTGTGGGGGCGGCGCCCCTTCGTAGTCTAGGTGAGGGAACACGACCGCGTATCCGTGCGCCATGTCGTCCTTGCCGAGCCGACGTCCTGAGCGCTCGCGGACGATGTTGAGCAGCGCGTGCATGTTCCGGCCCGCTTGGACGAACGGATCCTGGAAGTACTTCGGCCCGTTCGCCGTCTCGCGGAACCAACGGCGCCCGTCGTGGCGGATCGTTGCTCCGCCCTTCACTTCGAGAACCAGGATCCCTCGCGACGGGTGGACCACGACGAAGTCAGCCTCGCCCTCAAGGAGGGCGTCGCCGCGCCAAGGTCGCAGCCACGGGTAGGAGTGAAGCACCGCGTAGTCGTCACCGAGTTGGTCTCGCAGCGCGACATACACGGGCTCCTCTGAGGTGTGCTCGAGCTCGCTCGGTGGGACGTCTGGGTACATGCGCGCCATCAGACGCCCCTAAGCGGCTGGAGCTGACCGTTAACGAAGACGCCGTACGCGCGCCCGACCACCGTGACCTGGTCCAGACGTGGGGCCTCCGAGCGCGGCGCTACGTGAGAGAAATAGAGGATGTGGACCTTGTCGTAGCGCAAGGTGGGCAGGCCAAAGGTCCAGCGCTCCTTCGTCGCGTTGAAAGCCCCCCCCTCCTGCTTGCTCACGAGCAACCGCGGGGTCTTGTCCTTCCCCTGGGCGAAGTCGGCCGCTCCCGTGGGCGTGAAAACGACCCACGCGTCTTTCCCGAACTCACCTTTGCCCATCCGTTCGAGGGTCGGGTGTGAGAGCTTCACGACGAACGCGCCAGCCGGCGCGCCGGCGACCGCAACCGTCGCCAGCGGCGTCGGCGGCGTCGGGAGGCCGAGGTTCGTCGGGTCGTAGACCGGATACCCACCACCAGCTGTGGCTGCGGAGAGGAACGACGGGAGCCGGAAGCCCCCGTTCTCGGTGACAAGCGCGCCAGTCGCCATCTTTACGGCAGCGGGGAGCGCGCGATCGACGAGCAGCTGATCGACGACCACGTGCTGCGCCGCCTGCTCGACGAGCGTGCGACCACGTGCTGAGCCCGCCTCGCCGTGCGTCATCGGGTGACCGAGCACGACCACCCGATCGGCGAGGCCAGGAAGCCGGAGGCCGCCATCGATGGCGACGACCTCATGTCCGGCCTCCTCCAGGTCGACACGGAGCGCGCAAAGCAGGCGATCTTCGTCTTCGCCCGTGATCGTCGGCTGCTCACCGCGCGCGACGTGGCGGATGAACGCCGCTCCGAGCTTGCGGTCGAGGTACTTGTGGTCCCACTTGTTCTTGTAGCTGCGGAGGCACTCGTAGCAGGAGTGCGTGCAGTGGCAGGACTCCAGGCGCTGCAGCGCTGTGTCGAACAGGCGGATGGAATCGTCGACGGCCGCGCGAACGAACCCAGCGCCGCCCGGCGTGAGGTCGTATAGGTAGATCTCGACGTCACGGCCAGTTCGCCCGCCGCTCGTCATAGCTACTCGGAACTCAGCGCCGATGTCCGACTCCTCGATGTCGAGGACCTTTGCCGCGGCGGAGGCGAGCGCCTCCGCGACTGTGGTGAGGACGATCTTGGCGACGGTGGAGCCCGGCGCTATGGTGACCGCCCCGCCGAGGCGGAAGCGGAACAGGGCGATGTCGGTCTCGAACTCGTTTCCGATCACGATCACCGTCGGCGTCCCGTTGCAGCTCGGGCCGTGGGGGTTTTGATCAGGGTTCGGCTTCGGGTGACCACCCGACTGGAACTTGCCTGCTTTCCAGCCGTTCGGCTCGGCGCGCCCGCACTTTGGGCAGTAAAGGAAGCCGGGCTTCATCCGATCGTGAGAGCCGGTATTCGTGAGGACAAGGCGCTGCTTCGCGGTCCACACCTCATACGCAGCGCCGTTCTCCGCCTGGCCAGCTTGCGAGGGCGGGCCACTGTCGGTGAAGGGCGCGCTTAGTTTCGCGTGCGTGGGGCGGGTCGGAGTGGGGCTGTCCTCGAGCGGTAGCTCGGCGTCGATGTCGACGGGGTGCGCGAACCCAGGGGGCCGGAGCCAGCGCGTCCCGACACCGAGCGAGGCGCGGGTGCCGCACGCCGGACAGTCCAGCACTTTGCCGACATAGTGCTCTTCGCTGCGCTGCTCGACGCGTGCGTAGCCGCAGCGGTCGCACTCGAAGTACACCTTCATCGAAAACCACGCCTGCCAGCACTCGCGGCGCTTGAAGGGTGTCCAGATCGCGAACGAGTAGTGGCGCTCGCCATTGACCCAGACTTCGCGGCCCGGGGCGTAGCTCGACAGCGCCTGGTTTAGCCCGAGCTGCGGCGAGTACTTGAGGACTGCCTTCCGATCGGTGCTCGCGTTCTTGTCGAACACGTGGAAGGTCACGACGTTGGTAGGGAACGCGTAGCGGGGGAGCACACCACGATCGAAGAGCCGATCGAGCAGCTTCTCTGGGTCGAGGCCTCCCTCCGGCGCCTCCTCGGCGCGGTCCGCGTCGACGGCGTCGGGCGCGTCAGCTGTGGCGGAAGGTGCGACCACGTCAAAGTCGATGGAGCCGCTCCAGTCCATCTCCAGCCCGCCGCGAGCGACCGCAGCCTCCTCGCCGCCACCCTCGGCGATCAACTCGTCGACCGCGGGCGAGAGCCCGCCCTCGACCTCCGTGACCTCTACCGGTCCCGCGCCGACTTCTCGCAGCGCGGCGAGCAGTCGGGCGGGGATCGCGTCGACGAACCCCGCCTCGAGCGCGACGACGTCCTCAGGGACGACCTCGGCGAGCGCGTCTCGGACGGACACCGCGTTCTCATTGAGCCAGCGCTCAAGGCCGGCGTACGAGAACCCCGTCGCGTCGTTGCTGCGGAATTCGCGCAGCATCCCCAAGCTCTCCAACACGTTGGCGCTGACGCTGTCGTCATGCGGGTCCGCTATGACGTCCATTTGAAACTTGCTCATCACGAGCGCGAAGCAGTGTCGACGAACGATCTCGAGGTTGTCGAGGTTCAGCGTCGGATCGGGCACCGGCCCGCTGACCATCGCCTCCGGGCTCGCGTAGAACTCTTGGTCATGGCTGTCGGCGCCACAGTAGGTGACGACCGTGGAGAGCGCAGAGCCTCGGCGACCGGCGCGACCGGCGCGCTGCTGGTAGTTGGCACGCCCTGGCGGGACGTTCCTCAGCGCCACGGCGGTGAGGCTGCCGATGTCGATGCCGACCTCCATCGTCGTCGTGCAAGACAGCACGTCGATGGGGCCGTCCTTGCGCCCCTCGGGACCCTCGACGTCAAGATCCTGGAAGCGGAGTTCGTGCCATTCGGTCCGCGCCACCGCGGCGCTGTTGCCGCTGTCGTTGAGCGCGGCGGAGTGCTCGGCCGCGACGTATGGGTGTGGCGTGTAGCCAGGATCCGTGACGAGCCGCTCCGTGTGCCGCCGGAAGTGGCCCTTCCTTGAGCGGAACACCGGGTCGGTGGTGGGGTCGAGCGGGCGAGTGGTCCCGCCGCACTCCCGCTGCCCGAGCCGCATCCGGCAGTGGGTGCCGGCCAGCGCGTTGAAGGGTTGTGCCGTCGTGCAGGTGTCACAGCGGCGCCACTGGACGCCAGCGGTCACGACGCGCAGCTTCGCCGCGCGCAGGATGAAGCCGTTGACGGTCTCGCTCGCGCCGAATGTCTTTCGGAGGAACGCGCCCCACGGCGTCGGGCTGGCGGCGCTCCCCTTCAGGTTCGCGTTGAACCACTTGATCCCGACGAGGTACTTCGCGAACCCCGGGAACGTCGCCTTGGTCCGGTTGATCTTAGCGCCCGCCGGCGAGTCGAGCCAGTCGCTCGGGGTCGTTGGGAGGAAGACCGCGTGGCTGAGGACCGCGTCGTTGAGCCACAGGTCGAGTAGCGCGAGCCGTCGCTCGTCCTCGGTCAACGCGGCGGGCTCGGGCGGCACCGGCAGCCTGTGGAGCGCCGCGAGGTCCGTGTCGTCGAGGAGGGCCTGAATGCTCCCGAGCGCCAGCGCGCTCAGCCCCGTATGCGCGTCTTTCAGCACCGGGTAGAGCGCGAGCATGAGCGCCTTGTTAGTCCGGTGCGTGTTTAACTCCGCCGACCGGGAGAGGAACGCGCGCTCGGTGAGCGGTGGGGTGCTGCTTAGCAACTCGCGGAACAGCTGGAGGTCTTCGTCGAAGTGAGGCGCCTGCGCGGGGCGGAGCGTAACCCCTCGGACTACGCATCCCGTGAGGAGGGCCGCGTAGGCGTGCTCAAGCGCGACGGGCGTGCTGAAGCGCCGCTCCAACTCCGCGAGGCCGTCGAGGATGAGCGGGCGGACCGCGTCACGCATCGAGTACTGCTGGAGTTTGCCCGCGAGCCGCGAAGCAGCCTGGCGACCATCGGAGAAGATGAGCGCCTTGCGCCCCTTCAGCGGAGTGTTCACCTCTGGGCGCGGCGGCTGCTCCAGCAACTGCGAGGACACGATCTCCTGGAAGGGCTCGTCGCCCTTCGTCACGTGGTCCATGATGTCTTCGCCGCGCGCGCCGCATCGAGGGCAGCTCTGGAACTCGCCGGGCGGAGTGTCATTCTGCCCAACGGGCGGCAGCCAGATCTCCCGTGCAGCCTCGCTCCTCGAACCGACTCGACCCGACACCGGATCGAGGTAGTCGAGGAGTGCGCCGGACCCAGCGGGCGGCTCCTCGAGCGCGAGGAATACCGGCTGGACGACGCGGTCGACGTCGTCCACCTCGCCGACGTCCTCTGCCCAGAGGTAGTCGGGAGAGCCCGGGTCGAACGAGAACGCCTTGAAGTAGGCCGAGCCGCACGAGCGGCAGGTGTGCACCTCGAACACGCGCGCGCCGCACTCGCAGGTGCGTCGGGGCTGCGCGTAGAGCGCACCAGTTGGGGGCAGGCGGTCAGCCCAACGCTCCCGCAGGTTGCTCGAGATGCACGTGCAGTTCGGTTCCGAGCAGGCCCACAGACCGGGCAGCCCACGGAAGAACGCGTGCGCGCGCGCAGCGAGGAGCGGCGCTTTGCCGTTGTTCTCCTTCGCCAGCGACGCCAACTCGACGAGGCTGTTGGTGGCCGCGCGCGCGACCGCCGGGTCCACGTCGGGGAACAGGCGAGCGCCCAGCTTGCCGGCGTCTTGCGCGGGCCCGACGCCGACAGCGTCGTGCTCTTGGTCGTCCTGAGCGCGCGCGCCGCTCGTGAGATTCACCAGCCGCCCGGCGACTGCGAGCTTGCTGAGCGCCGCGTGGAGAGAACGCGCTACAGGGTCAGCGTCGGTTACCTCACTCGCCGCCTGCACAAGGTCGCCGACAGACGCGCTGGCGTCCACGAGCCGGAGCACGGGGAGCGCGGCCGTGAAGCGCGCGGCGAGGTCACCCTCGTGGACGCGGTGCAGATCCACCCCAGCGAGCGCTCGCGCGACCTCGTCGCCGCCAGCACCTGAGGGCTCCGCGGCGCGCTTGTTGCCGGTGAGGACCTCAAACCCGGCGACAGGCTTCCCGGCGAGGTCAGCTGCGAAGCGCTTGGCGGCGTCGGGGTTGGAGAACGACGCGCTGGTGCAGATCACCTGCAACTGGCTGAGGGGGATTTGGAGGCGGTTGCGCAGCCGACGGATGAGCATCGCCACCTCGGTGCCCTGCGCGCCGCGATAGAGGTGCGCCTCGTCGAGAATGAGGATCAGGCGCTGGTCAGTGTGCGTCGCGTAGTAGTCTGCGGTCTCGCGGAAGATATCGCGCTCGATCGGGCGCAAGAGCATGTACTCGAGCATTGAGTAGTTCGTCACCAGCAAATCAGGGACGCCCTCCTGGGCTTCGTGGCGCAGGAACAGCTCGGGGTCTTCGGGCCGCTCGACGGTGCGGATCCACTCGCCGTCCTGGTCCTTCCACTTGCCTTTGCCGATCCAACGGGAGACGCCGTCTTCCTGGGCGGGGCTCGACGAGGGTTTGGCCGGCCACTTCCCACGCTCCCTGAGCTTCGCGATCAGAGCCCTCGCGTCCGGGTCAAACGCGGCGCGATCTTCGAGCTTGGTAAAGAACTCGAGCGGACCCTTCAGCCGAGACCAGTGCTTCGACGTGTCTTCCTTCCGGCACCCCGGGTAGAGCGATCGCCCAGTGTACCGGGCGAACTTCATCGGGCGGCCGCCGTTGTCGGTGAACCACCGCGCGACGTCGTTGCCGCCGAAGAGCACGCGCAGGCGCCCGAGCTGGTCGTTAACCAGCGCGTTCATCGGGTAGAGCAGTAGGGCTCGGACCGCGCGCGTCGAAAACGAGGAGGGTTTGGCTGAGGCCTCGGCGGCGAGACGGCCGAGGATGGGCAAGAGGAACGTTTCCGTCTTACCGGAGCCGGTCCCCGTCGTGACGACGATGTCGCGGAACTCCGCCTTGAGCGCGAGTTCGAGCGCACTCGCCTGGTGATCGTAGGGCGGATCGAAGACGACGCCACGCTGGCCGAGCATTGAGAGCAAATCTTTGACCGACGCCGGGAGCGCGAGGCTCGCATAGGGTCTCGTGGCGGCGTAGCGCGCGGTGCTCTCAATGTAGGGCCTCTGTGCGATCGCGCCCTCACGCTCTAGCAGGGCTTCACGGAGCTCGACGAGGGCCGGGTTGGAGATGTGGTACGTCGACGTGATGTAGGTGCGTAACGCTGCGCCGTAGTGGCTGATTTCTTCGAACATGGCTGACTTTCAAATTTGACGTTGACGTTCGATCATTTTCAATATCTCGGATGCTCGGTCCGAAAAGTTCAATGGAGGACGAACCGCGGACATTGTCAAGAAACAGAACATTGAACCCGTCGAATGCGCGCCATACCGACATTGGCCACCCCAGGGGAGAACGATGTGCCCTCATGACTGTTTCGGGGTGCCTGAGGGAACCCCGGCAGAGTTAGCAGACGCGGGCCGATTGAGCACCGATGCATCGATTCCCGACTCGCCGACGACGCTGACGAGCCGGACCTCCTGGCCTTCGTTTAGGTCCCAGTCCGAACGTTGACCGACCGCCGTTGCTCGTTCGCATTCTCGGTACTCCTTGCCTCTTTCGCCGCTATTGACAGGCGATCATCTGGACCGCCGCGTCCACCGCATTTTCAGTCGCGATCGCCTCGAACTCACACCGCGCGGCGTCGTCTTCATTGCCGAGCACCCGCGCCACCTCCGCCCGCAGCCGCCACGCCTCCGCGAAGTTCGGCGACAGCGTGGTGACGGCGTCGAGCAGCCGCACCGCTTGCACTGCCTCGCCCGCGCGGACGAGGTGGCGGGCCATTGCGACGTGGGTGTCGTCCTCGGCGGCGTCGTTCTCCACCAGGAGCGCGTACTGCCTGGGGACCGCGGGATCGCCGATCTCCGCGGCGGCGACGATGTCGCGCAGCCGGTGCGCCACCACCGTGAACGAGTGGCGGAACAGGTGCGCGAGCGGGTCCTGGTCGATCGCCTCCACCGCAGCTCGGAAGGCGTCCTCGACCTCGCCCAGGTTGTCGAGGCAGATGCATAGGCGCCACGCGATGAGCCCGTAGGGCAGGCCGCCCTTGCGCGCCGCCGCGCGGCCGCGTCGCAGGATGTCACGGGCCTGCGCCCACTGCTCCTTGTCCATGAGGTCGTCGGCGCGCTTGAGCTCGCCGTGGAGGTTCTTCATCTCTCGATTCAGGCGGGTCTTCATGGGCTCGCGCCTTTCCTCTAGGCCTTCGCCACCACGGCGGGGAGCAGGGACAGCGCGCGGGCGGCCTCGCCGGCAGAAGAGACGACCTCCGCGTCGATCGCCCCGAGGTAGCGCCACACCTCCGGGTGCTCGGGATGTAGGAGCGACAGCGCCTCGGAGATCCGCGCCGCCTCCTCGTGGTTGCCCACGGCGGTCAGGTGCCGCAGCAGGGCGAGGTGGGTCTCGACGGTGGTCTCCGCCTCCCGCGCCAGCAGCGCGTGGTAGCGGGGGATCCGGGCGTCGCCCGCGGGTAGATCCGCCGCCTCGATGGTCTCCCGCATGCGCTGCAGCACGGCCTGGTAGCCGCCGTTGTAGTCGCGGTTGAGGGGATCCTGCGCCAGCGCGTCGAGGGTGAGCTCCAGCGCCTCTTCGAGGCGCTCCTGCCGGAAGCAGACGAAGCCCAGGTGATAGGACGTCGCGGCGGTCCCCCAGCCGGCCTTGCGGGCGTCGTCGCGGACGGCGCGCAGGATGGGCTCCGCCTCGGCGAAGCGCCCCTCCTTGACAAGCTTCGCGCAGTGGGCGTCGGCTGCGAGCATCTCCTTGAGCTGCTTCGGAATGTGATTTCTCATGACAAACGTCTCCCGTCACGGCGTGCCGTGTGCTTGTTTTTGTAGACAGATCGGGCGCCCGGCGCGCTCGACGCACGCCGGGGTTCAGCTGGAAAGCACTAGGGAATTCGCTGGATTAGGACTCAATCATCGACCACCTCTCCGGATGAGATCCGGAGAGAGCGGGAGCTCGACTCCGGACACGCTTGCCCACGCCGATGCGCGTGGGCCCCATGCCCGCGAAATGCGGGGAGGCACCTTGGGTGTCCACCAGGTAGCCGGGTTCGAATGTGATCGGACCGCTCTTCATGGATTGGGTGACTCTAAGGGAAACTGTGTTGTTTGTCAATACATGATCAGTGCTTGGTCGGACCCCGGAACCTGCGCCGCATGTCCATCTGCGACGACGTCTCGAAGAGGGAGTCCGCCGCCGTCCCCGCGGCCCGGCCGCGGCCCATCCCCTTGCGCAGGCCCGTGAGGGCGGAGCGGTTCATGCGGTAGGCCTGCGAATTGCCATAGCGGGCGGACGTCTCCGAGAGGAGGGCGCCGAGGGCGCGACCCAGCGCGGTCCCGAGGCCGCTAGCCTCTGCCGCCGCGTCGGTGACGAGACGCGCCGCCGCCTCGAACTCGCCCCGGTCCGCAAGCTCTCCCGCCCGGCGCTGCGCCTGGGCCGCCCGCAGCATCACCCGCTGCTCCCGCACCTCTGCATCCGGCGCGTCGGCGACGCCCCGATCGACCAGCTCCACCTCCGCAGACAGCGAGATGCGCTCCCGCCCTGCCGAAGGTCCGCGCCACACCACTTCCACCTCCGCCACCTGCCGGGCCTGGGGGAGGGGAGACGCCGGCTGCGCGAAAGGGAGCTCGAAGACGATCCACCGCCGCTCCTCTGCGTATACCTCCGGCAGATGGAGCGTCCGCGCGCCGCCGTCGCCCTCCACCCGGAAGTCGTTGAGGAACACGGGCGCGCCGGCGCCGGGGCAGGGCCGCACCGTCACCTCGAGGTCCGTCGCCACCACCGACAGCAAGCCCCCCAGCTCCCGGCCGAAGGTGTCCAGGATCGCGTCGGCGTCGACCGCGTGGTGGTAGTTGCCCCCGGCCAGGTCCGCCAGCGCCGACAGGAACGCCCCGTCGTGATCTTCCCCGTAGCCGAAGAACGACATGCTCGCGCCCTTGGCGCTCTCGTCCAGCAGGGCGGCGAACCCCGGCACATCGCCCTGCCGCAGGCCGACGTTGGCGTGTCCGTCGGTGAAGAGGAGCACCCGCCGGATCGCCTGGGGCCGCGTCTCCTTCGCGAGCAGCTCGAGGCTCTCGCGCAGCCCGCTGCCGAGCGCGGTGGAGCCCATCGGCTCCAGCCACCCGATCCTCCGCTTCGCCTCCACCTTGCCCTCCGGGGTCATCGCCGTGGGCGCGAGCACCCGGTGGACCCGCGACTCGAACGCCACGATCCCGAGCCGGTCGTCGGCGGAGAGCTGCTCCACCAGCCGCTCGAGGGACAACCGCGCCCGCTCGATCTTGGGGCCGGCCATCGATCCCGAGACGTCCACGCAGGCGACGAGGTCCAGCGGGGCGCGGGTCGTGGCGACCTGCGGCGCGTCGATCCGCACCGCTGCGACAACGGTTTGCGCCACAGGCTCGATGCGGCGGTTCATCAGGCGAAGTTCAAACTTCATGGCTCGTTCCTCCTTTGCCGCTCTGGCGGCGGTCGATCCCCATGCGGCGAGAGCGGCAGGCATTTTCGGCAACGGCGCGCGAGGTCGATCGGGCGCCGACCGAGAGGCCTTCCGGGTGGCATGGGAACGAGGAGACGCCGCGCGGGGGCAGGAACTGACGGTCGAGTCATTGAGCCCAAGGCTCGGCCACGAACCAATGGAAGCCGGCACGGCGTCGAAGGGGTTTGCGACCTATACGGTCACTGTCGGCGTGCACGCGAGTCGGTCGCGAACCTCGACTGGGGGTCGAGCCTCCACGCCGGGACTGCGTCCGCCCACAGGCCGACGACAGGCGCGAAGGAGCGCAGCTTCGCTCACCCAGCATGCCCCTGATTGGGCCCGCTCGGTCGAATCGTATGTCGTCTGCTGAATGTGACACATGCGCTCACGTTTGGCCTGGTCGAGGCGCCGGACTGCCCGGAAAAATGGGCACCCGCCTCCACGTGTGCGTCTCGTTCGTCGACACACGAACACTCTCGGGATCCTGCGGTTGCCTTGTCCGTAGTCAACCCGTTGAGTCGAGGGGTCGACCGATCCCCGGTCGACTCCTTCAGAAACGGAGCCCCGGATGAAAAGCATCCTCTCAAGTCTCGTTTTCGGGCTGGCATCGCTGCTGATCGCCGCGTGCGGTGGGGTGGAGCCGGCCGCCGACGTCAGTACAGACGCCCAGGGCCTGAGTCGGCCCCCCTGCATGTGCCCGGCCGTCGTCGATCCCGTCTGCGCCTGGGGCGGGATCACCTACGGAAACTCGTGCTGGGCCGAATGCGACGGCGCGGAGATCGCGCACGAAGGGGAGTGCGGCGCGTGCGGACGTCTGCCCCCCTACGATCCCGTCTGCGGCGTGGACGGCAAGACCTACGCCAACGAGACCGAGGCGACCTGCTATGGGATTCGGGTCGACCACCCCGGTCCCTGCGCCTGCCTCTGTTCCGGGGTGGAAGATCCCGTCTGTGCCTGGGGCGGCGTGAGCTACCTCAACGAGTGCCAGGCAACGTGCGCGGGCGCCGAGGTCGCGCGGGAAGGACGCTGCGGTGACAACTGTATCTGCCCGGCGGTCATCGATCCCGTTTGTGGGGACGATGGCGTGACCTACAACAACACCTGTGAAGCCACGTGCTGGGGGCGCCGCGTCGCCCACCCGGGCTCGTGCGACTCGACCACCAAGTAGCGCGATTTCGAAGGAGTGCGTGGCTCGATCCTCCCACTCCGCGGGGTGATCGAGCCACGCGTCACCGCCACACGAGCGCGGCGTTCGGGCCGATCCCGCCGACGACGATCGCGTTCTGCCCGGAGGATTCCTGGTACGCCCATTCCTTCCTGCATGAGGAGCGCATCCAGACGTGCTCTCCATCCGCGGCCCGCCGGCTCCAATAGATCGACGGCGACCTTCCCCGGTTCTTGGTAGACCGGCTGCGGACAGTGAGGGCGAGACCGATGGCGTCGAGAAAAAAGCGCACCGAAATCGAATGGGTCGGCGGGATCGCGCCGATGCCGGGTTACATCACCGGCGAGGGCGAGCCCTATCGGCCGGAGGGACTGATCTGGATGGGCGCCGACGGCGCGGTCCTCGGCTCGACCATCGGCAAGCCGGGCGAGGTGATGGCCACGGCCGCGGCGAGCCTGCGCCAGGCGATGGAGCGGCCGATGTGGGGACCGCCGCACGAGCCCACTCGGGTCCGCGTCGCGTCGGCCGAGCTCGCTGCGGCTCTGAGAAGCGGTTTCCCGAAGCTGGAGATCGTCTGTGCCCCGACGCCGGAGCTCGACTCACTGATGGCCCTGATGCGGGAGAAGCTCGACGAGGACTACGAAGCGCACCAGTCCGAGCCAGCCGCGCCGGCTTCCCGCCCCAGCGAGCGAGGTCTCGCGTGCGGTACGTCTTGCCCGGGCGCAGCTCGGGTCGTGCGGCGGCGGTCGGTCATACTGGAGGGGAGGGCGCCGAGGCGCGGCTCGAGGCTACCCTCGTGAACCTGGCGAACTTCGGAATGGCGAAGTCCCTGGTCATGGCGCGTCGGGCCGCCAACTTCGACGTGGACATAACCGAGGGGCTCGAAGCCTGGTTGATGGAGGCGCAGTCGAAACCGCTGCCGATGTCGATGCCGTTGGTCAGCCCGGGGGCTTCTCCACCGGCTCCTGGCAAGTCCGCGGCGGAGGCAATGAAGAGCTGTCGCAAGACCGCCAACGAGTCGCGGAAGAAGAACCGCTGAGCATCGGAGGCCCGAGGCGGACCTGCTCCCGTCATCGGCTCTCCAGTGCCCTTGATGCGAACGAGGGAAATCGGCCCAGAGCGGCGCTGACGAATCCTGCGCGAGGTTTGGGTCACCGAACGTTTTCTGGAGCCGTCGCGGGCAGCGTCATATCGTGGGCAAATGAACAAGCTTGGAACGCTACAGCGCGTCGATCCGCGCACGATCTGGAAGCACGAAGCGCACGATCTTACGCCCTGGCTCGCTGACAACATCGAAATGCTCAGTGAAGTTCTCGGGATCGAGCTCGAAGTCGAAGAGCGCGAGGCCAACGTCGGTGACTTCTCGCTCGACATTCTCGCGCGCGATTTGGGCCGCGATCGCAAGGTTGTCATCGAGAACCAGTTGGAGCCGACGAACCACTCTCATCTAGGCCAGATCATCACCTACGCGGCCGGACACGAGGCGGGCGTTGTCATATGGATCTCGCGCGAGTTCCGAGAGGAGCATCGTCAGGCGCTGGACTGGCTGAATCGCGGCGACGGCGCGACCACCGAGTACTTTGGGGTCGTGATCGAACTCCTTCAAGTCGATGACTCGAAGCCTGCCGTGAACTTCCGGCTGGTCGCGTCGCCCAACGACTGGTCGCGCCAGTCAAAGAAGAGCCCTGCAAACGACGAACTCTCGAGCAAGCGAACTGCTTACCAGGAGTTCTTCCAGGCGCTCATCGACGAGTTGCGTGCGAAATACCACTTTACGAACGCGAAGGCTGGCCAGCCCCAGAATTGGTACTCGTTCTCGACAGGGACACGCGGATTCACGTACGGAATGAGTTTCGCGCAGACCGGCGAGCTGCGGGCGGAGCTCTACGTCGACAGCGGCGACGGCTCGAAAAACAAGGTGGCGTTCGACGAGCTCTTCACTCGCAAGGACGAGCTCGAGAAGGCGTTCGGAGAGCCGCTGAAATGGGAGCGGCTCGATGCGAGGCGAGGGTGCAGGATCGCCTGCTACACGACAGGTTCCATCGAGGACTCGGATGATCAGAAGGAGCAGCATCGAAAGTGGGCGATCGACCGGCTCCTTCGATTCAAGAAGGTGTTCGGGCCCCTCCTTCCGGCTTTAGCGAAGGCAGGCGCGCACCAGCCCTAGCCAAGCTCTTGGTCCTCGGCCGAAACCTCCTGCTCGGATGTAATCCTGCGCCCATCCGTTGGCGATTCTCGAAGATCGGTAGTTGCCTACGGAGCAGGTGCCCGCTGATCCTCTCGGGCCATCGCACAGCGATTAGATCCCTCGATACCGAGCGGAGAGCTCCGTCGCCCAAGTCCGCAGCTCGGCCGGCGCGACGGCTTCGGCACGCTCTAGGAGCGCGTCCAGGTCGATCGAGTGGATCGAATCGGTCGCCGAAGCAGCGACCGGAAACCTTCGAGCACCTCGCCATCGCCGAGGAGCGCCTCGTTCTTCGCCGGAGCACAGACCGAAAAACGCACGTCGGTGGCGCCACGCCGCTTCGCCTCTTCGTGTGCGAGCGCGAGGTTCACCCAGAGCTGCCATCTCTCGCCCGCGAATGGGCAGCCCCCGTCAGCGAGCGCGCCGTCCAAGAGGAGCCCATGCTCGTCGCTGCGCTGCCAGTAGGCGTAGCCCTTGTTGCGCGAGTAGAGGCACGCCCCGCGGTCCGCACGGACTGGAACGTCGTCCGGGCAGACGTCCTTGCCGTGATTTGCCCTGCCCGCTTTCCTGAAGCCGCACACGCTGAACTCGGGCTCGACGAACTTCGTCTCGACCACCAGGACGAGCCTCTCACCGCGATCGTTCACTCCCTCGACGAACAGGTCGCAGTCGACTCCTCCCAGGGTCGATTGATCTCCGAAGATGTCCGCGGCCGGCGTGTGCTCGATCTCAATGGACGTCACCTCGGCGAGGCCGGGCACGAACGGTCGAAGGATCTCCGCGGCGAGCGAAAGTCTCGTGCGGAGGGGCGCAAACACGTTGAAGCACATCGCCTGGCTGGAGAGCATGTTCTCGAAGGTCCGAGGCGCGACGCCCTTGGTACCCTTCCGCTCGATCGCGGCCTTCGACGCCTCCGGGATCACGAAGTTGTGCCCTTCGGCGGCGGCGGCCTCCGACAGGAAGTGCCCGTAGCGGCCATGTCCAACGCCCAGTTTCTGAGCGCGGTACTCGCGCTGCCGCTCCTCGGCACGTGCCCTGTAAGAATCCCCAACCGTGTAGACCGGACCACTCTCCTGCATTCTCGACCTCCGCTTTGAGGCAAAGGTATCGGAGAGGTGGGGCGCTGGCGAAAATTCGGTCGAGCGCGTGCCGGGACCGCTCCAGCTTGCCAGCGATGCTGGAGATCGCTCCAACGCGCATCCTGCAGGCCAAGCGGCAAACGCGACCTCGTCATTGGGGGTCGGCCCTTAACGTGTCGAGTTCTTGCAATCGGTTCAGCGGGTGGAAGACTGAATGTTTGGCGAATCTTTATGTGAAGGGAGCGCAAAAATGATCCGGACAGGATCCGTCACCCGAAAGCGGTCGGATGCCACGGTCGTTCCAGAGTCGGAGGCTGCGCCCGAGAAGGTCCTCATCGCGCTCCATTCCACCGCAAGGTCGACCGCCTCCACGTCCGCCTCTAGCCTGGCCCCTGAGACAATCTTCGCTCGATTTCGCGGTGCCAGCAGAGTCGACGTGGCGGCGGCGTTCTACGACCCCGAATTCTGCAGGCGTCTACTGGATGCGGCCAACGCGGCAGGTGTCGGATCGGTCAGGCTCCTGTTCAATCGCCTCGGCGGGAGCGGAACGAATCAACGTTTTTGAGACAGCGGCTGTCCACATTTACTAAGCGACCTCCTGTGTGCGAACCGGCTTGTTGATCCACACCTCGGTCGGGGCCTCCGGCGGTTTCGGCAGGCCTCGG
>Ga0182742_1000060_pt1 | contig 230183 bp, 211 predicted proteins | sample eDN5th37CBELigMG_FD_128880 | JGI IMG/M metagenome (GOLD analysis project Ga0182742, IMG submission 128880) | Enriched Miracle-Growth compost microbial communities from Emeryville, California, USA - eDNA 5th pass 37_C BE-Lig MG (version 2)... ... | reverse complement strand
CGCGGCGCGCTTGGCGACGTCGATGCCGGCGCGGGTCGAGCCGGTGAACGAAATCATGTCGATGTCGGGATGCTCGCTCATCGCCGCGCCAACCTCCGGCCCAAGGCCGTTGATCAAGTTGAAAACGCCTTTCGGCACGCCGGCTTCATGCAGGATTTCAGCGAAGATCAGGGCCGAAGTCGGGGTGAATTCCGATGGCTTGAGGATCATGGTGCAGCCGGCGGCTAGCGCTGGCGCAACCTTGCAGGCGATCTGGTTCAGCGGCCAGTTCCACGGGGTGATCATGCCGATCACCCCGATCGGCTCGCGCACCACCACGGCCGAGCCCATCGGCTCCTCGAACGGATAGGTCTTCAGGACGTCGAGCGTGGACATCAGATGGCCGAGCCCGGCACCGGCCTGCAGCTTCTCCGCCATCGGCAGCGGCGCGCCCATCTCGTCGGACACCGCCGCGCCGATCTCCTTCATCCGGCCCTTGTAGATGGCGATGATCTTTTCCAGCAGCGCCACGCGCTCCTCGCGGGTGGTCTGCGAGAACGTCTCAAAAGCCCGTTTGGCGGCGGCGACCGCCTTGTCGACGTCGGCCTTGGAGCCGAGCGCCACCTCGTACATGGCCTCCTCGGTAGCCGGATTGACCACCGGCGTCGACTTCTTGACCGCGGGATCGACCCACGCGCCGTCAATGTAAAACTGCATGCGATTGACCATAAGATTCCCTCGTCTGTTGTCGGGCACAGCCCATCAATCGGAAACTAATTCGTGCAAGCCCCTTGCTTGAGGCGTCGCCATTGACGAACCGTTAGTTCGTCAACATCACCCGTCCGACGACCTTGCCGGCGCGCAACGCATCGATCCATGCCTGCGTCTCGGTCATCGGCTGTTCGGTCATCGGCGGGGCGGCAACCTTGCCGCCGCGCGCCAGCGCCATCAACTCTTTTGCTTCATCGAGCGTGCCGGTGACGAAACCTTCTACCGTAATGCGCTTATTGGTCCATTGCAGAACCGGCAGCGTGAATGTGCCACCCATCATTCCCGACACCACGAGTTTGCCGCCGCGCGCCAGCGCGGCAACGCCGAACGCCATCGATTTTTCGTTACCGGCGAAATCGACGACGCCGTCGAAACCGCCGTCGCTTTCCTTCAGCATCTGCTTGACCACGCCATCCGCCGTGGGATCGTAAGCCTTCGCGGCACCGGCTCTGAGCGCGGACTCCCGAGCCTCGGTAGAAAGATCGGCGACGGCGATCGGTTGCTTAAACATCGCCTTTGCCAGCGACAATCCCATCATGCCGACGCCACCGAGCCCGATCAGCAACAAATTGCGCTGACGCGGGCGATCGACCAGACGCTTGAGCGCACCATAGGCCGTGACGCCCGAGCACATCAGGGTGGCCGCGAAGTTGGTCGGCAGCGGATCGTACTTCAGAAGGTACTTCGCATCCGGCACCAGCACATGGCTGGCGAATCCGCCATCGATATTGACACCGAGAAAGCGCGGATTGCCGCACAGGTTCTCCTCGCCCGCAAGACATTCGCGGCATTGACCGCAGCCAATCCAGGGAAACACCGCGCGCCGCACTCCGATCAAGTCCTTCGGCAGTTCCGGTCCGATCGCCTCGACCACACCGGCAATCTCGTGACCGAGCGTAAAGGGAAGCCGGCGGCCCGCCGAGATATCAGCCTTGCGACCGCCGCCGAGATCGAAGTAGCCGTCGTGAATGTGCAGGTCGGAATGACATAACCCACAACGCTCGATGCGAAGCAGAACCTCGCGGCCTGTCGGCACCGGGGCATCGACGACGGTTTCGCATAGTGGCGCGGCGTATTGGACGATGGATTGGCGGCGCATCTGCACCATGACATTCTTCCTTATCTTATTCGTATTCGGCTCTGGTTAGGTAACGCACGTGCCATCGTCAGGGGTTTTGTCGCTTGTCGCCGCGATTATCTGGTCGCGGAGCTTGAAGCGGATGATCTTGCCTGACCCGGTGCGCGGGATTCCGTCAACAAAGTGTACCGAGAACGGGACCTTGTAGGACGACAGCCGCTCCCGGCAATGATCGAGAATCTGTTGAGCATCGACCTTGCGATCGTCGCGTCTCACGACAAACAGCGCCGGAACCTCGCCGAGATGTTCATGGGGAATGCCGACGACTGCGTTGTCGCGCACCCCATCGAGGACGCTGACGACTTCCTCGATCTCCGCGGGCGCGATGTTCTGGCCGCCGCGAATGATAAGTTCCTTCAACCGCCCGGTGATGGTGAGAAAGCCGTTCTCGTCGCTCTTTGCCAAATCGCCGGTGTGATACCAGCCATCGCGCAACGCCTTGGCCGTCTCCTCCGGCTTGTTGTGGTAACCGATCATGACGTTCGGGCCGCGAACGATCAATTCGCCTTCGCTGCCGAACGGTACATCCGTTCCGGTCGCGGCATCGACGATACGAACCGCAAGGCCGGGGATTGGCAGGCCACACGACCCGAGCACGCGGCCGCCGGTCGGCCAGTTCATCGTCACCATGGTGGATGTTTCGGTGATGCCGTAGCCATCCAGCAATTTGACGCCGAAATGCGACTCGAATTCTCGATTGAGCGTCGCCGGCATGATGGCGCCGGCCGAGATTGCCAACCGCAAGCCTTTCAGACCGGATTCCCCCGCGCTCCTGGCTGCTTCGAGCAGATAGTGAAACATCGTCGGAACGCCCGGAAGCACGGTGAACGTCCCTTGCTCCAGCAGACGCCGTGCCTCGCTGGTCGAAAACTTTTCCATGATGTATTCGCTGGCTCCCGTCGCGAGGATGCCAAGTACCGACAGGTTCAACGCATAGGAATGGAATAACGGCAGCGGCGACAATACGTGATCGTGCTCCGACAACATGCTGATGGGCGCCCAGCACGATGCCGTCACCCACAGCATGCCGTGGACCGAGAGAAGAACGCCCTTGGCACGACCGGTGGTTCCCGACGTGTAGATGATGTAGGCCGGCTCATGAAGCGAGGCCGGATCGCGCGGCGGCGCGGCCGGCTTTGTCGCGGCCAGATCCTCAAAACGAGGCCCCGTGCTGCGCCCGGCGCCACGTTTCGCGAAAACCGCGATCGACAATTCCGGGCATTCGGCCCTGACGGAATCGAGCACCCCGGCACGCTCGTCGGTGGTGATCACCGCCTTGCAAGCGGCGTCCTGCAATCGATAGGCGACTTCGCTTTCGGTCGAATCGTAGCTGACCGGCACACCGATGGCGCCGGCACGGGTGATTGCGAAACAGGACTCGATCCAGTTCACGCTGTTGGGGAGGAAGATGGCAACGGAATCTCCCGGACCGATACCGAGATCGGCCAGGTGTCCCGCGAGATTTGCGGTCCGCTCGGCCAATTCGGCGTACGTCACTCGGCGCGTAACGTCCTGATACGCCAATTTGTTTCCGCGCTGATCGGCATGCCGCTGAAGAAGCGCGGGAACCGATCCGATTGTATCCGTGTGCAGCATCTCACTCCCTCTCTTGCACGGTTTGCTGGTCAGACCATGCTGAAACCGCCACTGATGCTGATCACTTGACCGGTGATCCATCCACCATGCGGCGAGGCCAGCAGCGTGACCGTCGGCGCGATATCCTGCGGCAGCCCAAGGCGGCGCAGCGGATAAAATTTCACCAGCTTCTCGCGATTGGCATCCACCCACGCGCGATCGTGCGCGGTCTCGATCAAGCCGAGAGAAATGGTGTTGGCGGTAGTGCCGAACCGGCCGAATTCCCGCGCCAGCGACTTCATCAGGCCGATGACGCCGGCGCGCGCGGCGGCGACGATGGACAGTCCGGATTCGCCAACGCGCGAGGAATCTCCGATCAACGCGATGATGCGCCCGTCGCCCGCTTTCTCAAGATGTGGCGCGGCAGCTTTTGAGACATGAATGGCGCCGTAAAGGCAGATGTTGATCTGCTTCTGCCATTCTTCGGGAGTGGTTTCGACAAACCGGTTGCGAAGCGCGACGCCGGCGTTGTTGACGACGATGTTGAGGCCGCCGAAATCCGCGACGATCCCTGCGATCATCTTCTGAACGGCGTCGAAATCGGAGACATCGGCACCGTAAGCAATCGCCCTGCCACCGTTGCGGGTAATTTCGGCGACCACCGCATCGGCAAGGTCTTTCGAGCCCCGGTAGTTGACGGCGACGGCCGCGCCTTCGGCGGCAAGGCTGAGGGCAATCTCCCGCCCCACGTCACGCGCCGCGCCGGTGACGAGCGCGACTTTACCCTTGAGCTTCATGTCCATGCGTAAAATCCTTGCGATGTTGGCTGTTTTCAATCAGACGGAACAATCTTTCCGGCGTGACAGGCAGTTCGAAAATTTCGATGCCGAGCGGAGCGAGAGCATCGGCGACCGCGTTGGCGACCGCGGCCGGTGCACCGATCGTTCCGCCCTCGCCCATGCCGCGGAAGCCGCCGAGCGTGGTCGGCGACGGCGCCTCGATATGCACCACCTCGATAGGCGGAATTTCCGTCGCGGTGGGCACAATGTAATCAACGAGACTGGCCGTGACATTCTGCCCCTCCTCGTTGTAGACGACCTCCTCGTACAGCGCGGCGCCGATGCCCTGCGCCACGCCGCCGTGAACCTGACCATCGACGATCATCGGATTGATCAGACGCCCGCAATCCTCGGCCACCACGAACCGTTCGACCTTGATCTCGTAGGTTTGCGGATTGATCTCGACGACGGCGAGATGGGCCGCTGTCGCGCTGGTCCCGAAAACCGGATCGTAGGTCTTGGTCGCTGATAACTCCTCGCGGACATCGGCCGGGATACGGCCCATTTCGAGATACACCGCGCGCGCCAACTGCCGGAATGTCAGCGAGCGGTCCGTGCCCACCACGGAAATCCTGCCGTCTTCCACCACGAGATCTTCTGTGCCGGTTTCGAGAAGGTGCGACGCTGCGCGCAACATCTTCTCTTTCACTTCGCGCGCGGCGAGAGTTGCGGCCCCGCCGGCGAGCACCGCGCTGCGGCTGGCGTAGCTTCCGGTCGCATTGGGGACGACGGCGCTGTCGCCGACGATCACGCGAACATCCTTGACGCGTCCGCCGAGATGCTCCGCCACGACTTGCGCCAGCGTTGTTTCAAGCCCCTGCCCCATCGCGGCGACGCCAAACAAAGCGGTGATCGCGCCGGTGGAATCCATCGTGATCTTTGCTGTTTCGGTGCCGGTATTGATCGGCATGCCCGGCGCGACCGAAATGCGCGAACCGATGCCCGTCAATTCGGCGTAGCAGGCAATGCCGATGCCGAGCCAGCGCCCCGCGGCGCGCGCCTCCGCCTGCCGCGCGCGCAACGCCGCGTAATCGACGGTCGCGCAAGCCGCATCAAGACACTCGGTGAAAGCACACTGATCCCAGACGATGCCGGAGCCGATCCGGTAGGGAAATTCGTCCGGCTGGATCATGTTCTTCAGCCGCAATGCGACCGGGTCCATGCCCAGTTTATGGGCGGCCATATCCATCAGACGTTCGGTCACGAAGGTCGAGGTGGGGCGGCCGACACCGCGGTAGGGACCAGTCGGCGGTTTGGACGTCGCGACCCCACGCACGCGGCCAAGATAGTTTGCAATCTTGTAAGGGCCGGGAAGAAAGCTAACGACTTGCACCGGCTCGATCACCGCGGTCCATGGATAGATCGAATAAGCTCCGACGTCGCCTACCACCTCGGCTTTCAACGCCAGAACAGCACCATCCGCAGCGAGCGCCAGTTCGGCATCAACGATCTGGTCGAACGCCTGGCTGGTGGCGGCAAGGTCTTCCATCCGATCGCTGGTCCATTTCACGGCGCGCCCGAGCCGGCGCGCGGCAAACGCAACGAACAATTCTTCCGCATAGAGCGAGGCCTTGCCGCCGAACCCGCCACCGACATCGGGCGCGATCACGCGCAGTTGGCTGCCCGGCATGTCGAATGCGTCCGAAAGGGCATCGCGCACGATTCCGGGGACCTGCGACGAGGTATAGAGCGTCAGCTCATCGCGACCGGCCTCGTATTCGGCAAGATAGGTGCGGTTCTCCATCGCCAGCGGCGTCTTGCGGTGGAAGCGAAAGCGCCCGGAGACCCGCACCGGCGCGGACGCGATCGCCGCTTCCGCGTCGCCGGTCTTGAATTCACGGAAGCAGAGCACGTTAGTGCCGACCGAGTCATGCAGCAACGGCGCATCCGGCTTCAGCGCCTCCTCCGGATCGATCACCACGCCAAGCGGTTCAAAATCGATCTCGATCAATTCGAGCGCATCCTCCGCAAGATAGCGGCTTTCCGCGACCACGCCGACGACCGGCTCGCCGACATAACGCACCTTGCCCTGCGCCAGCGCGGTAATCGGCGTCGTGTGATAATTCTTCATCCGCGAGGTGGCGAAAACGGCATTCACCTCCGTCAGGTCATCCGCCGTGAACACGGCAACCACGCCTGGCGCCCGGCGCGCGGCTTCGACATCAATTGCCGTGATCGACGCATGGGAATGATCGCTCCGGCGAAATGCGACGTGCAGCATGCCGGCGACCTTGCGGTCGTCAACATAGGTGCCCTTGCCGGTCAGCAGCCGCGGGTCTTCGGTGCGCTTGACGCGCGCGCCGATGATCTTCGGGCGCGTCGAAAGCGCCTCGGCCGCGTTGCCGCCGTCCTCACGCGCCACCTGCGATGAAACAGCTTCAATCATAGGCATCCGCCAACTTCCGCAACGATGCCCACTGGGCATCATCGTGCCCGCAGATCACGGTGGCGCCTTCCGCCTCGATAGCCCTGATTCTGGCAAAACTGGCACGGCATAGCTCCTTGTCCCAGGTATTCTTGGGAACAACGTCGTCGTCCAGATTCTTGCGAAGGCTGACTGCATCGGCCGCCAAAAGATAAGGGCCGCTGTTCCTGAGTTCGACCAGCGCACCCATCGTTCCCGGCGTGTGGCCCGGCAAATGGATCAACCGAATACGGCCGTCACCGAACAGGTCGAGATCGGTCGTCACGTCTTCATAGTCGAGCGGGTGATTCCAGTCCGCCGGCAGGTAGCCGGCATTGACGGCGTCCGGCGCTTTCGCCACCGCGCGTTCCTCGGCTCGCACCAGGACGCGAGCCTTGGTGAAGAATTGATTGCATCCACAGTGATCGGGATGCAGATGCGAACAGACAACCACACTGATGTCTTCGGGACCGAGACCGATCGCCTTGAGCCCGCTGATCACGTTATCCTCAGCCGACATCACCGGCGTCATGACACGGGCAAGCGCGCCCCATCGTCCCTCGGCATCGCGAACCACGTCGGGATGGCACCCCGTGTCGAACAGCACGTTGCCTTTCGGGTGGCGCAGCAGGACGCAATTGACCGGCAGTTCAATCGTCTCGTTACGATCCGCATCCGGAAAATAAATGTTCCTGCGCATCCGCAAGCGACCACCGGACAGGAAATGCATCTTCATGAGCCAACTTCCTTGCGTTCCTGAGCCTTCATGGCATCCGCCGCCATGCGGACGGCGCGAACGATATTCTGATAGCCGGTGCAGCGGCACAGATTGCCGGACAGGCCCTCGCGAATCTGTTCGTCGTCGGGATCAGGAAATTTTTTCAGGAGATCGATGGTGGTGATCAGCATGCCGGGCGTGCAGAAACCGCACTGGAGGGCGTGACATTCGTGAAACGCCTTCTGTATCGGGTTCATGGCGTTGGCGCTGCCGAGCCCCTCCACGGTCTCCACCGTCGCACCATCGAGCTGGGCCGCGAGAAACAGACAGGATCGCGCGCTGTCGCCGTTCACCAACACCGTACAGGCGCCGCACACGCCATGTTCACAGCCGACATGCGTTCCGGTGAGGCCAAGTTCGATACGCAGGAAATCAGACAACAGCAATCGCGGTTCGACCGCCCTCTCACAGGCGACACCATTGACGATGATTCGAATGGTGACCGGCTCAGGCACGGCTTGCCTCCGTTGCCCGCCGCCAGGCCGTCGTGATGGCCCGCTCGGCCAATACGCCGACCAGATGCCGGCGGTAATCCGACGAAGCGTGCAGATCGGTATTGGGCTCGACCGACGCGCGGATCACGTTGACCGCCTCGGCCACCAGCGCGTCGCCGTACGGCTGTCCCTCCAGCAGCAGTTCCGCATCGTCGGCGCGCAGCGGCGTTTCACCGATCCCCATCATCCCGATGTGAACGCGGGCCATTTTTCCATGATCGTCGCTCAACGTCACCGCGACGCAGGCCAGCGCGAAATCCCCGGATCGCCGCGAAACCTCCTCGAAAGCCCACCCCGTCCGCGGCGGAAGCTTCGGCAGGTCAATCTCGACAACGAGGTCGTCCTCCTCCAGGGCCGTCGTCAGCGCACCCAGAAAGAAATCGCGCGCCGCGACCGTGCGCCGTCCTGCATGCGATTGAATTTCAAGCCGCGCATCCAGCAGCAGCGACATCATCGGCAGTTCTGCCGCGGGATCGGCATGCGACAGGCTGCCGCCAATCGTTCCACGATTGCGGATGGCGAGATGCGCGACATGCTGCATGGCCTCGTGCAGCACCGGCAATTGCGCGGCAACCAGTTCCGACGTTTGCAGCATGTAATGGCGAGTCAGGGCACCGATCCGGATGCGGTCGCCGTCATCGCGCACATATCCCAGACCAGGAATGCGATTGATGTCGACCAGCACCGAGGGCCGCAACAGACGGAAGTTCAGCATCGGCATCAGACTTTGCCCGCCCGCGATGATCTTGCCGTCGCCGCCAGCTTCCGCGAGCGCCGCCACCGCGGCCTCGACACTCTCGGCGGCAAAATACTCAAAGGGCGGCGGCTTCACTGTCAGCGCCTCTTGAATTCCGGGCGCCGCTTCTCGGCGAACGCCGCGCGAGCCTCGCGATAGTCCTCACTATCCGAGGCCTGATCTATCATCGCCTGCGCCAGGGAACCATCGCTTCCCATCGCCGCCTCGTTGAGAATATACTTCGCTCCTGCAAGCGAAAGCGGAGCTTTTTGTGCAACCTGAGCTGCGAAGCTCTCAGCGTCCTTCATCGGTTCATCGGATACACGGTCGATCCATCCGATGCGAAGAGCTTCCAGAGCACCGACGCGCTCAGCAGCATAGAGAATACGTTTAGCATTAGTGAGACCGACCAGCGACAATAGTCGTCTGGTACTACGGACACCGTAAACGATAGAGAGGTTTGCCGCAGGAATCCCAAGAATGGCCGTGGGATGTGCAAAACGAAAATCGCAAGCCATTGAGAGATGACACCCGCCACCAAGGCAATAGCCTTGAATCACGGCGACAACCGGTTGGGGTACATTCGCGATGGCATCCGAACACGCATCTACAGCAATCTCATACGTCTTGCTTTCGCATGCGTCACGTCTGACATCTCCGAACTCGGATACGTCTGCACCAACGCTAAAATCACTGGCCGAACCAGAAAGCACGATCGTCCGCACATCGTGATTGCTGCCAAGCTCCTGAAATATGGTGGCCATGTCCCTCCACATCGTTAGCGTCATAGCATTGCGCACATGCGGACGATTGATGGTCACCCGCGCCACCGCCCCGTCCACAACACAATCGATATCGGTTATGATACCCATGTTTGCGGTCACCTCCCGTTAAGCAGCGGCATTCATTCGCTCAACCTCGACACGGAATCTTTCGAAGAACTCCGCCGCGAGCTTCTTGGCCGTCGAATCGATCAACCGCGCGCCAAGTTGCGCCAGCTTTCCCCCGACCTTGGCTTCGGTATAGTATGTTAGATCGGTAGACGCTGGCCCGTTCTCATCAAGTTGAACCTTCGCCGTCCCCGCTGCAAACCCAGCTATTCCGCCCTGTCCTTCGCCAGAGATTGTGTATCCTTCTGGCTCCGTTATATCGCGAAGTTGAACCTTTCCCTTGAACTTCGCCTTGATCGGCCCGACCTTGAGCACCGCAGTGGCCGCGAAGCCGTTATCGTCGGTGCGCTCCAGTTCTTCGCACCCTGGAATGCAGGTCTTGAGAACGGCGGGATCGTTCAACGCCTGCCAAACCAACGCTCTTGGTGCTCGGAGCTCGACCTTTCCATACATATCCATCCGATACTCCTTCTTAAGGGTGCTAAATCCGGCTCATTTGAAGCTGGGCAACGGCCCTGCTCAGCTCTGCTGGGATCTGAACTGGACGGCGGGACCGTCGATCGACATAAACATGAACCAGAAAGCCTTGTGCGCACGCGATATCATCATCATCGCGAAACAGGCCGATTTCGTAGCGAATGCTGCTGTGACCTTGATGTCCGATCCGCAATCCGACATTTACCGCGGATGGAAATGAGATTTCTGTGAAGTACCGACAGTTGGTCTCGGCAACGAGACCGATGATCTGACTGCTGGCAACGTCAAGAACCTGATGTTCGATCAGGTATCGACATACGGCCGAGTCGAAATAGGTGAGATAAACAACGTTGCTGACATGCCGATAGGCGTCGTTGTCGCTCCAGCGCGTCGTCATGGCGTAAAAGCATGGAAACGCGCTTCTGCTTTCCGGCTTCGCCCGATCGTTCATAACGACGCTCCGTGCATCATCTTACCTTTTTTGGGACAGCGTCGCGTTGGTTGCGACGGTCAGCTGGTTCGGGCACCGTCGCGGGGCGCAAACCGGGCAAATCCATCAGCTATCAGACCATGACGCTCCGCGATCCCTGGCAGATCTGCGCTATGGACTCGACCGCCTGCCTCATCAAGCCGTTCCGTCACTTTCATAACTAGACTATTTCCTTTTTTCAGCTTCTGTCAATGCTGCCGGGCGACTTTTGTGATTTTGCTTTCTACGATTTCGCGGCCGCGGCTTTTCGCCGTTCGATCAGTGCCTGAATTTCGCCGACAATCCCGCGCCGGAACAGCATGACGCAAATCATGAAGATCAAACCGACGGCGATAGGCACCTTCGTCGAGAGATCGAGACTGAATGGACCGAGAGCGATGACGCCGATATCCGACAGTTTGCTTTCCAGCGTCACGATCAGGATGGCGCCGACGATCGGTCCGAGCGGCGTGCCAAGACCGCCAAGCAAACACATCAGGATGACATTGCCGGACTGTGTCCAATGCGCGTCGGGCAGGCCGGCGAAACCGAGCGCCAGCGCCTTCGTGCCTCCCGCCAGACCCGCGATCGCCGCAGAAATAGCGAACGCCGACAGCTTGTAATTCTGCACGTCGTAGCCCAGCGAAATCGCTCGGGGTTCGTTGTCACGAATCGCGAGCAGCACCTGTCCGTAAGGGGCTTCCATAAGTCGCTGCAATCCCCAGACAACCGCCAGTAGGATCACGAGCAGAAATGCGTACATCGCGCGATCATCCGTCAGGCCGACGAGGCCGAGAAAACTGTGGCGGGGAATACGTTGCAAGCCGTCTTCAGCGCCGGTAAAGGGCGCCTGCACACAGACGAAATAGACCATCTGCGCCAGCGCCAGCGTGATCATCGCGAAATAGATGCCCTTGCGTCGGATCGCCATGCCCCCCATGACGATGCCGAGCAGCGCGCCGGTCACCAGCGCGGCCCCCAACGCAATTTCCGCCGTCACGCCCCAGGCCTTGGTGACATAGCCCGCGACGTAAGCGCCCGCGCCAAAGAACGCCGCGTGACCAATCGAGAGCAGCCCGACATTACCGGTGAAGAAATTGAAGGCCGCCGCAAAAATCGCGAATGCCAGGCATTTCATCAGGAACAGCGGATAAAGCCCGCTCATCGGTGCAAATATGCCCATCACTGCCACGATCAGAAAGATCGCCGTCGATGTCCTCATGCGCATCGTCATGCTTCACGTCCAAATAGTCCGGCGGGCCTGATCAGGAGAACGATCGCCATGACGATGAATACGATCGTCGACGACACCTCCGGATAGATGACCTTGGAAAGGCCCTCGACGACGCCGAGAGCAAGACCGGTGATGATCGCGCCGGCGGTCGAGCCGAGGCCGCCGATGACCACCACGGCAAATATTACAATCAGGATATTGGAGCCCATCAGCGGCTGCACCTGATAGATCGGCGCCGCCAGCACCCCGGCGAAAGCAGCCAGCGCGGCGCCGAGCGCATAGACCACGGTAACCATCAACGGCACGTTGATCCCCAGCGCCTGCACCAGCGGGCCATTCTCCGTGCCGGCCCGCAAATAAGAACCGAGACGGGTTTTCTCAATCAGAATCCAGATGGCGAGGCACATCAGCAGCGATGCGGCAACGATCCAGACGCGATAGATCGGTAACCGCATAAACCCGAGATCGATCAAGCCGCGCAATTGGGGCGGCGGCGGATAAGGCAGCCCCGCGGAGCCGTAGATGTCGCGGAAAATTCCTTCGAGCACGATCGCAAGGCCGAACGTAAACAACAGGCCGTAAAGATGATCGAGATTGCTCAACCGGCGGAGCAGCACACGTTCGGTCAGCGCGCCGAAGGCTCCGACAACAATCGGCACCAGCAGCAGCGACCACCAGTAATTGATGCCGAGCTTGGCCATCGCCAGATAGACGCCGAACGCTCCCAGCATGTAGAGGGCACCGTGCGCGAAGTTGATGATGTTGAGAAGGCCGAAAATCAGCGCGAGACCGAGGCTCAGGATGGCGTAGAAGCATCCGTTGACGAGCCCGATCGTGATCTGGCCAAGCAGCACCTGAACCGGAATGTCGAACATTCTTTCCCCTCAAACACCCATGCTGCGATCGACCAGTTCGGCGTTGGCTTCCAATTCGGCGCCAGTGAGCCGCATGGTGATGTGACCACGCTCAACAACGAGAAACCGATCCGCCAGAGGGGCCGCGAAGTACTTGTTCTGCTCGACGAGCAGGATGGTGTAGCCGCGCGTCTTCAGCTCGGAAATGAGGTCGAACAACCGATCGACGATGACCGGCGCCAGCCCTTCCGAGATTTCGTCAAGCAATAGGAGCCGGGCACCGGTCCGCAATATGCGCGCGATGGCAAGCATCTGCTGCTCGCCTCCCGACAGCCGCGTTCCCGGCGTTCCGCGCCGCTCCGCGAGATTGGGCATCAGCGTATAAATCTCGTCGATGGACATCCCGCCATCGGCGCAGGCTGGGGGCAGCAACAGATTCTCCTCGCATGACAGACGCGAGAAGATGCCGCGCTCCTCTGGGCAATAGCCTACCCCCATGCGCGCGATCAGGTGCGGCGCGAGACGAATGACATCGCGGCCCGCGACCCGAATCGTGCCCTCGCGCCGGCTGACCAGACCGACAATCGCCCGCAACGTCGTCGTACGTCCGCTGCCGTTGCGACCCAGCAGCGCCACGACCTCCCCCGACTGCAAGGCGAACGACATGCCGTGCAAGACGTGCGATTCCCCGTACCATGCTTGCAAGTCATCGACGGCGAGCACGTCATCACGGCTCACGGACGGTGCAGCGCTGTTCATGACGTCGCCCTCGTCTTCCGCGATCCGAGGTAGGATTCGATCACGTCCGGATTGCGCGAGATCGCCTCATAGTCGCCTTCCGCGATAATTTCGCCACGGCGCAAGACGCTGATGCGATCGGCAACCTGCGCCACCATTCGCATATTGTGCTCAACCATCACGACGGTGCGGCCGGCAGCGGCGCGCCGGATCAGCGCGGTGACGCGATCGACATCCTCATGCCCCAACCCTTGCGTGGGCTCGTCGAGCAGCATCACCTTGGGTTCCGCCGCGAGCGTCGTCGCCAATTCCAGCGCGCGTTTGCGGCCATATGCGAGATCGCCGGCGCGAACATCGGCGAAATTTTCGAGATCGACCTGCGCCAACAGATCCGCGACGCGCTCCGATGCGTCTCCGAGTTCAGCACCGCCCCGCCAGAACAATAACGGCGAGACAAATCGCCGCTGCAAGGCCAGGACGACGTTTTCCCTGACCGTCAGTTGCGCGAAAACCGCGGAGATTTGAAATGAGCGGACCAAACCGCGACGCGCCAGTGCGGCGGGTTGCTCGGATGTGACGTCCCCACCTTCGAGCCGGATGCGCCCCGACGACGGCACGAGAAACTTCGTCAGCAGGTTGAAGACAGTTGTTTTGCCAGCGCCGTTCGGTCCGATCAGCGCATGGATCGTGCCGCGCCGGATATCGAGATCGACTCCACCCACCGCGACATAGCCACGAAACTCCTTTCGCAGCCCGCGCGCCTCCAGCACGACATCGACGCTCGCCGAATGGTGCGCTGTTACGCCCATGCCGAGTCCTTCCCCTTATGTGCGTCGCAAAATCATAAATTTAACGACGCCGTTGACAGCGTCATATCAAACCAGTCTAGTTATGCAAGCCATCATTTTGGCTGCACAGCATGGAAACGTCCAGAAACGGGGAGTCGATCGGTGGATCGATCCGGAATGAGAGGGAGCCAACCACAATGAGAAAATTACTCGCCGCCTTCGCCGCGAGCGTTGCGATCGTAGGCAGCGCGCACGCACAAACGCCGAAAATCTCGGACGATGTCGTCAAGATCGGCGTCCTCACCGACATGTCCGGACAGTTCTCTCATGAATCGGGCGAGGGTGCCGTCACGGCAGTCAAGATGGCCGTCGAAGACTTCGGCGGCAAGGTTCTGGGTAAACCGATCGAGGTCGTCGTCGCCGATCATCAGAATCGCAACGAGGTGGCGATCGCAAAGGCGCGCGAGTGGTACGACACCGGCAAGGTCGACATGATCGCCAACCTGATCAATTCGTCGATCGCGCTGGCGGTCACGAATGTCGCCAAGGAAAAGGACCGCATCGCGATCGTCAACGGTTCAGGATCGTCTCGCCTCACGGGCGATTCGTGCACACCAAACAGCATTCATTACGCCTACGACACCTACGCATTGGCCCAGGGCACCGGCAAGGCGTTGATCAAGGAAGGCCTGACGTCATGGTACTTCCTGACCGCCGATTATGCATTTGGCCATGCGCTCGAAGCTGACACGGCCAGCGTGGTCAAGGCCAATGGCGGCACGGTGAGCGGCTCGATCCGATATCCGATCGATACGGCGGATCATTCGTCCTTCCTGCTACAGGCGCAAGCCTCCAACGCAAAGGTGGTGGCGATCGCCGGATCCGGCACCACGTTTATCAACGCGGTGAAATCCGCGAAGGATTTCGGCCTGACCGATGGCGGCAAACAGACGATCGCCGGCCTTCTGGTCTGGGTTACCGATATCGACTCCATGGGGCTTGACGCCGCGCAGGGGCTTATTCTTACCAACGCTTTCTATTGGGATCGCGATGACGAAACGCGCGCGTTCTCCAAGCGCTTCTTTGCCAGGATGAAGCGGATGCCACACATGGGTGATGCAGGCGACTATTCGTCAACCCTGCACTATCTCAATGCCATCAAGGCTGCCGGCACCGACGACGCCAAAACAGTGATGGCGAAAATGAAGGAAATGCCCGTTAACGACTTCTTTGCGAAAAACGGCAAGATCCGCGAAGACGGCCGCTTCGTGCACGATATGTACGTCTATGAGGTGAAGAAGCCATCCGAATCCAAGTACGCCTGGGACTACTACAAGCTTCATGCCGTCATTCCGGGCAATGAAGCCTTCCGTCCGTTGTCGGAAAGCAAATGCCCGCTAGCAAAGAAGTGACGTAAAGGATCGATCGAACACCCGAGAAAGGAGAAGCATGCCACTCATGGCATGCTTCTTGTTTGTCAAGCTGGAAAGGTATCAACACCGTTGCCGATCAAACCGGATCGATGTCTTGCAGATTCCTTTGTTAAACGTCATTTCAATGGTAACAAGGCTCAAGGCCGCGAAACAGAGAGATAATTCCGAAATGGATAGCCGCACAGCACTTCGAGGATCGCGCGAGAAGTCATCGAGCCGATCCGGAGCAGCGGCGATTCACAAGAAGCAAACCCCGGTTGCGCGTACCGAGCGAAATTGTTCCGTCGCCCGGACCCTCGATATCGTTTCCGACGCCTGGTCCTTTTTGATTATTCGGGAGGCATTTTTCGGCACGCAGAACTTCGATGCGTTCCATTCGGCCTTGAGAGTGCCCCGAGCCACCCTCACCGACCGGCTGAACAAACTGACGGAACTGCGCATCTTTCGGAAGACTTCCATCGGCGGCGCGCGTCGGAACGAATATCACCTGACGAAAATGGGCTTCGATCTCTACCCGTGCTTCATCGCATTGATGCAGTTCGGCGATCGCTGGCTTGCGGGTCGCAAGCCTCCGCCCCTGACACTTGTCCATACGCTGTGTAATTGCGAAAGCCACCCCATCGTCGCATGCTCGCATTGCGGCGCAAGGATTGAAGCACGCGACGTCGAATATCGCGATGGACCGGGTGCGGGCCGGACGGTTTCCAGTCCTCGGAGAAATACGCGACGCAGTTCCGACGGGAACCAGTTCTTGCTCGGAAGACCAAGCTCGGTTTCCCGCGCGCTGACGATTATTGGCGACAAGTGGAGTTTCATGGTCGCACGCGAAGCGTTTTTCGGCAAACGGCGGTATGACGAGATTCAAACAGAACTGGGCATAGCACCGAACATTCTCACCGATCGGCTATCAAGGCTGGTTGCCGCGGGAGTATTTCGTCGTCGCCTCTACCAGCGGTCTCCTGATCGCTACGAATATATTCTGACGGGGATGGGGCACGATCTGTATGGGCCGTTCATCGCGATGATACGCTGGGGCGATCAATGGCTTTCAAAAGGAAAGCCCCCGCTGCTCCTGAAGCATCTGGCGTGTGGCCACGACTTCGACGCCGTGGTGGCCTGCAACTGCTGCGCACGTCCTATCGTCGCATCCGACATGCGGTACAAGCTGTCTTACAATCCAAAGAAGCTCGGCGCGTTAGGCCCCCGTCAGATCGAGTGATTAAGTTGCTTGAGGCGCCGCCGCCGCTATTCGGATAACTTGCCCCTACGAACTTGGCCAACCTAATTTCGGCTTCGCTTATGATTTTCTTGCGGGATGAGGATCCCATCGAGGATCGGAGTTCAGCAATGTGAGGGATAGTCGCGTCTTCCACCAGGCAGAAAGCACGAAACCCGAATCGTGGGGGTCTAGTAGGAACCAGATTCGGATATTTGTCACAGCACCGAGCGTTCTTGGACTGATAGCCGCAAGTCTCGCACCGAAAATATGCTGCTGTTGAAGAAAAAAGCCTCGCCATAGGGCGAGGCAGTTCTCGGGAGGTTCTTACACACCAGCAACTTTAGGGGTGACGTTAATTCCTCAGAAGCGCGCAAGTACTTTTACTGAGCGGTAGAAACGCCTCTTCCGCCGGAATTGTTGCCACCAGATTGTAATAATCCCACGGCGCCTTCGATTGGGCCGGCTTCTTTGCCTCAAACAGATAGGCAGGATGGATCTTGCGGCCATTAGGCTCAATCTTGCCTTTGCCGAACGCCAAATCGTCCGTTGGCATGGATTTCATTTGTTCGACCACCTTAATCCCATCAGTTACCTGACCGTCAAGCGCTTCTGCGGCCTTCAAATAGTGAAGCAATGACGCGTAGACTCCTGCCTGGATCATCGTCGGCATTGCTCCATTTTTCATCCGCTTCTGAAAGCGCTCAGAGAAATTCCGCGTTCCATCATTTAGATCCCAATAGAACGATTCCGTGAAGTTCAATCCTTGCGCAGTCTTCAGGCCGAGAGCATGAATGTCCGTAATAAGCAGCGTGAGTCCGGCCAGCCTCTGTCCTCGGGACGTGAGGCCGAATTCCGCGGCTTGTTTGATCGAATTTATTGTGTCGCCGCTTGCATTAGCCAATCCAACCACATCAGCCTTGGAAGATTGTGCTTGAAGCAAAAATGATGAGAAGTCAGGACTATTTATCGGGTGTCGAACACTTCCGTTTACCTCGCCTCCGGCGGCTTTAATTGCAGCCGTGGTATCTCGCTCGAGGGCACTGCCGAAAGCATAGTCGGCTGTCAAAAAGAACCAACGCTTGCTGCCGCTCTTGGTGACCGCCGTTCCCGTGCCATGCGCAAGCATATAAGTGTCGTACGTCCATTGCACTGTGTTCGGCGAACATTGGGAATTAGTCAAGTCGGAAGTGCCGGCGCCGGATGCCAGCATGACCTTATTTTTCTCTTTCACAAGATTATTTACGGCAAGCGCGACCGAAGACGTTACGAGATCAGCCACTACGTCCACGTGGTCGCGGTCAAACCATTGGCGTGCAATCCCAACTCCGACGTCAGCCTTGTTCTGGTGATCGCCGGAAAGAACTTCGATCTTCCAGCCCTTCTTCTCAAGTTGGGAGTCCTCAACGGCCATGTGAGCGGCCAGCACGGACCCTGCTCCAGAAACGTCAGTGTAGAAGCCTGACATATCGGTAAGAACACCGATCTTGATTGTCCTATTCTGCGCAACGGCCGTGCCAGACCAGATCAACGCCAGGCTAATGCCAATAGCAAACCCTGCTTTTCGTCCCATGTCTGTTTCCTCTCCTTTTGTTAGATATTCAATTCAGTTACGAAGGGGCTTGTTTGTCGCCCGCAAGTGTTCAAGGCGGGCGAGCGTGGTCGTTCGTTTTGCCAAGTTAAGGATAGCGTTGAGTTCGCGCTTCATTAGCTGTTGCTCGGTCTGCCTCGCGCCAGCCGCAGCCTCGGAACCCGATAGGGCGAAAGCGAATTCTTTCGCGATATCGACGTCCACATCCGTGAATGTGCCTGTCGCGCGTTTCCGATCTATGACCTGCTGTAATTCACTCAGGCCTAACGCTCCCGCTACTGGGATCATTGCTTGCGCAGGTTGTGTGTAATCTTTGGCAAGGGCGCGGGCAGTACCTTTCGCTGCGGCAATAAGATGATCCCGGCTCATGATGATGTGATCCGTTGGCCGCAGAATTCGATATTCCCGCGCATAGAGAGCCGAGCTTGATATTGTCTTCGACGTGATCACATCAAACGTATGAGTGGCCGCAGTCGCCGTCGAAAGCCCCGTTTCTAAGTGCCGAAGCAGAAGCTGAGTGCCGCCACCCCATCCCGGAATGATTCCAGCATTAATCTCGGGAAATCCTGCCTGCAGCTCAGCATGCGCGACGATTTGATCGCAGTGGAGCATCAGTTCGCAGCCGCCGCCGAGCGCCAGTCCCGCGGCTGCGGCCACGACAGGAAAGGCGGCATACTTCAAGTCGAGCAGCGCCCTCTGTCCATTGGACACATACGCACGTAGCCCATTCCAATCTCCGGTCTTCACATAGCCTATGAAGATATCAAGCTTTGCGCCAGCTGAGAACGCGCGCTCATTGTCCGAGCCTATTACTAAAGCCAGATGATCACGTGGTACGATACGACAGGCTTCCGCCAGCGCATCCACGACTAGTTGATCGCAGACATTTAATTTCGTATGGATTTCAAAGCACGCTACACCGTCACCCAGGTCCCAGATCGACGCGGAGTCGTTACCGAAAATCTGAGTATTCTTTCGTTTGATGGCTGCGAGCGTGAGAACGTTCGGCCGAATTGCATTTCGCTCCTGCGATTTTAATGCGGCGAAGCTACCTAACTCCTCTGCCTGCCGCAGAAGTTCTGGCACTTCCTGATTCTCCAACCGTAGGCGTTCTGCAATCCAGGCGACACCAATATCGTCGGCCAGTTCGAATGGGCCGTGTCTCCAATTGTAACCCGTTCTCATCGCAACATCGATGGCATCGAGATCCTCGGCTATTTCACGAGAAATGCCAGCCACGTATCGAATCGTGTGCGACAGCACCCTCCAGGCATAGCGCCCGACAGCATCATGACGCGCGCAAAGCTCGCGTAGCGAATTAACCTCGACCGAAGCCTGCCGAAGAGGAATATACTCGCCTGTGGCGAGATCGATCATTTCGCGCACCAGCGTTCCGTCCGCACTTTTGCGGCGATAAAAGCCGGATGGTCCAAACCTGCCAGTATAGCCCCGATCCAGCATCGCAGCGAACAATCTGTTCGTCGTGATGTTGTGTTCTTGATGAGCGTCACTTGCCGGCAGCATCTTAAGGAGGCCGCGCCATACCAACGGGACCAGATTGATTCCGACATAGTCGAACAACCCAAACACCCCGGTTCGGGGAATACCGAATGGCGAACCGACGATCGCGTCTGCCTCGCTCACAGAGAGGCCCGCCTGGATTGCCTCCAGCGCTGCTACTGACATCCAGTAGTTGCCGATACGGTTTGCGATAAAGCCGGGCGTATCCCTGCCTACGACAACCTGTTTACCGAGGAGCTTCTGTCCCCAGCCGGCTGCAGTCGCCTTGCTCAAGCCGCTGGTATCGGCACCACACACGATTTCTAACAGCGGCATTCGCCGCGGCGGATTGAAGAAATGAGTCACGAGGAATTTTTCTCGGAACTCAGGTGCCCGGTCGACGACAAGATCACGAATCGGGATCGTCGAGGTGTTGGAGGTAACTAGAGCGTCGGGCTTCTTGATAGTTTCAAGTCTCGCATACAGACCACGCTTGGTCTCGAGATTCTCGATGATAGCCTCGACAATCCAGTCCGAGTCGCCAGCCGTTCTGAGATCGTCGTCGAGATTACCGACCTCAATCGATTTCGCGCGTGAGGGATGAAGAAAGCCCTGGGCAGCAAGTTGCCGCTCGATACCTCTCAGTGCTGCACTATTTCGGTCTTCGTCTCGATTGCTCCCTACATCCAGGAGTCTGACGGGAATACCAGCGCTTGCCACCAGTGCCGCGATGCCGGAGCCCATTGCACCTGCGCCAATGACCGTAACCTTCTTCAAGCTCTCGTCGGCGACGAGATCATTGATTCGCGTCTCAGCGATCAGCGGCTTCACTAGATTGAAGTTCATCTGTCTTTCCGGGACGGTTATTGGAGATTCTCGATGACCAAGGCGATGCCTTGGCCACCACCGATGCACATTGTGATCAACCCATACCTGCCGTTAATGCGCCGAAGCTCGTAGAGAGCCTTTACGGTCAGGATCGCGCCCGTTGCGCCAAGCGGATGTCCCAGCGCGATCGCGCCACCATTCGGATTGACCTTCTCCGGTGGTAGTCCCAGACCGTCGCAAACTGCAATTGCCTGGGCCGCAAACGCCTCGTTGCATTCGATGACATCGAGATCGGCGATTGAAATACCTGCGCGCTGAAGCGCGACCGGCACAGCTTTTACGGGTCCAATGCCCATGATTTGAGGGGGAACACCGGCAAGTCCCCATGAGACGATGCGCGCCAGCGGCGTGAGGTTGCGGCGGGTGATCTCCTGTTCGCCCGCTAAAACAACTGCCGCGCCCCCATCGTTAATTCCGGATGCATTGCCAGCAGTGACGGTTCCACCAGCACGAAACGCCGGCTTGAGCTTGGCGAGATCGGCCAAATTAGTGTTTGGCTTCGGGTGTTCGTCGGTGTCGAAAACCGTCTCACCTTTCTTGCTCTTCACGGAGATGGGGACAATTTGGTCTTTGAAGCGATCCTCCTTATTTGCGGAGTTGGCGCGGCGCTGGCTGGTGAGAGCGAACTCATCCTGCCGCTCGCGGGATATCTGATATTTTTCCGCGACGTTCTCACCCGTGCATCCCATTGCGCCATGGCCAAACGGGTCGGCCAAAGTATTCGTGAGCCAATCGTAGACGACGCCATTACCCATTCGCTGGCCGAAACGCAGACCATTCACCGACAAAGGCGACCTGCTCATTGCCTCCGCACCGCCAGCGACGGCGATTTTTGACTCGTTGAGCTGAATCATCTGCGCGGCGCTGATGATGGCCTGGACGCCGGAACCACACAGGCGATTGACGGTGAAGCCTTGCGTGTCGTCGGGTAATCCGCTTTCAATTCCAACGGTGCGTCCCAGAAAAAGGTCTGCCGCCTCGGTCGGAATGACTGTCCCAAACACGGAATTGTCGACATCCGCTGGCGCGAGACCAGAGCGCTCAATCGCCGCTTTGGCAGCCACCGTTCCCAGTGCGGTCGGCGAATAATCCTTCAGTGTTCCGCCAAACGTACCGACGGCCGTGCGCGCACCGCCTACGATGAAAATGCCCGTTGTCATGGCAATGATTCCTTGTCGTGGAGATAGATCATTTCAGGAAGCCGACGGGAGCCATACAGCAGCTTGACCGATTCACTTCGGTTGGAGAGAGCCGCACGTTGATTGATGTAGCCCTTGTCGGTGATCTCCCCTGCGGCCATCGACGGGGGAGTCTCGAGCAGGATGGCGCGCGCGATGCGCGTCGAGGACCCGCTAGTCGAAAGTTTCTCCAGTCCTTGCCGGATTGTGGCGTGAACGGATGGATTGCGAATGAGCTCGCCCAACTCGGCGTTCGGGAGTCTCGCTACTTCACGGCATCCATCGAGATTCGGAAAAATCAGGAGGCCCACCTCCTCCTGATCCTGCCCCGCTATGACCACGTCTTGGATCACAGGCGCGGCTGCGGAAATCGCTTCCACACGTAGCTTGCCGACCTGAACCCAAGTGCCTGTTGTCAGCTTGAAATTTTCGGCAACGCGGCCGTCGAACAGGATGCCGGCTTGCGGTTGCTCAGGACAGACCAACCGCCCGGCGTCCCCGATACGGTAGAAACCCTCTTCGTCAAAAGCATCCGCGCTCGCTTCCGGATTCCGCCAGTATCCGGAAAATACCATAGGCCCACGAAGCCGTAGCTCCGTTGTCGCGTTGTCGGTAACCAGCTTGATCTCCGCTCCGCAGACAGGGGCTCCCAGATTATTGCAATGGAGGTTGTCGGGTGGCGTGATGGACACAACGGGCGCTGTCTCCGTCGAACCCCATCCGATATAGAGCTTGAAGTCCGGTCGCCCATGACGGCGCGCGAGGCGATGTAGTTGATCCCATGTAGCTTGGGGAAGCGCGGCGCCGGCGGAGAAGATCGCACGGAGTCGGCTATAAAAAATCCTGGCGAAATCATCGTCGTCCGACATTGCGCGGACGAGTTCTCCCAAGGCGCCCGGAACGGAGAGATGCATCGTCGGCGGTGTACGCCTTATATTTTCAATCGTGCGGTTGAATTGTCCGGGAAGGGGTTTACCGTCATCTATTACTAGCTTTCCGGAATTTCTAATCGCGCAGTTGAAGATGAGGTTGCCGCCAAAGACATGATTCCATGGCAGCCAGTCCACGAACAGCGGCGTTTCCTCCGCGAGAAACGGCCAATTTTCAAGGATCGCCTCCTGGTTGGAACACATCATGCCGTGCGTAAGCATGACGCCCTTAGGGACGCCCGTGGATCCTGACGTGAATAGGACTTTCCCGATGGTCTCGCGTGAAACATCGGGCATAGGCGCAGATACTGGCGCCGAAACGAGGTCCGCCAACTTGAGCCGCCTTCTGCTTGAGCCCGCGGACTCCACGATGACTGAGATCCCAAGATCGTCGGCAAGCTCGATGGCCCTACCGAATGCGACTTCATCTTGGGCAAACAGAGCCCCGGGAGTGAGCAGCTGAAGAATGGACTTCAACCGACTGAGGTCATCGATCTGAGAATAGGCTACGGAGATCGGGGCGACCGGAACGCCAGCTAATTGAGCTGCAAGACTAACTAGTGCATGACTGATCGAATTCTGAGAGACGATGGCCAGAGGTCGATTTACGTTCAGACCCAGCGAAAGCAGAGATGAAGCTAAGTGTGCAGCCTGCTCCCACGCTTCCTCGAACCGTAAAGTGTGCCATTGGTCACCAACACGTTGTTCGAGAAACACCTGATCGGGCGTTCGCCGGGCGGCGGCCAGTAGCATCGCACCGATTGACTCGTAGCCGAGCGACGCCGGATGAGGACCCGCGACTACTAGAGATGTCTCCGTCTTTCGTGTGAGCATTTCTCCCTCCCGAGGCGACCTTCTTGCTCGTTGCTTAATAGATAACACTATTATCTATCTTGGCAAGCCTGTCGTTTTGGAGTCTGGCGGATCATCCATTTCTCAGCTAAACGCTTGGAATCATTGTAGAGAAGTCAAAATAAGAGGCATCATGGCGATTACGAGACGACGAAAGGTTTCCGCGAGCCAGCCTCGGCCACGAACGGTCGAGGCATCGGCCAACATTGATATGAGCTATCTCGAAGGAACGATCGGTTATATGATCCGTCGCGCCCAAATCGCGGTGTTCAGCGATATCTATGCCGCGTTTGGCGACGTAAGGATTACGACCGCTGAATTTTCGGTCCTCGCCGTGGTCGCTGATAACCCCGGAATTAATCAGGCTGATTTGGCTTCAGCTCTCGGGGTCGAAAGACCACGGATGGTTCCCATTATCAACAAACTCGAGGAGCGCAAGCTTGCGCTACGCGTCGTGAATACGGACGATGCTCGTGCCCGTCTGATCCATCTCACTCCACAAGGCGAGCAATTGATCGCCACTCTTAAGAGGCGGTTTGCCGAACACCAGCGTAGGATGCTGAGTCGCCTTGGCGTGACGGATCCGAAGAATATTCTGCGCGATTTGCGACGCTTGGCGGCGACCGACACCACTGGGTAAGCGCACCGCCCCCGTTCAGCTTCAGTGCACCGGATGGTGGGAAATCTTGTATACCGACGGGATTGTTGCCCAGTACTACAAAGTGGAATGCATGCCAACAGCTGTGATGATCTGTCGAGATCGATGCCACGGCAATTCCTGGAGAAAGTCTCCGAAACACATTTGATCACTTCGTCGGCGACTTGTCCTGTCGATCACGTCGAGCACGCCCGCTGACGTTGGTTTCGCGCCGCGACAATCAGTCCTGCCTTCCGCACATCGAAAAAATGCGGTCAGCGCCCCGCGAAATTGGGAATCCGCCGCTCCGCGGTCGCCTTCACGCCTTCCGCGAAATCGGAGGTCTCGCGCAACCAGCTTTGTTCGTCGAGTTCATGATCGGTCGCCGCTTTGACTCGATCGGCGAGCCCCGCACGCATGGTGGCACGGGTGGAGATCAATCCAAGAGGTGAGTTCTCGGCAATCTCAGCCGCAAGCTTAAGCGCCGCTGTCCTTACCTGATCCTGAGAGACCAGAACGCTGGCAAGCCCCATTTTGAACGCGTCTTCGCCGGTGACGCGACGGCTGGTATAGAACATCAGCGCCGCATTGGTCTGCCCGATCGCTTCCGGCAATGTCACCGTCAGACCGAAACCGGGGTGAAAACCGAGACGGGTGAAGTTCGCAGCGAAGCGCGCTTCCGGACAGGTGACGCGGAAATCAGCCGACATCGCGAGGCCAAAACCTCCGCCGATCGCCGCACCATGTACGGCCGCGACGATCGGCTTCTTGTTGCGGAATATTCTGACCGCCTCAACGTAGAGTTCACCAGAATTGCGCCGTCCGCCATCCGACTCCGCATCCGTCGCCGGAGCATTGAAGTTAGCGCCAGCACAAAATGCTTTACCTTGAGCAGCGAGCACCACGGCGCGGCAATTTGCATCCGCATCGATCTGATCCAGTTGATCGGCAATCTGCCGGATCAAATCGAGATCGAAATAATTCAACGGCGGCCGGCAAATCTCGATCGTCGTGACGTGGTCTGACGACGTAACCTGAAGATCATGACTCATTCGGGATTCCTTTGGACGGTGTCAGCGCAGACCGAGCCCACGCGCGATGATTCCGCGCAGCACCTCAGTGGTGCCGCCTTGGATAGTGAGTTTCGGCGCGATCCTAAGATAGAATGCCAGCAGCTGCTCGAACGTCTCATGATTATCGGAGTCCGGCGAAAGAAAAGCGGCAAGCTCACGCACACGATGCGGCAGCGCCTGCTCCCAGATCGTTCCGAGATCCTTGACGATCGCCGCTTCGACCACCGGCTCCTTCCCGGCCTCGAGCATACCGGCGACCGAAACCGACATACGACGCAAGGTATGAAGCTGCGCTACCAGACGCCCGATGCCTTCCGCCGTACGGGCATCGGGCTTTCCTCCGATCGCGCGCACCAATTCGCTCAGGGCGCTATAGGTTTCGAGAAACCGCTCCGGTCCACTCCGCTCATAAGCGAGTTCACTGGTCGCCTGCTTCCACGCACCGTCGATCTCGCCGATGACGTGATCGTCGGGGATCAACGCATTGTCGAACACGACCTCATTGAATTCCTTCTGGCCGCTCATCTGGCCAATTAGATTACATGTGATGCCCGGGGTTTTCATGTCGACGAGAAAAGACGTCAGGCCGTGCCGGCGGTTTTCCTTCGTTGGCGGGGACGTGCGGAACAAGCCGATCATGTAGTCGGATTGATGGGCGTTGCTGGTCCATATCTTGGTGCCGTTAATTAGCCAGCCACCATTGGTTTCGGTCGCCTTTGTCCTTGCCGCGAACAAATCGGAGCCCGCGCCGGGCTCGCTCATCCCGATGCAGAAGCCCACTTCGCCGCGAATGATCCGGGGAAGGATATTCTGCTTGATGCTTTCGTTGGCATAACGAATCAGTGTCGGGCCACTCTGACGGTCAGCCACAAAGAAGCGGCGCGTCGGCGCATTGGCGACACGCATTTCTTCGGTGACGACATAACGTTCGAGGAAACTTTGCTCCTGACCTCCGTACTTCTTGGGCCAGGTCATCCCGATCCAGCCGCGCTCACCCACCCGCCGACTGAAACCATCGACGTCGGCCGAATCGTCCGTCGGATCATGGGGATTGAACGTGCCGCGCACCACCTCGTCAGCGAGGAACGCCCGGACTTTCTCGCGCAGTTCCTGACAATGGGCAGGCAAACGGATCGGATCGAAACGAAGTGCAACAGTCATAGCCTGCTCCCGATTAACGCGACGCGACCAACGGCCACAACTCATCGGCGCCACGCGAGGCGACGAGTTCGCCCAACCTCACGCTCCAATAGCTTTCGTTACCGAAATCGTCGCGCCAGCTCAGCGCGCGCAGCGTCAGGCGATGCAGTACATGCTCGTCGGTGTATCCGATTGCACCATGCACCTGATGGGCGATCCCGCTCCCTCGTTCCACAGCCTCGCTGCAACGAATCTTTGCGGCGGCGATTTCGAGTAGTCCGGCATCATCATCCAGACTTCCCGCCGTCACCGCATCGGCGGCGGAACAGGCGGCGGCAACAGCGGCCGCCGTCTCGCCACCGAGGCGGGCAAGGTTGTGCTGAACGGCCTGAAACTTTGAAATCTGCTTTTCGAAGGCGATCCGCTCAGTCGAATAACGCACTGAGATCGCCAGCATGATCTCCAGCGCGCCCGCCATCTGCTGGGCACGAACCGCAGCGCCCATTAGCAACAGCGAGTCCGCGCTAAAACCGGCGGGCATTGGCGCGGCCGCGAGGGGCTTCACCTTGATCAACTTGACCGTATCGCGCGCTTCATCCGCAAGATTTTTGGCTTGGGAAATCTGGCAGGATGCGGCATCGACCAGCGTGACAACTGGACCGTTAGGGGCGTCTGCGATCATCGCGAAATGCGAGACCTCGCGCGCGAACGCCACCTTTCTGGCAATTCCGTTCAACACACCATCGGCGTCAAGAACGATACGGTCATGCGCATGCGACAGCGCGACGCTCATCATGCCTGACGGCGACGAAAGCCCAGCCTGCGCCAGCAGCCATCCGGCCAGCATGGTTTCAGCAAGCGGTACGCCAAGCGCCGCGCGCCCGGCGGCGCGCAACACGCCAAATCCATCATCAAGCCCTGCGCCGGCGCCACCCTGCGCTTCGGGAACCCATGCCAGGGTCAGGCCGGAGTTCTTCAAAGCCTGCCAGACCTGTGCTTTCCAGCTATCATTCTTCGCGTTGATGATGGTCTGGGAGTCCGCGAGATCGGCAAAGATACGCTCCGCCGTCGCCACGATGATATTTTCGCTCTCCACGATACGTCCTTTTACTATGTTCTCGATCAGTCCGAGGCCTCGGCGTCTATGACGATCCGATGAGGCTTGGGAGTGCTCAGTCATAAGAATCTGCGCCCTTACGCAGGGTTCTCCATTCGGCGTCATCGTGGCTGGCAAGCACAGTGACGCCGCTCGCTTCAAGCCGCCGGATTTTCTCCATCGATTCCAGAAACAGATCTACATTCCAGGTATTTTTCGGCACGGTGTTCTGGTCGAGATTCGCGCGGACGCTCAGCGCATCCGAGGGCAGCAGGAATTCGCCGCTGTTGTCGAGCTTCACCAATGCCCCGACCAGTCCCGGCGAGTGGCCCGGCAACGGCAGTAGCGTGATGCGGCCATCGCCGAACAGATCATGCTCGCCATCGATCACCTTCATCGGAATGGGGTGATCCCAATCGGCGGCGACATAACCGCGATCGAGCGCGTCCGGCGCATTCGCAGCCTCAAGCTCGCGGGCATGAACCACGATCGTCGCCTTCCTGAAGAACTCGTTGCAGCCGCAATGGTCGGTATGAAGATGCGAGCAGACGACGACGTCGATGTCGTCTGGGCCAAGGCCGATCGCTTTCAGGCTGTTCACCACGTGATCGCCCGGCGACATGATCGGGATCATGAATTTAGCCATGCCGCCGATGCGCGCTTCGGGGTTGGTCGCGATCGACGGATGGCAACCGGTGTCGAACAGCACGTTGCCCTGCGCGTGCCGCAACAGCATGCACGACACCGGCAATTCGAACATCTCGCCGCGCGCAGCATCCGGATAATAGGTCGCCTTTCGCATTTTCAGGCGGCCACCCGACAGAACGTGCATCTTCATCACGCGCTCCTTTTCAAATCATTCGAGACGACAGGGATCGGAAATCGCCCCTCCCTTCATCTCAAAATACATATGAGTTTTTTAAAAACTCATAGTAAAGTTGACATGGTTCTATAGCGCAAGCTAACGTAGCCGTCATCGCTTCTTTCGCGAACCTCCCAACTATCGCAACCGATTCAGCGCGAGTCCCGAGGAAGCGATCCGGCGACAGGCAACCAAAAGATCATCGGACAAGGGTAGAGGCGCTCATGTACACGGTTTTCGGCATGTTCGCGGCGACCGCAGACGCCATGCCGGGCAAGCCGTTTCTGTGCATCCCGCCACGCGCCGATCGCGCCTACATGCAGGACGGCGCCGAATTCCGTTATGGCGACATCGCCGGAAAAATCGCGCGCCTGCGCGGGCAATATCTCGACGCCGGCTACGGTCACGGCCATCGCGTTTGCCTGCTGCTGGAAAACCGGCCGGACTTTCTGGTCCATTGGCTGGCGCTCAATGCCATCGGCGCATCGATCGTTCCGATCAATCCAGCCTATCGGGCGGCCGAGATCATCTACCTGATTTCGCATGCCGAGCCAGATCTAATCGTCGCCTTGCACGGCCAACCCGAACTTGAAAAAGCCGTTACGCAATCCGACCCTTCCCCGCCGCTGCTGCAAGTCTCGGGCGACGATCTGGGCGACAGCGTTCAGGATATTCCGACGGCCCGCGCGCATCCGCGTGTTGAAGGCGCACCGGGAAGCCAGAGCGAGGCCGCCCTGCTCTACACCTCGGGCACTACCGCGCGGCCTAAGGGCTGCATCCTGTCCAACGAATATGTGGTTTCGACCGGCCGCTGGTATCTGAGCCGTGGCGGCGAAGCGACCTATCACGCTGGCACCGATCGCCTCTACAGCCCTCTGCCGCTATTTCACATGGCGGGGCTGACGCTCACGACAATGGCCATGATGCTGATGGGCGGGTGTCTCATCCTGCCGGAGCGCTTCAACGCCAGATTCGCCTGGCAGGATATCGTAACCTGCCGCGCCAATGTTCTCCATTATCTCGGCGTCATCGTCGCCGCGCTGCTGGAGCAGCCGCCCTCGCCGCAGGAAACGACGCACGCGCTGCGCTTCTCAATGGGAGTCGGCGCGAACCCGGAACTGCGCCGCAAGGCGCGCGAGCGCTTCGGCATCCCGTTCGTCGAAGGCTGGGGAATGACGGAAACTGGCCGCAGCTGCTTCAATACGATCGAACCGTATCATCTCGAAACCAACACCATCGGCCGTAGCGAGCCGGGATTCGAGATGATCGCGCTTGACCCCGACGGAAACGAAGTCCCCGCCGGGATGCTTGGCGAATTGTGCGTTCGCCATTCGACGAAGACTCCGCGCAAGGGCTTTTTTTCCGGCTATCTGAAAGACCCGGCCGCAACGGAAGAAGCCTGGCGACACGGCTGGTTTCATACCGGCGACAGCGTCTGGCGGCACGAGGACGGAGCTTTCGTGTTCGTTGATCGCCTGAAGCACATGGTTCGCCGCGCCGGCGAGAATATTTCCGCCGCCGAGGTCGAGGGCATTCTCGCAACCTCGCCTCTCATCAGACAAGCCGCCGTAGTCGGCGTCCACGATCCGATTCGCGAGGAAGAAGTGATCGCATTTGTGGTCGCCGATGACGGGGTGCCGCCCACCGACGAAGCCGCCGAACTGATCTTCCATCACTGCGCCGAGCGCCTCGCCCCCTTCAAGCTGCCGGCGTGGCTGGCTTTCGTCGACAAGCTGCCACTCACCGCCACCAACAAGATTCAGAAACACGCGCTTCTCGGTCCGGGTAAGACACCTTTGCCGGACGTGAAACCCATCGATCTGCGTCGACACAAGACCAACGCGATCAAGTCCAACGGTTCAAACAACAGGTAACGGGGAGATAACGATGAAATTAGCACTGCACGCCGCCACCATGGCAACCGTCGCCATTCTAGCGCCGCTCGGCGTGCCGGCCGCGCGGGCCCAGATTTCCGACAACGTCGTCAAGATCGGCGTACTCACCGACATGACCGGACCTTACGCGGATGCCACAGGGCCCGGCGCGGTCGAGGCCGTGCGCATGGCGATCGCCGATTTCGGCGGCAAGGTCGCGGGCCAGCCGATCGAAATGGTCGATGCCGACCACCAGAACAAGGCGGACATTGGCGCGGCGATCGCGCGGCGCTGGTACGAGAACGAGAAGGTCGACGTCATCGTCGATTTCGCCAATTCGGCAGTCGCGCTCGCGGTGCTCGAACTCACCAAGCAGAAGAACAAGGCGATGCTGATTTCGTCGGCGGGCTCCTCGGACTTCACCGGCAAGCACTGTTCCCCGAACTCCGTGCAATGGACCTATAATACTTACGCGCTCGCCAACAGCACGGCGCGAGCGCTCGTGAAGGAAGGTGCCAAGAGCTGGTATTTCGTCACTGTCGACTACGCATTCGGACATGCGCTGCGTAACGATGCTGCGAAAACCGTCGAGAAGCTCGGCGGCACGGTGGTCGGCGAAGTGCGCCATCCGTTCAACAACATGGACTTCTCCTCGTTCCTGCTTCAGGCGCAAAGCTCTAAGGCAGATGTCGTCGCTTTCGCCAACACCGGCAGCGACCTCGCCAATTCGATCCGCCAGGCGCAGGAATTCGGCCTGACCCAAGGCAAGCAGAAGGTCGCGGCCTTCCTGATGCAGACGAGCGACATCCACGCCATCGGCCTCAAGGCCGCGCAGGGCCTGATGCTGACCACCGCGTTCTATTGGGATCTCGACGATAAAACCCGCGCCTTCACCGAGCGGTTCTTCGAAAAGACCAAGCGACGGCCGACCATGGTGCAGGCCGGCCTGTATTCTGCCGTTACCAATTATCTCAAGGCGATCGAGAAAACGGGCACGGACGATGGCCTGAAAGACATCGCGGAAATGAAGAAGATGCCGATCGACGACTTCTTCGCTCGCAACGCCTTCCTGCGTGAGGACGGTCAACTGATCCACGACATGTATTTGGTTCAGGTCAAGTCGCCGTCCGAATCGAAGGGCGCATGGGATTACGAGAAGCTCATACAGACGATTCCGGGCAAGGATGCTTTCGTGTCGCCCGAGGACAGCGCCTGCCCGCTTCTCAAGAAGTAACCTGAACCTCAAGGGGCCGCCACATGAGCGATACTCCGCTTCTTTTCACGCCGCTGCGGCTGCGCAATCTCGAACTCAAAAACCGCATCGTCGTATCGCCGATGGCAACCTATTCGGCGCGTGACGGCCACGCCACCGATTGGCATGTCCAGCATATCGGCAAGCTGGCGGCCGGCGGCGCGGGCCTGGTGTTCGTGGAGCAAAGCTCCGTCAACACCCAGGGACGGATTACTCACGGCTGCCTCGGCATCTGGGATGACGCCCACCTGGACGGATTGACCAGGTTGGCGGACATCATCCACCAGTTCGGGGCCAAGGCGGCGATCCAGATCGCGCATAGCGGGCGGAAGGGATCGTCGCAGCGCCCGTGGGAAGGCGGCGGCCCGCTCACCGACGCCGATCTTGCCGCGCGCGGCGAAGGATCGTGGCCGATCGCGGCTTCCAGCACCGTGCCATTCGACAACGGATGGCCCGCGCCGCACATGATGAGCCATGCCGACATCGACGGCGTGGCGGAGGATTTTCGGGCGGCGTTCCGCCGGGCCCGGACAGCGGGCTTCGACATCGCCGAACTGCACTGCGCCCACGGCTATCTGATGCACTCGTTCCTGTCGCCGCTCGCCAACACCCGCAACGACGAGTTCGGCGGCACGCGCGAGAACCGGATGCGCCTGCCGCTGCGCGTCGCCGCCATCATGCGCGAGGAGTGGCCGGATCACCTGCCGGTGTTCGCGCGGATCTCCTCGGTCGACGGCATCGACATTGGCTGGTCCATCGAGGATTCCGTGGCTTTCGCCCGCGAATTGAAGCGCATCGGCGTCGACGTCATCGACTGCTCGTCGGGCGGCATGAAGCTGCCGCGCGGCAACTCGCTGGTCTCGCGCGAGCCCGGCTTTCAGGTGCCCTTCGCCGAACGGATCCAGCGCGAAGCGGATATCTTGACGGTTGCGGTTGGCCTCATCCGCGAGCCCGACTACGCGGAAGCGATCCTGAAGGACGGCAAGGCCACCCTGATTGCGCTCGGGCGCGAATTGCTATGGAATCCAAATTGGCCGGCGCAGGCGGCCCTTCAGCTTGGATGCGATCCCGACTGGTCGGGATGGCCGGCGCAATACGGCTGGTGGCTGAAGCGTCGGACGGCGCAACAGGGACGATAGTGAACACGCCATGGCGGTGAAACGGATATCGACCGACGAAATCGCCTCGACCGATCATGGTGTTCGCACCAAGGCGTCCGCACGCAACGTCAACCCCGCCGCCCGGCAAAAGATCGACGGTTCGGTCAAGTCGGCCAAACGCGTCTTTGAGGTGCTGGAGTTCTTCGAGGAACATCAGCGCGCGGCGTCAACCATCGAGGTCGCCGATGCGCTGAAATTTCCGCAGTCGAGCACGTCGGTGCTGATGCGAACCATGACCTCGCTCGGCTATCTGCGTTACGACTCCAGCCGCCGCAACTATATCCCGACCGCGCGCGTGTCGATGCTCGGACACTGGCTTAGCCCGGCCTTGTTCGAGCGTGGCCGCCTGATCAATTTGATGGAAGATCTATCGAACAGAACCAACGAAACGATCATGGTCGGCGTGCAAAACGGACTGACCGCGCAGTATATTCACGTCATTCAGGCCAAACTTCCGATGCGTCTCTATGTCAAGGCAGGGACGCTACGACCACTGGGGCGGTCGGCTTTAGGCTACGCGCTGTTATCGAATTACAAGGATCAGGAAGTGCGCCGCATCGTCAAGCTGCTCAATCTTCATGAGCCCGACCCCGCCCGCCATATCAAAATCAAAAACCTGCTGGCCGAACTGGCCAATGTGCGCCGCAAGGGCTACGCCTTCTCCCTGAACCTCGTAACGCCTGGCGCCGGGGCCGTGGCCATGAACTTGCCGAGGATCACGGAATCGCAGCAACCGCTGGTGATTTGCGTCGCCGGCCTGACCGATGCACTGATCCGGCAAGAACAAGACATTGCCAACCTGATGCGGCGAACAATCGATTTTCATCTGTCTGATTGAGACGGCTCGATCGTCCAACTGCCGGAGCCCGCGCCTCGCCGCATCGGCGAAGCGCGGCTTATCGTCACGAGAAGCCGACAACCCGGTGCGGGACATAAGGCGCTTCGAGCATCGTGACTTCGTCCACCGTCAGCTTCAGGGACAGCGCCGCCACGGCGTCGGCGAGTTGCTCCGCTTTCGAGGCGCCGATGATCGGCGCGCTCACGCCGGTCTTCTGCAAAACCCATGCGAGCGCGACCTGCGCCCGCGGCACGCCGCGCACCTTGGCGATCTTTCCAACGGCCTCGATGACAAGGCGATCCGACTCCGGAAAGTCATTGTAGAGCGTCTTGCCGAACGCATCGCTCTGTTGCCGAGAACTGGCGCCCGCATCGTCCCAGTCACGGGCGAGCCGGCCGCGCGCGAGCGGACTCCACGGCATCACCGCGATCCCCTGATCGAGGCAGAACGGGATCATCTCCCGCTCCTCCTCGCGATTGATGAGATTGACGTGATTCTGCATGCTGACGAATTCCGTCCACCCGTTCAGCCGCGAGGTGTAGAGCGCTTTGGCGAATTGCCACGCATGCATGCTCGACGCGCCGATGTAGCGCGCCTTGCCCGCCTTCACCACGTCGTGAAGCGCCTCCAGCGTTTCCTCGATCGGCACGCCGGAATCCCAGCGGTGAATCTGGTAGAGATCGACAAAATCAGTGCCCAGGCGTTTCAGACTGTTGTCGATCTCGGCAAAGATCGCCTTGCGCGACAGGCCGGCGCCATTCGGTCCAGGCCGCATCCGTCCATGCACCTTGGTCGCCAGCACGATATCATTGCGGTTGACGAAATCCTTCAGCGCGCGACCGACGATCTCCTCCGATGTGCCATCGGAATAAACATTGGCCGTGTCGAAGAAATTAATGCCAAGATCCAGAGCCTGCTTGATCAACGGCCGGCTGCTCTCCTCGTCGAGTGTCCAGGGGTGCGTTCCGCGCCCCGATACGCCATAGGTCATGCATCCGATGCAAAGTCTCGATACTCCGAGACCGGTCTTGCCGAAGTTCACATAGTCCATATCATATTCACCTGAGTGGTAAGTTGAAGTAGGTAATCTAGTTGTCATTCGCAGCGATAGCAGACGTTTATAAGATCTACCATAATGACCAACCGGATCCACGAGATGGATCTTTAGAACCCAACGCCGGTCTGACCACACTTGTCAACATAACGCATTCGTTTCGGATTGCTGAGATCGGGGCAATTCATGTCGTTATTGCTTGAGTTCTCGACTTGAATGAACTCGCGCGTCAGATAGTCGATGTAGCGGGCCTTTCGCTCGGCAAATACATGCTCGATAGCAGCGAGGATGACTGCGGAAACTCAATTTGCGGTGTTTGGCCGAAAAATTATGTTTATTCTAGCGGCGGTTATAGGCGTATGCTTTCGCGAAAATTTCTTTGCGTCGATGTTCTATTCGCCGACACTGATATAATTCTTCACGTTCCGACGTCTTGCTCAATTTCGTGCCAAAGTCTTTGTTTGTCAGCGAGCCGGCGGCCTAGCGCTTCCAGGAAACGTTCATATCGCTCGTTGGCCTTTGAGCGGGCCGCGGCCTGCGCGGCTTCCGGCAGTTGGGGGGTCGAGGCGAGCCAGAAGCGAACAAATATCGCCAACGTTTCAACCGCAATGCCAAGATCGCGCTCAAGCCGTTGCATCCGCCGATCGATGCGATCGACACGCTTGACGATTGCGGCTTCTCGCCGCTCATCCGCATCGGGCGATAGGTATGAGGTGATAATCGCCTCGGCAATGGCGGAACGTCCTTGTTGATGCTGTTCGGCATGGTCGGCGAGCGACATTAATACGTCGGGGTCAAGATAAACGGAGAGACGACGCTTCTTCGCCAAATCAGATCTCCATGCCATCTTTCGGATCCATCGCAGCCTGCCGGGCAACCTCTCGCATCGAGCGACTCATGGCGCGCATCCGCACCACCTCGTCACCCTGTTCGTTTTGAGGTGGGTCGAATTCATTGGGAGACGACCTGGCCGGCTCCGGCGCGATGTCCTTGTGACGCTCAAGACCGGGCTCGCGACGAACGCCACCATTGGCCGGATCGGCGTCGCGTCGGGTGCGCGACGACAAACCCGCGGGCTTTGATCTGATCCCGTGTTCGATGCCGCGACCGGCCGGTGTAGCAGGCATTCGGATTGGCGCGAGCGCGGACCAGTTGTCGGGCTTCGGTCGCGACTTCACGCCGCCCGGCTTGGGTGGCGGCAGGATGCGTTCGGCCAGTCGCCGGTCCTCGAAGTAGCGCGCCTTCCTGGCGCGGATCGGCGGAACGCCTGCGACCATGACGATCTCATTGTCAGGTGGCAGTTGCATGATCTCGCCGGGGGTCATCAGCGGCCGCGCGGTCTCCTGACGCGACACCATCAGATGTCCGAGCCACGGACTGAGCCGGTGACCGGCATAATTCTTCATTGCGCGCATTTCGGTCGCGGTGCCGAGCGCATCGGACACGCGCTTGGCAGTCCGCTCATCGTTGGTCGCAAAACTCACCCGCACATGACAATTGTCGAGGATGGAGTTGTTGGCGCCATAGGCTTTCTCGATCTGGTTCAACGACTGCGCGATCAGGAATGCCTTGAGCTTGTATCCGGCCATGAAGGCAAGCGCGGATTCGAAGAAGTCGAGACGGCCCAGCGCCGGAAATTCGTCAAGCATCAGTAACACGCGATTGCGTCGGTCACTCGCCTTCAGATCCTCGGTGAGCCGCCGGCCGATCTGATTGAGCACAAGCCGGATGAGCGGCTTGGTCCGGCTGATATCCGAGGGCGGCACAACCAGATACAGGGTCGCGGGCGTCTCGCCGTCAACCAGGTCCGCAATGCGCCAGTCGCAGCGCCGCGTGACCTGCGCGACAACCGGATCGCGATACAGCCCCAGGAACGACATGGCAGTCGAGAGAACCCCGGAGCGCTCATTGTCGGATTTGTTGAGCAACTCCCGCGCGGCCGAGGCGACGACGGGATGCGGTCCTTGCTTGCCGAGATGCGGCGTCGACATCATCGTGACCAGCGTGGTCTCGATCGGCCGGCGCGGATCAGACAGGAACGAAGCGACGCCGGCGAGGGTCTTGTCCTCCTCAGCGTAGAGGACGTGAAGGATCGCGCCGACCAGAAGGGAATGACTGGTCTTCTCCCAATGGTTCCGTCGTTCCAGCGAGCCTTCCGGATCGACTAGGACGTCGGCGACGTTCTGAACGTCCCTGACCTCCCATTCACCGCGGCGAACTTCGAGCAGCGGGTTATAGGCCGCGCTCTCGCCATTGGTGGGATCGAACAGCAGCACACGACCGAAGCGCGAGCGCAGACCCGCGGTGAGCTGCCAATTCTCACCCTTGATATCATGCACGATCGCTGACCCCGGCCAGGTGAGAAGCGATGGCACGACCAGCCCGACGCCCTTGCCCGATCTGGTCGGCGCGAAGCACAGCACATGCTCCGGCCCGTCGTGGCGCAGGTATTCACCATCGAGCCGGCCGAGGACGACGCCATCCGGTCCGAGCAATCCTGCCCTTTTCACCTCATCGGCGCTCGCCCAGCGCGCCGAACCATAGGTCTCGACGTTCTTGGCCTCCCGCGCGCGCCAGACCGACATGCCGATCGCGACCGCGATCGCGATGAAGCCGCCGGATGCGGCGATGGATGCGCCTTCGAGAAAGATATTCGGCGCGTAGGCGTCGAAGAAAAACCACCACCAGAAAAAGGCGGGCGGCGGATAGACCGGCAGCCCTGCGAGGTCGAACCACGCCGCGCCAAGCTGTGGCTGGAATCCGAGACGCCATGCGGTCCACTGCGTCGCTCCCCAGGTCGTCGAGAGGACGATGGAGAACACGGTGAAGATCTGGCCCCAGAGGATACTTGTCGCGGGCAACGGCGATGCCTCGTTCGGTGTCACGACACCGAGCAAAGACCAATAACGTGCAATTTCAATCGGTTTATTGGTTCGATCGCAACACAGCGCAGGCGCGCGCAAAAATACTTACCGGCCGCAAGGTGTCGTGACGTGCGCCGCGAGCGTCAGGCCGCGTCCAGGCCCATCTGCCAGAAGTCTGCTTCGAGCCGCGAGGCTTTGCCGAACAGCACGGCGAGGTCAGCGAAGCGCCGCTCGGTCATCGCCCGCGCCGCGAGATCGTCGAGATGACGACGCGCCTGTGCGGCGATGTCCTGATACGCCTCGCCGGCATATTCGCCGATCCATTCGCGATAGGGATGATCGCCCAGCGCATCGATTCCGTTCGGCACGAGGTTGCGGCCGATCTCGGCATAGCCGATGACGCAAGGCGCGAGCGCAACATGCAGGTCGAGAAGATCACCGGCCGCGCCGCAATCCAGCACGAAGCGGGTGTAGGCGACGGTCGCCTGATGCTCCGGCGCGGCCTCGATGTCGTCCGGTGACAGCCCCCAGCGGCCGCAGAGCCGCACATGCAACTCCATCTCGCCAAGAATGGCGGCGAGGCCGGCCTGCGCGGCATTGATGTCGGCAAGCGTCCGGCTCTTGTAGGTCGCGAGCGCATAGGCGCGGGCAAACTGGATCAGGAACAGATAGTCCTGCACGAGGTAGGTGCGGAAGGCGGCCTGCGGCAGCGTCCCCGCCGCCATCTGGCGCACGAAATCGTGCTCGACATAGCTCTGCCAGTCGGCGGTCGCGGCCGCTTTCAGCCGCTCGAAAATGTCCATCGTCAGTCCCTCGGCAACCGGGTCTTCGACTTGTACGGGGACGCCTGCCGGATGTCACGGCGTCACAGGCTAAGACCGCGTTGCCTGCCGAAATCCCAGTCGATACCGCCGTCGGCGCGGGCTACCCCGGAAATGTGCTGGCCGAGATGGCGTTCCAGTGACGGTGACCAGGGCACAAGCTGGAAGCCGAGGCCATCATCGATCATGGCGAAGCGGCCGGAGGCGAGCAGCAAACGCTGGCGATAAAGGCCGGTGACATATTCTCCGCTTGCCGATGGCTTGAATGGCATACCCATCTCGGCGGCGAGCTTTTCGCTGACGGAGTCAAGTTCACGCTGCCGCAGCGTATTGATGAGGTTGCGGGCATAAACGACGTGCTCCCCGTGCCGCTGCGCGAGGCCTTGTCCGATCAGACGTTCGGTGCGGTGTGCCATGGCCGCGCGCACCTCCGCGCCAAAGCCGCCGTCGCCAAGCGGCGCGGGATTGCGGCCTACGAGCTGACGGTCGATCCACGTCGCGCCATCCGCCGTCACCTGCGCATCGAGGGCGAGATCGGAGCGTGCCGCCAGCGCGACACGCTGAAGCCCCTGCGCGTCCTCGAACCGGCGCAGTTCGACGATCGAGCCGAGAGGCTCGTCGCCCGACGCCTCGACATCGGGCAGCCTGATGTGATGGGTGCGTCCATCGACGCCGTCGATCACGACATAGGCCGTCCCCTTCAATTCATCATCAAGACCGCGGTCGATCAGGCGGCCGACGATCGGATCGGGGAGGTTCTCGCCGGCAAGCACATAGCTTGATGCGGCGCGCTCGACGCCGCGCTCACTTAGCGCCCGGTGCATGCGCTTGATGATGTCGCCGCGCTCGCCAAGCTCGCGGAGCGTCGGCTCCAGCCGCTCGGAGAAGGACCAGATGCCAGGCTCCGCCTCGGACGCCAGGCCATATCGTTCAAGAGTTTTCAGCCGCCCGACGAACAGGGTCTTGTCGAGATTGGCACGCAACTGCCCCGCATCGGGCCGCAGATCGAGAAGCCGGCTGGGCACCTCTTCGACCAGGATACGATCAAGCCTCGTGAATCGCTCGGCCGTCACCTCCGCCTCCAGCTTGTGCCGCAGTTCAAGGTCGGTCTCCGGTCCAAGCTCAAGCGTCACGCGCTCCTGCGCGCGGAGGCGCAAGCCATCGGTGATGTAGTCCTGAGCGATGATGAGATCCTTGCCGGACTCTTCCTTGCCGCGGATCAGCACATGGCTGTGCGGGTGGCCGGTGTTGAAATGGTCGATCGCCACCCAATCGAGATGCGTGCCGAGGTCCTCCTGCATCTGCCGCATCACGTCACGGGTGAAGCCGCGCAGGTCCTCGATGCGCTCGCTGTCTTCGGGAGCGATGATAAACCTGAATTGATGGCGATCCTCGCGGCCCCGTTCGAGGAAGGACTTGCCGTCGGCTTGATCGGTATCCGGTCCGTAAAGGGTGCCGCGGCCGCCGTCGCGAGTCGTGCCGTCACGCTGGAGGTAGCGGAGATGGGCATCGGCCTTGCGGCTGGCGAGCTTCAGCCGGACGATATGCGCCTTGACGACGACGCGCCGCAGCCGCTCGCCCGAACCGCGCCGCTCGGCAGAGCGGCGCAGACGATCGGCCGCGGCCTGTCCGCGGCCGATGCGGGAGCACTTCCCTTTCCGGCTTCGCTTCGCGCTTGGTCCACGACGCTTGCGGCCACTGCTCCGGCCAGATCCCGCGCCAGCGTATGCCGATGGCGTCAGCGCCGCGCCTCTTGCCTTGGCGGTCGCCCTCAGCGCCTGATTGATGAAGGATGTTTGTCGGCGGCCAATGCGAGGGCCACGCTCACGGATACGGCCGGGCCGGATATGAAAATCGGAGGTGTCGTCGGTCATGCGCATCAGGATGCGCGAGTCATGCGCTGCCGCAACAGCAATCAGATGACGATCGTAGCCGCGCGAAAAAATACAAGCGATTGGTGAGGACGCGCCGATCGGTGGATCGTCGGCGCAACCACGCTATAGCGGTGCAGATCAGGACACGACTACGGCGCAGCCTGCGTCGTGCGTTGAAAACAAACACATAATCGAGACATGCACCTCGCGACGTCTGCGACACCAACCGACAAGCGCGGCTAACCTCATGCCGCGACAACCGCTTTTTGCAAACGGGCACCGAAGGGCACCGTTTGCTTTAATCTTGCCCTCCACGGTCGTGTTGCCGCGCTCTCTCCGGCGACCACTCATACTTACGATGGATTTCGCAATTGCGCGATCGTCAGCAATGGGCGTCAGGGCGTCTGCTGACGGCGCGAGCGAGGCACAAACAGGTCGCGGTCTTGCGCGCCAGGCTGCAATGGCGGCGTCGTGATTGGTGCGACCGATGACGGTTCGTCTGTCGTGGTGGCTGCCGACGTTTTTCCGTCGGCCTTGTTCGTTGACGGTACAGGCTTGGGCGGAAATAGCGCGCTCGACCAGCTTTTCATGCGGTCGGTAACATCGACAGTGACGTCACGAATAGGCGGACCGGATTGCGATGGTTGATCATCAACGGTGTCGAAGATCGTCGTGCTGGTGTCCGGCGGCATATCGAAATCCGGCGCATCGCCCTTGGCGAATGACGCCATGACGGCGGTTGCGAATTTGACATCCGGCTGTTGCCACGAGCCGAGATAGACTGCGACAGCGCAGAACATCGGATCGTTCTTGAATTGCACATTGCTCTTGCAACGAGTGAGGTATCCGGCGATCTGTTCCGCTGCCATCGCGATGTTGCGGCACGGTCGCAGGACGGAGGGCGAGATGTCGGGCGGCGATACGGCGACGCCGGCAAGGCCGACGCGCACGGTGCCACGGTTGGCACCAGAGCGAGCTTCCCAGATGGCGTCGCGCATGTCGGGAAAGACGCGCGGGTTTGCCTCGCCCTGCACTGAGATTGCCCAAGGTTCGCCACCCGACGAATGCCAGATCAGCGCGTGCATCAGTTTCGGATCGACGGTCAGAGCGCACGCGGTCACGAGCGTAACAAGGTCCATCACGTTTGCTCCGTGAGTAATCCTCCGCCCGCCGTGCGACAGGTCGATGCCATCGTGCTCGCGGCCGTCAAGGGCAAGGCGCAAGCGCCGGCCTTCGGCCGCCCGTTGACCGCCGCTGCGCGCGACGGCCACGCGATTTGCGAGCGGGACGGAGGAATGAGTCGGCTTTTCGCGAACAGAGGAATGACAAGCGTTGTACGCAGAATGCGCATGCGCGCGGCATTCGGTTCGCGTGTCATCGACACCGATCAGGTCCGCGCGTCGCGTTTTGAGGGGCGCGTCCACAGCAGATGGAAGGCGGAGCGATCGCTTCCGGACTGAAACAAATTGGCGCGGATCGGCTGCGGCAATCCCGGATCGTCGATCTGAAGGGCAACGTATTCACCGGCTTTCTCGCTGGTTCGGGTCCAGCCAGCACCGACCTCCGGCCCTTCGTCGTCGCCGGCATGAATGCGGTAATTCGGCGCATTTTCGGCGTCGGACGGATCGGCCGGCACGATAGCGAGATCGATGTCGAGCGAGAGAGTGCGCAGGCGTCCCGAGAAGCCGTTGCGGGTGCGGATGAAACTTCCGATCTGTGCCATGTCGTTTCCTTTCTGCGGTGGTGGTGGGAGTGCTGGAGATGCGATCAGCGGGTGGCGGCCCGCCATTCGAAATGACCGTCACCGGCCTCATCGGTGAGCAAAGGCAGCGCGCGACCGATGACGAATCCGCGTGGGAACGGGCCGAAGTAGCGGCCGTCCACGCTGTCCTCGACATCGAAGTTCATCAGGAAGATTTCGTCGGCGGCGATGCGTCGGCAGCCTTGCCAGACCGGCATCCTGCGGCCAGCGGTGTCGCGCTCGCGGGCATGACCGACGATCATGCCGAACGCGATGATATCGAGGCCGTTGCGGCACACCGTCTGGCCGGGCAGCGCCATGACGCGCTTCAACATCGGCACGCCCATCGGCAGATAGCCGCGCGCGGCCATCAATTCGGCGATCAGCGGCGGCGCAGCGGCGGCGACAAGGTCGGTGACGTCGAGATCATCGGCCGGCTGCACGAGATAGAGGCCGATCGGCGCACTGGCGCTGGCATTCCAGATCAGTATTTTCGGAACGTCGATCACGGCCGACGTGCCGAGCGTGAGGCTGGTGAACGCGGTGGCGAGCATGGTGGCGAGGCGTGTCATGAGCCGATATCCCGCCGCTTGAGCCAAGCCTGATGGCGCGTCCGGGTATAGGCGCGTGGCTCCTCATTGACCGCGAGGCGGTTGTGAACGTGCCGCCAGTAATCGTGCGCGGCGTCGGCTGGATCGAGGCCGATCGCCTCCACGGTGTCGATGACGTGCAACACGCGCTCGACCTTCGGCCAACCATCGGCGCGCAACAGGATGTCGCCGCCGGGGCGGACGAATGGCAGGGTCTGATACGCCTCACCGGCGGCAACGGCGCGCACGATGTCGGCGCGCGAGAGGATCGTGCCGTACTCGTTGGCGGCCCAGCGCACGAAGCAGAAGATGCTTCCGGAGGCGAAGCTGACGACGCGGCGGTGACGGTCGAGGATCTGCTCTGCGACCGGCCGACCGAACCGGATGTGGTTCTCGATCCGTTGCTTGTGCCAGGTCAGTTCGACGAAGGTGAAGCTGTCATCGGAGCGATGCGCGCGCGCGACAGCGGCAATGGTGACGCCTTTCATCGTCGCCTCCCTCTGCTGCGAGGGAATTCCTTTAGGAGAAGGCGTCGCAGCATGTAGGCGACGGTGACGCCACGCTCAAACGCGGTGATCTTGATGCGGGCGCGCAGATCGGGCGTCACGTCAATGGTCAGCCGCGCGATGAAGGCGCTGCCCTTGCGACGACGCTGACGGCGAATCGGGCGCGCTTTGGTCTGGCGCTTGGCCGTTGCGCGCGCCGGCGACTTCCGTTTTGTCTTGCGTGGTCGCCGGGTCATGACGCCACCGCAAGGTTGCCGTCGTGCGGCGAGGTAATCGCGCAATCAACAGCCGCGCGCCCCGTTAGCAAGAATCCGAAGGATTCAAGGTTAGCAAGGTTAGGCGCGCGATTTCGCGTGACGGTCCCGGCGTTTAATCGTCGGTTGGGTTCCTGATAGGACGGGTTTGCAGTTCCTGATAGGACGGGTCCACGGGTTCCTGATAGGCCGGCATGATTCACAGCTTGTCCCCATCGTGTTGTGGTCGCCGCACTGACAGTCGGCGTGGCGACGCGGAGGAAACGACATCGGGCTGAAAGCTCAGGCGCGGCTGATGATCGACGCCGGGAATGCAGGCGAGGCGGTAGCCTGGCAGCGGTTGGCGGCGCACGATGTCGCGCAGTTCGAATGCAAATCGTTTGTAGGGCGAGAGACTGCCGGACTTCAGATGGAGATGTCGGAAGTCGAAGCTCCAGCCGTAACTCTGGCGGCCGCCGTGCTTGCGAACGAGACGATAAAGCCAGCGTTCGAGACCACCCGTCAGCGCGAAATATTCGCGATCGATGGTGAGAACGAGCGCGTCCATCATGACGCCGGCGTAGAACCAGTCCGGCAGAATCAATTCGATTCCGCGCGGCCGTCCGCTGTCGTCGGCGCACTCCTTCCATTCGTTGATCCAGCTAAATCTGTGTCGGCGTCGTTCGGTGGGTTGACGGATGGAGGTCGCAACCGTGGTCGATTGCAGGCGATCGAGACCGGCCTTCAGACGGTCGTAGTTCGCAACGGAATCGCCGCGTCCGATGAAGCTCAGAATCTCATACGGCGTGGCGGCCATCAGCCGCGAGGTGCGCAAGCCACGGTCGCGCGCATCGACAATCTGCGATGCGGCCCAGATCAGGACGTCGGCGTCCCAAATCGTCGCCATGCCGTGCTCGTGCGTGGCTTCGACCAGGATGGAGACTTCGCCCATACGGAAGTCGATCGGGCGGGTGCGCGGCGACTTGGCGAGCGAGAAGAACGGCCAAGACATCAGATCTTGTGCGTCGCGCGGCGGCATATCGCCGGGCCTTGCGCGAAACAGTTCAAGCTGACGATCATCAACGGATTGGTTCATCCGCACCTCCGTCAGCGCCGGCGCGTCGGTGAAGACGGAGACGAACCGCTGTCATTTGGGGACAGCCGCCGACCCGGATCGGAGGTCGAGTTGCGCGCACGCTCTGCCGCCCAGGCTTCGAGATCATCGATGGCGTAAACCACACGCCCACCGAGCTTGCGGAAGACCGGACCGGTGCCGGTGCAGCGGTGCTTTTCCAGGGTGCGCCCGGACAGGCCGAGGAAGGCGGCGGCGTCATGAGTCCGCAGGAAGCGTGGCGCAACGCCTGGTGGGAGTGGGTGCAAGTGAGACCTCCGTCGCATTCAAGGCCGCTGCCGCCCAGGGCAGCGGAACGGAGGCAAAGGTGACGGACGATCGGCATCGTAAGGGAGACCCGTCACAGGAAACGCCCTGTCGTGTCCCCTTACGCACGGTCTGACATCAACCCGAGCGAAAGCGTCGTGCCCGTTCGACATCGCCGCGCAACAGCGCAAGATAGCCGCCGTTCACCATCAGCGTGGCGCGAGCGATGATGCGATTGATCCGCTTGCGCAGCGCCGCGTTTTTCCATTCGATCGCAGGAATGTCGTAGGCCGCAGGATCAAGCAGGATTGCCGCGATCTCGCGACGGGATGCTTGATCCGCGACGCCGTCGAGCGCACGCAGTTGCAGCGTCAGATACTCGCGCTGACGCTGCGATAGTTGCTGGCTACGGATCGGAGGGCCGGCGCGTTGCCCGGCGAGACGGCGCTCCAGACGTTCGACGGCGTGCTTGCGCGCGGCGAAGTCGTCGCCATGCGGAATGATGAAGCAACCGCCGTGCTGCGCAACACCACCGGCGAACCAGATTTGATGGTTGCCCTCCGGGTCGGCGAGCAGGAGATGGTCGCCGTCGCTTACCGTGACGCGCGCCAGAATTGGCGCGAGATCGTCGAGGCGAATTATCTTTGCTGCGGCGAACGTCTGCGGTGCGGGCGCAACGATAACGACGGACGGTAGTCGTTCCGGCCGCCAGATGCCCGGTGACACCCATGCAGGCGTGTCCGAGGCGTGCGGGAAAGCTCAGGCCCCAACGGTGGGCCAACCTCTCCATTGCGCTATGACGTTCCAACGAGCCGGATGCGATCTGGTCCTGGGTGCTGCGGTAGTCTTCATTGTAGCCGGGATGACGCCGCAAGAATTCGACCGCGAATTGCGGGCGTTCAAGTCCCATCATCTCTACGGCGACACGCCCGGACCGCCAGTCAGACGCAGGTGGCATGACACCCCCTCGACCGATTTGGTTGCTGATCGCAGCGGTCGAGTATCGGGTGAAATACAACGAGGGCTAGATATGATGATCGAATAACGCGATAGCCGCGCCGCGTATTGGCGCAACCAGCATCAGACTATTGCAGACGCGGTTCGAGCAGTTGCCGATATCCCTGGTCGCGCATCCAATGGGCGCGCAATAAATGACTGTCGTGAACGAGTCGGGCACGGTCCGGCTCCTTTGCGGAATCAAGCCCGAATATGATCGCGACGGCCTCGCGCCAGTCGGCACCTTCGGCTTCGGCGTCGAGCAGCCGCAGATAGCTCACCAGATGCCGCTCGTCGTATGCGCTCACGCGATCGACCTGCGGCGGCCGATCGTCAAACGGCGTGATTACGCCGGACGGCTCGGTCTGGTTCGGTGTGCGGGTGCGCGTCGTCATCGGATCTGGGTCATTTTCGGACACCATATAGTTCATGAAATGGCATCGGTCGGGTGGCGCAGACGCATCACCACAGCCTGGCGGTAACGATCTCGCGACTGCCATGATGGCGCTGGCGCACACGTCCACGCCGTCGTTGGCCACTCACACACTATAGTTGATAAACTTATAGTATGTAAAAACGCAACCCTGCTGACATGGATATGCGTCGGCTGGTTGGAGAGAACGTACGGCGGATCAGGCAGGATCGCGGGCTGACGCAGGAACAGTTCGCGGTGCAGTCGGGATTCTCGCAGCAGTATTTGAGCGGGCTTGAGCGCGGGCGCAGGAATCCGACAGTGGTGACGCTGTTCGAATTGGCGTCCGCCCTGAGCGTAACGCCCGTCGATCTGTTGGCCCCGATCGAGGGCATGAATGCGGCCACGCCGCGTCCGGGGCCGGCAAAACGTCGCCGTTAGACCTTGCGCGCTATCGTTGGCCATCACGCCGGAAAAACTCCACGGGGTCGGCCTCGAGCACGTCGGCGAGTTTTTCCAGCATGTCGATCGTCGCGGCATGTTGCTCGCGTTCGAGCATCCCGACGTAATTGCGGTTGATGGCGGCACGGTCGGCAAGCTCCTCCTGTGACAGGCCTTTGGCCTGCCGCAGCCGACGTAGGTTCCGGGCAACGGTCTCGCGCAATCGCATGCGAGAGAGGTCGCCGGATCACTAATATACTGCCACCCAGTATATTAGTGAATCACTCCGGGAGCCAGTTTGATCGGTTGAAAAATCCCCCCTGGCCCGCGCCGCAGCCAATCAGCGTGGCCTGATCGCCGCGACCATGCGGCATCCCCGCCCGGCGAACCGGGCGGGGTGTCGGAAGATAGACTCAGTCGCCGTTGGCCTTGCGGCTGCGGGACCAGATGAGCGAATAGGTCTCGCCGCCCTCATCCTCGAACAGGTTTCCGTAGATCGGAGCATTGAAGCTCGGGTCATCCAGCTTGACCGACTGGTAGGCGCGGCCCTCGGTGGAGCGCTTGTCCCAGGCAGCGCCGATCTCGGCCCGGCCGACATAAATGCGGTGGCTCGGGGCGTTCTCGTTGGTGCCGTTCGGTTCGGGGACCAGGCGGACGTTGCGGGCCTGGAAGCTGAGGGTGACGATTTCGCCGATGAAGCCGCCCTGTTCGGTCTTGGTGAAGGTGCCGATGTTCGCCATGGTAGTTCTCCTTGCTCTGTTTCCGAGCCGCGACCATCGCGGTCTCGATGGCGACCGGCGGGCCGGAGACGATCGACGCCGCATCCCCTCTTTGGGACCGAAGCGCAGCGGAGGATGCCAGGCGGGCAACTTTCTTGCATCGCGAGGAATGGCGGCGCAGCCGCCAGGGGAAGAAAGTTGAACGACGGCATTGCGGCATAGTCGAGCGAGGCGAAGCCGGTGTCCGGCTAGGTCAGGCCATCGTAGAGACCCGAATGGACGCGCTCCTCGGAACAGGGATAACGCAAGGAGAAGTCGGCGAACGTGCCTTAACCAGACCCAGCACGCGGCAACATTGAAATCGGCTTGTCACCCTCGACAGGACGACGTCTCGCTCCCGAAACAGCGCCAACAGATGCCTTGTCCCATCGCAATGTCATTGGCCGGACTTCGGTGCATGCCGCCACCCAATGCGATCCACGGCCTCAGACCTTAAAGACGGTCAAGCCTCGCAGGCCGGGCTTCGTCGATGCTTCGATCAGAACCTGCGGGAAATGGGGCGGCTCAGGCGATCGCTATCGGGCCGCGCCGCACGCCCAGCTACGACAATGCCGGGCTTCCAGCCTCACCCGGTTCGCCGGGCGAGGATGCCGCAAGCCGCGTCCAGGCCGCGACGCCGGTCACAAGCGCGCCAATAACGCCAAACACCTGACGCCAGATGTCGGACGACATGGTGAGGCCGGAAACACCGAACGTTGCGTAATAACCGGCGATTGCCGCGGGCACTGCGAACATCAGCGCGATGGCGATGCGCAGGATCGGCGTCCGCACAAGTGAGAAAACCACCTGCCCGATGACGACGACGAATGCGGCGGCAACCATGCCGAGGATGATCGCGCCGAGCGGCCCGGTGCCGGACTCATGCACATAGAGACCGACGGTCATGCCGACGAAAAACGGCAGGGCGTAGATGGCGAGCGTGAACAGCACCCAACAGAAGAAGCCGAGGCCGATGATATTGAGGATGATGCCGATGGCGAGCATGGTGGTATCTCCCGTGACAGAATTTGCAGGGATGCGCCTTCCACCACCTCCACGGCGCAGGCAACAGAATAGCAGGATTTGTCATCCAAAGACAGGGTCGCGTCAGATTCTCGGGCCGTAGAAAATAACGAGAGGCGGCGCTTGCCGCCTCTCGTCCTTCGTTGTCAGCGACGCCGCGCCGCGATGAACACGATGTGCAGTTTCCGGCGGATCGCGTCGAAGATTTCCGCAAGACCTTCCAGCTCCGAGTCCGGAACGATGGTGTAGTCCAGGCCGACCCGGCAAGTCTCGCCCTCGAAGCTGACGTCTTTATAGATTGGGTCCGCCACTGAGATCGGTCCGCTCTCGACCCATCGAATTTCGAAATCTGTGCAGTCGTGATAGATCTCATACCAGGCATCGCCGTCCGGCGTTCCCCTGATACCGGAGAGCTCCTGCTCCATAGCAATCTCCTCGTGAAGGGCGGCCGCGACGTCATCGAGCTTTCCGACAAGCCTGTCGTGAACGCTGCGCGCAAAATCGGTTTTGCAAGCCTCGCGGTTTGCAAGGACTTCACCGCGAAGGGCCGCGACGGTCGGGATGAGTTCGAGTGCATTGAACGTGGTCATGAAATGTCTCCTTTCGTCTTCTGACGAAAGGCGTCGACGCTGTGGGCTTGAGCGGGTCAAGGATCACGGGACGCGACCGCCGGAGGCGGCGAAGTGGGGGAGCCGATTGTCTGACGCCGCCCCTTGGCGGCGGCGGAGAATTGGGGGAACCACGAGTCCTTGAGGCGCGATGGCCTGGCGTAAACTTGGACGTCAGAAGAAGAGCCCCGCGCCCGAAGGGCGCGTCCGCACCGGCGACGAGCCGGTCAGGAAGTCGCTCCACCCACTGCCGGCCTCGACGTGCGTCCTCGCTCAACACGGGAATGACATTGATGCACACTCCTTCATTTTCGGCAGAGCGATCTGCGTGCAGGATTTCCGGCAGGACGTTTTGCGAGAGGATCGTGACCCGACTGGGCGGAGACCGCTTGCGGGCTCCGTGAGCGCAGCGAATAGAGCCGTCCGCCGATGGGCGGCTCGCCCAAATCACCTTCGTCGTAGCGGATAGGTTTTTTTTCGAAGCGCCGCTGTGCTTTCACAACGCGCGCAACGTATTCCCACGCGCGGCCGAGCGAAAGCAGACGTCCAGAAAGAGAGAAAGGCGGCGCTTACGCGCCACCCTTGCCGATGGTCCAGACCGGGATGCCGAGCTTGCGCGCCTTGTCGGCGAGGTTGGCCTGGATGCCGGTGCCGGGGAAGGCAAGAACGCCGGTCGGTAGCACCGCGAGCATCGTATCATTGCGTTTGAACGGCGCGGCGCGGCCATGCCTGGTCCAGTCGGGTTTGAAGGCGATCTGCGTCACACCGCGGTTGTCGGCCCAGCAGGCGGCGATGCGTTCGGCACCCTTTGGCGATCCGCCGTGCAGCAGCACCATGTCCGGGTGCTTGACGCGCACCTGATCGAGACGATCCCAGATCAGCGCGTGATCGTTGAAGTCGAGGCCGCCGGTGACGGCGATCTTCGGGCCAGGCGGCAACATCACCTCGGTGTCGGCCCGGCGCTTGGCGGCGATGAAGTCGCGGCTGTCGATCATGGCCGCGGTCAGCGTGCGATGATTGACCATCGAGCCGCTGCGCGGATGCCACGGCTGTCCGGTGTGGCGCACGAAGTGTTCGGCGGCCTGGTCGCGAAAAAATTCCATGACGTTGCGCCGCTCGATCAGCGACAGGCCTTCGGCGATGAAGCGCTCCAGTTCGACGGAGCGGATCTCGGAGCCGTCCTGGTCGCGCTGGCAACGGCGCTGCGCCTGTTCGTTCGTATCGAGCTCGCGCTCGATCCGGCCGTTGGCGCGGTGGAAGAGATTGACCGTCGCCCACAAGAGGTCGTCGAGGTCGGGCTCAAGGCGGGTGTCGCCCAGCGTGGCGATCAGCGCATCGAAGATGTCGGCGACCGCGCCGCCGACGATGCGCGCCTCGGGCAGCGGCCGCGGGTCGGGCTCATCCTGGAACGGACGATAGCCGTGCAGTTGCAGCTCGGTGAGGATGACGTCGGTCGGGGATGCAGCGTGCGGCTCGTGGTCAATGTCGTCGCGGTCGGTCGTCATGGGAGGATTCTCCGTCGGGTCGGCCGCGCCCATCGCGGCCTTCAACGGCGACCGCCTGCGGTAACGGACCCGGGGTCCCGGCACCGCGGCGCCTCTTGAGCGCCGCGGCCGGAGCTCTTGCGGAGGATGGCTGGCGGCCGGCTATTTTGGCTTTCGCGCTGCAAAGGCGGCGCAGCCGCCGGCGGAAAATAGCCGGCCGCGCCATTGCGGACCTCGGGCCGCTTGCCGCAAAACGGTCGTCCTCTCAAGAAGGCCGTGGGCGCGGCTCTCTTCCGACGGACCCGCCGTGATGTGCCGACCCCGCAACGGCGCGGCACCCCGCACCTCCCCGTTCCGGCCACGCCTCACGGATGCAGAAAGCGCGCGACATCGCTCGGGATGAGTTGCACCCGCACGGCCGCGCGCAGCGCATCGAGGCCGAAGCGGCGCAGGTCGAAGTTGAAGTCGTCGCCACGCGGCGACAACGCGACCGCCTCGATCCGCGCCGCCTGCGCGCGGTCGAGCAGTCGCGCCATCGCGCGATCACCGGCCGGGTCGTTGTCGCGAACGATGTAGAGCCGGCGCAGCGTTGCCGGAAACAGGATGGCGGCGAGATGCGCGGCCGAGAGCCCAGCCATCATCGGCATTCCGGGCATGACGCAGCGGAGCGACAGCATGGTCTCGATGCCTTCGCCGGCCGCCGCCACGTCGCGCGCGACGCCAAAGCGCACCGCGTTGCCGAGAAGATGGCCCATCGCGCGCCGCGGCGTGTCGATCGGCGCTTTGCCGAGCCGCATAGGGTCGAAGCCGTCGGGATCGAGCCAGGTCCGATGCGCGCCGGTGATGCGGCCGCCGAGATCGGTCACGGCCGCGATCATCGCCGGCCAGGTCTCGGTCGGCCGGTCGCGGTCAGGCCGATAATAGCAGCGTGGATGGAAGCGCAGGCTCGCGGCGTCGCAGATCGCCGTGATGGCGCGATTGCGCAGATAGGTCTCGACCAGGGTGCCGGGAATAGCGCACGACATCGCAACGAGACGGCGGGCCGACTCCGGCGAGCCGGTTGGTGCGGGCGCGCGGTCTAGATTGCGCCAGTCGTCGCGTGGCGGCTGCGGCAGGCTGAGGAAGCGTCGCGCTTCCGCCTCGGCGGCGCGGGAGTCGTCGAGGCCGCACACCTTTCCGATCACGTCGAGCAGGTCGCCGTATTCGCCGGTCGCGGCGTCGGTCCAGCGGCCCGCCGCGCCCTTGCCGGAGACCGGCCCGCTGAGGCGCACGAACATCGAGCGCCCCGGCGTGTTCTTGACGTCGCCGATCATCCAGTACCGACCCTCGCGGCGACCGTTCGAGAGATAGTGTCGGCACACCGCCTCGGCGTCACGCGCGAGGCGGCGGGCCAGTTCGCCTACCTGACCCGGCATGGTCAGGCCGCCCGCTCGGCGATGCGCGCGACCGGGTATCGCTCCAGCACCCGGCCGAGCACGTCGATGCCGGTTGCATCGGTCGGGATGAACATGCGCAGCTTCCACGAGATGATCTCGTGGAACAGGCCGTAGTTCGTCAGCCGCTCGCGCATGGCGTCGGTGAAGCCGGTCAGCTCGATCCGCTTCGCCCCCATGACGCGGACGCGGCGAAGCTGAAGCCCTTCGGCGAGGTCGAGAATGGTCTTGCCGTCGAGCAGCGCCGCAAGCGCCGCCTCAGGCGTGAGCGAGGACGTGCCGGTCTCGGTCGCCGTCGCCGCCCAGGCTGCCGAGACCTTGCGGCCGATGATACGTTCGCCATCGTCAGTCTGAAGACGATAGACCCGCGTCGAGTCATTCGGCAGCCGTTTCCAGATCGGCAAAAGCAAGCCGGCAACGATATGGATCTCGCTGTCCGTGAACGGCGGCACGTTGGCCAGTTCCGTTGTCCATGCACGCGAGAAGGTGGCGCGATCGGCCTCCTTCCAGTGCGTTTGCGGCATGACGCCGAGCGGCATCACCGGATGCTCCATCGGCCGGATCAGCCGCACGCGGCGTTCGACCTCACCGTCGTCGAGCATGACGCTGCGCGCCGGGACTTGCACGGCGGCGCGACCGGATTGGGCGTTGACCAGCAACATCGCACGCGGGTCGGAGAGATGCGCCAGCGCATCGTCGAGCGTGACGGGACGGTTGCGCTCGCGCTGGGTGATGGTGAGCAATCGTGTCTCGGCCGCGGTGCCAGGATGGGTATAGATCGTCTGCCGGGAGGTGACGGCAAAGCTCTCGGCCGCCAGCGTCTCCAGGCCGACATCGTAGGTGCCGGACGCGATCGCGCCCTCGATGCGCGCCGCCAGCAACTGCTCGAATGCGACGAACAGGATGTTCTGTAAGTCGATCGTCAGCGCCAGCAAACGGTTGAGGAAGGTGGTGATCGGCGGCAGGTTGTCCTTGATGCCGTTGCTGTCCATCAGCTTCAGCCCGGTCGCGGCCTCGAAGGTCTGGAGCGAGCAGCCCTCGACCTTGCCGATCACCAGCAGGAGGTAGAGCTGGCGCAGCGCGTCACGGGCATAGTGGCTCTCAAGATTATCCTCGGCCCGAAACAGCCCTTGTCCGCCAGTCTGGCGCTGGCCTTTGGTGATCGCGCCAAGCGTGTCGAGACGTCGGGCGATGGTCGACAGAAACCGCTTTTCCGCCTTCACATTCGTGGCGATCGGCCGGAACAGCGGCGGCTGGGCCTGATTGGTGCGGTTGGTGCGGCCAAGCCCCTGAATGGCGGCGTCGGCCTTCCATCCGGCTTCAAGCAGATAATGGACGCGCAACCGGCGATTCCGCGCCGAGAGTTCGGCGTGGTAGCTGCGCCCGGTGCCGCCGGCCTCGGAGAACACAAGGATGCGCTTGAGGTCATCCATGAACGCTTGCGTCTCGGCGAGATTGGCCGAGGGGGCGCGGGTTTCGACCACCGTCCGGTCGCCGCCGTTCGACCCGCTCTTGCGGACGATCCGGCGCGATCGCCCGGTGACTTCGGCCACCATGTCAGCGCCGAAACGCTGTACGATCTGGTCGAGCGCACCGTGAACCGGCGGTAATGCCGCGAGTTTCTCGATCAGGCGATCGCGCCGCGCGACCGCATCGCGGCATTGCACCGGCTGACCGTCGCGATAGACCGGCCGCGACGACATCGTGCCGTCGCTGGTCTCGAACGGCTCGTAGAGCTGGGTCGGGAAGCCGTGGGCGAGATAGTCGAGGACATATTCGCGCGGGGTGATGTCGACCTGGACGTCGCTCCACTCCTCGGTCGGGATCTCGGCAAGCCGGCGTTCCATCAAGGCCTCGCCGGTCGAGACGATCTGGATCACGGCGGCATGGCCCGCCTTCAGGTCGCGCTCGACGGCCGCGATCAGCGTCGGCGTCTTCATCGCGGTGATGAGGTGGTTGAAGAAGCGCTGCTTGGCGCTCTCGAAGGCGGAGCGTGCGGCCGACTTCGCCTGCGCGTTTAGCGTGCCGCTGGTGCCGGTCACGTTCGCGGCCTGCATCGCGGCGTCGAGATGGTTGTGAATGATCGAGAACGCGCCCGCATATTCATCGTAGATGCGGATTTGCTCGTCGGTCAGTTTGTGCTCGACCAGTTCGTATTCGACGCCGTCGTAAGAGAGCGAGCGTGCGGCGAAGAGGCCAAGCGCCTTGAGGTCGCGCGCCAGCACCTCCATCGCGGCGACGCCGCCGGCCTCGATCGCCTCGACGAATTCCGCTCGCGTCGCAAACGGAGAATTCTCGCCGCCCCACAGGCCGAGGCGCTGGGCATAAGCGAGATTGTGAACCGTGGTCGCGCCGGTCGCCGAGACGTAGAGCACGCGGGCGTTCGGCAAAGCGTGCTGCAACCGCAAGCCGGCACGGCCCTGCTGCGACGCCGCCTGATCACCGCGTTCGCTCTTGCCGCCGGCGGCGTTCTGCATCGCGTGCGACTCGTCAAACACGATAACGCCGTCGAAGTCCGCGCCGAGCCAGTCGACGATCTGGCGCACGCGCGAGGCTTTTTCTTCGCGCGCATCCGAGCGCAATGTCGCATAGGTGGTGAACAGGATGCCTTCGCCGAGCCGGATCGGCGTGCCCTGCCGGAAGCGGGAGAGCGGCGTGATCAGCAGTCGCTCCTGGCCGAGCGCCGACCAGTCGCGCTGGGCGTCCTCGATCAGCTTGTCCGACTTGCTGATCCACACTGCACGACGCCGGCCCTTCAGCCAGTTGTCGAGCAGCACGCCGGCAACCTGCCGGCCCTTGCCCGCGCCGGTGCCGTCGCCGAGGAACCAGCCTCGACGGAATCGCACGGCGTTCTTCGCATCTTCGCGCGCCGCGGCGACGACATCGAAGGTCTCGTCGACGCTCCATGCGCCATCAAGAAACTCCGAGTGCGCCTCGCCGGCATAGATGACGGATTCGAGCTGGGCCTCCGACAGCAAACCGTCGGCCACGACGCTCGCCGGCAGATGCGGGCGATAGCTCGGTAGCGGAGGCGCGACCGACGCCATCGCCGCCGACTGCACCAGCTTGGTCGGATGCGGCTGCGCATCGGGAATACGGATCGACTGCAATCCGTATTCCTCATAAAGCGCATCCGTGAGTTTACGATCTTCCGCCGCCTGCCGGACAACCGGCTCATAGGCGAGTTCGATTGCCTCGGGAGCGGGCGTCGCTGCGGCGCGCGCCGACGCATGACGCGCGAGGTAGGCCCGGATGGTTCGCGGCGCGGCCGACCGGGTCAGCGCCGGTGCCGCAATAACCCCGTCGATCGGCAATCGCGGCGGCACGCGTGCGGCGATCCAGTCGAGCAAGGTGGCGACGTCAGACGCCATGCCGGGGCAATCCGGGAATGCCGTCGGATCATCCGCAGGCTTTCGATCGATCACGGTCAGCCGCGTGTCGATCGTGGTGCCGTGCTTAGCGTAGATTGCGCCGTCGATCGCGGCGGAGAAGACGACGCGGCCGCGTTCCTGCAACTGCACGAACGCATCCCGCCATGCCGCGCTGTCTGGCGCAAAGCTCGCGCCGGTGATGGCAACGAGGCGTCCGCCTTCGGGCAGCCGCGCCAGCGCCGACGCGATATGCCGCAACGTCGCGTCAGCCATCCGGCGATCGACATGCGCAATGGCGGAGAACGGCGGGTTCATCAGAACGACGCTCGGCACGATGCGAGTATCGAGATGATCGTGGATGTTTGCCGCATCGAACCGCGTCGCTGGGCTGTGTTCAAACAGCCGGTCGAGGATGCCGGCGCGGGTGTCGGACAGTTCGTTGAGCACGAGCGTCGCACCGGCAAGTTCGGCGAGGATCGCCAGCAGGCCGGTGCCGGCGGACGGCTCCAGCACCACGTCCGCCGGCGTGATTGCAGCCGCGAGGCTCGCCACGTATCCGAGCGGGATCGGCGTCGAGAATTGCTGAAGCGCCTCGCTTTCCTCGGAACGGCGCGTATGCGTTGGCAGCAGCGTCGCGACCTTCGCGAGCATCGGCAGCATCGCAGCCGATGACGCCGCCTTCGCGCGCATCGCGGGACCGTATTTGCGCAGAAACAGGACCGTCGCCGCCTCGCAGGCGTCGTAAGCGGTCTTCCAGTTCCACCCGCCGTCGGCGTCGGACGCACCGAACGCCGTTTCCATCGCGGCGCGCAGCATCGCGGCGTCGATGCGCTGGCCGCGTTCAAGGTGAGGAAGAAGAAGCCGCCCGGCCGCGACGATGGCCGGAGCCGGATCAATAGCAGCAGGGAAAGCCGCGGCGGTCGCCGCGGACGTCAACGGATGGGACATGAAGGAAGCCTCGGGAGAGCGGGGACGGATCGGCCGCCCGGACGCTCTCTCGACCCGCGCGGCTCACCTCCGTCCAGGCCCGCCTCTCCCTCTCAGGCCCCGCACAACAACCGCATTGACCGCCTATGCCATTTTTGGCATAATCTAACGATGAAGGACGTGAAGTGGCACGGTAGCAGCCGATCCGATGTCGAAGCATTTCCTGCGGGCGTGCGGCGAGAGGCCGGGTATCAACTGTTCCAGGTCCAGATCGGCGAAGATCCGTCCGACTGGAAGCCGATGCCATCCATCGGTCCCGGCGTTCGCGAAATCAGGATACGTCAGGCGTCCGGTGCATTCCGGATCATCTACCTGGCGACGATCGGCGATGTCGTGCATGTGCTGCACGCATTTCAGAAGAAGACTCAAGCAACGGCCAAGCGGGATATCGATCTCGCCAAAGCCCGTCTTAGACAGATCAGGTGAGCACGATGGCAAAATCCGTATTCCACGACCTGTTTCCCGCAGAGGAAGCCGCGGAGCTTGAGATGCGGGCGAAGCTGCTGTCCGGCCTCAACAAGTGGCTGAAGAAGTCCGGGCTGACGCAGACCGAAGCAGCCGGGCAACTCGGGATCACCCAGGCTCGGGTGTCCGAGATCAAGAATGGCAAGATCGACCGTTTCAGCCTGAGTATGCTGGTGCGGCTTGCGCAGCGGGCCGGCCTGCGTCCCGGCATCAAGCTACAGAAGGCGGCGTGAACACCCGACGCAGAAAGCAAGCGCCAGTCAGATCGGATCAATCAGGCGGTATGCCCGGCGCTTGACGTTTGTGATGCGGTAGAGCCCGCCGGTCTTGGGCGAGCGATACAGCACGGTGCGATGGCTCCGCGGATTGGCGATAACCTCGAAACGATCGAGGGTGCGCCCATCACCGAACAACAGGGGTTGTTCGAGAATGATGGTTTGCCCTGGGCGCGGCGACGGCTTCCGCGTGATCGCGCGCCGCGCCGCCGCGTTCTCCCGGCAGCGCGCACGCCATTCGATGGCGTATGGCTTATCCGTCGGCGTCAGAAGATCGAGGATCGATTCGGGACATTCGGCTTCGCATGGCCCCATCGATTCCTCCATGTCCTTGTAGCCGAAGATGTAACCCTCGGAGTCTCGCGGGTTGTAGCGAACGAGGCAGACGATGCCGACGACGGAGTGCTCGCCGGTTGTCGCACGCGCATATTCGAGGGCGGCGTAATAGGTGCGCATACGCACCAGCGCCGAGCGCAACACTTTCATCGTCACATCGCCACGCTGACAGGTGAACTGCGCGTCGAGGTACTGGCGCGGCCCCGAATATCCGTCGAGCGATTGCATATAGAGCCATCCCATGATGGATCTCCTTTCGATCAATGCGTTGAATGGAAATGCCCGGCGCAAGGCCGGGCATTTGTTGAAGCGTGATGGGCGAACGACGGACGCGGCTGCTCAACCGGCATCGCGCGCAACAAGCGATATCCCCTCGGCGGCGGCGTATTGTTTGGCGAGCTCAATCGCCCAGCGGCGAGCCTCCCAAAGCTCGTCGTTGTAGGACTCCCACTTGTCACCGACGCGGGCGCAGCCATCCGCGATCAGACGCGGTAACTCGGGATGGTCAGCGATATCTTCACGCGCCTGTTCGAGGGTGTCCTCGACGGTGAGCACGAGCAGCGGATGCCATCCCGCCGGATCGCGGCAGTCGAGCATGACGCGCTGGGCGTCGTCTGCCGAAAGGCGACCCGTCGCGTAGCACCACCCACGCCGCCACTGCACGACGCGCCGTACGGTGCGAAAACAGCGGTGCTGCATCCACGATGCTAGCGAGCGAAGCGGGCGATGAATAAGGTCACGCATCACACCGCTCCCGGATACGGGCCGCTAAATCCTCGGGCCGGTTGAGAAGATCGAGGGATGCAAAATTGTTCGGTCCGCCGATATAGTCTTTCTGGCCCTTACAGACGCGGAAGAGGATGCCGGTATCGTGGCCCATGACCGGTTGCGACGCCTGCACATAGAGTCGATCGCTGTGCAGGATGATTTCCCCGGAGACGGCGATGCCGCCCCAATTGGAGCGCAGGTCGTACGATCCGACTGCGAAGCGGAGCGCCGCGGCGAGCTGGCGAAGCTGCGACCGCGCACGGCCATGGAAGCGCCGTTTGGCGGCATCGTCATAGGCCACAGGCTTGCGAAAATCGAAGGAACGGGAGGTTCTGGGCATCGGGAAGGACTCCGAGAGCGGGCGAAACCATCCCGGCGGCTCGCTCTCCGCACGCGCCGGGCTCGCCCCTTCCCCGCCGCCCTCTCCCTTTCTGGACCGGGCCTTGAATGCGCGGCCGGTTCGGATTATCTTACGTTCGTCTTACATTGAAGGATTCCGACCGATGGCCCGGGCCGCAAAACTCACGACGACCGTCTCCACCAAGGGACAGGTCATTTTGCCCAGCGCCATCCGTCAGCGGCGGGACTGGCGCGCGGGGACACGCCTTGTGGTCGAGGAAACGGCGGAAGGCGTTCTGTTGAGGCCGGCTCCGGCCTTCACCGAGACGCGGCCGAAGGACGTATTCGCCTCGCTTCCCCATCGGGGTCGGCCGAAGACGCTGGAGGATATGGAGGCGGGTGTTCTCGCGGAAGCGAGGCGACGCCATGCTCGGGATTGATACCAACCTGATCGTCCGTTACCTCACCGGCGATCATCCCCAGCAATCGCAGCGTGCGCGCAAGCTGATCGACGGCCATCCGGTCTTTGCGGCCGTCACCGCCATTCTCGAAGTCGAGTGGGTGTTGCGCAGCGCCTACGGATACGGGGCCGCAGACGTTGCCCGGGCACTGCGCGCGTTTGCCGGCCTGCCAACCGTCACGATCGAAGATGCACCGGCCGTGGCGACCGCCCTCGACCTTGCCGAGAAGGGTGTGGACTTCGCCGACGCCCTCCATCTGGCCAAGTCGGCCCATTGCGACGGCTTTGCCTCATTCGATCGCCGGCTGGTGAAGGCCGCGAGGGCCGCCGGCTATGAAACCGCGCGGGACGCCTGACCCGTCCATGCCGCGACGCCGACATGACATACAGGACGTTTGAGCATTTCGTCGCCACCCCTCGAAAGTGGATCAGGGAGCAACCTGCTCGATGAAATCTTCCAGGATTTCATTGGTGGATTTGCCCATGATCTGATCAGCCGAGATCAGAACAACGGCCCCTCCGAAACCGTCCTGGCGCATCCGTGAACAGGTGAAGGACGACACAGCCGTGACATAAGACAGTGTCGACGACCGCGTCACGATATCCTGCATGATGAACTCCCAGGACGTCGTGCTGAGATCAAGGTCGAGATGTGTCGGCAGCGGTCCGTCTGCTTTCGTGTTGGACAGATACTCCACAACGAAGCGATTGGCGCTGCTATCGTCGGCGTACCTCGATGCAGCCAGTGCAGCTTCAAGAGCTACCCGCTCCACATAGAGGATATCGCTTGGCCCCAGCTCGGAGAAGAAATACCAGCTATCGCCGTCGCGCTCGGACTCGAAGATGTGCGACAGAAGCAAACGTTCCAGTGGTGTCATATCGGCATCAAGGATCGTCTGCTGGATGACCGTAGGGGTGAAATAATCTGCCATTTGTGCCTCCTGAAATGCAAAGCGCCCGGCGCTCCCTGTGGGAAGGTCGAGCTGCGAGAGGTGGACGGATTGAAGACGGATCAGAGTCGCCAGTACGCGACCATTTCCTGCGCCTGGCGGTGATAGGCGAGCATCTCGCGATAGAACTGCTTGCGCGCTGCCCGGCGCTTCGGATCGCGCAACGCGCGTCGATTTAACTTCCGCGACGCTGCGCGCACGATCGCACGCCAATCGTCATGCACGGTAACGTCGAGCCGCAGATAGGTGCCATACATCATGCTACCTCCGTCGGTTTCACCGCGAGCGGGCCTTCAAGCTCGCGTTCAATCCGCCGCGTGCGACCCATCCAGGGTTCAGGCCGAATTGCTTTCACCCAATCCGCGAATGACGGAATAAAGCCGAGATCCTCGACGACGTGCTGCTCGCCGATCCATCTGGTCGGGATCACACGGCCCGATGACAAGGTGACGGTCGGACCGAAAATGGTCTCGGCCATAAAGATACCCTCGGCGTGATGCCGCAGCGCGCGATGCCGGAAATCCGCCGTGATCTCCTTTGAGGCATCGAACCAGCTATGGATCTTGAGATAGTCCTCAACCGTCCCGCCCCACTTGCGCACGGACGACAGCGAATGATGATAAGGGTGCGCCATCATCGCCTCCTCAGAACACATGCTTGGTATATTCGGATGACTCGATCCGCTCATTGTAGTTGAGCGTGATCATTCGCTGCGCGACATCGAAATAGAAGTCGCCATAAGCGCCCTCGTTATTTTCCCAGCCGCCATGAGATTCGGAGAGGAAATCATAGGCGATCTGTTCGATCGCCTGCGTGAGCGGACGCGTTGCCTGCATAATGTCGGAGCTGCACCACTGGACACGCGCAATCTCGATGCCGACTGCGGGGAGCTCTACTTCTTTGTCATCCGCTATCGCCGTGACCTCTTCGATCTGGCCACTATCGCCATAGCCGTCGAAAGTCACTTCGACGCTACTAATGCCAGCCTGTGCGAGGACATCGAAAACCGCAGTTTTGTTTGCCGGCCGGATGAGCTCAGACAGCTTTTCGAACGCGTTGTCGTGCGCGAGCCACGATGAGGGATCGAGGAACGGATCGGATTTCAGCGCGTCGTGATCGGTCATGATGGTGCTCCAAAATGATGAAGCCCGGCGCGAGGACCGGGCTGAGAGGAGAAGATGTGAGAGGAGGTTGCGGGACGGTCGGGACCGCCCCGCAGGGTCAGGTCATTCGGCAGCGATCGTGTGCGGCGGCTCGTCGTCGCTGCCGTCGCCGGCTTCGTCCTCGTCATCGGCGAGGAAGTCCGGGAGCGGCTCAGCCGGGTTTTCGCCGTCGGCCGGTTCAGCCGTCGGCTCGGCGAGGCGCAGCGGCTCGGGCAGCCAGCCGGTGCCGTCAAGGAGACGCTCGGCCTCCTTCGCCATGTCGGTCTTTTTCATGTGATCGATGAGTTGCGCCGACGATTCCCCTTTGGCTTCGCGGACGGCCTCAAGGATGCGAGCCTTGGTCACACGGCCGAGATAATTGTCGACCGTCGGCCGCCAGCCCGCTTCCACCATGTCGAGATTGACCGCTCGCGCCAGCCGATCGGCCTGCGTGAGCCGCTGGCGCAAGCCGTGGGCGGACACGCCGGTGCCCCCGTAGCGATCGACCTTCTCGTGCAGCGCATTCACGCCATAGGAGACGCAATGCGCAAGCAGCGACGATCGGCTGGCGTCATCGAGACCGGCGAGCCAATCCCAGAGGACGCTTTCGTCCTTCGGCATATCGGCCGCCCATGACGCCTCGCGGTCCTCGATCGCCTTTGCCGAGGCCGACTCCTTCAATCCGCCCTCCTGTGTGGAGAAGTGGACTTCCCGGACCGACATTTGCAGACAGGCGCTCGGCGTCAGGCGCTGGAACGTGTCGAGGCAGAGCTTGTGCAGCAGCGCCGTCATGGCGACGTGCGGGTTGTTGGCGACCGCATCGCGCAAGGCGAGCGTGCGATGGGCGGTCAGCTCCATCACCAGACGATCGGGCAACGGCTTGATGCCGTCGTCGTCCTCCTCGTCCTCCTCGGGTTCGCCAGCGACCGTGATCGTGGCCCGGGGCGTGGCCGGCGTATCGGGATTGCCCGCCTCGCCGCCGTCGGGCTGTTCGACCGGGACTTCATCCTCGGGGCGGACGTAGCCGCGATCGACCAGCAGCGCACCGTCGCTGTCGATGCTGACGAAAGCGCCGGCTCGGACGATGTCGGCCGGATCGTAGATGTACGGTCGGTCCTCGAGAGCGGCTAGCGCCTCCTCGATCTCGCCCAGCCGGACATCCACCTCGTCCGGCAATTCGTCAGCGTCCTGATATTCCGCCTCAAGCTTGCCCTGCTCGGCCTGAAGGGCCTCGGTCGTCGCCTGCTCCTCAGCAGTGATCTCGGCCGGGACGCCATCGAGCTCCCGCAGCCCGTTGTCATGGCCGTAGGGGAAGCTGACGGCGACTTCGATCCACTTCCAGCCTTCAGCGGCGATGGTCTGGGCCTGCGCCTTCAGCTTCTCGGTGACAAGACGGTCGAGCAACGGTACGTCCTGCAACCACCCGCCATCGTCACGCTCGAACAGGTCGCGCAGAACGGTGCCGCCGGCGGCCTCATAGGCCCCGACGCCAACGAATTGCGCCCGTTTGTCGGAGGCGCGGACCGTGCTTTCTGTGAGCATCCGCCGGATCTGGTACGGCTCGTCGTAGCCCGACTTGCTGACGTTCTCCCAGACCTGCTCCTGCCGGACGTGATCGTTGCTGACGGTGAACGCCATCAATTGCTCCAACGTCATGCCGTCGTCGGCATAAACATCGAGCAAGCCGGGGGCGACCGACGCAAGCCGCAGACGCTGCTTGACGATCGCCGGCGACACGAAGTGCCGCGCGGCGATGTCTTCGTCGCTCATGCCGAGTTTATGCAGGGTGTGGAAGGCACGGAATTGATCGAGCGGATGCAGCCCGACACGCTCATTATTCTCGGCGATCGAGTCGTCTTCGGCGATTCCGCCCTCGCGCACGACGCAGGGAACGGCTTGCGTCTTCGCCATGCGCTTCTGCTTCACCAGCAGTTCGAGCGCGCGGTAGCGTCGCCCGCCGGCCGGCACCTCGAACATGCCGGTCTCGTTGCCGTCGTCGTCGAGGACGGCGCGGACATTGAGGCTTTGCAGCAAGGTGCGCTGGGCGATGCTCTCTGCCAGTTGCTCGATCGAGATGCCGGACTTGACGCGCCGGACGTTCGACTGGCTGAGCACCAGTTTGTTGAAGGGAATGTCACGCGATGGTGACAGCGTGATCTTCTGAGCGGCCTTAGCCATGTGAGTTCTCCACGACGGGCGGCCGGGAGCCTCTCTCTCGGCCTCCAACCCGTCGCGAAGCTCCGCGCAGCCCTCTCACTCTCTTCTTCCGGGACCGCGCCGCACCCGCGGATCATGACGGCGGACCACCACCCGCCGCGTATCGGCCGCTTGCGCCGGCGACGGAAGCGCATCGCCGGCCCTCCTATCGCAGAGCGGCGGCGGCCGTTGGCGAGCAGACGCTCGCGCAAGTCTGGTGTCAGGAGGATCATGCGGCCCTCCCTTCAATCGTACCGACCGAGTTGTTGGCCTGCGCTTGCTCGCCCGAAAGGAAGCTGAGGATGTAATCGGCCGCCTTGCTGGCCTGAGAGGCCGCCCGCACGATGGCGCGATTGTCGTCGAGCAGCACTTCAAGCCAGGACGCGATATAGTCTGCGTGCCGTACCGTCGGCACGATGCCGAGCGAGGCGCAACAAAACGCCGCGTTGATCTCAGCGATCAGTTCCTCGAAGGCGTATTTCTTTGAGCCATGAACACCCGACAGATCGCGGTTGAGCCGCGAGCGATGGCCACTCGCGTGACCAAGTTCGTGCAATGCGGTCCGGTGCCAGTTGATCGGCTCAAAGTAGGCTGCCGGCGGCGGCACCTGCACATAATCTTCGGCGGGACTATAGAACGCACGATTGCCGCCGATACGGAAGTCGATGCCGGACGCCTTGATCAGCGCTTCCACGCGCGGCTCGATCATGCCGGGTAACGGCGGCGGAGCGGCCGTCGCAATATCGTCGGGAAGGCCATCGCATTGATCGGTGTTGAAGACAGTGAAGCGCTTCAGGAACGGGATGGCCTGAGCATCCTCGCCGGTCTCGGCTGCGCGCTTCTTCTCATCATCGGGAATGAAGCGATCGGCATAGACGACGGTCGTGCCACGCTCGCCCTTGCGGACGTGCCCGCCTAGTGCCAAGGCCTGACGGAAGGTGAGCCAACTCTGACCGGTGAAGCCGTGGTCGATCACGGCACCCCACAGGATCAGGATATTGACGCCAGTGTATTGCCGTGACGTCGAAGCATTCTTCGGCATCGCCAGCGGCGCTTTCGCGGCCGCCGTGCCCCAGGGCTGAACCCAGGGCACGCGGCCCGCCTCCAACTCGGCGATGATCCTGGTGGTGATTTCATCATAAAGGCTCGCGCGGCTTCCGCCGGCGGGCGCGCGTTCGGTGCGTCGTGACATCGCGGATCTCCGCGACGGGCGCTGGAAGCCTCTCCTCCAGCACTCAACCCGTCACGGCCAACCCGCCCGCACTCTCACTCTCCATATGGCGCCATCTCCACACGCGCCGACGGTCGCGTCAGCCGCGAGCGTTTCGGCAAGCACCTCGCCAGGGATGGACGCCCGAAACGGTGAAGGGTGGCGATAGCCGGGACTCAGCGAAGCCGACACTCCGATCCCGCAAGGGGACGACAATTACGGAACAGACTGCAAATTCGGTCGACTTAATTGCTCTTCATGATTTGTGCTAAAATAGTGAGATTCGGAGCAGGCGGGAATGCTGCAACAAGCCAGGACGGGGCACCAACATGATGCGAGGCGTGCCGACTATCTCGCCGGGCTGAATCCGCAGCAACGGCGTGCCGTGGAACATGGTTGCCTCGACCTGATTGATGCTCCGCCCCTCCTGATTATTGCTGGCGCGGGGTCCGGTAAGATGAACACGCTGGCGCATCGTGTCGCGCACCCGGTCGGACCGTGATGCTGAAGGTCAAATTCGCAGATCTCTAACAGATCACCCGCAGCCGGACCGTTGGTATGGCGCTCGGCTCAACGTCCGATATCGAGGACATCGCGCGAAGTCTGCTCGAGCCGCTGTTTCCAACCGGCAAAGGAATTCGTCTGATCGGCGTCACTCTCTCTTCCTTCGAAGAGGATCGATCAGTCGAATCAGACCAGCTCATATTTACACTGTAGAACCAGCACTGCGCACCGCCATGGCCAAGGACTTTCGCGGCAACGATAGCGATCTTCAACTAACGGTGGAGACAGCCGCTCTAGTCAGCCGCTCAGAAAAAAGTACGTTTAACGCTCGTGGCGAGGAAACAAGATGACGCTTCAAGAACTCGTCGCTGGTATCAACGCCAGCGGACAACATAAGACACTCTATCACTTTACGGACGAGGCTAATTTTTCGGGCATTCAGGATCACGGCCTTCTTTCCAAGGAACGCCTACGAGCGCTCAATCTCTGGCCACCGAAGGCGACGGGAGGGAACGACCTGAGTCAGCAGCTGGATCTACAGCGCGGGATCGATCCGTACGTCAGCTTGTGCATGACAAGAAACCACAGGATGAAGTATTTGGCACATCAGGATGGACGATTACCGAATCCACGCTATCTGGCGATCAAACCAGAAGTGTTGCTAATACCGGGGACTTGCCTCGCTTTGGGAGTCGCGAACGCCAACGACGTAGAGATTCTACCGATCGCGGAAGGCGCAAATCGGCTGGATTATGAGGTCCTTTACACCCGTACAGATTGGAGGGATCCTGCTATAAATCAGCGCCTACAGACGGCGGAAAAGTTCGAAATCCTCGTGCCAAATGGCGTTCCGCTCGAATACATTACCGGGGCATATTAGTGGCAAGCAGACCTGTCTTCATTCCCAACCTCAAGGGATCGCTTCTCGTTCAGGAGCAGTTCTTTGAGTTCAATTGGGCATCAGGCTTAGCCGAAAGTCAAAAGAAGAAGAACGTAACGGCGCTTCATGCAGCGGCAAAACGGGGCGGGTTCGACCGGATCCTCGAAATTTCAACCAAGTCTGATGAAGAAGTGGGGCGGCGCCTCAGTGCCTTCAGCCTGAAGGTCGAGATCAATGGCGAGGAATACCCGCTCGAAAGCGTCTATCAGGGGTCGAAAGTCTTCGAGCGAAGCGGACCATTTCCGGAGATTCTTTCATTCGAGCCGCGGGAAGCTAAGCGTTTTATGCGCGAGTTGGATGCCGGTCGGCTTGTCGGCTTTGAGTTGGAAGAGAAGCGCTATCCTCTCGTGCCGAAGAACGGCTTCTATGATTGGCTTTATATTCGGGCGCTCGCTAAGCATGCAACGTGGATACAGAAGAATGTGTCCTACGACGCCTACACGGACATCGAATTCAATCCTGAGAAGCAGGTGAATTGTCAGGCTCGTGCATTCGCCGAGTATAAGAGCTTGGCGGCGAAATCCGAGCTCGATGCGGCCGTGCGAGATTTCAAGCACTTCACGTCGATGCTTCCGGCCATTTGAGGCGATCTGGATGACGGGGGATGTCCTAGCGACCGAGTTGAGGAACAAGATCGCAAAACAAGGCTATATTCTAATCCCCGAGCATCGTCCAAGTGCCGACGTCGTTGACGTCGCCAATGATTTCGGCACGCCGCTGACTCCGTGGGAGGGTGGCCTCGTGCAGACGATTATCCCTCGTAAAGACGCTGCTCCGAATACGTACAGCGGAAATTTCGGCTTGGGACGGTTCCCATTTCATACTGATCTGGCCCACTGGCACCGGCCACCGAGGCACCTGCTACTGCGATGTCTAGTCGGCTATCAAGATGTCTCCACACTGCTGATCGATGGCCAAGCGCTCGTCGATGCCGTTGGTCGGAACCTTCTGACGCGCGCGATCTTCAAACCACGACGGCCACGCGGCGGCGCCATCGCGCTGCTTCGCCTTCTTGAACCCGCCGCGGACGACGCCGATCTCCTGCGATGGGATGAAGTATTTCTCCGGCCTGCAAGCAAGGTTGGTGACGCCGCCAACACCCAGATTCGAGATTGGCTCACGAAGAGCACTCCATTGTCCATTACTCTCTTTCGGCCCGGCGATACGCTCATAATCGACAACTGGCGTATGCTGCACGCTCGTTCACCCATTCCGCTCGGACGAGAGGATCGTTCAATTCAAAGAGTATATTTGGGAGGGCTACGTTGAAGAAGACGATCGAGCCGGCCGCGACGCCCCCGACCTTCGATCCGGAGGCGCTCTACGCAAAGGCCGCGCGCTATATCCAGAATATGGACGACTATGACAGCGATGAGTGGGAATATGCTCTCTGGTCAAGCCTCGCCCTAGAATTCCTAGCCCGTGCTGCTCTTGCAAATGTCAGCCCGGCGCTTCTGGCTGAAGCTGATAAAAATGGGTCGAACCTCTACTTTGCACTCGGGTTCACGCCGTTCGAGGAGAGGTTCTCGCCGAAATCCATCGCAATCAGCGAGGTCTTCAAACGCCTCTCGGGGATACTGCCGGAGTTCACTAGAGAGCAAGAGAGCTTCGGTGTCATCCATACCGGTAAACGCAATGCCGAGCTCCATACCGGCGAGTTGGCATTCGAGGGCATAAAGGGATCGACTTGGCAACCACGGTACTATCGGACTTGCGAAATCCTTCTAGGATCAATGGGCATCCCACTCGACGAATTCGTCGGCAAAGACGAAGCCGAAGTAGCCAGGAAGCTGATCGACGCGGCTTCCGATGAGAGCGCGAAAGCCGTGAAGGGAGACGTCGAGGCTCACAAAATGGTCTGGAACGCCAAGCTCGAAGACGAGCGCACGACGCTTCAAACGCAGGCAGCAGTGTGGGCCACCCGTCAAAACGGTCACCGAGTCGACTGTCCATCATGCATGTCAACTGCACTTGTTCTTGGAGAGCCGGTTTCTGCTCCAACACAGAAGCTCGACAACGACGAAATCGTAGAGACCCAAGAGTATCTTCCGACCCACTTCGAATGTGTTGCATGCAGCCTCAAGATCGCGGGCCTCTCCAGACTCGCCGTCGTCGGACTCAGCGATCGCTACAAGAAGACGCAAAGCTATGACGCCGCAGAATACTATGCTCCTGCTGACGACTGGTCGAGCTACGATGATGACAACAACGAACGCTGAGGCCGAAACTTCAAGACGACAAATGTCGACCGAGCGCGCGAAGCAAGCGTTCGGAATATTTCCATAGCGCGCCCCGCCAAAGAAAACAGGAGCTCAACGTTCCAGAGCGGGCTCGTGTATTCATTCTACACGCGAGGCCAAAGCCTGCGAAATCGTTACATGTAGAAGCTGTAACTAACCTGAGGTTTCTCAGTCGGGCTGACGTATTTCATGATGTCTCCGATCTTGCGGGCGCACTCTAGCGTAATCGGCAGACGGCCATCCATCTGAGTGTTATTCCAATTCATCTTGGTTAAGCCCAGTATCTCATCGCATAGGCTCTCAAGAGACGAATCTTGCTCGTACACGGTGACCTTCAGCGGAGCCGGCACGTACATGCCGGGATAGGTCTTGTAGAAGTCCACAGTGCCTCGTGTATAGAGCAAGCCTTCGTTTTCGGAGATCGTCATCAGCGTGCCGCGCTTCGGCGGATAGTCCTTGTCACCGAACAGCCTGATGTCCGTACTAGTTATCGCGACGAAGTCTTTCGTGCGAATGCCCTTCTCGTCGAGCGCCCTCACGAAGCCTTTCCGCTCGCTGTCGCGAAACTGGCTCGACTTGTGGATCACGATTCGAGCTGGCATGTGCTCGAGCGCTCGGCCATACTCGTCCAGTGCATCGCGCAGCAACTCGTAGGCTTGATCTTCGCTGAGGTACGGGCGACGATCTTTCTTGTCGATTGACACCGGCGTGCCGCGCAGAATGATCCCGTGACCGAACTCATCGAACACCTGAGCCAGGCTCGACGATACGGTCTCGCCGTCGCGGCTCTTGTAGAACCCGATACCGATGTAGCAGGAGCGCAGTTTCGCCGTGTCCTCCACGAGTCGCCAAGGAATCGTCTTGTTGCCCTTGTAGTAGAGCGCGGTGACGAAGTTCCAGGCCTTGGTGGCCGGGTCCTGCTGATCGCCCGATTGCTTGGTGATGAGAATTGTCTTCTCGCGCACCAATTGCAGCGGCGTGCCGAGGTGCATGCTCTTAGCCTTTAGAATGCGCCTGAAGTTGTGTTCGAGCTCGCTCTCCTCCGAATCGTCGTCACCGCCGTCATCAGCGGGATCACTCTTCGCGCTCGTCGTGACCGAGTCGAACATTTCGTTCGGCATCACGCAGACTATCACGTCAACCGACCGGTTCTCGGCGAGAAAGCGAATCTGTTCGTAGTACAGTTCGACAGCCTTCTCCACTCGCTCCACGCGCGAGGCGAGCTTTACCACCGCTGAGATATCCGACTTCTTGATAGTGCGGGTGTACTGCGGGGAATTGATGATCCGAGTCAGGAATCCATAGTCCAGGCTGATGCCGCCAAAACCGCGAAACAGGTTCAGCAGCTTGGATTCCTTGCGCTGAATTCCATCTCGGCACTTCTCGAGCCAGTCATCCAAGAAATCGATCCCTTCGCCGCGTCCGACCACGCCAATCCTCAGCTCGGTTCGACGCAACTCGTCCCGCTTGTCATAAACGCCCAGGTGCTCGATGCCCGTCCGGGGGCACACGTGCGTGCCGACACCGAATTCGAGTAGCGGTTCAGGCAGTGTCGTGAGTTTCATGCCGCGTTTCCTCCGGGCACCCGGATATCTTCCTCATCGTCGCCGACGGGCTCAGCCTCTTCGGCGTCCTGCACGTTGAACTCAAGGAGAGAAAGGAAGCGCAGCCCGTGGTCGTCCTCCTCGCTCTCACTCAAGCCACGCAGGAAATAAGCCAAGAAACGAACCGCGTTGCGAACGGTTGAGTTATGTTCGAGGCGCTTCTGTGCTGACAACAGCTCGTCGTGCCAGCGCGACTGGCGGTATCCGCTGTCATATGAATAATACCAATTCGGCACGATCTGCGAATACCAGTCGTCCCCCAGCTTCGTGAACGTCAGGTCGAACGAGAAATGCTTCTGGTGTGCGACCTTGGTCGGATCCTTGCGCTGATACTTGACCTCGAACACGCGGCGGATCGCGGTCCGCTTTCCGATCCAAGTCTCCCTCCGCTCGCGCTGTCCTTCCTCGGACGGCACAAAGAAGAAGAATCCCTCTACATTGTGCATGCGCACGTGGCGTTGCTTCAGCAGCTCCCGCGTTTCCGCCGAAAGTAGCTGCTTAAGAATATTCACGTTGTCTATCTCGTCGGAATTCGCCAAGTCCGAGACGGACAATCGCTCCACCGAACCCGCGTCTACCACGCTGATCAGGCCGCACTGTTCAATGTCACGGAAAGAGAAGAGCTTGTTGTCATGACAGACCCAAGCGTCGGTCTCCACGTCATTAAGGAGCAAAGCCATCTTGACTACCGACTTCCTACCCCGAGCCTGCCCCTTGTAGCCGAGCTTCGCCGTCCCCTGCGCAATCACCTTCTTGTCGTCGATCGTCAGCTCTGCGACGTATACCGCCTCGGGTAGCTTGATCATCTGGAGATTGGACGTGATGGCCGTCGGCGGGGCAATGCTCTCCGAGCTGAAGCTGATGTAAGCGTCGACCTCGCCGAGGATGCGCTTAAACTCTAACAACACTCGCTCCTGCGCTGCGAGTCGCAGACCAGCCACCAGACCCAGAAGGTCACTGAGGTCGATGATGTGCTTCTTGCAGTTGAAGGCGAACTGATCAGTCAGCAATTCGTTCACAGACGCCTGACTGTAGGACGACTGCTTCCGCGCGAGCATGAGCACATAGAGTTCGTCGAACGTGTTGTAGTAGGCGCGATCCATGAACTGCTGAACGGTCGACTTCACTTTATCAAGCGTCGTCGTCGAAGTTATCTGGAACGACACGCGGTCATGATCGTCACCGAGATCGATGCCGGGGAAATTCTTCTGCTTCCGGTTCAGGTTGACGAGATGGGGAAGGTTGTAGACCGACTTTAGAATGGGGATGAACGCATCCTCCAACGCCAAGTTGATATCGGTTCGACCCTGGGAGGTTGCCAATTCAACTTGAACGATGATTCGGCTGACGACGTCGCGGAGATGGTTCTCAACCTCAAGCTGCCTCATTCCGCGCCTTGCCCCCATGCGAACGACTGCTCTCTAAGCATGGGAACGCAGCGGGAACGTTTCAAGGGCCACGCGCTCTTTAGTGCTCGTATTCCCGCCCCGTCAGGTAGGGTCTCACTGCGTCTTACGACTGATCCTCGACCCGCTGATCTCATCATGACGGGGGCTTAGAGAGGCGGCGATCTTTCGTCTGCGTGGTCTCTGCGGCGGACTTGGTATAGTGCGTGGACGATCAGGTATTTAGTGAAATCCCCATTCGTAAACCCCTGCCATCTAGCGACCAGCCGCAGCTATCGTGGAAACAAGTCAGAACCGGACGGGTGGCGGGCGGATTCCGCTTATTGTGCCAAGAATCTCGTCGAGTAGCCGATAGCAAAAGGAAAGATGTCGCCCTCCAGATCACCGGCTCAGACCGACGGTCCGAAAATCTCAGCACCTGATTGGGCGCGCCGGAAAACTCCGAAGACAGAAGATCACCCTGACCACAATTAAGGCATGAAACATGGCTGCGTACGTGGGGGTGAGGCCAACGCGCTTTCGGTACCCAATGGTTCCATGCGTTTGATTGGCCCCCAGATTACTCTTCGCTTAGCTCGTCGGCCTTGTGGTAGCTATCTGGTAGCTTTATGTAACGGTGGCACCTCAGGAATTTTGCTAAGCATCTGAAATCGCTGGTACAGTTGGGTGGGCTCGAACCACCGACCTCCTGTTCCACAGACAGGCGCTCTAACCAACTGAGCTACAACTGCATCCTGACCCGCGCCTGACGGCGGGTGCGAACGGGCCGGAAACTAGGTGCAATACCGGTCTTTGGCAAGTCCGCCGTGAGCCGGTTTTCGGGGACCATCCCTGAAAAATCAGGCCATGCAAGCCGACGCTCGCTGTTCCGCTGGCCCCATCAGACTGCGGGCTTGAACAGCTTGGCGACGCTTTCCTTCACCGGTTCGACCGCGTCCATGGCGACTTGGCGCGACAATGCCGCGAGTTCCTGCGATTGGCTGGTCAAGGCTTCGAACTGCTTGCGCGCATGCGTTTGCCAAACGTCCGCAGCCTGGGACAGCGAACTCGCTCCGGCGAGTTGCTGCGCCAAATCGAAAGTGGCGAACGTATTCGCCTGCAAGAACCCGAAGACTTTCGCCGAATAGTCGCTGGCGCCCTTGCTGGCAACTCCGAACGCAGCTTCGATCGCGGTGTTGCTGTCCTCGGCCGCGTCCTTGAGGCGTGCATATTGCTGCCGAGCCTGCGCGAGGCCGTCATCGACGAAGGCGCGAACCGGTTCGGGAACCTCAAACGCCATCGGCGAGACGGGAGAGGACGAGGAAAAGCTGATCATAAAGCGCCCCTTTCTCGATCAGGTAAGCTGGCGCCATGGGATGACGCGACACGCCGTCCTGCAGGTCACCGCAGCGGTTTCGGCCGAGGAAATTTATCCGCAATTGTTGTGCACTGCAACACCGTCACCACCCATCCAATGTTGTCACCACCCATTCCACGTTATCGAATCGTCAAATTAACGCTATTGCGGCTTTCACCTGTGCGGTTCCGCGCTATCCGTGGACCGAGCGCGGCCGAAGGCGATAATAACCAAATGTTAAGCGTATTTGCACGGATGCGGTCCTAGGCTGTTCCTGAGACGTCCGGACAAAAACCATGGCGGCGCGATGAGTGACGCGGAATTCCACCTGCGAGGGGTACACGACGCCCGGCTGGCGATCCATGCCGTCAGCGCGTCGCCAGCCTGGCTGTGGTCGCAGGATGGCGCGCGCGTGCTGTGGGCCAACCCCGTCGGCGCAGCGGCCCTCGGGGCGTCCGATGCCGCAGCATTGGCTGCCCGCACGTTCAGTCCGGCCGATCCACAGCGGCGTCAGATAGCACAACTCGCGATCCGTCTATTGCCGAACGCCGCGCCGCGTCTGGAACGGCTGCGCGGCTTTGGGGCGCCGCTGGGGGGGCTCGTCACAGGCATCTGCACCCGGCTTCAATTCGCTAATGGCGACGAAGGCGTTCTCGTGGTCGCGCCGCCTGTGCACCGAGTGCCGCCGCTGAACGAACGATTACGACAACTCGTCATGCATGCCGATATACCCATGGCCGCATTTTCGCGCGACGGCACGCTGGTCGGCAGCAGCCCGAGCGCTGAACCGCTGGTGGGATTGCACGATCTATCGGTCGTCGGTCTCGACCAGATTCGGCAAACGGCGCTCGACGATGATCGCGCGGAAGCTGCGACGGCCCTGGGCCGCATCGTCCTGCAGAGAGTCGGCAGCGGCAGCGACATCGGGCTAGTCGCCATCATCGAGCTGGCAAGGCCATCCGCCGAGACGGCGCCGACCTCTTCGCCCGCGAATACGCGTGCCGCCGCAGCGGAGCAGCCGTTTCGGACCGAAACACCTGATCCCGGCAATACCGGCGGAGCGACAGCCGGCTCTCTCACCTCTGCCGCATCACCGGACGCTCCGCCTGTCACAAAGGAAGAAGCCCCGTCTCCTCAGCCGACAGCGGAGATCCGGCAGCCGCTCCGCTTTGTCTGGCAGATGGACGCCGAGGGCCGCTTCCTGCTCGGCTCCGATGAATTCATGCGGCTGATGGGGACGCAGACGGCGACCGCATTCGGACGGCCCTGGCGCGAAATCGTCGAAGCGTTCGATCTCGATCCGGATGACCGGGTCGCTCGGGCCGTGGCGACGCATGAGACCTGGAGCGGCATCACATTGATGTGGCCTGTGGACGATCCCGGCAAACGCTTGGCGGTCGAACTCTCGGGACTGCCGCTATTCGATCGCGATCGGAAGTTTGCCGGCTATCGGGGTTTCGGTGTCTGCCGCGACCTTGACCGACTGAACGAACTGACCGCGCTTCAAGGCACGCTGCCTCCTCACGAACCTGCCGAACCCCGGCCGCTGGCCGCCGATGTTCCGCATCCAGCGCCATCGCCGGAGCGGATCCCCGCCCCGGCACAATCCGACGAACAATCTTCGCCTGCGGAAGCTCCGCCTCCGCCATCAAACGATCCGGAAACCGTCTTGGATATTTCCCAGAATGTGGTGCCCTTCCGGCCTGTCGGCGATTCGAAACTGCCGACTCTGACGCCGGTGGAAAACAGCGCCTTTCATGAACTCGCACGCCAACTGTCCGCACGTCTGGAAAACGAGACCGCCGGAGCGGAAACGGCACCGCTGGACAGCGAGACCCTTGCCACAAACCCGGCCCCGGAGCCGAGACCAGAAGATCCTGAGGTTGTTCACGCCGGCCAGCCGGACCGGTTGCCGCCGCAAGCGCTCCCTCACGGCAGCAGCAAGCGGGACGAACGGCTGGTCGATCTCATGCCATCAGGGCTGCTGATCTATCGCCTTGAGCAACTGCTCTACGTCAACCGGGCATTCCTCAACCGCGTCGGATTTGACGACCGACAGGCGCTGGACGCTGCGGGCGGCCTCGACGCCCTGTATATCGACCCGCCGGACGCTGTCGTCGGCAGTTCGGCGGAGACCGGTACACCGGTTACGGTCACCGTGCAGGACTCCCGGATTGCGCCGGCGCCCGCAGACCTGTTCGCCATCGAGTGGGACGGCGCAACCGCCCTCGCCCTGATCCTGAAAGATGCTGCGGGCGAGCGGACGGCAGCTCCCCCAGTCGCGGCGGCCGAGCCCATCCCCGCATCGGGACAAGTCAATGCCGAAGAGCTCGGTGCGATCCTCGACACCATTGCCGAGGGCGTTATCATGTTCGACGCGACGGGGCGCATCAGCGCCTGCAATCGCAGCGCCGAAGCACTGTTCGGCTCTGGCGGCGACGACCTGATCCGACTGAACCTCTTCGAACTGTTCGCCCCTGAGAGCACAGGCGCGGTCCGCGACTATTTCGATGGCGTCACCAGCACCGGCGCCAGCCTGCTCGATCACGGGCGCGACGTGTTGGGGCGCACGCGCGAAGGGGGCATCATTCCGCTGGCGATGATTATGGGCCGCACCACGGCAGAGAGCCCCAACTTCTTTGCGGTGTTTCGCGATCTGACACAGATCAAGAAAGATGAAGCGGCGCAGCTTCTGGCGCGCCGGCAGGCGGAACGTGCCGCGACTGCCAAAGCCGATGTGCTCGCACGCGTGAGCCATGAAATCCGCACGCCGCTGAATGCCATCATCGGTTTCGCCGATGTCATGATCGACGAGCGCTTCGGGCCGCTGGGGCATGAGCGCTACGTCGAATATCTCAAGGACATTCGCGCATCCGGTGAGCGCGTGTCAGCGATCGTCGACGAGATGCTCGACCTGTCCCGTATCGAGACCGGTAAGCTCGACCTTGCCTTCGGCCAGCACAACATCAACGATCTGCTGGAGCAATGTGTCGCGGTGATGCAGCCTCGCGCCAATCGCGAGCGCATCATCATCCGGACTTCGCTGGCCCACACGCTGCCGAGCATCGTCGCTGATGCACGAACGCTGCGGCAGATCGCGTTGAACCTGATCGGCAATTCGATTCATCTCGCCAATGCCGGTGGCCAGGTGATCGTCTCCACCGCGCTTTCCGACCACGGCGACGTGGTCTTGCGCGTGCGCGATACCGGCCACGGCATGAACGACAACGAGCTCGCCGCCGCCATTGAGCCGTTCGGGACGCCGACGCCGGACCAGACGCCAGGTCACGCCGGCGTCAACCTCGCTTTGACCAAGGCATTGGTGGAAGCCAATCGTGCAAAATTCCGGATCAAGAGCGTGCCGCGATCGGGCACCCTGATCGAGGTGACATTCCCGCAGGTCACCGCGCGCGCATGATGCCTCGGTCGGCGATGACGCCACCGGTTCCAACTGCAGCGACATGAGCCTTGGTGCTGGTCTGCCGGAGGCCGACATCGTATGATCATCGGGCCCGGATCATGGAGCGCGAATGTCAACGTTCTCAGCAAAGTACGGTGTCGCCATCGCGGTGACGGTCTTGCGCCTCGGATCAGCCGCGCACGCCCAATCCGAACCGGTGCGATACTGGATTCCGTTCGGCCCCTTCGGTTTCGGCGGTGGCGCGGTCGGAACAATGGGAATGGACAGCTATAGCAACATTCCAAGCTTTAGCTTCGAGAATGCGGACAAGACCGGCTTCGTGTTCAGAGGTTACAGCGCTCCGGTCACTGCGCTGACGTCTGGTTTCGGATGGAGCGGGCTCGGCGGCGCGACCGCGTTCAGCCCTCTCGACTCGCTATCCTACGAACGTACGCAGTTCGGCTATAACTTTAAAGGCGCGGGCAATATGCCGGTGACGCTGTTCGGCGGCGTCGACACCGTGAAATACAGTCCGGACGCGTTCAGCGCGATCACGTCCTTCAGCTCAAACGCCGGCGCGACTGCCGCCTACGGTTTGCATGCGGGCGTCGAGGTGCGGCCGACATCGAATGTCAGCTTGTCTTTCTCGGCCGGCTATACGCAGCAGCAACCCGGCCTCGCCGGTGGCGACCTGAGTTCATCCCTGCTGCCCCGAGCGCTCGGCGGAACGCGTTAGATCATGATCGTTTTTGATGGAAACCTGGCCGCGAAACGATGCGCGCTCCCTCTCCCATTGGGAGAGGGTCGGGATGAGGGGTTACAGTCGCACTCGTGATCGATCCCCTCACCCGGAGCCTTCGGCTCCGACCCCTCCCCGACGGGGAGAGGTGATGACATCGCTCGCGTCGATTCCATCTCAAACAAAAACGCCATAGGCGTCGTTTCGGGATGCGCATTCCCAAGAGAAAGCGTCGTCCTTGCGCAGCAGGGACGACGCGAGTGTGTGGGAATACGCTTTGTCATCGCCGCTCAGGCGTTTTTCAGCGCGACCCGGAAATCAGCCTCGGTCTTGGCCTTGACCTCGTCGAGCGTGACACCGTCAGCAAGTTCGATCAGTGCCATGCCGTCATTGCCGTGCTTGTCGATGGTGAACACCGCAAGATCGGTGATGACCATATCCACCACCCGCTCGCCGGTCAGCGGCAGGTTGCACCTCTTGAGCAATTTCGGGCCGTCCTTTGCGACGTGCTCCATCACCACCACGACACGCTTGACGCCGGCGACGAGGTCCATCGCGCCGCCCATGCCCTTGACCATCTTGCCGGGGATCATCCAGTTGGCGAGATCGCCGTTCTGCGCCACCTGCATCGCGCCGAGGATCGACAGGTCGATATGGCCGCCACGCACCATGGCGAAGGAATCGGCGCTGGAGAAGTAGCTGGTGTCCGGCAGTTCGGTCACGGTCTGCTTGCCGGCGTTGATGAGATCGGGATCCTCCTCGCCTTCATAAGGAAACGGCCCCATGCCGAGCATGCCGTTCTCGCTCTGCAGCGAGACATCAACGCCCTCGGGAATGAAGTTCGAAACCAGCGTCGGGATGCCGATGCCGAGGTTAACATAGAAGCCGTCGCGCAATTCCTTCGCTGCGCGGGCGGCCATCTGTTCGCGGGTCCATGCCATCGCTCTCTCCTACCGTCCTGAACGTTTACGCGGGGCGCTTGCGGTTGGTGCGCTGCTCGATGCGCTTCTTGTCGGTGCCCACCTCGATGATGCGCTGAACGAAGATGCCCGGCGTATGGATATGGTCGGGATCAATTTCGCCGGCCGGCACCAGGTGCTCGACCTCCGCAACGGTAATCTTGGCGGCAGTCGCCATCATCGGATTAAAGTTGCGCGCTGTCTTCCGGTACACGAGGTTGCCCGCGGTATCGCCCTTCCAGGCATGGACGATGGCGAGATCAGCGAACAGGCCACGCTCCATCAGGTATTTCTGGCCGTCAAATTCCTTCACTTCCTTGCCTTCGGCGATCAGCGTGCCGACGCCGGTCTTGGTGTAGAACGCCGGGATGCCCGCGCCGCCGGCGCGGATGCGCTCGGCCAGGGTGCCCTGCGGGCAGAATTCCAATTCCAGCTCGCCGGCCAGAAACTGCTGTGCGAACAGCTTGTTCTCGCCGACATAGGACGAGATCATTTTCTTGATCTGCCGTGTCTCCAGCAGGCGGCTGAGCCCGATGCCGTCGACGCCGGCATTGTTGGACACCACCGTCAGATTCTTGACGCCCGACTCGCGCAGCGCATCCGACAGCGTCTCGGCAATGCCGCACAGGCCGAAGCCGCCGGACATCACCATCATGCCGTCTCTGAGAATGCCTTCGAATGCCGATTTGGCGTCGGGATAAACCTTGTTCATGGGGGATATGACCTGATCGAGGAAGGACGCGGAAATTGGGCGCGCCGGGGTGGCGAACGTCAAATCTTAAGCTGTATTAGGCGAAATCGCCGCGGGCCGTCAATTGTGGCTGGTTCCTGGTTCGAGACCGCATTTGCGTCTCGCCGCGACGGGCCCAGCAAAGGTCAGAACTGAAGATTGACTAGCGGATACCGATTGCCCGCGAGCCTCTGCTGGACCTCGGCTTCCGGCGGTTGCGGCAAGACGGCAAGCAATGTCAAAACCGCTCCACCAGGTGCGGCCCACCTAAAGCGGCCTTGAAAGCGTCAAGAAAACCCATCAAGTTGCCCCGGATTACGGTCGCGGGCGGACCCGCGCCGCGATCCGGCACCAACCAACCCGAGCAAGCCATTGACCATCGCCCAAGGAATGAAGCGCCTGGGGTTGCCACTTGCGGCAATCTTGGGTGTCGTGCTGGCCGGTCTTGCGGCCACATCCTTGCTGCTCGACCGTGATGGACTTCGCCGGGCGGTGGAGATGCAGATCAGGGCAGTTACCGGCCTTGACCTGGTGGTGAACGGCCCCATTGACGTGACGGTCTTTCCGCAAAGCCGCGTGGTCTTCCACGATGTGGGTCTAAAAGGCGAAACGGCGAAGGATGCCGCGCTCAGCGTCAAGACGCTGGTGGCGAATCTGAGGCTGCTGCCGCTGCTGATGCAGCGATTTCAGATCGCCGACGTGGTGCTCACCCGCCCGCAGATCCGGATCGCGCGCGAGGCAGATGGCACCAGCAACTGGACACCATTCATCGAGACGCTAACCCGCACCATCAAGCCGGATGTCGAAAGTCCACTGTCGTTCTCGGAAATCCGCATTCAGGACGGGACGCTGACTTACGCGGACGCCGCCGGTCACGCCGAGACCGCGCAGGACATCAACCTGTCGCTCGCGTGGCCGTCGATTTCGCGTTCGTTCGCGGCGACCGGTCAATTCGACTGGCGTGGAGCACGCGTCGACGGCAGCATCAGCGTGAATGATTTTCTCGCAGCCTTGGCCGGCGAACGATCCGGGCTGAGAGTGAGGGTCACCGCCCCTGCGCTCAAATTCGCGTTCGACGGCGCCGTGGCCAACAAGACCAGCCTGGTGCTGGACGGCACGCTGGCGGCCGACAGTCATTCGCTGCGCAGCGCATTGCGCTGGCTCGGGCAAGCTCCGCCAGGATCCGGCGGCTTCGGCCGCTTCGCCCTGAAGGCACGCGCCAATCTGGTCGGCCCCTCGCTCGCGCTAACCAATGTCAATGTCGAACTCGACGGCAATGCCGCCGAAGGCGTCATGACCTATAGCAATATCGGCAGGCAGGCCCTGCAAGCGACGCTGGCCGCCGGCTCGGTGGACCTGACCCCTTATGTCAGCACGTTCCGGCTGCTCGCGAGCGGCGCCCGCGACTGGAATCGTCAGCTGTTCGATCTGAGTGCGCTTTCCGCCACCGATCTGGACATCCGTCTGTCTGCCGCAAAGATGACTCTCGGCTCCTCGCACCTTGGACGCACGGCTCTCGGCGCCAATCTGCGCGGCGGTGCGCTGGCCCTCAGCATTGGCGAGGCGCAGATTTTCGGTGGGATCGCCAAGGGCTCGTTCGGCATCTCCAGCGCGAATCTCGCAGCCGATGTCCGAGCTCAGTTTCAGTTGGTCGATGTCGATCTGCAAACCTGCGCGAGCGAACTGTTCGGCACCAACAAGCTCTCCGGACGCGGCAACCTCAACATCGTGCTGAATGCCACAGGATCCAGCCCTTTCGGTCTGGCCCAAACGCTCGCGGGCACCGCAACGCTGATCGGGCATGATGGCGCCATCAGCGGCTTCAATGTCGAGCAGCTGCTGAAGCGGCTGGAGCGGCGGCCGCTGTCCGGCGGCGGCAATTTCCGCAGCGGACAGACGCCGTTCGATACGCTGAAGATCGCGGTCCACTTCAACGAAGGTGTCGCGACCGCCGACGATATCCAGATCAACGGTCCGAACGCCAATCTGACCCTGACCGGCACCGCCTCGGTGCCCGCGCGCGAATATGACCTCAAGGGCGTCGCGAGTCTGGTCTCAGCATCGGCCAACAGCCCGGCATTCGAATTACCATTCGTGGTGCAAGGTCCCTGGGACGATCCGCTGATCTTTCCCGACCCCGTCAGCCTGATCCGCCGCTCGCCCGCCTCGGCCCCGCTGCTCGAAGCGGTCAAGGACCGTCGTACCCGCGACACGGTGCGCTCGGTGCTGGAGCGGATCACCGGGCAGAAATCCATACCGCCGGCAGCGACGGCTCCGGCCTCGGACTCCTCCGCGAAATCCAACTAGACATCGCCTGGCGCGACATCATCGGCCCGGCCTCACATCGGGGCAGCGTTGCCACCCCGTCCGCTCGACAGTTTGGTCACCAGCGAGGCGGTGACGATCGCGAGCGTGACGGCGCCGATCATCAGCGCACAGATCGCGTTGATCTCCGGTTTCACGCCGAGCCGCACTTCCGAATAGATACGGATCGGCAGAGTCGCCGCGCCCGGTCCGGTGGTGAAGCTTGCAATGACCAGATCGTCCAGCGAGAGCGTAAAGGCCAGCATCCAGCCTGCCGCGATGGCGGGCGCGATCAGCGGCAACGTTACCGCGACGAAGGCGCGGAAGGGGTTGCAGCCGAGATCCATCGCAGCCTCCTCGAGGCTTCGATCGACGCCGCTGAGCCGCGATTGCACGATCACCGCCACGAAACACATCGTCAGCGTGGTGTGAGCGACCGTGACGGTCCAGAAGCCGCGCTCGGTGCCGAGTGCAACAAACAGCAGGAGCAGCGACAAGCCCGTGATGACTTCCGGCATCACCAGCGGCGCATACAGCATGCCGGAAAACAATGTGCGGCCCCGGAAGCGCTCGCCGCGAACCAGAGCCATGGCAGCCAGCGTGCCCAGCAAAGTCGCCAGCGTCGCCGACGTCGCGGCGACACGCAGGCTCATCCCAGCCGCCGCCAGCATCGCAGCGTCGTTGAAGAAGGCCGTATACCAGCGCAACGACCATCCGCCCCACACCGTCACCAGTTGCGAGGCGTTGAACGAATAGATCACCAGAATGACGATGGGCAGATAAAGAAAGGCAAGCCCAAGGGCGAGCGAGACGATATTGAACGGCGACAGCGCGGCGAACCTGCGCGTGCTCATGGTCGCACCATCTGGCGTCGCTGAAACCGGTCGTAGATCAACAGCGGGACCAGCAGGATCAGCAGCAACAATACCGCGGTCGCAGCAGCCACCGGCCAATCACGATTGGTGAAGAACTCAAGCCACAGTATCTGGCCGATCATCAGCGCATCGGACCCTGCCAGCAGGTCCGGAATCACGAACTCACCAACCAGCGGGATGAAACAGAGCAGAACGCCCGCTCCGATACCCGGCAAAGACAATGGAAACGTCACAAGCCAGAATGATTGCAGCGGCGAACTGCCGAGATCGGCCGCTGCCTCGAGCAATGCGTCGTCGAGTTTCGACAAGGTCGCAAACAGCGGCAGGATCATGAAGGGCAGATAGGAGTAGACCATGCCGATATACATTGCGGTGTCGGTCGATAGCCATACCACCGGCGCCGAGACGACATGGAGCGTCAGCAGGATCTGATTGAGCAGACCATCGTGCTGCAGGATGTTGATCCAGGCATAGACCCGGATCAGGAACGAGGTCCAGAACGGAACGATCACCAGCATCATCGCAAAAGGCTGCCAGCGATGTGGCAGACGCGACATCGCATAGGCAATCGGATAGCCAACCAGAAGCAGCATCGCAGTTGCAGCCGCGGCGACGGTCAGGCTGCGTAGCCCTGCCGACAGATACAGGCTGTCCGATAGCAACAGGCGAAAGTTATCGAGCGAGAACATCGAGGCGGCATCGGCCACCGCCTGCCAGCCCGCGCCGAGATCAAGGATGGGAAGGTAAGGCGGCTGCGCGATGGTCGTCTGCGACAGGCTGAGCTTGAGGACGAAGCCGAACGGTACCAGGAAGAACAGCACCATCCACGCGTAGGGCGCGATCGCCGCGAGGCGAGCCGGTCGAGTGAAGTTGCTCCGCGCGTCCATGTTACCGATCCAGCACGATGCAGTCGTCGGGTGCAAACCACGCCGTCACGCGCTGACCGACCGTGTAAGCATCGGCATCAAGACGCGCAGCATTGGCGAGCGACGCCCGGACAACCGCCCCGCCATCCAGCATGATCTTGTATGAAGACGTCCGGCCGAGATACTCAACCTCGGCAACAACGCCTTCCAGCTTATTCATGCCCGCGGCGCTGGACTCCTCGGCCGGTGCGCGGCGCGCCAACCTGACCTTCTCCGGACGAATTGCCACGCTCATCTCCGCTGCGGCGCCAAGCCCCTTCGGCGCCGCGACGATCAGCGTGCCGGCATTCACCGTTGCCACGCGCAATCGGTTTCCGTCGCGCGCTTCGATGCGCCCTTCAAGGATGTTGATGTCACCGACAAATTCCGCAATCCAGCGCGAACATGGTGCTTCGTACAATTGGCGGGGTGTGGCGACCTGCTCCAGCCGGCCCGCATTCATCACCCCGATCCGGTCGGCAAGTGTCATGGCCTCGTCCTGATCGTGCGTCACCACGACGAAGGTCAGGCCGAGTTGGCGCTGCAAGGCCAGCAATTCGCGTTGTGTGCTCTCGCGCAGCTTCTTGTCGAGCGCGGCCATCGGCTCGTCGAGCAGCAACAATTGCGGGCGACGCGCCACCGCGCGCGCCAGCGCCACCCGCTGGCGTTGCCCGCCGGACAACTGCTCCGGCCGTCGTTTCTCCAATCCCTCCAGGCGAACCAGCGCCAGAAGCTCGGCAACCCGCGCCGAAATGTCCGCGCTCGGCATGCCGGCACGCCGTAAACCAAAGGCGATATTCTCGCTCACGTTCAGGTGCGGAAACAGCGCATAGTTCTGGAACATCATATTGACCGGGCGCTGATGCGGCGGCATCGGCGCGATGTCTTCGCCGTGCAAAAGAATCCGCCCGGCGTCGGGCGTTTCGAAGCCCGCGAGCATGCGCAGCAGCGTGGTCTTGCCGCAGCCGGAGGGGCCCAGCAGCGCGAAAAACTCGCCTGGTTTGATGTCGAGCGACAGATTGTCGACGGCGGTAAAGCCACCGAAACGCTTGCCCACCGCATCGATCTGCAGGAGCGGCTTCGTCGCTCCGGCATCAGCCTGTACCGTCATGTCCGAAAGTGTCCCCAATCCCACCCCCATGGAAGTCGGACCCGTCCTCACGCCGAGGGTTCCCGCTCGCGAGGCTCCAGGCGCTGGAAATTCGGGACAATGCTCTAGCCGGGCTTCGGTGCCGGCTCAACACCGCGCGACAAAACGCAGCGGCAGAGGCGGATTTCAGCCAACCTTTCGGATTTCGGCTGGCAGCTTGGGATCGAGGCGGCCGACCAGCGCGGCATATTCCTGGATCGGCTTTGGCTTGCCGATCAGGAAGCCCTGGATGACATCGCAGTGCTCATCGGCCAGGAAATTCAACTGGTCGAGGGTTTCGACGCCTTCGGCCACAATGGACATGTGCAAACCGTGTCCAAGCCCGATCACCGCACGGATGATGGCCGCTGATTGCGGATTCTGGCCGAGATTCATCACGAATGCCCGGTCGATCTTGATCTTGTCGAAGGGGAAGGCCTGCAGATATGTCAGTGAAGAATAGCCGCTCCCGAAATCGTCCATCGAGATGCGTACGCCCAATGCCTTTAGCCGGCGCAGCAAACCGAGACCGCGGTCGAAATCCTCGATCAGGACGCCTTCGGTGATTTCGAGTTCGAGACGGCCTGGCGACAAGCCGGTTTCGAGCAACACCGAGTGCAGGAAGCTGACGAGATCACCGTGCATGAACTGCGCCGGCGAGAGGTTGATCGCGATCTGCAACGGCTTCGGCCAGGACGCCGCCTCGCGACAGGCCTCGCGCAAGATCCATTGTCCCATCTCGACGATCAGACCGCTTTCTTCCGCCAGCGGAATGAAGTCACCCGGAGGTACATTGCCGCGCGTCGGATGATGCCATCGCGCAAGCGCTTCGAAACCGACCGTCACGGGCGCCATATCATCCCGGCTGGCCCGCGCCTGCGGCTGATAATGCAGCGACAGTTCGCCGTTCCGGATTGCAACCGACAAGTCCTGGTGCAGCATCCGGCGGTCCCGGATCTGCTGATCCATGTGCGGTTCATACATGTTGATGGAGCCACGCGAATGGGCCTTGGCTCGGAACAAGGCCGCTCCGGCATTGGCCAGCAGCGACGCCGCGTCGCTGCCGTTCGCCGGGAAGATCGCGATGCCAGTGGTCAGTCCGGTCCGGATCGATTTACCATCGATGCGGAACTCCTGCGATACGGTCTCCACCAGGCGATTGGCGATCGTCAGGGCCGATTCCGGCTGCGCGCCATCAATGATCAGGCCGAACTCGTCGCCGCTCAACCGAGCGACGACGCCGCCGCGCGCCGCATCCTGGATACGACGGGAAACTTCGATCAACAGCTTGTCGCCCACGGCATGGCCGAAGACGTCGTTGATCTCCTTGAGACCGTCAAGGTCCACCGACAGCACCGCAAATTTTTCGTCGGTCCCCTCGCAAGCCTCGATCATCTGCGCCAACGCCTGCAGGAACGCGGCGCGATTCGGCAGATCCGTCAGGCCATCGTGATAGGCCATGTGCGCCATTCGCGATTCCGTCTGGCGCCGATCGGTCACGTCCTCATGGGTCTTGATCAGATATTGCGGTTGGCCGTTCTCGTCATTGACAGTCACCCGGCGCGTCAGGAACAGCCGCAAGCCGTCCTTGGTGCTGATCGGATGCTCCTCGGTCTGCATGCCGCCTTTCTTGATCGCAGCATTGTCGCGACTGATGATGACGGCAGCTTCGCGCGGATTGAACAGCTCCGTCGACGTCAACCCGGTGACATCTTCACGGCGGCGGTTCAGAATCACTTCCGCGCGACGATTGGCCAATAGATAACGCCGGTCCTTGACGCGCTCGACCGTCAGCGAGATCGGAATATGATCCACCACGAGTTCGAGAAACGTCTTGGCATTCTCCAATTGCTCGGACAGCGAGACGCGCTCGGTCACATCCTCGAACAGGGCCAGGATGAACTGCGGCTGGTCGTCCTGATCGCGAACCAGCACCCGGTTGTTCGCCAGAATGCAGGCGCGGCCGCCACGCTGAATCAGCATTTCACCGGTGGTTCGGCCCTGCGGCGACATCACAGCTTCGCGATCCGCGGCCTCGATGGCGGCGGCAGTTGCGGGGGTATACAGTTCATCAGCCCGGCTGCCGACGATGCGTTCGCGCGATAATCCCGAAAATCGCTCGAAAGCGCGATTGGCGAAAATATAGCGCCCGTCATCGACGTTCTTGGCCGCAATACAGACCGGAACGTTATCGACCACCGATTCCAGGAAACTCTTCGCCGAGGCCAATTCCCTGGCAAGGTTCAGCCGCTCTGTACAGTCCTCGTGGGTCGACACGACGCCGCCATTTCGCAGATCATAGCGCGTCCTGAGGATCGAGCGGCCATTCGCCAGTTCGACAATCACGCCTTCACCGCTGGCCGCCTCTGCGTGATCCGCTTCGGCAGTGACCGGAATTCCCCGCTGCCGGCGCAACTCAATCAGTTGACGCACGGTGATTCCTGCCGTCAGATCGGCGCGAGCGAGGCCATAGATTTCCAAATAGCGGTCGTTACAGAAGACGACCTTGCCATAACGGCTGATAATCACCACGCCATGGCTGAGCGTATTGAGTGCGGTCGTGACAAGAGCTGTCCCGCGCGAGAACGCACGCTTGACACGCGTGACCGCCGATACGGCCCAAAGGACAACGGCCGCGACGAGCCCGAGCACCGCGACGCTTCCGAGGACCAATTCCGACAGCACGACCGGGCCGATGCCAAGCGACGCCTGCTCAGGGTTCATTGGCAATGCCGATGCCGCCGCAAAGGGCATCATCGTCATCATCAGAAACACTGCGCCCCAAGCCGGATTGACTCCGTTGCTGCCTGCCTGCCAGTTCTTGTCAGCCATCATTCACCTGCGGATATCGCACCACAGTGTCTGTTCGGTCAGATTTGAATCAGGTAAACGAGTAGCGCTGCCATGCCGCAATCTGGCCCAAATTCGGGCAAATGCCGCCGCATGATTAATAGTTTACTAAAAGCCGGGCCTGAGCATCATCAGTGCGACGCTCGCAGCCGGTCCTTCAGCCATTGAGTTGCACCCGCCATGGATCAAGTTGAATGCGTGATCGTCGGAGCCGGCGTGGTTGGGCTCGCGATCGCGCGCCGGCTGGCGCAGGCTGGCCGCGAGGTGGTGATCGTTGAGGCGGCCGAAGGCATCGGCACCGGGACCTCGTCGCGCAACAGCGAAGTCATTCACGCCGGCATCTACTATCCCGCCGGCAGCGCAATGGCCCGGATGTGCGTCACCGGCAAGCAGGCGCTATATGCCTATTGTGCGGATCGCGGCATTCCCTATCGCAACTGCGGCAAACTCATTGTCGCAACACGACCGGAGGAAGCCGAGAAGCTGCAGTCCATCAAGGCGCGTGCCGCGGCCAACGCCGTTCACGATCTCCAGGTCTTGAGTGCCGATGCCGCGCGTGAACTTGAACCGGCATTGCACTGTGAAGCTGCATTGCTGTCTCCGTCGACTGGAATCGTCGACAGTCACGCGCTGATGTTATCACTTCAAGGCGAGGCGGAGGCTGCCGGTGCCGCTTTCGCCTTTTACGCGCCGTTACTGCAAGCGCGCGTCGCGGCCTCACATCTCGAAATCGATGTCGGGGGCGACGCGCCGATGTCCCTGCGGTGCAAATGGCTTATCAATGCGGCAGGACTGGGCGCGACGACGGTCGCGCGGCAAATCGACGGCATGCCGATCGATCGCGTACCCCCCGCGTATCTCGCCAAGGGTAACTATTTTAGCTGCGGTGTTCGGTCGCCGTTTTCGCGGCTGATTTATCCCGTGCCGGAGCCGGGCGGACTCGGGGTCCATCTCACGCTGGACCTTGCCGGCCAAGCCCGGTTCGGGCCTGACGTCGAATGGATCGACCGCATCGACTATACCGTCGATCCTGCGCGCGCCGAGCGCTTCTATCCCGCGATCCGGCGCTATTGGCCGGGCCTTCCCGATGGCGCATTGATCCCGGCCTATGCGGGCATCCGCCCGAAGATCGTTCCGCCCGCTGTCGCGACGCAGGACTTCACAATCCAGGGGCCGAAGGACCATGGCGTCGCCGGTCTCATCAATCTGTTTGGAATTGAATCGCCCGGGCTGACATCATGCCTTGCGATCGCCGATCACGTCGCGACCCTTTTCAATGACTGATCAGAATCGCGATCTCGGCTCCGGACGAAGCCGGAGCTTCGGCATCTGGGGCCTCTGATCCAATTAGAAGCAAAAAAGCTCGGTCGCTTTGCTAACGTGCTTCCGTCACGCGCACCAAGCTCGGCGCGGCTCGACACTTGGCAACTGCTTGGGGAAACGACAGCCGCGCGACGCCGACCGCCGATCGAAGCATCATAGATTCAGCTGAATAGATCCAGCTGACAGCGACACTGCTTCAGCCCAGACCGGCCTTAACGGCGAGGGAGCGTCAGACAGCTCCTCGCGACTGCGGCGGGCAGATGGTCCGCCGCAGTTCTGTGCCGAAAAACAAAAGGACGAGAGCTGAGCCTAATGCAGCGTCTCGTCCGCGTTTTGCCGGAGCTTTTCGATTTCATCCTTGAGCAGCAATTTTCGGCGCTTCAGTTCGACGATGTGAAGATCGTCGGTCGATAAATGTCTGAGGGCTTCGTGCAACTCACTCTCGAGAACGCGGTGTTTCCGTTCCAGCTCAACGAGATGCGCCTGAATCGCCATATAGAACCTCCTCGGTTGGGATGAATCTCAAACGCGATTTGGATGATGAAGTCTACATGACGTGGGAAATCTGTCGATAGATATAAGGTCGCGGCTGACGCTTTCTGCGCTGCCATGCAAAACAAAACGTGAGTAGGGAACCGCGCAGCTTGCACCTGCAAGCAATCGTCAGGATAATGTCCTAAAATCGGCTGATAATTTAATTGCCGCGACCATTCGCGATTCAAGAACCGCAAGACATGACCGATGACGATGAGCGCGAACTTGCTGCCCAACTGGCGCGGTTGCAACAGGAGCACCGCGATCTGGACGCGGCGATCGACGCTCTGCATCAATCACCGGCGCCTGACCTGCTGCAGTTGCAACGTCTAAAGAAACGCAAGCTTCTGTTGCGCGATCGGATCGCTTTCATCGAAGATCAGATTACGCCGGACATTATCGCCTGAGCCGGTGTTCCCTGCAGCGGGCCTATCACAAGGTCACCGATCAAGGCACAGATCCGCGGCGATGCCGGACAGTCGATCCCGTCGGAGCGCACCTTCCGGGTGGCCGAAAATTGGCGACGGAACCGGGATTTTCGCCGCTAGCCCTTGCCGGTCTCGACCAAGACAGCTAGTCCATGACGGACGCCTTGCCGGCTCCGGGGCCGAACCTATAATTGGGCCTATCTTTCTGGATTCCGTGAAGAATTAACGAATGAACGCCCCTGTCACCATCATTATGGGCAGCCAGTCCGATTGGGAAACCATGCGCCACGCGGCGCAGACGCTAACGGCGCTCGGCATTTCCCATGACGCCCTCATCGTCTCCGCGCACCGCACCCCGGACCGGCTGTATGCCTTCGCCAAGGGTGCGAAGGCGGCTGGTTGCAAGGTCATCATTGCCGGTGCGGGGGGCGCGGCGCACCTTCCCGGCATGACGGCCGCGTTGACCGAATTGCCGGTCTTCGGGGTTCCGGTGGAGTCCAAGGCCCTATCCGGCGTCGATTCCCTCTACTCTATCGTCCAGATGCCGGCGGGTGTCCCTGTTGGCACTCTGGCGATCGGGAAAGCAGGCGCGATCAATGCCGCGCTGCTCGCGGCCAGCGTTCTTGCTCTCAACGACGAGGCCCTTGCCGCTCGCCTTGCCGCCTGGCGTCAGCAACAGACGGCGGCTGTCGCCGAACGTCCAGAGGATGGGGCGTGATGGCGGTAGATCAGGCGAAGCTGAAACCCGGCGATACGATCGGAATTCTCGGGGGAGGCCAGTTGGGCCGGATGCTGGCTCTTGCCGCAGCCCGCCTTGGTTTGCGTTGCCAGGTTTTTTCCCCGGATCCGGATTCGCCCGCCTTCGATGTCGTGCAGTACGCGACCTGCGCGGAATATGCCGACGTCGAAGCCCTCGAACTGTTTGCCGGCGATGTCGACGTCATCACCTATGAATTCGAGAACGTGCCGGCGGCGACTGCCATGGTTCTGGCAGCGCGGCGACCTGTCCTGCCCAACTACAAGATCCTTGAGATCACGCAAGACCGGCTCGGCGAGAAGGACTTCGTTAACGGCTTGGGTATCGCGACCGCGCCCTATGCCGATGTGACCTCGGCCGCGGGCCTGCAGACGGCCATCAAGGCTATCGGTCTGCCTGCCGTGCTGAAGACTCGCCGGTTCGGATATGACGGCAAGGGGCAGGCGATGCTGCGCCCGGGCGCGGATGTCGAAGCTGCGTGGCGCGACCTCGAAACCAAGGCGGCCATCCTCGAAGGTTTCGTGGCGTTCGAGCGCGAGATTTCAGTGATCGCCGCCCGCGGCGCTGACGGGCAGGTCGAGTGTTTCGACGTGACCGAGAACGAACATCGCGACCATATCCTGAAGCACTCCTATGTCCCGGCGAGGATTCCGGCCGCGCTGGCCGAGGAAGCGCGCGATATCGCCACGCGGATCGCGACAGCCCTGGACTATGTCGGTGTGCTCGCGGTGGAGATGTTCGTCGTGCCGGGCACAAGCGGGCCAACCTTGCTGGTGAACGAAATCGCCCCGCGCGTTCATAATTCCGGCCACTGGACATTGGACGGCGCGTCGGTGTCGCAGTTCGAGCAGCACATCCGCGCTATCGCCGGATGGCCTTTGGCCAAGCCGGTGCGCCACGGCGCGACGGTGACGATGACGAATCTGATCGGCGACGAGATCAACGGATACGGCAGGTGGCTAACGGTCCCAGGCGCAACCGTCCATCTCTACGGCAAGGCGGAATCGCGTCCCGGCCGCAAGATGGGTCATGTCACCGAGGTGACGCCGGCGACGACGCCAAAAGCTTGACTGTAAAAGTCGAGAACCTGGCAAATCGAAAAAAGGCCGCGGCGAACCGCGGCCTTCGTCGAAATAACATTGGACTTATCTTAGCCCTTGTTGCCTTCCACCAGGCCAGCAGGATCATCGGGGCTGAGCCAGCGGTATAGCGCTCCGCCGAGCACGCCTCCGACCAGCGGGGCCACCCAGAATAACCAGAGCTGCTGCAAAGCCCAGCCGCCGACAAACAGCGCCGGCCCCGTGCTGCGCGCCGGATTCACGGACGTATTGGTGACGGGAATGCTGACAAGATGGATCATGGTGAGCGTCAATCCGATCGCAAGCGGTGCGAAGCCCGCAGGCGCGCGCCCGTGGGTCGATCCCATGATGATGAACAGGAATATCATCGTCATCACCACTTCGCTGATCAGGCAGGCGACCAGACTGTAGTGGCCGGGCGAGTGCTCACCGTAGCCATTTGAGGCAAAGCCCTTCGCGAGCTCGAAACCGGCCGCCCCGCTGGCAATCAGATACAGAACCGCGGAGGCCACCACCGCACCGACTACCTGAGCGATGATATAAGGGACCACCTGCCCGGCGGGGAACCGGCCGCCCGCCGCCAGACCGAGGGTGACCGCCGGATTGAGATGTGCTCCCGAGATGTGGCCGATCGCGTAGGCCATGGTCACGACGCTCAGGCCGAAAGCCAATGAGACGCCGAGAAGTCCGATGCCGACTTGCGGGAAGCCTGCAGCAATAACCGCGCTGCCGCACCCCGCAAAGGTCAGCCAGAACGTTCCAATTGCCTCGGCGACGTATTTCTGGGTGTTCATGTCCTCGCCCTTTCCATTCGGTTTACGAATCGCCTCCGCAAATTATGGAACCCGGCACCGAAAACTGTCGAGTTGATCGCCTTTAAATCGCCCAAGAAACCGTGGAAACAGCCATAAAATACCGTCAGATGGCCTCTCGGGCGCGGTGGACATTCCTTGTCCGATCTGTTACATCGGCGCCCTTGAGGTAAGGGAAACGGCCTCTGCCGCCCCGCGCCTTCCCAGATTCCAGTCCGGTTTATTGAAAAGAGGATGCCGCGTGCAGGTTCTCGTCCGCGATAACAACGTCGATCAAGCTCTCAAGGCGCTCAAGAAGAAGATGCAGCGCGAGGGCATTTTCCGCGAGATGAAGCTCCGCGGCCATTACGAGAAGCCGTCCGAGAAGAAGGCTCGCGAGAAAGCGGAAGCCGTGCGCCGCGCCCGCAAGCTTGCGCGCAAGAAGCTGCAGCGTGAAGGTCTGCTGCCGATGAAGGCAAAGCCGGTTTTCGGTGCCGGCCAGATGGGCGACCGCGGCAGCCGTCCCGGTGCCGGTGCAGGCCCGCGCGGTCCGCGCTAAGCGTCCGATTCCTTACTTCGATTGCTGGAGCGCGGGTCCCACGGCCCGCGCTTTTCGTTTGCAAAATATGTAGCTGCAATCGGTAGCGCCAGCTCTACGCCTTCAGTTCGATTTCGAGAAAGACGATTTCGTCCTTGGTTTCGTTGAGTACATCATGCTCGACGCCGGCCTTGCGGAAATAGGATTTTCCGATGCGAAGCTGCGCGATGGAGCGGCTCCCGTCGGGCGCGACAATAGTCATATCGCTGTCGGTGACTGGCACGATCACATAATCCATCTCGTGCCGATGGTGACCCGTCGCTGCGCCGGGCGCGAGACGCCATTCGGTGACGCGCACCTCGTCATTGTCGATCTGAACGTCGAATTTTGCGGCGATGGCCATGGGTGCTCCTCTCACGCTTGGAGCATGATCCCGAAAAGTGGAAACCGCTTTTCAGATCGGATCATGCTCGACAAAAATAACCCGATGATTCTGGTTCAACGAAGTTGAATCAGGCTTTAGGGAACGAAGGCCATGAACAGGAATACCGCAAACACCACGACATGAACCAGCCCGAACAGGATGTTGGTGCGGCCATTGCCCAATGTCAGCATGCTGATCAGAATCGTCATCGCCAGCAGCACCATCTCGCGCGGGCTGAGACCGAGAACCAGATCCTTGCCGAGCACGATCACCGCCACTGACACCGCTGGAATGGTCAGGCCGATCGTCGCCAGCGATGATCCGAGCGCCAGATTGATGCTGCGTTGAAGCTGGTCGCGTTTCGCCGCGCCGACGGCGGCAACGCTTTCCGGCAGCAGGATCAAGAGCGCCACCACGATGCCGGCGAAGGCCGGCGGCGCCCCCATCTCGATCGCGGCGGCATCGATCACCACCGAAAATTTCTTCGCCAGCACCACCACGCCAATCAGCGCCAGCAGCAGCAGCGCGACGCTGATCCACAGCATCCGATTGGATACCGGATGCACTTCCGCTTCGTCATTTCGGCCGATGAAATAGTCGCGATGCCGGATCGTCTGGATATAAAGAAACACGCCATAGAGAATAATGGTTACGAAGCTGACGAAGGCGAGCTGCACGACCGAATAGAACGGGCCGGGCGTGGTGAGCGTGTAATTCGGCAGGACCAGCGTGATGGTCGCCAGCACGATCAGCACGCTGAGATAGACGCTGGCGCCGGTCGCTTGAATATCCTGCTCGCGATAGCGGAAGCCGCCGCTCATGATGCAGATGCCGACCAGCCCATTGCAGACGATCATGACGACGGCAAATACGGTATCCCGCGCCAGCGTCGGCACCTCGTTTTCCCCGAGCATGATGGTTGCGATTACTGCGACCTCGATCACGGTCACAGCCATCGTCAGCACCAGGGTGCCGTAGGGCTCGCCGACGCGCTCCGCGATGATGTCCGCATGATGGACCGCCGCGAACACAGTGCCGAACAGGATAACCAGAACGATGGCCGCATAGGCCAATCCGGAGAGCGAGCGCGAGAACTCCCAGCCGATGCCGGTGGCGAGAACAAAGAATGCCACCGCCAGCGTCGGAAACAGCCAGGCTGACCGGGGCATCGGAGATTGGGCGCTCATCACGTCAGCTTAGAGCATTTTCGCCGGTGGGAAAGCGTTCTCGATGCCCAAAAAAACAAGCGGCCGGGATAAACCGGCCGCTCGTATCCCTGTACCGCTCGCGGTGTATCGTTACATCGCCTTGACGATGTTCTCGGTCATCTTCTTGGCGTCGCCGAGCAGCATCATGGTGTTGTCGCGATAGAACAGCGGATTGTCGATGCCGGCATAACCGGAGGCCAGCGAGCGCTTGATGAACATCACGGTGCCGGCCTTCCACACCTGCAACACCGGCATGCCGTAAATCGGGGAGGACTTGTCTTCCTCCGCCGCCGGGTTGGTAACGTCGTTGGCGCCGATCACGAAGGCCACATCGGCCTGCGCGAATTCGGAATTGATGTCTTCAAGTTCGAACACCTCGTCGTAAGGCACGTTGGCTTCAGCCAGCAGCACGTTCATGTGCCCCGGCATACGGCCCGCCACCGGATGGATAGCGTATTTGACCTCGACGCCCTCCTTCTTGAGGATGTCGGCCATCTCGCGCAGCGCATGCTGTGCCTGCGCCACCGCCATACCGTATCCCGGCACGATAATCACTTTCTGTGCGTTCTTCATGATGAAGGCGGCGTCATCGGCCGAGCCGAGCTTGACCGGCTTCACCTCGCCGCCACCGCCGCCCGCGACAGCGGTTTCACCGCCGAAGCCGCCCAGGATCACCGAGATGAACGAGCGATTCATCGCGTGGCACATGATGTAGGACAGGATCGCACCCGACGATCCGACCAGGGCGCCGGTGATGATCAGCGCCGAATTGCCCAGCGTGAAGCCGATGCCTGCCGCCGCCCAGCCCGAGTAGGAGTTGAGCATCGAGATCACCACTGGCATGTCGGCACCGCCGATGGGAATGATCAGCAGCGCGCCCAGCACCAGCGCGATGATGGTGATGAGCCAGAAATCGATCGCGCTCTGCGAGGAGACAAGACCATAGATGAAGAAGATGAGCGCCAGGCCGAGCACGATATTGATGACGTGGCGTGCCGGCAGGATGATCGGCGCGCCGGACATGCGCCCGGACAGCTTCAGGAACGCGATCACCGAGCCGGTGAACGTCAGCGCGCCGATGGCGACGCCGAGCGACATCTCGATCAGGCTCGCGCCATGAATCTTGCCGGGCTCGCCGATGCCGAAAGCTTCGGGGGCATAGAAAGCGCCTGCCGCCACCAGCACGGCCGCCATGCCGACCAGCGAGTGGAAGGCCGCGACCAGTTCCGGCATGGCCGTCATCGGCACGCGCCGCGCGATCAGCGCACCGATACCGCCACCGATGGCAATACCGAGCACCACGAGAAGCCACGCCATGCCGTCCGCAGGCGGATGCGCCGCCAACGTCGTGCCAACGGCGATCACCATGCCGATCATGCCGAGCAGGTTGCCCTGACGGCTCGACGCCGGACTTGAGAGTCCGCGTAGCGACAGGATGAACAGAACACCTGCAACGAGATACAACAATGCGGACAGATTGGCGTTCATAGACAAGCCCCGATGTCTCGTCCCGGGCACGGCGCAACACAAGGCGATGCGACGTAAAGCCGAGACCGTCCCAGATTGTGGGGATCCTGGATCGGCATCGCAGGGCTAGACCCTGTATGCGGCCGGGACACCGACAATAACCAGTACCAAAATTACTTCTGCTTCTTCTTGTACATCGCCAGCATGCGCTGGGTGACCAGGAAGCCGCCGAAGATATTCACCGATGCAAAAATCAGCGCGATGAAGCCGAAGCCGCGCGCCCACAGCGGACCATTGCTGTTGCCGACCAGCGCCACGCCGACCGCCAGCAGCGCACCGACCACGATCACCGACGAAATCGCGTTGGTGACGCTCATCAGCGGCGTGTGCAAAGCCGGCGTCACCGACCACACCACGAAGTAACCGACGAACACCGCGAGCACGAAGATCGACAGGCGGAATACAAACGGATCGACCATCTCGATGGCATGCATGTCCAGACCCCTTATGCTTTCGGCGTGAAGTTGGGATGAATGACCGTGCCGTCTTTCGTCAACGCCGTCGCCTTGACCAGTTCGTCATCCCAGTTGACGGCGAGCGCCTTGGCCGACTTGTCGATCATGGTTTCGATGAACGACAGCAGGTTCTTGGCGTAGAGGCTCGAGGCCGAGGCCGCGACCCGCCCGGCGAGGTTCGGAATGCCGACGATCTTGACGCCGTTGACCTCGACGGTCTGGCCGCTGGTGACGCCCTCGACATTGCCGCCGCGCTCGACCGCGAGGTCGACCAGCACCGAGCCGGGCTTCATCGATTTCACCATATCGGCCGTCACCAGCCGCGGCGCCGGGCGCCCCGGGATCAAGGCCGTGGTGATGACGATGTCCTGCTTCTTGATGTGCTCGGCGGTCAACGCAGCCTGCTTGGCCTGATATTCCTTGGACATTTCCTTGGCGTAGCCGCCGGCCGTCTCCGCCTGCTTGAATTCTTCGTCCTCGACCGCGATGAACTTGGCGCCGAGACTTTCGACCTGCTCTTTCACCGCCGGCCGCACGTCCGTCGCGGTGACGACGGCGCCGAGACGCCGCGCCGTTGCGATCGCCTGCAGCCCGGCGACGCCGACGCCCATCACGAAGACCTTCGCGGCCGGGACGGTGCCCGCCGCCGTCATCATCATCGGAAAGGCACGGCCGAAGGCTTCCGCCGCCTCGATCACCGCGCGATAACCGGCGAGGTTCGCCTGCGACGACAGCACGTCCATTACCTGCGCGCGGGTGATGCGCGGCATCAATTCCATCGCGAAGGCGGAAATACCGGCGTCGGCCATCGCCTTCAGCGCGACATCATTGCCGTAAGGGTCCATGATGGCGACGACGAGCGCGCCTTTCTTATAGCGCGCGAGTTCAGCCGCTTCCGGACGCTTCACCTTGACGATGATATCGGCGTCCTTGACCGCATCGGCGCTGATCACCGCACCGGCGGCTTCATAGTCCGAATCCAGAAGTCCCGATTTGACGCCTGCGCCCGGCTCGACGGCGACCTCGGCGCCGAGCGCCTTGAACTTCTTCACGGTGTCCGGAGTCGCCCCCACGCGCGGCTCGGCCGCGTCGACCTCTTTCGCCACACCAATCTTCATAAAGCCTCCGGCGGCACATGCGTGACATGGATGGTGGGGCACCACCTGCCCCCGGCGGCGCCCCGAACGATCAGAGCAGGAAAAATGCCATCAAAATCAGAATGATGACCACCGTCGCGGTGCCGTATTTCACCAGCCCGATGAAGAATTCGTAGGTGGCTTCGTGCTCGGCATAATCATTGCCGTCGGCAGTGGAATACGCCACTTCATTATGATCGGACATCTGTCCCTCCGGTCCAATTCCGCAACACAATTGGGTTGCAATTAGCGCAATCGGCATAGGAGAGCAACGGCGGCAAGCGGGGCGCACGGGCCGGATCGACGCTCATTCACGACTTTCCGCCGGGCGTCAACGCGATCTGCCGGCGCGCAAGGCCTGTCCTCAGGCATTCGCACCAAACGCACGGGTATCGCCGTAGGGACATCGGGCAATGGCGCGCTGGCCGGAGCTGCCCTACTCCATCGCCTCCAACTCATCGATCATGCCGGCGATCACCGACAGGCCGCCGTTCCAGAATGTCGGGTCCTTGGCGTCAAGACCGAAGGGTTTGAGCAATTCCGAGTAATGCTTGGTGCCGCCGGCCGAGAGCATCGCGAGATAGCGCTCGGCAAATCCCTCTGTGGCATTCTCATAGACCGCATAAAGCGAATTCACCAGGCAATCGCCGAATGCATAGGCGTAAACATAGAACGGCGAATGGATGAAGTGCGGGATATACATCCAGAAGGTCTCGTAGCCCGGCTTGATGTCGATGGCCGGCCCCAGACTTTCGCCTTGCACGCTCAGCCAGAGCTCACCGAGCCGCGCGGCCGTGAGTTCGCCGGCTCGGCGTTCCGTATGCACCGCACGCTCGAACGAATAGAACGCGATCTGCCGGACCACGGTATTGATCATGTCCTCGACCTTGCCGGCGAGCAGCGCCTGCCGCTGCTTTAGGCTTCTGGTCTCGCCGAGCAGACGCTTGAACGTCAGCATCTCGCCGAACACGCTGGCGGTTTCGGCCAGCGTCAGCGGCGTCGGCGCCATCAGGGCCCCGTTCCTTGCTGCCAGCACCTGGTGCACCCCATGCCCCAGTTCGTGCGCCAACGTCATGACGTCGCGGGGCTTGCCCTGATAATTCATCAGCACATAGGGGTGAGCGGAGGGCGTGGTCGGGTGCGAGAAAGCCCCGGGCGCCTTGCCCGGCCGCACCGGCGCGTCGATCCAGCGTTCGTTGAAGAAGCGCTCCGCGATTTGCGCCATCTCCGGCGAGAAGGCATCGTAAGCCGCCAGCACCATCTTGCGAGCGTCGGTCCAGGGAATGCTGCCTGTAGCTGCGAATGGCAGCGGCGCATTGCGATCCCAGTAAGGCAGCTTCTTCTTTTTGAACCAGCCCGCCTTCAACGCGTAATAGCGATGCGACAGCCGCGGGTAAGCCGCGCGGACCGACGCGACCAGCGCATCGACCACTTCGCCTTCGACGCGATTGGCGAGGTGCCGCGAATCCGCGACATCCTTGAAGCCGCGCCAGCGATCGGAAATCTCCTTGTCCTTGGCCAGCGTGTTGGTGATCAGCGCAAAGGTGCGCTCGTTGGCCTTGAATGTCTTGCCGAGCGCTTCCGCGGCGGCCTTGCGCTTCTCCGGGGCACGATCCTGCAACAGGCTCAAGGTCGGTTCGATCGCCAGATCCTTGCCGCCGACCTTGAAGCGGAGAGACGAAATGGTCTGATCAAACAGGCGATTCCACGCCGAATAACCGCTGACCGACTTCTCGTGGAAAAGTTGCTCGATGCGGTCCTCAAGTTGGTAAGGCCTATCCTTGCGGCTGTCCTCGATCCAGGGCCGATAATGCGCCAGTTCAGGCGTCTGCATGGCCTGTTCGATCACCGCATCGTCGATGCGATTCATCTCCAGCACGAAAAACAGCAGTTGAACCGAAGCGGCCGTGAGCCGCTCCGAAACGTCGCCATAAAACTTCGAAATCGCCGGATCGACGCTGTCGCCTGCATGGACCAGGCCGGCATAGGAGCCGAGCCTGCCTGCCAGGTCGTCGATCGCTTCATAGCGCTTGACCGCCTGCGCCAGCCAAGCGCCGCCTTCGGGCTTTGCGGTCTCCTCGGCCAGTTTGCCCTTGTAATCCGCAGCGAATGCCGCGCATTCCGCATCGAGCGTCGCCAGATCCCGCGCAACATCCGGCGCATCGATCCCGGCATAGAGATCCGTCAGATTCCATTCCGGCAATTTGCCGAGCTTGGAGACTGCGGGTTTGGCGGCGCCCGTTCTGGCTGCAGCCGTCGATTTTCCTTTCATTGCCGACGCCGGAGCTTTCGCGGAAGCCCGTTTTTTCCCTGCCGGCGCTCGCCGGGAAGCTGGTTTACGAACGGTCGAAGGAGAGCGCGAAGCCATGGAATGATAATCCGTCAGTCTGCAGGTTTCGGAAGTTCGCCTTTTTATCGCGGCCCGACAAGACGGCCGACAAAGAAGCGGGGTTCGAAACCAACCCTTAAGAGTGCGTTAATCGGCATGGGCGAGAGTGCCCCGATTCGAGACAGATAGTCGTTCCTGCGGAGAGTACCATGGCTGCCACGATTTTGATTGCCGACGACGACGCCGTTCAGCGCCGTCTCGTGGAGAACATGGTGCAGCGGGCAGGCTATGAAACCGTTGTCGTTGACAGCGGCGACGCCGCGCTGGCGCGGCTGATCGACCCGGATGCGACGCCGATCGACGCCGTGGTGCTCGATCTCGTGATGCCGGGCCTCGACGGCATGGGCGTGCTCAGCGCAATGCGTGACGCCGGCCTCAATATTCCGGTCATCGTGCAGACCGCCCATGGCGGTATCGACAACGTCGTCTCGGCGATGCGCGCCGGCGCTCAGGATTTCGTGGTGAAGCCGGTCGGCGTCGAACGCCTTCAGGTCAGCCTGCGCAATGCGCTCAATACCAGCGCGCTGAAAGGCGAGTTGCAGCGGATCAAGCACAGCCGCGAGGGCAAGCTGACATTCGCCGACATCGTGACGCGCAACGAGACGATGGCCGCGGTCCTGCGAACCGCGCGCAAGGCCGCCGCGTCGACGATTCCGGTGCTGATCGAAGGCGAGTCCGGCGTCGGCAAGGAATTGATGGCACGCGCGATCCATGGCAGCGGCGAGCGCGCGAGCAAACCTTTCATCGCGGTCAACTGCGGCGCGATTCCCGACAATCTCGTCGAGTCCATTCTGTTCGGTCACGAGAAAGGCGCGTTCACGGGCGCCACCGAGCGCCATACCGGCAAGTTCGTCGAAGCGTCCGGCGGCACCCTGTTCCTCGACGAAATCAGCGAATTGCCGCTGAATGCCCAGGTCAAGCTGCTGCGCGCGTTACAGGAAGGCACGGTGGAAGCGGTCGGCGGCCGGCGGCCGGTCAAGGTTGACGTCCGGATCATCTCGGCCACCAACCGCAAACTGCTCGATCAGGTGAAGGGCGGTCACTTCCGCGAGGATCTGTTCTACCGCCTGCATGTCCTGCCGCTGACGATGCCGCCATTGCGCACGCGGCGCGAGGACATTCCGCATCTGGTGCGGCACTTCCTGGCGCGATTCTGCGCCGAGGAAAATCGCACGATCTCGGGGATCAGCGGCGATGTGATGGCGCGACTGGTCCAACTCGACTGGCCCGGCAACATCCGGCAGCTCGAGAACACCATTTATCGCGCCGTGGTCTTGAGCGAGAGCGACCAGCTCGGCCTGTCGGACTTTCCGCAATTGGCTGCGATGCCATCGGGTGCGGCGGCGCCGGTCGAAGAACCGCTGGTGGTGGCGCCTGATTTCCATGCCACCACGTCCCAGCTTTCAGGTAGTGAAATACCCATCGCGCCGCTACCGAACGGCTATCTCAGCATGTTGACGGACGCCGGCGAAATGCGCCCTCTGGAGGATATCGAGAACGAAGTAATCCGCTTCGCGATCTCGCACTATCGAGGACAGATGTCGGAAGTGGCGCGGCGACTGAAGATCGGTCGTTCGACTCTCTATCGTAAGCTCGACGATGCCGCGGCCGACGCTGAAGCAACCGGCAAACGCTCCTGAAGGTCGCGCGATACCTGACTGCGGCCGCATCGATCGATGGCGGCGCCGCATCCTTTTTGTCGCATCGTTGAACCGTTGCGGCCCGGTGACAGACACACCCAAAAGCGCCCGACAAGCCGTTGGGTGCGTTGCAAAGAAGAGAATTCCAAGTCAGTTTGTCGTGAACCATCCGGTGATGCGCTGGCTGCTGAAGCATTGAGCGTGTATCTTATGAGTGAATCGCCAAATTGCTGCGATTCACTGCATTTTTGCGGGACTCAGAACGGGAACCGCACGTCCACCGCAGTGTTGGTTGCGGAGAGTCCAGTGCCGGTGTCGCACGGGATCGGCGATGTTGACGCTTTGGCAAAGCCGCTGTGACAGACTGCGAACACTTGAACCAGAACTGCTCTAAACGCCGGGCAGTTTCGCTAAGGGGTGAGAGATGCGGAACGACTCGAATAGCCGGAACGGATTTGACCGCGTGCTGCTGACCATCGCGGCGACGTTCCTGACGGTTTCTGCATCGGGCGCATTGGCGCAGACCGCGCCGGCCGCGAACAATCCCGCTGAGCTGGCGATCGATGCCGCCGTTCCTGTCCCCGATACCAGCATCGTTCCACCGCCGACCGCCGCGGATATCGCCACTTCCACGCCGCCGGTCACCACCGAGCCGGCACAAGCGGCTGCGCCGGCGCCTGCGGCGACGGACAGCAAGGTCGAGACCACCGCCAGCACCACGCCCGCCACCGCCCCAGCCAGCACCGTAACGGCTCCCGCGGCGCCCTCCGATGCCGCTACGACGCGGCAGGCCACCGAGCCGGCTGCCGCTCCCACCACGCAGGAGCCGACGAAAACCGCCAGCAAGGTCGCCCCCGCCGACCAGCCCGTTGCCGACAAGCTGCGCGAGACGCTCGAAACCCAGGCGGCGAAATTTTTCGATCGCAAGAACGAACGAGCTGCCGTCGAGAAGTTCTATGCCGCGCGAGATTATGCGCCGTTGTGGACCGAAGGCGGCGCGCTGACCGCGCGCGCCAAGAGCGTGATCTCGCGCCTCAACGATGCCGCCGCCGACGGCCTCAATCCCGCAGAATATCCGGTCCCGCATTTCGGCGCGGCGACCGGCCCTGATACGTTGGCGGAAGCCGACCTGAAACTGACCGCCAGCATGCTCGACTACGCCCGCCAGGCGCAGAGCGGCCAGATGCACTGGTCGCAGGTCAGCGCCGACATTCAGTACCCGGAACATCCTGTTGATCCGAACGAAGTGCTGGCGAACATCTGGGCGGCGAAGGATGCATCCGCCGCACTGCAAGCCTACAACCCACCGCACAAGCTCTATAAAGAACTGCGGGCCAAGCTCGCCGAATTGCGCGGTCAGTCCGAAGGTCCGGTGACCACGCTGCCGGAAGGTCCGACGCTTTCGCTCGCGAAGAAGACCAAGAAAAATCCGAACCCGACGGTGATGGAGGATGCCCGCGTTCCGCAACTGCGCGCGAAGCTCGGTATCACCGAAAATCCCGACGACAATCGCTATGACGCAACCGTCGCTGCCGCGGTCCGCAAATTCCAGGCCCATGCCGGCCTGAAAGCAACCGGCGTCCTCGATGATCGGACCGTGAAGGCCATCAACAGCCCGAAGCGCGACCGCGAGATCGATACCATCATCGTCAACATGGAGCGCTGGCGCTGGCTGCCGCGCCAGCTCGGCGCCGCGGCGCTCGGCAATGCCTACGCGATCCTGAACATTCCCGACTTCACGCTAAAGGTGATGCAGAACGGGGCCGAGGTCTGGAAAACCCGCGTCGTGGTCGGCAAGCCTGGCAAACACGCGACGCCGCTGCTGACCGAGACGATGAAGTACATCACCGTCAACCCGACCTGGAACGTCCCGCCGTCGATCATCAACAACGAGTATCTGCCGGCCTTGCAGCAGGATCCCACCGTTCTCGACCGGATGGGACTGAAGCTGCAGCAGAACCGGGACGGCACGATTCATATTTCGCAGCCGCCGGGCGAGCGCAACGCACTGGGGCGCCTGCGCTTCAATTTTCCGAACAAGTTCCTGGTGTATCAGCACGATACGCCCGACAAGAACCTGTTCTCGCGGGATGTTCGCGCCTTCAGCCACGGCTGCATGCGGGTGCAGAACCCCGATCAATACGCCGCGGTGCTGCTGAACATCACGATGCCGAACGAGCACTACACGCCGGAAAAGATCCGCGCGATGTACGGCAGCAACGAGCGCGACATCAAATTCCCGACGCCGATTCCGGTGAACATCACCTATCAGACCGCTTTCGTCGATGACGCCGGCAAACTGCACACGCGCAGCGACATCTACGGACGCGACGCCGCCATGCTGGCCCTGCTGCGCAACAGCAAGAACAAGAACCTTGAAGCGGTGGTCGCGCATGCGCAGCCGAACTATTCACGGCCGCGCGCCCAGCTTCCGGTGACCGTGAATGAGCGAAGCGGCTTCGGCTATGACAGCGGCCCGAACTTCTTCGAGCGGCTGTTCGGCATTCCGCAGGCGCCTCCCCCGGCCGCTGAATACGGCCAGCGCCGTCGGATTTATCGCTAGGCCTTCCGCTAAATCCACCGGGCGGGCCCTGCCCGCCGGCGGATTCACCGCCCTCGGGAGGCGACGCGGAAAAATCCGTCTCTTTCTTCAAAGCCGGGCCGGGCCTCCAAAGCTCCGGCTTTTTCAAGAATTCGCCAGCAAAATCAACGGACTTTGCTATCTGGCAAAGTCCGTCTGGTTAACCATGCATTGGCCGGCCGGCTGACAGCGGCTATTTTTCGCCATACTCGATAGGATAGTTTATTTCCCTGATCAGGCTTGGGCGTAAATCTCGATTAACCCTCCTGATTTAAGGCTCGTTATCCCTCTTTCGCTTCATGGGGTTGCGAAAGAGGCCCTCGACTGATCGTCCTCTGGGTGGGCTCATTTCGTGCTGTCTGGTTTCGCACGCGTTCTGCAATTGCTGTCATTGCAACGAACGGGTTACCGTATCGGTCTGACCTCTTTGCTGCTGCTCGCGGGAGCCGGCTCGGTCCATGACGCGACCGCCTCGCGCGAAACCCGCACGCTGTCGTTCCACCATACCCATTCCGGCGAAGACCTGACAGTCACCTATAAGCGCAATGGCCGCTACGACGAGGCCGCGCTGAAACAGCTCAATTACTTCCTGCGCGACTGGCGCAACCAGGCGCAGACCACGATGGACCCCCATCTTTTCGATATCCTGTGGGAGGTCTATCGCGACGTCGACGGCAAGAAGCCGATCCAGATCATCTCCTCCTACCGCTCCCCCGCCACCAATTCCATGCTCCGCCGCCGATCTGCCCATAGCGGTGTCGCGCGCCATAGCCAGCATATGCTCGGCCGGGCCATGGACTTCTTCATTCCCGGCGTCCCTCTGGAGCAGATTCGATTTGCCGGTCTTCGCTTGCAACGCGGCGGCGTCGGCTTCTATCCGACATCCGGATCGCCGTTCGTGCACCTCGACACCGGCAGCATCCGTCACTGGCCACGCATGACTCACGACCAGCTCGTCCGCGTCTTCCCGAACGGCCGCACCGTGCACGTGCCGTCGGATGGCAAACCGCTGGCCGGTTATCAACTGGCGCTCGCCGATATTCAGAAGCGCGGTAAGGGCGACGACAGCTTCTCCTTCGACAAGCCGAAGAACTTGTTCGCATCGCTCTTCAAGCAGAAATCGAACGACGACGAGGACGAAGCGCCCGCCGCCGAGACGCCGGCTGCGAAACCGGCCGCGGCGACGACGGTGGTGGCCGCCGCAGCGCCCGCGACCACTGCAGCGACGCCTTCCGCCGATCCGATCCCGCTGCCGCGTGCCAAGCCGGCCAAAACCGAGACCTATCAGGTGGCTGCAGCCGACAATATCCCCGCAGCTCCCGCTCCGCAGCCGGCGACCGCCCGCACCGAGCCGCGGTTCACATCACCGGCCGACATCATCAATTCGCGCGGCTTCTGGGGCGACACTCCGCCCACCAAACCGAAGCAGGCAACGCCCGCGCAAGTCGCGGCACTTACCGCACGGCAGGCTCTCGCGGCGGCCGTGGATCCGCAGCGCACAGCAAGCATCGATCACGCTTTCAACGCCCTGGCCTATGCGCCGGTGCCCTCGCCGCTTGATCGCGCGCACATCGTCGCGGCCAGTGCGCCGATTCCACGTCATCTGCGCCCGCGCCCGGCAAACCCGAACGCGATGACCGTCAACGACGTCACCACGGTGGCCAAGGGCCATCAGGTTCGTGGCGGCCGCGTGGCGCTATCGACACGTCTGGCGTCGGCAACCAGGAACGATACGGTCTGGATGCGGGCCATGATCCTGGCACCGAGCGCCACTACAGCCATGTCATCGACGATCTTTGGCGAGCCGGACATGACGGCAATGCGGGTTCACTTCGTCAAACCGCAAACGACCATCGCCACCAGCTTTGCAGATGATCCGCAACCCGGCATGGTCTGCGACCGCTTTACCGGCACTGCCGTTGCGAGCCTGCCCACGGTCACGTTCCAGACCGCCGCGCTGCGCTGAAGCAGGTTTCATTTAAATAGAATCAACAACTCGTCATGGCCGGGCTCGTCCCGGCCATGAGGGATCGGATGTTTCCGTCAAAACGCAAATCGCTCCAAGGCGAACTGAATTCAAGTTCGCTCGCAATAGCGACGACGAAATCTCTTTGAGAAAAATCGCCGCCTCAGAGCATGCCGAGCGCCTGCATGTAGGTTTCCAGGATGGTTTCCTGCTCCGCGCGCTCGTTGGCATCCTGCTTACGCATCCGCACGATGGTGCGCAGTGCCTTGACGTCGAAGCCGTTACCCTTGGCCTCCGCATAGACATCGCGGATATCGTCGGAAATCGCCTTCTTTTCTTCTTCCAGACGCTCGATGCGCTCGATGATGGCCTTGAGCTGATCCTTGGCAAAGCGGGTCGCGGGCTCGTCCTGGACGGCGGCAGCGGTGGCCATCGTGCACTCCTACTGAACTGAAAATGAAACGGCGGAGGCCGGAAGCGCACCGCATTGCCGGGCGACACTCAAGACTGTCGCGCCTTTCGTCAAGGCGGCATCCGGCTCATCCACAGCGGCCCCACAGAAGAAAAAATCGCGGGGCCGTTCGCGCAACTGTTGCGTTGCCTCAATGGCCGCTTTGCGCCTTGGCCATGGCCGCCAGTTGCTCGGTAGTCGCCGTGCCCTGATATTTTGCCTTCCAGGCCTCATAGGGCATGCCGTAAATCGCCTCGCGGCTTTCATCCTTGCTCAAGGCGACGCCCTTGGCGTCGGCCGCTTCCTTCATCCAGTTGGACAGGCAGTTGCGGCAGAAGCCGGCGAGATTCATCAGATCGATATTCTGCACGTCGGTGCGCTCGCGCAAATGCGCGACAAGGCGGCGGAACACCGCGGCTTCGAGTTCAGTAGTGGTTTTTTCGTCTATGGCCATGGCCCAACTCTCGTCACTAACGTCGGACGTTAACGTAAAATGGGGCCGATCACAGACTTTTCCACGCCGACAGGCCAAAATCCCGCCGGACGGCAACGCGCTGCGCCGAGAGCCGGACGGTCACCATCTGTTGAGCAGTGCCCGACCCGCGCAAAATCGTCAATGATTTGCTATAGCCTGACCTGATGATACGAGACGATTCCCCTTGCCGTCCCATTCTTCGCCGTTGTCGCGCGGCGATTCCGATGTGGGCGATCGTATTGGCCGCGATGGCCTGGTGGACCGCGCCGGCCCACGCGGATTTCCGGTTATGCAACAACACCTCAAGTCGCGTCGGTATCGCACTCGGCTACAAGGATGCGGAGGGCTGGGTGACGGAAGGCTGGTGGAACGTATCGTCGCGCAGTTGCGAGACGCTGCTGCGGGGCACGCTGATCGCCCGATATTATTACATCTACGCCCTCGACTACGATCGCGGCGGGGAGTGGTCGGGGCAGGCCTTCATGTGCTCGCGCGACAAGGAATTCACTATCCGCGGGACCGAAAACTGTCTGGCGCGCGGTTTCGATCGCACCGGCTTCTTTGAGGTTGATACCGGCGAACAACGTTCATGGACCGTCCAATTGACCGAGGCAGGCCAGCAGAATCCAGGTGGCGCACCGCCCGGAACGCTGCCGGGAATGCCCAACGCACCTCACAATCCACCCCCCGGCGCCACCGGTCTGCCGCCGCCATCAGCGACCCTGCCCGGCCCGAAACAATGAGACGTCTGCGCCGCATCAAAATCCTCGCCACGCTCGGCCCCGCCTCGTCTGACAGCGCCATGATCCGGCGCCTGTTCGAGGCGGGCGCGGATGTGTTCCGCATCAACATGAGCCACACGCCGCACGACAAGATGCGCGAACTGGTCAACACCATTCGCAATGTCGAGAGCAGCTACGGCCGGCCGATCGGCATTCTCGTCGACCTGCAGGGGCCGAAACTGCGGCTCGGCTCGTTCGCGGACGGCGCCATTCAGCTCCACAACGGCGCGCGCTTTATCCTCGACTCCAACAAGGAGCCCGGCGACGCCACCCGCGTGCAGCTCCCGCATCCGGAGATTCTCGCTGCCCTGCGGCCCGGCCATGCCCTGCTGTTGGACGACGGCAAGGTTCGCCTGATCTGCGAGGAAAACTCTCCCGACCGTGCGGTGACGCGCGTCGTGATCGGCGGCCGCATGTCGGATCGCAAGGGCGTCAGCCTGCCGGATACCGACCTGCCGATGTCGGCGATGACGCCGAAGGATCGCTCCGACCTCGAGGCCGCCCTCGCCGCCGGCATCGATTGGGTGGCGCTGTCGTTTGTGCAGCGTGCGGAAGACGTGCTCGAGGCCAAGAAGGTGATCCGCGGTCGCGCGTCGGTGATGGCCAAGATCGAAAAGCCGCAGGCGATCGAACGCCTCGCCGACATCCTCGACGTTTGCGATGCGTTGATGGTGGCCCGCGGCGATCTTGGCGTCGAACTGCCGGTGGAGCGCGTGCCGAGCCTGCAAAAACAGATGACGCGTATGGCCCGCAAAGCCGGCAAGCCGGTGGTGATCGCGACCCAGATGCTGGAATCGATGATCCAGTCGCCGGTACCGACCCGCGCGGAAGTCTCCGACGTCGCCACCGCGGTCTACGAGGGTGCCGATGCCATCATGCTGTCGGCGGAATCCGCGGCGGGAAAATTCCCGGTCGAGGCGGTTTCGACGATGAATCGAATCGGCGAAGAGGTCGAGCGCGATCCGACCTATCGCGGCGTGCTCACCGCACAGCGGCCGGAGCCGGAAGCCACCGTCGGCGATGCTATCGCGGACGCAGCGCGCCAGATCGCCGAGACGCTCGAACTGTCCGCCATCATCTGCTGGACCAGTTCGGGGTCGACGGGTCTGCGCGTCGCGCGCGAGCGCCCGAAGCCGCCGGTGGTGGCGATCACGCCCAGCCTGGCGACGGGCCGCAAGCTTTCGCTGGTCTGGGGCGTGCACTGTGTCGTCGCTGAAGACGCGCACGATCAGGACGACATGGTGAACCGGGCCGGCAGCATCGCGTTCCGCGATGGCTTCGCCAAAAGCGGACAGCGCGTCATCATCGTCGCTGGCGTTCCGCTGGGGACGCCGGGTGCCACCAACATGCTGCGCATCGCTTATGTCGGACCAAGCAGCGACGCGGATGCGTAAACCGCCCCCGCGGCACGCGACCGCTCCTCCATAAGGCTCTTGCGCCGCGGTCGCCGCGGGATCATGCTCTCGAATCTCTATGCGGCTTTGGTCGCTGACCTCCTGTGCGGTTGTCAGCGCCGAAGCTGAAGGCGAAGCTGAGCCGACAAGGTTCGGATCGTCGAAGAATGGACTGTGCGTCCACCAAGGAGAACCACGATGCTCGACAGACGCCGTCTGCTCGCGGGGACCGCCGCGACCGCCGCCACCTTCGGTGCCGGATCTCTTCTCAGCCCGATCCATGCGCTTGCTGAAACGATCACCCTGCCGTTCGAGAACGGCGAGCGGCCGATGGTGAAATATCCTCAGAAGCGGCCGATGATTCTGCAGACCAGCCGTCCGCCTCAGTTGGAAACGCCGTTCTCGGTTTACAACGAGGGCATCATCACGCCGAACGATGCGTTTTTCGTCCGCTATCATCTCGCCGATATTCCGCTCGAGATCGATCCGGACAAGTTCAGCGTCGAAGTCAAAGGTAAGGTCGACAAGCCGCTCAAGCTCTCGTTGGCCGACATCAAGAAAATGCCGTCGGTCGAGATCGTCGCCGTCACGCAGTGTTCGGGCAACAGCCGCGGTTTTTCGACGCCACGCGTCGCCGGCGGCCAGTCCGGCAACGGCGCCATGGGCAATGCGCGCTGGAAGGGCGTGCCACTGAAGACCGTCCTCGACAAGGCCGGCGTGCAGGCCGGTGCCAAGCAGGTGGTCTTCAACGGCATGGATGGCCCCGTCAGCGACAAGACGCCCGACTTCGCCAAGGCCCTCGATCTCGACCACGCCCGCGACGGCGAGGTGATGCTGGCCTATGCGATGAACGGCGAGAACCTTCCGATGCTCAATGGCTTCCCGTTGCGCCTCGTGGTGCCCGGCTATTACGGCACCTACTGGGTCAAGCACCTCAACGAGATCACCGTGATCGACAGCGTCTACGACAATTTCTGGATGAAAACCGCCTATCGCATTCCCGACAACGACTGCAATTGCGTCGAGCCGGGCACGGCACCGAAAGCCACCATCCCGATCAACCGTTTCACGGTGCGTTCGTTCATCACCAATGTGCGCGACGGCGCCAAGGTGAAGGCCGGCGAGACCCGTTTGCGCGGCATCGCCTTTGACGGCGGCAAGGGCATCAAGGAGGTCGTCGTTTCCACCGATGGCGGCAAGACGTGGCTGCCGACGAAGCTCGGCAAGAATCTTGGCAACTACTCCTTCCGCGAGTGGCAGGCCACCGTGAAACTGCCGGCGGGCAACCACGAATTGAAAGTGCGCGCCACCAGCAACGACGGTAAGACACAGCCAATGGAAGCGCTGTGGAATCCGGCGGGCTATCTGCGCAATGTCGTCGAAACCGTTCGCGTCACCGCGGCCTGAGGAGAGCGATCATGCAGACGTCCAAGCGCATTGCCGCCATCGCGCTCGCCCTCCTGGCTGGTGCAGGTCTCAGCGTCATCGCCCAGGCCAAACCGGTGAAGATCACGCTCCCGGAGGAAACCGCCACCTTCAAGCCGGGCACCAACCGCGACGTGGTGATGAACAATTGCACCGCGTGCCACTCGTCCGACTATATCCAGACCCAGCCACGTGGCCCGAAGTTCAAGAAGGATTTCTGGACGGCCGAGGTCAACAAGATGATCAAGGTCTATGGTGCGCCGATCGATGACGCCGATATCGGCAAGATCGTCGACTATCTGACCGAGAATTACTGATCGGCCTCCGCCTCGCCTCCGGCTTGACGTCGGAGGCGAAGCCGCTGTTCTGTGCGCAGAACGGCTATCCCTTGCAGCACTGCACGCGATCGGCTTGTGCAGCACGACCTGACACGATCGCGTTTCCTAGGCCCCCTCGAACTGCAAACGCGCCAGCCGCGCATAGAGGCCGTTGGCGGCGACGAGTGAGGCATGCGTTCCCTGCTCGACGATCCGCCCTTGGTCCATCACCAGGATGCGATCGCAGGAAAGCACCGTCGCCAGTCGGTGCGCGATCACCAGCGTGGTCCGATGGCGCATCAGTTCTTCCAGAGCGGTCTGCACCAAGGTTTCGGATTCCGCATCGAGCGACGACGTCGCTTCGTCCAACAACAGCAGCGGCGCATCGCGCAGGATGGCACGGGCGATCGCAATGCGCTGACGCTGTCCACCGGACAGCGTAACGCCCCGCTCCCCGAGCTGCGTTTCGAAGCCGTTCGGCAGGCGCTTGATGAAATCCGTCGCATGAGCGAGCGCCGCGGCGTGCTCGACTTCGGCATCACTGGCCTCTAACCGGCCGAAACGGATGTTCTCCCGCGCACTGGCGGCGAATACGACCGACTCCTGCGGAACCAGCGCGATCCGCTGCCGCACCGCCTGTGGCGAGACCGAACGGATCGGCACACCGTCATAGGAAATCTCGCCGCTCACGGGATCATAGAAGCGCAGCAGCAGATGAAACAGCGTGCTCTTGCCGGCGCCGGACGGCCCGACGATCGCAACCTTCTCACCCGCACGGACCGACAGCGAAATGCCGTCGACAACAAAAGCCTGCGGCCGCGTCGGATAGGCGAAACGTACATTGTCGAACGCGACGTCGCCGCGCGCCGGCTCCGGCAACAGCCGCGCCACCGGAGGCGCCACGATCGCCGGCTTGACGTTGAGGAGCTCGAACAGTCGCTCGGCGGCGCCTGACGCCGCGGAGACTTCGCCCCATACCTCGCTCAGCTGCCCCAATCCCGCGGCGGCGAAGGCGGCATAAAGAACGAACTGGCCGAGACGGCCGGCGCTCATGTCCCCGACCAGCACATCGTGCGAGCCGACCCACAGGATCATCACGACGCTGGCGAACACGATGAAAATGACGATCGCGGTAAGCAGCGCGCGAGCCTGCGTCGAACGCCGCGCGGCTTCATAAGCCGTCTCGACCTCGCCGGTGAAGCGCGTGGACGCCAGCCGTTCATTGGTGAAGGCCTGAACGGTGCGCATCGCGTTCACCAGTTCCGACGCATAGGCACTGGCGTCGGCCAGAGTATCCTGCGCGTTGCGCGACAGCCGACGCACCCAGCGTCCGAACGCCACCAGCGGCAATACGATCAACGGAATCGCCGCCAGCACGAACCCCGACAGACGCGGGCTGGTCACCACCATCATCATGGCGGCACCGACGAACAGCACGAAGTTACGCAGGGCCACCGACACCGAGGAGCCGACCGCTGATTTGATCTGCGTGGTGTCGGCCGTCAGACGTGAAATCAGTTCACCGCTGCGGGCCGAATCGAAGAAGCGCGGCGAGAGCGATGTCAGGTGTGCGAACACGTCACCCCGCAGATCGGTGACGATCCGGTCGCCGAGGGTCGTCACCAGATAGAAGCGCAAGGCGCTAGCCCCCGCCAGTACAGCAACCACTGCCAGCATCACGCTGAAATAGCTATTGATCATCGCGATGCCTTCGGGACTGAACCCGAAGTCGATCATCCGACGCACCGCAATGGGAACCAGCAAGGTCGTCACGGCCGCGACGATCAGCGCGACCAGCGCCAGCAGGGCCCGCCCGCGATAGCGTGCGACATAAGGCAGGAGAGCCAGCAGCGGGCGCAGTCCCCTGCTACGACGTCCTGACGGCGAAACCGGCTCCGCAGGCCCGGACTCTCTTACGTCGGCGACCGGGTCCACGGCCTTGAGCGGCAATGCCATTGCGGCTTGCCGCTGATTGTCACGCCGTAATACTCGACTCATATCGCCTCACCGTCAGAACAGTTGGTACTTTATAACAGCTCCAGATCGCTCGTTGCGCCGAATCTGGCCGCGCTGCATCACATTGCCGGCTGCGAGCCCAGACTCCGGTTCATAGCCAGTCCCAAATCGCCGCGATCGATATCCCAATGGTCGTGCGGCAACGATTGCGAGCCGCGGGGCGCTTGTCTCCGGATCGTCTGTGCGTTATAGAGCGCGGCAAATCCCGTACTTTGATCAATCGCAATAACGGCGCCGGGCGCGCCAGAGGATGTGTCGTCATGAAAGCCGAAATTCACCCGGATTATCATACAATTACGGTCGTCATGACTGACGGGACGGAATACCAGACCCGCTCCACCTGGGGCAAGGAAGGGGATCGGCTGAATCTCGATATCGACCCGAAGTCGCATCCGGCCTGGACCGGCGGCACCCAGCAGATCCTCGACCGCGGTGGCCGCGTGTCGCGGTTCCAGAAGAAGTTTTCGGGCTTCCTCAAGTAAGTCCTGCCGCGCCTTGCAGCATTGTCGTCCCGCTTCGGCGGCAGGAACAAAAAGGCCCCGGCGCAGACCGGGGCTTTTTTTGCATGCAAGGTATGGCGTCGATCATGCCGCGCGGCATGTCCGTCTTCGAGCGATCAGCCGGTCTGGCGCTCGAACGCCGCCCGCAACTGGTTGAGCTGTGAGGCCAATGGATTGCCGACAACGGCGCCGTCCGCTTGCGAGGAGTGGATCGTCGCGTCGAGGCGGCGAACCTTGCTCTGCAACGCCATCGACCGTGCAATCAGATCCTGCAGCTGGGACGGCAGCTTCGCCAACATATCCTCGGCGCCCGGCTCGGCGGCGGTCAGCTTGACCTTGGTCTTCTCGCGGTTGGCCTGCACCAGCGTCATCTCGCCTTCCTTGACCGCGCGGTGCAGCAACAGCCAGGATGCGAGTTGCATCAGCCGCGTCGTCAGACGCATGCTTTCGGTGGCATAGGTGAGACTGACGGGCCGCTCCAGCGTCTTGGCCTCGGTCCGACCCGGCCCGTCAAGATAGGCGGCCGTTTCCTCGACCAGATCCATCCCCTCACGAAACAGAGTGCTGAATGCGGCCGAATTGGTCAGCCGCTCACTGAACTGGACAAGACCTGCATCGCTTTGCGAACGATCCGACATTTCTGACGCCTCACGCTACTCAATACGCTTGCTGCGCAGCTGGTTTCATTTGCGATCTCCGACTATTCGCACTTGCTGCTTAGCGCGCTGGCAGAGCCCGGTCTCGCGCATCGCTCTGGCCTCGTCGGATGATCCAAAGCCCGGCCGGCTTATAGTGAACAAATCATTGCGCCCGGCCACGCGGGAGTCCAGCCGCCGAGCTCAGAAACCGGAAATATGGTTTCCGAGGCAGAGGCAGGGAACCCGGAGCGCAAAAAACAAAAAAAAAGCCGCCGAGACCGGCGGCTTGAAGTCGTTTAACAGGGAGGCGTCAAACAGAGTGGACAGGAGCCACTCGGTGTCCAAACAAGGACAGTTCAGTCATAATCCAGAAGCCTTAACCGTTCGTAAATGAATGATTTTGTTTAAGGTTCGTTTGCCATATCGGCCAATGGCCGATGCCGGTCGGCATGCAGGACAAGAAGCTGTCCCGCATTGGGTCAGTGGCCTACAGCTTCGAAAGCAGGATTAAAGATTGATCCGGAAGCCGCCACCCTGACGTCCAGCGTTCTTCACGGGGAGCCTCAGAGAGCGGGGTCATCCTTCGGGTTCGCTTCGCACGCATCTCAAGGAGACGCCGTCGCGTCTACAACCCGGGCTCGCGATGTGCGCCTACGATTTGAAGAAGCTATTGGCGGCATCCTTCGAGGCCCGCTTGCCAGCCATGGCCTGTTCGAGCCGAGCGATCTCCGCCTGCAAAAGCGCAACGCGCTCACCTAGCTCGCCAAGCGACAGCATCGAGAGATCCTGTCCGATTTCGTGCGCGATTTTCCGGCGCGGCCGATCATCGTCCTCATTCGCCATGGGTCGCCTCCACGTTTCGCGCCGAATCATTCACAGCGGGTGTTTCTCGATGGCTTCCAAACGTAACCAATACTAGGTTCAGGCCAAGGCCAATCAAAAACACACTCTCTCCATTACGAGGACAAACCATGGATAAGTTGCCCGCGCAAATGACCGTTGTCGGCATCAGCAAACCGGGTGGCCCTGAAGTCCTCTTGCCGGAGATCCGCGCGGTCCCCAGGCCTGGCGACGGCGAACTCCTGGTCAAGGTCGCCGCGGCTGGCGTCAACCGGCCCGACGTGGCGCAGCGCTCCGGCAGCTATCCACCGCCGCCCGGCGCCAGCGACCTTCCGGGGCTGGAGATCGCCGGTGAAGTGGTCGCCGTCGGCAGCAACGTCCGCAAGCACAACGTCGGCGACAAGGTGATGTCACTGGTGGCCGGTGGCGGCTACGCCGAATATTGCATCGCGCCGGATTCCCACGCCATCACTGTGCCCGGTACACTGTCAATCACCGAAGCGGCCGCCATTCCGGAAACACTGATGACGGTATGGCACAATGTTTTCGAGCGCGGCGGCCTTCAGGCAGGCGAAACGCTGCTGATCCACGGCGGCTCCTCCGGCATCGGCACCATGGCCATTCAACTGGCGAAAGCCTTCGGTGCCAGGGTGATCGTCACCGTCGGATCGCAGGACAAGGCTGATGCGTGCCTCAAGCTCGGCGCCGATCACGCCATCAACTACAAGTCGCAAGATTTCGTCACGGCGAGCCGCGAAATGACCGGCGGCCAAGGCCCGAACCTGATTCTCGACATGGTCGGCGGCGACTATATCGAAAGGAACTATGACGCCGCGGCCATGGACGGACGCATCGTTCAGATCGCATTTCTTGGCGGGCCGAAGGCCACCGTGAATTTTGCCAAGCTGATGACCAAGCGCCTGCTTCACACCGGATCGACCCTGCGGCCCCGCAGCATTGCCGACAAGGCCGCAATGGTCGCCGCGATCGAGGCGAAGGTGCTGCCTCTGCTGCAGGCCGGCAAAGTGAAGCCGTTGATCGACAGCACCTTTCCGCTTCGCAGCGCAGCAGACGCGCATCGCCGTATGGAGACGAGCCAACATATTGGCAAAATTGTGTTGACGGTGTGATGCACAGCGTCAGCGGAAAACCTTTGAATTCACTGGCAATCATGGCATTTATCGTCGCCACGGGGTGACGTTGCCGATCGCGAACAAGGTTTGACTAGCCTGCACCAGCACGCCGCCCGTGTCCGGTTCGTTGCTTCACGCAACGCTGTCATCGGCGCGCGGCGTCGTCAACGTGGAGACTCGATATTGCGTCCGATCAGGTTTCTTGCGCTGCTCGCGTTCGGCCTCATACTTTGGGTCTCGACGTCGCCGGCGCATGCCGTCGACGCGGTCAGCGTGCGCAGCGATGCGGCGGCGATCGATCTCACGGCAGTGCTCGAGCATCAGCACAGCGACACCGATCGCATTCAGGTGTCGACCGCGCCGGGAACTGACGGCATTGTGCGTCGCGTCGAGGTCCGCGCACGCGAAGGCGGACAAAACTGGGTGGTGTTTGCGCTGGCCAACAACACCGACGACCAACTCGATCGCCTGATCGTGGCGCCGCACTATCGCATGGTTTCGTCCGGCCTGCTGTGGCCCGATCTCGGACTGTCCCGCATCGCGACGATCACGCCGTCGACCGGCGACCGTCCGGAGCGGCAGGAGAATCCCACCGCCGACGTCTTTCGCATTACGCTCGATCCGGGCGCGGTGATCACCTTCGTCGCCGAACTGCGCACCGACAGGCTGCCGCAGCTCTATCTGTGGGAACCTGACGCCTACAAGGACAAAATCAACTCCTTCACGCTGTATCAAGGCATCGTCATCGGCATTTCCGGCCTGCTGGCGCTGGTGCTGACGATCCTGTTCGTGGTGAAGGGCAGCATCATGTTCCCAGCCGCCGCCGCACTAGCCTGGGCGGTGCTGGTCTATATCGGCGTCGATTTCGGATTCTGGGGCAAGGTGCTGGACATGTCCGCCGGCGCCGAACGAGTCTGGCGCGCGGCGGGCGAAGCCATTCTCGCTGCCACACTGCTGGTATTCCTGTTCGCCTATCTCAATCTCAATCGCTGGCACGTGCGCTACTCGCACATTACGCTGGGATGGCTCGCCTTCCTCGGCTCGCTGGTGGCGTTGGCGCTGTTTGATCCGGCCGTGGCGTCAGGTATTGCGCGCATTTCCCTGGCGATGATCGCCGTATTCGGCTTCGCGCTGATCGTCTATCTCTCGACACACGGCTTCGACCGCGCTGTGCTGCTGATCCCGACCTGGTTCCTGCTGCTGGTCTGGGTCATCGCCGCCGGCATGGCGGTCGAAGGTAGCGTCACCAACGACATTGCCGGTCCCGCATTGCTCGGCGGCCTGGTCCTCATCGTGATGCTGATCGGTTTTACGGTGATGCAGCATGCTTTCGCGGGCGGTGCCGCGGGCGGCGTGATTTCGGATGTCGAGCGCCGGGCGCTGGCGCTGACCGGCTCCGGAGACCTGATCTGGGATTGGGATGTCGCCGCCGACAAGGTCTTCACCAGTCCCGAAACCGAGATGCTGCTGGGATTGAAACGCGGCACGCTGGAAGGCGCGGCCGCCGCCTGGCTCGAGGTGCTGCATCCGCTGGATCAGGATCGCTTCCGCGCCGCGCTCGACAGCGTGCTAGACCAGCGCCGCGGCCGTCTGGTGCAGGATTTCCGTCTTCGAACCGCCGACGGCCATTTCATGTGGTTCTCGCTCAAGGCGCGGCCGGTGGTGGGCTCCGATGGCGAAGTGCTGCGCGTGATCGGCACTCTGACAGACGTCACCGATATCAAGAACGCCGAGGAGCGGCTGCTCCATGACTCGGTCAATGACAACCTGACCGGCCTGCCGAACCGCAAGCTGTTCCTCGACCGGCTTGCAAGCCTCAGCAACATTTCCAAATCCGTGCCGGCGTTACGGCCGACCGTGATGGTGATCGATATCGATCGTTTCAAGCAGGTCAACGATTCCGTCGGCATCGCGGTCGGCGATTCCATCCTGTTGACCCTGGCGCGACGGCTGACCCGTATTCTCAAGCCGCAGGACACGTTGGCTCGGCTCGGCGGCGACCAGTTCGGACTGATCCTGATGTCCGAGCAGGATTCGGCACGCATCACCGCGTTCGCCGAAACCATCCGCAAGACAATCCGCGCACCGATCGCCTTCAACGATCGCGAAATTTTCCTCACCGCGTCCATCGGTCTCGCGCTCAGCGATCCGCAAGGCCCGCCGAACGATGAATTGGTGAAGGACGCCGAACTGGCAATGTATCATTCCAAGCGCATCGGCGGCGACCGTATCGACGTCTACAAGCCGGCGATGCGCGCGCGGAAGACCGACCGCCTCACGCTGGAATCCGAACTGCGCCGCGCCATCGAGCGCGAGGAAATCACGATCCTCTATCAGCCGATTGTGCGGCTGGAAGATCGTGCGATTGCCGGCTTCGAGGCGCTGCCGCGATGGGACCATCCCAAGCTCGGCCGGATGTCACCGATCGAATTCATCTCAATCGCCGAGCAGAGCGGACTCATCATCGATCTCGGCATGTTCGTGATGGATCAGGCCGCACGGCAACTCAGCGTCTGGCAACGCGCGCTGCGTTCGTCACGCACGCCGATCTTCGTCAGCGTCAATGTTTCGTCGCGGCAGCTGCTGCGGCACGATCTCATTCATGACATTCGCAGTGTCCTGTCACGTTCGTCGATTACACGCGGGACGCTCAAGCTGGAACTGACGGAATCGCTTGTGATGGAAAATCCGGAGCATGCCGCCCAGATGCTGCAGCGGATTCGCGAACTTGGCGTTGGCCTGTCGCTGGATGATTTTGGGACCGGCTACTCCTCGCTGGCCTACCTGCAGCGCTTCCCGTTCGATACGATCAAGATCGATCAGTCTTTCGTCCGCACCACCAGCCGGGGTACCCGACCTGTCATCCTGAAATCGATTATCGCGCTGGCGCACGATCTCGGCATGGACGTGGTCGCCGAGGGCGCCGAAACCGATTCAGATGCGGTGGAATTGTATCAGCTCGGCTGCGAATACGCGCAGGGCTTCGCCTTCGGCGAGCCGATGGATACTGAAGCAGCGATGCGGCTGTTGACCGAGGAACGCCTCGAAGCAGCGCATTGATCGATCTCTCCTGGTAGCCGGATTTCGGGCCATCTCCGTCCAGTATCTGTGACTTCGACAAAATCATCTGCCGTCATGCGGACTCGAGCTACGCTCGACGCCTTCTTGAAGAAGGATCTGCAGGTCAAGCTCGGCGATGAGGGCTGACGTGTTGCGTCGAAGTAAAAAAGCTCTAAATTACCCGTAATCAGTTCACGCATGTCCCGCCGCGGTCGAAAGCGTACCGGGATCGATGCCGATCTTGCGCAATGCGCGGCTGTATTTTTCCTCAGCATCGGTGCCGAAGATCAACTCCTGGTCCGCAGGGCAATGCAGCCAACCATTGCCCTGGATTTCGCTCTCGAGCTGGCCCGGCGCCCATCCGGCATAGCCAAGCGCCAGAATGGCGTGCCGCGGCCCCTTCCCGGACGCGATCGCCTTCAAAATATCCAGCGTCGCGGTGAGACAGATATCTTCGTCGATCGGCAACGTTGCGTCCTTGATGAAGAAATCGCTGGAATGCAGCACGAAGCCGCGGCCGGTCTCGACCGGGCCGCCCTTCAGCACCTTCATCGATTCGGCGTTTTCGGGCAGCTTGATCTGATCCGCTTCCGGAATGATCTGCAACTGAACCAGCAATTCCGGAAAATCGATGCTGCCCGCGGGGCGATTGACGATGATGCCCATCGCGCCTTCCGCGGAATGCGCGCACAGGTAAATCACCGAGCGCGCGAAGCGCTCGTCTTCCATCACCGGCATGGCTATCAGCAATTGGCCATCGAGATAACCGCTACCGCCCTCGACATCGGCGCCGGTTGCCTTGCCGTAGCCGATTTTCGATGCTTTGCTTGGAGGGTTCATGTCTTTGACCTCGCCTGTGCCTCACATCCTGATATTGGGTGCCGCCGCTGTCAATCAACCGCGCCTTCCAAACGGATCACACGCAATTCAATGGTCTCACCGCCCGCCCACCTGTAAAGACGTCGTATGTTTGCAATAGTTCCCTTCAGGCCGGTGATCGGCTTCACAGCGGCCCTGTTAGCTTGTGTGACAATGGCGACGGCGCGCGCACAGGATGCGTCGCCTTGGGCACAGGACGATCACTCGGCCGTGCGCCTTCTTGCCGGATCACGCAGCGGCGCCGTCATTCTCGGCGGTATCGCGTTTCGGCTGCAACCGGGCTGGAAAACATACTGGCGGACGCCGGGTGATTCCGGCGTGCCGCCGCGCTTCGATTTTTCCAAGTCCGAGAACGTCGAGGCCGTGACCGTGCTATGGCCGGCGCCGGTTTCGTTTCCTGACGGGGCGGGAGGCATCTCGCTCGGTTACAAGGAGCAGGTGGTGCTGCCGCTGCGGATTGTTCCGAAAGTCACCGACAAGCCGGTGACGTTGCGCATGACGATCAGCTACGCCGTTTGCGACAAGCTGTGTGTGCCGGTCGAAGCCCATACTGAATTGCCGTTCGTCAGCGTTGTCAGCACCGAGGATAGTACGCTGTCCAGCGCGCTCGATGCGGTGCCGAAGCCGGCCAATATCGGGGACCCCAATCCACTGACGATTCGCGACGTCCGCCGCGAAGGACCTTCCAACGTGATCGTCGATGTCGTCACACCCGCGACGGAAGAGCCGCAGCTCTATGTCGAAGGGCCGACACCTGACTGGGCATTGCCGACGCCGAAGCTGATCGAAACCAGCGACCCCGACACGAAGCGCTTTGCGTTCGCCCTTGACGGTTTGCCGTCCGGGGCCAACGTCGAGGGTGCGGCGCTCAAACTGACATTGGTGGGCAAAACGCGCGCCTACGAGTTCAACGTCAACCTCGATTGAGCTTGACGGATACAAATCTGCACAGCGGCCTGGCTGCAACCAGGGATCCATGACGCGGGAGCTGATCGTTTGACTGCCGATGACGTCATCGAACGGTCGCCGGCGAGAACTCCTGTCGGGCCGCCCAACTGAATCTTAACGAATGGTTGCTAAGTGGTTCTGTCATGCACGCTTGCCGTGCAATGAGGACCCTCGCCTTGGCTGTCATGGACACTCCATCCGAATCCGGACGATGGCGCCGCAGGATCGCCGCGCAATTTCGTGCGACACTGGGTGGCTCATCGGAAGCCTCGGTGACCAATCGCCTCGCCGGGACCATTTTCGCCATTCGGATCATCAGCGCGGCACTGGCCTATCTCGCCCAGATCCTGCTGGCGCGCTGGATGGGAAGCTCCGACTACGGCATCTATGTCTACGTCTGGATCTGGGTGCTGCTGCTCGGCAGCCTGCTCGATTTCGGCATTGCCGTTTCCGCGCAGAAGATCATTCCGGAGTATCGGGCCCGCGGCGATATCGCGCGATTACGCGGTTTTCTCTCCGGCGGCCGTTGGCTGACGCTGGCAACCTCCAGCATTGCGGCGCTCCTGCTCGCCGGCATCGTCAAATTACTGTCGCCGTGGCTGGATCCGGCCAGCATCGCGCCCCTTTACATCGGCTGCCTGACGCTCCCGGCCTTCGTCGTCGCCAATACCCAAGACGGCATCGCGCGATCGTATGACTGGATGCGGCTCGGCTTAATGCCGCAATTCGTAATCCGCCAGATTCTGATCATCGGCTTTACCGCCGGCGCGGTCGTACTTGGCCTTCGTCTTGGTGCGACGGCGGCAATGCTGGCCAGTGCCGCCGCGGTCTGGGTCGCGATGATCGGCCAGATGATCGCGCTCAACCGCCGTCTGGCGTCAGAAGTCCAGGCGGGGCCCAAACGCTTTGAGCCCCGGAGCTGGCTCGCCACATCGCTGCCGATCCTGCTGGTGGAGAGCTTCTATCTCCTGCTGACCTATACCGACGTCCTGATGTTGCAGCAGTTTCGTCCTTCGGAAGAGGTCGGCATCTATTTCGCCGTGGTGAAGACGCTGGCGCTGGTGTCGTTCATCCACTACGCGATGTCGGCCACCACCGCGCATCGTTTCACCGAATATCATGCCGCTGGCGATCACAAGCGGCTCGCCGCCTATGTCGCCTATTCGATCAAATGGACGTTCTGGCCGTCGCTGGCCGCGACCGTCGTGCTGCTGGCGATGGGCAAACCGCTCTTGTGGCTGTTCGGACCGCAGTTCGTTGACGGTTACGGCATGATGTTCGTTGCCGCAATCGGCCTCGTCGTGCGCGCGGCGATCGGCCCGGTCGAACGCCTGCTCAACATGGTCGGGCACCAGAATATTTGCGCGCTGGCTTATGCACTGTCGTTCGCGCTGAATTTCGGGCTCTGCGCCGCGCTAATTCCACGGTTCGGCGGCTACGGCGCCGCCGCCGCGACCTCGACTGCGCTCACGTTCGAAACCGTGCTGCTGTTCTGGATCGTCCGACGCCGCCTCGGGCTCCATGTGCTGGCGTTCGGAAAACGATCCTCATAACACAAAACGACATTACAGTCATGGCTGGGCTTGGTCCCGGCCATGACGAGATCACTCTGCCGTATTCGATGAGGGCGTTACGCCGCCGTCCAGCCGCCGTCGATCGACAGGTTGGCGCCGGTGATCTGGCTGGCATCGTCACTGCAGAGGTAGACAGCGAGTGCGGCGACCTGCTCCGAGGTGACGAACTCCTTGGTCGGCTGCGCCTGCAGAAGCACGTCGTTGATGACCTGCTCCTTGGTCATGTTGCGCGCTTTCATCGTGTCGGGAATCTGCTTCTCCACCAGCGGCGTCCAGACGTAACCGGGGCTTATGCAGTTACAGGTGATTTTGAACGTCGCAAGCTCCAGCGCCACCGTCTTGGTCAGACCGGCGATGCCGTGCTTCGCCGACACGTAAGCCGACTTGAAGGGCGAGGCCACCAACGAATGCGCCGACGCGGTGTTGATGATGCGGCCCCAGCCGCGCTTCTTCATACCCGGCACTGCCGCGCGAATACCGTGAAAGGCCGACGACAGATTGATGGCGATAATCGCATCCCATTTCTCGATCGGAAAATCCTCGACCGGGGAGACGAACTGGATGCCGGCATTGTTCACCAAGACGTCGACCGAGCCGAAGGTCTTCTCGCCGAGCGCGATCATGTCGGCGATCTCCGCCGGCTTCGTCATATCGGCCGGCGAATGCACCGCCTTGACCTTGAAATCGGCTTCGATGCCGGAACGCTCCTTCTCGATGTCTTCCGGCTTGCCCATCCCGTTGAGTACGATGTTGGCGCCGGCCTTCGCCATGGCGCGCGCATAAGCCAGCCCGATGCCGCTGGTCGAGCCGGTGATCACCGCTGTCTTTCCCGTCAAAATACCCATGTCATGCGCTCCTGTTTGAATCTTTCATCGACGGCGGACACTGCGCGGCAACGCGATCTTCCTCGGCGGTGAGATCGTAGGTCACCATGGTCTCGCCGTTCTGCGGTTGCTCCAGCCACTCCTTGTGCTGCATCGACTTGTCGACATCCTGCTCGCCGGACGACCAATGCTCCAGCATGTTGAGGCGGGAGAAATCGTAATCCTTCGACGAGCCGTGATAATTCTTCTGGCGATAGATCAGGTGCACCACCGTGACGGTGTTCTCCTTGGCCGCTTCCTTGAGATACTTGACCGAGGGATCGTCCTTCAGGTTGTCCGGCAGTTTCGAAATCAGATCGCGCACCGCCTTGCGGGCGTTGTGAATCTTCTTGTTCTGGTCGGTATTAAGTCGCGTGCGGCTGGAATAGCGGATGTCTTTCTCGCGCTCGGCGGCTTCCTGCATCGTGGTCGGCAACGGTCCACGCGCGCTGAACAGATCGGCCTGGAAAATCAGAAGATTCTCAGAGCTTTCCTCCATGAGGACGTAGTCGAGCGGTGTATTCGAAGCGACACCGCCATCCCAATAATATTCGCCATCGATCTCAACAGGAGGAAAACCGGGCGGCAACGCACCGGATGCCATGATGTGTTCAGGGCCAATGGTGTGGCGCTGGTTGTCGAAATAGACGAAATTACCGGTCGCGATATTGACGGCACCGACGCTGAGCCGCGTCACGCCGGCGTTGATGCGGTCGAAATCCACTAGTCGCTCCAACGTTGCTCGCAGCGGCGTTGTGTCGTAGTAGCTCAGCGTTTCGGGATTGGTCTGCGGCCAGAACTGAATCGGCGGAAAACGCGGCGTGAAGAATCCAGGCACGCCGAAGGTCGCGACAGCTACCGCGCTGCCTTCGCTAAACCAGGACTTCGCGCAATCGTTCGGCAAGTCCGGCTGCCAGGGCACCGGCGCCGAAACCATATCCCAGAACTCGGTCAGCCGCTCGATCCGCTTCTCGCGCGGGTTGCCCGCGATAATCGCCGCATTGATGGCACCGATGGAAATACCGGCGATCCACTGCGGCTCAAAATCATGGCGGCACAGGGCTTGATAAGCGCCGGCCTGATAGGCCCCGAGCGCGCCGCCGCCTTGCAGCACCAGCACGCGCCGCGCCTGCGCGGGAATCGCGGATTTTGAAGTATCGGACATGGGCATGAATGACGTCGGAACAATCGAATTTCAGGCGGCACCGTGGCGGTTGAAACCCGCGCCGTCAATCGACGAAATCGCGTGCGCCGTCACACTCTAGTCATCACATGACGCGGATGTCATCGCGCGGCGACCGGCTTCTCGTCGGGAGCGGCCAGAATCAATGCCCAGAACACCTTGTACTTGGTGCCGGGCGCGTAGGTGGCGGCGATGCCGAGCTTGGTGACGCCCTTATGCAGCATGTTGGCCCGATGCGGCGGCGAATCGCGCCAGCCGGAAAAGGCCTCGGCAAGGGTATGATAGCCAGCCGAGATGTTCTCCACCGCCACTGTCGCGGGATACCCTGCCGCGTTGAGCCGCTTGCCCAAGGTGCCGGCGACGTCATGATCGAGCTTGTTGCGCTTCGCCATGCTCATCGCCTGGGCCTCGGCAGCCTTCATCAGTTCGGGATCGACCTCCACTGCGCCGAGGCCATTGTTCTTCCGGTAGCCGGAGATCATCGAAGCGGCGACAGCGGCATCCACCTTGGCCCCGCCATGCGCCATGCTGAGATAGAATGCCGGCTGTTCGGGAGCTTGCTCAATGGTGGTGCCACACCCGCTCAGCACCAGCCCAACGGCCAGAACGACCACCGCACGTTTCATGCACGAACCCCCACCAGCTTGGTGGACCGTTGTTGCACATGAACCGTGGCTGAAAGGTGAACAGCGAAATGCTTTCCCGTATCCGCCCCGAGAAAACGCCGCTAATCGGCAAAAATGCGGAACCGACGCGGGTGCAGTTCGACCACCTCGCCCTGCCGGAGCACGCAATCGCGTGGGGTATCGATCTCGATCACCGTCTCGGCCCCACCCGCCGAAATGGCGATATCGGCGCGCTGGATAGCGCCGAAAGTGCGTACGTGGCGTACCGCACCGCGCAGGCCGATACTCTCCGCGCCCACCTGCATGTCGTGACGCCGCACGAAAAGCTTGGAGGGACCAGAGCCGGTATTGGGCGCGGCAATGTCCAGCGGCTGGTCGCCAATCCAAACCCGGCCTTCGGCGACATTGACCGGCAGCACGATCGACTCGCCGATGAAGCCGTGCACGAACGCGGTCGCGGGGCTGTCATAAACTTCGTCCGGAGCTCCGATCTGCTCGATCCTGCCCTTGTCCATCACCACGACACGGTTGGCGACCTCCAGCGCCTCCTCCTGGTCATGAGTGACGAATACGGAGGTCACGTGAATCTCCTCGTGTAGCGAACGCAGCCAACGCCGCAATTCCTTGCGGACCTTGGCGTCCAACGCTCCGAACGGCTCGTCCAGCAGCAGGATACGCGGCGCAGTAGCCAGCGCCCGCGCCAGGGCGATGCGTTGCCGCTGCCCTCCCGACAGCTGGCTCGGATAGCGGTCAGCCAGCCAATCGAGTTGCACGAGATCGAGCAATTCCTTGACGCGGGCACGAATCCCGGCCTCGTCCTTGCGCACGGACCGCGGCTGCACCCGCAATCCGAACGCGACATTCTCGAACACCGTCATATGGCGAAACAGTGCATAGTGCTGAAATACGAATCCGACATGCCGCTCGCGGGCGCCGCGCGCCAGCACGTTGTCGCCGTCGAATGACAATTCTCCCTCGTCCGGCCAATCCAGGCCCGCGATGATCCGCAGCAATGTTGTCTTGCCCGAGCCGGAGGGCCCAAGCAGCGCAAGCAACTCGCCGTCGGCGATTTTGAGATCGACGCCATCGAGCGCGGCAAATGCGCCAAACCTCTTGATGATATTCTTCAGCTCAATCGTCACGCGGTTGTCGTCCTTCGTCGATCTGCCGTTCCAGAACTGTCTTTGCGACGAGCGTAATCAGCGCCAGTAGGGCCAGTAGCGACGCCACGGCGAAAGAGGCCACGAACTGATACTCGTTATATAGGATTTCCACGAGCAACGGCATGGTATTGGTTTCGCCGCGCACGTGACCTGACACGACCGAAACCGCGCCGAACTCGCCCATCGCTCGCGCATTGCACAGCAGGACGCCGTACAGAACACCCCATTTGATGTTTGGGAGCGTGACGCGGAAAAACGTCTGCAGCCCCGACGCGCCGAGCGAAAGCGCGGCCTCCTCCTCGGCCGTTCCCTGCTCCTGCATCAGGGGAATCAGCGCCCGCGACACGAAGGGGAACGTTACGAAGGTGGTCGCCAGGGCGATCCCCGGCAGCGCGAACAGGAGCTGAATATTTTGCGCCTGCAGCCACGTTCCGAAGAAACCCTGCGCGCCGAACAGCAAAACAAGAACCAGGCCCGCGATCACCGGGCTCACCGAGAACGGCAGATCGATCAGGGTGATGAGCGTTGTCTTGCCAGGGAATTCGAACTTCGCGACGGCCCATGCCGCGATCAATCCGAATACAAGATTGAGACTCACCGAGATCGCAGCCACGATCAATGTCAGCTTGATCGCCGACAGTGCTTCGGGCTCAGCGAGCGCAGCGAGATAGGCGCCGGCCCCTCTGGCAAAAGCTTCGGCGAAGACAATCACCAGCGGAAGCACGACAAAGATAGTCAGGAACAGAATCGTAAGTGCGATCAAGAAACGCCGAACCCAGTGCGGCTCGGCGCGAACATCGGTCGTCTTCACATCCACCGTATCAACCGTGTCGGCCATCGATGCCACCTTTAAGTGGCCGGAACGCGGGTTTGCGCCCAACGCTGAAGACGATTGATGACAAAGATGACAAGGAACGACACGACAAGCATGACCACGGCGATCGCGGTCGCGTCGGCGTATCGAAACTCGGATAGTCGAATGACGATCAGCAGCGGCGCGATCTCCGAGACGTTCGGCAGATTGCCGGCGATGAAGATCACCGAACCGTATTCGCCAACGGCGCGGGCAAAGGCGAGAGCAAAGCCTGTGAGGAGCGCCGGAAGCAGGCTCGGCAGGATCACGCGCCATACGGTTTGCCACCGGCTTGCGCCGAGACTCGCAGCTGCTTCTTCGATCTCCGGATCGAGATCGATCAGCACCGGCTGAACCGTGCGAATGACGAAGGGGATGCCGATGAACACCATCGCGACAAAGATGCCGAGCGGCGTGAAGGACACCTTGATGCCAAGCTGAGCAAGCGGCGCACCGAGCCAGCCGTTCTGCGCAAACAGCGTGGTCAGCGCAATACCGGCGACCGCGGTCGGCAGCGCGAAGGGAATATCGACGATAGCATCGAAGATGCGTCGGCCCGGAAAGCGATAACGCACCAGCGCCCACACCACGATGCTGCCCATCACTAGATTGACCAGTGCCGCACCGAACGCGAGGCCGAACGAGATTTTCAGCGCGTTCAGGGTTCGACGGCTACTGATGATTTCGAGAAACTGGGCAAGACTGAGTTCGGACGATTTAAGAAAAAGCCCCGCGAGCGGGATCAGGACAATGATCGACAGCCATGTCAGCGTCAGCCCCATGGTAAGGCCAAACCCCGGCAGCGTGTTCCGACGCCGTCCCGTCCCTCCCTTCACAGCAACCCTCTCCCTGCGTTGCGTCAATTTTTATAGATCTGATCGAATACGCCACCCTCGCTGAAGTGGGTCTTCTGCGCCTTGGTCCAGCCACCGAACACGTCATTGATCGTGAACAGTTCAACCTTGGGAAACACCTCGGCATATTTCCTGGCGACTTCCGGATCGGTCGGCCGATAGTAGTTGCGGCCGGCGATATCCTGCGCCTCCGGCGTATACCAATAGTTGAGATAGGCTTCGGCGACCGCACGGGTCCCCTTTTTATCCACCACCTTGTCCACGACGGCAATCGGCGGCTCGGCGAGAATGGAGACCGACGGCACGACAATCTCGAACTTGTCCTTGCCGAATTCCTTCAACGCCAGAAAGGCTTCGTTCTCCCAGGCGAGCAGGACATCCCCGACACCCCGCTCGACGAAGGTCACGGTCGAGCCGCGCGCGCCGGTATCGAGCACAGGGACGTTCTTGAAAATATCGCCGACGAATGTCCGCGCCTTGTCTTCAGAACCGTACGCCTTCAGCGCATACCCCCAGGCGGCGAGATAATTCCAGCGCGCACCGCCGGAGGTCTTGGGATTCGGAGTGATCACAGCAACGTCGGGTTTGACCAGATCAGCCCAATCCTTGACTTTCTTCGGGTTACCCTTGCGCACCAGGAATACGATGGTCGAGGTATAGGGCGACGAATTTCGATCGAGCCGCTTCTGCCAATCCGCCGATAGCAAGCCTTTCTCGGAAATGACGTCGATGTCATAGGCCAGCGCCAGGGTCACCACATCTGCCTGCAGACCGTCGATAACGGAGCGCGCCTGCTTGCCCGATCCGCCGTGCGACTGCTTGATCTCGACGATTTTGCCGGTTTCCTTTTGATAGGCGGCAATGAAGGACTTGTTGAAATCGGCGTACAATTCCCGCGTTGGATCATATGAGACGTTGAGAAGGGACACGTCGGCCGCAAAGGCTGGACTTACGACCAGCAGCGACAGAGCGGCAAGAAGCGTGCGGCGATGCATGACTGTCTCCACTTCTCCGGCAACAGAATTGTCATCCGGAACATGGGACAAAACTGTGGAATTGCAGCAGTCAAGTCAATGAAACCGCATTTCAATGTTTATCGCGTCGCAGCGGCAATTTGCTACGAAGTCTTGGTGGTATGGATGCCGCATTCCGTCTTGGCGCGGCCGCGCCAGCGACCGGCACGCGAATCTTCATCGGCAGTGGCGCGCGACGTGCACGGCATGCACCCGACCGAACGGAAGCCGGAAGCCACCAACGGATGCGCTGGCAGTTTCGCCAACGCATAGATCGCTTCGACGTCTTCGCGCGTCACATTGGCGAAGGGATTGAATTTCAGACGCGCGCCGTCATCCTCGACAACAGGAATGGTCGCGCGCGCGCCACCCTGAAAACGCTTGCGGCCGTTGATCCACGCCTTGAACGGCGACAGCGCACGCTTCAGCGGCTCGACCTTGCGGATGCGGCAGCAGGCGTCGGGATCGGCGAACCACAATTCGTTGTCGGGATCGTGCTGCGCCAGATCGTCCGCAAGCGGCTTGATCGACCGTACGTCGCGCAAGCCCAGCGTCGCGATCAACGTGTCGCGGTAGGCCAGCGTTTCCGCGAACAGCCAGCCGGTGTCGAGAAACACCACCGGAATCGCCGAATCGACGTCGGCCACCACCTTCAACAGGGCAGCGGATTCGGTACCGAACGACGACACCACCGCGAGTCGTTCGCGACTAACAGCCCGCAGCGCAGCCTCAACAATTTGAGCAGGCGACGCTTGCGCCAGCTCGCGATCCAGTCGCAACGCGGTGGCCGCGATGCTTGTCACATCTTCCGGCAAGACGGTCATTCGGCTGCCATCAACAGGTTGGGATGTTTGTGGGCCAGCGCGGAGGCGCGCCACGGCGCGGAATGCGCGACGACATCGCCGATGATAAGAATAGCAGGCCCGCCATCAACCTGCGTGGCCAACTCCGGCAGATCGTCGAGCACACCGACGGCGGCGCGCGAATCCGGCCGCGTCACCCGCGCGAACACGCCGACCGGCGTGAGCGGCGAGCGGCCGGCTTTGATCAGTCCGGCGCGCACCGCGGGCGCGGCGGTCATACCCATATAGACCACGACGGTCATCTCCAGATCGGTCAGCGCCGACCAATCGACATCGGCGGCATCGGCCGCCTTGTGTGCGGTGAGGAAGGTGACGCGCCGCGCTTCATGGCGATAGGTCAGCGGCACCTCGAACTCGGCGGCGGCGCCGAGCGCGGCGGTGATGCCGGGCACCACCGTATAGGACACCCCGGCATCGCGCAGCGCGCTGACCTCCTCTCCGCCACGCCCGAACACATAGCCATCGCCTCCCTTCAAGCGCACCGCGCGGCGGCCTTCGCGTGCGGCTTCTATCAGCAGGCGATTGACCGCGTCCTGTCCGATACCCGGCTTGCCGATCCTGCGGCCGACCGGCACCCGCGCCGCGTCGCGGCGGATGCGATCGAGAATTTCGGGCGAGACCAGTTCGTCGTAGAACACCACGTCGGCATCCTGCAACGCGCGCAACGCTTTCACCGTGAGCAGATCAGGATCGCCGGGTCCCGCGCCGACCAAGGTGACGTGACCTTCGACGCCGTTGCCTGTCGCGCCGGCAAACGCGGACGGATCGGCAATCGCACGCAACGCAACCTCCGCGTCGTCGCGACGTCCGGCCAACACCGCCGTACCGATGGGACCATCAACGACGCGCTCCCAGAAGCGACGGCGCGATGCGAATTCCGGCAGGCGCGCGTGGATCGCCTTGCGCCAACCGCTGATGAACGCCGCGAGATCGCCGATCCGCGACGGCAGCAACGCCTCGATGCGTTCACGCACCCGACGCGCCACCACCGGCGACGCGCCGCCGGTGCCGATCGCCACCACGACGTCGCCGCGATCGACGATCGCGGGGAAGATGAAGCTGGAATGCGCGAGATCATCCATCACATTGACGGGCACGCCCAACGCACGCGCGCGCCCCGCAATCTCAAGCCCGACCTCGCCGGCGCCGGCGCACAGCACCGCGATGACGCCGCCGAGATCGATCCGTGTCGGATCCTGCGTATCGAAGGTAATGCGGTCGGCCACGGCGGCATCCAGCCCGGCGAGATTGTGGTCGCCGTCGGTCGCGTGCCAGCGCACCTGCGCCTGCGCTGCCACTAAAATGCGCAGCTTGGCGCGCGCCAGTTCACCGCCGCCCACCAGCAGCACGGGACCGCGCCGCACGTCGAGAAACACCGGAAGCCACTTCATCACAAACTCCCAACCCAAGAACTTCAGGGTTGACTAGAATTATTTTCTGTATATTCCTCTAATGCAGGACGTAAACAGAAAAATTTTACTTCTAACGCGCCCCTGCAAAACAGAATTCCTTGCTAAGAATTTCAGGCGCCACGCATGCAACGTCCTTCTCCCGTTCCGGCGAGCCGGAAACCTCCGTCGTCCCCCACCGTCACCTCGAGCCATGCACAAGTCGCGCCAGACCCGGATGGCGGTCTGGCGAGCCCGTCGATGGATCGGCTCGATCAGCTGGAAGCGCAGAGCATCTACATTTTCCGCGAGGCCTTCGCGCGGCTGAAGAAGCTGGCGCTGCTGTGGTCGCTCGGCAAAGATTCCAACGTGATGATCTGGCTGGCGCGCAAGGCGTTCTTCGGCCGCGTGCCGTTCCCGGCGCTGCACGTCGACACCGGCAAGAAATTTCCGGAGATGTACGCATTTCGCGATCACTACGGCAAAGAGTGGCAGCTCGATCTGCGCATCGAGCCGTGCCCGCCGATCGACGCGGTCGATCCGACCTTGCCGCCGGCGGCGCGCTCTGCCGCGCGCAAGACCGAGGGCCTCAAGATGGCGCTCGCCAAATATGGCTTCGACGGTTTGATCGCCGGCATTCGCCGCGACGAGGAAGCGACGCGCGCCAAGGAGCGCGTGTTCTCGCCGCGCGGCCTGGAGGGCGGCTGGGACGTGCGCGATCAGCCGCCGGAGTTCTGGGATCACTTCAATGCCTCGCCGCCGCCCGGCGCTCACTTGCGCATTCATCCGATCCTGCATTGGACCGAGGCGGATATCTGGGCCTACACCCAGCGCGAGAACATCCCGATCATCCCGCTGTATCTTGCCAAGGACGGCAAGCGCTATCGCTCGCTGGGCGACGCGGACATCACCTTCCCGGTAGAATCCAACGCCTCGAACATCGCCGAAATTCTCGCTGAACTGGCCGCGACGAAAGTGCCGGAACGCTCCGGCCGCGCGCTGGATCACGAGACCGAAGACGCCTTCGAGCGGCTGCGCGTCGCCGGCTATCTCTAACTCTCACGACGTCGAGTCCCGCCATGAACATGATCGTCGCCCGCCCTGTTACTCCCGCCGCAACATCGTCGCGCCCGCTGGTGCGCATCGTCATCGTCGGCCATGTCGATCACGGCAAGTCGACCCTGATCGGCCGCCTGCTGCACGAAACCGGCAGCCTGCCGGACGGCAAGTTCGAAACGCTGAAGGCGGTCAGTGAACGGCGCGGCATGCCGTTCGAATGGTCGTTCCTGCTTGACTCGCTGCAAACCGAACGCGACCAGGGCATCACGATCGACACCACGCAGATCGGGTTCCGCACCCCGCACCGCGACGTGGTGCTGATTGACGCACCCGGTCATGCCGAATTTTTGCGCAACATGATCACCGGCGCGGCACAGGCCGACGCCGCGCTGCTGCTGATCGACGCGTTCGAAGGCGTGCGCGACCAGACCCGCCGCCACGGCTATCTCTTGCATCTGCTCGGCGTGAAGCAGGTCGCGGTGATCGTCAACAAGATGGACCGTGTCAGCTTCGACCAACAGCGCTTCCAGGCCATCAGCGACGAAATCTCGGCGCACCTCAACGGCCTCGGCCTCACGCCGACCGCGATCATCCCGATTTCCGCGCGCGAAGGCGACGGCGTCGGCGCGGCGTCGGAGCGGCTCGACTGGCACGACGGGCCGACCGTGATCGGCGCCATCGATCAATTCGAGCCGGCGCGCGCGCTGGAGCAACTGCCGCTGCGATTGCCGGTGCAGGCGATCTACAAGTTCGACGACCGCCGCATCGTCGCGGGCCGAATCGAGTCCGGCCATCTCAGGAGCGGTGACGAGATCGTCATCATGCCGGCCGGCAAGATCGCGAAAATCCGTTCCATCGAAAGCTGGCCCGCGACATCGCTGCGGCAGCGGCATCATGCCGGCCACGCTGTCGGCATCACGCTGGACCGCGAACTGTTTCTGGAGCGCGGCGACATCATCGGCCATGCCGACAGCGCGCCGCGCGCCACCAGGCGTCTTCGCGCGCGCATCTTCTGGCTGCACGACGAGCCGCTCGTGGCCGGTGCGGCCATTCTGGTGCGGCTCGGCACCAAGGAAAGCCGCGCCACCGTCGCCGCCATTGCAAAAGCCGTCGATCCCGGCGAGCTTTCACAAGATGCAAGCGCGGCGATCGCGCGCAATCACGTCGGCGAAATCGAGATCGCGCTGGCCCAGCCGATCGCGGCGGACGTTCACACCGACAATCCGCATACCGGCCGCCTCGTCATCGAAGTCAACGGCCGCATCGCCGGCGGCGGGCTGGTGATCGGCATCGATGCCGCGCAACGCGCCACGCCGATCGATATCGTGCCGGTGGAATCGGCGTTGCAGCCGGAGGAGCGCGCGGCGCGTTATCACCATCGCGGCGCGGTGCTGTGGTTCACCGGCCTGCCCGGCGCCGGCAAATCGACACTCGCGCGCGCGCTAGAGCGCCGCCTGTTCCAGAGCGGCGGCTCGCCGGTGCTGCTTGACGGCGACACGCTGCGCGCCGGCCTCAACGGCGATCTCGGCTTCTCCGCGAAAGATCGCAGCGAGAACATCCGCCGCCTCGCGGAAGTGGCAGTGCATCTCGCGCGCAACGGCCACATCGCCATCGTCGCGGCGGTCTCGCCATCAATGGAGGATCGCGCGGCGGCGCGGCGCATCGCCGGCGATCTGTTCCGCGAAATCTACATCGCGACGCCGGCCGAGGTCTGCGAGAGCCGCGACCCCAAGGGCCACTATGCCAAAGCCCGCGCCGGCAATCTCAGCGGCTTCACCGGCATCGGCAATGACTACGAGGCGCCGCACGCGAGCGAACTGACCATCGATACGTCACATCGCTCCATCGCAGACGCGACCGGCGATATCACGCGGATGCTGGCGCGCACCGGCGTGCTGATCGACACCATCGCCGACCTCGCGGCGTCTTGAAAGACAGACTCTAGGGACATTTTCAGTTTTAGCATCGTCATGGCCGGATTTATTCCGGCCATCCACGCCTTGATAATTCATCAGCAAGTGAAGCCGTGGATGGCCGGGACAAGCCCGGCCATGACGGAAACAAATTCATACTTATCGAGGGGCCTTCTCTTGAGGGGCGGTTTGGCGCTAAAAGAAGCGCTTAACCCGCCTCGGCACGGGCTTTTTGCGACGTTTCAACCCAAAAGGCCGCTTTTTGCCGCGTTTCTCGTGAGAAGATCCCATTATGAACCGTATCGACGCCCACGGATTGAAGATCGCCCCCGTCCTTCACGATTTCATCGCCAAGGAAGCCGCGCCTGGCACGGGTGTATCCGCCGACGCCTTCTGGGCGGGTTTGGCCGGTATCCTTCGCGATTTCGCACCGCGAAATCGCGAGTTGCTGGCGGTGCGCGATACACTGCAGGCGAAGATCGACGACTGGCATCGCGCCCACAAGGGCAAGGCGTTCGACATCAACGCCTATACCACCTTTCTCAAGGAGATCGGCTACCTGCAACCGGAGCCGGCCACCAAGGAAGTCGAGACCACCAATGTCGATGAGGAAATCGGCAAGATCTGCGGCCCGCAGCTGGTGGTGCCGCTAACCAACGCGCGCTACGCGCTCAACGCCGCCAACGCGCGCTGGGGTAGCCTGTACGATGCCTTCTACGGCACCGACGCCATCCCGCATGATCCGAGCGATACGGCCAAGGGCTACAGCAAGACGCGCGGCGATAAGGTGATCGCCAAGGCGAAGGCGTTCCTCGACGAGGCCGCGCCGCTCGCTTCCGGCAGCCATTCGGACGTTACCGGTTACAGTGTCGCGAACGGCGCGCTGGTGGCGAAGACCGCCAAGGGCAATGTCGCGCTGAAGAATCCGAAGCAGTTCGCCGGTTACCGCGGCGATGCCGCCAATCCCCAGGCGGTGCTGCTGGTGAATAACGGCCTACACATCGAAATCGTCATCGACCGCAACTCTCCGATCGGCAAGGACGATGCCGCCGGCGTCGCCGACGTGATCATGGAAGCCGCCGTCTCCACCATTCTCGACATGGAAGACTCGGTCGCGGCGGTAGACGCAGAAGACAAGGTGCTGGTTTATCGCAACACGCTCGGCCTGATGAAGGGCACGCTCGAAGACACCTTCGAGAAGGGCGGCAAGACCATGACGCGTGCGCTCAACGCCGACCGCGTCTACACCGCGCCCGACGGCCAAGAGCTGAAGCTGCACGGCCGCAGCCTGCTGCTGATGCGCAACGTCGGCCATCACATGTTCACCGACGCCGTGCTCGACGACAAGGGGCAGGAAATTCCGGAGGGCCTGCTCGATGCCGCCGTCTCCGGCCTGCTCGGCCTGCATGACCTCAAGGGCACTGGAAAGCTTCGCAACAGCCGCACCGGCTCGATCTACATCGTCAAGCCGAAGATGCACGGCCCCGACGAGGTGCAGCTGACCTGCGACGTGTTCGGCCGCGTCGAGCAGATGCTCGGCCTGCCCGCCAACACCATGAAGGTCGGCATCATGGACGAGGAACGCCGCACCACGGTGAACCTCAAGGCCTGCATCCAGAACGCGTCGCAGCGCATCATGTTCATCAACACCGGCTTCCTCGATCGCACCGGCGACGAGATCCACACTTCGATGGAAGCCGGCCCGATGATCCGCAAGAACGACATGAAGGCGCAGCCGTGGATCAAGGCCTATGAAGACTGGAACGTCGACATGGGCCTGATTGACGGCCTGCCCGGCCACGCCCAGATCGGCAAGGGGATGTGGGCCGCGCCCGACAAAATGGCCGACATGCTGGCGCAGAAGATCGGTCATCCGAAAGCCGGCGCCACCACGGCATGGGTGCCCTCGCCGACCGCCGCAACGCTGCACGCGCTGCATTATCATCAGGTCGACGTCCATGCGCGTCAGGCCGAATTGAAGAAGGGCGGCCAGCGCGCGAAGCTTGAAGACATCCTCACCATTCCGGTGTCGCAGTCGAACTGGGCGCCGGACGACGTGCGGCAGGAGATCGACAACAACTGCCAGGGCATTCTGGGTTACGTCGTGCGCTGGATCGATCAGGGCGTCGGCTGCTCCAAGGTGCCGGACATTCATGACGTCGGCCTGATGGAAGACCGCGCGACTTTGCGCATCTCCAGCCAGCATCTCGCCAATTGGCTGCACCACGGCGTCGTCACCCGCGATCAGGTGATGGATTCGCTCAAGCGCATGGCCGTAGTGGTCGACAAACAGAACGCGGGCGACGCGCTCTACAAGCCGATGGCACCCACCTTCGACGGCGTCGCCTTCCAGGCCGCCTGCGATCTGGTGTTCAAGGGCCGCGAGCAGCCGAACGGCTACACCGAGTACATCCTCACCGCGCGTCGGCGGGAAGCCAAGGTGGCGGGCTGATCCGCACTTTGCGCTCCGTCACAAATCAAAGCCCCGGCTCACGCCGGGGCTTTTTTTGTTGTCACCCTCTCCTCCGTCATGGCCAGATTTATTCCGGCCATCCACCAATTATCACGCGAAACCGCTCAAGAACGTCGATGCCCGGGACAAAGCCCGGGCATGACGATCTCTTGCCAACCTGTCGTTCGTCATTGCGAATGGTAACTAAAACACCGCGAGATACTTCAGCAGCGACACGATGCCGATGATGATGACGACGACGCGCGCGATCTGCTTGGCGCGACCGTCGATCGGCAGCATGTTGATGAGATAGAGCACAAGAATAACGACCAGAAACGTAATCAGGATACCGATCAGCATGAAAGCCCCTTAAGGATAAATAAGCTGGTTCGAACCATCGCCCGTCGAACTTCCGGTCAACGCGCATCGCCGCGGCAAGTTCCCTTCTCTGGAACTCGACGGGTCAGGTTCGTAAACGACTGTCGAGACTGTTCTGTCTCGTGCTGTTATTCAGACGCCATGATCGGCGCCCGTGCGAAGCGAGCGGCCACTGCCGGCGATGCCGGCGAGAAATTCACCACCGCCCCGTGGCGATCTTTGCGGCCGGCGACCAGAAGCTCTTCTTCACCCGCGACGATATCGCCTTTGCGCAAAGTGGGATCATCTTTCACGTCGATCTTGGCGAGGCCGAACGTGTCCTTGCCATTGCAGGTGCAGCCGGAGACGATTTCGCTTCGATAACGAAAAGCGTTGGGCAAAGACGTGTAGCTCTTGCCATTCTCCCCGGCGGCATGATCGATGCTTGATCCATAGAACACTTTCGTTTCGCTCGCGGGACACAGCTCATTGCATGAGGTCGCACGGCTCTGCCCTTCCGGGGTGGCGAGAGGGAAGTAGCGACCGTCGCAGGTCCGCACACAAAACGCCTGCCGACTGCCGGCGGAAGCTGAGCGGGGGCGCGGTGATTGCCGGGCGCCGTCGTCACCCCGGCCGAAAGGGAATGGAAACGCCGACTGCGGCGGCGGGGGCGGTTGACCAATCATGCCGCCAAACAGCGCGGAGAAAAAATCGTTAGCTCGGGCCGGTGCCGCACCGGCCGCCATCGTAATAATCCCGACGGCGACAAGCACAGGACGGACCATCGATCGTTCACTCGCCTTGGCCATGTCGTGCTCCAACGCTGATAGCCGGGACCGGTATTCGAGCCATCGTACGGTGAGACAACGCACGGTCGCCCGAAGTTCACGTCGTGGCGCGAACTGTCAGCCAACGTCATTCGGGATCATCGGTTCCGACGACCCATGAGCGGCAGGTGTTTGCTGCGGTGCAAGAGCGGGAACTTTCCTCCTCCATCCGAATTGGCGGAGCGGGCTGGAGCCATTGCAGGCGCCGCCGCTTGTGTACGAGGGGTCTTTCAATGTCACTCGGCGCCATTTTGATCATTTTGCTGATCCTGATCCTTTTGGGCGTAATCCCAAGCTGGGGTTACAGCAGGGGCTGGGGCTATGGCCCCTCGGGGATCGTCGGCACGATCCTGGTGATCGTACTGGTCCTTGTGCTGCTGGGCCGCATCTGACGAAGGCGCGCACGGTGCGAACCCGCCCGTCATATCGAATGATGCCGCACCTGCCTTCGCGAAGGCGCCGATGGAACTTTCGATATCGGTCCCGCATTATTGATCGAAGTTTTGCATCCTAAGGAGCGACGAATGGCAATTGGCGATGCCGACAGAGGCATGTCTGAGCGTTTCGAGAAGGATATCGCATCGGTGAAAAACGACATCACGGTGCTGGCGGATCGGATTACTCAAGCCCTGAACGCGTTTTCCGGGAAGGCAACCAAACAGGCGCGCCACGGCTATCGGCAGGCCCGCCGCAATGTCGATGCCGCCCTTGCAGATGTTCAGGAGCGCGGGAGTGCGGCGATGGAAGCCGCCCAGGATGCCGCCTCCTCCATCGAGGAAACGCTCGAGGATGCCATTCACGAACGCCCGATTGCGGCGGTTGCGCTTGCTGTCGGCCTCGGCTTCCTGATCGGCATCACATGGCGCCGCTGAGTGGCCGTAGCAGATTTGTAAGGGCCACGTAGAAGGCACCTCAAGCAGAACCGGCCGTGTCTCGCGTCGCGGCCGGTTAATTGCGTAAGCGGGATCGGGGCTGGTTGATGTTTCAACGATGGATTGAAGACTTCAAGGCGAGCACCGCAGCGACATTGCGGCTGTCGTCGCTAGTCGCAGTTGCGGCGATCGCGCTGGCGATCGCTGTGGCTTTTTTGTGTGCCGCAGGCTTCGTTTACGTCTATCAGGAATACGGCGCGATCAGCGCCTGCCTGGCGGGAGCGGCGCTGTTCTTCGTGGTGATGCTGATCGTGCTGGGCATTTACAGCGAGCAGAAACGACGCGCTGAGCTGCGACGGAAAGAAGCCGCGAAGCGCGCCTCTCCGAATATTCTGGCCGATCCGATGATGCTCGCAACCGGTCTGCAATTGGCACGGGCCGTGGGCATCAAGCGGCTGCTGCCGGTCCTCGTGATAGGCGGTGTCGCACTCGGATTGATGGCGGCCACCCGGCGCAATGCCGCGCCGGATGACACTGAGGACGCCTGAGTCGATCTTGTACGCTCAGACGCGCAGCGTATCACCGCCCTTGAGATGCAAAATCTCGCGCGCCTCATCCGGTGACGCGACCTCAAGTCCCAGCCCTTCGATGATCTTGCGCACCGCGCGGACCTGCTCGGCATTCGATTCAGCCAAACGCCCCGGCCCGCCCCACAGCGAGTCCTCGAGGCCGACGCGGACGTTGCCGCCCATCGCCGCCGCCATCGCCGCGATCGGCAATTGATTGCGGCCGGCGCCGAGCACCGACCAGCGATACTTATCGCCGAACAGCCGGTCCGCGGTGCGCTTCATGTGCAGCACTTCATCGGGATGCGCGCCGATGCCGCCTTGCAGGCCGAACACCGTCTGCACGAACAGCGGCGGCTTCACCAGGCCTTCCATCAGAAAGTAATTGAGGTTGTGCAGATGCGCGGTGTCGTAGCATTCGAACTCGAAGCGCGTGCCGGATTCCGACAGCGTGCGGAGCACGAATTCGATGTCCTTGAAGGTGTTGCGGAACACGATGTCCTTGTTCTCGAGGTGCTTGCGCTCCCAGTCGTGCTTGAAATCCTTGAAGCGGTTGAGCATCCCGAACAGGCCGAAATTCATCGAGCCCATGTTGAGCGAGGCGACCTCCGGCTGATACACCGCCGCCGGCCGCACGCGCTCTTCCACCATCATGGTGGGCGATCCGCCGGTGGTGAGGTTCACCACGCAATTCGAGCGCTGCTTGATGATTTTCAGGAACGGCGCGAAGGCTTCCGGCGATTGATCCGGCTGGCCCGTCTCCGGATTGCGCGCGTGCAGATGCACGATGGCGGCGCCCGCTTCCGCCGCGCCGATGGCGGCATCGGCGATCTCCTGCGGCGTCACCGGCAGGGCCTTCGACATCGACGGCGTGTGGATGGCGCCGGTGACGGCGCAGGTGATGATGACTTTACGGCTCATGACAGGCTTCCTTGCTTGATCGAAATGGAATGGACCGCGCTCACGCTTCGCTCGCGGCTTGTTTCTGCTTGTGCGCGGCTAAAGCCGCAAGACGTTCGTTGCGCCGTCGCGTCAGCGATGCGAGGCGCTCGGGCGTCGCCTGATGCGGCCATGCCGCGATCACCTGATCGACATTCGGGCTCTCATAGACCGAAGGTCCGGCCGCGCCCTTCGCCAACTCCTTGTAGAAGCCGGTATAGCGCGCGCAGTAATCGGCGATGCCGCCCGGCGCGTTGAGTTCGATGGTTTCCATCGGGCCCAAGAACGACCAGCGCAGGCCGAGGCCGTTCTTCACGGTATGATCGAGATCCTCCGCCGAGACATAGCCCTCGCCGACCAGACGAAACGCTTCCGCCAGCAGCGCGCCCTGCAAACGATTCAACACGAAGCCGTTGATCTCGCGATTGACCGTCACCGGCACCTGACCGATGGCGAGATAAATTTCGCGCGCCCGGGCGACGGTGTCGGGCGAGGTCCACGGCGCGCCGCAGAGTTCGACCAGCGGCACCAGATGCGGCGGATTGACCGGATGGCCGACAAGGCAGCGCGCGCGACCCGGCAGGTTTTCCGTAAAACGCGAGGCGACGATGGCGGAGGTGGACGACGCAAGGATCGCGCCCGGCGGTGCGAGACGATCGAGTTCCTTGAAAATCGCGATCTTGTCGTCGATCTTCTCGGGGCCGTTCTCCTGCACGAAGGTCACGCCGGCGACGGCGTCCGCAAGGTCGCGCGCCACCGTGAGCCGCTGCGCCGCGCCCTCGGGGTCGTCGCACAGCCCGTGCCGCGCCAGCCCGCGCAACTCATCGGCGATGCGCTGCGGTGCGGCTTCGAGTGTCGGCGCGTGCGGATCGGTCAGCCGCACCTGCCATCCGGCACGCGCGAAAATCGCGGCCCACGCGCAGCCGATCAGACCCGTTCCGACGATGGCGACAGTTTTCGGCTCCAACATCTCAACAGTCATCCTGCATAGATTGTATGCGATATACTACAAGCCTCTCACCGTCATGCCCGGGCTTGTCCCGGGCATCCACGTCCTTGCATCAACTAACGAGCAGAGAGACGTGGATGGCCGGGACATAGGCGAGCGAAGCGACGCCGTTCTTCGAACGGCTTTGCCCGGCCATGACGAAGGTGAGGAGGTCATGGCGAATATCCTTGATGCGATTCCGTGAAACCAGGAATACTTTTGTCTTGCCCATTTCACAGCCACAATACCTTGCGGCGCAGGTCGAGGTCGTCGCGCAGCGCGCGCGACGGCCCCTGATGAATCACCCGGCCGCGCTCCAGGGCGACGGTGGTATCCGACAAGGCCAGCGCAAGATCGAGATGATGGTCGACGATAATGATCGCGACTTCCTTGCGCAACCGGTCGAAGGTTTCGAACAATTGTTCGACCACCGCCGGCGCGAGTCCCTCGAACGGCTCGTCGAGCAATAGCACGCGGACGTCGCCGGAGAGCGCGCGCGCCACCGCCACCATCTGCTGCTCGCCGCCGGAGAGATAGTCCGCCGGGCTGTCGAGCCGCTCGCGGATGCGCGGAAAATAGTCGTAGATGCGCTCGCGGGTCCAGTGAATGCCGTGGCCGGTCTGGCGCTTGAGGCCGCCGAGTTCGAGATTTTGCGCGACGCTCATGCCGGCGAACAGCCCGCGCCCCTGCGGCACGTAGCCGATACCGAGCCGCGCGCATTCGGCGGAAGGACGGCCCGCCAACTCATGCCCCGCCAGCTTGATCGACCCGTTCGTCGCCGGCGCGATGCCGATCAGCGTTTTCAAGAGCGTCGATTTGCCAGCGCCGTTGCGGCCGAGCAGCGCGATGATCTCGTTGTGATGCAACGTGAAGCCGACGTCGTTGAGGATGTGGCTCTTGCCATAGAACGTATCGACATTCGAGACTTCCAACAGCGGCTCGGGCGTCGCCGCCGCCTCGCGCGGTTTCGCCGCCACCGCCGCCGCGCCCGACCCGATATAGACCTCCTGCACCTTGGCGCTGCCGCGCGCATCTTCCACCGTGCCGTCGAGCAGCACGCGGCCTTCGTTCATCACGGTGACACGGTCGGCCAGTTGAAACACGCGGTCGATGTCGTGCTCGACCAGGAGCACCGGCAGGTCGATCGAGATGCGCTTAATGATGGCGCCGATGCGTTCGCGCTCGGCGGCGGCGAGGCCCGCCAGCGGCTCGTCGAGCAGCAGCACGCGCGGCGCGGTGGCGAGCGCGACGCCCATGTCCAGCAGCCGTTGCCCGCCGTAGGACAATGCTCCGGCCTCCGCGCGCTCGATGCCGGCGAGGCCGAGATAGCGGATCACCGCGTCGGTCTCGCGATTGATGTCCGCAATCGACAGCGCATTTGTCCACGGATCGAAGCGGCGCGGATGGCGGCCCTGCACCGCGAGGCGAATGTTCTCGCCGACGCTCAGCGCCGGAAACAAATTGGTGATCTGGAACGAGCGACCGATGCCGGCGCTGGCGATCGCTTCCGGCGTGCGGCCCGCGATCGGCTTGCCCAGCAAGGTCACCGCGCCGGAATCCGGCGCGAACATGCCGGAGAGCAAATTGAACGCCGACGTCTTGCCGGCGCCGTTCGGCCCGATCAGCGCGTGCAAGGTGCGGTCCGCGACCGCGATATCGACGCCTTGCACTGCCTTGATGCCGCCGAAGCTTTTCACAATACTGTCGGCGGCCAGCACCGCGCCATCGACATGCGCGGTCGGGCGCAGGAAGTCCGGTAGCGGCAGCGCCTCGATCTTGCGCGCCGACATCGCGGCGTCTTCCACGACCTTCTTGCGGAACGGCGCGGTGGCGCGCTCCCATACGCCGACGAGACCGGTGGGCGAGAACACCACGAAAGCGACGAAGATCAGCCCGAGCCAGAACAGCCAGTTCTCGGTGTAGATCGAGAGAAACTCGCGAAACAGCACGTAGAACAGCGCGCCGATGGCCGGACCGATGAAGCTGCGCATGCCGCCGATCACCACCATCGCCAGCAACTCGCCGGAGAAGGCGACGTTGATCGGATCGGCCGAGGTCATGCGGTTCTTGTAGAGCAGCAGGATTCCGGCGAGCCCGGTGATCGAGGCCGACAGCACGAAGGCCGCGAGCTTGTACTGATTCACCGGATAGCCGAGAAAGCGCGCGCGCTGCTCGTTCTCGCGGATCGCCACCAGCACCGAACCGACGGTGGAGTTGTGGAAACGCCACAGCACGATCAGCACGACGAAGGCGATCGCCGCCACCAGCCAGTAGTAATTGGTGGAGGATTCGAAATCGATGCCGAACCATGTCGGCCGCGTGATGCCGCCGAGCCCGTTCTCGCCGCCTGTGACCTCGGTCCAGCGAAACGCGACGACGTAAAGCATCGCCGCCAGCGCCAAGGTCAGCAGCGCGAAATAGACGCCGCGCCGGCGCAGGAACAGATAGCCGAACGGTGCCGCGATCAGCGCCACGACGACGACGCCGCCGATCACCGGACCGACGAACGACCCCGGCATCAGGTCGCGCTGAAGCATCGCCGCCGCATAGGCCGCGAGCCCGAACCAGGCGCCGTGGCCGAAGGAGACGAGACCGGTGGTGCCGACGAGAATGTTGAGCGCCATGCAGGCCATGGCGAACACCACCACTTCGGTGGCGGACGTCATGGTGAGGCCGAGCGCCAGCAGCACCGGCGGCAACACGATGAGGCTGACGAAAGCGGCGATCAGCGGCGCGGGAAACAACTGTCGCATGATCTATTGCTCCAGCCGCGTCATGCGTTCGCCGAACAAGCCGCGCGGCCGGAACAGCAACACCAGCAGCATCAGGAAATAGATCGCGGCGGTGGAGGCCGCCGAATAGCCGATGCCGACCATAATGCCCTTCACCAGCCCGACCAGCAGCGCCGCCACCACGACGCCCCAGAACGAGCCCAGCCCGCCGATCACCACCACGACGAAGGCCGGCGTGATGATCTCGTTGCCCATCGCCGGGTGCACCGCGTAGATCGGCGCCAGCAGCACGCCGGCGAGGCCCGCGAGCCCGATGCCGAGCGCGGCCACCGCCGCCATGTATGGCTGCAACGAAATGCCGAGCGCGCCGACCATGTCGGGGTTCTGCACGCCGGCGCGCACCACGCGGCCGAACGGCGTTTTCTGCAACAGAAACCAGAGCCCGGCGACGCAGGCGACCGCGATGCCGATCAGCACCACGCGATAGAACGAATAGATGAAGCTGCCGATCACCACCTGTCCGCGCAACGCCTGCGGGATCGAATACGACAACGGCGGCGCACCGAAAATCATGCGCAGCGCCTGCTCCGCCACCATCGCAAGACCGAAGGTGAGCAGCAGCGACAGGATCGGATCGGAGCGATAGAAGCGGCGAAACAATGTGCGTTCGATGACGATGCCGAGGAGCGCCACCAACACCGGCGACAGCACCAGCGCGCCACCGAAACCAAGATAGGGCGAGATCACCAGCGTCAGATACGCGCCGATGGCGAAGAACGCGCCGTGCGCGAGGTTGACGATGCCGCCGAGCGAGAAGATCAGCGACAGCCCAAGCGCGATCAGCAGATAGTAGACGCCGTCGAGCACTCCGTTGAGGATCTGCTGCATCAGAAGCATGGACACGGCGAAGTCCTCGACTGCGGCGGGATGACAAACGCGCCGGAGCGGCACGCAAAGGAGGAATGACGGCCGGATGGGTCAGCATCCGGCCGCAGTCATGTCCCGATCAGGCCGGGAATGTGCAGCTGTTTTCTTCCTTGGTCGCTGCAATCACTTCGAGACTCTCATCCGGGCCCGGCACCGGCGCGCCCGAGGTGAAGATGTCCCACTGGTTCTTGATCTGGTCGGCGGGCAGCGCCGTCACCGTATACATCTCGTGCATGAGCTGGTGATCGGAGGCGCGGAAGTAGCCTTCGCGCGTCTTCAAGAGATCGAACTTCGCGCCCTTCTCGAAATGCTCGATGATCTTCGGCGATTCCAGCGACTTCAGATCGTTGATGGTCTGCGCCACGATCTTCATGGCGATGTAATCGCCCCAGGCCTGGTTCTCCGGCGGCTTATTGTATTTCTTGGTGAAGGCGCCGACGAAAGCCTTGGTGCCCCCGGTGTCGATCATGTGATGCCACACCACCGGCCAGGTGCCGACGAAGTTGCCCTTGCCCGCCGCCCACGCCAGCGCGGTGTCGAAGCCGAAACCGCCGACCGGGAATTTCAGGCCGAACTCGGCATACTGCTTGAGGAAGTTGGTGATCTGGTTGCCGGCGAGGTTGATCACCACGAGGTCCGGCTTGGCGTCGCGGATTTTCAGCAGATAGGACGAGAAGTCGGCAGCGTCGGTCGGCACCAGATCGTCGCCGGCGAAATCGCCGCCGTTGGCCTGCATGAAACGCTTCGACACTTTCAGGAGGTCGTGGCCGAAGGCGTAGTCCGCCGTCAGCGAGTACCACTTCTTGCCCTTCACCAGCCCGTCGCGCAGGAAGGCGCGGCCCGCCGTCTTCACATACATCGAGTTCTGCGACTCGACGTGGAACATGTAGCGCTTGCAGTCGGAGCCGCGCAGCGCATCCGAGTTGCCGCCGGTGTTGATGAACAGCGTCTTGTTGCGCTGGGCGACCTGCGCGATGGTGAGGCACGACGCGGACGAAATCTCGCCGATGATGCAGGCGACCTTGTCGCGCTCGATCATGCGCTCGGCCTTGGTGGAGGCGGTCTGCGGATTGACCGAGTCTTCCTTGAGCAGCTCGATCTTGCGGCCCATCACGCCACCCTTGGCGTTGATCTCCTCGACCGCGAGGTCGATGGCCATCACGCCGTATTCGCCGAGCGGCCCGAGGAAGCCGGTGCGCGGCGTCAAATGGCCGATGCGAATGACGTCGGACGATTGCGCCAGCAGCACCGACGGCGCGGCGACGGTGGACGCCAGCGCCAGCCCGCCAGCCGATTGCAACAGGCGGCGGCGCGTGAACTGCGGATTGTCAGCCATGAATGTTCCCTTCCCTGTCGTGGCCGCGCATCGGCGGCATCCTCATCCCGCGGCGTGCACCATTCTCGGGTGAGGTGCTTCTTGCCGTGATCTGTGATCACGGTTAGACTGACAAAAGTTGCCTTGCTTGTCGAGTCCCGTTCTCGCTATGCGCCCATAACTCTTCGAGCGAAACTCTTCGAGCGAAGCGGAAAGCGGCCGCGTTGACCGCTACATTGAACGCAACGGATTTTGATTGGAGACAACGCCTTGAACATGCCGGCAGCGCTGGTGCTGGAGGAGCCGCTGGAGCGGCTGACGCTCGGCGAGCAGGCCTACGCGCGACTGGCCGATCTGTTGATCTCAGGCCGCCTCGCCCCGGGCGAAAAGCTGTCGCTGCGCGGTTCAGCTGAAATCCTGGGCGTCTCCATCATGCCGGTGCGCGCGGCGGTGTCGCGCCTCGTCGCCGACAGGGCGCTGGAAGTCGCGCCGAACCGCGCCATCCGCGTGCCGGTGATGTCGGCGGCGCAGTTTCGCGACATTACCGCCACCCGCATCGCCATCGAGGGCCATGCCGCCGCGCTCGCCGCCGAACATCGCACCGAGGATGACCTGCCGGCGATTGCCGCGGCGGAAGAAGCGATGCGCGCCGAGAGCCTGTCGGACACGCCGGACCTGCCACTCGCTGTCGAGGCCAACAAGCAATTTCACTTCGCGGTCTATCAGGCGGCTAAATCGCCGACGCTCACCGGCATCATTCGGGCGCTGTGGCTCAAAGTCGGCCCCGTCATCAATCTCGACCTGCGCGAAAATCCCGAACGCATCCACACCGGCGGCGCGGTGCGCTTTCATGCCGAGGTACTGGACGCGATCAGGCGGCGCGATCCCGAGAAAGCCCGCGCGGCGCTGGCTTCCGATATCCAGGGCGCTTCCGATTTCATTCTGTCGCGCTACAACCTGCCGGACTGAAGCGAGGTGAATTGAGATTGAGCCGTCACCCTGAGGTGCGAGCGAAGCGAGCCTCGAAGGGCGACGGCGACACCCTTCAGGCTCCACGCGTTCCGCGTGTCGCGCCTCAGGATGATGCGCCGCAGCATCGCTGAAATCATCACATCGGAGTCATCATGGATCTCGACATCAAGGGTTTGCGCGTTCTCGTCACCGCTGGCGCCAACGGCATCGGCCTTGCCATTGCGCAGGCCTTTGCCCGCGAGGGCGCGCGCGTGCATGTCTGCGACATCGATGACGCCGGGCTCGAGGCGCTGCGCAAGAGCGATCCCGCGATCTCGATCAGCCGTTGCGACGTCGCGGATCGCACGGCGGTGGCGGCGTTGTTCGAGGAGGCCAAGCGCGCGCTCGGCGGCCTCGACGTGCTGGTGAACAATGCCGGTATCGCCGGCCCCACCGCCAAGGTCGACGAGATGCACCCGGAGGATTGGGACCGCTGCCTCGCCATCTGCCTCACCGGGCAATTCAACTGCGCGCGGCTGGCGGTGCCGCTGCTGCGGCAGAGCAGGAACGCCTCCATCGTCAACATCTCATCGGCGGCGGGGCGGCTCGGCTTCGCCATGCGCAGCCCCTATGCGGCGGCGAAATGGGGCGTGATCGGCTTCACCAAGTCGCTGTCGATCGAACTGGGCCCGGACAACATCCGCGTCAACGCGATTTTGCCGGGCCTCGTCGCCGGCGATCGCCAGCGCCGCGTGCTGGAAGCCAAAGCGCAGCAGCGTGGCCTCTCCTACGCCGAGATGGAGAAGATCGCGTTCTCGTATACGTCGATCAAGGATTACGTGACGCCCGAGCAGATTGCCGACCAAATCGTGTTTATGTGCAGCCCGCGCGGCAAGACCATTTCCGGACAGGCGATTTCGATCTGCGGCGATACCCAGATGCTGGGATGATGGAAGAACGTGAGAGGGCAAATGTCATGGCCGAAGCAAGCCGGCCATGACGACTTCGATTGATGGCCGCGACGCGCGCAAGGCATCACGAAAATGAACTCACACCCGCTCAATGATGATGGCCGGTGCCATGCCGCCGGCAGCACACATCGTCACCAGGCCGCGCTTGAGGTCGCGCCGCTCCAGTTCGTCGAGCACCGTGCCGATCAGAATCGAACCGGTGGCGCCGATCGGGTGGCCGAGCGCGATGGAGCCGCCGTTAACGTTGACCTTATCGCGATCGAGCTTGAGGTCGCGGATATATTTTTCCGCGACGACCGCGAACGCCTCATTGATCTCGAACAGGTCGATATCATCGAGGGTCAATCCCGCCTTGGCCAGCACCTTGCGGGTGGCGGGGACCGGCGCGTTCAGCATCAAGGTCGGCGAGTCGCCCATATTGGCCATCGCGACCACACGTGCGCGCGGCTTGAGGCCATGCTTCTTCGCATAGTCGGGCGAGGCCAGCAACAGTGCCGCGGCGCCGTCCACTACTCCGGACGAATTGCCGGCGTGGTGGATGAACTCGATCTCCAGATCCGGATACTTGGCCAGGATGAGCTGGCGATAGGTGGTTCCGTTGTCGTCGAGCGGATAGTCGGCGAGCGCCGGGAAGGCGGGCTTAAGGCCGGACAGCGCCTCCATGGTCGTCTGCGGCCGCGGATATTCCTCATGGTCGAGGGCAAGCGTGCCGTCCTCGCGATAAACCGGCACCAGACTCCTGTCGAAGCGTTTGTCGGCGATCGCCTCGGCCGCGCGCTGCTGGCTCATCAGCGCCAATTCATCGACATCGCGGCGCGAAATGCCTTCCAAGGTCGCGATCGCATCGGCACAGACGCCCTGATGCGACTGCGGATGCTTGGCCCGCAAGCGCAGATTGCCAGAGTCCATCATCAGCGGCCCTTCGCCGCGCCGTCCATCCATCGACATCATCTCGGTGCCGCCCGCGATGACGAGATCTTCAGCACCCGACATGATTTGGGCAGCCGCCATATTGACCGAGGTAATGCCGGAGCCGCAGAAGCGATCGAGCGTCACACCGCTGGCGCGCATGTCGTAGCCGGCATCCAGCGCCGCCATGCGACCGAGGTCGCCGCTCTGCTGGCCGCGCTGCGAGCTGGTTCCCCAGATGATATCGTCGACATCCGCCGTATTGATGCCGGTGCGCTCCGCCAGCGCCTTCAGCACGGTCGCACCAAGCTGCTGTGGATGAATGCCCGCGAGTGCGCCCTTGCCGGCCTTACCGATGCCTCGCGGCGTTCTGCAGGCATCGATAATCAGCGCTTCACCCATTTCTTGCTCCTGAATTGATCACGAATCCCGTCGCGCGGAATGCCATTCCGCGCGCGCTCAATCAACAGCGTAAACCGCTTTCCGCCACGGGAGCAATCGCCGAATACGGCACATCACCGACGCGGGATGCCGCCTAGCGACCTGAGGCAAAAGGCCTAACGACCGGCGGGGGCACTGCCGCCCCCTTGAAGGGCGGCACGCGGCCGGCGCCCGGTAAGCGCCGCGACACAATGAGAGGGGCGATGAGAGAAATGGTCCGCTCGCCCGGGATGGCCGAGGCGTTGCTCCGCGTTCTGCCCAGCGCGAGGAAGGACAGAGCGGCCGCAACGCATCCGCCGCTCCGGACGCCCGTCGCTTTACGCGTTAGCCGGCAACGCGCAGTTCACCATCCATTGCGTGCCGAACTTGTCGGTACACATGCCGAAGAAGCGCGCGAAGAAGGTCGGACCGGCCGGCATCGGCACGGCACCACCTTCGGACAGCGCCTTAAAGATGCGCTCGGCTTCCGCCGCATCGTCGTAGTTCAGGCAGACCGCGGAGCCCTGCTGCTTCTGGAAATGCTCGCGCGGCGAGTCGCTCGCCATCAGGCTGAAATCGCCGATCCGCATGAAGGCGTGCATGATCTTGCCTTTCATGCTGTCGCCCATTGCGCACTGCGCCTCGGTCGGTGCCTCCTCGGTACGCATCATCGCTTCGATCTTGCCGCCGAGCGTCTTTTCATAAAACTTGAATGCTTCTTCGCAGTTGCCGTCGAAGAACAGATAAGGGTTGAGCATCATGGGCCTTCTCCTGGGTTGACGTCTGGAAGCCGCTGGCGTCGCCGCGCTTCAACACCCGCGCGGTGACCACAGTATGACGGTCATGTGATCAGTCGGGCGATCGAAACGGGATCAACGCGCGCAGCCTTGCATCGCGCAAATACAGTCCGCCCCAAGCCATCATGCCGAGGTAAAGTCCGAACAGCAGGTGGGTGAACAGCGGATTGCCGATGCGCAGATGTGTCGCCATCGCGCCGCCAAGATAACCCGTCAACAGGATCGCGCCGAGGATGGATGTGCGTGGGATCGCGTAGAGGATCGTACACAATAGCGTCAGGACACCCAGCAACCGGGCCTGATCGACGCTGCCGCTATAGCCAAGCTCGATCATGGTGTCGGTGACGACCTGCAGCGGGACCAGCTTGATTGTACCGTCAAACACCAGAAACGCGATCAACAGCCCGCTGAGAATACGCCCGATCCAGACCGAGGCGGTCGAGGCCGGGGCGGCACGATCGACGATCGACATGATTTGAACTCCTGCGAATTGACCGGCTTGAATTACCTCCAAGGACGATACGGCATGGTCGATTCCGACATCCGGTCGAAAAATTCTGGAAGGTGTCGTGGCCGGCTGGTGCCGGGCATGAGGGAATTTAAGTCACCTGACGCTCACCTGCACGGCTCTCCGCCTTCAACCGGTCGATATGCATGCGGATGTGGGCCGCTTCCGCCGTGGTGCCGGCGAGCGCAATGGCTTGGTCGAAGGCGCACCGCGCCTCGTCGCAGCGGCCGAGTTGCAGCAGCAGCGCGCCGCGCACGCCATGGAAATTGAAATAGCCGGAAAGCCGCTTGGCCAGCGGCTCGATCAGGTCGAGCGCAGCTTGCGGCCCCTGCACTTTCGATACCGCCACGGCGCGGTTCAGCGTCACCACCGGCGACGGCTGTTGCATCTCCAGAGTGCGGTAGAGCAGTTCGATCTGGGTCCAATCGGTCTCGCTCGGATGCGCCGCACTGGAATGCAGCGCCGCGATCGCCGCCTGCACTTGATACGGCCCCGAGCTTTGATGCCGCATCGCCTTGTCGATCAGCGCTATGCCCTCCGCGATCATCGGCTTGTTCCAGCGGGACCGATCCTGATCATCGAGCAGCACGATGCCGCCGTCGGCGTCGTAACGTGCGCCAGCGCGGGCGTTCTGCAACAACAGCAGCGACAACAGCCCCATGATTTCCGGCTCGCTCGGAAACAGCCGCAGCAGCAGTCGCGCGAGACGTATCGCTTCATCGCATAGCGGCGCGCGCTCGGCGATCGAGTCCCCGCTCGCCGAATAGCCTTCGTTGAAGACGAGATAGATCATGGCCGCCACCGCGGCGAGACGCTCGCTACGCTCCACCGCGCCCGGCGTCTCGAACGGCACATCCGCCTTCGCCACCGCCGCTTTCGCGCGCGTAATGCGCTGCTCCATCGCCGCTTCGCTGACGAGAAAGGCGCGCGCGATCTGCTTCACCGTGAGACCGGAGACGATGCGCAGCGCTAAGGCGATCTGCTGGGTCGCTGGCAGTTGCGGATGGCAGCAGATGAACAGCAGCCGCAAAATGTCGTCGCGATAATGCGAGCCGTCGAGCCGCTCGGCAATCTCGCCTTCGGCATCCTCGGTATCGGAGATGGCGTCTTCCGGCGGCAGCTCCGCGAGCTTGTTGCGGCGGCGCGTATCATCGATGCCGGAATTGCGCCCGACCATGATCAACCATGCGGTGGCATCGCGCGGCGGGCCGTTCTGCGGCCAGGTTTTCAGCGCGCGCAGGCAGGCGTTCTGATAGGCCTCCTCGGCGAGATCGAGATCGCGGAAATAACGCAGCAGCGCGCCGACCGCCTGCGGCCGCGCCGATATCAGCGCGGCATCGATCCAGGCGAGATCGGACGCGATGTTGCTCACGATGCGATGCTCCCGGGACGGAACACGCCGACAGGGCGGATTTCATAAGAGCCACCAGGATTGGCGCGGCCGAGATCGCGCGCGACCTCCAGTGCGTCATCGAGGTCCTTAGCCTCGATGATGTAGAAGCCGAGCAGTTGTTCCTTGGTTTCCGCGAACGGGCCGTCCAGCACCAGCGGCGGATCGCCTTCCTTGCGCAGCGTCGTCGCCGCCGTGGTCGGCAACAGCCGCGCCACCGGGCCGAGCCGGCCCTGCCGCGTCAGTTTGTCCTGCACCACCGCCAGCTTTTCCATCACCGCGTCGTCGTGATCCTTGCTCCAGGACCCGACCATGGCTTCGTCGTGATAGCAGAGGATGGCATAGAGCATGTGGCATATTCCCGTGTGGTGACCGAAAGGCGCGAGTATGCCGGGTGACGGCAGGATGGCTCAACAGGTTTTCTCGCGGAGACGATCCCAGCTAAGTCCGGCGTCATTGCCGGACTTGATCCGGCAATCCAGCATGCGAAAATGATGGATGCGCGGGTCAAGCCCGCGCATGACACATGTAAATATTGTCACCCGTTCGCCGCCGCCTCCACCGTGGCGATGTCGATTTTCGTCATCGTCATCATCGACGCCATCGCGCGCTGAGCGCGGGCGGGATCGGGGTCTTGCAGCAGTTCGATCACCCGCGCCGGCGCCGTCTGCCACGACACGCCGTATTTGTCCTTGAGCCAGCCGCACCGGCTCGGCTGGCCGCCATCGGCCGTCAGCGCGTCCCAGTAATAATCGACCTCCTCCTGCGACTGGCAGTCGATGCTGAGGGAAATCGCTTCATTGAACTTGAAATGCGGCCCGCCGTTCAGCGCGATGAAACTCACGCCCTCAATCTCGAACGTCGCCGTCAGCACGGTGCCCGCCGGCATCGGCGCACCCTCGCCATAGCGCAAAATTTCGCCCGCCTTGCCGTTCTTGAACACCGACAGGTAGAAATTCATCGCCTGTTCGGCTTCCGTGTCGAACCACAGGCAGGGCGAGATCTTGTTCAGGATTTTAGGCATTGCGGAACTCCGGGTTGCGTCCTCGCCGCCGCGCGGTTGCTTCGTGCGGCTTCCTCTCCAAGACGTACGAGGACGGAGCGATCCGACATCGGATGAAAGATTTTCCGTCATGGCCGGGCTTGTCCCGGCCATCCACGTCTTAACAGCGTGGATGGCCGGGACAAGCCCGGCCATGACGCCTCACTGCTAAACGCCTCGACAATTGGGAACGACTACCCCTTCCCCGCTCCGCACATCAGATCGATGGCGCCGTGCACGATTGCTTCCAGATCCTTGCGCGGGGTGCGGGCGCGGGCGCGGATGGCGATGGTGTGGATGGTGGCGGACGCCATCTGCGCCAGCACATCGGGATCGGCGGACGTCGGCAGTTCGCCTTTCTCCTGCGCACTGCGGAAGCAGATCGCGAACGCCTTGTCGAGTTCGTGGAACCCGCTCAACACCATGGCGCGGATGTCGGGATCGGCCACCGCTTCGGAGGCCGCCGTCATCACCGTGAAGCAGCCGCGCGGCCCCTCCTCACCCGACAGATAGATGTCGAGTGCGATCGCGTAGATGCGTTGCAGCCGCTTGCGCAGCGGCAACTCGCCCTTGAACGCCTCCTGCATCGCCGCGCGTGCATCGGCGCGATAGCGCTCGTAGGTCTTGATATAGAGCGCGCGCTTGTCGCCGAACGCGCCGTAAAGGCTCGGCCGATTCATGCCGGTGGCGGCGCTGAGATCGTCCAGCGAGGTGCCGGCGAAGCCGTCCTTGCGAAACAGATCGAGCGCCCTGGCCAGCGCCACATCGGGCTCATAGGCGCGCGGTCGGCCGCGACGCTTCGCCGGAGCGGCTTCGACCGAGGGAGGCGGCGGCGCAGCGGATTTTCTTTTTTGTACCATTTCGCAAATTAATCCTTGACCTCGGATATATTATGCGAGACGGTATAAAAATCAACGCGCGTTGGCTGTCTCATTCCTATCCCTGAGCTCAAGGAGCCATTCTCATGGATCTCTATTTCTCGCCGCTTGCCTGCTCGATGGCGACCCGCATCGCGTTCTACGAAGCCGGCGCCGATGCCGGCTATCTCGAAGTCGACCCGAAATCGAAACGCGTGCTTAAGGACGATTCCGATTTCCTCGCGGTCAATCCGCTCGGCCTGGTGCCGACCTTGCGCACCGACGACGGCGTGATCGTGACGGAGAACGCCGCGATCCTGCAATACGTCGCCGACCACCTGCCCGATGCCGGCATTTCCGCGCGCAATGCCGCCGAGCGCTCACGCTTGCAGCAATGGCTGTGCTTCATCGGCACCGAACTGCACAAGGCATTATTCGTGCCGCTGCTCGACAGGAAAGCATCAAGCGAGGTGAAGGCCTACGCGATCGAAAAGGGCCTGTCGCGGCTCGACTATCTCAACGCCTATCTCGAAGGCCGCAACACGCTGCTCGATCACTTCAGCGTCGCCGACGCATATCTCGTCACCGTCATCAACTGGACGATGGCGACGCCACCGATCGATCTCGCCAAGTGGCCGAACATCAAGGCCTATTACGAACGGCACCGCGCGCGGCCGAGCGTGACGAAGGCGATCAACGAGGAGTTCGCGCTCTACAAGGCCGAACAGGCACGCCATAAAGCGGCGGCCTAACGGTTTTCGCCGCGAGCAGCATAAGTCACGACGTCATGGCCGGATTTATTCCGGCCATCCACGCTTAATGACATCGTAACAAGAAAGACGTGGATGGCCGGGACAAGCCCGGCCATGACGATTGGGATGGTAGCTTCCGCTCCCGTGATCCACGTCGTCATTGCGAGCGCAGCAATCCAGAAAGCCGCAAGCAAGAACTGGATTGTTTCACTGCGCTCGCAATGACGAAAAACTACCCTTGATCCGCCTTCATCGCCACGCGCAGCGCTTTCGGAATCGGCCGGGGGCGGCCGCCGGAGACGAAGGCGACTTTCACGTCGGCTTCCAGCAGCAGGATCGCGCCGCGCTTGATCTCCTGATGCAGCGTGATCGACGCGCCGCGCACCTCGAGCGGCCGGGTGACCACGTCGAGCAGGTCGTCCATATGCGCAGGCCGCAGGAATTCGAGTTTCATCGCCCGGACCACGAAAGCGAAGCCGGGCGCTTCGGTCTCGGCTTCGGCGAACAGCGCACGCTGGTCGGCACCGAGCAGCCGCAGATAATTAGTGCGGCCGCGCTCCATGAAGCGCAGGTAATTGGCATGATAGACGATGCCGGAGAAATCGGTGTCCTCGTAATAGACCCGCACCTGCATATGGTGGCGGCCGTCGCGGATTTCACCGTCGAGATGCCCGGTGATCGGCGCGTGTTCCGCCGCGGTCATTGATCGTCGTCCCTGCCGAACAGGCCGAATTGCGACGCATCGCGCGAGGGTTCCGCAAGGCCGAGATGCTTGAACGCGTGCGAGGTCAGCAAGCGCCCGCGCGGCGTGCGTTGCAGGTAGCCGCACTGAATCAGATACGGCTCGATGATGTCTTCGATGGCATCGCGCGGCTCCGACAGCGCGGCCGCCATCGTCTCCACGCCGACCGGGCCGCCGCCATAGTTCAACGCGATGGTGGTGAGATAGCGCCGATCCATCGCATCGAGCCCGGCGGCATCCACTTCGAGCGCGCCCAGCGCGTGGTCGGCGATGTTGCGATCGACCGCCGCGGCATCGGCGGCTTCGGCGAAATCGCGCACCCGGCGCAGCAGGCGGCCGGCGATGCGCGGCGTGCCACGCGCGCGCCGCGCGATCTCGTTGGCGCCGTCCGCCGTCATGCCCATGCCGAGGACCCGCGCGCCACGGCTGACGATGTGCTCCAGTTCCGCGACGGTGTAGAAATTCAACCGCACCGGAATGCCGAAGCGGTCGCGCAACGGATTCGTGAGCAGACCCGCGCGCGTGGTGGCGCCGACCAGCGTGAATTTGGCCAGATCGATTTTCACCGAGCGCGCCGCCGGCCCCTCGCCGATGATGAGGTCGAGCTGAAAATCCTCCATCGCCGGATAGAGCACCTCCTCCACCGCCGGATTGAGGCGATGGATCTCATCGATGAACAGCACGTCGCGTTCCTCGAGGTTGGTCAGCAGCGCGGCGAGGTCGCCGGCCTTGGCGATCACCGGACCGGAGGTGGCGCGGAAGCCGACGCCGAGTTCCCGCGCCACGATCTGCGCCAGCGTGGTCTTGCCGAGGCCGGGAGGACCGACGAACAGCACATGATCGAGCGCCTCTTTCCGCTTGCGCGCGGCATCGATGAACACCTGCAAATTGGCGCGCGCCTGTGCCTGCCCGACAAAGTCGGTCAGCAGTTGCGGGCGCAGCGAGGTATCGCCGATATCATCGGCGCGGCGCTCGGGCGTGACGAGGCGGGAGGGATCGGTCATGCGACTGCCTTGTCGCAAAACTTCATTGCAACCGCAAACCCGATTGGGCTTTCCTGTTCCCTCCCCCCTTGTGGGGGAGGGTCAGGGAGGGGGGTGAACCACAAATCTTGATCGTGTGAGATACCCCCCTCTCCACCTCTCCCCCACAAGGGGGGAGAGAGCAGGCAGATATTCGCCGGAACTTCATTGCCAATAATGAATGTGAGAAGTTGCTTCACCGCGACAACTCCTTCAAGCCGAGGCGAATGAGTTGCGCGGTTTCGGCTTTCTCGCCGGCGTCGCGTGAGGCGCTGGCGATGGCGGCGGCGGCTTGCGGCTGGCCGTAGCCGAGATTGACCAGCGCCGAGATCGCATCCGCCACGGCGCGGGGCGCGCGGGCGTCGTCGATAGCGCCGGAGAGTTTCACCACCGCAGGATCGACATCGGCGAAGGCCGGCGCCTTGTCCTTCAGTTCGGTGACAATGCGCTCGGCGACCTTGGCGCCGACGCCGGGCGCGCGCGCCACCGCCGCCTTGTCGCGCAGCGCAATCGCATTGGCGAGATCGGACGGCGACAAGGTGCTGAGTACCGCCAGCGCAACCTTGGCGCCGACGCCCTGCACCGTCTGCAACAGCCGAAACCACTCGCGCTCGACATCGCTGCGGAAGCCGAACAGCTTGATCTGGTCCTCGCGCACATACGTCTCGATCGACAGCACCGCCGCCTCGCCGGCTGACGGCAACGCCTGCAAGGTGCGCGAGGCGCAATGCACCTGATAGCCGACACCCGAGACGTCGAGGATCACATAATCCTCGCCGTAGGAATCGATGAGACCTTTGAGTTTGCCGATCATGCAATCATCCAGCGTACATACGCCCCGTCATGGCCGGGCTTGTCCCGGCCATCCACGTCTTGCGGAGTTGCAACATGGCTGGCGGGTTCGTTTACATTCCGACAAATCGTTCGAACGATATCGATAATCCCGACTGGATCGATCTCTATCCAAACATCACGGGATAAAGACGTGGATGGCCGGGACAAGCCCGGCCATGACGATCGATAGGTTGCTTCCATCACGCTCATCCCGCCACCTTCATTCGCAGCGCCGCGCTTTGCCGGTGGTGCGCGTGGGTGATGGCAATGGCGAGGGCGTCGGCGGCATCGGGCGATGTCGGCGCGGCCTTGGGCAGCAGGATCTTCAGCATCACCTGGATCTGATTTTTCTCGGCGTGGCCGGCGCCGACCACGGTCTTCTTCACCTTGTTGGGCGCGTATTCCGCCACCGGAATGCCGAACATCGCCGGCACCAGCATGGCGATGCCGCGCGCCTGCCCGAGCTTCAGGGTGGCGACGCCGTCCTTGTTGACGAAGGTCTGCTCCACCGCCGCCTCGGCCGGCTTGAGATCGCCGAGCACCTGCGCGAGGCCGTCATGGATCGCCAGCAGGCGGCGTGCCAGCGCCATGTCCTCGCGCGTCTCGACCGAGCCGCAACCGACATAGATCAGCCGGTTGCCCTCGATGTCGATCACGCCCCAGCCGGTGCGGCGCAATCCCGGATCAATGCCAACGATGCGAATCGGTGCGGGTCCCATGCCGCATCATAGCCGGCCCGATAGGGGACGGCCAACGCGCGAGGCTGGCTATAACAGCGTTCCACTGAGAATCAGCAGCGCCACGCTGAAATAGATCATGAGCCCAGTGACATCGACCAGGGTGGCCACGAACGGTGCCGACGCGCTGGCCGGATCGAAGCCGGCCCGTTGCAGGATGAACGGCAGCATCGAGCCCGCGACCGAGCCGAACGTCACCACCCCGATCAGCGCAGCCGCGACCGTCAGCGCCACCAGCAGCCAGTGCTCGCCATAGTCGTAGATGCCGAGCTTCTGCCAGACCACCACGCGGACGATGCCGATGACGCCGAGCATGGCGCCAAGAATCATCCCGGTCGGCAGTTCACGAAACGCCACCCGCCACCAGTCGCCGAGCTTGACCTCGCGCAGCGCCAGCGCACGGATCAAGAGCGACGTCGCCTGCGAGCCGGAATTGCCACCCGAACTCATGATGAGCGGAATGAAAAGGGTCAGCACGATCGCCTTTTCCAACTCACCCTCGAAGTGCTGCATGGCGCTCGCGGTCAGCATTTCGCCGAGAAACAGCACGCAGAGCCAGCCGCCGCGCTTGCGGATCATGCCCGGCAGCCCCACTTGCAGATAGGGCTCGTCGGTCGCGGCCATACCGCCGAACTTCTGCACGTCCTCGGTATTTTCCTCGATGATAGTATCGATGATGTCGTCCACCGTCACAATGCCGAGCACATGCCCGGCCTTGTCGATCACCGGCACCGCCAGCAGGTCGTGCTTCGAGATCAGCCGCGCCACGTCCTCGCGATCGACCAGCGGTGAAGTGGTGATCGGCGCGCGCGACAGGGTCATGATATTAGCTGAGGGCTCGCCGGCGATCAGCCGCCGCAGCGATACCGCCCCAATCAAACGGCGGCTGGCGGCATCCAGCACATAGATGGCATAGACCGTCTCGCGCGTACGCTCGACCTCGCGGATGTGTTGCAGGGTGCGTTCGACGGTCCATGTGGCGGGGACGCTGACGAACTCCGTCGTCATCATCGCGCCGGCGGTGTTCTCCGGATAGGTGAGCAGGTTCTCGATCGTGGTCCGCGTGGTGCGGTCGAGCCCCTGCATCAGCTCGCTACGTAGCGGCTCCTCCAGTTGCTGGACGAGATCGGCGGCGACGTCGGCCGACATTTCAGTCAACAGGATCACGGCGGTGCGGCGAGGCAGCGCCGCAATGATGTCCGGGCCGCGATGCAGCTCCGGCTTGTCGAGAATCTGGACCGACATCTCCACCGGCAGCAGCAGCAAAACCGCCGCGGCATCATCAGAATCGAGTTGGTTGAGGATTTCGACGTTGTCGGCGACATGCCCGTCGCTGAGCCGCGAGGCCAAGGCCAGCGTGTCGACGGCGCCATCCACCGTTTCGAGGATCTCGTTCATAGCTCACCTTCGGGGACCGCCGACAACGTCAGGATCGGTGAGCTAGCTCGCCAGCTCTCAGACCGCAGGAACCGTTATCGGCAAAGTACCTGGCAAATTGCCCGGACTGTCGCTTGGCATAATGTCGTGGTTTCCAGTGATGAGGCGGCGGCCGCAGCCGATGCCTCGCGCCGCTGAGATGATCCCTCAAAGCGGCGGCGTCAAGAAAAAAGCGCGCAATGGATGTGCGGGCCAAAGACTTCGTCGTCCCCGCGAAGGCCTGACGACGGGACTATCCGCCCAGCTTCGCCATCAGCGCGTCCGACACCTCGAAATTGGCGTAGACGTTCTGCACGTCATCGTGCTCGTTAAGCTGGTCGATGAGTTTCAACAACTTCTCTCCGGTCTCGTCATCGACCGCGACGGTGTTTTGCGGCTTCCAGACCAGCGCCACCTTGCGCGCTTCGCCGAATCGGCCCTCAAGTGCCTTGGCTACCTCGCGGAAGGTGTCCTGCGAGGCATAAATTTCGTGGCCGCTCTCGCCCGAGACGACGTCGTCGGCGCCGGCGTCGATGGCGGCTTCCAGCATGTCATCGGCGGAGGCTTTGTCCGCGTCGTATTCGATGACACCGAGCCGATCAAACATGAATGAGACCGAGCCGGTTTCGCCGAGGTTGCCGCCGGATTTGGTGAAGTAGGAGCGGATATCGGAGGCGGCGCGGTTGCGATTGTCGGTCAGCACTTCCATGATGACGGCGACGCCGCCGGGGCCGTAGCCCTCGTAACGCAATTCGTCATAGCTTTCCGCCTCGTTGCCGCTGGCCTTCTTGATGGCGCGCTCGATGTTGTCCTTCGGCATGTTTTCGGCCCGCGCCGCCAGCACCGCCGCGCGCAGCCGCGGATTCATCGCCGGGTCGGGCGTGCCGAGCTTGGCCGCGACGGTGATTTCCCGCGCCAGTTTGCTGAACAGCTTCGACCTCTGGGCGTCCTGACGCCCTTTGCGATGCATGATGTTCTTGAACTGGGAATGCCCGGCCATGCAGAAAATGCTCCTTCATTTGGTCGCGAAAATACGCCGTCCGACAAGCCTTTAACGAAGCCTATAGCGCCCCGCGCCGAGCGGAATCGCCCGCCAATGCGTCCTGCGACAACGCCTGCCAAGGCGCGGCTTATAAGCCCGGCACCGCTAAATTCAAAGCGTCAGCCGCAGCCTCGCGTCACGATGCGCTGCACCCGATTTGGTTAACCCCCGGTTTACGGGGCGGTGCGATGATCCGGCGGACAGTCACAGATCGGGACATCCTATCATGGCGCTGGCTCTCTTCCGCAAACGAACCGGCGCGGCGGTTGATGCCGAGCCGTCCGGTCCTGCCCCCTCCCCCAGCGTGGCCGCAGCTCCGGGCGCGGAGGGCAGTCGTGACCCGGCCAAGGACATCCTCGGCCTCATGGAACTGGAACTCGGCGCGATGATCCGCCAGCTCGAGCGGGCGGCCGGGGCAGTTTCCGGCGGCGCTGATTCCTCCGCTGCGACCTTGAAGGCTATTCGCGCGCGTGCGGAGGCCCTCACGCAACATACCAGGAGTGCTCGGCAAACTGCCGCGACTTTCGCGGAGGCCGCAGATCGCTTCACCCATTCCGCCGAGGGCATCAGCAGCCAGGTCCGCGAAGCCAGCCGGCTCGCCGACGAAGCCAGTGCAGCGGCCTCCGATGCCGGCACCAATGTCGACCGGTTGCGCAATTCGTCCGCCGCCATCGACAATGTCGTCAACCTGATCGCGACCATCGCCAAACAGACCACGCTTTTGGCGCTCAATTCCACCATCGAGGCGGCGCGCGCGGGCGAGGCCGGGCGCGGCTTCGCCGTGGTCGCTTCCGAGGTCAAGGCGCTGGCGGTGCAGACCCAGCTTGCGACCGAAGAGATCAAAAGGAAGATCGACGCACTGCAGGAAGACGCCGCCAATTCGATCGCGGCCGTGCACCGTATTTCCAGTGCCATCGATGCAATCCGGCCGGTGTTCGGCCACGTCAATGATGCCGTCGCCGAACAAGGCGTCACCACCGGCGAAGTGGTGAGCAATGCCTCCACCGCCTCAAGCTTCATCGCATCGGTCGGCGATAGCGCTGCCGATATCGAGATGGCGACGCGCGAGGCCGAGGCTCATGGCATCGAGGTCGCCAAGGCAGGCGAGGCGGTGACGCAACTCACCGACAAACTGAAGGCACGCTGCGCCGTGCTGTTGCGGCGGGGTGATCCGAATGACTGGCGCATGCGCGAACGGCTGCCGTGCCATCTTGAGATCGCAATCGCAGCCGGCGCCCGGCCGCTGCAAGCGTCGGTCTACGAACTCTCGCTCGAGGGCGTATTGATCGGCGGCTCGGCGGCCCAAGGGCTGCCGCTCCAGACCCCGCTGAGCGCAACACTGCGGGACATCGGCGAATGCACAATTCGGGGCATCGAGAAAGGTCCGGCCGGCGTTAAAGCAATATTCGTCTCACCAAGCACCATGTTCAGTGACGCTGTCGAAGACCGGCTCTGGGCCATCCACGATGAGAATACCGAATGCGTCACGCGCGCGATGGAAGCGGGCGAGACGCTGTCGAAGATGTTCGACGATGCCGTCTCAAGCGGCGCGATCACCCTCGAGGACTTGTTCGACGAGAACTACCTCGCGATCCCGAATACCGATCCGGTTCAGCATCGCACCCGCTTCCTCGACTGGACCGAACGCGCGCTGCCTGCCTTCCAGGAGGCTTTCCTCGGCAAGGACCAGCGTATGGCGTTCAGCGTCGCGGTTGACCGCAACGGTTATCTGCCGGTGCACAACAAGATTTACTCGCAGCCGCAACGGCCGGGCGATGCGGCGTGGAACACCGCCAACAGCCGCAACCGTCGCATCTTCAACGACCCCGCTGGCCTCGCCGCCGGCCGCAACACCCGGCCCTATCTGATCCAGAGCTACGCCCGCGACATGGGCAACGGCTTGACCGTGATGATGTGCGAGATCGACGTACCGATATGGGTACAGGGCCGTCACTGGGGCAGTTTTCGGACGGCGTATAAGTTGTAAGTTCGGCGCCGCAGCGACTTCGCCGAGGCAAGGCCTGTGAGATTGGCCGCGCGAGAGCGTTACTTGAACTCCCGCGTCTTGGGCGGGCTCACCAGAACGACGGCACCGCGCGCTCCAGCCGCCCGCCGATGCGGACCGGCGCGACCTTCAGCGCAAGCCCCGTCGCATCGTCGGTTTCCACCGCGACGCCGCTCATTGTCGCGAGGCCGGTCGCCGGCTCGAAACGAGCCGAGGGAATACCGGTAGTGAAACGGCGCAGCGGTTCTTCCTTCTGCATGCCGATGACGGAATCGTAATCGCCGGTCATGCCGGCATCGGTCATGTAGGCCGTGCCTCCAGGCAGGATTTGATGATCCGCGGTCGGGATATGCGTATGGGTGCCGACCACGAGGCTGACGCGACCATCGCAAAAGTGGCCGACACCTTGCTTCTCGCTGGTGGCTTCGCAGTGAAAGTCGACGACGATGGCATCGGCCGCCTGCCGCAGCGGGCAGGCTTCGATTTCGCGGTCGATCATCGTGAACGGATCGTCGACCGGCTCCATGAACAGCCGGCCGAGCGCGTTGATGACCAGCGCGCGCTTTCCAGTCCTGGTTTCGACGAGCGCCGCGCCGCGCCCCGGCGTGCCAGGCATATAATTGATCGGACGCACCAGGCGCGGGGCACGCTCGATAAACACCAGCGCCTCCTTCTGATTCCACGAGTGATTGCCGAGCGTCACCGCATCCGCGCCAGCGTCGAGAAAGTCGTTATAGATCGCCTCGGTGATACCGAAGCCGCCTGCCGAGTTCTCACCATTAACGACGGTGAGATCAATTTTCCAATCGGCAATGACTTTGGGAAGATATTCGACAATCGCGTCGCGGCCGGATCTGCCGACCACGTCGCCGATGAACAGGATGCGCAATTGAACTAGCTCCGCAAATCGATGGCCTCGAGGTCGGTTAAAATGACATCGAGTAACGCATCATGGGATGATGCCGGCACAGTTTCGACCTCCTGCACGGCAAAAGCAACTCCTGCTGCCACGATTTGACCTGCCGCACGCAATGTCACGAGCGTGCGGTCGTAATAGCCGCCGCCGTAACCAATGCGGTGGCCGCGGCGATCAAATGCCGCCAGCGGAGCCAGCACAATATCGGGTACGAGCAGCGGGGCAGCCTCGACCGGGTGCCGAGTGCCGAACAAGCCCTGAATGAGAGGATCATTCGGCTGCCACATCCGAAAGCACAGCGGGGCGTCGCGCGTGATAACAACTGGCAGCGCGAGCAGCGCACCGCGCTCGGCAAGGCGACGCATCAAGGGCAGCGGATCGGCCTCGCCACGCATCGGCATATAGCCGGCAATCACAGCGCCACGCACAATGCCGAACAGATCGGCGTAAGCCGCAAGCCGTTGGGCAGCAGCTTCGCGGGCCAGATCATTCAACGCATCCCGCCGCGCCAGCGCGGCGGTGCGCAGTACTTGTTTATCAGGATGGGGTGAAGACCGATGCTCCAACATTCACTCCGGCTTGTCCCGGCCATCCACGTCATCTTTGCTGGTAGGAAGATAGACGTGGATGCCCCGCACAAGGCCGGGCATGACGACAACTATAATCTTAAAAGCAAAGTGCGAAGCCGCAATCGCCGTTGAAGCGCTCGATCCCGGAGTTCCCTACGAAAGTAGGTGGGCACCATATGTCCGGGTCCACGGACCCGGCCAGGGACAGTTCCCTAAAGGATCGATAAGGCCCCGGGGATGTATGGCTCCTGACGCGCGTCACAGCCTCGCGGGGGACAATGTAATAGCGATACCGCGTGAATGCCAGAGCGGCGTGGGGCGAACCTCTCTTCGGAGTCGTCCCCGCGAAGGCGGGGACCCAGAACCCCTAGCCTTTGTTGTTATCGCAAACGTGAGACAGAAAAAACAACGAGCGCTTTCGCCTCACGACCGCTGCGGCGTATGGGTCCCCGCCTTCGCGGGGACGACTTGCGGGAAGGCTGCTATCAACCGACGACAAAGCACGCGACACGTGATCACCCGATCGCGATGCCGTTGCCGACGGTGCGATTGAGCACCTGCGTGGTTTTCTCGATGCGTTCGGCAGCGGCGTTGAGCGCGGCCGACACAGCGTACTGCGTCGCGCGGTTGCGTTCGGCGGCAGCGACGCGCACATCACGCAGCGAATCCACCTCATCCTGTAGCGCGCGAATGCGTTCGTTGGCATCGAGCAGTTCGTCGGCGACCATCAATGCCGCCATCACCGTGAGTCGCGCGTCGCCGATCTCGCCGAACTTGCCGCGCAGTTCGACAATGCGCGCCTCGAAATTATCGGCGAGGCTCATCAGCCGCTGCTCCTGGCCGTCCTCGCAGGCCATGCGGTACTGGCGGCCGTTGATGGTGACGTTGATGTGATTCATCCTTCGTCCTCCACCTCATCGAGCATCGTGCGAATTGTCGCGATAGCCGCATCAAGTCGTTCGGCGATCTCGCGATTGGTCCGCTCCAGCTTGCGCGAGCGCACCAAGGTGTTATCGAGTTCATCAGCGAGCCGTGAACGATCAGCTCCCAGTGCCTGGATGCGGTTGGCGAGTTCGTCCTCATCGCGATCGGCATCGCGACGCCGCTCCACCGCACTTTCCAGCGCATCCAGCGCAGCAACCAACCGGCGCGTCGCGCGTTCGATCTCTGCCGATCCACCAGCAGTGGCGGCAGGTTCGTCAAGGCTGGCGTGAGGAGGCCGATTGTTCATGCCGACTTTCGCGACCTTTCTGGTGGCCAGATTCTCACATTTGCATCCGTCTCAGCAGAAGGTTTGCAGATGTTCGAACCATGGCCTCCGGCAAATATAAGATTCCAGTGCAGTTTTGAATTCGCTATTCGCTTGCCGGTTACGCTGTAGAGCAGATTGCGAAGGTCGAACTCACCCTATCGGAACTCAACCCTAGCCAGGACGTAGCTCACGCTTGACTGAACGGCAAAAAACGCGGTCCGGCAGGCGCTTAGTTGCGGAAATTTACGTGGCAAGGCAGCCAAGTGCAATGTCGCCGGGCAGCTATGCACCGCAAAGCGGCCGGAAGCAGTGGGCAGCCCCCTGCCGCCCTTGGACTCATGGGGTGCAGATGCTATTCAGCCCTGCCCACCCAAACTCCTTCCGAGCGGCATTTTTTCACCCCGGCGTCAAACCCGGTCCCGAAACCTTTGATTTACAGGCAATGTCCATGACGACGCGCGTTGAACCCTCGAAAATGGCCAATGCGATCCGGGCCCTTGCCATGGACGCGGTAGAAAAGGCCAAATCCGGCCATCCGGGCCTGCCGATGGGCGCCGCCGATGTCGCGACCGTGCTGTTCACCCAGTTTTTGAAGTACGATGCGGCAGAACCGAACTGGCCCGACCGCGATCGTTTCATTCTTTCCGCCGGCCATGGCTCGATGCTGCTCTATGCGCTCCTGTACCTGACCGGGAACAAGGAAATGACGCTGGAGCAGATCAAGAACTTTCGCCAGCTCAACTCAAAAACGCCCGGCCATCCCGAAAATTTCATCACGTCCGGTGTCGAAACCACGACCGGCCCGTTGGGCCAGGGCATTGCCACTGCGGTCGGCTTCGCACTGGCGGAACGGCTGCTTGCGGCTGAATTCGGTGGAGATGTCGTCGATCACTACACCTACGTGCTGTGCTCGGACGGCGACCTGATGGAAGGCATCAGCCACGAAGCCATCGCGCTGGCCGGGCATCTCAAGCTCAACAAGCTGATCTTCCTCTATGACGATAACGGCATCACCATCGACGGTCCCATCTCACTGACCGATGACGTCGATCAGGTGGCGCGGTTCAAAGCCCATGGCTGGAACGCCAAGCAGATCGATGGCCATGATCCGAAGGCCATCGCATCGGCCATTCGCCGTGCACAGAAATCCGACCGACCCTCGCTGATCGCGTGCAAGACCACCATCGGTTTCGGCGCGCCCAACAAGGCCGGCACCTCCAAGGCGCATGGCGAGCCGCTCGGTGCGGATGAACTCGCCGCCGCCAAGAAGGCGCTGGACTGGAACTACGGCCCGTTCGAAATCCCCGACGACGTGCTAGCGGCGTGGCGCAAGGCCGGCAAGAAAGGCTCGGCCGCGCGCAAAAACTGGCGCAAGCGGTTCGAGGCCATGCCGGAGGCGCGGCGCGCCGAGTTCCAGCGCCGGGTGATCGACCGCAAGCTGCCGGCCGATCTCGACGCGGTGATCGGCAAGCTCAAGGACAAGCTCGTTGCGGAGCCGCAGACGGTCGCGACCCGCAAGGCCAGCGAACTGGCGCTCGATGTGCTGGTGCCGGCGGTGCCGGAACTGCTGCTGGGCTCGGCCGACCTGACGCCCTCCAACAACACCCGTACCAAGGGCTTGAAAGAGGTGCAGCCCGGCCAATATGACGGCCGCTATATCCATTACGGCATCCGCGAGCTCGGCATGGCCGCCGCGATGAACGGTATCGCGCTGCATGGCGGTTTCCGCCCGGCCGGCGGCACCTTCCTGTGCTTCACCGATTATGCCCGCCCTGCGATGCGGATTTCGGCGCTGGCGCATATTCCGGTCATCTACATCATGACCCACGATTCCATCGGGCTCGGCGAGGACGGCCCGACCCACCAGCCGGTCGAGCACATCGCGGCGCTGCGGGCGATGCCGAACATGCGGGTGTTCCGCCCGGCCGATCCCGTCGAAACCGCTGAATGCTGGCAACTGGCGTTGGAACGCCTCAAAGGCCCCACCGTGCTGGCGCTGTCGCGGCAGAATCTGACCCCGGTGCGGACCAGCCAGGAGACCACCAATCGCTGCGCCACCGGCGGATACGAGCTGGTGCCAGCGAACGGTGAAGCCAAGGTGTCGATTTTCGCCTCCGGCTCGGAGGTCGAGATCGCGGTGGCGGCGCAGAAGCAACTGGCCGAGCGCGGCATCGCCGCGCGCGTCGTCTCGGTGCCCTCGCTCGAACTGCTGTTGGAGCAGTCCGCCGAGAAGCGGGCGGCGATCATCGGCAACGCGCCGGTGAAGATCGCCGTCGAGGCACAGGTGCGGTTCGGCTGGGATGCGGTGATCGGCACCGACGGCACCTTCATCGGAATGCACGATTTCGGCCACAGCGCCCCCGCCAAGGACCTCTACAAGCACTTCGGCATCACCGCCGAGGCGGTGGTCGAGGCCGCCGCCAAGCGGTTGCAGGACAAGTAACAACGTCGGGTAACGCTATCGGAACAATTGCGACGTGACGCATTGCAACGACGACGCATTCGGGGCATGAAACCGCCCAAACATTGGTCTATCGAACCTTCGAAGGAGAATTTGAATGGCAGTCCGGGTCGCGATTAACGGGTTTGGCCGCATCGGCCGCAACGTCCTGCGGGCGATCTACGAGGCCGGCCGCAAGGACATCGAAGTCGTCGGCATCAACGATCTCGGCCCGGTCGAGACCAACGCCCACCTGCTCCGCTTTGATTCCGTGCACGGCCGCTTTCCGCACGAGGTGAAGGTCGAGGGTGACTCGATCGTGATCGGCAGCAACAAGATCAAGGTCACCGCCGAGCGCGACCCGTCGAAGCTGCCGTGGAAGGATCTCGGCGTCGATATTGCGATGGAATGCACCGGCATCTTCACCGCGAAGGACAAGGCCTCCGCCCACCTCACCGCCGGCGCCAAGCGCGTGCTGGTCTCGGCCCCGGCTGACGGCGCCGACATGACGGTGGTTTACGGCGTCAACCACGACAAGCTGACCAAGGATCACGTTGTGGTCTCCAACGGCTCCTGCACCACCAACTGTCTGGCGCCGGTCGCCAAGGTCATCAACGATCTGGTCGGCATCGAGACCGGCTTCATGACCACGATCCACGCCTACACCGGCGACCAGCCGACGCTCGACACCATGCACAAGGATCTCTATCGCGGCCGCGCGGCGGCGATGTCGATGATCCCGACCTCGACCGGCGCCGCCAAGGCGATCGGCCTGGTGCTGCCGGAGCTGAAGGGCAAGCTCGACGGCGTCGCGATCCGCGTGCCGACGCCGAATGTCTCGGTGGTCGATCTCAAGATCGTCACCAAGAAGGAGACGACCGCGAAGGACGTCAACGAGGCGATGAAGCGCGCCGCGGCGCAGGAGCTGAAGGGTATCCTCGGCACCACCGACCAGCCCAACGTCTCGATCGACTTCAACCACGATCCGCACTCGTCCACCTTCCACCTCGACCAGACCAAGGTGATGAACGGCACGCTGTTGCGTGTTCTGTCGTGGTACGACAACGAATGGGGCTTCTCCAATCGCATGAGCGACACTGCTGTTGCGATGGGCAAGCTGATCTGAGACGACGACGATCCGTCATCCTGAGGTGCGCGCTTGCGCGCCTCGAAGGATGGCGGATCACGCGGTCATCCTTCGAGGCTCGCCGCAAAGGGGCGGCTCGCACCTCAGGATGACGACCTCTGAGGATATCCGATGAGCAACTTCCGCACCCTCGACGACGCCGACGTGACGGGCAAACGCGTATTGGTGCGCGTCGACCTCAACGTCCCGATGGACCAGGGCCGCGTCACCGACACCACGCGGCTCGAGCGCATCGCGCCGACCATCACCGAGATTTCCGACAAGGGCGGCAAGGTGATCCTGCTGGCGCATTTCGGCCGCCCCAAGGGCCGCGACGCCAAGGATTCGCTGAAACCCGTCGCGGCCGAACTGGCGAAAGTCATTAAGCGCAATGTCGCCTTCGCCGAGGATTGCATCGGCGAGCCGGCCGAGAAGGCCGTCGCCGCGATGAAGGACGGCGACATCCTTTGTCTCGAGAACACCCGCTTCCACAAGGAAGAGGAAAAGAACGATCCGGCGTTCGTCGCGCAGCTCGCGATGCTCGGCGACATCTGGGTCAACGACGCGTTTTCGGCCGCGCATCGCGCCCACGCCTCCACCGAAGGCCTCGGCCACAAGCTACCGGCCTATGCCGGTCGCACCATGCAGGCCGAACTCGACGCGCTGAACAAGGCGCTGGAAGCGCCGAAGAAGCCGGTGATCGCCATCATTGGCGGTGCGAAGGTGTCGACCAAGATCGATCTCCTCGAAAACCTAGTGAAGAAGGTCGACGCGCTGGTGATCGGCGGCGGTATGGCCAACACCTTCCTGCATGCGCAGGGCATCAATGTCGGCAAATCGCTGGCGGAGAAGGATCTCGCGGCGACCGCGCTGCGCATTCTGGAGAAGGCGGAAGCCGCCAATTGCGCCATCATCCTTCCCGTCGACGCCACCGTGGCATTCCACTTCGAAGCCAACGCGCCGTCGCACGCCTACGGCCTCGACGCCATTCCCGCCGACGGTATGATCCTCGATGTCGGCCCGCGATCGATCGAGCGGATTCATGCCGCCATTGACGACGCCGCGACATTGGTCTGGAACGGTCCGGTCGGCGCGTTCGAATTGATGCCGTTCGATCACGGCACCGTGGTGGCGGCGAAATACGCGGCGCAGCGCACCAAGCTCGGCAAGCTGGTGTCGGTGGCCGGCGGCGGCGACACCGTCGCGGCGCTGAATCACGCTGGCGTGGGCGGCGATTTCACTTACGTTTCCACCGCGGGCGGCGCCTTCCTCGAATGGATGGAAGGCAAGCCGCTGCCCGGGGTCGAGGTGTTGCGCGCCAAATAGGCGCCATTCCCTTGCCGCGAAGACGGTCTTCGATGACGGTCAGCGGCGCGGGCCAATCATCGCGGAACGCATTTCGCGCTTTTCAGTTTCGACGCTAACGCTCTCATTTCATACCAGACGCATGCAGGAGACCTCGATGAACCTCGCTGACCTCAACAAAGTCGCACAGGCCATGGTGGCCCCCGGCAAGGGCATTCTTGCCGCCGACGAATCTTCCGGCACCATCAAGAAGCGCTTCGACGCCATCAACGTCGAATCCACCGAGGACAACCGCCGCGACTATCGCGAGATGCTGTTCCGTTCCAAGGAGGCGATGTCGAAGTACATCTCGGGCGTCATCCTCTACGACGAAACCATCTGGCAGAAGGCGAAGGACGGCACGCCGCTGGTCAAGCTGATCGAACAGGCTGGCGCCATCCCCGGTATCAAGGTCGACGAAGGCACGCAGGCGCTGCCCGGCTGCCCCGGCGAACTGATCACCGTCGGCCTCGACAAGCTCGCTGAACGCTTGAAGAAGTACTATGAGCAGGGCGCGCGCTTCGCCAAGTGGCGCGCGGTGATCGATATCGGACAGGGCATCCCGAGCTACACCGCCGTGCACACCAACGCCCACGCGCTGGCGCGCTACGCCGCGCTGTGCCAGGCGGCGCAGATCGTCCCGATCGTCGAACCGGAAGTGCTGATGGACGGCGACCACTCGATCGACCGCTGCTACGAAGTCACCGAGTTCGTGCTCAAGGAGACCTTCCAGGAACTGTATTACCAGAAGGTCGCGCTGGAAGGCATGATCCTGAAGCCGAACATGGCGATCTCCGGCAAGAAGGCGAAGGATCGCGCCAATGTGCAGCAGGTCGCCGAGAAGACCGTCAAGCTGTTGAAAGAATGCGTGCCGTCGGCGGTGCCGGGCATCGCGTTTCTCTCCGGCGGCCAGAGCGACGAGGAAGCGACCGCGCATCTCGATGCCATGAACAAGATCGGCGGCCTGCCGTGGAAGCTGACCTTCTCCTATGGCCGCGCGCTACAGGCGGCTCCGCAGAAGGCATGGTCGGGCAAGGCCGAGAATGTGGCCGCCGGTCAGCAGGCTTTCACCCACCGCGCTCATATGAACGGCCTCGCCTCCAAGGGCGAATGGAAGGCTGATCTCGAGAAGAAGGCGGCGTAAGGTCGCCACGCAACTCAGCGAGTTGCTTTCCGTCATGGCCGGGCATAGCCGTTCGAAGAACGGCGTCGTTTCACTCGCCTATGTCCCGGCCACCCACGCCTTTTTGGTGAACGTGGATGCCCGGGACAAGCCCGGGCATGACGACGGTGAGGTGGCGGCGCTTCACTTTACGTCGGATGCTCTCTAGTCTGACCACTTAAGGCAAACCCATGTCCGCGAAATCCGCCCCTGCCCGCCCGATGCCGCGCTTGTATCTCGCGACGCCCGTGGTGGATGACGCGGCGGCGCTGGCCGCCATGCTGCCGGAAATCCTCGCCAGTGCCGATGTCGCGGCCGTCCTGCTGCGGCTGCCGGATTCTGATCCACGCAGCCTTTTGGCGCGGATCAAGGCCATTGCACCTGAGGTGCAGGGCACCGGCGCCGCACTCCTGCTTGACGGTCATGCCGATCTGGTGGCGCGCGGCGGCGCGGACGGCGCGCATCTCACCGGAATCGAGGCGATGCAGGACGCGCTGCCGGGCTTGAAACCAGAGCGCATCGCCGGTTGCGGCGGTCTTGTCACGCGGCACGATGCGATGACCGCCGGCGAGGCCGGTGTGGATTACGTTCTGTTCGGCGAACCGGATCACCACGGTCGCCGCCCGTCGGTGGATGCCGTTGCGGAACGTCTGCAGTGGTGGGCCGAACTGTTCGAGCCGCCCTGCGTCGGCTATGCCGCAACCACCGTCGAAGCCCATACTTTCGCTGCTGCCGGGGCAGATTTCATTCTCGTCAGCGATATGATCTGGACCGATCATGCCGGCGCTGCTGCCGCACTTGCCCGCGTCGCCGATGCCATACGGGAGGGATTTGCCGCCACCTCGGGGCGCCCACCCACCGCACAGATTGATGCGGCATGAAGGATCTGCTGTCAGGAACGATCGTGTTGCTGGGTGTCGTGATGATCACGACCGGCGCATCCGCGCAGATATCGCTCACGCCGCCGGGCCTGACCCCACCCACGCAGTCACGTCCGGAGCCAGCGGCCCGGCCCGCGAGCAAAACCCCCGAAGCGAAATCGGCACCACCCAAGGCCGATACGATCCCCGCAAGCCCGCCGGCCGCAAGCAGGCCGACGACCACCGAAAAGCCGCCGATACCCAATGCCGCCAAAGCCGGCGACAGCGATGAGTTGAACGCCGTGCTCAACGAGCCGGCCAACCTCGATCTCGTCTATGGCGCCTATCAGCGCGGCTATTATCGAACCGCCTTCAATTTCGCGATGAAGCGTGCGCAGGAGAAGAACGATACTGCCGCGATGACCATGCTGGGCGAGCTTTATGCGAACGGCCAGGGTGTCAAACGCGATTATGCCAAGGCCATCGAATGGTATAAGCGCGCGGCCGATCTCGGCGATCGCGAGGCGATGTTCGCGCTGGCGATGCTGCGGATCGGCGGTCAGGGCGGCGCGCCGGATCGCGAAGAAGGCGCTCGCCTGCTCGCCTCGGCGGCCAAGCTCGGTGAACCCAAGGCGGCCTATAATCTCGCCATGCTCTACATGGACGGCCAGACGTTCCCGCAGGACTTCAAGCGTGCGGCGGAACTGCTGCGGGTTTCGGCCGATGCAGGCAACGACGATGCGCAATATGCGCTCGCCAACTTCTACAAGGAGGGTACTGGCGTCGAGAAGGATCTCGACAAGTCAGTGCGCCTGCTGCAGGCCGCTTCGGTCGCCGGCAACGTTGCCGCAACCGTGGAATACGCCATCGCCCTGTTCAACGGCACCGGCACGACCAAGAACGAGGCGGCTGCGATTTCCCTGCTGCGCAAGGCCTCGCGCCAGAACAATCCGATAGCCCAGAACCGTCTGGCCCGGGTGCTGGTTCTCGGTAAGGGCGTTCCGGTCAACATGATCGAGGGATTGAAGTGGCACTTGGTGGCGAAAACCGCCGGCCGAGGCGACCCGCTGCTCGACGAAGCCCTGGCGCAGCTCAGCAAGGAGGATCGCGCCAAGGTCGAGGCTGCCGCCAACAAATGGCTCGGCCTGAAATGATCGGCCTTGACGGCGGGAGCCATGCAGGGCACCCAAGCATCGTCTTGGCCATTGTCTCCGCGCCGCGGTGAATCGAGAGTCTCATGCTGCATTCCGCCCTCATCAACGTCATGGTCAAGGCCGCCCGCCGCGCCGGCCGCAGCCTCAGCCGCGACCTCGGAGAGATCGAGAACCTGCAGGTGTCGCTGAAAGGACCGGCGAATTTCGTCAGCGCCGCCGATAAGCGCGCCGAGGAAATGCTCTACAGCGATCTCGCCAAGGCCAGGCCTGGCTATGGCTTCATCGGCGAGGAAAGCGGCACCCGCGAAGGCTCGGACAAGACTCACACCTGGATTGTCGATCCGCTGGACGGCACCACCAACTTCCTGCACGGCATTCCGCAATTTGCGATCTCGATCGGCCTGCAGCGCGAGGACACCATCATCGCGGGCGTCATCTACAATCCCGCCACCGACGATCTCTTTATCGCCGAGCGTGGCAAGGGCGCATTTTTGAACGATCAACGCCTGCGCGTCGCCGCGCGCAAACAGCTGCAGGACTGTGTGATCGCCTGCGGCCTGCCGCATATGGGCCGCGGCGACCTGCCGCTATCGCGCGAGGAAATGACTGCTCTGCAGCCGCGTGTCGCCGGTCTGCGTCGCTTCGGCGCCGCAGCCCTCGATCTCGCCTATGTCGCGGCGGGACGCCTCGACGGTTATTGGGAGCGCAACCTGAAGCCGTGGGACATGGCGGCAGGCATCATCATGATCCGCGAGGCGGGCGGTGTGGTCAGCGACATCCAGACTTCCGGCGATCCGCTGGTCACCGGCGACGTGGTGTGCGGCAACGAGATTATCCATGCCGAATTGACGAAGATCCTGCGTCCCCTGAAGCGATGATCGACGCGCGCGGCTCCGATCACTATCGGTTCAGGTGGCCGCTCTTCATGCGAGGCTGATATCGAGCCAGCCGAGAGCGTTGACGCTGGCGCGGTCGCCGGCATTGAGCACCACCGTCGTGGTTTCCGCCTCAACGATCGCCGGGCCTTCGAGCGTGTGGCCGGGCGCGAGCCCGTCCATCGCGTAGACCGGCACCTCGCGCCACGCGCCGAAGAACGCCTTCCGTTTTGATTTCGGCTTACACGGCGATGCCGCAGCCGTTGGCTTGGCGTCCTCTTCGCCCCGCGTCACGGCTCCGACGGCGGCCACGCGGGCATTGACGAACACCACCTCCTGATCCGGTGAGGCATAGGTGTAAAGCTCCTCGTGGCGGCTGTGGAAGCGCGCCTCGATCTGCGCAGCAATATCCGGCGCATCCATGTCAAGCCCGTCGAGCGGCACGTCGATCTCGAAGATCTGTTCGCCGTAGCGCATCTCCGCCGAGCGCTGGATCGTCATCGGTCCGTCGAACCACGAGCGCAGCCGTCCCGCCGCCTGCGCTTCCAGCTCCGCGAACAACGCGCGCACCTCTGACGACTGAATGCGCTTGCCGGAATCGAGATAGGTGCGGCTGACCTCGTAGCGCAGGTCGCTGGTCAGCATGCCCCACGCCGAGAGCACCGACGCGGCGGTCGGCACGATGATGCGCTTCATCTCCAGCTCGCGCGCCACTTCCACGCAGTGCAGCCCCGCCGCACCGCCGAACGACAGCAGCGTGAAGCGCCGCGGATCGACGCCGCGCCGCAGCGTGGTGAGACGGATGCCGTCCGCCATTTTCAGATTAATCATGCGGTAGACACCGGCGGCCGCCGCATCACGGGACAGACTGAGCTTTGCAGCAAGGCGATCCATTGCCGCTTCAGCAGCAGCGCGATCCAGCGGCCGCCTGCCCCCCATGAAGGCATCTGCATCAAGATAGCCGAGCATCACATTGGCGTCGGTGACGGCCACCTCTGTCCCCCCATTGCCGTAGCAGGCAGGACCGGGAACAGAACCGGCACTTTCCGGACCGACATGGAAGGTGCCGCCAGCATCGACGCCGGCGATGGAGCCGCCGCCCGCCGCAATGCTGGTGATGTCGAGGCTCCGCAGCGCGATGCGCTGGCCGGCCAGCGCGCCCGCCGCCGACAGCGCGGCGCGGCCGTCGGAGATCAGCGAGATATCGGTCGAGGTGCCGCCCATGTCGAACGGCACCAGATTCGGAATGCCGAGCAGTTCCGCGCAGCGCTGGCAACCGGAAATGCCGCCGGCGGGACCGGACAGCACGGTGCCCGCCGCAAGCCGCGCGGCTTCCTCGATCGGCGCCATGCCGCCGTGGGAGAGAATGATGAAGATGCTCGATGTGAGCCCCGCCTCGCGCAGCCGCGCTTCGAGGCTCGTGAGATAGCGCCGCACCGGCGGTGCGACATAGGCGTTCACCACCGTGGTGGAGAAGCGCTCGAATTCCAGAATCTGCGGCAGCACGTCGCTGGAACGCGAGACGTTGACGTCCGGCAATTCGCGCGCGATGCGCTCGGCCATCGCGATCTCGTGCGCCGGATTGCGATAGGCGTGCAGGAAGCAGATCGCCACCGACTGCGCGCCGGAGGCGCGGATTGCCGCGATGGCCTCCTGCGCCGAAGTTTCGTCGAGCGGGATCAGCACATCGCCGTTGGCCTTGATGCGTTCGCGCACGCCGAAGCGCCGTTCGCGCGGCACCAGCGGTTCCGGCGGCGGCGAGCGCAGATCGTAGCGGTTATCCTTCAAGCCCTCGCGCATCTCGATGATGTCGCGGTGACCTTCGGTGGTGACCAGCGCCACCTTCGCACCCTTGCGCTCCAGCAGGGCATTGGTGGCAACCGTTGTGCCATGCACGAGCCGCATGGTTGCCGCCAGCATGTCCGCGCGACTCAGATCGAGCCGTCGTGCCAGTTCTTCAAGCCCAGCCATTACGCCGATCGACTGATCCGCCGGGGTCGACGGCGATTTGGCGAAGGTGGTGTGTCCGTTCTCGTCGATGGCGACAAGGTCCGTGTAGGTGCCGCCAACGTCAACGCCAATCGTATACATCGTCACGCACTCGCCTTCGTCTTGCTCACCAGCCCTTGCGCGACATCACGCGCGCGCGCCGCCGCCGAACGCTCTGCCGGATCGCCCCAGCCGCCACCGCCGGAGGAGCGGATCTCGAACCAGTCGCCGGGGCGAATCTCGATGCCGACCTCCTTGGTGCGCAGCACGCGCGGTTCGCGCCCTTCCGACATCAGCCGATAGCGATGCGGTTCGCCGTCCTTGCCACCGAGCAGACCGCAGGCGCGATGGCGCGTCCCCTCACCCGCGGTGTTGGCGAGTGCCACCTTTTCGGTCTCCATCACCAGATCGAGCGCCACGCCGAGGCCGCCGCGATATTTGCCGTCGCCGCCGGAATCCGCGAGGAATTCATGATGGCGGAAATGCAGCGGAAAGCGCACCTCCGCGACTTCGAGACTGCCGAATTTGATGCCACCGACGGTGTGCCATTCACCAATAGACGACCAGCCGTCGCCTTGCGACGACGCGCCGCCGCCGGGCCGCGCCTGAAACATGTGCCAGATGAAGTTGCGGCCGGTGCGCGGGTCCTCGCCCTGAATGGCGATGCGGAAGCGGCGGCTCCAGCCGGCCATCGCGCGCTCCGGGCACGACGCCGACAACGCCTTGACGATGGCTTCGACGATCTCATTCGACGGATGGCTGGTGCAGAGCGTCACCGGCCGGCCGGGATCGGCCCAGACGATGGTGCCTTGCTTTGCGATTACCTTCAGCGCGCGCAGGCAGCCGTCGTTCTTCGGAATGTCGGGATCGATCAGATAGGCAAAGGCCATCGCCACCGCCGCCTGCATGTTGGCATGCGACGAATTGACGAAGCGCGTCGATTGCGGATCGGAATCGGAGAGATCGACCTCCACCTCGCCACCGCGCTTGGTCACCTTCGCACTGATACGGATATTCTCGCGGCCGCCGGAGCCGTCGTCGTCGAGGAAGGCTTCGCCGTGAAACACGCCGTCCTTCCAGGTCGAAACCACCGCGCGGGTCTGCGCCTCGGCGGCATCCAGGATCGCATCCACCGCGCGCTCCACCGTCGCGCCGCCAAATTCGTCGAACAGCCGCAGCAGACGCCGTTCGCCGAGCCGCGCCGCGCCGACCATCGCGGCGAGGTCGCCGCGGAAGTCGCGGGGATTGCGGATGTTGAGCGCCAGCAGATCGAGAACGTCCTCGCGCAATTCGCCCGCCCTGTAGAGGAAGAGCGGCGGCACGCGCAGGCCTTCCTGATAAATCTCGGACGCGGTCGGATTGTAGCCGCCATGGGTCGCGCCGCCGATGTCGCTCTGGTGCGCGCGCACGATGGCCCAATACATCCGCCGCTCGCCATCGAACACCGGCACGAAGGCCGTGAGATCGGGCAGATGGCTGCCGCCGTGATAGGGATCGTTGAGCAGCAGCACGTCGCCGGGCTTGAAATTGCTGAAACGTTCCTCGATGGCGCGCGCCGCCCACGGCAGCGCGCCGACATGCACCGGAATGTGATCGGCCTGCGCGATCAGCCGGCCTTTGGTGTCGCAGATCGCTAGCGAGAAATCGCGGCTCGAATTGAGGATTTGCGAATACGACGTGCGCAGCATCGCCTCGCCCATTTCGGCGACGATCGAACTCAGCCGATGCTGGACGACGGAACGCGTGATCGGATCGATGGTCGCGGACATGATGTGCCTCGCTCGCCTGTATGATGTTGCGCGGTTCAGCCCTGCGCCGCGACGTCCACCATCGCCGCATCGGCAGCGCTGACGATGGTCTCAACGTCCGCGTCGCTCATCGGCGTCGACAGCGCCATCAGCCCGTAGCCGGCGCAGAGGATGCCGCGATTAAGCAGGCCGGTGTTGAACACCGCCTGCCGTCTCGCTTCCTGCTCGGTCAGATATGCCGTGCGATAATCGCGAATGTCGCGCTCGGCGAAGTGAATCTTCAACAGCGAGCCGCGTCCCACAGTGCGGCCCGGCACGCCATGCTTGCGGAACGCCGCGTCGATGCCGCCACGCACCGCGTCGCCGATAGCGTCGAGCCGCTTGAACATCGCCTCGTCCAGCAACTGCATCGCAGCCAAGCCCGCGCGCATCGTCACCGGGTTGGCCGAGAAGGTACCCCCGTGCGGCAGCGCCGGCTTGCCGTGTCGCGGATCGAACACCGCCATCACGTCGGTGCGGCCGCCGATGGCACCTACCGGAAAGCCGCCGCCCATGATCTTGCCCAGCGCGGTGAGATCGGGATCGGCGTCCCACAGCCCTTGTGCGCCGTGATAGCCGAGGCGGAACGAAATCACTTCGTCGAACACCAGCAGCGCGCCGACCTCGCGCGTCACCGCGCGCAGCGCCTCGATGTAAGCCTTGTCGGCCGGGACGAGACCAGCACGGTTCGGCATTGGATCGACCAGCACGCAGGCGAGTTTGGGGCCGTGCTCGCGGATCAGCGACACCGCCGCTTCCGGATCGTTGAACGGAATCGTCAGCACGTCGGCCAGCACGTTGTCCGGCGTACCTTTCGCGTAGGCCACCGACACCGGCGCGTTGCGGCCCCACGCCTCCGGCGTCGGATCGAGGCTGACTTCGGCGTAGTCGTAAGAGCCGTGATAAGCGCCTTCGCATTTGGCGATCTTCGGCCGGCCGGTGAACGCCCGCGCCGCCTTCAGCGCCATCATCACCGCCTCGGTACCGGAATTGGCGAAGCGCACCTGATCGACCGAGGGAAGACGCGAGGTCAGCAACTCGGCGAGATCGACTTCCGCTTCGGTCGGCAGGCCGAAGGCGGAGCCGCGCGCAATCTGATCGCTCGCGGCCTTCACCAACGCCGGATGCGCGTGGCCGTGAATCAGCGAGGCGAAATTGTTGATGCAATCGATGAAGACATTGCCGTCGAGATCGGTGACGCGGCAGCCCTCGCCGCGCGCCGCGTAGATCGGATACGGCTTCATGAACACCGTGGTGCGCGAGTTGCCGCCGGGCAGGCTCTTGAGCGCACGAGTGTAAAGCGCCTGCGATTTCGAATTCGGGTCCGGATACATCGTCGCGTCCTTACGGCGATGCGGCTGTGCAGCGCATCGCATGTCCTTTGGCGGTTGTCGGGAATCCGGAGGACGGTGACCGCCACGCTTCTCCAGATCAGAATTAGTTCCGAATTTCGGAATTGTATACTGAATTATGAAACGATATAAAGCCATTCCGATGGAGTCAAGCGGCTCCATTCACCTGCAATGACGGCAGCAACTCATGGCTACAAACGACATCACTCCCGGACCGCTCGGCCGCTACATGGACGTGCTCGAACTGATCGCAGCCTTTCCCGGCGCACTGACGTTGGCGGACGCCGCCGCGATGCTGGAGTTGCCGAAGACCACTGCTCACCGTCTGCTGAAAGGCCTGGTGAAGGCGGGCCTTGCCAAGGAAAGCGTCGGCGGTCGCGCCTATGACCTGGGCGATCGCCTGACGCGGCTGGTGCACGCCACAGTCGGTGACGATTGGCTGGCAACGCTGGCGAGTCCGCACCTGCGGCAACTCACCGATGCGAGCGGCGAGACTTGTTATCTGACGCGGCTGGTCGGCGGGCGCGTGGTGGTCGCAGTGTCGCAATCGCCGGATGTGCGCTGGCGCGGTTATGTGCAGCCGGGCATTGAAATGCCGATCCATGCCGCGGCCTCGGCCAAAGCAATTATGGCATACCAGGATAAAACCGTAGTGGCTCAGGCGATGGCGCAACCGCTGCCGCTGGTCACCGTCAACACGCGGAACGATCGCGCCTGGATCGAGGCCGAGTTGCAGGCCGTGCACGATCGCGGCTATGCGACCTGTATCGGCGAGATTGACGAGGGCCTCGCCGCGATCTCGGTGCCGGTGTTGCTGCCGGACGGCATGGTGCTGCATGCAGTGGCCATGACCGGGCCGCTGCAGCGGATCATGAATGAACGGCTACCCGAGCGCATCGACGCGCTCAACGCAACCGGCGCGGCGCTCGCAAAGGCGCTGGCGCTCGGCGCGAAGATCCGCGAGCGCGGAGCGGCGTAAGTTTTCCATCCGTCATTGCAAGGAGCGTAAGAGCGTTTTCGATTCTGATGGAAACAACTGCACGAAACGATGCGCGCTCCCTCTCCAATTGGGAGAGGGTTGGGGTGAGGGGTTACAGCTTCATAGCGATCGATCCCCCTCACCCGGAGCCTTCGGCTCCGACCTCTCCCCGATGGGGAGAGGTGAAGGAGCGTCCGGAACGATTCCGCCAAAACCGGACAGGCTCTAGCGACGAAGCAATCCAGTCCTTGCTTTTTGGCCTTTTGGATTGCTTCGCTTCGCTCGCAATGACGGGAATGAGCTGTGGCGTAACTAGGCCGCCTGCTCCGCGACGCGACCCATCGCATCATTGCGGCCGCCGAGGGCGTGGGTGAGGCGCAGCGCGCCTTGCAGCACCCGCATCGCCATCACCTGCCGCGCTTCATCAGTGAACCTCGACTTCGGTCCCGACACCGAGACCGCGCCCACGAGTTTGCCATCCGCACCAAACACCGGGGCGGCGATGCCGGCGCAATCGGGATCGCGTTCGCCGAAGGATTCCGCAACGAACGTTTCACGTATGCGATCGAACGCTTCGCCCGCCTCGCCGTCGAACGCAAGGATCACGCGCCCGGCCGCGCCGCGATCGAGCGGCAGCAGCGAGCCCGCTTCGACGCGGTCCAATGTGGAGTGCTGGGAATCGACGCGGAAAACGCACAGCCGCTGCGCCGCGTCGTGCCGCACGTGGAACGATGGACTCTCGGTGCCCGCCGCCACCAGTTCGCGCAGCACCGGCATGACATGATCGTATAAATGATTGCTGCGCTGATAGACCGCGCCGAGCCGAAACGGCGTGGGACCGAGCCGATAACGTCCGTCCGGCAACTGCAACAGATATCCAAATGCCTGCAGCGACACCATCAGGCGCAGCAGGGTACTTTTGTAGAGCCCGGTGCGCCGCGACAGCGCCGCTAACGTCAACGGCTCCGACTCGCCGTCGAACGCCTGGAGGATCGTCAGCGCCCGTTCGACCGCAGCAACCCCCTGTGACGGCATGGCCTCACTCCTTACCGGATGATTCCGGCGCGTCGATGAGCTTCGCGATCACCGGAAAATAGTTATCGCCCATTCCGCTATCGATAGCCTCGTGGAAGATGGTATCCACCAGCGCGGCGCCGCGCGGATTGACGCCGACCTGTTTCGCAAGATCCAGCGCGTAGGACAGATCCTTCAGCGCGTATTCGGTGGAGAAGGCGCGCAATGGAAACTCGCCGGGGACGATCGCCTTCATGCCGTGATTACGCAGCGCGAAGCTGTCGGCCGAACCTTTCGACAAGGTCTCCAGCAGGAGCTTCGGCGAGACGCCGCTCCGCCGTGCGATGGCGGCAGCTTCCGCCAGCGCATTGACGGTTTCGAACAGCACCATGTTGTTGAGGATTTTCGTCACCTGCCCGGCACCGGTGCCGCCGCACAGCGTCACATCGGTCGCGAAGTGGCGGATCAGCGGCTCGACCTGCGCGAACTGCACCTTCGTTGCGCCCACCATCACGCTGAGCGTACCGTCCTGCGCCGCCTGCCGCGTGCGCGCGATCGGTGCGTCGATCCACGTTGCGCCCTTCGCGGCGAGGCGCTTGGCGAAGTCGCGCGTCACATCCACCGCCGACGTACCGAGATCGACCACGATCTGGCCGCTGCCGATGGAGGCAAGCAGTCCGCCGTCGCTCTCGACCACGTTGCGGACATGCTTGGCGCTGGGCAGGCAAAGGAAGATCACGTCACTGCCCTTCACCGCATCGGCCACCGAGGTCGCAATGGTGCCACCGTCGGCGGCGATGCGCTGCAGCGGCTCGCCGGCGAGATCGAACGCCTTCACCGTGCGACCGCTCTTGCGCACCAGGTTGCGACAGATCGGCTCGCCCATGACGCCGAGCCCGATGAATCCCAATGTGCCTGCCATGATGTCGTTCTCCTAAGCCTTGTTGCGCGCGCGGATATCGTCCAGCACCGGCGCGATGTAGCGGCGAAATTGGGAGGGGTTCTCGCTCATCGGGAAATGCCCGAGCGCTTCCATCACCGTTGCTTCCGCGCCGGCGATACCCGCCGCCGTGCGCAGCGTGTCTTCCGGTGTGCACGAGAAATCGTATTCGCCGGTGAGCAGATAGAGCGGGCAGTCGCGCACGTCGATCGACGCGGTGCGGCCGCGCAGATCGCCGTCGACGCGATAGAAATAGAGGTCGCCCTTGAAGATGCCGGGGCCGCCTTGCTTGTAACCCCATAGTGTCTCGTCGCGCGCGACCTGCGGTCCCTGCGGCGCGATCAAGCCCGACACCAGCGCCGCGCAGACTTCGCCGCCGTGCACGTCGGGCCGGTTCAGCCACGCAGTGTCGTACCACGGCTGCTGGAAGTCGGCCGCTTCCAGGCCGATCAGTGCGCGAAACTCCTTCGCGTGGTCGATGGCGAGGTTGAGCACGATGCGGCCACCGATCGAGCAACCCATCACCACCGGCTTCTCGAGATCGAGCGCCTTGCAGAAGGCGCGGATCGTCGCCGTGTAGCTCGCGGTGGTGAGCCTGTATTCGGTGCCGTAACCGCTATCAGGCGGATTCGACTTGCCGTGCCACGGCATGTCGAAGGCGATGACGCGGAAATGCTGGGTGAACTCTTCGTCCACCAGAAGATGCCGCCACTGCCGCGCGTCGGAGCCGGCCGTGTGCAGGCAAACGAGCGGAATGCCGCTGCCGTTCTCCTCGAAATAGATGCGGTTGACCTCGCCGTCGATCTCAACATGAACATAGCGGCCGACGATCGGCTCGATGAAAGCGGTCATGCCGCGCCTCCGAAACCGTGCCGGCGCGGCAGCGCCAGAACGTCCTTGAAATATTGCAGATGCGCGATGAAGGGATGAAGGTCGCCCGATAACGTCGCTTCGCCGCGCTTGGTGAGCGACAACAGATCGTGCCAGCCGGCCGGCGGCATCGGCTGCCAATAGGCGGCCCACGCTTGCGGCGAGGCCAGATAGGAAAACCGCGACGAGCGCATCAGCACCGGCGCCGGCGTCATATCCACGATAGCGCCCGCGCGAATCGTGACGTGGACCGGCTGCACGGTCGGCCCCAGCAGGCAGTCGAGATCGAGCAGACGACCGCGCGCGACCAGCGCCGCATCGCGGGATAACCATTCCGGAATGCGCTTGAAAGCCTCAACCACCGCTGCGTCGGTGAACGTGACCGGCGATTCCTTGCCGCGCGGTTCAGCAGATGCGCTCATGATGCCTTCCCCGATCTAACCTGCGGATTCGAGATTCCAGTACAGGCTCTTCACCTGCTGATAGAGCCGCATGCCGCCGACGCCTTTCTCGCGCCCGATGCCGCTATTCTTGAAGCCTCCGAACGGCGTCGAGATGCTGAGCTGCTTGTAGGTGTTGATCCACACCGTACCCGCATCGATCGCGCGCGCGACGCGCCACGCCTTGTTGTAGTCCCCGGTCCAGATGCCGGCGGCGAGGCCGTAAACGGTATCGTTGGCCTGCGCGATCAAGTCGTCCTCGTCGTCGAACGGCAGCGCGCACAGCACCGGGCCGAAGATTTCCTCGCGACAGATGGTTGCGGTCATATCGAGACCGGTGAAGATGGTCGGCGAATAGAACGCGCCGTCCTTCAAGCGCCCATCCGACGGCCGCTCGCCGCCCAGGACCACTTCGCCGTTCTCGGCGCGGCCCTGCGCCACCAGCGCCTCGACGCGCTCGCGATGGGTGAAAGAGGCCATCGGCCCGATCTGTGCGCCCAGCGCATCGGGCAGATCGACGCGCAACGCCTTTGCCTTCTCGATCAGCTTTTTAAGGAACGGCTCGCGGATGCTGCGCTGAACGAACAGCCGCGAGCCGGCGACGCAGGACTGTCCACCCGAAATGAAGATGCCGCCGATAATCTGCGCCACTGCCTTATCGAGATCGGCATCAGCGAACACGATGTGCGGCGACTTGCCGCCCAATTCGAGCGCCACCGGAATCAGCCGCTCCGCGGCTATGCCGGCGATGGCACGGCCGGTCATTGTTCCGCCGGTGAACGACACCATGCGCACGCCGGGATGTTTGACCAGCGGCACGCCAACGTCGCGTCCCGTGCCGGTGACGACGTTGACGATGCCCGGCGGCAGTCCCGCCTCAAGGCAGATGCGGCCGAGATCCAGCGCCGGTGATGATGTGACCTCGGACGGCTTCAACACCACGGCGTTGCCGGCGGCGATCGCCGGCGCCAGCTTCTGCGCTTCCATGGTGAGCGGCGAATTCCACGGCGTGATTGCGGCCACTACGCCCATGGGTTCGTACATCGTCATCGACAGATAGTCGCCGCGCGAGGGAGTTACTGCCGATTCAGCCGTCTCGCACACCGCCGCGTAGTAGCGGAATGTCGCCGCGGCGCTGGCGACCTGACCACGACATTCCGCGATCACCTTGCCATTCTCGAGCATCTGCTTCTGCGCAAGACCTTCGGCATTGTCGTCGATGCCTTGCGCGATCCTGTTGAGCAGCCGCGCGCGCTCGTGCGGCTTCATGTTGCGCCAGGCCGGTTTGCGCTGCGCGGCCTCCGCCGTCTGCACGGCCCGATCGACATCGACGGCAGAGGCCGTGCCGATCTCGCAATTCACCTTGCCGTTGGCAGGGTTGATCGAGGTGAGCGGCGCGCCGTCACCCTTGGTCCACTCGTTACCGATCAGAAACGGCTGCACGCTCATCCCCATTTACGCTTTCACCTTTGATCTGCAGGACCTGCCGCATTCTGCCCGGATCACCCAACGACAGTCTTCATCGATCCATTTGTTCTATAGAGCAGAACATCATTCTATTTTGATAGACCATCTATCACGCGCGAGACCGCGAACTCAAGTCCCCGATGTGCGGCAAGGGTGATGAATAGCGGCGCGCGCAGCCGCTCGATCGCGATGAACCGAGACCGATCCGCAGCGATCCCCCGAGCGCCTCTCGAAATGTTACTCGCAGGCAAACTCTTGCAGCGTCATCCCTGCGGAGGCAGGAGGACGACGCTGTTCGTGCTGTCCATCCAGAAAACAGTTTCTGGTTGGCCATCCCGGACGACGCAGTCGCGTCGGCCTGATTTCAGCTCGCCTATGCTACGGCCTGACTGACGAACTTGGTGTTCTGGAATGCGGCCAGTCCCTCGATGCCACCTTCGGAGCCGACACCGCTGTCCTTATAGCCGCCGAACGGCGTTTCCGGCAGCGACACTTGCCAATGATTGACCACTACGTTGCCGCTTTCGATGGCGGCCGAAATCGCCCGCGCGCGCGACAGGTCATTGGTCATCGCATAAGCCGCGAGGCCGAACGGGAGCCGGTTCGCCAGCGCGACGACATCGTCAAACGTCTTGAACGGCGTCGTCATGGCCAGCGGCCCGAACGGCTCGACATTGGCCGCCATACTATCATTGCCGACATTCTCCAACAGCGTCGGCCGATAGAAGAAGCCACCATTGCCGACCCGTTCGCCGCCAGCGGCGATGCGGATATTGCGCGTGCGCGCATCGGCGACGAAGGCCTCCATCGCCTCGACACGGCGCGCATTGGCGAGCGGCCCCATCACGGTAGCGGCATCGAAGCCATCGCCAACCGCAATCGAATTCGCATGCTCCGCGAACTTTTCGACGAAACGGTCGTGAATCGATTCATGGACATAGAAGCGCGTCGGCGATGTGCAGACTTGTCCGCTGTTGCGATACTTCGCGCTCGCCGCCGCTTTTGCCACCGCATCGACATTGACGTCGTCGAACACCACCACCGGCGCGTGACCGCCGAGTTCCAGTGTCATCCGCTTCATGCCCTGCACGGCCATGCCGGCGAGCAACTTGCCGACATTGGTGGAGCCGGTGAAGGTGATGCCGCGAATGATCGGTGACTCGATGAGTTGCCGCGAGATCGCGACGGGATCGCCGAACACGATGCTCAGCACGCCTTCAGGGAGCCCGGCTTCCAGCAACATGCCGCCGATGGTGAGCGCGGTGGCCGGCGTTTCTTCCGACGGTTTGATAACGACCGAACAACCTGCCGCCAGCGCGCTGCTGATCTTTCGCGACGGCGTAATGGTGGGCGCATTCCACGGCGAGAATGCGGCGATGGGCCCCACCGGCTCCTTCACCATCATCTGCTGGATGTTCTCGGCACGCGCTGGAATCACCCGGCCATAGGCTCGCTTGCCCTCTTCCGCATTCCACTCGAACATGCCGGCGGCCTGTTCGACCTCAAGCCGCGCTTCCGCGATGGGCTTACCCAGTTCGAGGGTGATGAGGTGCGCGAGATATTCGCGCCGCTCGCGCATCAGGTCGGCGGTGCGCTTGAGGATTTTCGCGCGTTCCTGCGCCGGCTTGCGCCGCCACACCTGAAACCCTTTCGCGGCCGCTGCCAGCGCTTCGTCGATGTCGGCGGGCGTCGCATGCGGCAGCTCCGCAAGCACGGCCTCGGTGGAAGGATTAAGCACCGGCTCGGTTTTGCGGCCCTGCGCGCCGACCCATCGCCCGGCGATCAACAGCTGCAGGTTCGGATATTCGAACGACATGGTATCACTCCATAACTCCCATCCGAAAGTCAGGATGGCGACTATCAATTGAGAGCCGTCACCCTGAGGTGGTCATGCCCAGCATGAAGCTCGAAGGGCGACGGCGATCTTTAAGGCTCGCTACGCTCGTTCCGCAGGATGACGCCGTCGCGCTCATGTTTTAGGTCGCAGGCAACGCCGCGAGATCGAGCAGCACCGAGACATCCGCGACCCGTTCGATATCCCAGAGCGCGGCGAGCAGTTGCTCCGCGGCTTCCTTGCCGCGCACCGGCGCGACCAGATCGGTAAACTTGCGGTCAAGACCGTCGTCATCGAGCGGCAGATCGCGGGAGCCAATGGCTTCATGCGCTTCCCGCGAAAACTTGCCCTTCGTCGTCAGAAGTTTGACGCGCGCCGGACGTCGCGACGGATACATCGCATCGAGATCGGCGGCGGTGCGGACATGCACCCGCTTGCAGATATCGGTGAGCCCCGCATCGGCGCGGATATCGTCCTCGAAGTGCTTCAGATCAATTCGGCCATAGCGCAGGCCGAGCGCCATGATGAACGGGAAGCTGAGCTGCGCGCTGGCGAAATCCCCCCAGCCGGTCTCGGCATGCGACGCGGCGATCGCATAGGTCTCGACATCGATGCGCTGAACGTCCCGCTCGCCAAGCCCATGATCGCGGCACAGCGTCATCATCGCCTCCACCGCGGGCTGCAAGTGCCGGCAGCAGGCATAGGGTTTGAAATAGCAATCGACGACGCCGAACGGCGCAGCCGGCGGCAGCCTGAAGTTCGCCGCAACACGCTCCGCATCGCCGGGGAACGCCTGGAAAAATCCGTCCGGCCCTTCGAGCACATCGGGCGGGCCTTCGACGTCGCCGCGCGCCAGGAGGGCCGCGGTCAGACCCTCGCGCGCCGCGTGACCGGCATGCAACCGCTTGACGTCACCGCCTCCGGAGAGAAACGCAAACAGCCCCGCCGACGCACTCGCAGCCAGACCGACTGCGTTCGCGGTCTGGGCGCGCGACAAATCGAACAGCCGCGCGGTCGCCAATGCCGCGCCGAGCGGGCCGACGATGCCGGTCGGATGAAAGCCGCGTTGTCGCGCCATCGGATGACTGGCGCGCGCGATCGCGGTGATCGCCTCATAACCGGCAACCATCGCCTCGAGGAGACGCGTGCCGGAGACTTTACCACCATGGGCCGCCGACAACAGCGCCGGAACAACCGCGACGCCGGGATGCACCGAGCCTTCGCGATAGCCGTCGTCGAGTTCAATACCATGGGCGCCAGTGCCGCCGAGCCATGCGGCATCGAGCCGATCGACCCGACGCGCACGACCCGGCACCGGCACCGAGCCACCTTCGGGCCGAATGGTCGTCAGCACCGCATCCGCTTTCGACGCGACATCGCCGGCACCCCCCGCCACCATAACGCCGAGCGTGTCGAGCAGATGGCGCTTCGTCTCGTGACGGATATCCTCATCGAGATCCCGCCATTGAAGCTTCAGCGCGAAGTCGAGCAGCGCGGCGGTCGGCCTCTGGCCGTCGCCCGCGATCTGTCGCTGCTTTGACGCGCCGGCCATGAGCTTACTTCGCGCCTGCCGCGATGAGATTGATCATCGCCGGATAGTAGTTCTGGCTGTAGCCCGCCTCGGCCGTCTTCTTGAGAAGATTCGCAGTCAGCGTCGCGGATGCTGCGTCGATATGACCTTGCTGCGCCAGTTCGAGCGCGAGACTGATATCCTTGATGGCGTAGGTCGTGGGGAAGGTGTTCTCAGGGAAGTTGCCCGGCACCAGCGCTTTCTGCCCTGGCGTGCGCAAGGCGAAGCTGTCCGCCGAGCCCTTCGACATCACGTCGAACAGCAGCGCGCCGTCGACACCTGCGCTGCGTCCGATCGCCAGCGCCTCGGCGAGCGCGTTGACGGTCATGAACACCACCATGTTGTTGAGCACCTTCACCACCTGACCGGTGCCGGTGCCGCCGCAATGGGTGATTTCCGTGCCCATGGTAGACAGGAACGGCTCGACCATGCGGAAATTCTCGTCGCTGCCGCCGACCATGATGCTCAGCGTGCCGTCGATGGCGGCCTGGCGCATCCGCGCCACCGGCGCATCGATCAACGTCAAGCCTTTCTCGGCGAGTTTGGCGGCGAGGTCGCGCGTGCCCTTCACCGAGCTCGTGCTCATATCGACGACGGTGTGCACGCGGCCGCCGGCGGCGGCAATGCCGCCCGCGCCCAGACAAACCTCGGTGACCTCGGCGATGCTCGGCAACGACAGGAAAATGATATCAGCGCTCTGCGCGACTTCGGCGATCGAGCCCACGGTCTTGGCGCCGGCCTTGGCAACCTGCTCGCGCGGCTCCGCGCGGCTATCGGTGGCAACCACAGGAAGGCCCGACTTTCTGACAAGATTGCTGCACATCGGCGCGCCCATGACGCCCAGCCCGATGAATCCCAGCGTCTCAGCTCGTTTCGTCATTCCGTTTTGCCTTCCTCGATCGTTCACTAGGAGACTCCGGCCCCGAAGGGCCGGAGTCGAGATGTCACGTCAGTTCTTCTTGACCAGCGGGCAGTCGCTCTCCGCCAGCGGGCGGTAGGCTTCGGTGCCAGGGATCTTGGTGAGAACTTCGTAATAGTCGTAGGGCTTCTTCGACTGCTCAGGCGACTTGACCTTCACCAGATACATGTCATGCAGCACGCGGCCGTCGGCACGAATCTCGACATCCTTGTTGTAGATGTCGTTGACGCGCAGCTCGTGCATCTTCTTGGCGACGACTTCGGAATCAGTGGTGCCGGCTTCCTTTACCGCGCGCAGGAAGTGAGTGACGCCGCTGTAGACCCCCATGTTGACCATGGTCGGCATGCGACCGCCCATCTGCTTGCCGAACTTCTCCGAGAACTTCCGGGTCTCATCGTTGAGGTCCCAGTAATACGAGGTGGTGAGGATCAGGCCCTGTGCCACCTTGAGGCCCAGCGCATGAACGTCGCTGATGAATACGAGAAGGCCGGCGAAGTTCTGGCCGCCCTGCACGATGCCGAACTCGGCGCCCTGCTTCAGCGAATTGACGGTGTCGGTACCGGCATTGGCAAGACCGATGATCTTCGCCTTCGAAGCCTGCGCCTGAAGCAGGAAGGACGAGAAGTCCGAGCTGTTGAGCGGATGCTTGACCGAACCCACCACCTTGCCGCCGGCTTCTTCGACGAAGCGCGAGACATCGCGCTGCAGGCTATGACCGAAGGCGTAATCGGCAGTGAGGAAGAACCAGCTGTCGCCGCCCTGCTTCACGATCGCCTTACCGGTGCCGTTGGCCAGCGCGTAGGTATCGTAGTTGAAGTGGAAGGTGGTCGGCGAGCAGGCCGCGCCGGTGAAATTGGTCGCGGCCGGACCTGATACGACGAAGATCTTCTTCGAGGCCTTGGCAACCTCGTTCATGGCAAGACCCGCCGCTGACGATGCGCCGTCCGCCAGCAGATCGACCTTATCGACATCGATCAGCTTGCGCGTCAGCGAGGCCGCAATGTCCGGCTTGTTCTGATGGTCGAGGACCATCACCTCGATCTTGCGACCGAGCACTTCGCCGCCAAACGCTTCCGCCGCGAGCCGCGCCGCAACGCCCGAACCCGGACCACCCGCTTCCATGTAGACGCCGCCCTGGTCATTCACCACGGCGATCTTGATCGGCGGCTTTTCCTCCGCCTGAGCAACCGACGCCAGACAGGCTAACGTCATTGCGGCAATCGATAGTGATCTCAACATCGTCCTCTCTCCCTCCCTGCCACCTCCGTGGCGTGATGAACTCAACGTGCCGGACGCTTCTCGATCGCGTCGATCTTCTGCAGAACCGGCTTCAGATAACCGATGAACGTCTTCGGATCCTCGCTCATCGGAAAATGCCCGAGGCCCTTCATGATGGTGGCCTCCGCGCCTGCGACGGAATTGGCGACCGCCAGCGTTTCCTCCGGCGTGCACGAGTAATCGTATTCGCCCGACAGCAGAAACAGTGGGCATCGCGCCGTATCGATCCGCGCGACGCGGTCGCGAATATCACCGTCGATCTTGTAGAAATACAGGTCGCCCTTGAACACGCCAGGACCGCCCTGCATGTAGTGCCACAGCGTTTCCCAGCGCTCCTTCTCCGGCGTGCGCGGCCCGACCAGACCGGAGACGACCGCGGCACAGACTTCGCCGCCATGAACATCCGCGCGATGCAGGAAATTCAGGTCGTAGTAAGGATCGACATGCGCGCCGGCCTGCAGGCCGATGATGCCGCGAAACCGCTCCGGATGCTCGAGCGCGAGATGCAACACGATGCGTCCGCCGATCGAACAGCCCATCACGATCGGACGATCCAGCTCCAGCGCGTCCATCACCTCGAGGATCATGGTGATGTAGTCCTGCGAGGTGAGCTTGTATTCCTCGTCGTGCCAGCCTGCCGGCGGCGAGGATTTGCCGTGCCAGGGCATGTCGAACGCGATGACGCGATGCCCTGCTGTGATCTCCGGATCGTTCATCAGCCCGCGATACTGCCGGCCATCCGAACCAGCGGTGTGCAGACACAATAGCGGCACGCCCTGCCCGGCTTCCTCGACATAGAGGCGATGCGGGCGGCCGAGCAGCGTCATATTGAGGTAGCGGCCGATCACCGGCTCGAACGCGACGGTCATGATGCCACCTCTTGCGTGCGCAGCTTGGCCAGCACATCCTTGAAGTAACGCAGATGAGCCATGAAGACCTTGAGGTCTCCCTCCGCTTTGAGCGCGCGGCGCTTGATCAATGCCATCAGATCATGGAAGCCCGGCGGAGGATCGGCACTCCAGAATGTTCGCCACTCGTTTTCCGGCGCCCGCAGCGCAAACGACCATGACGGCATCACGAACGGCCCGCGCTCGACCGAAATGATTTGTCCATCCTGGATGGTAATCAGCCATTGCGCATCACCCACTTCGAGCAGGAAGCGCGTCGCGAGGAAGCGGCCGCGCCGCACCAGCGGCGCATCGATATTGACCCGTTCGGGCAGCTGTTCGATCGCAGTCATGGTCATGTCACGCAAGCCTCACCAGAGCATCGAGTGCCAGCACGCCTTCGCCCTCACGCCGCACGATCAGCGGATTGATCTCGGCATCGGCGACATCGTACTCCTCATCGAGCGCGAGTTGCGACAGCGCAACGATCGCTTTCGCGAGACCCTCGAGATCGCCGACCGGGCGGCCTCGAAAACCTTGCAGCGTTTTGGTCATCGCAACTTCCGAGATCATCTCGCGCGCCGTTTCCAGCGTCACCGGCGCCAAGCGAATGCTTCTGTCGCGATAGATTTCGGTGAAGATGCCGCCCGCGGCGAGCAGCACGACAGGACCAGCATCCGGATCCTTGCGATAGCCCAGCAACATCTCGCCAAGGCCCGACATCATCGGCTGCACGATCACGTGCGTCACCGGAACGTCCGGTGCCGCCTTGCGCGCGGATGCCACGATTGACGCCATTGCGGCCTTCAACTCCGTTTCGCTGCGCACGTTGAGAACCACGCCACCGACGTCGCTCTTATGCGCGATCCTGTCTGATAACAACTTCACCGCCACCGGATAAGCGAACGGCAGCGCGACATCAACGGCATCGGCCGATAACACCTGCGACGGCGCATGCGGCAAACCGACCCGCGCAAACAATGCATATGCGTCACTCTCATTCAACTGCGCTGATTTGTTGCGCCTGACAGAACGCGATACGGCCACCGGCGCAACCGCAACGCGACGTGCATAAGCCGCAACAATCGCATCGGCGCAAGCCTCCGGCGTACGGAAATTCGGAACACCGGCTTCCGACAGCATCGCTAGGGCGTCCGGTGCGTCGGGCGCGAGAAACGAAACGAGCGGTTTGTTCGCCGCGGCACTTGCGATGACCGGCTTCACCGCCAGTTCCGGACGAAAGCGCGCAGACGAGCCGGTCACCGCAACGATGAGATCGAACTCCGGCGCTGACAGCATCACGTCAAGCGCCGCCTTCATGACGTCCGGCCGCGTGCCGGCCATGGTGAGATCGACCAGTACGCCGCGCTCGACGCTGACGCCTGCACCCTGCAATCGCGCGAATGTCTCGTCGGTCGGACGCACCACATCGATGCTCCGCAGCCCCAAGCCGTCGACGACCATCGCCGCGCCACCGCCGGTGGTGGTGACGACTCCGACGCGCGGCGCGCGGCCACGAACCACTCCTGCAGGAATGCGGCTGAGCAACGGCAACGTTTCCAGCAACGCTTCGAAATTTTCGACGCGGGCGATGCCGCAATCAGAAAGGAACGCGGCGGCGATATCGTCCTCGCCGGCGAGCGCGCCGGTATGCGACAGCGCCAGTTCCGCTGCCTGCTGCGACCGGCCGAGCTTATAGGCGACCACCGGCTTGCCCCGCTCCGCCGCTGCGACCGCGAATCGACGCAGATCATCGGCATGACGCAGGCTTTCGAGAAACAGCATGTAACCGGTGACCGCCGGATCATCGAGCGTCATGGCGCAGATTTCGCCAAGCGTCAGATCGATTTCGTTGCCGACCGAGACCAGGCCCGCAAAGCCGACCGAGCGCGCCTTGCCGCGCGACACCAGCGCACCCAGCATGCTGCCGCTGTGCGAGGCGACGAATACGCCGCCGCTCGGCAAATCAGGCTCAGCAAAGGCGGCGTTTGCCGTCAGCAAGGCTTTCGCATGAAAATTGACGACGCCGATGCTGGACGGGCCGAGAATGCGAATGCCGGTCTCGGAGACGATCTTCTTCAGCGCATCAACGCGCTGCAGGCCTTCGGCCCCGGCTTCCGCAAAGCCCGTCGCAAGTATGGTCGCGACCTTGACGCCGCGCGCTGCGCATTCACGCACCGCATCGAGCACGCCGTCGGCGCCCGCGAGGATGAAGGCATGATCGGGAGCTTCGGGCAAGGCCTCCAGCGATGGCCAAGCACGTTCGCCGAGCACCGTGTCGCGCCGCGGATTGATCGGGTAGATGGTGCCGGCATAGCCGGCCTGCCGCAGATATTGCAGCGGCCGCGCCGCGACCTTGGACGGATCAGCCGACGCACCGACGATGGCAATGCTCTTCGGCGCGAGGAGCGCGCGCGATATCGCTGCTGATGGCGCGGCCGTCTTATTCTGCGGCACGGGCGACAACCTTTCGCTGATCGAACCGCCGATCGAAGACGTGTTCGGCGATACGGTTCTTGAGGATCTCGGTGGATCCACCGGCGATCATCCAGCCGCGGGTGCGGCGCATGCAATACTCCGCAAGCGACTCCTGGCTGTAACCGGTGCCGCCCATGATCTGGACCGCTTCGTTGGCAACATCGAAGCCGGCCTGATTGCAAGCCAGCTTCGCAAGCGCGGTGTCGAAGGCCGTCGGCAGGCCATCGGTGACGCGCGCCGCGCGATACAGCAGAAGCTGCGCGGCTTCGAGCTTGAGCGCCATGTCGGCGAACTTCCATTGCAGCCCCTGGAATTCGCAAAGCGGCCGGCCGAATTGCTCGCGCACCAGGGCATGCTCACGCGCCAGATTGAAGGCATAGCGGCCGAGCGCCAGCGCCCGCGACGAGTTGCCGAGCCGCTCCACGTTGAAGCCGGCGATCTGTTTCTTGAAACCGCCGAGGCCAAGCAGCACGTTGGCCGCCGGGATGCGGCAGTCCTCGAAGTAAAGCTGGCACCACTCCTCGCCGCTCATGAACGGCGACGGCTTGCCGATCGTAAATCCGGGCGTGCCACGCTCCACCAGCACCGAACCGATGCCGTTCACGCCGGGCGCGAAACGCACATAAACCAGGAACACCGAGGCGTCCGGACTGTGCGTGCCGAACACCTTGGTGCCGTTGATGAGGTAGTGATCGCCGTCCTGCCGCGCCGAGGTTTTCAGTTCAGTCACGGCCGAGCCTGCACCCGGCTCGCTCATGCCAAGACTGATGACGCTGCGTCCGGCCAACAGGTCCGGCAGAAAGCGCTGCTTCTGCTCGTCACTCGCATATTCCACGAAGGTGCGGATCGGCCCGAAGTTACCAGCCTGCACTACGTCGGCGCTGCGCGGACAAACCGAGGCAATCACCTGAATCGCGATGACCGCATCCATCAACGTGCCGCCCTGGCCGCCGTCCTTCTCGTCGAAGGTGATGCCGAGCAGGCCCTGCTTCGCCAGCTTCTCGGCGACGTCGAACGGAAAGCGCGGGTCGTGCGCGCGCGCCAACGCGCCGTCCGCCAGATGCGCTTCGGCAAACCGCCGCACCGAATCGGCAAACGCGCGCTGTTCTTCGTTCAAATCATCGATCATTACTGGAGGGCCCACGCTCTGGAGTTTTCTCGCGCCGTTTCTCCCAAGAACCGCGTTTGACGCGCAACTACAGAAAGGTTATTTGTGCATGAGTTTTTGTAATGGAGCGTCGTCATGCGGGAAGCAATGCCGCCCTTGAATCCGCTTCACGTTTTCGAGATCACCGCGCGCCTCGGCAGTTTCACCAAGGCGGCGCAGAAACTCCGCGTGACGCAGCCGGCGGTCAGCCGGCAAATCCAGACGCTCGAGAACTATCTCGGTGTCCGGCTATTTGAACGCGACAAGCAGGGCGTGCGGCTGACCTCGATCGGCGAACAATTCCATCAGCAGATCGCGCCTGCATTCCAGATTATTGCCAGCGCATCGGCCAATCTCACCGCGACCCGAAAAATCGAGCCGCTGAACGTGCGCACTTACACGACCTTCGCGTCGAAATGGCTGATCCATCGGCTGCCGTCCTTCTACGTGACGTATCCCAATATCAAGCTCAACATCACCAACGCCGTCGCACCCGTCGACTTCGAGAAGGACAATGTCGATCTCGCCATCCAGTTCGGCAACGGTCAGTGGCGCGGCGCAGAGTCGGAATTGCTGTTCAAGGACCTGATTCAACCGGTCTGCAGCCCGAAGCTGCTGGAAAAAGTCCGGCTGACCGAGCCGGACGATTTGAAGAAGGTGCCGATGCTGCATTCGCACTATCGCCGCACCGACTGGCACGACTGGCTCGCGGCGGTTCACCGCACAGACCTCCTCTCCGAGGACGGTATCAGCTTTTCCACCTCGATCCTGACCTATCAGGCGGCGGTGGAAGGCGTCGGCGTCGCCATGGGACAAATCCACCTGCTGCAGAACGAACTGCGCGAGGGAACCCTGGTCCCGCTGTTCAACGCGCCGTTCGAGCGGCGCATGGCACATTACGTCGTCTGGCCGAAGAATCGGCCGCTCAACCGCAAGGGCCGCAGTTTCCTGAGTTGGTTGCGCAAAAGCGCCGCCGAGTTTGCCAAAACGATTTGAAGTTCGAGCGGCCGGCGCTCATTACAAAACCTTATCGACGAATGACTTTCTGTTAGTTGAAACCAGCTTCGTCATTCCGTTGGGTGAGACAAGCAATCACGAGAACGGACGAACGCGATGTTAAGCAAGGTGGACGCTTCAGCAGAACAGCAGGCGGGAACCTGGATTTCGGCCTTCGGCCAGGCGCTGGCCGCAAAGAACAAGGCTGCGCTGAGCGCGCTGTTCGCGGGCGACTGCCACTGGCGCAATCTGTGCGGCCTGTCGTGGGAGATCGTCACCTATAGCGGGCGCGAAACCATCTGCGACACGCTGCTGCGCAACACCGCCGATGTTCAGGCGCGGGATTTCACCGCGGCTGCAGACCTCCTTGTGCCGCGACGCGCGACGGTGGCCGGCTGTGAGGTCATCGAGGCGATCTTCCGTTTCGTATCGGTGAACGGGCCCGGACTTGGTGTGGTCAGACTGCTGACGGGCGACCATCCGCAGGCATGGACGATCTCCACGCTGCTCGACATGGATGCGCTCTGCGCCACGCGCCGCCGTGACAACGAACCGGTGTCGCATGCGCGCGATTTCGCCGAAACGAGCTGGCTCGATCAGCGCGCGCAGGATCTCGCCTATCAGGACCGCGAGCCCGACGTGCTGGTGGTGGGCGGTGGCCATGCGGGCATTTCCGCTGCTGTCGAGCTCAAACGGCTCGGTTTCGACGTGCTGATCGTCGACAAGGAACGCCGCATCGGCGACAACTGGCGCCTGCGCTACAACGGGCTCAAGCTGCATAACAAGACGCCGGTGAACCACCTGCGCTACATGCCGTTTCCAGTGACGTGGCCGGACTACATTCCGAAGGACAAGATCGCCAACTGGCTCGAGACATATGTCGAGAGCATGGATCTGAATTTCTGGACGCGCACCACGTTCGAAGGCGCGCGTTATGACGAGGCCAGCGCGACATGGCAGGCGACGGTCCGCCGCGAGGGCGAGGCGCCGCGGCCGCTGCGGCCGAAGCACATCATCCTCGCCACAAGCGTCAGCAGCGTGCCGAATATCCCGGCGATTCCTACGATCGAGAATTTCAAAGGAACCGTTCTGCATTCGAGCCAGTTCACTAAGGGCGCGGACTGGAGCGGCAAATCCGCCATCGTGATGGGCACCGGCACTAGCGCCCACGATATCGCACAAGAGCTGCAGGCCAATGGCGTCCATGTCACCATGGTGCAGCGCAGCCCGACGATGGTGATCAATGTCGATCCGAGCGCGCAGCTTTATGACAAGACCTATCTTGGCGACGGTCCGCCGATCGAGGTGCGAGATACGCTGAATTCATCGGTGCCGCTCGCGGTGATGAAAATCGCGCATAAGATCATCACCGATGAAGTGCGCAAGCTCGACGCGCCGCTGCTGCAGCGGCTGGAGAAAGCCGGCTTCCGTCTCGAATTCGGCGAGGGCGGCACCGGCTGGCCACTGAAGTTTCGCCAGCGCGGCGGCGGTTACTATTTCAATGTCGGCTGCTCGGAGCTGATCGCCGACGGCAAGATCGGTCTCATTCAGGCCAGCGACATCAAGCAGTTCGTTGCGGGCGGCGTCGAAATGAATGACGGCAGCGTGCGCCATGCCGATCTCGTGGTGCTCGCGACGGGCTACAAGGGACAGGGCCACATGGTCGGCGCGCTGTTCGGTGAGGACGTGGCGCAGCGCGTCGGCCGCATCTGGGGCTTCGATGACTCGACACAGGAATTGCGCAACATGTGGGTGCGGACGCCGCAGGCCGGACTATGGTTCACCGGCGGCGCGTTCTCGCAGTGCCGAATCTACAGCCGCTACATGGCGCTCCAGATCGAGGCGATCGAAGCCGGACGGCTCGCCAAGGCCGCATAAAGCTCTTCCCGAGGGGGACCACCTGCCTCGCTTCCGGCATTTCCGGCGGCGGGGCATTTTTTTGACCGGCGTGATCGCCGGATCACACGGGCAGGCGAGGCAAAACAACTTGGCCCGTTATGCCCAGGCTTATCCCGCCTATTCCAGCGTCAACGCCAATTCAAAAACGTGGATGGCCGGGACAAGCCCGGCCACGACGATTGAAGAGATGATTGCTTCGTCCTGGCGAGGACGCCGCCTACGGAATGACCTTTTGCGCACGGAAGTCACCGATGATCTCGGCCATCATCTGCTCGCTGTCGATCATCTCGGTGAAGCCATACTGGTAGGCTTTCACCATGCTGATCATGTTGTCCCACCGGCGACGGAATACGGTGTCCGCATAAGCCCAAGGGACCAGCCGGAACAGGTCAGTCTGGCGCAAGCCATGGCTGGCGACGATCTCGTTCCAGAGATCCCGCTTATCATCCATGAACTCGGTCAGCCGCATGTTTTTCACCGGACCGGGTTCGAGGTCGAACATCGCAGCAAGGCGCGGCCACATGTGTTTCCAACGGAATGAGTCGCCATTGCCGATATTGAAGGCCTGGTTCGCCGCGCGCGGATCGGTGGAGGCCCACAGCATCGCCCGGTTGAGAATCCGCACGTCGGACGCAAAGGTGATGGCATTGAAGGTTTCGTCGTCACCGGGGAAATAGAACGGCTGCTTCAGCGCCTTCATGATGGTGCCGTAGACCGCAAGGACCGTCATCAGGTTGATGCGCGCGCCATTACCATAGCCGCACACTGCGCCTGGGCGTGTGGTCGACCATGTCCACGATTGCCCCTGCTGCAGCTTCAGCACGTGATTGTGCTGCGCCTCATAGAAATAAGCTGGCACGCATGGCGGATCGTCCTCGCGTGCCGGAGTCTTATATTCGCCGAGGTGATAACCGTACCATTTCACGCCCTCGAGCACATGCACATGCTGCAGGTCCTTCGCATGCGGCACCGCGCCATCGAGGAAATTGAGCGCCATGCGGCTGTTGAGATCGTTTTCCTCATCCAGCGTCCGGCCGTTGAGCAGCGCGGTATAAAAGATATGAGTGACGCCTTTGACGTCCCCCAGCGCCTTGAGTGTCGCTTCACGGTCCAATAGATCGACCGGCAGGTGCCGAACCCAGTCGCCCAATTCGGGATCACCGCGCGAGACGCCAATCACGTCCCATTCCCCACTGGCATGCAGCATGCGCGCCATGTTGCCGCCGCACATCCCACCCACACCTGCAATCAGAGCAACCTTTTTCGTCACGAGCGTCCCCTCTCCCGGCGGATCGTTTCACATTCTGGCGGTCACGGCGCTGGGCGATGTCCGTCCGGCACGTGTATCCGTGCCAAAGCCGTTGCGGGCCCATCTCGACCGGCCGCCGCTGCTATCAACTAGAATGTTGAGAGGGCGGTATTTCAACTGCAATGAAGTTATGCCGTCATAACATTCTCTGACGCTCCCGTGAGTTGCGAGCGCACAGGAATTCTCTCTTCGGAACAAGCTTGAAACGGCTGCACTGACGGAGTGATGGCCGTGCTCGGGAGATATTAACGGTCTCTTTACCATACCGGGCGAATAGTCTTTGCGAAGCAACGGCCAGATGTTGCTGCCCAAGGTTCAAGACCATGGCACAGGTTCGCACCAGTTCGGATTATCCGGCATATGATGCCTCCGCGGACGACATGCACGGCCTCGGCCAGTTCGCACCGGGCGACATGCCGCAGCAACGCTGTCCTGACAACATTTTACGATTCCCGGCGTCTTCCCCCCGCGAGAGCGGCACCCTTGCGGTCGACCTGATCTATCAGGCCGCCGACATGTTCGCCGGCATCGAGCAGCGGGCCCGCGATATCGAGGCCAATGCCCGTTCGATGTGTCAGAGCGCGGTGGATAAGCTGATCGATGCTGAACGCCGCGTGCAGGTGGCGGAGCGTGGACGCCGCGACGTCATTCAGGATGTCGATCGCCGGTTGCAGGAGGTCTCGCGAGCTCTTGCTGACGCGCATGCGCGTGTGGAGGCTGCCGAAGCCCGCGCCGCCGCCGCGGAAATTCGGGCGCGCTCCGCGGAAGCGGAAACACAGAACACCCGGCGTATTCTCAATCACGTCGAACGCGCCATTCGCGATCGCCTGCTGGGTGAGTCTCCGGATGGCCGCTTCGCATTCCGCGGCCGCATGGCTTGATTCCTGCCGCTGCGCGCTCCAGCTTGAATTACGGCAAGACGACTAGCGGCGCACGCGCACTTTGCTGAATTTCACACGGGTGCCGTCGGCAAGGCGGGTCGCAGTGAAACCCGCTTCCATGATAGCTTCACGCTGGGGCCGCTGTTCCTCCGGCGCATGCGTGACATCCCACCACGTGGCGCGGTGGGCCGCGCGCGGTAATGCATCGTCGATGATGTCTTCGATCTCCTCAAAGGTGAGGATAAAATCGGCACGGGTCTGCGCCTTCAGATAATCGCGCAGCGGTGTGTAATCGTTGGCCATGGCAATCGTCTTTACGCCAGTGCAACTCGCGTATCCACTCCCACTATCAAATGCCGTTTCGGTATGTCATGGCTGGCCTGACCGTTCGAAGAACCGCCGCGTTTCGCTCGCCTCTACCCGTCCATGACGGCGATGAAAGCCGTGCCTGGCGCAAAATGTTGCCGGCCGCGATCACTTCATCAGTTCCGCCGCAAGCGCGGCATAGGCCGGCAGCGTCACGGGATCGTTGGCGGCATTGGCTGCATAGGGATGCGAGGCGTAGCGCACGATCACCATCTCCGCTTTCGGATCGATGTAGATCGACTGGCCGTAGATGCCTCGCGCGGCGAAGGCGCCGTTGGCATTATTGCTCTGCCACCACATATCACGGTAGGACCAGCCCGGCAGCGTCTTGTAACCCGCCGGCGCAAATTTCGCCGTGTCGCCGGGGGTTGTGATATCGGCGATCGCCGCTTCCGGAATCACCTGCTGACCGTTGAACTTGCCCTTGTTACGGATCATCTCACCGAAGCGCGCCAGATCCCGCAACGTGGTGTTGAGGCCGCCACCGCCCGATGCGGTGCCGATCGAGTCCACCATGAAATACGCGTCGTTTTCCGCGCCGAGCTTCTGCCAGATCTCCTTCGACAGCAGATCGGCCAATGACTGGCCGGACGCACGGCAGACGATCCACGCCAGCACCTCGGCATTCGAGGTTTTGTAGGCGAAGGCCTTATCGTGCTCGCCTTCCTTCTGCAGCTTGACGAGGAAATCGTAGAATGTCTTCGGCCCGCTGTATCCCGGCGGCTGCGGCATCATTCCGCCGGCGCGCGCATAGTCGAATACCTCGGCCTTCGGATCGGAATAATTCTCCGAATACTTCACGCCGATAGTCATATCCATCACGTCACGCACGGTGGCGTCACCGTAAGCGGAGTCCTTCAGCTCCGGCACGTATTTCACCACCTGCGCTGCAGGATCGAGCTTGCTCTGCGCCGCAAGCGTCGCAGCCAGCGTGCCGACAAAGGATTTGGTGACTGAAAACGCAATGTGCGGCGTGTGTGCGTTGCCCGCACCGAAGTATTTTTCGTAGATCACCCTGCCTTTGTGCATGACGAGCAGGCCATCGGCATAAGTCAGCGCCGGCATGTCGCCGAAGGTGATGGACTTGCCGTCCATGGTGGTGACAGGGATTTTCTCGATGTCGCGCTCGGCGCGCGGCAGCGGCACGATCGCCCCCTCGCCGCGCCAGACATTGGCCGTCGGCACCAGTTCACGAATATGACTGAAAGCCCAGCGCGTGCCGGGAAAGCGGCTGCTGGTGCCGTCGTTGAAGCGCACCGTCTTGTCCGGCGGTGGCGGGAAGCCCTGCATGACCTTGTTCGCGACCGGATCGGTCTGCGCCGCGGTCGGCAGCTTCGGCGGATCGTCGGCGCGCGCCTGCGGCATCACGGTTGCAAGAACCAACAGGCTGGCGCCGGCAAGGGCGATGAAGCGGCTCATGGGGTTTCCTCGCGTGGTTGATTTTTGATCGTCGCACGATGCTTGCCGAAGAACGCGCGCATGTCCAGAGAGACCATGCAAGATCGTCCCCGGCGAAGGCGGGGACGGCTCACAGGCCAACTCTGCTCAGAAATACTTCTTCATCTCCGCCAGCAGGCCATCCCGCAGGTCTGGCCGCGCCATGCCGAAAGCCAGATTGGCGCGCAGAAAACCCGCGCGCGAGCCGCAATCGTGCCGTTCGCCCTCGAATTCGAGGCCATAGAACTTCTGCGTCTCCGCCAGCTTCTTCATGCCATCGGTAAGCTGAATTTCGTTGCCCGCGCCACGCTCCTGCGTCTCCAGAATCTTGAAGATCTCCGGCTGCAGGATGTAGCGGCCGGTGATCGACAGATTTGACGGCGCGGTGCCCTTCGGCGGCTTCTCCACCATTCCGTTAATGGCAAATACTTTTCCCAGCCGCTCGCCGACGCCGACCACACCGTAGTTGTGGGTCATGTCTTCCGGCACAGCCTCCACGGCGATCAGGTTGGCTTTATCGCCGAGCGCGCCGGCGGCGACGATCATCTGCTTCAGAACACCCGGCGTGTTGAGGACCAGCTCATCCGGCAGCACCACGGCGAACGGCTCGTCGCCGACGATATCGCGCGCGCACCAGACCGCATGGCCAAGACCGAGCGGCGCCTGCTGCCTGGTAAAGCTCATTGCGCCTGCCGCGGGCTGGAATTGCGCCAGAAGCTCCTGCTCCGCCTTCTTGCCGCGCGCCTCCAGTGTCACGTCCATCTCGAAGGCGCGGTCGAAATGATCCTCAATCATGCCCTTGTTGCGACCGGTGACGAAGATGAAATGCTCGATGCCGGCTTCTCTCGCTTCGTCGACGACGTGCTGGATCAGCGGACGATCGACCACGGTCAGCATCTCCTTCGGCATCACCTTGGTGGCGGGGAGGACACGGGTGCCGAGACCGGCGACGGGAAACACAGCCTTGCGGATTTTCATGAGCGCTCTTTGTTCAACGTCGAAAAGGATGCCGAAACCGGCCGTTTGCAGTGGTAACCTGTTTTGCAGCCAACAACAAAGGCGGATGTGTGTTCGCTTGGCTCCTCAAAAGGGACGGCCGCCGGCACCTGCGACCCTTGGTCCCCGGCTTGACGGGCAAAACCCGCAGTCTGTTAAGATGATCGAAACCCTATAAGGGCCTCCTAGGGAAGTGGGTTGATAGTCGCTATCCATCTGCCGGCAGGCTCCGAGCGCAAATGCCAGAATTCAGAACGCGACGAGAAGCTGACGGTTGCTAGTGACCCTTTGGTTCTAATCCTTGCACGTGCATCTGCTGCAACGGAACGCAAAGGTTCGAATCGGATCACGAGAAGGGTCGAATTTCTGCGATAGGGATGACGGGATGCGGATGACGGAACCAGCAATGCGCCAGCGGTCAAGGATCGGCGGAGCAGCCGTGTTACTGCTGGCGCTGACGCTGCCCGGAGCGGCGGCGGCGCAAGGCGTGACCGCTAGCAACGGCCCGCTCGGCTTTTTCGATAACCTCTTCACCGGCTCGATCACGCACAGCGCGCCGACGCAGCGCGCGCCCGCACAACCTCCGGCCTCAAATTCCTCAGCGCAGCCCTGGAGCGGCGAGGACGGCGCGTCGGGCCATCCGTTGATGACGGCAGCGGCGATCCGGCAGGCCGCCGCCGATTTTCCGAACTGCGTCGCGGCGATGTGGCCGGATGCAGCGCGGCGGGGCATTTCGCGCGAGAGCTTCGAGCGTTATACCGCCGGCCTCTATCCCGATCTGCGGCTGATGGACCTGATGGATTCGCAGCCGGAGTTCACCAAGGCGGTGTGGGACTATCTCGATATTCTCGTCACCGACGCCCGCATCGCGCGCGGCCGCGAAATACTTGCGCAGTACAAGCCGCAATTCGACGCCATGGAGCGCGCCTTCGGCGTCGACCGCTACATCGTGGCCTCGATCTGGGGCATTGAATCGAATTATGGCACGCAAGGCGGCGATCGCAGCGTGGTGAACTCCACTGCGACACTCGCCTGTGTCGGGCGCCGACAAGCCTACTTCAAGGACGAATTCCTGTCCGCACTGGAGATCTTGCATCGTGGCGACGTGCGGCCCGATCATCTCAAGGGCTCGTGGGCGGGCGCATTCGGCGGCACGCAGTTCATGCCGACCTCGTTCAAACGCTACGCTGTCGATTTTGACGGCGACGGGCGGCGCGATGTCGTCGACAATCCCACCGACCTGATCGCCTCTACGGCCAACAACCTCAAGAAGGACGGCTGGCAGAGCGGACGAACCTGGGGCTATGAGGTCGAGGTGCCGCGCGGCTTCGATTACATGCTGGCGGACCGCGCCAAGGTGCTGACACTGGCGCAGTGGCAACATCTCGGTATTACGCGCCCTGGCGGCAAGCCATTCCCTCATCCGACCGACAAGGCCTACCTGCTGGCGCCCGCCGGCAGCTCCGGACCGGGCTTTCTGATGCTGCAGAATTTCCGCGTCATCATGAAGTACAATCCCGCCGAAGCTTATGCGCTGGCCATCGGCCACTTCGCCGACCGTCTGCGTGGCGGCCAGCCCTTCGTGCAGCCATGGCCGCGCCAGGAGCGCGTGCTATCGCGCGCGGAGCGCCTCGAACTGCAGCAATTGCTGGCACAGCGCGGCTTCTATCGCGGCACGCCGGACGGTCAGATCGGCAGTCTGACCCGGGCAGCGCTGCGCAGCTTCCAGGCATCCATCGGAACCCCAGCCGACGGTTTTGCGTCGTCGGACGTGCTGGACCGCTTGCGGGGGCGGTGAGGTCATCACCTCCGCGACAGAGCCGCACCGCTGCGGGCGTGGGTTCCCTACCTGCGCCAGGGCGATTTCATGTTGCAAATCCGCACAAAACGAATGTGCCGTCCGACTCGGCGTGATGCTGTGACTTGACTCCCCGCATGCCAAAGCGCATGAGCAAGGCATGACGCGCGCGATCCACATTGCTGACAAACGTGCCGCCCTTTTCGGGGCGGGCCGTCTGCGCGCGTAATTCAATCCCTTCCGCACAGATTGCGTCAACCCCACCGCTCGGACGGGGTTGCCCAATTTGCGTCTCCGTTCCCGGCCCCGAACAGGAGACTGCCATGCCCGCTCCCCTCACAGGTCCCATCTCCCGCCAACATCTTTCCGGCCTCTGGCTGCCACTGATCACGCCGTTTCGCGACGGCGAACTCGATACGTCATCGCTGCGCCGGATAATTCATCACTACGCCGCGACCGCCATTGATGGGTTGATTCTCGGCGCGACCACCGGCGAAGGATTGACGCTTGATGAATTCGAGGCCGAGAAGCTGGCCTCGATCTGCACCGCTGAATTGAACGGCGCGCGGCAACGCCTGCCGCTGTTTCTCGGGCTCGCCGGCAGTGACACTCGCAAAGTCGCGACGATGATCGCCCGCACGGAAGCCTGGCCGGTCGACGGCTATCTGATTTCGGCGCCGTCGTACACGCGGCCGTCGCAGGAGGGGCTCTATCGACATTTCGCGGCTCTCGCGGAAGCGACGGCGCGGCCGATCATGCTCTACAACATTCCTTATCGAACGGCGGTCAACATCACCAACGACACGATGCTTCGGCTTGCCGCATATTCCAACATTGTCGGCCTCAAGGATTGCTCCGCCGATACATTGCAATCGGTCGACCTGCTGTGCCGCCGCCCGGCCGCTTTCTCGGTGCTCACCGGCGAGGACGCGCTGTTCTATAGCGCGCTCTCGCAGGGCGCCGACGGCGGCATTCTCGCTTCCGCCCATGTCGAAACGGCAGCCTTCGCGCAAGTGGCGGGCCATGTGCGCGCCGGCAACCAGCCCGCCGCGCTCGCGGCATGGAGCATGATCGCCGACCTGCCCCGCCTTCTGTTCGCCGAGCCAAGTCCCGCGCCGATCAAATACTGGCTGTGGCGGCAGGGCCTGATCGACAGCCCGGAAGTGCGGCTGCCGATGACGCCGGTAAGCGCCGAACTGGCCTTCAGAATCGAGCAGCGCATGGCTTCCGAACTGGCCCTCGCCGGTGCCTGAAGCTTTGAACCATTCACCCTTCGTGGAAAGGGACAGCGGGCGACCTTGACGGCGCGCCGCGGTGTCCCTTTATGCTCGATCGGAACGTTTCTCGGCCGCCGCCTGGTTCCGGCCCGAATTGGCCAGTAGGACGTTCCGGTCAACATTGGCGAGAGCCCATGCCGAAGCTGAAGTCTCCGCGCCGCCTCTTCCGCGAACGCGGCACGCTTGCCGTGCTGGCGGTCGCTGGGCTGATGCTGTTTGGCATTATTGCGCCGGCCTCAGCGCAGTTCTTCCCGTTCTTCGGCGGTCAGCCGCAGCGCGCCCAGCCGCGGCCGCAGCCGCGCGGCGGCTTCTTCGAGAATCCGTTCTTCGCGCCTTTTCAGCAGCAGCCGCCACCCCATCAGCAGCAGCGTCCGACCGAGCGACAGGATTTTTCCCGCGCGCCGGCGCCTGAAAAGCGCGATGTCCAACCGGATCGGTATGTGCTGGTGCTGGGCGACGCCATGGCCGACTGGCTCGGCTATGGCCTCGAAGATGCTTTGAGCGAAACGCCGGATCTCGGCGTGGTCCGCAAGCATCGGACCGTCTCCGGCCTGATCCGCTATCAGCCCAAGGGCGAGCCATCCGACTGGGCAGGCGCGGCAAAGGAAATCCTCGCGCACGAGAAGCCCGAAATCATCGTAATGATGCTCGGGCTTCATGACCGCATGCCGATCCGCGAATCCAATGCCGACAAAAAAGCCGGCAGGAACGACGGCAAGCCCGCGGCCGATGCCAAGCCGGGCGATGCGGACGATGCCGATCCGGATCTGCAGATCGCCGCGCCAGAGAAAAATGCTCGTGCCGCACAAGGCGTCCATCAGTTCCGCGACGACCACTGGGGCGAGCTCTACAGCAAGAAAATCGACGAGACGATCGCCGTCCTGAAAAGCAAGGGCGTGCCGGTGCTGTGGGTCGGCCTGCCATCGATCCGCGGCACCAAGTCGACCTCGGATGCGCTATACCTGAATTCGCTTTATCGTGACGCTGCAGGACGCGCCGGCATCACCTATGTCGATCTATGGGACGGCTTCGTCGACGAGTCCGGCCGCTACCTCGCGCAAGGTCCTGACTTCGAAGGCCAGATCCGGCGGCTGCGTTCCAGCGACGGCGTCTATTTCACCAAGGCCGGCGCACGCAAGCTGGCGCATTACGTCGAACGCGAGATCAGCCGCATTCTGGCCGGGCGCTCGACCCTGATTGAAATTCCCGCCGAATCCGGCACGCCCGACGCAGAGGCCAAGCCCGGCGGTCCGGCGCCCCGCCCCATCGCCGGGCCGATCATTCCGCTCGTCGCCTCATCCGTCGGCACCAACGAACTGCTTGGCGCCGCGAACGTGAAGCCGGTTTCGGTCGATCCGTTGGTCGCACGCGCTCTCACGAAGGGCGACGCACTGACGCCCCCGCCTGGCCGCGCTGACGATGCGGTCTGGCCGCGCCGCGAAGTCGGTCACGAACGGGCCGGCGATCCGGTGGTGGCGACCGTCGCGCCCGCCGAGGGCGGCGCCAATACATCGCGCAGCAGCGCCGACAAGCCGAAACGGCAGCACATCATCATCCGGACCAACGATCCGCGTTTCGCCGACAGCCCGCCGCAGCAGCGCCGCTACGCGCATCCCGCCCCCAGGCCGCTGCCGCCACCGCCGGGTCCGGCCGATTGGCTGTCGCGCCTCTTCCGTTAAGCCCCGCGTAAGGACCAGGCGGGTCATTTCAGCCCGACTGCTACAGGATCAGTCCGCCATCCACGACCAGCGTATGGCCGGTGACATAGGCGGCGAGCGGCGAGGCGAGAAACAACGCTGCGCCGGCCATATCCGCCGGCGTTCCGAGCCGCTTCAGCGGAATTCGTTCGATAGCGCCGTCGCGGCGTTTCGGATTGGCTGTCGTCACCTTCGTCATCTTGGTGTCGACCAGTCCAGGCGCAATGCCGTTCACGCGGACGCCGTCCTCGGCCCAGGCCTGCGCCAGCGTGCGCGTCAGGCCCACCGCACCGGTTTTCGACGCATTGTAGGCAGGATTGCCCTTGGTGGCATGATAAGCTGCGGTTGAGCTGACAATAATCAGGGTGCCGCCGCTTGCCTTCAGCATGCCATGGAATTTTCCGGCACAGGCCATCAGGCTCATCAGATTGACCTCCAGCACTTTACGGAAGCCTTCCATGGCGAACTCGCCTCGGCTGTAGATCACCGCGCCTTGGGCCAATACCAGGATGTCGAGATTGTCAAAATTCGGCTTGAAGCTGTCGACGGCATGCGGGTCGCTGAGATCCAGTTGCGCATAATCGAGCCCGTCGAGATCGGAGCCTTCGACGCCGAGATAGTCCGCAGGGGTCGGCCTGGTGCCGCAGATATGCACCGCCGCGCCGCGTCTGCGGTAGGCTTGCGCGATGCCATTGCCAATTCCGCTGGAGCCGCCGATCACCAGCGCGCGCTTGCCTCTGAAATCCAGTTCGTTCATGGGTGCATTGACTCCCGCTATCGTCGCCGCAAGGCGTTTGACCTTTACTGGCAACGATGCAAGCCTCGATGATAGCCATTGTCAAATGCGCGCCTCGTGCCGGGGCGCCGAAAGCATCACAGCAACGGAGAACGCACCATGACCGACTTCAAACAGCTCAGCCGCTCGGTGCGCGGATTGACCGTGATCGTCACCGGCGCGGCGAGCGGCATGGGGCGTGCCACTGCAAGAGTTTTCGGCGCCGAAGGCGCCAACGTGGCCGTCACCGACTACGACGACGCGGGCGCAAAAGCGGTCGCGGATGCGATCACCGCGAGCGGCGGCAATGCCGAAGCCTGGCGGCTTGACGTCGCCGATGCGCTCGCCGTGAAGCGCATCGTTGACGAGGTCGCGACGCGCTTCGGCGGGCTCGATATTGTAGTGAACAATGCGGGAATCACCACCCGGCTCCCGATCGACGACCCGAACTATGACGCGATGTGGGATCGCGGCATCGCGGTCATGCTGACAGCGCAGCAGCGCATCATCCGCGCTGCACTGCCCTACCTGCGCAAATCCGGATGCCCGCGCATCGTCAACATCGCCTCGACCGAGGCACTCGGTGCCACCGCATTGCACAGCCCCTACTCGGCCGCCAAAGCAGGGGTCACCGGACTGACACGCTCGCTTGCGGTGGAGCTCGGCCGCGACGGCATCACCGTCAACTGCATCTGCCCGGGTCCGATCACCACTGGCATGACGGCGCGCATCGCCGACGAGCACAAAGCGATCTACGCCAAGCGCCGCACCGCGCTCAATCGTTACGGCGATCCCGAGGAGGTCGCGCACATGACGCTGAGCCTGTGCCTGCCGGCGGCCTCGTTCCTCACCGGGGCAGTGATCCCGGTGGATGGCGGACTGATGGCACGTAACGCGTAAGGTGTGCTGACCCGACGATCAGAGGCGCCGCGTCTACGCATGGAGCCTGGACACTGCTGCCGATTGACATCGCGCATACACGGCGTAGCCTTTCTCTCAATCAAGAATGACACGGAGGAGATCGCGCCGCGCGAGCGCGAATATCGCCGCAGCCGAGCGGAGTATCGCGACTATCGCCGTCATGAGTGGGACCGCCGCCCCGGACGCTACGATCGTCGGGACAGGGTCTATATCGAACGCGATTAAGTCCGATCCATGCGAAAAGCCGCCGGCATCAGACCGGCGGCTTTTTATACAGGTCAGAACATTCAGCCGCCGCAGTTATCGCGGCAGATTGCTCGATCCCATGAGGAAGGTGTCGATCGCGCGGGCGCAGAGTCGGCCTTCACGAATAGCCCAGACCACGAGCGATTGACCGCGCCGCATGTCGCCGGCGGAGAAGACTTTCGGCAGCGAGGTCTGGTAATCCGCCGTGTTAGCGCGAACGTTGCCGCGTGGGTCGAGTTCGACCCCGAGCGCCTTCAACAGACCTTCGTGGATCGGATGCACGAAGCCCATCGCCAGCAGCACCAGATCCGCGTCGAGCGTAAACTCACTACCCGGGACCGGCTGGAACTTCTCGTCGACGCGGACGCAGTGCAGCCTGCTCACCTTGCCGTCCTTGCCTTCGAACTTCTGCGTGAGCACCGCGAATTCGCGAGTCGCGCCTTCCGCTTGGCTGGACGAGATACGCATCTTCAGCGGCCAGTTCGGCCAGGTCAGTGCCTTGTTCTCATGTTCCGGCGGCGCCGGCATGATTTCCAGTTGCGTGACCGAGAGCGCGCCTTGGCGTAGCGAGGTGCCGATGCAATCGGAGCCGGTATCGCCGCCGCCGATCACCACCACATGCTTGCCGCCGGCGAGGATTTCCTTGACATCACCGAGCGGCTCATTCCCGACCCGGCGGTTCTGCTGCGGCAGAAAATCCATCGCGAAATGGATGCCGTCGAGCTCGCGGCCGGGAATCGGCAGATCCCGCGGCGCTTCCGCGCCTCCGGTCAGCGCCACCGCATCATAATCCTTCAGCAGTTGTTGCGGATCGATCGCCCCTTTCGTATCGCCGCCGACGGGTGCGCCATAATGGAACGTGACGCCTTCGGCCTGCATCTGCTCGATGCGGCGATCAATGACATTCTTTTCCATCTTGAAATCGGGAATGCCATAGCGCAGCAGGCCGCCCGCTTTGGCATGCTTTTCGAACACATGCACATCGTGCCCGACGCGGGCGAGCTGCTGCGCGCAAGCGAGACCGGCCGGACCGGAGCCGACCACCGCGATCTTTCGGCCGGTCTTGTTGGCCGCGATCTCCGGCTTGAGCCAGCCGTTTTCCCACGCACGCTCGGCGATCGCATGCTCGATGGTCTTGATGGTCACCGGCGTCTCAACGATGTTGAGCGTGCAGGATGCCTCGCACGGCGCCGGACAGATGCGGCCGGTAAAGTCCGGGAAGTTGTTGGTCGAGTGCAGGTTGCGGGAGGCCTCTTCCCAGTTGCCCTGATAGACCAGATCGTTCCAATCGGGAATCTGATTGTTGACCGGACAGCCCGGCGTGCCGGGGGCGACCGAACCTGTGCCGTGGCAATAGGGAACGCCGCAATTCATGCAGCGTGCCGCCTGATCGCGAAGATCCTTCTCCTCCAGAGGAATAACGAACTCGCGATAATGCTTCAGCCGCTCGGCAACCGGCGCGTACTTGCGCTCGTTGCGGTCGATTTCGAGAAAACCTGTGATCTTGCCCATCGCTCAAGCTCCAATCGCGATCTGCGGCTCGATGGCCTGCGCCGCTTGCAATTCCTTGAGTGCGCGGCGGTATTCCACCGGCATCACCTTGCGGAATTTCGGCAACCAGGTTTTCCAGTTCGCCAGGATTTCGGCGGCACGGGCCGATCCCGTCAGCTTCGCATGACGCGAGATCAGCACATGCAGCCGCTCGATATCCGAGCTCAGCATGTCGGCGAAAACGTCGACCTGACCGTGCGCCTCGAGATCTCCCGAGTGATGATAGACCTCCTCGTTGACCATCTCTTCCGAGACCAGCGGTTCCAGCTCAACCATCGCCAGATTGCACAGCTTCGGGAACGTACCGTCTTCGTCGAGGACATAGGCGATGCCGCCCGACATACCTGCCGCGAAGTTGCGCCCGGTCTTGCCGAGCACGACGACGATGCCGCCGGTCATGTATTCGCAGCAGTGATCGCCGGCGCCCTCGACCACCGCGATGGCGCCGGAGTTGCGCACGGCGAAGCGTTCGCCGGCAACGCCACGGAAGTAGCAGTCGCCCTCGATCGCGCCGTACATCACCGTATTGCCGACGATGATCGACTCTTCCGGCACGATGCCGGAATTCGCCGGCGGCTTGACGATGATCCGTCCGCCGGAAAGACCCTTGCCGACATAGTCGTTGGCCTCGCCTTCCAGCTCGAAGGTGATGCCGCGTGCCAGCCACGCGCCGAACGCCTGCCCCGCCGTACCCTTGAGATCGACGTGGATGGTATCGGCCGGCAATCCGGCATGGCCGTAGTGCTTGGCGACGACGCCGGAGAGCATTGCGCCGGCACTGCGGTCGGTATTGTGGATTTCGGCGCTCATCGACACCCTGGCGCCGCGGTCGATCGCGGGCTGCGCCTCACGGATCAGCTTGCGATCGAGCACGTTCTCAAGGTGATGGTTTTGCGCCTCGCACTGATAGATCTTCTGGCCCGGCTGCTCCTTCTGCTTGATGAACAGCTTGGAGAAATCCAAGCCCTTGGCCTTCCAGTGCGCAACGAGACGGGTCTGATCCAGCATCTGGGTCTGTCCGACCATCTCGTTGAAGGTGCGATAGCCGAGCTGAGCCATGATCTCGCGGACTTCTTCGGCGACGAAGAAGAAGTAGTTGATGACGTGCTCGGGTTGGCCGGTGAAGCGCTTGCGCAGCACCGGATCCTGCGTGGCAACGCCGACAGGACACGTGTTCAGGTGACACTTGCGCATCATGATGCAGCCGGCCGCAATGAGCGGCGCGGTGGCAAAGCCGAATTCGTCGGCTCCGAGCAGAGCACCGATGACCACGTCGCGTCCGGTGCGGAAACCGCCGTCGACCTGCACGGCAATGCGCGAGCGCAGCCGTTCGCGCACCAGCGTCTGGTGGGTTTCGGCAAGACCGATCTCCCACGGCGATCCGGCATGCTTGATCGAGGTTAGCGGGCTCGCGCCGGTACCGCCTTCGAAGCCGGAAATCGTGACGTGATCCGCGCGCGCCTTGGCGACGCCGGCAGCCACCGTGCCGACGCCAATTTCCGAGACCAGCTTCACCGACACCTGCCCGTCGGGATTGACGTTCTTCAGGTCATAGATGAGCTGCGCGAGATCCTCGATCGAATAGATGTCGTGATGCGGCGGCGGCGAGATCAGGCCGACGCCGGGGGTCGAATGGCGCACCTTGGCGATGGTGGCATCCACCTTGAAGCCAGGCAACTGCCCGCCCTCGCCGGGCTTGGCGCCCTGCGCCATCTTGATCTGCATCATGTCGGAGTTGACGAGATACTCCGTCGTGACCCCAAAGCGGCCGGACGCCACCTGCTTGATGGCGGAACGCATCGAATCGCCGTTCGGCATCGGCTGATAGCGATCCGCCTCCTCGCCGCCCTCGCCGGTGTTCGACTTACCGCCGATGCGGTTCATCGCGATCGCGAGCGTGGTATGCGCTTCGCGGGAGATCGAGCCGAACGACATCGCGCCGGTGGCGAAACGCTTGACGATCTCCTTGGCCGGCTCGACGTCCTCGAGCGGCACAGGCTTGCGGCCGTCGTCCTCGGCAGTCCTCACCTTGAACAAGCCGCGCAGCGTCAACAGCCGCTCCGACTGTTCGTTGAGCATCTTGGCGAAGGCGCGATAGCGATCCTGCGAATTGCCGCGCACCGCATGCTGAAGCGCCGCGACCGATTCCGACGTCCAGGCGTGGTCTTCGCCGCGCGCGCGGAAGGCGTATTCGCCGCCGACGTCGAGCGCATTCTTCAGCGCAGGCTTGTCGCCGAACGCGTCGCCATGACGACGCACGGCCTCTTCCGCGATCTCCTCAAGGCCGACGCCTTCAATGCGCGTATGCGTACCGGTGAAGTACTTGGCGACGAAATCCGCCTTGAGCCCCACGGCGTCAAAAATCTGCGCGCCGCAATAGGATTCATAGGTGGAGATGCCCATCTTGGACATCACCTTGAGCAGACCCTTGCCGATCGCCTTGATGTAGTGCTTGACGAGCACCTTGTCGTCGAGCGCCACCGGCATGCGGTCCTTCATGGCGATGATGGTTTCGAACGCCAGGTAAGGATTGATCGCTTCGGCGCCGTAGCCAGCGAGACAGGCGAAGTGATGCACTTCGCGCGGCTCGCCGGATTCGACAACGAGACCGACCGATGTGCGCAGTCCGACGCGGATGAGGTGATGATGCACGGCCGCGCAGGCCAGCAGCGAAGGGATCGGCACGCGATCGCTGCCGGTCATGCGGTCCGACAGGATGATGATGTTGACGCCCTCACGAACCGCGGCTTCGGCACGGCCGCAGAGTTCGTCCAGCACCTGCTCCATGCCCGCCGCGCCGAGGCCGCAATGGAACGTGGTGTCCAGCGTCCGCGACTTGAAATGCGACTCCGCGATTTCGGAGATGGCGCGGATCTTTTCCAGATCGCTGTTGGTCAGGATCGGCTGGCGGACCTCCAGGCGCTTGGTGCGCGACAGACCTTCGAGATCGAACAGGTTTGGCCGCGGGCCGATGATCGACAGCAGGCTCATCACCAGCTCTTCGCGGATCGGATCGATCGGCGGATTGGTGACCTGCGCGAAGTTCTGCTTGAAGTAAGTGAACAGCAGCTTGGAGTGGTCCGACAGCGCCGAGATCGGCGTATCGGTCCCCATCGAGCCGGCAGCTTCCTCACCGACCGCCGCCATCGGCGTGAGAAGAATATTGATATCCTCTTGCGTGTAGCCGAATGCCTGTTGGCGATCGAGCAGCGAGAGGTTGGAGCGCGGACCGCCGCCCGGCGCATCCGGCAAATCCTCAAGCACGATCTGGGTGCGGTCGAGCCAGGCGCGATAAGGATGGCTCTTGGCCAGTTGCGCCTTGATCTCGTCGTCGGGAATGAGGCGTCCCTGCTCGAGGTCGACCAGCAGCATCTTGCCCGGCTGCAGCCGCCACTTGGTGATGATCTGGTCTTCCGGCACCTTGATGACGCCCATTTCGGACGCCATCACAATGCGGTCATCCTTAGTGACGAAATAGCGCGCGGGCCGCAGGCCGTTGCGGTCCAGCGTCGCGCCGATCTGGCGACCGTCAGTGAAGGCGATGGCGGCTGGGCCGTCCCACGGCTCCATCAGCGCGGTGTGATATTCGTAGAACGCGCGGCGCTCGTCGTCCATCAGTGGATTGCCGGACCACGCCTCCGGAATCATCATCATCACCGCATGCGGCAGCGAGTAGCCGCCCTGCACCAGGAATTCCAGCGCGTTGTCAAAGCAGGCGGTGTCCGACTGCCCCTCGTAGGAAATCGGCCACAGCCTGGAGATGTCCTTTCCGAACCGATCCGACAGCACCGATGCCTGCCGCGCCGCCATCCAGTTGACGTTGCCGCGCAGCGTGTTGATCTCGCCGTTATGCGCGATCATCCGGTACGGATGCGCCAGCGACCAGGTCGGGAAGGTGTTGGTGGAGAAACGCTGATGCACCAGCGCCAGCGCGCTTTCGAAGTCTGGCTCGTGCAGATCGGGATAGTAGCTGCCGAGCTGATCGGCGAGGAACATGCCCTTGTAGATCACCGTGCGGCACGACAGCGACACCGGATAGTAACCGGCGAGGCCGCGGTCGCGACGCTGATAGATCGCGTTCGAAATCGACTTGCGCAGGATATAGAGCGTGCGCTCAAAGCCGTCGTCCGTGGCTTGATCGCCTCGGCCGATGAAAACCTGCATGTGGCGCGGCTCGGTCGGCTTCACGGTGACACCGAGCGAGGAATTGTCGGTCGGCACATCGCGCCAGCCGAGCAGCGTCAGGCCCTCGGCCTTGATCTGATCGGCGAAAATGCCCTGAATGACTTCGCGCCAGGCATCGTCGCGCGGCATGAAGAGCGCGCCGACGGCATAATGCCCGGGACGCGGCAGCGTGAAGCCAAGTTCCTCGGCCTTGCGAGCGAAGAAAGCGTGGGGAATCTGCACCAGAATGCCGGCGCCGTCGCCGGCGCGCGGATCGGCGCCCACCGCGCCACGGTGTTCGAGATTGCAGAGAATAGCGAGCGCGTCCTCGACGATCTGATGCGACTTCTTGCCTTTGATATTGGCAATGAACCCGACGCCGCACGAGTCCTTCTCCATCGAGAGGTCGTACATGCCTTCCGCCGAGGGCCGCCAGGTATGCTCGTAAGCCGGCTCCTGCTGCGCGGCGGCGATCGGTTCGGTGTGATTGTGTTTGCTGCGATCCATGGCGGGATTCGAAAGGTGTGCGGAAGTCTCGCGTGCCGGAACGGATGGTTCCGAAGTCACTGCGAACGGTTGCTGCGCAAATCCTGCCCGGTTCGTGCTCACATTCTTATCCTCGATAGTATTTGCGGACCTTCATTTCGCTTCCGAAACCCCGGCCCTCTCTCCTTTTGGTGCGATCTCATCCGAGTGGATGAGGCCGGCGTCGTCTTCGCTTGAACGTTTCACCGCCACTTGGCTGTCTCGCTCGCTGCCGTCAGGGCTCACGGGACCCTTGCAGGCACCCTGTTAGGTACCCAGCGGCGAAAACCCACCAAACCTCAGTTTAGATCGTGCGGCCCGCCGCCATCCAGCGCGCGGACTGCCTTTTCCTTCCGCATGCCTTTGGCCGCGTCCCTGGCAGGACCCGCGTGGCAGACGAAATGTCCGTTCGAAATTAGGACAGCATTGCTGCCCTACATTCAGACTGCCAAACTTTTTTTCAACATACAAGCATTCAGAAGCGTTCTAACGCATTTTTTTGTAAGAACGTGGCGGCCTTACGACCGAATATTACCGAATGTTACAAACTGCAGGCCGCCCCATAGCAAAACGCCCCGGAAGTCGGGGCGTTCGCATTTTCAGTGGTCAAGATACTCCGGCGATCAGGCGGCGGCTTTCTCGCCATTCTCGATCGCCGGTTGCGCAGTGGCCGATCCATTGATCGGGATGTTGCGCGGCTTCTTGGCCTCCGGGATCTCGCGCACCAAGTCAACGTGGAGCAAGCCGTTCTCCAGCGAGGCGTTCTTCACCTGCACGAAGTCGGCGAGTTGGAACACGCGCTCGAAAGCTCGCGCAGCGATACCGCGATAGAGCACCTCGGGCTTGTTCTCGACATTGTCGTTGGCAATCTTCTCGCCCTTGATCGTCAGGGTGTTTTCCTTGGCGACGATCGAGAGTTCATTCTGCGCGAAGCCGGACACGGCGACGCTGATACGATAGGCGTTCTCACCGGTGCGCTCGATGTTGTAGGGCGGATAGCCGCCGGCCGAGTCGCCGGGCGCCTGGTCGAGCAGCGAAAAGAGACGGTCGAAACCGACGGTGGAACGATAAAACGGGGTGAGATCGAACGTACGCATATTCAGTCCTCCATTGAGCGACATCTGCAAGTACCCGCCCGCCAATCGGGCCGGGCTGTCTTCTGGGTGCAGCCTGTAGAGCGGCCTGCACGAAGGTGATATGGGAGGGCTCTCACCGGCTTCAAGAGGGCGCGGTATCTCTTTGCATTCGCGTTCGCCCCTTGAACTTCAATGGCCTCACCTGTCCGGCAGCCTTCATGACCCTGGTTTCGATTCCCGCCAATCCGGTTCCCGAAGGCACCACCAGCGGCTTCCTGACGACACCCGACGGCGTCAAGCTGCGCTTCGCGCGACTTGCGCCACCGTCCGGGCGCAAGGGGACGGTCTGTGTCTTCACCGGGCGGGGCGAACAGATCGAGAAATATTTTGAAACCGCACGCGATCTGCGGGATCGGGGTTTCGCGGTGGCGCTGCTCGACTGGCGCGGACAGGGCGGGTCGGCGCGCGGCTTGAGCGACTCGCGCAAGGGCTACGTCCGCAACTTCGCCGATTTTGAAACCGACGTCGAAACCTTCTATCGCGAGGTGATACTGCCGGACTGTCCGCCACCCTACTTCGCGCTGGCGCATTCGATGGGCGGCGCAGTGATGTTGCGTATCGCCTATGCCGGTCGAAACTGGTTCGATCGGATCGTGCTGTCCGCCCCGATGATCGATCTTCCCGGCCGCACCACCGCATGGCCGATACGCTCGTTATTGCTGGCCATGCGGATTGCCGGTATGGGCGCCCGTTACGTGCCCGGCGGCACCGACGTGCTGGTGGGAGAAGCGCCGTTCGAGGGCAATCCGCTGACCAGCGATCCGGTCCGCTATGCTCGTAACGCCGCGATCCTGGCCGAAGATCCAAGTGTCGGCATTGCCGCGCCAACGGTGGCTTGGGCCGACACCGCGTTCCGCACCATGCACGGCTTTCGCGCCGCCCATTATCCCACGCGCATCCGCGTGCCGATCTTGATGCTGGCGGCGGGCGCCGATACTATCGTCTCGACACCGGCGATCGAAGAATTCACCTATCATCTGCGCGGCGGCTCGCATCTCGTCATTCCGGGATCGCGGCATGAAATCCTGCAGGAGCAGGACCGCTACCGCGCCCAATTCTGGGCCGCGTTCGATGCCTTCGTACCGGGCTCTGCTGCGAGATGACACAACACATACCCCAGCGTCGTCGCTGCGAAAGCAAGGACCACAACGCCCGCGCTCGTTCGCACAAACGCGCTCGGTGACTGTTTTACGTTACTGCCGGGCTTGACCCGGCAATCCATCTTCGAAATGACTCTGGATTGAGAATGGATGCCCGATCAAGTCCGGGCATGACATATTCGACGGCGATACATGCTCGGCATTCACGATCTCTGGCTGTTCATCGTCTCCGGCCTGCTGCTCAACATCACGCCGGGGCCCGATAATGCCTATATCACCGGACGCAGCCTGCAACTCGGCTGGCGCGGCGGCGCAATTGCGGCGATCGGTATCGGCTCCGGTTGCCTCGTCCACATCTTCGCGACGGCGGTTGGGCTATCGGCACTGCTCGCCGCATCGTCGGCGGCGTTCACCGCCGTGAAGCTGATCGGCGGAGCCTATCTCTGCTACATCGGCGTTCGCATGATGCTGACACGCGGCAGCGGCAAGACCGATGAGCAGTCCGGCGTCAGGCCCGTGACGCTACGGCAGGTGTTCTGGCAGGGCGCGCTGACCAATATCCTCAATCCGAAGATTGCGCTGTTCTTCCTCGCCTTCCTGCCGCAATTCGTCGACACCGACGCGCCGCATCCGTCGCTGGCCCTGCTGGTGCTCGGCGTGATCTTCGTCGTCAACGGCACGCTGTGGTGCCTCGGCGTCGCTGCCTTTGCCGCCACCGCGGCGCGGCGCATGCGGCAGTCCAGCCGTGTGATGCATTGGATCAATCGCGGCATCGGCGCACTGTTCATCTATCTCGGCATCCGCGTCGCGCTACTCGATGCACGCTGACGGAACGTCCTATCCGGCCGCGGAAATCCTGCGGATCGCTTCGATCGCGAGATAGATTCCGAGCCCGATCATCGCGATCAGGAACCAACGGCGAAAGCTCTGCGGGTCCATACGGGTGCGCACGTTCTGGCCGATAAACATGCCGGCAAACCCGGAGGCCAACGCGACCAGGCCAGGCACCGCAACGGACACTGTCAAAAGCCCGGCGTCCGCAAGCCCGAGCAGCAGGCCCAGTGTGGCCGTGGTGAAAAACACGCCGAGTCCCTGCACCAGTTCGTCCTTCTCGAGACCGATTGCCTGCAGGAACGGCATCGACGGAATCACCTGTACGCCGGTCGCGGCCGAGACCACACCGGTGATCATGCCGGCCAGCCCGCCGATCCACTTTTCATGGGCTGGCGGCACATGGAAGCGCACCTGCTTTAGACCAATCACGCCATAGATCACCAGCAGCACGCCGAGGATCAGCGTGCCGTAGCGCGCGTAGGGCCCGACCATCAGGCCGGCGCCGCACCAGATGCCGAACAGGAGGCCGATCAGCATCGGCCACAGCCGGCGGAGGAGATCGCGCAGATAGGGACCACCAAACGTCTGCCAGATGTTGGTGGTGATGGCCGGAACGATGACGATCGCCAGCGCATGCGCCGGCGCCATTCGCGTCGCCAGCAGTCCCATCGCCACGGTCGGAAGGCCGAGGCCGATCACGCCCTTGACGAATCCGGCGAGAAGAAACACCGCGATAATGAGAACAAGGCTAGGCTCGGACATCCGCGCAGATTGACGGAACGATGCCCCGGGCGCAATCTGGAGGTTCCGGAAATAGCCTTCGAAGTCTCCGAAGGCACGTCGAGGCTGCCCCATGCGGTTCGACTTGACTGACCTGTATTTGTTCGTCGCGGTGGCGGAGGCGCGCAGCATCACACATGGCGCGACGCGCGCCAATCTGGCGCTGGCCTCCGCAAGCGAACGCATCAAAAATCTCGAAGCCTCTCTCGATGTCGTGCTGCTGCGGCGGGGCCGGCATGGCATCACCTTGACCGAGGCCGGCGAAAGTCTGCTCGATCATGCCCGCGTGGTGCTGGCAGCTGCCGATGCCCTGCGCGGCGAACTCGCGGGCTACGCGCAGGGATTGAAGACCAGCATCCATGTGCTGGCCAACACATCGAGCCTGTCGGAGCATCTGCCGCGCTTGCTGGCCAGCTTCCTGCGTGACCATCCCCAAGTGAACGTCGACGCTGAAGAGCGGGAGAGCATCGGCATTGCCGAGGCGATCGCTGCTGGCCGCGCCGACATCGGCATTGCGGTGGCTTCGGCGCTGCCGCCCGGCCTCGAGCGATTCCCGTTTCGTCAGGATCGGCTGGTCATGGTGACCGCGGCTCAGGACGATCTAGCGCGGCGGCGCGTGATTGATTTCGCAGCGATCGTCGAACGCGACTTTGTCGGACTCGCAAGTGCGAGCGCGCTGCAGATGCATCTCGCCAGCCAAGCGGCGCGGCTCGGCGCACGGCTGCGGTTTCGAGCCCGCATGCGGGATTTCGACGCGGTCTGCCGCCTGGTAGCCGCCGGAGTCGGCATCGCCGTGATTCCCGAAGAAGCGGCAAAGCGCTGCGCGCGCAGCATGCCCATCAGGTCGGTGAGAATCCGCGACGGCTGGGCGGCTCGCCAGCTTGCGATCTGCGTGCGCGATCTTAAGACGTTGTCCCGTTCCGCACAGCAGCTGGTCGCTCATTTGCGAAATTCTTAGTTAGGTCGCCAACATTCCGCGCGGCGGCATGGGGGAACGCAGCTGCCCTGTGAAGCCGCTTGCCAAGCCTAAAGGCTACGTCAAGATGCGCTCATAATGATATTGGGAGGACTCGATGAAACGACAGTCGTTCGCTGCGACGCTGTGCGCAGCTTTCTCCACGGCGATATCCCTTATCTCCCTGCCCGCTTATGCCGATGGCTATGAGGTGACGAAGCTGGTACCGGGCTCCGCCTTCCATGGCGTGCACGGCCTTGGCATCGATGCGCAAGGCCGGCTGTTTGCCGGCAGCGTCGCCGGCGCCGCCCTCTACGAAGTCGACCGCGCTGCTGGCACCGCGAAGGTCGTCGTTCCGATCCCGCAAGGCATGGCCGACGACATCGCTTTCGCGCCCGATGGCACAATGGCCTGGACCGCCTTTCTCACCGGCGACATCTACGCACGCAAAGGCGATGGGCCGGTTAAGAAGCTGGCCTCCGGCCTGCCCGGCATCAATTCGCTGGCCTATCGCAAGGACGGCCGGCTCTATGCCACGCAGGTCTTTCTCGGCGATGCGCTCTATGAGATCGATCCGACCGGTGAAAAGGCGCCGCGCAAGATCATGGAGAAGATGGGCGGCCTCAACGGCTTCGAGTTCGGCGCCGATGATCACCTCTACGGGCCGCTATGGTTCAAGGGCCAGGTGGTGAAGGTTGATGTCGACAAGGCCGAACTGACCATGGTGGCAGACGGCTTCAAGGTACCGGCCGCCGTCAACTTCGATTCCAAGGGAAACCTCTGGGTGGTCGATACCGCGACCGGCGACCTGGTGCGCGTCGATCCGAAATCCGGCACCAAGACCAAGGTCGCCACCTTGAAGCCATCGCTCGACAATCTCGCCATCGATAAGGAGGATCGCATCTTCGTCTCCAACATGGCGGACAACGGCATTCAGGAAGTCGATCCCGCAACCGGCTCCATCAAGCAGGTCATCATCGGCAAACTCGCCGATCCCGGCGGCCTCGCCGTGACATCGGAGAATGGCAAGGACACCTTACATATCGCCGACGTTTTTGCCTACCGCACGGTTGACGGCGGGTCTGGCGAGGTGACCGAACATGCGCGTATGCATGCCGATGGCGTCACGCTGGAATATCCGATGAGTGCGACCGCCAGGGGCGATCACGTCGTGCTGTCGAGCTGGTTCACCGGCACCGTGCAGGTGATCGATCGCAAGTCCGGCAAGACATTGGACATGATCCACGGCTTGAACGCGCCTTACGACGCGATCCGACTCGACGACGGAAGTCTGCTGATCAACGAGCTCGGTACCGGTTCGCTGGTGCGGCTGTCAGGCGAACATGGCAAGGACCGCAAGGTGATCCTCTCCGACCTCAAGGGACCAGTCGGCCTCGCCCTCGCGAACGCCGACACCGTCTATCTCACCGAAGCCTTTGCCGGACAGGTGCTGCGGGTCAAACTGTCGAATGGCGAGAAAACGGTGATCGCCAAGGACCTTAAGATGCCGGAAGGGCTCGCTATTGCCGGTGACGGCACGCTGATGATCGCTGAGGTCGGCGCCAAGCGCATCGTCGCGGTTGATCCGAAGGACGGCAAGGTCACGGCAATCGCCGGTGATTTGCCGATCGGTCTGGAGGCGGCGCCGGGATTGCCGCCGACAAATCTGCCGACCGGCGTCGCGGTCGGTAGCAATGGCACGATCTATGTGACATCGGATATCGAGAACGCGATCTACAAGATCGTGAAAAAGTAACTGACCTGCTGGATCGAGCGTTTTACGTGTCATCGTTATGGCCGGATCTATTCCGGCCATAACGCAAAGTGGTCCATCCACCATTTGTTGGATATGCTCTGAAAACCTTGAACAGATTTCTGGGCCAATCTTTCAGCCGCCAAGCACCTTCAGCGCCTGCTCGTGCACGCGCGGATCGCCCGCGGCGACGATGCGGCCGCCTTGTTGCGCCGGCTTACCGTCCCATGTGGTGATGACGCCGCCCGCACCCGCGATGATCGGAATCAGCGCCGCGATATCGTACGGCTTCAGTTCGGTCTCGATCACAAGATCGACATGCCCCGCAGCCAGCATGCAGTATGAATAACAGTCGCCGCCGAAGCGGGTCAGCCGGGTGTGATCCTGCACCCGCGTAAACGCCACGCGATCAGACTCATTCATCAGGAGCGGACTGGTGGTGAATAGCGTCGCTTCGCTGAGGCTCTCGCAGCGCCGCACCGACAGCTTGCGCTGCCCGTTGCCGGAACGATAGAGCGCGGAGCCGTTATCGCCGCTGAAGCGCTCGCCGATATACGGCTGATGCATCATGCCGAACACCGGTGCACCGCGATGCATCAAGGCGATCAGCGTCCCCCAGATCGGAAAGCCGGAGATGAAAGACTTAGTACCGTCGATCGGATCGAGCACCCAGACGTAGTCGGCACCCTCGCGCTCATTGCCAAACTCTTCGCCAACGATGCCGTGCTCTGGGAAGCTCGCTTTGATCATCCGTCGCATCACGGCCTCGGCGCCGCGATCTGCTTCGGTGACGGGATCGAACCCCTGCTTCGATTTTTTATCCTCGACGCCGAGCGAGGTGCGGAAGAACGGCAGAATGGTTTCACCGGAGGCGGTCGCCAGGCGGTCAATAAAGGCGGTAAAATCAACGACCGTCACAAATCCTCTCCCTGCATGGCATCGCGTCCCTTTGCGCGAACGGATATCGGCTCGCACAAACGCACATGTTGAAAATGGAGTGTCTCGCGTCCGGACCACCCGAGGCAAGACGGCATCCAATCCAGACGTGATTAACTGCTCGGGCGAAGAAAACCAGTCCATCATGGCCGACATGATGCGAGGCGGCCGACAGGATACAAGGCGGCGCAATACCCGGACGACGAGTTCGCCGCATGCGCGCCGGCCACGCCGATCTAGATCTGCACGACTCCGGTCCGACGGAAGCCGCCATCATCCGACCGCTATCCCCATCCGACCGCTATCCCCGGTCGTGGGGAAGCTCTCTCCAGATCACCCTTCCGAACGTCGTTGCGTTGAGCTGGAAATCCGAGCGGCTTCGCGAGAGCTCGATTCAGTCTGCGGGTGGCAAAATACCCATAAAAGTGAACATATATTCACTTTTATGACGCTTCACGATTTGGTCACAAACAACTAAATGATTGAAAAGATGAATGAATATGAAAATACGCGCATAATGTTCATAGGAACAGATATGCATTTTTTGCATGCTAAAACGCCGAAAAAACCTTGCTTTTTGTGCATCGCATCTGCATATTGATGCGGTGCGGTAACGCCTCGCGTTATCGCTGCCCTCCTTGGGCGTTTCCTCCCTAGACTTGGGCCGCTTGCTCTGCGAGCGGCCCTTTTTCTTTGCCGGTCTTAGTCCAGTCCAGGCCGATACGGTGGAAGGAGACGGAAACGCAGCCCGACGGCGCCTGGCCAGGCGCTACTCGGCAGCCGCGGTAAACGGGCCGAGATCGCGGAACGGCAGTGACGTCAATGCGTCGGCCAGGCGTCCGAAGTCATCGGCGATCGCAGCGAACCGGGGCCGCCGCTCGCGACGGCGCTCATCCATGTAGATCGCCCGGTTCAGTTCGATCTGGATGGCGTGCAGCCCGCTTGCGGGATTGCCATAGTGCTCGGTGATAAATCCACCCGCGTAAGGCTTGTTGCAACCGATGGTGTAGCCCAATGCCGCAAATGTCCGCTCGACATGGTCCCGCACGATGGGCGCGCAGCTGGTCCCATAACGATCGCCGATAACAATGTCCGGACGCGGTGGCTCGTCGCGAGACACCCCCACCGACGGCATCGAATGGCAATCCACCAGGATGGCGGTGCCAAAGGCAAGATGCGCCTTGTTGAGAAGGCGGCGCAAGGCGCGATGGTAGGGCTTGTACAAAGCTTCGATCCGGCTCAGCGCGTCATCGACATTGAGCCGCTCGTGATAAATCTCCTGGCCGTCGCCGACTACGCGCGGAATCGTTCCCAGACCGCCCGCGACCCGCATCGAGCGCGTGTTGGCGAAGCTCGGCAGCCGTCCCGTGAACATCCGGGGATCGAGTTCGTAGGGTTCGCGGTTGACGTCAACATAGGAGCGCGGGAAGTGGACGCTGACCACCGGAAAGCCTTGCGCGCACAGCCCTGCGATCAATTCATCGACGAACGAATCCTCCGAACGCCGCAACGTTGGCAGATCCACTCGCGATGCGGCGAGAAAGGCTTCGGGATAGACCGAACCGGAATGCGGCGAGTTGAAAATGATCGGCGCCCGCCAGACCGTCGGCTCGACGATGGTGAACGGAGGCGACAGTTCGCCGTCAAAGTGGGTCATTGGCGTGCGCTGTCCTGAAATAGATGCCGGCGGTATCTGGTCGGCATCAAGGCTGGCCGAACCTGCATTGTCAGGATTTGCCGTCGGCCTGCCAAGTGAAAAAGCTGCGATACGGCAATTTCGTCTGGAATCTATCGAGGCTTGCATCCCCGCTGAAGTGCGCCGGCAACACACACGCCTGCCGATCCTTCACCCGAAATTTACCAAACCTCTGGCTAACTGCAGGTCTTGGCTCTCTTACCGGATTCGAATAATCAACGCCCATGCACAAGATCCTTCTCGCCGAAGACGACAACGACATGCGCAGGTTCCTGGTCAAGGCGCTGGAAAACGCCGGTTACCAGGTCTCGTCGTATGACAACGGCCTCTCCGCCTATCAGAGGCTGCGCGAGGAGCCGTTCGAAATGCTGCTGACCGACATCGTGATGCCGGAGATGGACGGCATCGAGCTGGCGCGCCGGGCGTCGGAACTCGATCCGGACATCAAGATCATGTTCATCACCGGCTTTGCGGCCGTGGCACTGAACTCCGATTCGGCCGCGCCCAAGAATGCCAAGGTGCTGGCCAAGCCGGTGCATCTGCGTGAACTGGTCAGCGAGGTCAACAAGCTGCTGGCCGCCTGACCCGCGCGGCGGCGGCCCGTCAGCTTTCGTGAAACGCCCTGGATCATTTCAAGGGCGTTTTTAGATCCGGATCAGGATGACGGCCACAACCAGCAGCCCGCAGCCGATCAGCCGCGGCAGGTCGACCGCGTGCTGCGGCACGCCCAGAATGCCGTAGTGGTCGAGCACCACTGACATCACCATCTGCCCCGTAACGAAGAGTGCCAGGAGGGTGGTGGCCCCAAGCTTGGGCAGCAGCAGGATCGCGGCCACGACGTAGACGGCGCCGAACAGGCCGCCGGTCCAGGACAACCATGACGTCTTGGCGAGATCGGCCGCAACCGGCCATGCCGACCCGCTCAAGACCACGAAGGCCACCATCGCCAGCGTACCGCCGGCATAGCTGACAAAGGCCGCCCAGGATGCAGAGTTCAAAGCAGCGCGCAGATCGGCATTGATTGCGGCCTGGAATACGACCGCGGCGCCGCCCACCACCGCAAATGCCGCCAGTCCGAGAAATCCACCAACTCCCATCCGACAAGCCCTCCCCGACAATCCATGCTGCGCGTTCCGCGATCCCGATCCGCCGCGGCTATCTCCGACCGAATCAATCGAAGTCGAGAACGTGACCGATCCTAGTCTTGGAGAGGCTGGTCCGGGCGGAAGGCTGCTATGCAGTTTCCTAATCTCTACAGCTCGGACGAGGGTTCGCCCGGCCCATCCGCCTGGCTGATAACTTTCGGACATCTTGGCTTGCACCGCCGGAGGGGAGCCGATATAGGATGCCGACCCAGCCGGCGTGCCCCCACACGCCGGATTTGTTTCGAACGCGCCAGACGGTGCGCCGGAACACGAAGCTGGACCCTTCGAGGCGAATTTAGCCGTACGGGTTCGAGCGGGCGCGTAGCTCAGCGGGAGAGCACTACCTTGACATGGTAGGGGTCACAGGTTCGATCCCTGTCGCGCCCACCACCCAGTTCATAGGGATCCCATTTGGTACCACACTCGTGCGTTTTGCCCGCAAACAGCGGGCTTTTTTGTATCCCGTTCTGTCTCTGCGAGCGTCTCACGACACCAAATTTACGCCAAATGCCGTTCTGTCTCTGCCTCGAAAAATCCCGTTCCTGACGGAGGAGTGGAGATAGGTTCGCTGACTGGATGGGGGCAGCCAGTTTGATCCCTAGTAAGACCACCACTCAGCATATGGATCAAACCTCGGACCCTTAGTCGCGATTTCGCCCGCAAAGTGCGAGCCTTTTTGTATCCCGTGCTGTCTCTGCTAGCGCCTCAGGACAGCAAATTCACGCCAAATGCCATGCTGTCTCCGCCCCGAGAAATCCCGTTCCACCCGTCAAGCTGGGAAAACTTAGCGAGCATGGCGCGCTGGTGCACGCACGCGGCCCGCATTCGGGGCTGCTCATCTTCCAGGATTTGTCAAGAATCAGAAGTGATCAATCTACGGCCGCGTAATCGGCCTGAGGAGCGAGTAGCCGCATGGACACAGCGATATGCGGGATCCCGCACGACGTGCTGACCGGAAGCACCCGGATGTCGCTGCGCTCCATCCGGGCTATACTTGCGATCCACCTTGCGCAAGAGGGTCTCAATCAAGCTTCCTTGGTCGGATCGGACATTGTTATCCGGCTTTTGACGCTAGGACGCTCCTGCATCCTTGCATACCATGCCAGAAGAGGCTCGCACTCCACCGGCACCGGCACGCTCACGAGTCCCGCGAAGATCAAGCCGCCTATGAGGGTGATATCGGCCATCGTGAACGCCTCGCCCGCGACGAACGGCTGTTCTTTCAGAATGCCGTTAAAGTAGTGCATCCCCCTGAGTGCCTTGTCGCGCTGGCGGAATCCCCATTCGGGGTTTTGATAGATCTCGACATGAGGCCCAAGACCCGGTGTGGCGTGGTGGAAATAGACACTGATGGCATCGAGCAGTTCCAGTTCGGCGCGCTTGCTCATCATGTGAATCACGCCCTTTTCGCGCGGGGTCCTGCCGGTCAGAGTTGGCGCGCCATCGAGCGCATCGAGGTACTCGGTAATTGCCGTGCACTCGGCAATGAAGGTCCCGTCATCGAGCTCGAGCACCGGCAGGGTGCCCGAGTAGTTCTTGGCCAGGAATTCGGGCTTCTTGTGCTCGCCCTTGTAGAGATCGACCAATACGAACTGCACGTGCGACGGCAGGTTCTTTTCGGCCAGCGCGATGCGAACGCGCGCGGGATATGGTCCGGTTGGCCAATCGTAAATCTTCATCACGGCTCCTATTTTGTCTACCTGTCACTTGGTAGGCCCGATATAAGGTCTTCCAATTCGGCTGGTCAAGCCCTACCTGTCACTTGGTAGATGACGAAGCATGGAGGCAACGAAGTGAGTTCAAGCGCTCGGGAGGCTATCCTGGCGGCAGCAAAGAGGACCGCTCAGGCGCACGGCTATGGCGGCCTGAATTTTCGCGATCTCGCGGATGAAGTCGGGATCAAGGCCGCCAGCATCTACCACCATTTCCCAAGCAAGGCCGATCTCGGCGTGGCCGTCGCACGGCGCTACTGGGAGGACACCGCGGCCCAACTTGAGGCGATGCTGGCAGAAACCGCCGATCCTGTCCGCTGCCTGCGTCGATATCCCGATGTGTTTCGCAAAGCGCTCGAGAGCGGCAATCGCATGTGCCTCTGCAGCTTCATGTCCGCGGAAGTCGAGGACCTGCCGGGCGCAGTAAAGAAGGAGGTCCAGACGTTTGCCGACGTCAACGTGGCGTGGCTGAGCAAGCTGTTGGTGGCGGCGAGTCTGGTCAGTTCGAGAAAGAGCGAACAACGGGCCCGCGCCATTTTCGCCGCCATCGCCGGCGCGCAGCTCATCGCCAGAAGCCGCTCTGATATTTCGCTCTACGACTCGACGATCGACAACTATCGCGCCGCGGGTCTTCTGCCAGCATAGGTGGTCCAAACATCGGATCGCAGTGGGCGGCGACGCCAAGATGACCACCGCATTGCTCGACCGGTTGACCCACCACTGCGACATCGTCGAAACGGACAACGACAGTTGGCGCTTCAAAAGCCGCGACAACGGTCACGCCGCCCACCCAAGGGGTAAGCCGATTGACAGGAAGCCCGCTCATGTCATTTCAGATGATGGAGGAAGCTGGGAATGCGGGCCAACTGGCGCAGGGCTTTTCAGCACTGATTGCAGATTTAGGCCACGCCGAGACCCGGTTTCCAGGTGGCGATACAGGCTGTCGTGGGGTGCGCGTTAGGAATGCACACTGCTGACTACGCAGGTGAGAGGCCAAGTGCCTCGAGCTGAAGATCCCACTGGACCGGGAGGTCGCGAAGCTGTTCAACACCGATGCCACGAGGTAACCGACCCTCGACGGCGGCCTTGACCAGCATCGGAGACAGGAAAGCCAGCGACAGTGTCATGTTGACGTGCCGAAGGCTGCAATGCTCGCGTCGCGCAATTGCTTGGGCATCTGTTGCCGAGTCCGCGATGAGTTCGTCAAGCCATCGGCGGCCACGGGCAATTGCTGCAACCAGCGTGGCACGCCGTTCCAGTTTCATCGGGCGCAGCGGAAGGCTGGCTGATGTCGGTCGCAGGACCGACCGTGTCGTTCGTGACGGCGGCTTGGTCCACGGAATGACGACGGTGAGATCATTCTCATCGATTTTCTCTTCGCTTGGGTTTTGCTTTAGCTGCACAACGAGCTGCTTTTTATGCACCTCGATCCGTTCGATGATATTGCTGGCCAATACGCTATCGAAAGCTGCAGCATTTTGGTTTGGAAGTCGCGGTTGCAATATGACGGTACGGACCCGTTCCTCAACCTCTTGAGCCGGAACACGAGAGACAGAGCCGACCTCGGCAGAGGCGGCATTGCCGAACAACAAGGGTCGTGAGACGTAGTAACTGTAACGCCGGCCATTCTTTTGAGCTTGTGTCGGAGCCATGCGGTGACCGGCATCATCGAAGATCAGTCCGGTCAGAAGATGCGTGAAGGACATTCTGGTTCTGGTGGAATGCCCCCACTGGTCCGACAGGGTCTGCTGAACACAGTCGAACAGTTCTCGATCGAGGATGACTGGCTGCTCGCCGGGATAGATTCGTCCCTTATAGTTAACTTCCCCGATATAGAAGCGGTTGCGCAGAAGATAGAAGAGCGCGCCGCGGCCGAAGGGGACACCGCCCCGGACTTTGCCGGTCTTGAGCATGCGGCGTTTGCTGACGATGCCGCGTTCTTTTAGATCCCGCATCAATGCATGGACGCTGCCAAGTTCGAGATAGCGGGTAAAGATCAGGCGGACCTTCTCTGCTTCCTGCGTGACGACGGCGACCTTCCCGTTATTCATGGCATAACCGAGCGGCAGCGGGCCCCCGACCCAGAGGCCCTTCTTTTTGGAGGCCGCGATCTTGTCGCGGATGCGCTCCGAGGTAACCTCGCGCTCGAACTGGGCAAAGGACAGCAACACGTTCAGCGTGAGCCGTCCCATGGAGGTCGTGGTATTGAACTGCTGGGTGACCGAGACGAACGATACTCCATGGGCATCGAACAGTTCGACCAGCTTCGCAAAGTCGGCCAGCGAACGGGTCAGGCGGTCGACCTTGTAGACCACGATGATATCGATCCTGCGGGCGCGAACATCTTCCAGCAGGTTCTGAAGCGCCGGACGATCCGTCGATCCGCCGGAGAAGCCGCCGTCATCGTAACGGGTCCTGACCTCGACCCAGCCGGCATGGGCCTGGCTCCTGATATAGGCACTGGAGGCTTCGCGCTGGGCATCCAGCGAGTTGAACTCCTGATCAAGGCCGTTGTCGGTGGAGACCCGGGTATAGATGGCGCAACGCACCGCGATCTTGATCTTCGATGGACTGTTGTTGCTGCGCCTGGTCACGGCTGATCCCCGTTCCCGGTTGCGTCTCGCAAACCGAAGAAGCGCGGCCCGTTCCAGCGGGTACCGGTGATGGCAAAAGCAACCTTTGACAGGCTGTCGTAGGTGGTCCCGTCCCAAAGGAAGCCACCATCGACGACAATCACCCGATGTGTGGCGCCATTCCACTCGCGGGAGAGGATTGTGCCTGCCTTCAACTCGGTCTGGCTGCGATCGAAGGCGACCAGTTTTGCCATTACCGACGAGCGCGTCTCTTTCTCGGCAATGCGATCGAGAACCTGACGAATGGCATGATCCATCTGACCGAACTGATCCGCCTGCCGCCGGTAACTCGCGATCGCGGTCTGCAGATGCTTTGGCAGATGCGCCAGAGCGGATCGTCG